>Ga0209390_10000002_pt1 | contig 469659 bp, 394 predicted proteins | sample BON01_FD_187212 | JGI IMG/M metagenome (GOLD analysis project Ga0209390, IMG submission 187212) | Freshwater microbial communities from Lake Bonney liftoff mats and glacier meltwater in Antarctica - BON-01 (SPAdes) (version 2) | ecosystem: Environmental > Aquatic > Freshwater > Ice > Glacier... | reverse complement strand
CTTGGGACCTGCTTCAGCCCCAGGATGCGATGAGCCGACATCGAGGTGCCAAACCTTCCCGTCGATATGGACTCTTGGGGAAGATTAGCCTGTTATCCCCGGGGTACCTTTTATCCGTTGAGCGACGGCGCTTCCACACGCAACCGCCGGATCACTATGTCCAGCTTTCGCTCCTGCTCGACCTGTCGGTCTCGCAGTCAAGCTCCCTTTTGCCATTGCACTCGACGCCTGATTGCCAACCAGGCTGAGGGAACCTTTGAGCGCCTCCGTTACATTTTAGGAGGCGACCGCCCCAGTCAAACTACCCGCCTGACGCTGTTCCCGACCCGGATAACGGGTCTGGGTTAGAGCCTCGCCATACGCAGGGTGGTATTTCAAGGTTGACTCCACACTAGCTGGCGCCAATGCTTCCCAGTCTCCCACCTATCCTACACAACGCATGACAAAACCCAACATCAAGTTATAGTAAAGGTCCACGGGGTCTTTCCGTCCTTCTGCAGCTAACGAGCATCTTTACTCGTACTTCAATTTCGCTGAGTCTCTGGTTGAGACAGTTGGGGAGTCGTTACGCCATTCGTGCAGGTCGGAACTTACCCGACAAGGAATTTCGCTACCTTAGGACCGTTATAGTTACGGCCGCCGTTTACTGGGGCTTAGGTTCAAAGCTTCGCCCGAAGGCTAACCTTTCCCCGTAACCTTCCAGCACCGGGCAGGCGTCACAGCGTATACAGCGCCTTACGGCTTAGCACGCTGCTGTGTTTTTAGTAAACAGTCGCTCCCCACAATTTTGTGCCACCTCTTCAAGCTCGGGCAGCAAGTGCCGTCACCATCATGAGGTCCTCCTTCTCCCGAAGTTACGGAGGCATTTTGCCGAGTTCCTTAACCAGAGTTATCTCAATCGCCTTGGTATTCTCTACCTGTCCACCTGTGTTGGTTTGGGGTACGGGCACCACAAGAACTCACCGCTGGGCTTTTCTAGGCAGCATAGGATCAATGACTTCCCCTGAATCGGGTCCGTATCACGTCTCAGGCTTCATGAGGTCCGGATTTGCCTAGACCTCGCCCTACACGCTTACCCCGGGACAACCATCGCCCGGGTTCATCTACCTTCCTGCGTCCCCCTACGGCTTTCCGCCTTCTGGTGGGTCGGTTCGAGTCAGGCGTAAACGCCCGGTCAGCCCCTTAGCAACCTAAAATTGGAATTGGCGCGCTTGTAGTGGTACTGGAATATCAACCAGTTGTGCATCGACTACGCCTCTCGGCCTCGCCTTAGCTCCCGACTTACCCTGGGTGGATTAGCCTTCCCCAGGAACCCTTGGACATTCGGCGGTGGGGCTTCTCACCCCACTTTCGCTACTCATGCCAACATTCTCACTCGACCACGCTCCACGACCGGTTACCCTGCCGCTTCTCAGCGAGATCGACGCTCCGCTACCGCGCGTATAAATACGCACCCGTGGCTTCGGTATCAGACTTGAGCCCCGTTACATTGTCCGCGCAAGACCACTCGACCAGTGAGCTGTTACGCACTCTTTTAAGGGTGGCTGCTTCTGAGCCAACCTCCTGGCTGTCTTTGCGATCTCACATCGTTTACCACTTAGTCTGAATTTTGGGACCTTAGCCGACGGTCTGGGCTGTTTCCCTCTCGACCCCGAAGCTCATCCCCCGGGGTCTCACTGCTGCGCTCTGGATCCATGGCATTCGGAGTTTGGTTGGGGTCGGTAAGCTTGTAGGCCCCCTAACCCATCCAGTGCTCTACCTCCATGGATGAACACGCAACGCTGCACCTAAATGCATTTCGCGGAGAACCAGCTATCACCGGGTTTGCTTGGCCTTTCACCCCTATCCACAGGTCATCCGCCCAGTTTTCAACCTAGGTCGGTTCGCGCCTCCACGAGGTCTTACCCTCGCTTCACACTGCCCATGGATAGATCACCCGGCTTCGGGTCTACAGCATGCGACTATACGCCCTATTAAGACTCGCTTTCGCTCCGGCTGCCCCTCACGGGTTAACCTTGCCACATACCGTAACTCGTTGGCTCATTCTTCAAAAGGCACGCCATTGTCCCCCGAAGAGGACTCTGACTGCTTGTAGACCAACGGTTTCAGGTACTATTTCACTCCCCTCCCGGGGTACTTTTCACCTTTCCCTCACGGTACTAGTTCACTATCGGTCGACAGGGAATATTTAGCCTTACGAGGTGGTCCTCGCTGATTCACGCCGACTTTCTCGGATTCGGCGTTACTCGGGAGCAATGATCAGAGATTGCATAGGTTTCGTGTACGGGGCCGTTACCCTCTATGGCGTGACTTTCCAATCACTTCCACTACCTAGCAATTTTGTAACTCTGTAAGGGACCTACGCGCCCTTTACCATGTCCCACAACCCCGAACTGGCAACGCCGTAGGGCTATCACACCAGTTCGGTTTAGGCTGTTCCGCGTTCGCTCGCCGCTACTGACGGAATCACTTTTGTTTTCTTTTCCTCACGGTACTGAGATGTTTCAATTCCCGTGGTTCCCTCTACCCGCCCTATGTGTTCAGGCGGGAGTCACACCCCATGACGGGTGTGGGGTTTCCCCATTCGGATATCTACGGATCAAAGGTTGGTAGGCACCTCCCCGTAGCTTTTCGCAGCCTCCCACGTCCTTCATCGGTTCCTGTCGCCAAGGCATCCACCGTTGGCCCTTTATAACTTGGGTATTCGCATACAAAGATGCTCGTGCTCGCAATGAAATTCTCAAGTAACGCTGGCGAGCAAAGCTCGCCTAAAAGGCCACGCGACAATGTCCCCCTAGGGGGACAAAGGGCGCACCTTCACAACGGAAGACAGAACGGGTACCTGGCACTCAATCACCCTTGGCAATTGAGTATTCCTGGCACCAAACGAGTGCATCAACTGGGTGTCCAGACTCGACATGAAACGAAAGTCTCATGAACCGAGCGGAATGGACTCCTTAGAAAGGAGGTGATCCAGCCGCACCTTCCGGTACGGCTACCTTGTTACGACTTCACCCCAATCGCTAACCCCACCTTAGGCAGCTCCGTCCCCGAGGGGTTCGGCCACTGACTTCGGGTGTTGCCAACTTTCGTGGTGTGACGGGCGGTGTGTACAAGGCCCGGGAACGTATTCACCCCGGCGTTGCTGATCCGGGATTACTAGCGACTCCAGCTTCATGAAGTCGAGTTGCAGACTTCAATCCGAACTGAGACTGGCTTTTTGGGATTCGCTTGACCTCGCGGTCTTGCAGCCCTTTGTACCAGCCATTGTAGCATGTTTGCAGCCCTAGACATAAGGGGCATGATGACTTGACGTCGTCCCCACCTTCCTCCGAGTTGACCCCGGCAGTCTCCCACGAGTCCCCGCCATTACGCGCTGGCAACATAGGATAAGGGTTGCGCTCGTTGCGGGACTTAACCCAACATCTCACGACACGAGCTGACGACAGCCATGCACCACCTATCGCAGGCCCCGAAGGACACCACATCTCTGTGGCTTTTCCTGCGTAGTTCAACCTAGGTAAGGTTCTTCGCGTTGCCTCGAATTAAGCAACATGCTCCGCCGCTTGTGCGGGCCCCCGTCAATTCCTTTGAGTTTTAGCCTTGCGGCCGTACTCCCCAGGCGGGGCACTTAATGCGTTAGCTACGGCACGGAAAGGGTTGATCCTCCCCACACCTAGTGCCCAACGTTTACGGTGTGGACTACCAGGGTATCTAATCCTGTTTGCTACCCACACTTTCGCTCCTCAGCGTCAATACCAGCCCAGAGTGCCGCCTTCGCCGCTGGTGTTCTTCCTGATATCTGCGCATTTCACCGCTACACCAGGAGTTCCACACTCCCCTACTGGATTCTAGTCACAGCAGTATCAGGTGGCCTCTCCGAGTTGAGCTCGGAGCTTTCACACCTGACTTACTGAACCGCCTACGAGCTCTTTACGCCCAATGATTCCGGACAACGCTTGCCCCCTACGTATTACCGCGGCTGCTGGCACGTAGTTAGCCGGGGCTTCTTCTGCAGGTACCGTCATTTTCGTCCCTGCTGAAAGCGGTTTACAACCACGAAGGCCTTCATCCCGCACGCGGCGTTGCTGCGTCAGGCTTTCGCCCATTGCGCAAGATTCCCCACTGCTGCCTCCCGTAGGAGTCTGGACCGTGTCTCAGTTCCAGTGTGGCTGATCGTTCTCTCAAACCAGCTACCCGTCGTAGTCTTGGTAGGCCGTTACCCCACCAACAAACTGATAGGCCGCGAGACCCTCTTGGAGCGAAATTCTTTCTTCAACTGACCATGCGGTCAAGAGAAGGTATGCGGTATTAGCTCGAGTTTCCCCGAGTTATTCCCCACTCCAAGGCAGGTTTCTCACGTGTTACTCACCCGTTCGCCACTAGGTCTTCCGAGAGCAAGCTCTCATGGACCCCGTTCGACTTGCATGTGTTAGGCACGCCGCCAGCGTTCGTCCTGAGCCAGGATCAAACTCTCCATCGAGATCTTTGAAACTCAATCTTCCGAAGAAGATTGGGCTTCGCAAATCGAAGAGCCGGTATCAGAAAAGGAATCTGATACCAACTGGCACAGTTCTGGCATTTTGCCATCGGTTTAACCCGATAGCGATTGTCCGTTATGTGCTTATAAATGTATTGATTTGGAACTGCCTCATACGTTCGCTTCCGAACGTACGGCAGCCCGCACTCGCCTATTTGGCATTCTGTCTTCCGTTGTCAAGAAACGCCGATCCCCCACAAGGAGGGACTGCAGCCGGAACATAGCTCGAAGCTAGCGGTTCCTTTAGTTGCTCCCAGCGGCTGTTTCCAGCCGTATGGGGCGAGTTATGAACTTACTCCTGTTTGCTGAGTGTGTCAACTTGAGATCAAGTGACGCCCGACACTCCCCGGAGGAAGCCTCGCAAAGCTTGAGGAGTGAGTCAGTGCGCAACCAGCAAGTGGTATGCGTTCTTTCCTCGCTGCAACAACGTGAACTTAGCGTGAAGTACGTCTGAACCCTGCATCGCGATCTGATCAGCTTGGGTTCGGGCCTGCAGGGAGACCTGATTTATGTAATAACCGGCTGGGTTTCGGCGTATTTCACCCTTGGATTTGGCCAAGCCCACAGCGACCAACATCTCTAGTGGATCTGCGCCGACTATCTCTGTAATTGGAAGTCGGGTTGTGGGCAGCTCGGTACTGAGCAATGTCAGCGCAGACTCGGGCGCCTGAGAAATAGGTGCCCCAAACAGCAGCGCTGAAGCAGATTCGATCGGTTCTATGACAGATGCTCCATGCAACAAACTGCAGATCTCTTGAGCTAGCCGCCGCTGGCCGTGTCTCTGCCCTGGCGCTGCTGCGTGATCGGCTGCGATCTGTTGGCACTGATCGACTGTAATGAGCGTCAGTCGCAGCAGTAACTGCTCTACGTCTGTGTCTGGGAGATTAAGCAAGTACTGATAGAGCCGGAATGGGCTTGTTCTGTCTGGAGAAAGCCAAAGGTTTTCGCCTTCGCTCTTACCAAACTTGGTCCCATCAGCTCGCACAATTAACGGTGCAGTCAGACCGTGGACGGCCGCGCCCGTTCTCCGGCGCACTAGGTCAACTCCAGCGGTGATGTTGCCCCACTGATCTGACCCCGCAACCTGAAGGTCGCAGTCATGATACGAATGCAATTCAAGGAAGTCATTCGCCTGAAGCAGCATGTAGGAGAATTCGGTGAATGAGATTCCTTCCGCGCGTTGAAATCTGGTCTTCACGGAGTCTTTAGCCAGCATTGTGTTGATAGTTGCGTACTTACCAACATTGCGAAGAAAGTCGAGTACCGACAGATGCTGAGTCCAATCGCGATTATCTACTAAGCGGGCGCAGAATTCTCCGGGCTGAAAGTCGAGTAAGCAAGTGAGTTGCGCACCAATAGATGCCCTGTTCGCGTCAAGAACATCTGAATCAAGAAACTGCCGCTCCTCGCTCCGACCAGACGGATCTCCAATCATTCCGGTTGCGCCGCCCACAAGGGCAATAGGCCGATGGCCAGCTAGCTGAAAGCGTCGCAGCAGCATGATGGATTGCAGGTTTCCAATATGTAAAGAGTCAGCAGTTGGATCAAACCCGCAGTACAGACTTATAGGACCCTCATCAAGCCGCTTCGCTAGAGCCTCAAGATCAGTTGAATCCTGAAGCAAACCCCTAAGCTCAAGCTCTTTGAGCAGTTCTACTCCCGTGGACATGCTGACAAACCTCCAACGACTACAAACACCGTTGCTAAATCACAACAGACCCGAATCGTACTCGGCCCCGCAAAGCTGGCAGTACCCCACTTAACCTGAGGAACCACTTGGGGAATTGGCAAGTAATGCCACCGGTTACTCCTGCACTGCCACAAGAATGGCGGGGTGCGCAGTTCACGACAAGCGATTCTAATTCTGATGGTTTTGGCAGTCTCTGCATCTGCATGCTCCTCGGCGCGGTCGGCCGCACCGTTGCTACTTCCAGTAAATGCAGAACCCTCGGCCATCTACGACATGCACGGAACGCTGATTACAACTCTGCGTGAAGAGAACCGCTCCTCGGTACCGCTTGAACAGATTCCAAGTGTTCTTCAAGATGCGGTGGTTGCCATTGAGGATGCAAGGTTCTGGGAACACAACGGTGTTGACCCCCGAGCCGTTGCCCGTGCGGCTAGCTCGAACGCCGCAGCGGGTCAGGTATCTCAGGGTGGATCCACCATTACGCAGCAGTACGTCAAGCTTGCCATTTTGAGCCCCGAGCAAACTCTGGGGCGCAAGCTAGAAGAAGCCAGTTTGGCCATAGCCCTAGAGCGTAACTACTCCAAAGAACTGATCTTGGAGTTGTATCTGAACACCATCTATTTGGGCAACGGCACCTATGGCGTCCAGGCCGCTTCGCAAAGCTATTTTGGCGTCCCGGTTGAACAACTTCGAGTTGAGCAAGCAGCGATGCTGGCGGGAATCATCCAAGCCCCCTCTCGGAACAACCCGCGGACCGACCCAGAGAATGCACTCAAGCGTCGCAACTTGGTGCTTCGCCGCATGCGCGATCAGCAGTACATCACCAGCACGCAATACCAAGCAGCGATTGCCGCGCCAGTTGAGTTGGCAGAACTGCAACCACTGCCCGAACAAGTTGCCTACCCCGCACCGCACTTTGTAGATGCAGTTAAGGACTGGCTTTTGAATGACTCCGACGCTCTTGGCAAAACCCCTGGGGCGCGCAGAGAAGCGCTGCTGAGGGGTGGACTCAGTATTACCACCACGATTGATCTGAATCTTCAGGACCAAGCAAATGAGTCAATAGCCCAAGTGCTTCCAGGGCAAGGCACTGACCCAAAAACCCCAGATGCGGCGCTGGTCTCTATTGAGCCGGGGACTGGCTTTGTGCGAGCCATGGTGGGGGGATACAACTACTTCGGCACTCACTCGTACAGGCAATCAAACCTTGCCATGGGAGCGGGACGCCAGACTGGGTCATCATTCAAGCCAATCGTTATGGCAACAGCGCTAGACGCTGGCGTCTCGCCTACCAAGCAGTTCGCCTCGCCAACTAACGCAAGATTCAACATTCCTGGGGGCGTCTGGAACGTGAAGGGCGGAGGCGGGTTGGGGTCTGGAACCATGCGCGAGTGTGCAGTGGTGTCTTCAAATACTTGCTTTGCCAACGTGATTCAAGACCCAGCAGTTGGGCCAGAGAAAGCCAACGAGATGGCAAAGAAGCTTGGGGTTGTCTCTACCAAACTTGTTGCAACTCCAGCCATGGTGTTGGGCCCTAATAACACCACGGTTGAAGATATGGCCGATGTCTATGCCACCTTTGCCAACGCAGGGGTGCGAGTTGCACCAACGCTAGTCACCAAAATCACCGGTCCTGACGGATCCGTCATTTACCAACATGCGCACTCGCAGTCCAAAGCAATAGAGCCCTCAGTTGCAGCTCAGGTCTCGACCGCTCTAGAAGGAGTGATTGCAGGCGGCACTGGCACCGCTGCCAACATCGGGCGAGAGGCGGCCGGCAAAACCGGCTCTGCGCAGAACAATACCGACGCTTGGTTCTGCGGGTATGTGCCTCAGCTGGCAACAGCAGTTTGGGTGGGGTTTGCTGAGCCTCGAGCAAATAAGTCGGGGCAACGCTCACTGGTTTCTATGACTAGCCCCAACACAAAAATAACTGTGTTTGGTGGAACTTACCCTGCCAAGATTTGGGCCAGCTTTATGAAGGGCGCTCTAAGAGATACTCCAGAGCTTCCGCTGATTGCTGCTCAAGCAGCAGAGGTCGCGACAACCACAGTTCCGGCACCTAACGGTGCACTCCTAGAGCCAGTCTCTCCCGTTGCGTATGTTGTGGTTCCTGACTTGCAAAACATGCCGCTTTCGGCTGCAAAGAGCGCTCTCGAAAAACTAGGTCTGAGTACCGAGAGCGTGACAGTGACCTCTGCCACCGAAGCAGCAGGTTCAGTTACTGCTCAAAGCCCAGGACCAGGTGCCAGGCTGTTAACTGGCGCGTCTGTGTGGGTTGAATCAATTGCGCCACCAGCAACCACTACCACCACTATTGCGAGTGTCACCACTACAACGGTTGCAACGAGTGCCACACCAGCCTCGCCAACGACCACACGAGCTAGCCCGCGCGATTAGTGCGGCCGCGATTAGTTCGGCCGCGATTAGTTCGGCCGCGATGCCACCTTGATGAGAACGCGGTGACAAGATAGCCACTACATGGAACCCTCCAACGCTTCTAGCGATCCGTTGCCACTTACCCCCGAGCCTGATAATGAGCCCATCTCATCGCGTCGCCGCGTTGGCTACTTCCTCACGCTGTTTGCAGTGCTACTGCTTATGGGCGGATGGATTTATCTGCTTTTCGTGTACGACCCTGGCCTGATGATTGATGAGTTAAGTGATCAAACATTTCCAATTCAGGCCGAGAAGATCTGCGCTGCATCACTCGCTCAAACTCAAAAGTTGCCAGTAGCAAACCTGGCCTCAAACCCGATTGAGCGTGCTGCGACCGTAGAGAAGTCCAACATCATCTTTCGAGAGATGATCCAAAACCTACGACCTATTGCTCCCAAGCAGCCCCAAGAGATTGCCGATGGGGTGCAGGAGTGGCTCAACGATTGGGAAACGTATATCGGCAATCGAGAGGAATACGTTCAAAATCTGCGCAAGGACCCAGAAGCAAGATTTCTAGAGACCACTAAGGGAACCAGCACTAAAGGGATCACTCGCGCCATAAATGGGTTTGCCCAAGTAAACCGAATGGAGTCCTGCAGTACTCCAGCAGACTTGAGCTAGTGCGGGCATTGCTGCTCAAAGGCGGCAAGGCCTGCGGAGCACAATCGAACGAGTCCTAGCTCATCTGTCAGATCGGTAAGTTCTGCCGGAGTCACCCACCGCAGTTCTTGTGACTCATGATTTCTCTGCAAACTCGCTTGCTCGGGGGCAAGAACTAAAAACCGCAGGTCAAGGTGCAAGTGCGATTCCATATCGCCAAAGGCGGGGATGCGATGAATGTCTATGTCTATTGCAGGAAGCAGGACTTGTAAACCCTCAATCCCCGTTTCTTCAGTGGCTTCACGCAGCGCCACGGCTGCGAGCTCGTGGTCACCGTCAGCATGGCCACCGGGCTGCAACCACCGCTGCAATTTGGTATGAAACATCAAGAGCACATGCGTTCCCCAGTGATTGATCACTAGCGCCGAAGCAGTGAGATGGCCGGGCATCGTTGTGCGATCGGCTAACACTGACTTGTAATGAGCTAGCAACTCAAGAACTCGCTCTCGTTCAGCGTGCAGCTCTGCTGTTTGCAACTGCGCTTGCTCTATCCGAACTCGAGAACGCATCGGGTCTTGAGACGCTTTGAGTTGCGAGTCATCTGATGTCAAAAGCATACGGCTACTGACTTGCTGACGAGCGGGCCCGCTCCGCTGCGATTTGTGTCGCCAGACGCACACGTTGTGCGGCAACAGGGCCAGGCCCAGCTCCCCCAGGACTGCTGCGTTGCTGCACCGACACCCCTGGCTGCAATAACGCAACCCCAGCAGCGCCGAGCAGTGGCTCGGCTAGGACCAACTCGCTGAGTTCGACCTTGCCCTCGAGCGAGGTTCGAACCAGTGCTCCTACTAGTGCATGAGCATCACGAAATGGCAGGCCATTGCGAACTAACAACTCGGCCAAGTCGGTTGCAGCGGAGTAGGGCGAATCTGCCGATGCTGCCATAGCGTCAAACTGAAACTGAAGTGTGGCGTACATGCCGGTCATTGCGCCAAGCGCCAAACGAACCGTATCGAGCGCATCAAAGAGCGGTTCTTTGTCTTCTTGTAAGTCGCGGTTATAAGACAGCGGGAGTGACTTAAGGGTTGCCAAAAAGCCGGTGAGGTCTCCGATAAGTCGGCCAGCTTTGCCTCTTGCGAGTTCAGCAATATCAGGATTCTTTTTCTGCGGCAACATCGAGGAACCGGTGGCATACGCATCGTCTAGGCGTGCAAAGCCAAACTCCTGCGTAGTCCACAGCACAACCTCTTCACCCATACGAGACAAATGCACTCCAAGAAGGGCGAGCACAAATAGCGACTCGGCCACAAAGTCTCTGTCAGAAGTGGCATCCATTGAGTTATCGAAACTGCGCGAAAAACCCATGTCTTGTGCAGTGCTCTCGGGATCGAGCGGCAGGGAACTACCCGCTAGTGCTCCCGCTCCAAGAGGTGAGACATCAAGGCGAACTGCGGCGTCATGGAGTCGATCCACATCTCGAAGCAGCGCCCAAGCATGGGCCATCAGATGGTGCGCTAACAGCACCGGTTGCGCTTGTTGTAGATGGGTATAACCAGGCAAGTATGCGGCGTTCTTCCCAGTGCCAGCCTGATCTGCGCGTGCGGCCAAGGTGTCAATAAGGTCGAGAGTTCTTGACAAGATCACGGCGAGTTCACGCTTGACGTAGCTACGAAACGCTGTAGCTACTTGGTCATTGCGTGACCGCCCCGTATGCAGCTTGGCTCCAGCAGGCCCAGCAAGCTCGGTCACCCTGCGTTCAATAGCAGTATGGATGTCTTCGTCTGACTCCACAAAGACAAGCTCGCCCGACCGGAACTCCATCTCTACCGTATTAAGCCCATCAAGAATCTGACTTAGCTCATCTTGGTTCAGCAACCCTGCACGATGCAGTCCACGCACATGTGCCCGCGAACATTCCAAATCATCGAAGATAAGTCGCTGGTCATAGCTCAGGCTCTGAGTAAAGGCCACAAGCTCTGCTGCCGGAGCACTGTCAAAGCGCCCCTGCCAGAGTTGTTTGCGCTCCGAGGTCATGAGTTCTTCGATCCGGGACCCTGAACAGCCGACCAGGTTTGCACTCCAAGTCCCCAAAGGCGCACAAAGCCCTCCGAGTCTGCGTGCCGAAAGCGATCCGCCGAGTCATAGGTTGCAAGCCCATAATCGTAGAGGGACTTGGGTGCTCGACGACCTACAACCACGCAACGATTTGGCTCGAGTCGCAACCGAACATCGCCTGTTACAAACTCTTGTGAGGAATCAATAAAAGCATCCAAGGCTAGACGCAAAGGAGAGAACCAGAGACCGTCGTAGACCATCTCTGCATAGCGATGCTCTAAGCGAATCTTCTCTCGTTGCAAGTCGCGTTCCAAGGTGATGGCCTCTAAGTCTGCATGCGCCATCATCAGAGCCAGTGCCGCAGGGGCTTCATAAGTTTCTCGGCTCTTGATACCGACACGACGGTTCTCGACCATATCGAGTCGACCGTAACCATATGAGCCCACGATGTGGTTCAGGGTGGTGATGAGTTCAAACAAGGGCAGAGTTGTTCCGTCAATCCCAACAGGTACACCTTCGTAAAAGGACAGGGTGACCTCACGCGGCTCAGTTTCAGTGAGCTGGGTCATCTGCCAGACGCCGGCTGGCGGCTCGGCCCAGGGGTCTTCCATCTCTCCACACTCAATGGCTCGGCCCCAAAGATTGTCGTCGATTGAATAGAGTTTTTCTTTAGTAGCCCCCACAGGAATGTTGTGCAGGGCTGCGTACTCAATTGAATCCTCACGGCTAAACCCCCAATTGCGAACTGGCGCAATCAGCTCAAGATCTGGGGCCAGCGCCATGGAAGAGACTTCGAAACGCACCTGATCGTTGCCTTTGCCGGTGCAGCCGTGCGCAATTCCATCAGCTCCGTATTTACGCGCTAGCGCAACTTGATGCTTGACGATGAGTGGCCGAGACAACGCAGATACCAGTGGGTACTGCTTCTCATATAGTGCATTTGCCTTGATGATTGGTGCGAGATACTCATCGGCAAACTCTGCACGAAGGTCGAGCTGTTCATAGGCGATCGCTCCGGCGCCCAAGGCTTTTTCTCGGTTGCCTTCCAAGGTTCCTTCTTGGCCAACATCTGCTGACAGGCAAATGACTTCAAGGCCCAGATTCTCAATCATCCAACGCACTGCAACCGAGGTGTCAAGACCACCGGAATAGGCCAGTACTACTCGCTTTGCCATCAGAATTCTCCATTCATATGCAGGTACGTTGCGAACCCACTGAGGTTATAGAAACAGCTACGGCTTCGACTCATCAGGTGAGTCCTGCCAGATCATGGATAAGGTCGGCCACCAAGGAGCCTTGCCCTTGAGAGGACACCAGTAACAACGTGTCGTCTCCTGCAAGGCTGCCAATCACTCCCGTCACGCCGGCCCGGTCGATCGCAGACCCAACAACATGCGCAGAGCCGGGCGGTGTGCGCAACACCACAAGATCACCTGATCGCTCTACTTCAACTACCCAGTCCCCCAGCACTCTGCGCAAATGGTCTTGTGGCGCCACCTGGGCCTTTGGCATCTCTGGGATGGCATAGGCAGTCTCGCCACCAGGGATTCGCACCTTGATAGCGCCGAGCTCTTCCAAATCTCGAGATACGGTAGACACGTTGACTTCAACCCTAATTAAGCCGAGCAACTCAACTAGGTGAGCCTGATTAGTTACACGGTGCTCCTCAAGAAGGCCTGCGATGAGGTGTTGGCGTTGCGCCTTGTTTGTGCGGGTACTCATGTAGCACCCTCGGTAAGTAGCCAGTGCATCAAGCCCCGGGCAGTGTGCATTCGGTTCCAGGCCTGTGTCCAGACTTTGCTTTGTGGTCCATCAAGAACTTGTTCGGTGACCTCGTCATTGCGGTGCGCGGGCAAGCAATGCAGAAAAACTGCATCGGGGGCAGCGAGCGACATGAGTTGCTCGTTGACTTGCCATGGCGCAAAGGCCTGAGTGCGAATCTGCTGCTCATCTTCTTGCCCCATGGAGTACCACGCGTCGGTATACACAATCTGTGCCCCGGCAACTGCCTGTTGCGGGTCCTCAATCAGACTGAGCGAGGCACCGACGTTATTGAACTGAGCAATTGTGGCCTCATCAAACCGGTAGCCCCTGGGGCTTGAGACCCGGAACTCAATCCCGACTAACCCGCAGGCCAAGCCTAGGGATTTGGCAACATTATTGGCATCGCCCACATAGGCAAGACTCAGGTCGTCGAATCCGCCAAAGGCTTGCCTGATGGTGAGCAGATCTGCGAGCGCTTGCACTGGGTGTGCCTCGTCAGAGAGCAGATTGATTACTGGCACACTGGCTGAAGCTGCTAGGCGCTGAAGTTTGTGGTGTTCAAAAACCCGTGCACCGATAATTGATCCATACCCCGAGAACAACCGACCAAGGTCTTCTGCAGACTCCCGAGTGTCAATTCCAATCTCTTCGTTGCGCAAGGTGATTGGGTGACCTCCTAGTTGCACAACTGCCATCTCCATTGAGGTGCGAGTACGAGATGACGGCTTCTCAAACAGAAGCATTGCGCCTTTACCGGCGAGCACAGCGCCAAGGTCTGCTTGTTCGGAGCGATCTAGAATTTGAAGCAGCTCAGCTTTGGAAAGATCATCTACCTCTAACAAGCTCCTCATGATGTGGCCCTTTCAGACTGCACGACTTGCAGGTCTGCCAACACCGAACCAATTGCGCTAACAGCCTCTGCGATTTCTTCTTCCGAGATCAGCAAACTTGGAGCTAAGCGAATTGCTGTAGGCGTAACTGCATTGACAACCACACCTTGGTTTAGCAACTGTGCAGCAGCATGCGTTGCCGGCGCCTCGCCGAGCAGTATGGAGTCAAGCTCCACAGCGAGTAGTAGCCCAAGCCCGCGCACCTGCACTACTTGATCAAGTGCCTGCAGCTGCTGAACAAACTGAGCGCCAGCAACCTGTGCCCTAGTTGGTACGTCTTCTTGCTGCATGACTTTGAGCACTGCGCGCGCAGCAGCCGTGGCCAATGGTTGCCCACCAAATGTTGTTGCATGATCCCCTGGCTGAAAGGCCGCTGCCACATCGGCTTTGGCCCAGCATGCGCCGATGGGAACTCCGTTGCCCAAGGCTTTCGCGATGGTCACCACGTCGGGCTGCACTTGCATCTGTTGAAACGCAAACCAACTACCGCAACGGCCAAGACCAGTTTGCACCTCATCAACAATGAACAAGATTCCGCGCTCATCGCAAAGCTTGCGAACTGCTTGGAAGTACTCAATGGTTACTGGGTTTACTCCACCCTCGCCCTGAACAGCCTCGAGCAAGACTGCAGCAACGGTGTCATCCACTGATGCCTCGAGCTGAGCAATATTGCAGAACTCGACATGCCTAAACCCCTCTGGCAGTGGCTGAAAGGCTAGGTGCTTGGCAGGTTGACCCGTGGCGTGCAAGGTGGCCAAGGTGCGGCCATGAAAGCTACCAAGGGCGCTCAGGACAACATGGCGCCCAGGGCCTCCGACCTTACGGGCAAGTTTAATTGCAGCCTCGTTTGCTTCGGCTCCTGAGTTGGCAAAGAACACTTGGCCACCGCCGCCAAGTAGTGAGTCCAGCGTCTGAGCAAGCGGTGCAGCGTGTTCGGTGCCAAACAAGTTTGAAACGTGCAGTAGTTGTTGAGACTGCTCGCATAGGGCTTGACTAATTGCAGGGTGGCTATGACCGAGTGAGGTCACTGCAAGCCCAGAGAGCAAATCTAAATACTTCTTACCTTCGTGGTCCCAGAGCCAAGACCCTTGGCCGCGGACGAACTGCACCGAGGGTGCTCCGTAGGTTGGCATCAGAGGGCACTGACCTAGCTGAGCATCGGCCCCCATCGCCCGAGCATGGGCGTGGGAGTGGTCCTGAGTCTGAGAATGAGTCTGAGCGGTAGTCATGCTGGGTCCGATTTTAGGGACTTGAGAGTCTGTGGGTGGCTGGCCTCGACCATGGTGCCCACGCCGGCGCGGGTCAGAAGTTCTAGGAGTAAGACATGGGGAACTCGGCCATCAATGAGATGCACCGAACCCACACCGTTTTCTATTGCACGAACGCATCCCGACATCTTGGGAATCATCCCTCCCGAAATCACTCCCGCTGAAATGAACTCGCGAACCTGATCGGTGGTGACCCTTGGAATGAGGGAATCAAGATTGTTTACGTCTTCCAAAAGGCCAGGAACATCAGTGAGAAAGATGAGTTTTGTGGCTTTCAGACACTGTGCAATTTCGGTAGCAGCATCATCTGCATTGATGTTGTAGGTCTGGCCCGACTCATCAACCCCCACTGTTGCAATAACAGGAATGAGATCCATTGAGAGCGTGCGCGTAATGAGTTCGGGGTTGACCTTGGTGACCGATCCCACGAATCCCAATTCTGGGTCACGCGCTTGAGCTGTAAGCAGCCGAGCATCAGTTCCCGAAAGTCCCAAAGCTACGGGTCCAAAGGTGTTGAGCGCAGTAACGATATCGGCGTTGACCTTGCCCATCAGCACCATCTGCACAACCTCTAGGGTCTCTGCATCGGTTACTCGACGGCCATCGATAAAGGTGGACTCCTTGCCCATACGCTTTAGCCAGTCACCGATTTGTGGCCCACCGCCGTGCACAACTACGGGTTTCATGCCAACGCGATGCATCATGACCACGTCTTTGGCAAAGTCTGCAAACAACTCTGGGCTCGACATTGCATTACCGCCGAACTTGACTACTACCACAGCGCCACGAAAGGCCTCGATATAGGGCAGAGCCTGAAGCAGGACATCTACTGCGATTCCGGGATCTCGCCGGTGGTCGACGCTGCTCGGGATTTCTGAACTGACTAGGTCGCTCATGGGTATACCCCAACTTGTTGAAGGCCTGCCGCCTCGGGTAGGCCAAGGGCCAGATTGGCGCATTGCACTGCTGCGCCCGATGCACCCTTGCCAAGGTTATCGATTGCACATAACGCAATCACCGTGGAGGTGCGCTCATCAACACATGCGGTGATATGAGCAGAGTTTGATCCAAGGGTCGCCTTAGTCGAAGGCAGGCGCTCCGATACCACCACAAAAGGCTCATCAGCATAAAAATCGCTCAGTACCTGCAGTACCTGTTCGGTAGTGAGAGCTGGGTCAACTGGCTGCGCATAACAGGTTGCCAAGATGCCACGGCTCATAGGAGCTAGATGCGGTGTGAATAACACGGTGGCACCAATATTCATCTCCATCTCTGGAGTGTGACGGTGGCTCATTAGCCCATAGGCCGTGAAGTCAGAGTCCACGGCACAAAAGGTGGTGTTGGGCTTTGGCGGACGACCCGCCCCCGAGACCCCTGAGGCTGCATCGACAATGATTCGATCGGTGTGCACCAGTCCAGCCCGCACGAGCGGAACTAACGGCAAGGATGCCGCCGTTGGATAACAGCCAGGGGTTGCGATTCGAGTAGCAGTTTGCAATTGCTCACGGTGCATCTCTGGCAGGCCGTACACAAAGCTGCCGAGTAATTCGGGCTGCGTATGGGCCTCGTTGTACCACTGCAGATACTCTGCGGGAGTCTTGAGCCGGAAGTCCGCTCCAAGGTCAACAATGAGGTCGACTGAACCAATGAGCTGAGGAACAATTGCCTGACTCGCTCCATGCGGTAAACCCAAGAAGACCACGTCTACTGACTCAAGTAAATCGCTGGACCAAGGCTCAAACACCATGCCGGGGTACTTGCCAGCCAGGCTGGGATACAAGTCTTCTATTGCAGTACCGGACATACTGTCGCCAGTTGCAAAGCGCACAGAGAACTCGGGATGCTGCGCAGCTAAGCGCAACAGTTCTGCTCCTGTAAAACCGGATGCACCAACGATGCCAATTGGGATCATAGATACACTGTAGCGCATTAATATGCATATGTATGCAATATCTTGCGCTACTACTCTCACACTCTAGATACTGCAGTTGCTAGGCCCGCAGATGCCCGCCGTGTTGTTGTTCAACATCTGAGATCACCTTGACACGAACCTGTGTCACTTCTTCGTCTGTCAGCGTTCGATCTTGTGCTTGGAAGCGCAGCCGAAATGCCAAGCTCTTGAGACCTTCGCCAAGCTGCTCAGAGCGAAACACATCAAAGAGGTCCACCTGCGCAGCTACCCAACCAGACTCGCCCTCGGCCGGAGTTGATTGCAAGATTGTGGAGCGCACAGAACCTGTGGTGACGCTCTCACTAACCACAAATGCAAGGTCCATATCACTGGTCGGAAATCTGCTCACAAGCCTTGCCTGCGGAACTACCGATGGAATCTGCAATAACAGGTCAAGATTGATCTGCAGCCAGGCAACTCGCTGCTCAATGCCATAAGCCTGAAGCACCTCGGGGTGTACCTCGCCAACTTCACCAACTGCGGTAGCGCCAAGCAGCACCCTCGCTGCGCGGCCCGGATGCAACCCTGCAAGTTGAGCTGGCTCAAGTTGCAGAGCCTGCGCTGAAGACCCAGACCCCGAGCGATTGACACTGTTGAGCAACACCTGCAACAGCTCCACTGCGGCGGCGGCCTCTGAGCCAGCAAGCACTACTGCAAGATGTTCGGTCTCTCCTGCAAGCACCCGGTCTGCTTTGGCTGACTCCACAGGGTCTGCAATAACGCGTTCACCAAGTCGAAAGACTCTTCCTAACTCATAGAACTCAACGTTGCTCTGCCGGTGACGTGCGTTGAAGGCAACAGCTTTAAGTAAGCCCGGAAGTAACGAGGTGCGAAGAACGGATTCTTCTGCCACTAAAGGATTTGCCAGGAGCAGCCCATCGGCAACAAGGCCGGCCCGCTCTAGGTCGCCCGGTGCCAGAAAGGGAACTGGCATGGCCTCGGTCAGGGCGGCGCCAATGAGCGCCCGCCGCAAGCTACGAACATCAAGCTGACGCTCGGTGAGTTGCCCCGTATGCGGCGAGACTGGTTGGGTTTTGGGGATTCGCTCCATCCCGTACTGCCTAGCCACCTCTTCAATGACATCGACCTCAATGCTTGAATCTGGCCGCCAGCTTGGAATCTGAACAAGCAACTCGCACTCACTTGACGAGGGGTCAGTTACTTGAGTCAAAAAGCCAATCGGGTTGAGTAGTCCAGAGACTTGCTCTGCACTGAGTGCTGTACCGAGCAGTCCATTTACTTTGTTCAGGCGGACGGTGATTTTCTCAGCTTGCGGAAGATTGCCAGTTACCTTGACCTCATTAGGGTGAAGTTGCGAGTCGGAGATCTGTGACAGCAATTCAGCAAACCTGTTGGCTGCACGCGTGGCCAACTCGGGATCGACGCCGCGTTTAAAGCGTAGTGATGCCTCGGAATGCAGGTTGAGTCGCGTAGAGGTTGCTGCAACAACTTCGGGGTTCCACCACGCCAGTTCTAGCAACACATCCGTGGTGGTTGCAGAGATCTCGGTAGAGGCACCACCCATCACTCCAGCGATGCCTACCGCAGTATCAGTAGCATCAGCAATTACGCCGTCTAAAGCCGTCAGGCTGCGAGTCGCCCCATCTAGGGTCAATATCTGCTCGCCCTCTGTGGCCCAACGCACGCGCAACTCGCCCGCAGGCAATTTGGCAAGGTCGTAGGTATGGTTTGGCTGGCCGAGCTCGAGCATGACGTAGTTCGATACATCCACCACGTTGTTGATAGGGCGCATTCCAGCGGCAATGAGTCGCTGTGCCATCCAACGCGGGGACTGCCCCAACACAACCCCCGAGATGACGCGAGTCGTGAAACTGCCGCACAAGTCTGGGGCAAGTAGCTGAACCGAACAGAGAGAAGTTGCCGACTCGCCCATCGTTGCGACATTGCTCGCAGTAGCGGAAAAGGGGACGCCTTGTCGCGCTGCTAAATCTCTGGCAACGCCCATCACACTGAGCGTGTCAGGACGGTTGGGCAGAGCGTCGAACTCGTAGACCACGTCTTCACGAAGCTCTAAGGCCTGAACAATAGGTTGACCCAAAGCCAGCGTGCTCACCAGAATCAGGATGCCCTCATGGTCATCACCAATCTCCATCTCACGGGCCGAACACAACATGCCGTTACTCGGCTGACCGCGCATCTTGCGTGGGGCAATGACCATTCCCGATGGCATCTCGGTGCCAATGGTGGCAAGCGGCACCAAATCACCTATAGCCATGTTCGTGGCTCCACAACAGATCTGCAGCGCTTCGCCATCGCCAAGATCGACATCAACCAAACAGATCTTGTCTGCATCGGGATGAGCTCGAATATCTAGTACCTGAGCTACGACAACGCCATCGAGCGAACCACCGATACGCTGAATCGATTCAAGCTCCATGCCAAGGTCGGTGAGTTGAACGGCAATCTCATCAGGCTCGCCCGTAATAGGGGCAAACTCGCGTAGCCAGGAAAGCAGAACCTTCATGTTGTGTGATCCATTGGTCAGTCAGTTCCGTCGGGTATTGGGTCTGTCGGGTATTGGGTCTGTCGAGAATTACGGCATCAAAACTGCGAGAGAAAGCGAACGTCATTGGTCACGAACTCGCGTAGATCTTCAACGGCGTAGCGAATCTTTGCGAGCCGGTCGATACCAAACCCGAACGCGAAACCCGACCACTCTTCTGGGTCGAGTCCGCCTGCTTTCAGAACATTGGGATGCACCATGCCGCAGCCGCCCACCTCTAGCCAAGAGCCGTCGGGTGCAGAAATGTCAAACTCGGCAGAGGGCTCGGTAAACGGGAAATAGGATGGCCGCAGACGACTTGTCATGTCATCGCCGAAATAGGCCTTCACAAAGCTCTCTATTGTGCCGGCAAGGTCTCCCATTGTGACGCCCCGGTCAATGACAAGCCCTTCAATCTGATGAAACACCGGAAGGTGCGTTGCGTCGGCAGTGTCTCGTCGGTAAACGCGCCCGGGGCAGACCACATAGATCGGGGGGCCAGAGCCTTCTCGCAAAGCGCGCAGCATCGAGCGAATCTGAACCGGCGAGGTATGAGTGCGCAGCAGAAGTTGCTCTTTTCCAAGTCCCTCGAGCTGCGAGGACTCTAGGTACAGGGTGTCCCACAGCGAGCGGGCGGGGTGAGCTGGCGGCAGGTTTAACGCCTCGAAGTTGAACCAATCGGTTTCTACCTCTGGGCCGTCAGCAACGGTAAACCCCAAAGAACAGAATACGTCTTCGAGTCGCTCCCAGGTCTGAGTAATTACGTGACTATGGCCAACTTTTGCTTTGCCTAAAGATTCGGTGAGGTCTACGCGTTCAGTGGCGAGTTGCGCTGTACGTGCTTGGGACTGCAGTTGCTCGGTGCGAGTCTGCGCTGCATCCTCAAGTTGCTGCCGGGCCGAGTTCATCTGTGACCCAAGAATCTTGCGTTGCTCTGGGTCTAGACCCCTGAACGAAGCCTTGAGTCCACCTAGCGCTGATTGCGCTCCCCAATATTGTAGTTCGAGTTGATGCACTGCCTCTAGGGTGTGTGCTTGAGCGAACGCGGCAATACCTTCTGCCGCAATCTGTGATAGGTCAACACTCATAGCTGTGGACTCTGCATAACTGGGTTCTGCCTATCGGTCGCTGCTGTCGTTGTTGATCATGGTTCGTCATTGGTAGGCACTTCGGTAGTAGCCGATAAGTCCCCATTCTCGAGATGACTGACCTTGGATGCCGAATGTACCCCGGCTGCCCTTCGTTGCCGCGCAGCCTCAAAGAGAAATACTGACCCGGCAACTGCAGCGTTCAAGGACTCAACTTGACCATCCATAGGAATAGAGACCGATGAGGTGCACTGCTGCACCAGGCTCGCATCAAGTCCATGGGCCTCGCTTCCCAGAAATAACGCTCCAGCAGAATTTAGCTGCGCATGTTCAACACTGATACCCGAACCCACCACAGTTGCCCAAGTCGATAGGCCAGCACTGGCACATTCGGCCAACAGCTGCGAAACCTCTACGTTCTCTGCAACTAGCACCCGAAACACTGCCCCAGCAGTGGCACGAACGGTCTTGGGGTTGTAGAGATCTACGGTGCGCTCGGTCATAACCACACCAGCGCAGCCTGAAGCCTCGGCCACTCGAATCAGGGTTCCAGCGTTTCCTGGGTCAGCTAGCTCAACAAGCACCAACAGCGGCCGATTTGTTGCCAGCGCCTGAGAAATAAGCGCCGAAACCTTGGTTCTCTGTTGCCGAGCAACTGCCACCATACTTTGCGGCGTTGTCAGCTCGAGTACCTTTCGGAGTGCCCCCCGAGTGACCTCTTTGATTCGAATCTGCTGTTCGCGGGCGGCCCAGACCGACTCGTGATTTAACGCGTCTGGTTCTACGTAGATCGAGTCAATCTCGACCTCTGCTACAAGTGCTTCTGCGAGCAGCACCGGACCATCGATCAGATAGACAGCCTCTTCAGAACGCGCACTGCGGCGCCGTGAGAGGCGCCGCAGCCTTGCAAGTTCTGGATTGGTAGGACTCAGAGCGCTCAGCTCTCGGCTCCTGCCGTCTCAGTCTCATCAGGGACTCCAGCCTGATCAGCAGTCTGAGGAGCGGCATCAAGTGCAGCCTGAGCCAACTTGACGAGTGCTGCAAAAGCGTCATCATCACGCACGGCTAGGTCAGCAAGTACCTTGCGGTCAACCTCAACCTCGGCCAAATTCAGGCCGTTGATGAAACGGCTGTAGCTCATGCCGTGAATGCGGCATGCAGCATTGATGCGCTGAATCCAGAGCCGACGCATTTCGCCCTTACGGGCCCGACGGTCACGAAAGGCGTACTGCCCAGCATGCATAACTGCTTCATTGGCAGAACGGAAGCTGCGGCTTCTGTTTCCGTAGTAACCCTTTGCTTTGCCGAGTACGGCGCGGCGCTTCTTTTTTGCGTGAACTCCACCCTTGACACGTGCCACTGGGCGCTCCTTCTACTAGATGTGATGAAAAATCACTAACGAATCAAACTCAGCTATCAACTCAGGAAAGCTGCAAACAAACCGCTGCTTTTGCTAGAGACCCAGCAGTCGCCGAGCGCGACGGGCGTCACCTGGTGACAACTCGGTTGACCCAGAAAGCCTGCGCTTACGTTTTGGGGATTTCTTTTCCAAGATGTGATTCAGTCCGGCTTTACGGCGGGTGATCTTTCCTGTGCCGGTAACCTTGTAACGCTTCTTGGCTCCGGAATGTGTCTTCATTTTTGGCATTGGTTTTTCCTCTGTCTGATGCAGGTCAGCTAGCTTCGCCGACAGCGGCCGGCTCTGTTTCTTGATCTGCTTCTTCTGCTTCTATTTCGGCTTCAACTACTTCAAGTTCTTCCGCGATGTCTTCGGAAAGCTCATCCGCAGCATCTTCTGCACTGTGATCGATTGCTAGGCCAGACTGGCCATCGGCTGCGATTCCAACAAGTTCAGGTGCCTCTGGTTGAGCATCAGCCATGATCGAATCCATAAGAGCTTCGGCGTGTTCGGCGGCAGCAGCAGCCTCAGTTGCTTTTTTCTCTTGAGCTTTCAACATGTCTTGGGCTTTTTTGTCTGGTCCAAGGACCATCGTCATGTTGCGCCCGTCCTGCTTAGCCATAATTTCGACTTTGCCGATGTTCACAACCTCTGCTGCGACCCGATCTAGAATTCGACGCCCAAGTTCTGGGTGCTGCATCTCTCGGCCGCGGAACATGATGGTGACCTTGACTTTGTGGCCTTCAGCTAAGAACTGAGCAACCTTCCTCGTCTTGGTTTCGAAGTCTCCGCCACCAATCTTGGGGCGATACTTCATCTCCTTAACGATGATGTTTGTGGCCTTCTTTCGCGACTCTTTTGCACGCTGTTGCGCCTCATATTTGAACTTCGTGAAGTTCATAATTCGGCAAACAGGGGGTTTGGCCTCTGGGGCCACTTCCACGAGATCAAGATCCATCGATTTTGCGATAGACAGCGCTTCGGGAAGAGATTTAATTCCGAGTTGTTGTCCGTCGGGATCGATTAATCGAACCTCACGGGCTCGGATCCTGTCATTGGTCCGAGTTTCGTCACCTGGTGAAGCAGCTATGGCCGGTTACTCCTCAACATCACGTCCTTTCTGCAGGGATCGCATTGGACTTAGCACGACTACTCAAGAACGGCTACCCAAAAACAAAATGGGCGAGTGCGCGAGCACCCGCCAACGGCCGCCAGCACAATGCAAACTCGCAATGCGCCACTCGGCATGTCAATCCTGTACGCACATCTGACTCGGCCGGGGCCGCTTCACTATGGACAGGAGGGGCGGGAGCCCTCTTGCTCAGTTGTACCGAGTACTCTACCAGCCGTTCGGGCTTTGACCAGCATTGAGGTTGGCTCGCAGCAACACCCCTCTGGCCACTTGGCCATAACCAGCTTGGAGAATCACGATGAGTTCGCTGTGGACACCCGATGGAGAACGAGAAGTACCGCCAGCAGCTAGCTCCTCCGATCAAGCAGAAGAAGTAGTAAGCGGTGACCCGCTGCGTGCTGCGGCCGCTGCCATTGGGGTTGACCTGGACTCGCTTACGGAAGAAGAAAGAAACCAACTTCAGAGCGAACTAGGCGAGATGATGCGCGTTAGGCGAGAGGTAGCTGCAACTCCTGCAGCAGAGATGTTGGCTAACTATTTGATGCGGTTCTTTGATCTGGCCACGATCTATCTAGAGAGCGAGCCACCCGCATTTGCAGAGGCCGCAACTGTGATCGAAGCATTCCGATCAGTGCTTGAAGGCCTTGGTGATCGCCTTGGTGATCACCGGCCGATGTTGAGCGAGGCCTTGGGCCAACTCCAGATGGTCTTTGTTCAGGTCAAGCAAGGAACCGAAAATAACTCACCAGATTCTTCGGCCTCTTAGCTGGCAGCGGAGTTCACCACTTGCGGCAGGAGCTGAACTGCCTGTAGCCGCCCCAGCGTTCCTTGCTTGAGCAAAAAGGTTACGGCGGTACCCGCCAAGATGCTGCGAGTACCATCTGCAATTTCAGTGCAATGAAACTCAAAGCTGCTGCCCTGTTCACTTACAACAGTTCCGAGCCCGGCTGAATCATCAAAGCTGAGCACTCTGCCAAGTTGGATTTTTCGCCTGGCCATGTCTCTAACCCCCTTACGGCTCGATAAACTCGGCAAATTATTTTATCTATGACTTCAGTGAACAATCTTGCTGAGTGAGAGCTCAATCAAGTCGGTAGCTCCGGCGTCTTTGAGCGCTGGGATTAAAAGATTGATCTGGTTCTTTGGAATTACAGTCTCTACGGCATAGCCCGCACCCCCATAGAGCTCATTCACGGTGGGCGCTTTCATTGCCGGAAGCACGGCAATGACCTCTTCAAGGCGCTCGGTAGCACAGTTCAATTTGACTAGAACCTTGCCACGCGCCTCCATCACCCCAAGCAGAAGGGTGAGCACTTGCTCCATTGCATGTCGCTTTTCTGGGTCTTCGTAGGCAGCGCGATTGGCCACAAGTTCGGTATAAGAAATCAAGATCTCGTCAATGATCCGCAGGCCCGCTGCGCGCAGGGCGTTTCCGGTTTCTGTGATCTCTACGATGCAATCAACAATGTCTGGAACCTTGGCCTCGGTGGCGCCATAAGACAGACGAATATCGGCCTGCACACCCTTGGACTCAAAATATCTGCGCGTGATCCCCATGTATTCAGTTGAGACTCGCACCCCGGCTGGTAGATCCTGAGCGCTTTGATAGGCCGAATCCTGTGGAACAGCGAGAACCACTTTGATGGGCTTGCTTGTGGCTTTGGAATACCGCAGCTCGCCCAGACTGACCACATCGGAACCAGTCTCTTCAATCCAGTCCCGGCCAGTAATGCCAAGGTCGAACAAACCATCAGCCACATATCCGGCAATCTCTTGAGGCCTGAGAATGCGAACGCTATCAATACGGGGGTCATCAATCGAAGCCTTATAAGCCACTGAAGAACTGCGGTGCACTGCTAGATCAGCAGCATCGAACAGTTCCAGTGTTGCTTTTTCTAGTGATCCTTTGGGGAGTACGAGGTTGAGCACGCTCTGAGGCTAGCCGCCGATGCTGCCTGCACAGAACTACATAAGGACTACCAGTCAACTTGGGGTACTGCCGGAAAGATCGTTGGGCTTTGCCCCATGAGCTTCGCGCAATCCCAATTTTGATCAACAGGAACCAGCAGAATCGGGCTTTTATTTAGATCGGGAACTTGAAGCCACTCGGAACGCGTTATGAAAATTGGGTTGGAGGCACCGAGGATGAGTTGCTCAGAGTTGTCGGTCACGGTACCCAGCAGCGACAAGTTTTTTTGTTGTGTTACTTGGTACTGAAAGATCTCTCGGCGAGCTATATACAACTCGCCTTGAAGCTCATCAGTTACTTTGATGCTGACAGTTATTCCCGGCTTTCCGTCGCCATCATCATCAACTGCTCGTGGGTCGTTCGGGTCTGTCGGCAGTTTGTCGTTGACGGGGTCCTCAAACTCAATTCCGATTCCTGTGGGGCTAGGTGGACGTTCCAGATGCAGCTTTGCGTTTCGCAGGGACACCTCAACCTTGGTGGGTACTGGCTGTATCGCACTTGTAGCCGCATCAGAAATCGTGGTCTCTATTGGTTGATCGCTGCGGTGTTCTGCGTGGCAGAAAGATTCGGTGGCAAAGAGCGAACCCTGCTTCATAGCAAGGTCAGTAAACCCGTAGCTGATGATGAGCGTCTTCATGTCTGTGCTCTGATAGGCCACGACGTCGTAATGGGCGTACCTGCCCGCTAGCGACTTGACTTGTTCGGGGGTGGGCTCGGCTGTTTCTGACGCAAGTGACGGCGAGTCTGCGGTACTCGATGAGTCTGAGGATCCTGCATCTACACGAGTACAGCCCACCGCTGCGAGCAGTGGTACTAGAACTGCTGTGGCCATCAGACTGCGCAATGAGTACTTCACACTGACCTCTTCTCTATATCTTGTGGACTGTAATTTAGGGACAAAACTGAGGCTTCAGGCATCAATCCTCAGCAATCTGCGAGCGTTCCGATCAAAGGCCGCTGCGAGTTCATGGTTTGCGAAAGAGGGATCACTGGTTTGATCCCAACCAGCAAGATTTGTGCCAGCTACCACTCGGGTTGAACCGAAAGTAGCGACAAGCGCGGCGAGTGCCTTCGGGCCGCCAACATGGCCATCCCACCAGAAGCGCTGCAACAGGGCCGCCACTGCACCTGGCTCACGCAACTGTTCTGGCGACCAGGGACGCGTGCGCGCTGCATGCTCTAGTCGCTCGGCCAACCATGAGCTTGCGCCACCGCCGTGAGAGATACAGATATCGAGTTCTGGGTGACGGTTCATCACCCCGCCAAGAATCAAGGTGGACACAGCAAGCGTTTCTTCGTAGCAAAACCCCAACCACAAATCGCCATCAAAGCGAGCTAGGCGCTCATCTCTTCGCGGCGCCGAAATTCCGTCAGGGGCAGGATGAAGAAATATCGGAACATTGAGTTCAACGCAGGCCTCATAGAGCTGATCAAACTCAGGGTGATCAAGCGGCAAGCCAAGGTCAGTTCCGATATAGGCACCGAGTAGGCCCAGTTCACTCACAGCACGACGTAACTCAACCACCGCTCGCTTGAGGTCCTGTGTAGGTAACTGTGCAAAGCCAGCTAGTCGTTCGGGGGCCTGCGCAACTAGTGCTGCAAGCGCGTCGTTATGAGTCTGAGCAAATACCGTTGCGGACCTCACATCCACCCCCGAGAAATACGTCAGTGGGTTAGGCGATAACACCTGTAGATCAATCCCGAGAGCGTCGAGTGCTGCCAATCGAAGATCTAGGTCCATGAACGGCGAGTCGCGATATTTTACGCCTTGAAGTACATAGTCACCAACGCGAAAATACGGAAGTTCGCCAGTGGCTGGGTCACCTTCGTACAACTCAGGACCGTGCACTCCACATGCTCCCAACGTGGCCTCAATCACAACATGGCTATGAAGATCGATCATGTTGGTTGACCGTCAAACAACACTGGATACCTGCTCCAGTATTTGCGTGCACTTAGCGGGTCAAGCTGTGGTGGTGAATCTGGGTTTGGACGGCCACCTGCACGCAGCACACTTTTCACTGCGGCAGGGACAAGACCTAATAAGTGGTCGGTCTCTGGCTCTAGACCTGCAGGGTCAACTCCAGCTGCAAGGTCTTGCCCGATACAGGCATGCATGCCTAGACCAAAGCTCAGTCCCCAAGGTGCAACTCCTTGGCCAAGTTCTCGCTCGGGCCTGAATTCATTTGCATCCTCACCGAACACCACTGGGTCGCGATTTACAGCCATCAGGTCAATGACTACTTTGTCTCCGGCAGAGATCTTGATGCCGTTAGGCAGCAGTACATCCTGCACTGCCCAGCGCATAGCTACTGGACTTGAAGGGTTAAGTCTGATGGTTTCATGCACACAGCGCTGCAAGAAATGCTGATCCGATTGCGCTCGCTCGGCCAAATCTGGGCGCGAGTCTGTGTAACCAAAAATCTGGTCGAGCGTGCGAAGAAACGCAGTAGCCGAGGTGTGCGCGCCAGCGAGAAGAAAGAAACAAACCTCTCTGAGTAACACATCCTCTGGCAACTCAAGCTGGGCTTGGCTGCGCAACAGGGTAGTGAGCACGTCCTGTGGCAAGTCGGTTTCATCTATTTTAAAAGACTCAAGATCTGCAAGTAACGCCTTACGTCTTGCAATAGAGGGCTGCAGGAACTCACGATCAAAATCGGTGAGGGCGCTAGCTACTTCAGCCTCTTTTATTGCAACATCACCGCTGTAATGCGCAAGCGTGGCACCTTCAATAAAGGTCATTAAGTAGGCATACAGGCGAAGGGTTTCTTCCGGAGTCCCTGCAGGGCGGTCCACACCGGCAGTCAGAGCGGCCAAGTTCATCATGACTTGATGGCTCAACGTAACAAGTTCGCCCTGCCCAGCCTGAATAGCAGGAGCAAGTGTGTGCTCAAGTAAGGGCGGAAACAATTCGCGCTCATAGCGAAGGTGAGTGTCCTTTCTGAACAACCGATTCTCTAGTCTGCGGCGCGCCCGGTGATCATCACCGTGCAGGTTGACTAAGACATCCGCCATCACTACGTCCCCTGCGTCATATAGGGCTTGTCGAAGGTCTCGTTGGCGAAACACCTGACGCGCCAGCTCATAGGAGCACACAGTGATGGTCCTCGGTTGACCCAGGGGTTGCGGCTGTTGAATCCGACTCATGAGTTGTTCCGAGCCAAATCAGTGACTAGCCGCTCGGGGTCTCTTGCGGCCCAACAAGCAGCCCGTACAAGTATTTTGCTATGAGCGGCGTTGGTTAAGGAGTCCACGCTATGACCTAGCAAGTCAGTCACTACGCGACCGCGTCCTACCGAGTGCGCCCAGAGTAAGGGGTGATCAACCCCAAGGTATGACGAGGTGAGTAGCGGTGCTAAGTCTGAAACCTGATCCAAGAATTTATAAAGTTCATCAGTGATACAGAAGTTCGCGGCTGCCGAGGTCACAGGGTGATCAAGGCCCTCTGCGGTGACCGTTACCTTGAACTCGGCCAGATCTGGATGAGAGGATCTCGACCAATCCCAGGTCGCACCAGTTAATTGATGCCAGACAGGGTGAGCATCAAAGCAGATCACTGCGCTATGTAGTGCCACAAGGCCACCTCCTTGAGCCACAAAATCATGCATCAAGTGAACCTGACTCTCTTGGATTTTGTATGCCCATTGCTTGCGCTGTGGCGCATAACGATCGGGCAGCATCTGCCAGCGCAACGCATTAACCGTGAGTAAATCCCACTGAGCGATCTTGCCCGAATTGGCCAGAAGTAGCTGCTCGAAGAACTGCTCGGGTTGGGTCACTACTTGAGTAACAATGGGTTCGGCCGGCACTTGTTGATCTAAGGATTGCTCGGCGGCTTCGGGAGCAGCCGCATTGGCCAAGAGGTCCACCAGAAATTCGGTGGTCTGTGCGAAGTCATGACCCGGGCCACCAGAGAGCAGAAGGTTTCTAATCACCTGTCATCGCCTGTTCTAGACCTTGTGTCGCCAACCGAATCAACTGACTCGGGTCGGGGCAGGGATGCGATCACACTGATGGTTACTCCCCCATCGACTAGCAATTCAGTTCCAGATATGTAGCTTGATTCAGGTGACAAGAGAAAGAGCGCGGCTGTAGCGACCTCCTCCGCAGAGCCCAAGCGGCCAAGTGGCACGCTGCCGGCCCGACTAGCTCGAATCGCTTCATCGGCATAAATAGGCTCAGACATACCTGCGTTGATGAGGCCTGGAGCGATGGAATTTACTCTGATTCCGTACTGTCCCCATTCGAGAGCCATCTGCTGTGTCATCAAAGCAATCGCCGCTTTGGTTGGCCCATAGGCTCCGGAGTTTGGGCCAGGAGCGACTCCATTCATTGAGGTAACAGTAACTACTGAACCGGAAATCCCAGCGGCGATCATGCGTCTGGCAACTGCTCGGGCAGTGATAAACGTTCCCGTCAGATTCACGTCTACGACAGTTCGAAAATCTTCTACCGACGCATCGACGAGCGGCCCAAATCGAACAATCCCTGCGTTGCACACCAGTGCGTCTGGCGCGGCAGTCAAACTAGCTTGAGCAAACTTGTCTAGGGCTCGTTCCATGCTCTGCTCATCAGAGATGTCGGCCTGAAGAGCAACTGCACCATGAGCAATGCTCTCGGCCACAACCTGAGCAGCTTGCCCATCGCAGTCAAGCACCCCCACGCGCCAACCTTTCTGAGCACCCGCCCGAGCAATTGCTTCTCCTAAGCCGTGCCCGGCACCAGTAACAAGAAGCGTTTTGGCGGACTGTGGAGGGGACTGAGTCATTGATCTGCACCGATAGCAGTGCTAGTTGCCGAGCCGGCTGTTCTTGCGATGTCTTGGGTCAGCAACTGCTCTGACCACCTTGCTACTTGCTCACCGGGAAGCGTCTGCCGAGTGGGCCACGGCGCGCCAAGATTTACTTCTACTCCCCGAGAGAACACGTGCTGCAGTTTTGTATGGTCACCAAGCACCGAGATGTCAGCAGCAGGGTTACCGTTAACTACCAATACATCGCCAACAGCACCCTTGCGCAGCATACCGACCGTGCCCTCGGTCATTTTTAAAGCCAAAGCACCGTTTCGGGTTGCACAAGTAATTGCCTCGAGTGGGGTCAGACCAACCTGAGTAACAAACAGCTCAAGTTCTCTTGCATGCCAGTGTCCATAGGGCGTGAGCGAAAAGCCGCTCTCGGAGCCGCACAACAACCTAACCCCCTCGCGATGGGCACGAAGCATCATTACAGCCGTTGATTGAATCTCCCCACGAAACATGTCAATTTGGCTGCTGCCAGCTCCGACTGCAGAACCAAAATCCGCTAGATTTGCAAGGAAGGTGAAGGTAGGGGCAAGTGCTGCGCCGGACTCCAGCACAGCTTCGAGTGCTGCTTCGTCCATATAACTGCCATGCAGAATGAGGTCAACCCCTGCCAGTGCTGCAAGCCGGGTGGAGTGTGCGCTTCGACAATGAGCTAGGACGGGCGTGTTTAGTGCATGTGCGGTTTCGGTGACCACGCGTAGTTCTTCCAGCGACCAAACCGTTGCTTCACCGACTTGATTGGGAAGGGATCCAGTGACGTGGATTTTGATCCAGTCTGCACCGTACTTAATTTGCTGACGAGTAAGCCGAACCATCTCGTCTTTAGTGCCAACCACTTGCGCATAGCCGAGAGATCCAGAATCGGGAATCAGACGGCCAGCCGTTCCCCCTGCAGAAGTAAGAAGTGCGTTCATGCCAGAGACCATTCGCGGACCCTGAACAAGACCAGCGTTGATGCCGTCTCTCAATGCCGGGCCAAGATCAGAAATGCAGTCGGCATCCAAAAATCCAGTCACTCCAGCGCGCAGCAATTTGGGCACATTGAATGCTGCGAGAAGCATTGCCGTTGACGGCTGTCGATGAAAGAACAGTTCGTCGTTGCTTGAAGGTTCACCGAATGTGATGTGGCAATGAGCATCGATCAAGCCCGGCATGACTGTACGACCGGTCACATCGAGTGTTCGCAGAATGGCGCCCTGAGCAGTTGCAGCGGCTGCCACTTCTGCTGCTTCGGTACCAATACCAATAATGCAATCTGCCTGCATTGCAAGATCGGTCTGTGGCTGTGGATCAGATCCACTGCCGTCAATAAGCGTCCCACCTGTGAGCAGAATTACCTGAGAGGAAGGCAAACCTCAGCGCTCGACGAATGAGTCGAGTGCGTCACTTACCGCAGTGCCGGGGGGCAGCAGGTCTGGGCCAATACTTAAGTCAACAGCGCGTTGGAAGTGATGAATGAGTCGCTCATGCCAGCCAATCTGGAAAGGTTGCGCTCCCGGGGATTCAACAGAAGTCTGGATGGGAGCCATATTGGCTTTGTCTTGTGCCATTACGGTATCGAACAGCTCTAGTCGTTGCTGATGTTCCTGGGGAACCTCTTCACCTTGCCATGCCGGGGCAAACCAGTTGAGTTCGAGTTCGGTGGTTCGCCGATCGATTGGCCACATAGACAAAAACGTGAACGCTCCAGTGTCCATTGGCACTACCAGGTTTGGAAAGATGCCAAACGAGGTAGAGGTTTGCCGCCATAACGAGCCAACCGAAGGGTTGTCATATTGCTCAGAGACCATCGGGAAATCACGCAGTTCTTCTCGCTTCTCGGTGGTCAGGCGACTGTGGCCATTGGGCAGCATCGCCACGGTTACAGATTGATCGTCGTAGAGCAATGCAGCGTTATCTGGATGCACCGTCCTCACGTGATACACCTCAAGAAAGGCATCGACCATCAGTTTCCAGTTGGCTTCTACCCGATGAACTTGCCGACCCACACGTCGCATGTCAGGACCGTTGATATCTAGCATTTGCTCAGAAATTGGCCCAAGAAACTCAATCAGCGAACTGCCTTGTGCATCTTCGTTAACAAACACCCATCCCTGTGAGACCTCGCAGCGCACAGGCACCAGGGCCAAGTCCTCTGTGTTTAAATCAACAAAGCTTCGCGAGTCGGGAACCGCTTTGAGCTTTCCTTGGGTGTCATAGGACCAAGAGTGGTACTGACAGGTCAGCCGTTTGGCTACGCCACAAACATCACGGGTAACTGGCGCACCACGGTGGCGACACGAGTTGTAAAAGGCCCGCAGTAGATTGTCTTGGCCTCGAACAATAACAATCGGCGCGCCTGAACGAGTAAAGAGTTGGTAAGCGCCAGGCTCTGCCCATTCTGACTCATGGCCAGCGAAGAGCCAGTTACGATGAAAGATCTGCTGCATCTCTAGCTCAAAGAACTCTGGGCTGGTATAGCGCTTAGTCGGAATCAGCGGAACCGCTACAGCCTCGGCCGGTGGTGAGGTTCTGGCCTTCTCCACCTTGATGCGATCACGAATGGTCTGTTCAAGTAGTGCATCCATAATGATTCTCCCCGGAACCGATTCAGGTTTGACAAACAACGCTGGAGTAGCCGCTGCGATAAACACCGTTTAGTACTAGTGCTGCCACTGTACAGAACGGTTTCGCATTTCGTAAGCGGATACAAGAATCTGCTCCGCAGCACCCCACAACATATTGGTTCTGTCATTAACACAGACTGGTTTTATTCACCATCTAACCCGTTGGTAAACGTTGGCCAGCGTTAACCATGCACTTGGTACAAACGGTGCCACAGTCGCATTAGCCAGATACACAAAGCGCCTCTAACCTTCGAGGTTAGAGGCGCTTTAATACTACTAGCTGTCTACTGTCGGTTTGAGTTAGACCGTCAAGTGACCTAAACAAGTTTGAGGGTTACTAGCGTTTGAGTTTGTGCCGTCTGGACATGTGGAACCACTCCAAGTGACATCTGTCATGGTAGCGCCGGTCAGGTTGACCGCCGTCAGGTTGGTACCAGTCAGGTTGGTACCAGTCAGGTTGGTACCAGTCAGGTTAGCGCCCGTCAGATTGGCACTAGTCAGGTTGGTTCCAGTGAGATTGGACCCCGTCACGTCAGCGCTAGCTAGATTGGCGTTAGTCAGATTCGCGCCAGTGAAATTGGACCCGGTCACTAGGGCGTTACTCAGGTTGGAGCCGGTTAGATTCGCGCTAGTAAAGTTGGAACCCGACAAATTAGCGCCGGACAGATTTGTTCCTGACAGGTTAAGTCCGGTCAGATTGGTTCCCGACAGATTGCATCCCTGCAGGTTCAGGTTGGGGGCAGGGGTCGCTGAGCAGTCAGCCGGTGCAACCGTTGTGGTTGTTGTTGTGGTTGTGGTTGTAGTGGGCGCAACTGTAGTGGTTGTGGTGGGTGCAACCGTTGTGGTTGTGGTGGGTGCAACCGTTGTGGTTGTGGTTGTAGTGGGCGCAACTGTTGTCGTTGTCGCAGACATAACCGACGGGGGGGCCGGACTGCAAGCCGCAACCCCAACAACTGCCAGCAAAGCAGCTAGAACGAATAGTCTCTTCATAGGTATTTTCCTCAGGTTGCACGAACTAATGCATGGTGGTTTCCACGCCCGCAGAACATTATGTGACAGATAGTTGACATATTAACAATAGCTATTTCAATAGACTTAAGTCACACAGTGAGTCCGCTTCCTCAATCTGAGCTCAACTTGCTCTAGCCCGCCCTTAGGCCCAGAGTAGGCTTGTGCATCTCTTTGAGGCTTCTGGGGCGGGTGCCGCAGAAGTAATTTACCTAGCGGCAGCTAGCTAAATAGCTAACACTGTGACAGGAATGGCGTTCAGGCGAGCATTACCCGAAAGCGGATCAATGAACTGATCCCCGGTCAGCAGGTTGCTGTTTACCCCTGAAGTCGCAGAGGCAATCGCACCAATTGCGCCCGGAGCGTCGTGACCCCAGCCATGCGGCAAACTCACGGTGCCGATTGCAACCTCATCAGTTACTTCCACAAGCGCAACCACCTGACCTGTCTCTGTCTGCAGGCTTGCGTTTTGGCCATCAAGTATTCCCAACTCAGATGCATCAGAAGGGTTGAGCTGCAATGTGCAGCGCTGTTTGCCCTTCACTAGCACCCCAATATTGTGCATCCAAGAGTTATTGGATCGCAGGTGCCGGCGACCCACCAGCAAGAGTCGCTCATCTGGTGTTGTCTCTAAATAAGCCAGTAGTCGTGAAAGATCTGCAGTAATTGAAGGATGCGCCATCTCTATGCGCGCAGATGCTGTTCGCAACATCTCCGGCAGGCGCGGCCGGAGCGGACCAAGGTCAATGCCATGTGGTGCAGCGAGCAAGGCTGCCAAGTCAAGGTCTTGGTAGGGGCCACTGCGTAACATCAGATTAAGAATTGCCTCAACACCGGTGTAGTTTGCGCGTTCGGCTGCCGCTTGTTCTTCTTCGGCATTGAGTCCGCCACGCTCGGCAACGGTTGCAAGCATCATCGAATACATCATCTCGGGGTCGGCTTGCGCTCCGAGTCCACTGGCAATCAAGGTGAGCCGAGCAAATATTTCATGTTCATCCATACCCGGCTCGGTTGGGTCATCAGCAGCGTGCATTGGGGGGCTGTAGTTCACGATGTTGCGCACCGACAGCCCGTAGAAGGCGAAATCAAAATGAGGCTTCGCAAGCGCTGAAGGGGAAGGAAGAATTACGTCGGCATGCTGAGTGGTTTCGTTGATGTAGATATCTATCGAGACCATGAACTCCAAGCCTGCAAACGCCAAGTCAAGGCGTTCACTGTTTGGGCAAGATCTCACTGGGTTGCCTCCGCTGGTGAGCAATCCGCGAACTTGCCCTGGCCCTTCTGTGTCGATCTCTTCAGCGAGTGCCGCCACTGGCAACTCCCCGCGCACCTCTGGATGTCCAGAGACTCTTGAGCTCCAGCGGCCAGTAGAGAATCCTCGCCCGCCTGGGGTGCGTCCAGATGTTGGCGCACCAAATGCTGGCTCGGCAAACATCGCTCCGCCAACAGAATCCAGATTGCCGGTGATGATATTAAGAACCTCAACAAGCCAAGACGCTAGCGTTCCGTATTCGGTGGTGTGGGTGCCAATCCGCCCATACACCGAAGCAGTTGCAGCTTGGCCCAACTCCCTTGCGATTCTTCGAGTGACGGCTGGGTCAACTCTGGTTCGAACTGCTACCGAGCCGGATATGAATGAAGCAAACAGCCTAAGGGTTTCACCTAGGCCAACAAGAATGTTGTGCAAGCGTCTTAGGTCTATTTGGCCGGCCATTCTGATATTTGTCACTAACGCTGAGAGCCACAGCGTATCGGTGCCGAGGCGAATTGGCAGGTACCCATCTGAGACCTCGGCTCATTTAAATCGCCTAGGGTCAACCGTGATCACGTATCCACAGCAGGAGCTAATAATCGCAATGAGCCTCGGGGAGTTGGGCGCAGGACAGAGGCTGCCATTTGACTCAATTTGCAGCGGGATCTCAAAACGACGGGCAATTCGATTCAGCATTCCTGCTCGCCACAGGAGATGACGACAGCGGACAGTGGGTCGTTATCTCAACTGATGAGACAACTTGCGCCAATAAAGATACCCCTGCCGAGGTACTTGCGGTTTCGCCTTGCAAGGTCAACTCATCACAACTCTTCAAACTGATTCAGCAGATCTGATGTAGGGCTGCGTCGGCTATGAGGACTTGAGCTAGAGGCCTGCCACTACCACGGGAATAGCGTTGAGCCGAGCATTGCCCGAAAGAGGGTCGATGAACTGATCCCCCGTAAGGATATTGCTGTTCACTCCAGGCGTTGCTGCAGCGACGGCGCCAACGAGACCCTCAGTGTCATGGCCCCATCCATGGGGAAGACTTACCGTACCGATTGCTACTAGATCGGTGACCTCGACTAGAGCGACAACTTTCCCAGTCTCTGTTTGTAAGCTCGCATTTTGGCCATCAGTTATTCCGAGCTCATTTGCATCTGCGGGATTGAGTTGCAAAGTGCAGCGTTGCTTGCCCTTGACCAATACTTCAACATTATGCATCCAAGAGTTATTGGAGCGAAGGTGCCGCCGACCAACCAGCAACAGTCGTTCCTCTGGAGCAGTTTCCAGCAGCGCCAACAGCCGAGGAATATCAGAGGTGATCGAGGTATGTGCCATTTCTATGCGCCCCGATGCAGTGCGCAGCAACTCCGGCAGGCGCTCTCTGAGTGGACCGAGGTCGATACCGTGAGGAGCAGCAAGTAGGGCTGCCAAGTGAAGACCTTCATAGGGTCCGGTTCGCAACATCAGATCGAGTATTGCTTCAACGCCGGTGTAGTTGGCGCTGCTTGCAGCAGCTTGTTCCTCTTCTGCGTTGAGTCCGCCGCGCTCAGCCACCGTCTGCAGCATGATTGAGTACATGACCTCGGGGTCGGCTGCTGCACCCATGCCGCTTGCGATGAGTGTGAGCCGCGCAAAGATCTCATGTTCATCCATCCCCGGTTCAGTTATGTCATCAGCATCGTGAAGCGGCTGGCTGTAGTTTGCAATGTTGCGCACAGAAAGACCATAAAAAGCGAAATCAAAATGAGGTTTCGCTAATGGTGATGGAGAAGGAAGAATCACATCTGCATGCCGGGTGGTCTCATTGATGTAGATGTCAATGGAGACCATGAAGTCCAAGCCAGCAAATGCCGAATCAAGGCGTTCACTATTTGGACAGGACCGCACTGGGTTTCCGCCGCTAGTGAGCAGCCCCCGAACCTGACCCGGCCCTGCTGTCTCGATCTCTTCAGCGAGTGCCGAAACAGGTAGTTCGCCACGAACCTCGGGATGCTCAGAAACCCTAGAGGTCCAGCGGCCAGTGGAGAACCCTCGACCTCCGGGTGTTCGACCTTTGGTGGGTGCGCCAAAAGCCGGTTCGGCAAACATTGCACCACCAGGAGAATCAAGATTGCCCGTGACGATATTGAGAACCTCGACAAGCCAGGATGCGAGCGTTCCATATTCGGTTGTGTGGGTTCCAATGCGGCCATAGACCGCCGTAGTTGGAGCCTCGGCGAGCTCGCGTGCAATCCGACGGGTATCAACGGCAGAGATTCTTGTATGTCCTGCAACAGAGTCCGCAGTGAACGGAGCGAGTAGTTCGAGCGTTTCGTTCAGGCCGTCAAGCATGTCTCTGAGTCGACCTGGATCAACGAGACCTGCGCTATTGATCTCGGTCACTAGCGCTGCTAACCACAGTGCATCTGACCCCGGACGGATTGGCAAGTACTCATCTGACACATCAGCAGTTTTGGTCCGCCGAGGATCGACAGTCACTACCTTTCCGCCACGCTCTCGAATGGCCTGAAGCCTCCCAGGAAAATCAGGCGCCGTACAAAGACTCCCATTCGACTCGAGCGGATTCGCACCGAGCATCAGCAAGTAATCGGTACGGTCCAGGTCGGGCACTGGAATTGAGTTTGGACCACCAAACAAGAAGCCGCTCGAAACGTGTTTAGGCATCTGATCAACTGTTGATGCAGAGAAAAGATTTTTGGTTTGCATGGCCTTTATGAGGGGAGCTGCGAACATTGCGCCCGCCATGGAATGCGCCGTGGGATTACCTAAGTACATTGCGACTGCATCTCGGTCGCCGGCCTCCCAGATCTTGCCGAAGCCTTCGGCTACCGCTTCGAAAGCTTCTTCCCAACTCGCAGGCACAAACTTTCCGTGACGCTTGATTAAGGGTGTGCGAACCCTGTCGGGGTCGGCATGAAGTTGTTTAAGCGTTGATCCCTTTGGGCAGATAAATCCCTTCGAGAACACGTCTTCTCTGTCTCCACGGATCCGAGTAATCGCTGAGTCTTTCAGTGTGATTTCTAGACCGCAGGTTGCCTCGCAGAGCGGGCAGGTTCTGATATGCGTCTCGGTGGACGGTTTATCAGCGGCCGAGCGGTCAGTACTCCCGCCGGCACTCCCGCCAGCACTTCCGCTGGTACTCCCGCCGTTAAGAATTGGATTATCTGTCACGGAGAACTCCCGATTGTCGGTGTGATCGATCAGCCTGAGTCTTACTCATTCTTCGAATGAGAGTCTGCCTCTGTGAAAAAAACAGAAATTGCGTCAACTGTGGGTGCAGCCCCCGTTCTACCTATTCGCAGCCCGGCAAGAAAACAACTGAGCGGGGCATTGCGTCGCTCACCACTTTGATGCGCTGCACGACCAGCAAGGTCGAGCAATGCGTCAACCTGTTCTGAAGTGAGCGTTGTTACATCATGAGTAGCTGCAAAGGCGGCAATCCAGCTGTGATCAAACTCGTTTTCATTCATAGGTGATTGGTTAGCACGATACTGGCCTGCAACTCTCGACAGTTCAATCAACTCACAGGTTGACTACGATCAGTCTGGTGGGCGCAGCTGTGATTTTGTCTGGTGGGCAGGGATCTCGGTTTGGCGCCGATAAATCAAGAGCTGTGTTTGGTGGTGTCACCTTGTTGGAGCGCACTGTCACCATTGCGCATGAAGTTGCTGATGAGGTGATCGTTATTGGGCCGTGGGCACCAGTCGGCACATTTTGCGTGGTTGAACCCATACGGTTTGGTGGCCCATTGAGTGGGCTGATTTGTGGATTGGAACAGGTCAGGAGCAGCTTTGTTTTGGTCCTTGCTGGGGATCATCCACTCTTACAGAGTGCACTTCTGGTCGAACTTTTACGGCTCTGCACAATGGGCGACTCGGCAGCAGTAGTGCCCGTTACTGAGCACGGCCCTCAGCCGTTAGTTGCCTGCTACAACCGAAGCGTGTTGGCCGATGCAGAACGCTTGATTGCCTCAGGCGACCGCAGCATGAAAGCTTTACTGCAACAGATTCAAACGAACTACCTCGGAGAAGACGAGTGGCGAAAATTCGATGTTGAAGGGCACTCGTTTCTAGACGTTGACTCCCCGATTGACTTAGAAAATCTTCAACACCTGAATTCTGAAGAGTTCCGACTCTAAGACCACAGTGGAATCAAGTTGAGTTGGCTGCCTTTCTCCACTGGATCTGGCCCCGGTGGAATCACAGCAAGGGCTTCGGCATGGGCAATTGCTCCGAGTACATGAGAGCCCAATCCACCGGTTGACACCCACTGACCGTGTGGAGTTCGGCGAACACTCAGCATGTAGGTGAACTCTCCCGCTAGACGTGGCAATTGCTCTCCTGCACTTCCCGTCTGCATCTGCGGCACAGATGGAGTGAGACCAGAAACTTGCCGAATCGCGGGACGCACAAACAGCTCGAAGGCGACCACAGAGGACACTGGGTTGCCGGGCAGACCAAACAAGACTGCCTGCCCGATCTTTCCGAGGGCCATTGGCTTAGCTGGCCGAATAGCAATCTTGAGGAACTCAACATCGTGACCTGCCACAGCTTGCCTCATTGAGTCGTACTCACCACCCATAGAAACTCCACCTGTGCTCAGGATGATCTGATGGGTGAGAGCGAGTTCTTCGAGCAGTTGTCGTAGTTTGCCTGCATCATCTGCGCAATGATGCGTGCTCACGTCACAGCCGATAGAGCGCACCAACGCAGCTAACACAGTGCTGTTGGATTCAAAGATTTGCCCGGGGCCTAATTTCAGCGCAGTAGGTGGTAGTAGCTCATCTCCGGTTGACAGCACAGCAACTCGTGGCCGTTCGATCACTGTCAGGTCAGTGCAACCAACACTTGCAGCTAGGCCAAGGTGGCCGGGGTTAAGTACGGTCTGAGCAGCTACGAGTTCATCGCCTTGTTGTGCTGCTTCGCCAGCTCTACGAATGTTCGCCCCGGGGGCGGGGGCAGCGCTAATCCGCACATACATACCTGGCTGCCCACCGGAACTACCTCTCTGTAAAGCCAGAGTCTCGGTATCTTCCACTCGCACCACGGTGTCGGCTCCGGGCACCATCACAGCACCCGTCAGAATCCGAGCAGCCTCTCCCTGACCGACAACACAATCAGCAGGATGACCAGCTGAAGACACCCCGACTACTCGGAGCTCAACTGGTAGCTGATTCATATCTGCAGCACGAACCGCAAAGCCGTCCATGGCCGAGTTCTCAAAGGGTGGTAGATCAACCTTTGCAAAAATGGGCTGAGCAAGCACTGCTCCTACACATTTTTCAAGAGCTAATAGATGTGCGGAGTTGGTCTGAACCATCGAGAGCACCCGCAAGCGGACCTGATCGAACTGAATCAACTTGTACCCCTAAAAAAATACATAACGAACAGCTTTCACTTAGTTAGCTTGCCACTATTAAGTTCAGGGACTCATTCTTCAAGCGGCTTCTTATGAGCTGTTTAGGTGAGCCTGGCTGCAAGTCCTGAGGACCGAGCAACCTCTCGCTTGATGGCCGCTCTGATTGATTCCTCGGTAGCCACAACTGTGAGTTTGTTCTTAGCTCGAGTCACTGCGGTGTAGAGCAGTTCTCGGGTCAGGATTCTTGACGGCGGTGGTGGCATGCTGACCACCACATGCTCAAACTCTGAGCCTTGGCTTTTGTGAATACTCATGGCCCACTGTGTGGCAATCCGATCAAGGCGCGTGGCCTCAACCATCTGATTGCCTTCGGCCCTCTCAAACCAGACTTGAAACCGGTCATCTCTGTTGAGGTCCTCTTTGGCTATTGCCACACCAACATCACCATTGAAAACCTTGTTGAGGTAATCGTTTCTTGTCACCATGACCGGTCTGCCGGCATACCAATCCGAATAGCTCTTGAGGTCCTCTGAACGCAGGTACTTCTCAACGAGCTGATTCCAATGATCAACACCAGTTGGGCCTCGCCGCAGGGCACTCAACACTTTGACACTCAGGATTGCGACCAACGCTTTGTCAATATCAGCCTCCTTGCCTTGTGCTGCGAGTACCACGGTTTTGGCAGCCAAAGTAAGTTCCTGTTCTGCGTGCAGCTTCGAAGCATTGTGATCAGGGTTACCCGGATCTACCCATATAACGTCTTCGTTGGCACTCTTGAGCACTGCGATTGCTGAGTCGGCATCACCTTTTCGGATGCACTCCGCTAGCTTCAATATCCCTGAGCCTTCGCCTTGTCGGTGCACGGTGGTGAGCACTCGAACACTCTCAGCAATTGCTGCTGGCGGGGCTGTTCCTGCAACCTCACCTGAAGTCGAGCCGATACCGACGATGTCACCGAGCACTGCGCCCGCTTCGATGCTTGCTAACTGATATGGGTCACCGACAAGTACAACTTTGGCATCGGGTCGAATCGCTGCAAGCAGATGTGCCATGAGCGATAGAGAGACCATCGAAACCTCGTCAACAATCACAATGTCATGCGGCAACGGGTTGCTGGGGTTATGACGAAATCCGGTACCCGGTGAAGCGCCGAGCAGTCGGTGAATTGTCGTTGCATCAAGCTCACCGAGTTCGGTGGCGACTTCTGAATTGAGTTCCTCACCTAGGTTGTTGATTGCTTTACGAATGGCCTCAGTCATGCGCGCTGCGGCTTTGCCCGTGGGCGCTGCCAAGGCAATTCTTTGAGTGCTCAGAGTCATGCACTCGCTATCGGACTCGGCGGGTTGCTGCATACTGCTGACAAGACCCGCAAGGAATGTGGCAACAGTGGTGGTCTTGCCAGTGCCCGGGCCGCCTGAGATGACGACGAAGTTACGATGCACGCCCGCTAGTGAAGCCGCTAGTTGGTCCTTGTCCACTTCACCAGCACCAGCAGCAGCGATGAAGAGTCGCTTAACCTCCGCTGAGGCCAAAGACGCCGAAGAGGACAAGCCCTCGGCAGATTGCTCTCTTTCATCGGTGCTGGCAGCTTGGCTCCGGTATAACAGATCTGCGGCAACATAACGCTCAAGCGACCAAAAGCGGGTGAGGTACAAGCGCTCATCTTCAATGACAAGTGGCTGCAAGTGACTTGCAAGATCGTTTTGACTACTCGAAAGTGCAGGATCCTTGCGTTTGACAACACGAACCAACTCTGAATTCGCCACAATTTGCAGCCAGGTTTTGGCATCAGGCCACTGCAGGTTTGCAAGCCGTTGTTGCTGTTCAAGCGCAGGGTCATGAGCGAAATCTTGATCCTCCTGCGAGGCAGAATCCTCCTCGTTTGCAACCCCACCGAACAAGCCGATTTCATCCTCGGTTATTGACTCAGAGGAGGAGTCCTGATTGCCAACCACAGTTGATGCAATGCTTCGGAGATCGACACAAACATGGCCATGCAGAGGCGCTCGCACTGCCAGAGCAGCAGCAATGATGACCTCTGTAGATACTTGTGAAGACTTCGCTTCGGGCTGGGCTGTAACTGCGCGCACAAAAGTGGTGACCGCCTGAACCTCGGTAGAGCCAAATACCCCGGCCTCTACGAACGGCCGGAGTGCTTCGACTTCGGCGGGAATATATCTTTGGATATTCATGAGGCCACCGCCCGAGTTTGGCCACCTGCAAGCAGGGTGCTGAGCGCCTCGATGAGTTCCACCTGCGGTTGCCAGCAGAACACGCCTGCGCGCACGCCATCATGGCGTCCTCGCCTAACTACAGGGGTAGCGGGGCCGACCATCCCTCGAACAAATAGATACCCAACAGGACCGAGATGAAGTTCTGGCTTGTAATCGGGAAGCCTCCATCGCAGATAACGGTGTAACGCCACACTGTAAAGCAGTGCCTGCAGCGCGTAATGAGTGTGCGTCATGACCTTGGGAAGCTTTGCTGGGTGATAATCAAGGAGCGATCCAGGCTGGCCTGCTGGCGTGAGTTGATTGGTCTTGTAATCAACCACCGAATACTTGTCTTGATCACCGACTTTGTAGCGCAGCGTGAGGTCAATTGAACCACTCAAGTATCCCTGCAGTTTGATGTGGCCGAGGCCCTTTGCCAAACGTTCCGCCCACTGTGCAAACGGATCATCACTCTCAAGGTGTCCGCGAATAACCTTGCCGATTTGCGAGGCTGAAACTGGCTGTTGCTGGGCAAGTGCCAAGTTAAAGTCCAATTCGTCTAAGTGGTCGACTGCTTGAAGTTTGCTCAACGCAATATCACCAAACTGCGGACCTAAAGGGGTGCGCAGGGTATTGGCTAACACCGTTGGAAGTTTCTCAAGTTGTTGTTCAGTGACTCGGTGATAAGTGAGCCTCTGAAGTTGCTGCTTGATTTCTTCTTCGAGATTGATTGCATCAAAGTCCACATTTTCGAGCAGTGAGTGAACCAGATTCCCGAAAGGGATCCCTCCTCCAAGACCAAGATACGGCGATGGCTGGTTCCAGCCCTGTGTCTCGGCTTCTTGGTCTGTGAGTTCCGCCGAAGACAGCTCAGTGCTCCTATCCGAGTCAAGCGAGGAGCCAACTGGAACCTCGTCTTGGCCGCCGCGCTCTTCGGAGCGGCTGTCCGTTGGGTCGCCTTGCGCATCATCGTCCTTGGTTGAGGTGATCTTTTTTTGCAGGCTTGAGTAGGACCATCGGAAGGTCTCACGGTCAAGTCGACGACCGAGTGTGGCTTCGCGGAGTATGTGGCCTTCCGTGTCCTCCGCATCCTCAACTATGGCAACCGAGTCGGATTGAGTAGCACCTGACTCTTGCAGTTCAACAACCTGAATGACATCGGCTGCGCCGCGCTCTGCAATGCGCTCACGGATGGATTCAAGAGTTGCAACTTTGGCCTCCTCCACTTCTTCAGCAGCTCCAAGCTCGGGGTTGTCGTTGAACAACATGCGAGCTAGGCCTGACTTAAGTGCACCACTCCCAGATATCGGCGCCCACCAGACAACGGACTGATGCACTGCCCGGGTAAGTGCCACGTAGGTCATGCGCTGTTGGTCACCGCAGTTCTGCCTGACCGTTTCGCTATGGGCGTGCGGTGCCGTCTTTTTCCGGTCTTGCTTTGACACCCCCTCACTAGAGGGACGCGTTGTTGAAACGTCTAGCACTCTGCGATTCGATTTCTTGGAGAAGTAGGAGAGATGTGTACCTGCCTGAACTCGCTTGCCTCCGGCCCACAGGTCTGGGAGCAGCACAACCGGAAATTCAAGGCCCTTCGCTCCGTGGATCGTCAGGATCTGAACTGCATCAGCTTCTGACTCAACACGGCGCTGGGCTGCTTCACCTGCAATCTCGTCACCACCGGTGCCTCCTAAACCATCAAGGATCGACAGCGCTGCTGCCGCACTGAGGCCGCGACCGCGTGCTCGTGCCTCGGCATGAATAAGTTCCGCAACGTGTTCAAGATCGGTCAAGTTTCGCTCACCCGAATCAGCGCCCAACACTCGAGCAAGCAGCGTCTTATACGTTCTGGATTCATCGGAATGTGCCCGGACTTCCCCAAAGAGGGCTGCCATACCTTTGGATTGCATAAGTTCTGCCCAATCCATCAGCGTTCGTTGAAGGTTGGCAAGATCGCTAGCTGCCTGAGAGTCTTGGTCGTTCTCAGAGAGGGCCTCGGCTACTTGTTCTGCAGACCAACCAAAGAACCAGCTAAACGCCGCTGCCGTGGCACGGTTAGTGACCGCTGGGCGGTCAAGAGCATGAAAGAGGGTGCGCCATTGCTCAGCAGCAGCAGAGTCTGCAACGTTGTCCCCCATGCGAAGGATTGCCGGAATGCCGAGCTTTTTAAGCGCACTGGCAATTGGGGGACCTTTGTCTCTGCCACCGACAAGAACCGCAATGTCTCCAGCAAGAAGCTTGCGCGACTCACCATTCTCAAAAACGACCCCATCAGTAAGAAGTTGGTATGCCGTATCTGCAAGGTCAACGAAAATGCGCTCACGAGCTGACTCGCTAGACATTTTGCCCGTCTTCGAGGCGGAGACACCTGAGGTTGCGGGATCGAGGATGCAGCGAAGGACCAAACCTGGCACGGGTTTGGCCTCCGCCGGAGATTCGTCATCTGCAGGGGCAACAAGCTTTCGCTCGGCATGGCGAGGTGAGGATTCAACCTGCTGATACTCAATCTCTGGTTCGCCAAAATATTGATCTTGACCCAAAGCGTTCATTGCACGCACAGCAGTGTTATCGGATCGCTGATTAGTGCCTAGGCGCTGAACCTGCTGAGCGCTGTGAGTAGCAGCAAGATAGGTATAGACATCTCCGCCTCGAAAGGAGTAGATGGCTTGTTTTGGGTCACCGACTAGCAGCAGGGTGCAAGGTTGAGCGGGGGAAGATGCCGAGGATCCTTTTTTATGATCACCACTTCCAAACGCCGTGTTAAAGATCTCCCACTGAATGGGATCAGTGTCTTGGAACTCATCAATCAGCGCTACCTTGAACTTGCCTTGCAAATCCTTGACTAGCTGCGGATCCTCTCTGAAGGCGTCCCGCACTATGAGGAGTAATGAGTCAAATGAGACTTGACCTGTTTGGGCTAGGCGGAGGGAAAGTTCGGTAAGGGCTCGTTGAACGAGTTCTCTGAGGAGGAGGTCATTGGGTTGGCCAGACTCTGCTTCAATCGCGCAATCTCCAAGTTGGCGCGCTTTTTGTACTTCACTTGTTAGGGATTTAAGGGAGGGAAGTTCAGGGAGAATGTCGGTGGCCGCTTCATCTTCGGAGCCTTGGGCAGGGGCCAGGGCTTGAGCCTCACTCAAGACCCGCTTGCTTGCCTCAATGAAGATCAAATCGGCGCAAACCTGCTGCATAAGGCTGCCTTCGTCACCAGTCGGCACGGAGTCAGTGTTGATATCTGCAAGCACCCCTAGGGATTCACGGACCTGAGCGCAGAACCCGTGGATGGTATGAATCTGAGCAGTGTCGTACTCGGCAACAGCAGTTTCGATTCTTTCCCGACGAATCGCGATTTTATCCGGTTCTCCTTTTCCTAACAGTTCAAGAAGCGGATCATCTGTGTCTTGGCACTCGAGTAGATGTTCGGCAGCTTCTGATAGCCGCTCGCGGATCCGATCTTTGAGTTCAGCTGTTGCTGCCTTAGTAAAGGTAACGAGCAGGATTTCAGAGATAGAGATGTCATGTTCGGCGATAAACCTGACGGCCAGTGCCGCCAAGGTATAGGTCTTGCCCGTTCCGGCGCTGGCTTCAAGCATGGTGGTCATACCAATGGGTAACGGATCGCTCATCTGAAACACCGGCCGGGTTTCAGTTGTAGTCAAGGCGGCTTGGATTGACTGATCGTTTGAGTTGTTCATCTCTCTCCCTCGTTGTGCCCCTCGATAGGTCCATCAGCATTCTCAAACGATTCGTGCTGGATGGAATCGGAGATTGCTGACCAGAGGCGAGTGGATTCAGCCTTGAAGTCGTATGGACCAAACTGTGCAACTAAGAGTTCTTGGTAGCTCAGTGAACCGAAGGCTAAGAGGTGATATTGATCTTCGCATTCAGCGCTCAATAAGTTAAACCTGCTGCCGGGGGTACCCCACTTCTCCGCTGGGTTACCGTCCTGATGCAAGGCAAATGAGGTTTGGTGAAAGAGCGGCAGCGGGTACAGCAGGCCATCCCGATACTGCTCCATCAATTTGCGAACAGCTTCTAAAGCATTGTGTTGCCGATCATTTTCAGTAGCACCTTTGACTACCCAAGACGGCTGCTCGTCGGTGGCCTTGGCTTTCGGATCAGTCCTTGTAATCAGAACACCACGCCAGTTTTGAGTTGGGTCTATGGCAGTGAGTAGAAGCAGGTCGAGTGCAAGACGGAGCTGGTGTTTTGGTTTCGGGTTGCTAAACAGAATGCGAACCGGCCCTGGTTGCTTACCATCTATGCAGTTACCAACAGAGCCAACGATCTGAGTTCCATCTGCCAAGGTCAGATCTATAGGGTGCGCGTGCGGAGCTGGGCGACGAACTCCAAGACTCTCGGCAGAGAGGAGTAAGTCAGAAACCTCGATCGACAGCTCGGAGAGCGCGGGTATGGCCAAGCTGTCAGGTGGTAGTAATCCGCGAGCACGAAGGCTGTTATACAACGCCAGCACCTGCGGCTGCGGCGAGCCCTCCTCGGGTACAAAGCGAATCGACTCAGCAGCAGGCATGGTCAGGCCCAAATCAAGCAAAGCACGACCAACCTCGGATGCATCTAGGCCTCCGAGCTTGGTTGGCAGTTCGCTCGCCGACGCCTCTGAATCTTGCGGGATGTACACGTTGAGCCGATTACGAAAGAAGGCTTTGACGGGTGCATCAAAGAAATAGCCAAGTTCAGCGAGTTCAACCGTGGCGTTGACAGAGGAATCAGTCGGCAGAGGTTCGGTCATAAATATGTGGGTGGATGAGGGCGTGTTGAGTCGGGAGTTCAACAACGCCTCTGCTCCTTGGCAGGCAGCGGGGTCAAAGCCCACTGACTGCTCCCCTTCGACCGGACTGAAGTTTTTAGGATCAAAAGCTTGCCGTGTATGGGTTGTCATCAGCGAGAATGACTGAGCAGACTCTGAGGCTTCTGCACTACGCAACTCCTGCATCGTTTGCCCTGTGGTCTGGGAGATAACTTTGAGTAAGTCGTCGAGCATCACCGACTCGGGCACTTTGTCGTTGGTGCGAACATCACGTGAGGCGCAGGTAATGATGAGGTGATCCTGAGCTGCAAGTAAGGCTGAAAGCAGTTCGGCACGCGCTTCGTTACGCGGGTCACGGTCGCCTACCGCTGGTGCTGTGGGGATAAGGTCATCCCCGCTCGTTCGTGAGCCAGGGAGTGCATCGACATCTAATCCAAGGATGCAGACCACCCGATGGGGAACAGCTGCTAGTTGACCAGGGGTAGAAACCAAAATACTTCCGACATCCATGCGGGCTTTAGACTTGCCTCCTTCAAGGCCCATCTTGAGCAGTGCTCGAACATCAGCGAAGGTCAAGAGCACCTTGCTCGCAGAGTCTTCCCCACCTTGGGATTCCTGAACCAGAGTGGTCAGCATCGAGTCGAATTGGGATCGTTGCCAGTACTCAAACCTGGCCGGAGCAACCATCAGATCTGCTGCGGAAAGCAGAGCTTCGCTCCAATCTTCAATACTCTTTTTCTTCTCACTGCTTGAATCAGGAAGCACCTGATCATGGACGTGAGCAAGGGTGCGAACCGCCTCCGCCAATCGGCCGGCCGCATAGATCCCTGCATCGTCAAGCGGCATCGGGGCAATGCCCCCGGCAGCCAGAGCAAACTTGCGAACGGAGGAAACTCCGGCGGCCTCAGCTAGCTCTGTAACGGCTGTGCCCGGAGGTACTGCATCTCTGAGGTCATCTCCGAGGGCGATTCCCATCATGAGTTGATCAACGCCAGATGCCCAAGAATTTGCGGTATGAGATGGATCAATATTCCAAGCTTTTCGCTGGGAGCCATCAAGACCCCAACTGATACAGGCCTGCTTGATCCAGGTGGATAAAAGCCCGAGTGACTCCCCGTCTAGGCCGAATCGTTCCTTAACCGCAGAGGTATGCAGCAATTGACTGACGCTTTCAACATCGAACCTGCCGGGCAGGATTTGCAACATCGTGGCTATGGAATCAAGGACTGGGTTGAATGAGCGTGCAGAGCGGTCAATCACGCTGTAGCGCAAGGCAGGAAGCTGACCCTCTACCGGCTGATCACCGACATGGGCGGGAGCACCAAAAACGGCGCTGAGTACCGGCGCAAACGACTCGAGTTGTGGGCACAGAATCACAATCTGAGATTCGGTCAGGTCGGGATTATCACGTAACAACCCAAGAATCGCATCTCGAAGAACCTCGGCCTGCCGAGTGGCACCTGGGGCTGAGTGAATGTGTACCGAAACATCCTCGTGTGAAGGTCGATAGATTTCCGGTGAAATTGACCCGGCCTGCAAGTCCTGCTGTAGGCGATTGAGCAACGTGGGGGTGGCGGCTGCAGCATTTGAGGCAGAGACAATTTCGGGTAACAGGTCACCTGCCCCAAGTAGTAGTGCCGACTCAAGTGGACGCAATGCCCAAGAGGTGAGCAAAGGATGCAGTTCGCCAGCCGAACTTGCCTGTTGAGCGGTCAGGCTGAGTTCAGCTTGAGGATCTGATCGGGGGAACGCCCAGGAGGTGTGGTGCCGCGCAAGAACAGGAGGGTTTGCCGAAACTCGCTGAGCAAGTTGCTGCGAGGTTGTAGCCGATGGTGATAGCAAAAGCGCAGTGACTTCGTGATTCTTGGAGACTGCAGTTAATAGCGGTCCGAGATCGGCTGAGATAACTGACTGCCCAAACACAAACATGCGCCCTGGTAATGACTTTTGACCCTGATCACCTAGGTTAATTTCTCCAGAACTCACCCGCTGAAGCGCTACCTCGAGTCGCTCTGATGGCGTAGCAATATTTTTGTGTTTCTCGGTGATTCGGGTGTGCACAGCACGAAACAGGCTGGGCTGCCATAACTGCGCGGCTAGAAGATCTTTGCCGTCGGGACCGAGATTCCGCCCGGCCATCCAATCCAGAATCATCTGCGGCCGATGAACCATATACCGATCAAAGAGCAGCGAGATGGGTAGGGCGCGCCCAGCAAGTGAGACTGCTGAGGTGAGGTGAGTGAGCCGCTCATCAAGTCCGTAGGAGGAGGAAGACAAGACCTCGAGCAGAGTCCAGACCATGCGCTCGGCGCGCCAAGGATCAACAATTTGCTCGTCGGCAGTGGTGTCTTTACTCGCTAGCGCACGATCAGCATCAAGAATCAGCCACCGCAGAGCACCAGGGAAAACCATCTGAATATTGGCCGAGATACCATCAGCTTGGCCGTTTTGGGGGTCTACCCCAAGCCGTAGAGCCAATTCTTGGTTCAGCCAATTACGAAACCCCAACGAAGGAACCGAAATCCATTCCTGCTGGAAAGGATCGGCCAACGGCGTAGACAAACCCTGCACGAGAGCGTTGATGAGATCTTGGGGCCGATCGGCCATAACAACTTTGAGCACGCACAGAACTTACACAGGGGGTGTGACACTCTGCGCCGAGAATCCAAGCACTGAGGCAACGCCAGCTACCCTCACTAGCATGAGGAGGGCTGATGAGGTGCCACAAAGCGAGTGGTTAGCCCGTAACGCATCAGCGTTTGCGGTTTCCGCACCGCAGCCTGCGAGCGAGGACGAGGTTGTGGTCCTCCCCCGTCGTGAAATTTCGAGTTGGCTCGACGCTCTACCCGAGGAGCGAGACGATCTCTGGGGGCTTGTCCGAGCGATGCGAGACCGCATCACAACTGAGGGCGCTCACTCTGTGCAGGTTCTCTTTCAAGACGGAATCGACTCGGGGCACTTAGAGATTCACATCAAGAGGGCGCAACCCGCCGCGAACACAGTTCCCCCCACTGGACTGCTCCCTTCAGGATTGCTCCCCTCGGGATTGCATCTGATTGACGCTCAAGACGGCCGCAACCTGCGCCTTGAACTCATCCGTTGCTTGCGAGACGACTCACTCAATCGCATCGACCTGCTCGTCAGTTTCATTATGAAGTCGGGTATGGGGATCATCGGTGAGCGCCTTGAGTCGGCCATTGAGCGTGGAGCTCAGATTCGGGTGCTGACCACGGACTACTTGTGTGTCACTGATGCTGATGCGCTCGCTCAACTGCTCGACATGAGTGAGGATGCAACTCCACAAGCTGGCAATCTAGATGTACGCCTATTTAGCGATCCACGAACCTCTTTTCACCCAAAGGCCTACCTCTTTCATTCTTCTGAGTCTGATCACGCCCACGGTTTTGTTGGCAGCAACAACTTGTCCCGCTCAGGCATTGAAACTGGCGTTGAGTGGAGTTTGGGCACCCGAGAGGTGCAGCCACTAGTCAATGCGTTTGATCAACTCTGGGCCGACAAACGCAACCAACCGCTCAGCCATGAATTCCTGCGCATCTACCGCACGAAGTGGCGCCCAACTGCCGGGCAGGTTGTGCCTGTTGGTGTCGAGACCGAGGCACCAACGCTCAAACCTCAGATTCGCCCCATTCAGGCCGAGGCGCTCGCAGCACTTGAGGAGTCTCGTGGCGAAGGCTTCGCCGCAGGCATGGTGGTGATGGCAACGGGGCTTGGCAAAACCTGGCTGGGTGCTTTTGATTCAGCCGCGTTTAGTCGCACGCTGTTTGTGGCGCATCGTGAAGAGATCCTGAGGCAGAGCCGTGACGTGTTTCGACAAGTGCGCCCTGATGCCGAACTTGGTTTGTATATGGGCGCCGAGAAACAGCCCGAGGCTGACGTGGTTTTTGCCTCGGTGCAAACTCTGGTTCGGCACCTTAATGAGTTCGACCCAGATGAGTTTGATTACATCGTGGTGGACGAGTTTCATCACGCCGCGGCGGGCAGTTACCGCAAGGTCATCGATTATTTTGAGCCACAGTTTTTACTCGGGCTAACGGCAACCCCGGAGCGCACCGATGGCGCTGACCTGCTAGCGCTGTGCAGCGACAATCTGGTTTTTGAATGCGGACTCATTGAGGGAATCGAACGATCTGAGCTAGTGCCGTTTAGGTATTGGGGTATCAAGGACGTTGCTGACTTTGAGGGGATCCCTTGGCGCAACGGGCGTTTCGAACCTGCGCAGTTGGCCACGCGAATTGAGACTCAGCAGCGTGCTCAGCAGGCCTTTGATGAGTGGGAATCGCTCTGCGGGGAACGCACGTTGGGGTTTTGTTCAGCGGTGACCCACGCAGACTTTATGACCCAGTTCTTTACCGAGCGCGGAGTGAAGTGCGCAGCAGTTCACTCCAAACCAGGGTCGAGCGACCGCAGAACTGCCCTTGCTGATCTGCGCTCGGGGAAACTGCAAGTGGTGTTCTCAGTCGACATGTTCAACGAGGGTGTAGACGTGCCCGAGGTTGACTCGGTTCTCATGCTGCGTCCCACCGAATCCCCGGTGGTGTTCTTGCAACAGCTTGGGCGAGGCCTGCGTTTGAGCGAAGGCAAAGATCATCTGCGAGTAGTTGACTTTGTGGGCAACCACCGCAGCTTTTTGTTGCATCCGAGGGTGCTTCTCGGAATGGGCGAGGCGGGTGACGCGTCAAACGAGATGATCCTGCAAACTCTGCGGAGTGGTGAATGGGACTTACCAGCCGGTTGCTCGATCACCTTTGATGTTGAGTCGATTGATTTGCTCACCATGCTGGCAGACAAGAAGGTGGCGGGCACGAGTCTTCGCACAAGTGCTGCGCTCGAGCAGTTCTGCACGGAGTACGCAGCCGAACACGAGAGCCGATCCACTGCTGCGCAAGCAGCCGCAGCCGGCTACAACCCCGCCACGGCCAAGAAGCAGCATGGCGCATGGTTTGGCCTGCTTGACCATTCGGACCTACTTGAAGATGCAGAGACGCAGGTTTGGGAGAAGTATCGCTCGGTGTTTGAGCGACTCGAAAGAGAGACCTTTACAAAGTCCTACAAATTGGTTGCACTGAAGGCTTTGCTCTCCACGGGGAATCTCCGCACGGGCATGAGCGTGAACGCTCTGGCTGAGCGCTCGCAACGCATTGTTGCTGGCGACCCTCGGCTAGTGGCCGACACCGCGGGCAAGGGGATGCCTTCTCCGGTCGGCGCAACCCCTCAGACTTGGAACAAGTTCTGGCGCAAGTGGCCACTCGATCACCTAGCCAAAGTCAGCGCCGCAGGCGGGGACAGCGACAATGACAGGGACGCTGCCTACGGCGACGGTGGTGGCCCAGTGGGAGCAGGTGTGGGAAGTCGAGCGGGAGCGCTCTTTCGTTACAGCGGCGATGATTTCGTGCTCACGTTTACCGTTGCCCCAGAAGATGGCGATGCCTTTGACGCGATGGTTGCCGAGATTGTGGACTGGCGTTTAGCTGACTATTTGTTGCGGCCAAAAGCGGCCAAGTCGGATGCGTAATACTGCTATGCGACCTGCAACTTCTCCGCTAGACAACGGAGAAAGCTGGAAACCCCCTTGCCGGTTGGAAACAATTGATGCCGCTTAGCTAGGGCTTCATCGATGCAGCCAGTGGCAGCATGGGACGCGTGGCGTGTATCGACAATTACGAACCTTGCACCAATTACAGCCGCTTTCAACCCGTCACTACATGCCTTGTCTGAACGAGATATGACCTCTACCGTAGGGCAGAGCGACTGCAGTCGGTCAGCAAATCGTTGCCCTAGGGCATTCATGAGGGTGTAGAGAAATACAGTCTCTCCACTGAGAATGCACCAAGGGTCATTCTCTGTCAGGGCCTGGTTCGCTTCGCCAAAAACTTGGACTTCTAACACAAAGTCTTCGAAGCCCATTTCCCTAAACAGGTCAGTCCCAAGCTGGGCATCGACTGCATCGAGATTGCCACGCGAGAGATGCCCTTGGAGCGCAGCAAACGCTGCGCTAGCGAACCTCTTTCGACCATCAGCATCTGGAGAGGGGTGCGCAGCAAATTCGTCCAGCAAGTCGAGGGTCACAGGGATAAGAGAGCGAGTTGCGAGGATGTGCTCGGCCCCGGTGCAGACTTCGACTAAGTCGCTATACCGACTCTTCGTTGGGCCTTGATCAAACACGGCTTGGACCAGTCCGACAAAGGCCCCACATGCCGCTTCGCTAGGTGACTGAACTGCCAAGGCAATAAGAATGGTGTCAACAAATTTAGTAGCGGCCGGCACCCCCAAGAGTTCGACGGTCAGTTCGCAGAGCAAGTCCATCGCCTGTTCAACCGCTTCGCTGTTCCGGCCTGTCAATGCCCGATCAATGGCTTGCGCACATTCCTCTGCCACGGCCCGAGACCCAAGGACAGAAGCATTCCACTTCGCTGCATCTCGACGAACCACTTCAAGTGCCGAAGGCCACTCCTCACCTGAGACTCGTTCAAACCATGCAGGCCAGGACTCACAGGTGTCGCTAGCCAACTCATTTAGGCGTTCCAGGGCATGTGAGAAGCTACGGGTCGATGGCATCGCCGCTAGCGTCTCGGGAGTGAGCAACTCTTGAATCTGCATAGCCCTAGCGGCGTCGTCGAGTTCGGCCACGGCAAAAATCGCCACCGAAAGGATTGAGACATCATCCGGCTGGCGCAAAGCAAGATCAATCACGTCAACGTATCTACCATCTTCATTGAGTCGCTGCGCCAGAGACCCCGATTCAAGTCCTACGACTTGATCCTCTGCAGCGGAAAGCCCATCTACCCAAGACAGGTCCGCAGCCGAGGCATTCGCCCGAATACGCTCAAGTCGAGCCTCGGAGCCTTGGTCTATTGCCCTTAAGCCTGCAACCTTAAGAGCACCAGATAAGGTCGGAACGTCTATGCAGTCGATAAGTTCGAAGAGGAGATCCGGTACTCGGCGATACCCATCTAGCGCCTCTGTGGAACTTGCATACCCCTCCTCAGTAAAGTCGATTCGCCAGAGCGCCTCGAGCATCAACTCTGTTACACCAGTTGGTCGCCGAGCCTGCGCCAACTGAATGAACCATGGGATATCTCGCAACTCTCTCCACCTGCCGAGTTGCCCAAGGAACTCGATATGCAGGAAGTCAAGATTGTCTCGACTGAGCCGCCCATCGTTGCGTAGTCGTTCAAGAAGGCGTTCGGCCCTTTCACCATCTCGGTCTCGAAGTGCAAGACGAAAGTCACGCACTACTTGCGACAAGGAAACCGCATTGCCAGTTTCTCTTTTGGGTTCCGAAATTCGAACCTGAACCATTCGCTGTAGCATCTCGATCCCGAGTTTGGAGTCAGTCAGTCTCAGGTCGACCATCTTCACTGAGCAACTCGGTTGCTCTTCGAACTCAAAAATCCCTTCGATCGCAGAGTGCGCCAGCACGGCAACACCCGGCCCTAGAAATGCAGTCACAATTTCGCGCGAGCGCCGGACTGCCTCAAGGTCCACGGCGACGATTCGCCAAAGATCAGCCTCATCTGGCGATGGAACAACTACCCAGTCACCTCTCCGCCTCCCCCACAAAGCGTGCTGCGGTTCGACGATGATGCGCCCGAAGGGGCGTTGTGCCGGATCCCACTTGACCGTATCAATTGAGTTCATCCGAGGTCTCCACCGAATCTCTGGTACAAGTCCGTTTGGGTCTGGGCCACGTAGGCCGGATCAGTATGAAGCTGAACCTGCTCCTCGTTAAGCAAGGTTCCAGAAGTTGTGAAGTTCATAGAACCAGCAACGACATAGTTATCACCGGCCAGAGATTTGTCATGTAGTCGCTGATCTCTTTCAACCACCGTGATGGTCATGCGGTCCATGAGGCCAGCACTAGTTGCCAGCAGAGTCAACTGACTCACGAACCTCTGATTAGAACTATCCGGACGGGTGGCTACGACTACATAGGACCCACGGTCGGCAAGAGCAACCAGGACTTCAGAGAGGGTGAGAACGCGTTGCCCGACTTCATCAAGGGTCGGAAACCCACCAAACCGGTTGTCAAGGAGTGGGATGTCGGAAACCCACGGAGAAATCACCCAGATGCAGCGACTTGGCGAGAGGACCTCCATGGCAAACAGGGAGGAAAGCAGTTCGACGGCCTCGCGACCCGAGGTCGAGGCGTTTTTGCGAATAACCCGCATCAGAGACCAACTTCCTTGGCAGAGAAACTCACCTTTACACCGTTTCCTGAGGGGTCGATCCCGGTAACTCTTGGATAGATGAGTAAGCCATCTACTTCAACTGGGTTCGAAACGGCGGCGAGAATGCCACCTCGGGCTGCATCCGCATCCGGAAATCTAATGTCGAGGGCGCCATGTTCAGCGAGCCCCCCTGCCAGCGCGCTGTTCACGCCCAGATCAGATTCACACTCCACGACAGGCCACGGTTCCGGAACAACGTCACGCAGTAGGCCGATATTCGTTACTGGAAGACGAGAAAAACTGACAGAGTTCGAAGTTGCGTCCTCAAGAGCGTCAAGCCCACGAGGCCAAAAGAACCCCGCTATTGACCGCGCTCGCCGTTGAGGATCTTCAAAACTCTGACCAAGGCGTTCGTCTAGTTCCTTATAAGTCGAACACGCTGCGCCGAAGACTCGGGCATCGATTGCGAAGGAGGTTCGTTTTTCGAATTCCTGCCACCTCTCGATTAGATCACGCAGCAGGGGACCGAGTTCGTCCGGCGCCCCTTGGCCTGCCAACCGGGTAGCTAGGAAACTCAAGGCTGAATACGAGAGGCTTTGACCTTGGTTGGCTAGTGCGAACTGCAACCCTTCTAATGCCCCCTCAACCGCATCATGTCCCGATTCCCAACTCGACCTAACTAAAGCAACCGCCTGCTCAACGGAGGGTGCCCACTCCTGGAGCAGATGCTGCAGTTCAGAATCAAGGATCTCTAGATCAGTTGGCCTAGTGGCAGCAGCAAGGAGTTGTCGAAAGTCTGCCGAAGAACGGGAAATCTCAAGATGGAGTCCCTCAATTAAACCGTTTCCACCGGGACTCGTTTCGGTGATCCACATACTGACACAATCTCCTGCAAAGTTGGTCGCTCCAGAATCAGCATCAACTGGCCCCTCATCGAGGGCAAGATCTATAGCTACCCCTGACGGATCAAATGCAGGGAGTAATCGTGATGCAGCCTCCACAAACATCGCGGCAGTTGCCACCCCAACTCGACTTCTATGCCACGCGTGCCAACCAGCATCTGGAACCTGCTGTGAGGCTTCGAGCAGTGCAGACCTCAGTCGATTCAGTACTTGATCTTGTTGAATACATGCTCGCAAACTTACCAACTTCTCCTCTTCGGAATTACCTTCACCCGAGTCGCCCGGATTGGGCACTGGCCTCGCAGCATCGTCCAAGAGTCCTAATTGCTGCAGTGCCTCATCCAATCCGAGGGACAAATCTCTGTTGGATTTGGCAACGATCACGCCTGCATCGCCCGATTTCGTTATCTCCACCAGTAATGCCGAGATAAGCGCCGTCTTCGTCAGTCCATTGAGATGCAGCAGTGAAGGGTCACCATGAACGATGTCGCCGAGGCGAAGACTACGGTCCGTAGCACTTGGAACCGCTGGCAAAAGCGGGACTGCTGCAGTAAGGCAAACCCCGTCAACCTCTGACTCCACTCCAAGGGCGGCATGCGACTCTTCCGGTGCGGCACTTGAGAATGAGATCGTTACGGACTCGTCGTCGTTGAGATCTGTTTGAGAGACCCGACTGCCTGCCGGGCAAACCGACACATTCTGACGCCATCACCTTCAGCGTGCACGTGAAAGCGAATCTGGGGAAGAATTTCCGTCCAAGCTGGGCTTAAAGCAATTTCGCTTCCACCTCCGATTGATTCAATCCAGTTCTCCCAAACTGGAGTCACGCTGGAAGAATCCCGAATCGCTTGCGGCGGAATCTCCAACTCAATCTGCTGGGGCAAATAGACGTGGACCGATGTGCAACCTGAAGGAACGCTTCGAAGATACTGCGGGCCATACGTCTCAACTTTGGCCACCCGGATTCCTTCAAGGTCTGGCTCTGGTAAATCAATCCAATGACGCCTACTGAACGAGTTCACACCAAAATGGCGAGTGACGTTACCCGGCATAAATTCGTTCAGTACTCGGACCACAGGCAGGAAATCCACCTTTTTGTCCGACTCCTTGCCTCCTGAGGTGGGAATACAAACCTCGACTTCCGGCGTCAGTAAATCTGCGAATAAGGCGCCAGCGATGAACTCCGGCAGCGGCGTTGATATCTGTTGGTTACTCGATCTCTGCAGTTCGCCTTCCCACTGCAGCTTCAGGCGTCGATGGGCCGTCGGAAGGACAGAAAGCATTAAAGGCCGAGGGGGAGTCCATAACAACGCTTCGATCTGATCGGTCGAGAGATCCAGAGCTCGCTCAAGATGAACTGTCAGTCTTTGGCGTGCAGGGCCTCCGTCTAGGACCTCTGCTAGCAATCGCTCGTCGTCCATTTGCCGTTGACTGCGCTCCTGTTGACGGTTCGCCTTTTTCTCCACGGTTGTTGCCGGTCCCGACAAGTCCTTCCAGGCGTTCCGGTCTGGACTTGTTCTCGCTACCTCAGCTGCAAGCCAGTCAAGCGATGAATAGACGGCCTGCATTCGCTGCACGTAGCGGTTAGACAGCGGAAGGCACGTCGCCTCGAGTTTAGGATCAAAAAGTTGATCGTACGCTTGCCACGCGAAGCGGTCACGCCCCCAGTCGGATAGCACCACTACTGTCCAAGGGCGCATGGCTATGTTACGGCCCGCTCGCCCCTTACGCTGCAAAAAACGAGCCGCATCGTGTGGTGCTTTGTGCTGAATAACCGCACCAACTCGGTCGTCGTCGTAGCCCACTTCCAGAGTAGCTGTGGCGATAATCACGTCCGCATCGCTCACCCCCTGATCCTGAGAGGAAGTTCTCCCCACTCTGAGTGGTCTGTCGGCATCGATGTCGTGACCAAGTTCTTGTGGCATCCACCAGAACTGCCCTGCCGGAAGACGTTCCTCTGCATGCGACCTTATGCCGGCTTTATCTATGCGCCCCTGATTCTCACTTCTAATGTGAGCCAGGGTGGTTGGCAGCCGTTTAGTGATCGGCTTGCCCTCATCCCACCAACCTTCGGCATCCAGCAAGTCCCAGTAGAGGCGGTTCGTCACATCCAACTTGTCGGTAAATACAAAGGTCCTCGATCCGAAAAGTCCCCCAGAATCGACAACTGATGGGCCAAATGGATTCGCTTTGGCAGCACCCTTTGCATCTAGGCAGCGTTGCAATGCCATCGCAGTTTGGATCGTGGCAGACAGGGGACCTGTGTTCGAGGTTGGATTATGCCGAAGCGCCAGAAGGTATTCGGCGCCGGACTCCACTAACTCAGACGCTTCTGGTCCGGTCACCACAACATCTTCTTGCGGTATGCCAACAAATGAGGCAAAAAATTCCTGAGCACGAATGAGCGTTGCTGAAAGGCCAGCCCAAAGCACTGGACTTGAACCAATCGCATTCTTCAGTCGTCTCAGTAGGAATGCATTTTGGGCGCCTGTGATCCCTTCATAAGTGTGAACTTCATCAAGCAGCACGATTCGAACTCTCCGCTTGCCAGTGAGACCAAACGCTCGTCCCGAGTCCGGAGATGCCAACTGACGGTTCACCGACTCTGTTGTGGTGAACATGATGTCTGGAGGGCGCTTAGTTGCAGAATCTCTCGTAAGGGCGACACGATCAGCCCCCAGAATGAAATCGCAGTTAGTGCAAACTAATTTCTCACGCTTTTTCTTCAGGTCTGCCCTGAGCCAGAGGAGCGGAACCTCACAACTTGGGCAATCTATGTAGGGGCACTCCCACCCCTCGAGCGCACCGGCCCCCCGTTGCTTCCAACCGGACCATCCTTTTTCAACCCACTGCGCAGCAACTGGAACCTTTCCAAACCATGCGCCAATTCGGAGTGGCCTGTCTACGTCTTTGCCCTCGTCGCTCATGCGCAGACTGTGCCCGAGAGCTGTCTTCAATTGATCCTTCAGCAACTCGGTCCGCGGATACAACGCAAGTGCACGGACATAAAAATCTGGACTCTCTTGTATCGAGTCGAGAATCCAAGCAATAGCCGGCAAATAAAAGGCCAGCGTCTTTCCGCTGCCTGTACCTGCAGATACAACTACCCCTGCGTCACAGTCTTGGTTGAGGGAACTGCGGACGGCTTCAGCAGAGCGTTTCTGAAACCCTGAGGCAGTTTTTGGGGTGAGCACCTCGAGCGCCGGTAGCACTTGCGAGGCAAGATCTGCGGTGGCAACTGCCAGCAGACCTCTTCGATCTTCTTCGGTGCGGTCCGGTCGCCGGCGCGGGCGATGCAGCGCCCGAAAGTCGAGCACTAAGTCCGGTCTAGACCACCAAGGCTTTCCAGGAAACAGTTGCCTCAGAGTGGCAAGGAGGTGAATTGTCTCTGCCATACGGGACCGGTATCCGCCGTCGGGCAAGTTGACGACGAGCGCGCCGTCCAGCAACTGCTTCAGATACTTTCCGGCATTCGCTGCCGGAAAGTTCTCGGCTATCAGGGTTAGCAACTCGTCCTCGCTGAATCGAGCGCCGTGTACGCCCCTTCCCAGAAGGCGCATCTCCCGAAGTTCGATAGCAGAAAGCAGGCGAGGCAAGTCTGCTTCTAGTTGCTCAAGCATCAGTATCTCCGCCGAGCCGGAGGCGAATCGAATCCCATAAGTCTGCCCTTTCCGCAAACTCCTGAATACCGGAGTTGTTCCACTGTTCAAGTGTTGCTCCGTGTCCCATCAGGGCATTTAGGAAGTGCAATTCCTCTGGCTTCTCAGCTACTTCCTTTCTTTTGGCATTGATCTCTTCCGCCAAGTCCTTAACGTTTGAAAAGATCTCCGCTGACGGATCCTTGCGTTTCGCCGCGTTTGCCCTTTGCACGAGCAGTTTCAACCAGTCACCCTCTCGCTCACGTCCCTTGATCCGACCCAGGATGGCAGCAAGCGAGTCGCTCGCTTCCAAATCCGGCATGAAACTTGAAAACCACCCCCGGTAGGCTTCGCCTGCCACAGTCTTCGTGTCTCGAGCCCAAGTTTCCAGTTCATTGATAGGAGTTCTCGCAGCGGCAGAGGGCCCAGCGACGAAAGTGCCATCTGCTCTTTTAACCTCGCTCAGTTTCGTAACAGCCTGCGCCGGGAACTTAAGAGCGTCGAAACCAATTGATTCGGCCAGTAGTGCCTCTCGGATGGTTAGGGAATCAGCAGCCTTGGCCTTCAGTTCAGTCAGTTCTTCGAGCAACCCTGAAAATTCTTGTAACTCATTGCCTTCTTTGCCAATTTGCTCTAGCCGTTCAAGATTGCTCTTGACCTCGGTTGCAAGACTTAAAATTCCCACTAGTCGTCATCCTTTCCAGTAATCGGTGCTGTGAGATCGATAATCTCTTGGATCGTCGCTGCTACCTTCGTTTTGACTGCTGACGCAGGGTCAGTTCCGTCAGGGTCAGAAATCAACCGCGCTTCGAGCCTGCCCTTTGCATCCTGAAGGCCGAGATTGACAGTCTGGAGGTTGTCAACAAGTTCGACTAGTGCAGAAGAATTCCGAAGAGAGAGAAGAATCTCATCCGGAGTCACCTTCCCGGTCGAGCACTTTTCAGCAAAGTCATCCCAATCCTGCCGATCAAGAGTCGACTCGCTAATTCGTTCGCAGGCCGAGTTGAAAGCACCTAGTTGATTCCCGAATACTCCAACAGCGTTGGCTTGAACCCCCACAGTGGCAGCACTCGTGCCGACGTCGACTAATTGCCCGTCCGCTAACCGTTGCAAATCCGCAACCAGGCCGACTAACTCGGTCTTTGCGGTTTCGAACTGAGAATTAGCTGAATCTCTAAGTGCCTGCCATCTCGTCCCAAGAACCAAGTAGTTTTGCTTGAAGCTCTCGTCAACCTCAAGTGAGAGGAGATCCTCAGTGCTAGGCACAGAAGTCCGGATACTATCAATGACGGCCGGCTTAGCCTGATCGCTCTGTCGAGCGGCAGCGAATGCCACCACTGTTTCCTCATAGACCTTGCTTTCTTTAGCTGCTTTCGCTTTGGAAACAACCTCTCGCCATGCGGGTGCCACGAGATCTCCGCCATCACCCGGAATGACCCCTTCGGCAAGGGCCTCCAAGGCCACCGCCACCCGCACGGGGTCAGGTCCTAGGCTAGTAAAAGTGGAGAGCACTGCTCCTTCAACACTCTTGGCATAATGGGTCAGGCGGGTCTCGAACTCGATTGGCAATCGGTCCCTGTTCTGCTCAACCGGCAGATCCCACTTCCTGTCGGTAGAATCAAAGATCCAGTGCCCGTGATCCCGAAACCACCATGCCGCTACGAGGAATCGCATACTGGCGCTCGTCTTGGGAATCTCAAAAATTAGTTGTTCTTTTTGAGGCATACCGGGCGCATTCTCAATCTGAAAAGACGCTTCTCCTAGGGAAGCCTTCAGTAAGTTCTTTGCTATCTCGGAATTTCTGCTGATCAGGTGCCGACCGAGTTGCAGGCGGGCTAGAACCGAGGCATGAAGTTCTTTGCGAATCCTCTCGCTAACATCCGCATTCATCGAGTCAGTTCCGGCTTGCTCCCATCGAAAAAGCTCACTCACCTCCCTAGGCAACTCCTTTGCGCCCGGCGGCGGGGGGACTGTATCTGATATCTCAGCATTTTTATCCTGCTCAGGCTCTTCACCTGGGCTTGGTAATTCAAAGGCTAGGGCTAGTGCCGGCGATTCCACTCGACCGCCCCGCCAATTGCGACGAACGCGAAGGACCCGCTGGAACTCGGGCGTTCCCTCAACGAATTCGGGAACAAGTTCTGTTGCTGCCTTTACCACTGATCCGTCTTCGATCATTTTAAAGAGTTCCTCACTCGGCATTACCTGTGAGTTGAGGTCAATATGAGCCTGATCCAGAACTGGTCTCAGTAGGGCGTCGACGGCCGACCGAGCGGTCAGGACCTTACCGCTAGCCTCACGAGCTCCAGCCAGGCGGTTAACGGCCTGTGTCATAGCCGTATCGTTGTAGGGGTAGAAGCCAATCGATCCAATGTCAGTTTCAACCGACCCAAACTCATCGTGGCAGGATTCTTTGTATCCGCAGTCGTCACACTTGTTCGGCACAATGCCTACCGAGGCAAGTATTTCGGCCTTGCCGACCCTCGCAACATTTAGGTACCGCCCAAAAAACTCGTTCCGTCTTGCTACTCCTTCAGTATTTGACATCTCAACGCGCAAGGGAACTGTTCCAACTGCAAACTGGTGTTTGATCCGAGTCCTGACTCCCTCTGGTAACGCCGCGAATTTGTCATCAGTTACAGCAAAGACCACCCTCAACGGGGCAACATTCTTATCACCGTGGTTAATGAACTGATCTAGGACCGCTCCCTCGACGAAGTCCATAAGGGCGAGGTCCTCAAACAGCAGGACCAACTGGCCTCCGGCTAATCTCTCACGCGCCTCATTGAACACCTCCGAGAGTCCTCGTCCTTCTCTAAAACCAAGGGCCTCCTGAATAGCGAGATCTCTAAGCCGGTTCAGAATTTCGGCAGCGGCTTCCCGACCATCCTTCGTAGATAATACGTTCAGAGCAGTCCTAGCTGTCCCTGTGGCCGAATGCGCCGCAGCGAGCACCCCAGGCAACCTATTGAAGTCAAACTCGAGGCCAGTGAAGACTGGTTGCTCGGTATCGCCGCGGCTACGGGTTCCAAGTATCGACCCCGATATCTTACTTACTACTCCGTCACGTCGTAGGAGGTAGGTTCTCACCTCCGGAAACCCCAGCAACTCCGACAGACCCCCAAAGTCCAGTTGGCGATCCTTCTCCTTGAGCTCAGGGAGTAGTGAATCAACGAACTTGATGTCCTTGGTTTCTGGACGAAATCTCATCAGATTAAGTAGGGCGTCAAAGACCCTGTTGCTGAGTTGGATTTTCTCCACTTTCTCGATTGCGAGGTCTAGGTCGTTCTGAAGTTCAGCCGCTAGGTCGCCTCCAAGTTCAGCTAGAAGTAGCTTGGTAATCTCACGAAGGTTTGTTGCGCGCCGTGGGATGTAGATCACTTCATAGCTAGAACTCGTGCGCTCAAGATTGGCCCGGACCCAGCGCACAAGATGGGTCTTGCCAGAACCCGATGGGCCCGTAATCGCCACCAAATGGTTAGTCTCATTGCCCTCCTCCAGCGCTTGATTCAAGACTTCGAGAATTTTGTGTTCATCTGTCTCAATAGACGTGCCGGAAGTTCTGTCCAACACTGGAAGTGAGACGTGTGTAGCAAGAAATAGGGCATCCTCATCCGCTGAAATTGCACCAACGTCACTCTGGATCGTCTCGTGAACAACCTTTGGGTCCCAACAGGTAAATCCTTTGAACGTCATCTAGACCACCTCAATGTGGGTAATTTCTTCGTAGATATCTGCGGGACCGGGGAATCTGTAAATTATCCGCTCCGGCGCATCATCTGCCTTTTTGGTTCGAATCAACCCCTCCTCCTTTAGTCGCTGTATCGCGTATCCAACAGCGCTAAAGACTTCCAATTCGCCAGCCGGGTCGGTGCCAGAGTGTGATGCCAGAATGGAAACCTGCCTTGGACCGAGCGGAATCGTTTGTGAAAAGTGGTCAACAACGCGCCTTGCCGAATAGCGACCCTTAGGGAGTCCGGCAAGATCCTGTCGCATAGCGGGGGTGGGGTCGCTCATGATTGCAGGCCCGTTCCCGCGAGTTTCTGAACCGAATCCAAGTTCAGCTATCCATCGAGCGAATGCAGTCGCCTGCGATACGGTGCTGATCGCACCGTCAGGCGCGTTGTCTTCGTGAGATAGCGGCCGCTGAGGGCGCCTCCAGTCCCGACTAATCAACCAAGAGACACCGGTCGCTACATCGCTGCAGTTCTCAACTTGCGCCGAAGTTTGAAGAAGTAAGAGGCGTCTGGCAACCGATGTAAAACCATCGAAGGAATCGAACCAGTCGCGGCCCTCGCTTAGCGCTAAGCAGTTTCGGTACTTGGGCTTAGCCTGTGCGCCAAGATCAAAGAGCCCTAAGTCCTCCCCGACTTTCACTGACCCTTTCAGCGCAAAACCTTCGCCCTCAGTCATCTGGGGCGGCCTTAATCGTGACATGAGTTCAGCCTCTGTTGCCGGGCCAAAGTGCTCTAAATGGCGGGCGACTACCCACATGGTAACCAGAGAAGCTTCTGGAGTAGTTAGGTATTTCATTCTTGGTTCCTTAGCTTTTTCCGAAGGTCCTGAGCGGTAAACGGAAGGTTATGGAGAAGATCACGGGGCACGGACTCGACCTGCAGCAGCACAAATCCTTTCGCGCCGCCTGCAGTAGCAAAGCGCGATTTGAGGCCGCTCAGCACAGCATCCAGCGAGCCATCCGCACCTATGGCAACGACAGTGGCAATTGGATCTAACCAAACGAGGTCTAGTTCTGGATCAAAGTAAGGTATCTGCGCATTGACGACATCTGCCCGTCGAACGCCGACTACCTTTTTAACGCCAGAGTCGGCTAACAGCGGGAGCAAATCAGTAAGTTCCTCGGAGTTGCACTGGACAAGGCCGACCCCTCTAAGTTCTTCATCCGCAGAGTAGGCCGGATAGTCCGTAACAAAGCGACTGAACGTACTTTCCTGCGGGTGGGCGCTCCACCTCTTTCTGGGGATGGGTGCTGGGTCTTGGAAATCGGTTTCACTATTGTCTGCACAAGCCTGACAACGTCCACAGGGGCGAACTACGGAGAATCCGTCGCATGCATCCACGCCAAGCAAATCCTTGGTGGTGTTTGTCTGCTGATAGGCGGCCTCAATTGCTGAACAAGCGTCACGTGATTTGATGAACTTCTGCATATGTTCCAGAGAGGTGCGCGATGCAGATTCCATCTCCGTCTTCCATGCAACCCATTCCTTCGCAAAGAAATCTTCCTGAGGCGGTGGTCCCAGAAGGGTAACTCTCTGCCAATCGTCAAAGAGATGGCTATTCGGGTCTACTCGCGACGGTAGCCCTAGCTTGAGAGCCTCCTCGAATGAGACAACCTCTCGTGTCAGTATTCCTTGAGCCTCTAAGCCCTCCAGAATTTGCTCATTCCAACGACGGGTATAGGAACCGTCCTTCTTGCCGGGCGGACAACTGCCAAGGTGCACGTATGAGTCTTGACCTACGTGCACTCTGCCCGCCTCTGAACCCTTCTCCCAAAGAGATTTCCAACGCATCGCCGCAATGTCGGTTGTGAGGGCGCTTAAACCCAGACTTCCTGCTTCTCGATCATCGCCACAGGCAGGGATAAGCAGAGATGTTGAGGCATAACCATCTCGCCCTGCTCTCCCAACCTCTTGGTACCAGCGATCAACGGTTTCGGGAATGCACGCGTGAATAATAGTCCGAATCTCATCGGCATCTACACCGAGCCCAAATGCCGATGTGGCTACTACGACGTCATACTTGGATCCTGCGTCGCTTGTTCGGATGCCCTCCAAGGCCAGTCGACGTTCAGCAGCGCTGCTGTCGCCCGTGACTTTAGCGATGCGCTTGTACCCGTTCTCGCACAGGAGGTCGAACCATTTCTTAGCCTCCTTGGGCTGAGTCACATACAGAATGCAGGGTCGAGGCATCTGATCAAGGGCTTCAAGCACCCTGGTTTCTCGTTCCTCTCTCTCACAATGAGCAGCGGTCCAAAAACGCGGCTCAGAACGAATGGCGTTTGCGGCAACGACCGTAGGCCCGTCTTCCGAAGGAAAAAGGGCAACGACATCCGTCAGTGTGTCCGAGGTCCACGTTGCGGATAGGAGAAGGGCCCGCACGCCATATCCTTCAGAACCCAAACTGTTGAGTTCAGCCCATAATTTGCCCAGCAGCCTGTACTGAGGCCTGAATCCTCTCCCCCACTGAGTAATCAGATGAGCTTCATCTACCACGAGAGCGCAGAGTCGATCGTTGCTGGCAGCAGTCCTCACGCTCTCCATAAGAGCGCCAGTAAGCGATTCAGGAGAGGTCACCAGAATCGGTTGCTGACCCGTCGACATTCGAATTTTTAGATCATCTCTTTTGTCGGCCGGAGTCTCGCTAGTCCATGCGAATGGTTCCGCCGAGAAGTCACCGCCCTTGATTCTTTCCCAGTCCCTGCGGAAGCGCGACTCAAGATCTTGAGCTAGGGCAATCGTCGGAACAATCATGAGTACCGTTCCGAGTTGGTTCTTCCTTGCGAAATGCGCCAAGGTCATAGCGACTTCGGTCTTACCTGACCCTGTGGGCAAAGAAGTAAGAGTGACCCCGGACGGGTTCATCTCTAGGGCGGCGCGCACCGCAGATCGTTGACCTGGCGTTTTGTAGGTCTTGTATCCGGTAGCAGCCTCGAATATTGGGTCAGCGTCCGACAGACCAGGACGCTCGCGCCATCCGGACTCCGTACCAGCGCAACACGCCTCGTCCACAGCTATCCCAGCGGGGTTCTCAAGCCAGCCTGGCTTCCATGCGGAGAGTGCGTGCACATAGTTACAGTCTGCGGACCGAGTGGTCCTTAGACCTGCCCTTGACCAGCCCGCATTTTCGACAAGGTCTACGCAATCTCCAACCGCAAGCGGCGGCAGGGCAACCTTACTCAGTTGCCACCGCTGCACTATCTGGCGAAACATCACCGCCAACTCCAAGGAGGTTGCATCCCCCCGTTGTCGGGCCAAAAGAACGTCTTTGAAGCGCCTAAAGGCTGGATCTCTAAACTCAATTTCCTCGGAGGTGTCTAGTAACCACCTTCGAAAAGCCCCTTCATCGGTTTCGGCCAAGTGCTCTTTTGCAAGACCTTGCTCGCTCATGATGCTCCTCCGACCAAGATGTAAGCGCCAGCAGACATGCAGCGCAGGGATGGTTCTTCAATGCCACTGCGGATCTTCTTTTTCAACCACTTCAGTCTCTTGATTTCTGCGTCGATTTCGGAGTGGCGTTGAGCGTCGATCTCCCTAACACGTTTCAGGGAACGGAGACTCGCATCAAAGTCATGCTTTAACTCGGCTAAGGCGGTTTCCGTTTCCTCTTGAGACTCTCTCTTGGAAGCGACTTGCTCTTTTGCTTGCTCAAACGCCCCTATCGTCAATTCCGAGTAATCAGGGAATAAGTCAAGCACTGTGCTCCAGAGCGGCCCGTAGACCACACGTTGGTTCCCCTTGAGATCATTCTCAAGATGAGTTTCTCTGAACTCGGCGTCCGGCGACTGCTGACCATCAGACCATCGCACATAAACCTTTGGAGCCAAGTACCTGTCACCGGTTCGACGCAACTCGCGAGTTGCGACCGGCCAATCTGGTTTGGATTCGCCAGTCGATAACTCGAGCAGCAGGTCGAATTGAAACCACAACTCGGGCAGTTCGAGTCCGGGGCAATGACGGATAACTGCCCGGGTGCGACCTCGTTCATCGACTCCCAAGTAAGTGTCAAGCCAGTCGACCATCGGGTCGCCCACGCGAACCAACGAGACATTTGGATTCTTAACGGAGACCGCCCTATTGAAGGAACGTCGCCCCGTAAGCATGGGGGCAACTTCTTGGAGTTTCGGTTTAGGAATACAGGGCAATTGGTCTCTATTGAGGAGTGAAAACTCACAGACCCCGGGTGGCGCATCGCCCTCTTTAACCCGAAAGCCGAGTTCCTTGACTAGAGACCGAACCGCTCTCTCTACAGTCCTCCAGTCGTTTTCGATCTTCCCGATTTCCGCAAATTGATTGAAACTGAAGCCAACTCGGCCGGCGAAGGATTCAAGATCCTCCAATCGGGAAAGTTGGTCACTCTCCTCTTGGAGTTGCTCTGCTAGCCCAGGACACAAGGACGGGAAAGCGGTGGACCCTTCTGCAAGCATCCGAGTGGACAATGTCCCTTCAAGTGCCGCCAAGGGCAGTTGAAGCGTTGCGACGGATTGTTCCCTCACTCCGACGACATGGTGTAGTTCATCGCGATTGCTCTCCCACTCGGACTGAGCGGTGAGTAGGTAGTTCTTTTTCAGCCCCACACCGACTTCGGCCGTGTATCTATCTAGACGGCCAATGCGCTGCTCGAATCGATTGATCGAGAGGGGAACATCTAAATGGAAGAGCACCGAAGCATGCTGAAAGTTATGCCCTTCCTCGCCGGAATCGTCGACGATAATAAATCGACGCCCCTCACTAAACTCAGAAATTGCTCGGGCGTTGTTGGCTGCAGTGGCCGACCGCAAGTGGGCCACTACGTGGGTTGGCCCAATCCTTTTCGTCAGTCGCACTATTAAGTCTTCGGCAACACTGGTGTAACTGGTTGCCACCACCACTTGGTCCTTGCCCTTCGACCAGAATTCCGCCAACCATTCGACTGCCTTTTCGGCACGCTTTTCTGGTCCAACCCCCTCTTGTTCCAATGCCACCTTGAGGTTATCTATTGCAAATTTTTCGGCCCCAGATCGCTCGCCGGTGAGTGACTCCAGGTACTTATCTAGAGCTATAGGACCAGCCGTCGCAGCATCTACAGCCTCAGCGAAGCTACGTTCGGAAACTGCTCGCTCTTGAACAGAATCTGGTTCTCCTTGGAGAGCCTCTCTCCAGAGGTCCAGAAACCCCTCAAGAGCGATTGTCGCAGGATCGTCGAACTCAACGGTCTTGAACAGACGACCGGCTACCTTGAATTCGGGGGCGCCAGACCGGCGATTTCGAATCACTCGCCGACTAAGACGATATGTATCCCGCAGATAAGTGGCCAGATCCTCTAGGTCTGAACTCGCACCACCCTCTCCCTTTTTTAGGGCGCGTTTGATCAGTTTTTGCAAGTACGCATCACTGCTATACGTCTCCGCAAACTCCTCAAGGGTGTTCTTAGTAAGTTCCCAAGGCATGTTTGGATCCTTGAGGGTCTCGATCGAGAAGGCCTGCTGCTCGCGAAGTTCTAGACGGTTTTGAAACCCTTCCAGATCGTCAAGTGGATGGGAAAGGGGGTCCACCAAATGGAGCAGGTAATGGAAAACCTCAGCGTTCCCGCGGATAGGAGTTGCCGTCAGCAAGAGCAGTCCAGGCACGCTCGCGGCAGCATGCTGGATGATTTGAGCCTCGTCAGAATCCGTAAGAGCCAGTTCGGCAACTTGGTGTGCCTCGTCGATAACAAGAAGGTCGTACTTCTTGAATTGGGTCAGCGGGAGATCATCGTGCGAGACCACTGAATAGCGGGTCTCGAAAGCCGGGCCGAGCAAGAGCAGCTTTTCCCGGAGTTCTCGCTGCCATTGCCCTATGAGGGAAGTCGGCACAGAGATGAGAACTTCCGACTTAGGGTCATCGAGAAGGATCTGGCGGATGACGAGACCGGCCTCGATTGTCTTACCAAGACCAACCTCGTCAGCCAGAACGTATCTACGAACGGGGTCACTCATCACCTGAGCGAGCACGTTCACTTGATGTCGAAAAGGTTCCACCGCTGCCGACATCAGTGCAGTTAACCCCCTGCAGGCTGCTCTCTGGCGGGTGAAGGAATGAAGGGCTCTTTTCCTGGCTAAGTAAGGTCCTAGGCGATCTACTAGCCCTGCAGCAAGTGCATCCACAGGGTGATCGAAGTCTGACCCGTCGCGAACCAGAGCGTCCACCTTAGGAAATTGCGCGTTCTGCCTGCTTCCTTCGCCAGAGGGAATTTCGAGCAAGTAGGCATCACCTTCCGTCACCCTGTGGGTGGCGGGGACGAACCCAAAGGGATTTGTCCTGAGCAGCACAGTTTGACCATCTGCAAGGGCCACTAGTTGCAATTCGGAACTGCTAAGAGACTCCACGGATTCGCGTCGGCCTGGAACGTCAACAAACACAACCTCATGCATATCGCCATCGGAGTGACGAATAGTTCCGAGTCTCGACGCAGATTGTCCCCGGACCCTGACAATCTTGCCTTCGAGCGACCCCAGACTCGCTGCTTGCTGCGGGGCCTCAGCAGGGGAATCGCCGTCTTCCTTGCCGCCTTCATCCGCTTGGCTGACAGCAGGCGCAGAGTGCACCCTTTCAACGCTCAGAGATCCGCGACAATCCGGGAATTTCAGACAACCGTAAAAGGCGCCCCTAGAGCCATTCCTAAGTTGGAGGCCCCCTTTGCACTTTGGACATACAGCATCCACCGCTCCGGCACTACTGCTCTGCATTTAACTCCGCCTCCCAATCCAAAAGAATGTCTAGCCGACCGGAGTCAGGCTGTCCACCGATTTAAGGAGCGGTCACGATCGACTGCAGCAGGAAGAACCGGCCAGTCAGTTGCACCCTAGAGTTTACAAGAATTAACCTGCCCTAGCAGGTATTGCTTACTTGCTGTTGCGGCGATACTGAAACAATAAATAACTAGTCAACAACTGAACGTCTCGGGAAATGTTCTGGATTTCGTTCCACTTCCGGTAAACACCTTCCCCGAAATCCCATTGACCCTCGGTCCAATGGCACGCAGATTTGATCAGTTCAAGCCCCTGAATATATGAGCCAAGCGAAGGGATTTGCTCGTCGAGTAGCGGTTCAGCAATAGCGTCCATTATGAAACTCAGGCTGACGATGCCTGCGCCGTGCATAAGACGTGACTTTCTGGGTGGCAGTCCCCATGCCTCGGGAAACACCTGATGAACGGCTTCCCAGAATGGAGACAGCACCAGCATCATTTCGTCTATCGAACCTTCACCCGTCTCGGAGTCGCGAAACCTGTAGAGGGCGCCATCAGTAATGCTGTTTTCTAGCGCCCGGAGAATGGAGTTATCTTTGATGACGCCGTCTGGAGTAGTGGGTGTCTGGATCATTCCGAAGAGCGGAGATGCAGGATCGAAGTTCAGTCGCTCAAGCACGGTTGTCGGCAAGCGCTTCTTCATCAGTTGACTCGGCAGCGCACCCTCTGTTGACGGGAGCAACTCATAGATCAGGCTCTTAGGTAGCGGCTTCGTTGCATTCACCAAAATGAATTGGGCCCGCTGCTCGGCCGCGCCATTTGCGATGAAGCCGACCACGCTCACGGGAAATGACTCAATTCGGCTCTCTCGAATTGCGGCTGTGCGCTGCTGGCCATCGACGATCCAACCAGGTTTGTCTTCATCCGCTTGATCCTGATCGATCGGAATGACAAGGGTTCCAGGAATCGAGTAAGCGGGTGCCGGTGAATCTGTTGAAGGGAGGAATCGGACCCGTTCGTCAAACGCAATGACGAGAGCGTTTGGGACAAGTGGGTCTGCAGACTCCAGATACCTTCTGATTTCTGCGATGTGAGCGAGCACCTCAGGCCGCTGGTAACCCTGTACTTGCGCATCGCCGTCGCGATGCACCCTAGAAATGGTTGTGAAACTTGGAAGCTCCTTCCCCTCCACTCCAAAGAGAAAAAGTCTCCGGTTTGGACCTTGAAGAATCTCGAGCGCTGGCAGTCGCAACTCAGATACCGACTCCGATATCTCTGCACCCTGAGTTTCTGAAGTGGTCAACGTCACGTTTTAATTCCTTGTCGATGGGCTTCCTTGCCTACAGCGGCTAGGCCGCGATTCACTCTTTGACGAAACACCGCAAGGTTGTGGAATCCGCGTCGCTTATTCCGTTCAGAGCCTCGAAACATCGCCACCTCGATTCCTACTTGCTCGCAGATCCCACAGGTGCAGTCTTTCCATGGGGCGGCCTGAAGGGTTTCACGATAATCCGCTGAGCGATCCTTCAATTTCGTGTCATGCAACTGCTCATATTCCCGCAGCGCCCCGACAGCACACGCGAGAGAACTCGTTCCCTGGTCGAAGGAACGCAACGTCTCGAGACAGTGCTGCTCCAACTCAATGGCCGTTCGCTGATTGATCTGTCCGGCACTAATCCGGCGTTTCATTCTGGGGTTCCCATCCACCTGCGGCACGCGTAGTGCGACATAGTTCCTCTCCAAGGTGTAGTAGTTGTCGGTGTCGTCCATAAAGGCCTGCCTGAAAGCTGAAGTGCTATCGAAGCTGTCTACCCCGTAGTCAACGAACTCCGAGATGCGTTCGGTTCGAGTTACTCCAAGGAGGTGAAACTTCGTGCTAGTTGCGCGAACATCCGAAGCAGCAGCAACTACATCCATTAGGTCGACAGTTTTGAGTGGCACGAGACCCCCGAGTGCGATTGAGGCGTAGCCGATGTCTTGTAGTTCTTTGACGCTTAACTGGTAGGACTCAGGGTCCCAACCGTGAGCCACTCCGATGGGCTCAAATGGCGTGCCCCGTTCCGTGACTACGCGGAGAAAATCGGCTGCGAGTTCCGTGGTGAGTTCTCGTCTTCGCAACCAATCAGCCTCAGGCCCAATTCCCTTGGCCTTCTTCTTTGCTTGCAGATAGCCGAAGATAATGTGGTCGACAGATACGCCCCGGTTGAGGCCGATCCCCTCGTAAAAGTCTGCCACTTCAGTCACTGTGTACGGGGGTTCCGGGTCGCTGGCGTAGGTGAAGGATCCACAATCTCCCATGATGGGAAATGCGTTGCGGTCGCTTCCAGCACGATAGAACCGGTGCGCTCCGAGTCGGTAGATACGTTGTTGCTGTGCCATCGTGAAGCGGCCTGATCCGGTGGCAGTGCCGTCCACGATTGCCTTTGAGATAAGGATTCCGTCATACGGATTGGCCTTTAGCGCCTCGTGAGCGTAGAGGTCGTCTCGCTGCCTCACGCGGTGAACCGGGTGCTCTTCAGTTTCGAAATCGAAGAAGGGCCCGACCTGATCTTGGGAATCTGGGAAGAAAAACTTCATCTCCGATCAGTCTTCGCTTGGATGTAGGCGCGCACTAGATAGTTGGAGAGCACTTTGATATCGCGGGGCAGGTTCTGGAAGTGATTCCAAGGAATGCCGCCGAGGTCTTCCCACGTCCCACTCGTCCATGCGCACTTTGACTTAATCAACCCAAGCTCGTTGCTGACGCGTTGGACAGCATCACCGGCAGTGGGGTCAATCGTCACCATCACACGATCCATGAGTCGACTCATCGAGCGGATACCAGCTCCGTGCATCAGCCGACTCTTTGACGGGGGTAAACCCCAAGCCACTGGGAAAGTGTCTCGAACTCCGTTCCAATAGCAGATGAGGATTGACCAGATACCATCTATGTCAGTTTCACCTGTTGCAACGTTCCGATACGGGAAGAGGCAACTCGAAGGAGACTGGAGCGATTCCTCGAGCGCTGTGACCAGAGAGGTGTCGGCTACAACTGCATTGCTGCGCTCAGCGCGACTCATCGAGGCACGCTTGATGAGTCCAAAGAACGGCGATTCCTCCTGTCGGCTGAGTTCGTCAACCAGCGCCGCAGGAATTCGCCTCATGGATAGGTTAGGGTTGATTGGCGATCCTACCTTTGGCAGCAATTCGGTCACTAGGCCCGCTGGAAGGGAACGTGTGGAATTGATCCGGATGAACTGATCACGCTGGATATCCACGGTGTCAGCCACGAAAGCCGTGACTGGAATAGGGAATGACTGATTTTTGGCTCTCTGGAGTGCAAGAGTTCGCTGCTGGCCATCCACGATCCACGCTGGTTTCAGATCCCCATTATTGGGAATCGGGATCTCGAGAGTTCCTGCGATGACCACCCCGTCGTCGACATTCGGTCCCCGACTCTTAATGAATCGACACCTCGAACTCAGCGAGAGGATGATAGCATTGGGAAACACTGGTTCCTCAGAGTTCAGATACTCAACGATATTATCGACGTGCTTCTTCACCTCCGGACGCTGATATCCGATGAGTTCTCCAGCGGCATCACGGGAGACTCGAGAGATCTCGGCGAGTTGCTCCAACTCCGCCGCTGTCAGAGCAAACACAAAGATGGCCACGTCGTCACTCTGTTTCACCAAGAGGGCTCGACGACTTAGAACATTCGGATCACTCATCTTGCTACTTCTTCTCGGACCGAGAGATACAAGTGGCCAAAGCGTTTCTGCTCACACGCCAGATTTCGATCTCGTAGACGGCGAAGCAGTTGCGACTGCGATACACCGGAGTCACGTGACAACTCTTTGGCAATGAATTTCCGTACCGCATCGTCGCTGAGAGCCTTGCGGTGGTACTGGACTACATCAGGCTGCTGGGCAAGATCTCGCGCAAGAAGTTGCCGCACCTCTACCCCATTCCAATTGTGCTGCGGGGAGTTCTCGATCACATGCTTGGCGACTCGAATGTTTAGTGAGAGTCGTGAACCGCCAAGGGCATGCTGGAACCGGGCATCAGTCGGCACACGAACGTGGTTAAGTGACGCTTTGGAGCTACCTGCCGAGACGAGGAGTAATTGGCCGGGGGAATCGAGAAGATCAGCAGCCTGCAATAGGTCGCTTTCAACGGCTCGAACGTAAGAGTTCGAAAGCGCAAGAAGAATCGGGGAGGAAGTATCTGCTGCTGCGAGTTCACTAATAGATGATGGCGTTCCGCCCTTGCGCTTGCGAACCATCAGGTGACTCCACCACTCTGCTGCGTCGCTGGAGGGATCGGAGGAACTCTGCTTACGCGTTATCGAGTCTGGACTCCCCGTGGCGAAGGTTGCACCGTACGAGGCAATGTGGTCCGTACCGCGAATAAGTCCATACCCAGCAGAAGCGATCCAGAGTTCAACCTCAAGACCCCTGGCCACGGTCGAACGAGTTGCCTCCTCCACCACACTCCAGTGCTCACCTTTATACATCTCAGCAGCAGGGAGAGTCGCTTCATCGGAGCTAGCAATGCTCCCTACCCAACGTTCTGCACGTTCGTCAAGATCGTTTGGGTGATTCCGGAGTTGCAGTTCTCGGCTTACCGGCATTCTCTTGCGGTCCGTGCAACTGACGACCAACCTGATTGACTTCCCCATTAACTCCTCCTATTCCTGATTGATGTTAGGCGAACAACTACGAACAGTTTCAATTAGTTTCACAACAATTACTAGGCAATGCCGAACCCTAGGTGATAGTAATTTGTAGTTGTAACTCAGCAAAACGTTCTACAGTTACGGAAAATCCCTAGGCCCGAATCGGAGGATCTACATTGAAACCACCCGCCGTAGTGCTACTTAGCGGAGGACTTGACTCCACTACTGTTCTGGCTATCGCTCAGGATCAGGGCTTCGACTGCAACGCCTTATCGTTCAGTTACGGGCAAAGACATGTCGTTGAACTTGAGTCGGCCGAGGCAATCGCTCGACTCGCTGGTGTTGAGAAGCATGTCGTCGCAGAGATAGACCTCCGAGTGTTTGGCGGCTCAGCACTAACAGCAGACATCGGAGTACCGAAGCACGAATCGGTAGCCGACTTAGGCGGAGATATACCCGTCACCTACGTGCCTGCTCGCAATACAGTCTTTCTTTCGTTCGCGCTTGCCTGGGCCGAGGTGCTTGGTGCTGCCGACATATTCATTGGAGTGAATGCTTTGGACTACAGCGGCTACCCCGATTGTCGTCCCGAATTCATTCACGCCTTCGAGGCAATGGCGAACCTAGCTACTAAGGCAGGGGTGGAAGGCTCAACCTCGATGACGATCCACACTCCCCTCATCAGCATGACAAAGGCGGAAATTATTCGAGTGGGAACAACACTCGGTATTGATTACGGCCTGACTCTCAGTTGCTACGACCCCTCTCCGCAGGGCAGTGCCTGCGGCCGCTGCGACTCATGTCTGCTGCGGCGCCGAGGCTTTTTAGATGCAGGAATTGCTGACCCCACCCCATACCAAGATTCAGGTGCACCAGCGTGAGTTACCTCATTAAGGAACTCTTCTTCACGCTTCAAGGCGAAGGCGTAAACGCCGGACGACCTGCAGTTTTTTGCAGATTCGCTGGCTGCAACCTGTGGACGGGGCGAGAAGAACACCGCTCGATTGCCGTGTGCCAATTCTGCGACACCGACTTTGTCGGAACCGATGGCCTAGGCGGAGGAAAATTTGCGTCTGCAGCCCAGTTGGCTGACGCGGTGCTTGCGGCTTGGAGCGACCAAGCGGTAAAGCCATTCGTGGTCTGCACCGGAGGGGAACCACTCCTCCAACTAGACGCCGAACTGGTGAAGGCGTTCAAGGAACGCTCGATAGAGATTGCAATTGAAACGAACGGAACGCTTGTCCCACCCGACGGGATCGACTGGGTTTGTGTCAGTCCAAAGGGTGGAGCCGAGTGGGTTCTCCGACAAGGAAACGAACTGAAGGTGGTATTCCCTCAGATTGGAGCCGCCCCCGAAGAGTTCGAACTATGGGAGTTTGACCAGTTCTTCCTTCAGCCAATGGATGGCCCAGACCAAGCTGCTAACACCCAAAAGGCAATCGACTACTGCCTGTCACACCCACGCTGGAGGCTAAGCGTCCAGACTCACAAATACTTAGGAATCCCGTGATGGAAACAAACAAGCAGTTCTCATTCGAGTCAGCACATCGACTCCCAAACGTCCCAGAGGGACACAAATGTGCACGCCTTCATGGGCACTCGTACGTGGTAACGATCGCAGTGGAAGGACCCATGGGCGAGGAAACCGGATGGGTTCAGGATTTCGCCGACCTCAAGTGCGCGTTCAAGCCGCTCAGGCAGGTACTCGACCACAACTACCTCAATGAGATTCCAGGCCTTGAGAACCCCACAAGTGAGGTGCTTGCCATATGGATCTGGACACGCCTCAAAGTAACCCTTCCAATGTTGTCCAGAGTCGAAGTAAAAGAGACCTGCACCTCAGGGTGTGTGTATCGCGGCGAGCCTGTCTGAAAACTCTGGTAACTGAGCGCCGACTAGAGGGAAGGAACGAACATGACATTCGGACTTCTTTCTTGGAATTTCTGCGTCTGGACGAACAGTCGGAATGGGCAGAAGGTGGAGTTTTTGAACGGCCTAGATTGGTCGATCGCTCTGCTGCAAGAGGTGTCGCCTGATGCAGTTGAGGCAATCCGTTCTGGGATTCCCGGGGTGAGCGTGGTCAGTGGAGTTGACCTACTCCAAGCCCTGGCCGACCCCGCGCAGCAGAAAGAACCTGCAACGCGGGTGAGGGACTTCGGGTGCGCAATCCTTGCCCGCAACGGCGCCAAGATTCATAGCAGTGGGCTCATTCCGTCAGCTGAGCTTGACCCTGCTAGCAAGTTGGATCTGAGCAAGTTCGGAGACGCCTCTCGCCCCCTTGTTGAGTCGCTGCTGTGGGCGCAAGTCCAACTTCCTGACGGAACGGTGATTAACGCGGTGGCCGCTCACCCTCCGCATTCGGCCGGCAAGGGAGAAGACAGGGCGATGCGAATCGAACGCAAGCTCCGCACCTATGCGGCATTGGAACGCTGGGTGAAGAACCGCACCAACGTGGTTGTAGGAATCGATGGAAACGCTTGGATCGACACCGCATGCGATGACCCGTTCGACTCTCCGGCAATCCCGAAAACTAGAGATGACCCCCAACAAGCCGTGAGCGAATTCTTCTATGACGGCACTGAGCGTCACGGATTGCAAGACGTCTACCGAGTTTGGCTTCACCAAGACCCCGCCCGAATCGATGCGATTCGCTCTCGTCGATCACTCGGACCCCTTGCCGTCACTTTTGTGCGCGGCACGACCCGCAAAGTGGCTGATCGCTTTGATGCCATCATGGCCTCTCGGGCTTTCCCTGTGCAGCAGGTTGACCACAGCTACGAGGATTCAGTTTCGGCAGGCAGCGACCACTCGTACGTGCTCGCCCTGCTCGACACTCCCTAAGGCGCTCCTGGCGCACCAACGACATAAGGCTTTCGGCCCAAATTATGCCTAGACGGGCAATCACCTTGCCCTCTCTCCTGCTCCTGCACCAAGATCTCCTCCTGACAAAATGCAAAATCTCCCTCAAGCCGTCCAGCCTGTTTGCGGGAGCGGTGCATGCGATCAAGTCACACCCCATCAGCACTGTTGTGTGGATATTGCTGGCCTTACTGGCTCTTGGGGTCTCTATCTATGGCGGAATGCAACCCGCTCTGACGGTTGCGTTGTTGGGCATGGTGGCAGCAGGAGCCCTGCTGTTGTGGGTGCTCTGGTCTCGCCGCCAACCCGCTGACTCACCAATCGCAACATCCACGGCCGGGCGCATGGGAGTAGTTGCCGTGATGGCCTCGGGCGTGTTGACCTTTGGGATCATTCAACTCGTGCCGTACGGGCGTGCACACTCAAATCCGCCGGTCACCGGCGAGCCCCAGTGGGCAAACGCTCAAACCCGCCAACTCATGGTTGATTCCTGCTTTGCATGTCACTCCAATGAGGTTGTCTACCCGCCCTATGCGTCCATCGCACCGATCTCTTGGGAGGTGCAGCACCATGTTGAAGAGGGCCGCGACGCGGTCAACTACTCGGAGTTTGCGACAAACCCTGGCGAAGCCGAAGAATCAATCGAAGCCATCCAGGAGGGTTCGATGGCACCCGCTTATTTCACCCGATTTGGCCTACATCCCGAGGCAAACCTCAGCCCCGAGCAGACTCAGCAACTCATAGATGGGTTACGCGCCACCCCAGGCATGAGCGGCGGCTGAAAGGCTCCCCGATTTTTGTTCAGCCTCTCTGCAGTGCGACCAACCGCTGCACCTGACAATCTCGCTGCGCCAATTCGTCACAAGCCGGTTTTAAGACAAGTTTGCGCTCGCCTGCCGCGACCCAAAGACTAGGAAACCTGGGTTGCAGAGCTGGGTGGAACAACGTTGCAGAACTCGCGAACCTTCTCTATCTGCCAGTTCGCCATCGCCATGCGATCGGCCATCGAAAAATCAGATGATCACTCAGCGCCACGCTTAAGGGCCTCACCCAACATATCTATAGCTCCGGGCCTTCTCAGAGTCGACTGCTTGGGATCGAACCCTTCGAGTCGAAACATTCCAGCCTCATGAATCGCCAGACTGGACAAGAACCGAATCCAGATTGCCTCGCTGTCATTCATCATGAACTCAAATGCCCCGAGCGCAATCTCAACCTCGTCTGTTGGCGGATAGTCCGTAATCACATGATTCATATCGTGTTGCACATAGGTGCCGTTGCTAAACACACTCTCGGGGACCGACCCAGGGATCGGAAAGTTAAGGCTCCGATCAAACTCGAAATACATGCGACCCAACGTGCCCTCGGGTAGCTGACCAAGCGACTTGAGTTGCTTCACCAAATCGGGGTCAAGACAAGTCGGTGCAACACAGCGATCACGGAATTGGGGCTCATCAGCAATCTCATCCCACTCACGAAAATACCGCATCATGTCTTCGCTGGCCTGTGCTGTCCATTGCTGCAGCGCACTCCTCGACCCTGGATACCTGATCCGCCGAAACAGGGGGGCGACACATCTCCAAGATCACCAACAAACCGATATACCGCTTGCGAGCAGCAGGGTCAGTGACGACTGCTGCAACATCTTGCGCACTCAGCAGTGTCAGCGAGTTTGGATTCAGAACCGCTAGGTCAAGATCGGGCCGCTTCCACAGCGTCGACGATGTCCCCAACAAAAAACTCTGTCATATCCGGTCCTTTCTTCAGCTAGCAAACGCTCTGCAATTCGCTTCCGCTCGCTACGAAAAAGCCGATTCCTACCGGCTGATTTTCAATCCTGGTCAGCCGCCAACACAATCGAATCCGAAATCTGGCCCCTAGAGTTGCAAGACCGGCTAAGCCATGCTCCCAAAGGAGACAAAGAAGTGACCACGCACGCAACCACCAACACCGCAACTGTGATTGTGTCAGGCGGCGGCGCCGTCACCGCCTTCACTACACCAGATGCCGCTTACAGCGAAGGCCTTGCAGCAGGCAACACAGACACCTTCCTAAGAGACGGCCTGCTTGCCGCCGGCCACCAAGTCTTTACCTCACCGGCCCGAATCGGGGCTGGTCAGGTTAGCGAAGACCCCGGATGGCAAGGATTTGCAGATGGCCCGACTCCCCTGCCAGCAGAGATGACAGTGAACGCAGTCGGCGACATCGACAACGCAGGAACAAACCTCGCAAGATTCTTGGGATCGACGGCAAAGAACAATCAACTGCTTGGAACGAACGTCAACAAGGCGTACTCGCCAAGGTTCCCGTGTTGACCATCGGCGGAAATCACTTTGATACATCCGGTCTGAGTAGGGTCTGGCCTCACGACGGACTCGTCGCTCTGCAAAGTGCACTCGCCGACAACGTCTCGGCGAACGTGCTCAGCACGCACCGACCTCTAACCTTCCCGAATGTGCACAGCATCTTTTTCGCCAACGCGCTCGACCTGCCTTGGGACCTGGCTTTGACCTGGAACCCGCTCGTCCTTGAAGCAGTGATCGAGGCAATCGAGAATCCCTGATGCAACGACGAAGCTACCTAAAAGGCAGTCTGGCGACCGGGATGTGGCTTGTGACCGCTGCTTGCAGCGACAACTCTGTGGAGTCAGACACACCGCCGAAGAGCACTTCCGAACCGAAATCCACTGATCTGGCTACAGGCAAGCCAACTCCAGCGGCCATGCTCCGAACTTCTTGGTCCACCGACCCGCTCGCATTTGGTTCGTATAGCTATATGGCCGTAGGTGCAGACCCCAAGATGCGCAAGGCGTTAGCTGCGCCACTCGCTAATCGCGTGTTCTTCGCGGGTGAGGCAACTGCCAGCGATTACCCAGCCACGGTGCACGGAGCCCAGAGTTCTGGGGTACGGGTAGCCCAAGAGATTCTTGATGTACTTGCGGCAAGCAAGTCGACTGGCAGCGAGAAGATGCTGATAATTGGCGCTGGCATTGCTGGCGTTACAGCAGCCCAAGAACTGACCAAGGCCGGCCATCAGGTAACCCTGCTTGAGGCCAGTGACCGAGTGGGCGGAAGGATTAAGACCGTGCAGCCAACAGGGTGGCCGATTCCAATTGAGCTAGGTGCTTCTTGGGTGCACGACACCAGCGCTAGCGAACTTGCCGCTGAACTCTCCGAACTGGGTGTGAGTACCGTTCCCTTTGACTACGAACAGTCTGCAATTGGACCTAACGGCCAACCTGTAGCCAATATCGAGCAACTGACCGAACCGGCTGAAGAAACGGTGGAACTGGCCACAACTTGGGCCTCGGATCAAGGCGTGGATCTCTCGCTAGCCCAAGCGATACAACAAAGCGGAGCGGTAGAAGAAACCGATGTATCTCCACTGACTTTGGCAGCCGTATTAAATAGCTCAATCACTACCGAGTACGGTGCTTCCGCCGAGGAAATCTCTGCCTGGTGGGGCCAAGAAGAGGGCAGCGAGGGAGAGGATTTGCTTGTCACCGGGGGTTACGATCAGTTGGCAAGTAGCCCCCTAACGAAGAACGCCCAGCAGGGCCTCAGCATACAATTCAACCAAAAGGTCAGCACAGTCCGTTGGAGCGAATCGGATGTGAGCATCACTCATATCGATTCGACTGAGAGCGATTCGACTCAGACCACATCTGAGAGCGCTTCGCAAAGCACCGCAGACCGTGTTGTGATCACTGTTCCACTCGGAGTCTTGAAAGCTGAGACAATAACCTTTAGTCCTCCGCTACCAGCAGACAAATTAAACTCAATCAACGCCATAGGCATGGGGGTACTCGATAAGTACTGGTTTCGATTCGAAGAGCAGTTCTGGACCAACGACACGCTCATGTGGACTCAGGTCTCACCAGACGCTGACTCAGCAGACTCAGCAGATCCAGCAGACTCAGCAAATCCAGCAAACCCAGAACAGCCGTTTAATGAATGGTTCAATATGGCACCACTCACGGGTGAACCAGTTCTCCTTGCACTTCTCGGCGGCCCTACAGCTCGCCTGTGGGCAACACGATCAGACGAAGAAGTACAGTTCACGGCAATGAACGCGTTGCAGAACTTCAGAGCAGCGGGATGGTGAAAATGACTCAAAATGACCGAGCAGATCTTCGGGTGAGGTACCGCCAAGAGAGAGACAAACGTCTGCGCCCTGAGGGAAACGCACAATATCTAGAGCCCACGGGGAAATTCGCACATTTCCTTGACGATCCAAATGTGGCTCCCATCTCCCGAGAACCGCTCTTCGATGAGGTCACCGTCGCCGTGATAGGAGCAGGTTTTGCAGGCTTAGTCACCGCCGCCCGCCTGAAAGAAGCCGGCGTGGACGACGTTCGCCTGATTGATGGGGGTGGCGATGTGGGCGGCACCTGGTACTGGAACCGCTACCCGGGCGCCATGTGCGATACCGCCGCAATGATTTACCTGCCGCTCCTTGAAGAGACCGGTCATATGCCGAGTAAAAAATATACTTATGCACCAGAGATTTTTGGCCACGCTCAACGCATCGCTACCACCTTCAACCTGTATGACAACGCCCTGTTCTCGACTCAAATCACGGCTCTAGATTGGGATGAAACCGTTGATCGGTGGATCATCTCAACGCAGCGCGGAGACAAGATACGCGCCCGGTTCGTCGCTATGGGAACGGGTCCTCTGCACCGACCGAAGCTGCCGGGCGTTGAAGGGATTGAAAGCTTCGAGGGCCACTGCTTTCATACCAGCCGTTGGGATTACGAGTACACCGGAGGCAATCCCGCTGGAATGCCGCTCACGGGTTTGGCGGACAAGCGAGTAGGAATCATCGGAACCGGTGCCACCTCGGTTCAGTGCATTCCCCAGCTCGCTCGTGATGCACAGGAACTATTTGTCTTTCAGCGCACCCCGTCATCCATAGATGTGCGAAACAACCAGCCAATCGATCCTAGAGATTTCGCTGCTCTCGGCGAAGGTTGGCAGAAAGAATGGGCAATCAATTTTGCTACTCTCCAAACTGGCGGATTCACTGAGGTTGACCTAGTCAAAGATGGCTGGACTGATATTGCTCAGCGGATTCGTGATCGAGTGGTCGCCGAAATGTCGGTGCCCGGTGTGGAGTTCGGCCCAGAAACCGTCAAACGTGCTTTCGACGAGAGCGATGATGAAAAGATGGATGAGATTCGCACTCGAGTCGATGACATCGTCACTGATCCGGGCACGGCCGAGTCACTAAAACCTTGGTATCGGCAGCTCTGCAAGCGGCCCTGTTTCCATGATGAGTACCTTCAGGCCTATAACGAGCCTGGTGCACACCTGATAGATACTGCTGGCTTGGGCGTAGAGCGCATTGACGAAACCGGCGTTTGGGTTGCGGGAGAACACTACGAACTTGACTGCCTCATCTTTGCATCTGGGTTTGAAGTTGGAACTGAGTATGCCCGTCGTGCAGGTTTCGAAACAACTGGTCGTAACGGCGAAACCCTTTCTGAGCACTGGGCAGACGGGATGACCACACTGCATGGAATTAATGTTCATGGCTTCCCAAACCTGTTCATCGTCGGCCCGAATCAAGGTGCCAACCTGATCTCAAATATCACGCACAATCTGGTTGAGGCTGGTACTACTGTGGCGTCAATCATTGCGCATGCCGAGGCCTGCGGAGCCGAAACAGTCGAGGTCACCGAGCAGGCCGAACAGGCATGGATCGACCTGCTTGACGGAACCGGCACCTCAATCTTTGGCAACCTTGATTGCACCCCGGGGTATTACAACAACGAGGGAAAACCAATGGGCCGCAAGGAACGCCTCGGGGCAAGCGGTTATCCAGCCGGTCCGATTGCCTACTTCTCGTATATAGAAAACTGGCGCAGCAACGGCGAGTTTGCGGGCCTTGAGTTTTCTGACAGCGATCAATGAATTACAAGGCCACATGCAACTCAACCAATCGGAGTAACCCGTTATGAAATTCGGCATTGGCTTTTCCAACATCATGGGATTTGCGACCCAGCCCGGCCTGACAGAGTTGGCCCAAGGCGCCGAGGCCGCAGGCTTCGAATCGCTTTGGACCGTGGAACACGTGATTTACCCCGATGGCTACGCGTCGAAGTACCCGTATGACCCGAGTGGCAAAATGATGATGGCTACTGATACCCCGTTGCCCGACCCGCTCATCTGGTTGTCATTTGTTGCCGCAGTTACTACCAAGATTCGTTTGGCTACCGGAATTCTCATCCTTCCTCAGCGCAACCCAGTCGTGCTCGCCAAATCGGTAGCAACCCTTGATGAAATTTCTGGTGGTCGAGTTGAGCTTGGAATTGGGGTTGGCTGGCTAGAGGAGGAATTTGATGCACTCGGGATTCCTTTTGCCCAGCGTGGCGCACGCACAGAGGAATACATCGCAGCAATGAGAGCCTTATGGGACACAGATAATGCCGAGTTTCATGGTGAGTTTGCCGACTTTGCCAATGCGAGCGTTAACCCCAAACCAAAAAACGGTCGGGTTCCAATTCACGTTGGTGGACATAGTCGGATTGCAGCAGAGCGCGCTGGGAGGATCGGCGAGGGATTCTTTCCTGGGAACGGAGACATCGTGGAACTTATCGACGTCGTTCATCAAGCTGCCGCAGCCGCCGACCGTGACCCAGCGAGCATTGAGATCACCTTTGGTGATGCTGCAATCTTTGGCGAGGACCCTCTTGGCGCTGTTCAGGAACTCGCTTCCAAGGGCGTTGACCGGGTGATTGTTCCTTCGTACATGTTCTTGAACGATACAACCGAGGCGCTAGCAGCTTTCGGAGAGAGTGTGATCGCTCCCTCTAGCTAGCGGCTCAAGAACCAGCCACCAGCCAAGCAATCTTCGGTTTTGTCTTGCGAGGGACCCCCTATAGGGGGTCCCTCGCAAGACAAAACACCCGTGTGGACACAGCTTTGTGGACACAGCTTTATCGCCAGCCCAGTTTTGTGGGGGGCAGGAGAGAGGGCTAAACGGTTAGGAGACTACGGTGCCGATGTGTTCGCCTGCTAGTAGCGGGGCGATGTTCTCGCCCATCAGGTCGAACACACAGATGGGCAGGTTGTTATCCATGCACAGCGTGATTGCGGTGGAGTCCATGACCTTGAGACCACGATTCAGCACGTCAATATAGGAAACCTCGCTGAGCAACTCCGCTGTGGGGTCAAGTCGAGGATCAGCGGTGTACACGCCATCAACACCGTTCTTGCCCATCAGGATTGCCTCGGCATCAATCTCTACTGCTCGAAGCGCCGACGTGGTATCGGTGGTAAAGAACGGGTTTCCGGTTCCAGCAGCAAAGATAACTACTCGCCCTTTTTCAAGGTGCCGCATGGCTTTCCTGCGAATATACGGTTCGGCAACCTGCGACATCTGAATAGCGGTTTGTACCCGGGTCGGCTGACCGAGTCGCTCCAAGGTTTCTTGCAGGCCAAGTCCGTTGATAATGGTTGCAAGCATGCCCATGTAGTCGGCTTGGGCGCGGTCCATACCTGCACCCTCGCCGGTCATACCGCGCCAGATATTGCCGCCACCGACCACAATCGCGATATCTACCTCGAACTGTTGCTTCACAGCAACAATCTCTGCGGCCAAGCGCGTAACGACTTCACCGTCGATCCCAAAGCCTTCCTCGCCAGCGAATGCTTCGCCAGAAAGTTTGATCAGCACTCGAGACCAGCGCGGTGAAGTCATTTTGCTACCTTCGTACTCTCTGGGCTCAGGAGCCGATGACTGCTTGTGCGAAACGTGCAATTCGAGCTTCGCCCAAACGCTCAGCCACAGTTTCTTTCTCTCCAAAAACGCCCTGCTCTGGCAGCACTCGTTCTGCATACCAAGAGTTCAATCGTCCTTGAACAATCTTTGGAACCGCCTGCTCTGGCTTGCCTTCTTTACGAGTTAGCTCCTCGAAGGAAGCACGTGCACGCTCAACTAGTTCGGGCTCGATCTCGTCTCTGCTAAGAGCATCCGGCTTTGCGAAGGCAATATGCAGAGCAATCTCGTGCCCTGCCTCTTCGGTTGCACCAGTTACCTCGAGCAAAACCCCGTTCACTCCACGACCATCTTGGCGGTGCAGGTAAGTGTCGAGCAGATTGCCCTCTGCTGCTGCGAAGCGAACAACAAGACCTAGCTCGATGTTCTCTTTCTTCTGAATCTTTAGCGTGTCGAGTTCTTCAGACAGTGAGTCAACCGCTGACTCACCGCCCTCGAGTACTGCGTCGGCAAGCTTCTGCGTGAGCGCCACAAAGTCCTCTGACTTACCAGAAAAGTCTGTCTCTGCCTTGAGCTGCACCATGGCGGCTACGTTGCCGTTTTGCGCAATAGCAATTGCGCCCTGGTTGTTCTCACGGTCTTCGAGGGTGGCGACTTTGCTCAACCCTTTTTGGCGAAGAATGCCAGCGGCTTTTTCACGATCGCCTTCAGCTTCTACAAGCGCCTTCTTTGCATCCATCATTCCGGCGCCAGTGGCGTCACGAAGTGACTTCACGTCTGCTGCAGTAATCGCTGCCATCAGTTGCTCTCCGTTTCTGGCGCACCTTCTGTTGCGGTTACTTGAGGGGCTTCGTCTGCTACTGGAGTTACACGTGCCGGCTGGTCGGGAACTATCTCGCCCTCTGCAGCTACCCCAGAGGTATCTGATCCCTGAATCTCTGGCTCAACAATAATCAGGCCGGCTTGCGCCTCGGATTCAAGAGCCTCTTCTTTAGCGCCAAGCAAACGAGCCTGCACGGCAGCTTCTTTTGCGCCAGCCTCTACGCGGGCACGGTCTTGTTGATTGCGGAACTCAGCCGCCTCGTCTGCAGTGCGCTCGCGCTTTACAGGCTTTGCGGCCTCAGGGTGAGTCTTTGAGCGCATAAGACGACCTTCGAGTACTGCATCTGCAATAACTCGAGTCAGTAGGTCACCGGAGCGAATGGCGTCATCATTACCGGGGATCACATACTGAATGATGTCTGGGTCGCAGTTGGTATCAACCACTGCCACGACGGGGATCTTCAACTTGTTGGCCTCGGTGACTGCGATGTCTTCTTTTTTGGTGTCCAAGATGAACACAACATCGGGAAGGCGTTCCATGTTGCGGATGCCATTTAGGTTGCGCTCAAGCTTCTCAAGCTCACGAGACAGCAGAAGTGCCTCTTTCTTTGGCATGAGTTCAAACTCGCCAGTGTCGCGCATGTGCTGATATTCCTTCATCTTCTGCACACGCTTGGAAATAGTTTCAAAGTTGGTCAGCATGCCGCCAAGCCAACGCTGGTTGATATAGGGCATTCCGCAGTTGAGTGCGTGGCTCTGGATTGGATCCTGTGCCTGCTTCTTGGTGCCGATAAACAACACAGTTCCACCGTCTGCGACAAGGTCACGAACAAACGTGTAGGACTTCTCAATCCCGCTCAGGGTCTGATGAAGATCAATCAGGTAGATGCCGCCGCGATCACCGTGGATGAAACGCTTCATCTTGGGATTCCAGCGACGGGTCTGATGGCCGAAATGAACTCCGGCATCTAAGAGCTGTTTCATGGTGACTACTGGTGTCACGGTCTTCTCCTTCTCCTCGGTTGAGCGAAACCCGAGAACCACACTCATCTTTTGCAAGGTAAGCGACCGAGGTTGTTTCGGGTAAACAATCGCCATCACTGCCAAGGTGGCAGCGAGTGGGCAACCTGTTCAGTTACTCAAAGCGAGCGATGAGCGCAGCACAGGTCTTGTGCCCCAACTAGGGCAACCTGCAGTGTAGTCAAGCATCATGCCTAGGTTCCAAAGCGGTCACTATGTAGGCAAAGCTCTACTTGCCGCTTGAGTGCTCTGGCACGAGTCGGGCGCGACGCTGAGTCACAGCTAAGAATAGAGCTGGGTCGACATATTGGTCCCCTTGCCGAATTCCGAGTTGCAAACTCCGAAGGGCCGTACCAAGGAACTGCCCGCGAATAACGATTTGGTTTACCCGAACCCCCATAGAGCTCAATCCGGTCAGGCTCGATCTTCGACCATCGGGGTGCGCCACGGTGACTGCTAGTTGCCCAGCAACTGAGCCGGCGAAGGTCACCCTTCCTGCGCCAATAGCCACTACAGCGTCGCCCGGGGAAGTTGCGTACTCTAGGCCGAAGTTCCCTGAGCCGTACGGGCCATTCTGCATGCGAAACGGGTCGCTCACTGCTCGCTGCACAGGGCGAATATAAATTCCAGCAATCGGAGGGCCAAACACCCAAGGATGGTCTTTCCCGCTACTAGTTGCTGTGTCTGACACCGCCTGAGCAGCACTAGCCGCAGTAGAGAGAATCAGAATACACACCAGTGTTACCAATGCCGCAGGCTTGCACACAGTAGTCATATCGCGTTCTTTGTTCCGGCGCGCTCACAGAGCTCGCCTGTAGAAAAAGGGGGGAAGCTACTGTCTGGTAGAGGGGAAAGCGACTAGCAGTTCTGCAAGTTGAGAATCTTTTTGCTACGCAGGTTCGTGCTCAAGCGCCGAGAACCTTGCCCGTAGATGGAGCACCGACTTGGTGTGAATCTGACACACCCGAGACTCGGTTACACCAAGTACACGACCAATCTCTTGAAGGGTCAGATTCTCGTAGTAGTACAGAGTCAGAACCAGCTTTTCTCGTTCTGGCAGTCCGTTGATTGCCTGAGCCAACATCTGCCTAGTCTCTGCAATCTCGAAGGCACCCATCGGTCCGTGCGAAGAGGTATCTGCAATAGTGTCGCCCAGGGTGATTGAGTCTCCGCCGTCTCCCCCTATAGACAAGATCTCATCGAGTGCCGCAAGGCCAACATGAGAAATCTGCATCAATGCTTTTTGCAACTCTGCATCAGTCCAGTCGAGTTCTTCCATCAACTCTTCATCAGAGGGAGGACGGTGATGCTTGGCCTCAATTTTGGCGTAAGCAGCCTCTATCTGCCTTGCCTTGGCTCGAACAGAACGTGGCACCCAGTCAATAGAGCGCAGCTCGTCAAGGATTGCACCCTTGATACGGGCAATGGCATAGGTCTCAAACTTGAATCCGCGCTCAGGCTCAAACTTGTTTATCGCATCTATCAGCCCGAACATTCCGTAACTCACTAAGTCGGACTGCTCAACATTTTGTGGCAGACCAGCAGCCACACGACCCCCGACGTATTTAACGAGCGGCGAATAGTGCACGATGAGCACATCACGCGCTTTGTCTGTGGCATCGATTTTGTAGTTCGACCAAAGCTCTTGAAGCTCAATATCTGAGGGCTCGCTAGTTCTCACGTGATTCCCAAGGTTTGACCATGCTCTAGGCCCTCGGGTGGGAGGACTCGAACACAGTTCGGATGCGTTCTCTGCTGACATGCGTATAAATCTGCGTTGTAGCTACGTCTGAATGACCTAGTAATTCTTGCACCACTCTTAGGTCGGCACCACCGTCAAGAAGATGAGTAGCAAATGTATGTCGTAAGGCGTGCGGATGCGTAGGCACCGGAGACCTAGCGTCAAGAATTCGACGCACATCCCTTGGGTTCAGGCGGACTAGGCGCCGGTTATGAAACATTGCTTGGCCTGTCGCACCCTCAGAATTATCCCTTGATTCTTTGTAGAACTGCTGAATAAAGACTTCTCGCTGGACATCAATCCAGATTGCAAGTGCCTGAGCGGCTGGCTCGCTAATAGGCACGGCGCGCTGCTTTGACCCTTTCCCCCAAAGAGTCATTCGGCGACGCTCAAGTTCGAGTGAGTCCAAATTCAGCCCGCAGAGTTCCGACACTCGCAGGCCGGATCCATATAGAAGTTCGAAGATTGCGGTGTCTCGTGCGGCCACTGCTGGTTGGGCGAGTGCCGCAGCCGAGGGCTCATCAATGAGTTGATGCAGTTCATCCGTGGTCAGGATCCGAGGAAGCTTGGCTGGTCCCCGAGGAGAGGAGATGCCTACGGACGGATTGGCGGCGATAAAACCGCTCAGCGTGAGCCAGGAAAAGTAACGGCGCAGCGCAGCGGCTTTTCGGGCAATGGTTCGCGGAGCAAGCGCCCGAGTCGTCAAACTGGCCAAATAGCGACGCAAGGTGAGTCGTGTGACCTCTTGAGGACCTGCAACTCCGAGCCGCTCAGCCCAGATAAGAAAGGCTTCCAAGTCACGTTGGTAAACGCCAAGTGTCGAAGATGCCAATGGAACCGCATGAATGAACTCTTTCAAATTCCAAGCATTTTCAGGCATCTATCTCACCACCATCCGAATTTGTAGCCATATGTATCGTACCCACCACGCAGGGTGATTGTTGGATTTTGGCAGAGTACCCTTAGGCCATCTGAGGCACCCCTAGGCCCCGGTTGCCCTCTTTGGAAATGAGTCCTGCCGAGCACGCCGCTCAATCCAGCCGCCTGTCCGCTGAATCCAGCCATGTGTCTCTAGCCAGCTCAGGGTGCGAGCGAGCTGCTTAAAGTCAAGCCCTGAGCGCAAACCAAGATGCTCTACTGAAACGGGGCGCCACCCGATAACGCTTAGTGCTCGCTCGCCAGCCTCATCGGGAGCAGGGCGAGACTCTAGCGCCGGCTGGGGTGCTGATAGTTGTGTACTCCTCGGCGAGCCCCTTGCCATTCCAAGTGCCATCAAGATGTCGTCTACGCATAAGCACGGTTCGGCCCCGTCGCTAAGCAGGCGGTTAGTTCCCTCTGAGGCTCGGCTATCGATGGGACCGGGAACGCTCAGAATGGGAATATCTCGAGCAAGTGCCTCTTTGACCGTATGCATCGACCCGCCGGCACCAGCAGACTCAACCACAACTACAAGATCTGCGAGGGCTGCAAGAATACGGTTCCGAACAGGAAACCTCCATGGCGCTGCAGAAATGTAGGGAGGCACCTCTGAGAAGATCACTCCGGAGCCCACCACTCGTGCTGCCAGCTTTCGGTTACGAACAGGGCAGGGTGAGTCAAGGCCTGCGCCCACTACTGCCGCTACTGCAGCACCGCGTGGGCCAGCATTCAGGGCTCCAGCGTGTGCAGCTGCATCAATGCCCAGTGCTAGGCCTGAAATCACCATCACGCCAGCTTCGGCCAAGCCGGCACCGAGTTGTTCTGCAACGCGTAGCCCGTACCCAGTTGCTCGACGGGTTCCAACTATTGCAACGCTAGGAGCCGTGATCAGATCTGGATTGCCAAGATGAAAGAGCACAACTGGTGGGTCAATATCGTTGGCAAGTGCAGGCGGGTAGCCTGGGCTGCCGAGCGAAACCACTCCGACTCCCATCGCACAACATCTACGCCAAAGGTAGTGAGGGTTTGCTTGATTGGCCTCCGAAACCCACTTGCTGAGCTCCTGCGGTTTGATTGCAAGCTGCGATGGTGGGTGTGAAATCTTTCCGGCCTTGAGTAGCTGCCAGACCCGTTCGGGACTCCCATGGGTTAGTAGCCAGCGCATGCGGGCGGGCCCAACCTGCTCGAGTGAAGCTATGGCAGTGAGGTAAGCCTCGTGCGGAAGTGGTTGATCAGCCGGAGCCGAGGCTGGGAAACTGGGGAGGGAACTCATGCGACAACTCCGACTTGTTGTTCTTCTCCGCGCAACAAAAGTGCGCCCTCTAGATCATCTGTGGTGATAGGGCCGCCAGTGCCCGCGAGGTCTCTGAGTGTTAGCGCTACTGCCCGGGTCCGCTGCGCTCCACGCATGCTGAGCGTTCCCGACTCAAGGCGCGAACGCAACAGCTTTTGCCCTTGTTTACACAGGGGTGCGAATTTCTCTAGTGCTTCGCCGCGCAGCTCACGGTTTGAGCTCACCCCGCGCTCCAAAGCTCGCAAACGCGCTAGCTCTACTCGGCTTCTTACGGCAGAGGACGACTCGCCCGTTCTCTCGGGCGAAAACACTAGGGCCGCCTCGGGAGGATCTACGGCTAGGCGGATATCAAAGCGATCGAGCAGCGGGGCCGACAGCCTTCGGCCGTATCGGGCTATCTGGCCTGGGGTGCAGCGGCACTCTCCCCACTGCCCTATTCCGCATGGACATGGGTTTGTTGCAGCAACCAAGATAAATCGAGCTGGCAGGGTGACGTTGGCATTAGCCCGGGCAACACGAATGATTCCCGACTCGAGTGGCTGACGAAGTGCATCAAGGTGTGCTGCTGGGAACTCGCCAAGCTCGTCTAAGAACAGAACACCGCCACTGGATAATGAGACCTCGCCCGGGCGGAGCATCGTTGACCCCCCACCAATGAGCGCAACTAATGAGGCCGTGTGGTGCGGTGAGCGAAATGGCGGGCGAGTGAGCAGGCCGTTGTGCACCCGAAGCAAGCCCGCTGCTGAGTGCACTCGAGAAACATCCATTGCGCCGCGTGAGTCAAGGTCTGGGAGCAGACTCGGGAGCCGCTCGGCGAGCATTGTTTTACCTGAACCGGGTGGACCCACCATCAGCACATGATGCCCACCAGTCGCTACAACTTCTAGGGCTTGACGCGCCACGGGATGGCCTTGGACTTCTGCAAGATCACAGTAAAGGTCCTGCGGGGTGGGCGGCAGTTCGAGAAGCGGCGAATTTGGCCAGGGCTGCTCGCCACGCAGGGCATCTACAAGCTCTCGCAATGTACGAACACCTCGGGCTTCGGGCCGCACCAGAGTTGCCTCTGCAAGGTTGTCTGCTGGAACCACCACGCGATCAGCTCTGAGCGAATCCACTAGCGGCAGCATGCCAAGAACTGGGCGGAGCGTTCCGTTGAGGCCTAGTTCACCGAGAAATGCGAATCCTTGTAAGACTTCGGGGCTGAGCTGCTCTGACGCCCCAAGTAGTGCCATGGCTATGGCAAGGTCTAACCCCGAGCCCACCTTGCGAACATGCGTGGGGGCAAGATTCACGGTGATTCGGGTATCGGGCCACTTCAGCTTGCTGGACAAAACCGCTGCGCGAACTCGATCTCTGGCCTCTCGGCAAGAGGCATCGGGCAAGCCCACAACGGTAAACCCAGGCAGCCCATGACCAACGTGGACTTCTACAAGAACAGGGTGGCCTTCAACTCCAAGCAGGGTTGCAGAGGGCACTTCAGCAAGCATGAGACTCCCAGCGGACTAAGCCGAAGTTGGCCAAGGACAGCAGTTGCTGTGAGCCTGCTCGTGCGGAGCTGGTAGTGCCACTGTAGAGATCCGCTGAGACAGTTTGGGCTTCTTTTTACCGGGGATGGCACCCCGAGGGCAGGCAGAGTTTACTCAGTCGGCAGTAACTGAGGCCGAGCAATTCACCTGAGTCAGAATCGGCAGGCAGGCATCCTGACTTGAGGCAGGCGTGCGAGGGTTAGCTCAGGCTACAGCCCTACTCACAGAGGCTATTTGGGCCTTGTTCAACACTTGCGACAGGGCATTGGAACATAAGAGATCAGCAGCTCAGAACAGAGGAGTACCGGAGCGGCTCTTGAGCCTCTTACTCAACCGGGCCGACCAGTTCTTCTATCGTTTTTTGTAGGCGCTCTAGCTTGAGTTCGACAACAGAAAGGCGCTGTTCAAGGGTCTCTTTTTGAGTCTGCGTTTCTGAATGTCGGGAACTATTGCTCGCAGCATCAGGGATTTCTTGAGCCGAGGGTGCGCCGGTAAGCAGGTGAACCCAACGCTGATCTTTTTGGCCTGGAGCCCGGTCAAGCTTAAGCGAGATTGAAGGTGTTTGTGCAGACAGCGAGGCAAGCGTGTCCTCTAGAAGTTGTATCGAGTCGAAGGCAAAAAGTCGCTCAGCTCGGGTCTTGATCTCTGCAGTGGTCTGCGCTCCACGTAGAAGTAACACGCAGAGCGCGGCTAGCTGACTCGGGGAAAGGTTCCATTCCTCGTCTACCACATGGCGGTATTTGGTTGATCGGTTTGACTGGCTATGTACAAATCTGACAAGCCCTCGATCCTTCATTGCTACCAGCACTGCGTCAACAGTCGACTCTGTATAGGTAACAACTGGGTTACGAGAACTGCTCTGATTGCATGCTCGAGTCAGCGAATTAGTGGTGAGCGGATAGTCGGCTGGAGTAGTGCGCTCTTTTTCGAGCAGACACCCTAGGACTCGCGCTTCAGACTCAGTGAGCACTGCTGCCTCAGCCAGCCCTGCCGTCTGAGCAAGAACAGATTCTTCTAAGGCAGTGTGCATCTGAGTCATGATCCGCAGGATAATGAAGCGTGGGCTTTAATCCTCATCAAAAACAACGCAAATCCGCATGGGACTACCTTTTTGTGGCTTCGGCTCTGCTCATAGCAACCGGTCTGCTGCTGTGGGCATTTTTAGGCTGATGCAGAAAACCTCGACAAACCGTGGTTGATTTTACGGCAACAGCGAACTGCGAGGTTCGGCGTATTCAGCCCTATGAGGCTAATAAGCAGTACAGCTGCCCCGGCTGCAATCGAGATATTCCCGTCGGCATGGGCCACATCGTGGCTGTGCCGATAGATGCCCCTGACCTTCGACGACACTGGCATCGTGGCTGCTGGGAGCGAAGGCTGACGCATTACCCGCGTCGATAACGGGCGCTCTTGCATAACCCCACAGGACTCAGAGAGCCGACTCGAGCACTTGGATTTTGCCGCCCATCACAGCTGCCACATCGAAGCGCACCGAATCGGGTTTAAAGGGAGCCTCCTCGCGAAGCCATTGAGCAGCCAAACTTCGCAGTTTGCGCTGCTTGGCTGGGCCTACGGCTTCGAGCGGTGTTCCATAGCGAGCCGAGGATCGGGTCTTTACCTCGCAGATCACAATCTGTCTGCCTTTTGCAAGGATGATGTCGAGTTCGCCGGAGCGACAACGCCAGTTCCGAGCAAGCACGCAATAGCCGCGATCGAGATACCACTGAGAAACTATGTTCTCGCCGTATTCGCCTAACTTGCGTGGATCAAATCTTGAGGTCGACAACAGTCCCCCGCTGGCTTGGCCCGACTGCGCGTCAATGATGCACTGGGCTTGGCTTCTAAGGGGAAGAAAGTGAAATTCTGCAGGTTCAGCAGCAACAGTTCTCAGCAGCAGAACTACCTAGGCCCAACCGTATTAGAGCGAGAAAGACTCAGTCTCTCAATTCTTTAATCTTGGCGGCCTTACCGATGCGATCGCGCTGGTAGTACAACTTTGCCCGACGGACATCGCCACGTGACATGCGTTCAATCTTGTCGATAATTGGGGAGTGCACGGGGAAGGTGCGCTCAACTCCTACGCCATAAGAGACTTTACGGACAGTAAAGGTCTCGTGGATTCCGCTGCCTTGACGACGAATCACTGCACCTTGGAAGAGCTGCGTGCGCTCTTTGTTGCCTTCAATCACCTTTACGTGCACCTTAAGGGTGTCGCCAGGAGCAAAATCTGGGATGTCTTGGCGAAGGTTGGGCTGATCGATGAAGTCGGTGGGATTCATGTCTGGTCTCCTAGAGCAGCGCTACGGGTGTGCAGCGCCGGAATGCACAAGTTGCAAATGATAGTAGCTGTTGGGGAAGAGAAGAAAATGGGGAGCTCAACCCTATGACGGAAACTGCAATTACTGAGACTGCTGAGAGTCCCACTGCGCAAGAGTGTCTGCGGTTGACGGAAACTCTTTCATGAGCGCGTGATCTGATTCGCTGAGTCCGCCACGGGCCTGAATCAGGTCGGGCCGGACTTGCTGGGTCTTCCACAGCGACTGCGCACGGCGCCAGCGTGCGACGCGAGCATGATCCCCACTTAGCAACACCGGCGGCACCACAAGGTCGCGGAACTCGGCCGGGCGAGTGTATTGCGGGTGCTCCAGAAGGCCGTCAGAAAACGACTCCTCGTCGGCAGACTCTGAGTTGCCCATAACTCCGGGAATTAGCCGCCCTACGGCCTCCATCACCACCATCGCCGCAACCTCGCCGCCAGAGAGTACAAAGTCGCCGATAGAGAGTTCGCCATCTACTAAGTGCTCACGGACCCGGTTATCGATGCCCTCGTAGCGACCACACAGCAGAGAAAAACCTCCGCAGGCTGCAAGCTCCTGCGCACAGGCCTGATCAAGTCGGCGGCCGCCAGGGCCTAACAGAAACAGTGGGCGTGGTGGCTGCTCTCTTTCTACCGTGTCGAAGACTGGGCCAGCCTTGAGTACCATGCCAGCTCCCCCACCAAATGGGGAATCATCGACAGTGCGATGCACATCCTCGGTGGCATCTCGTAGGTTATGAACACGCACGTCTAAGAGCCCCTCAGCTGCAGCCCGACCGATCAGACTGTGGGCGCCAAACTCGTGAATCATCTCGGGAAAGATAGTCAGAACATCTATGCGCATAGCGGCCTTGGCTGAACTATGAATACCTTCACGGGTCGAGCAGTTCGAATAGCCCATCGGGTGTGTCGACAATCAGCACACCATCCACTGGGCCACCAACGGCAAACACCACCGGAATTAGGATTCCCGATTCAAGCACCAGTAAATCTGCTGCAGGGTTGTCCATGACTGACTCGATTCGGCCCCTCTGGGTACCGTCTTTGGTCTGCACCATGCATCCAATGAGCTCGTGCACCCAAAGGCCCTCAGGGTCGCTGATTGGGGCGGCGCTCAGCACTGTTCCTCGGGCTTGCTCGGCGGCTTCTCTGGTGCTGCAACCCTTGAACTGAACAATCCATCGGTCGTGATGTTTCCGAGAACTCACAACGGTGAGCGGGCCGCGATCAGACTCAAGTTCGGATCCCGAAGCAACACGCTCGGTGCGATCAGAGCTGAGAAATACGACAACCTCGCCACGCAGGCCGTGCGCCTTGGTAATTCGACCTACCTCAAGCAGGCCGTCTCCCTCGGAGCTAGGAGCACCCGAAGTTGGCATGTGGGAACTCAGTCGACGAACTCGACGTCAATTTCGACGCCATCTCGTGCTGCTGCGGCACGAGTCACGATGCGAATGGCTGATGCCATGCGTCCACGCTTGCCGATGATGCGACCCATGTCTCCTTGAGCTACATACAAGTTGAGTCGCGGATGACTCGGTCCGTCCACAACTTCTACCCGAACGCTTTCTGGTGTCTCGACAAGAGAGCGGGCAATGTGCTCGAGCACTGCCGTTGCCTGCACAGGCTTGGCAGAACTGTCTGCAGGAGCCTGCTGATTGCCGGAATCCTCGGACGCGAGGTCGTCCTGACTCACTTGCTCGCCTTCGATGCTTGGAACTCATCCCATGCGCCAGAAATCACTAGAAGCTTCTGAACCCGCTCAGAGGGCTGTGCGCCCTTCTTGAGCCACTCAATAGCCTTTTCGTTATCGACTGTGATAGCCGAAGGCTCACGACGAGGGTCGTAGGTTCCAACGATCTCTAGGTACTTGCCATCTCGGGGCGAGCGAGCATCTGCTGCAACAATTCGGTATGAAGGTTGCTTTTTCTTGCCTACTCGCGTGAGGCGGAGTCGAACTGCCACGATGTGTAACTTCTTTCAGTCTGGTTCTTTGGTGGTGGCGCTCCTAGTAGTACCGGAGCGTCACAGGTGGTTCTTCTTGGCGAGGCAGAACTCTCTGCAACACCCTCAGCCCAAAACGGGCGACTACATATGATGGTCGCAGCAGGGTGCATTGGGCAAGCTCAGAGCGAGTTTCTCATTTGCGGCGGCAAGCCGGCTGCGAGCAAGGCGTGTATTCAGCTCAACTTGTCCAAGCCTGTTGAGCCGCCTCGAGTGGGAAGCTGTGCTTCCATCTCTTCGAGTGTTGGCAGCGTGAACGCCTTCTTATCTAGCTGCAGCGGACCCTTGGCTGTTACCCGACCGCCGCCCTTTTTGCCCTTCTTTGCCTTCTTTGCTTTGCGCTTAGCAAATTTGTTGCCACCCATCTGTTGCATCATCTGACGCATCTGCTTGAACTGATTGACCAACTGAGTCACATCAGTTGCAGAAGAACCAGAACCCTTGGCAATGCGGTCACGTCGGGAATTGTCGATGATCTCTGGTTTGACTCGCTCGGCAGCGGTCATGGACTTGATGATCCCCTCGACTCGGGCAATTTGTCGGTCGTCGATCTCTACATCGCGTACTTCTTTGGGTACCCCTGGCAGCATCGACATAACACCAGAGAGTGAGCCCATTTTCTTGAGGGCTTGCATTTGATCAAGGAAGTCATCGAGAGTGAACGTGCCGTCCATCAAACGGGCAGCAGCTTCTTCGGCTTGGTCGTCTTCGAAAGCCTCTTCGGCTTTTTCGATCAGCGTTGCGAGGTCGCCCTCTCCTAAGATTCGACCAGCAAGGCGATCCGGGCGGAATAGGTCGAAGTCTTCAAGTTTCTCGCCAGTGGATGCGAAAGCAATTGGGCGGCCAACTACTTCTTTGACCGAGAGTGCCGCTCCACCGCGAGCATCGCCATCAAGCTTGGTCAGAATCACGCCGTCGAGTTCGAGTGTTGCATGGAATGACTCGGCCACATTTACTGCATCTTGGCCAGTCATGGCATCAACTACCAAGAAGGTGTAATCCGGCTGCACCTCATCAGAAATCTGACGCACCTGAGCCATCAAATCTGCATCGATGGCCAAACGCCCAGCAGTGTCAACGATGAGCACGTCTCTGCCAAGGCGACGCGCCTCTGCAACGGCTGCGCGAGCCACGTCAACTGGGTCTCCCACGCCAGAAAGCACCACCTCATCTGTTGCAGAAAAAACCGGCACATCAATCTGCGCAGCGAGCGTGCGTAACTGTGCAACTGCGGCGGGGCGCTGCAAGTCTGCACCCACCAACATTGGGTTCCGGCCTTGTGCCTTAAACCACCGGGCGAGCTTGGCTGAGTTGGTGGTCTTTCCAGAACCCTGAAGGCCTGCCATCAAAACCACTGTCGGCGGCTTTGAGGCGTAGGTGATTCGAAGGGTCTCTCCGCCCAAGATCTGCGTGAGTTCTTCGAGCACGATTTTTTTTACCTGAAGCGCAGGGTTAAGTGACTGAGAGAGGTCATCTCCAACAGCACGCTCACGAATGCGTTCTTGCAATGCCTTAACTACGCTCAAGTTGACGTCAGCCTCGAGTAGCGCCATGCGGATTTCCCGCAGCACTTCATCTACGTCGGCTTCAGAAAGTCGACCCTTCCCTCGAAGCCGAGTAAAGATTCCATCAAATCGATCGCTAAGTGACTCAAACATTTGGCTGTCATGCTACCGGTCTGGCGGCGGTTGACTCCAACGCTCAGTCTTGAGCAAAAACTGCATCTACAAACTCATCTGAATTGAAGTCCACAAGGTCAAACGCTGTCTCACCGAGTCCTACCAATTTCACTGGAATACCAAGCTCGGATCGGATAGCAAGAACAATCCCACCCTTGGCAGAACCATCAAGCTTGGTTAAGACCACACCGGTGACTTCTGTAGCCTCGGTGAACTGACGGGCCTGCTGTAAACCGTTCTGACCTGTTGTTGCATCAAGTACGAGCAACACCTCGGTAACGGTGCCCTCGCCTTTGTCTGCTACCCGCCGGACCTTTGCGAGTTCTTCCATCAGGTTGGTCTTGTTATGCAACCGCCCAGCAGTATCTGCCAGCACGATGTCTGCACCTTTGGCCGAAGCAGAGGCCACTGCATCAAATATGACCGCTGAAGGGTCTCCACCCTCTTCGCCGCGCACTAGGTCTGCCCCGCAGCGCTCGGCCCAGGTGCCCAACTGCTCTGCTGCTGCAGCGCGAAAGGTATCCCCCGCTGCCATCACCACGTGGTCACCCTGATCAGCCAAGCGCTTGCCGAGTTTACCAATCGTTGTAGTTTTTCCAACGCCGTTGACGCCCACAAAAAGCCAGATGGTGGGTGCACTCGGAGCGCGAGCCAAGGTCACTGGCCCAGCAAGATCTTTCTTCATCTGGTCTTTCACGGCATCTACAAGTTCAACCGAAGTTGTTAGGCCTTGCTCTTTTACCGTGACCCGAACTGCGTCAAGCAGTTTCTGACTGGGGCCGACCCCCACGTCGGCACGAATAAGAGCTTCTTCGAGTTCGTTCCAACTTCTCGCATCAATCTGGGAACGGGACAGCACTGACCCCAGAAAACCCGAAAACGTAGAGCGCGCCTTAGAAAGGCGCTCAAGAAAATTTGGGCGCTCATCCTCCGCTGCGGGAGCAGCTTCAACGGACTTGGCATCTTCGCCCGCTTGTTCAGCCTCTTCGGCTGCAGCGATGTTTGCGGCCTCTTCCTCTGCAGTCAGTTCAGGCCCCGTTATGGCAATGCTCGAACCCAGAATCCCCGCAACAGGTTCTACTAGCTCGATCTCTGGCTCGGTTAGCGAACCTGGGTCTGAAGCCCGATTTCCAGCCTCTTTAGGTAAGGCTCCTTCTGGCGGGCCTTCAAGAAGCTCACCCTTACTGGGGCGGCCGAGCAAGAGTGCACCGGCAACTACAACGAGGATTGCGAACACGATGATGATGATCAAAATGGGAGACATGAGTACACCATGCTACAAGTCAGGGGTACCTACGGTCTTGGACAGTTGTAGAAGACGGTCAGAGTTAAGCTGGTATTGGCTGTTTCTGGGCGCTGATCGAAATGCTATGCACTCGGGTTTGCTCCACTCGGGGCAAGCTATGTCAACCGCAGTAGGGCTCGGAGCTGAAAATTGCGTCAGCAATGTGTACCGGCGACGAGCAGAACACCGATCAACCCCGTACCGTGCAATCCGTACACAAGATCAAGCTTGAGTAAACCTGCTCGAGCTAGGAGCTAGATGGACCCCTCTATGACCACACAACAACCCGCTACAGCTGCCGCTTCGCCTGCGGAGGCTGCCGTAGCAGATACCGCAATTCTTGAACAGTTGTTGTTCGAGGTGAAGAAAGTGATCGTCGGCCAAGACCGAGCAATTGAGCGACTGCTCACATGTTTACTTGCGGGCGGACACTGCTTGTTAGAGAGCGTTCCTGGTCTTGCAAAGACCCTTTCGGCAGAAACCATGGCTCTGTCTGTAGGTGGAACCTTTTCGCGCATTCAGTTCACCCCCGACCTTCTTCCAGCGGACGTGGTGGGAACCCGCATCTATCGGGCCTCGAGTGAGTCTTTCGATGTTGAACTTGGGCCGATCTTCGCCAACTTTGTACTCGCTGACGAGATCAACCGTGCCCCAGCAAAGGTGCAGTCCGCTCTGCTCGAAGTCATGGCCGAGCAGCAAGTCACGATTGGAGGAATCACCCACCATCTTGACGGGCCGTTCATTGTTCTTGCTACACAGAACCCGATCGAATCAGAGGGCGTTTACCCGCTGCCTGAAGCGCAGCGCGACCGCTTCTTAATGAAGGTGATTCTTGGCTACCCGTCGCCTGCCGAAGAAGTCGAGATTGTTCAGCGAATGGGTACTGCGGCACCGAAGGCGCAACAGGTAGTCACTTTGGATCAGGTGCGCCAACTTCAAGCGGCCGCAGAGCGGGTGTATGTCGACCGCAGCGTGCTCGAATACGCAGTAAACTTGGTGCTCTGCACTCGCACACCAGAGAACTTCGGACTAGCCGAACTGCGCAACTACATCGAACTTGGCGCTAGCCCTCGAGCCTCTATCGGTTTGATTCGCGGCGGTCGCGCGTTGGCAATGCTCCGCGGACGTAACTACCTCACCCCACAAGATGTCTTTGATGTAGCTCCAGAAATTTTGCGACACCGTCTGTTGTTGTCTTATGAGGCGCTTGCTCAGGATATAGATGTAGAGCAAGTAGTGAATCGCATTCTCTCAACGGTTCCTGCTCCACGCGTGAGTCCTACCCAAACCGCAACACCCGCAGCAGACCCCTATTACGGCGCTAGTTCTGACGCAGCAGCCTGGGGAGCCTGACCTATATGGCAGGGCTATCTGACACCTTGGGCTTGGTCGGAGACCGACCAGCTGAAGAGATCGTTCGACGGCTCACCTTAGATATCACGCGCCGACTTGACGGAATGTTGCACGGCGACTTTATGGGGCTTGTGCCGGGCCGCGGCAGCGAGCCAGGCGAGGCGCGCGCTTATTCAGCTGGTGATGATGTGCGCCACATCGACTGGAACGTTACTGCCCGCATGCAGGTCCCGTACCTGCGAGAGACAATTGCTGACCGTGAGCTAGAGACTTGGATGCTAGTGGACCGCTCAGCAGGGCTGGACTTTGGAACAGCCTTCTGCGAGAAACGCGACCTAGTTCTCGGAGCCGCAGCCGGAATTGGACTGCTGACTGCTCGAGGAGGCAACCGAGTTGGTGCAGTTATGCTGCGCGGCTCAGAGGTCACCACCATGCCACCGCGACAAGGGCGGCGAAACTTGCTGGGCATTTTGGATCGCGTTCTAGCTTCGCCTCGAGAAGACGGCAGCGGCCTAACCGATCTAGCAGCTGGCTTGCGCAGGATTGGCGCTGTAGCTCCGCGACGTGGCCTAGTGGTTGCCATCTCTGACTTTCTGTCGGACCCAACTAGTTGGAAGAACCCGCTGGGCTCTCTAGCAGTGCGTCACTCGGTGCTATGCATCCAAGTAGTTGATCCTCGCGATTTGGAACTGCCCGCAGTGGGGCTCTTGCAGTTTCAGGATCCAGCGGACGGATTAATACGAGAAGTCAATACTGATGACAAGCGCGTGCGCGCACGCTATTCGGAAGCCGCAACTGAGCAGCACAGTCTGATTGCTTCCCAGATTCGTGCTGCAGGCGCAGACCATCTGATTTTACGAACCGACGGCGACTGGCTGATGGACCTTGCCCAATATGTGTCACGGCGACGTCACCGAGCCGAAATGACCGCTGGGAGGCGGACCAGATGACTCAATGGTTTCTAGTTCCTGCTCGGCTGTGGTGCTTGCTCGCCGTTGTAGCACTTGTTGCGGTCTATATGTTCTTGCAGTTCAAGCGCCCCCGCTATGCAGTTAGATTCTCAAACCTCGGACTGCTCGACAAGGTTGCGCCCAAACGGCCAGGTTGGCGGCGGCATCTAGGTGCAGGTTTTTTTGCAGTAGCTCTTGCAACCTTGATAGTCGCGTTTGCTCAGCCGATCATGTCCGTGAAAGTTCCACAGGAACGAACCACCATCATGATGGCTATAGATACCTCGCTATCTATGGCGGCACAAGACGTTGCCCCAACTCGTCTTCAGGCGGCCCAAGCTGCCGCCGTAGCCTTTCTTGACGAACTTCCCAAGAATCTCAATGTGGGTCTTGTCAGCTTCGCGGGTACTGCAAAGCTACTGGTACCGCCTACCCAAGATCACGAGTCCATCAAGGTGGCAATCGACGGACTTAAGCTAGATAAAGCCACTGCCATAGGCGACGCAGTCAAGCTCTCGCTCGAGGTAATCCAAGACCAGGCAGTAGGAGTAACCGATGGGGTTCCAGACGCTGCCATCGTCTTGATCTCTGACGGTGAGACCACCGTGGGGCTTCCCACCAAGGACGCAATTCCGTTGGCCCAAAAGGCCGGTGTTGCCGTGTCAACGATTGCATATGGAACGGCAGACGGTCAGATCATGGTTGACGAGAATGGAGACGGAGTTGGGCAACTCACTGGTGTTCCCGTGAACGTAGATGAACTCCGGGGCCTGGCAGAAGATACTGGCGGCACCGCGTACACCGCAGAAAGCGCCAGCGATTTGGCCAAGGTGTATGAAGAGCTCGGTTCAACTATCGGGTTTGTGGAAGAAAGCACCGACGTGAGTTACAGGTTTATTGGCGCCGGATTGCTGATCATGGTGGTTGCTGCCGCTTGCTCGCTGCGCTGGTCTAGCCGCCTGCCCTAAGACTAGGTCGGTCAATCGCAGGTTGCGTGTCCAAACTCAGGGTGCTGAGCTTGCCTTTTCAGAGATCACTTTTGAGGACCCACCGGGCTCCATCGTCACCCCATAGAGGATGTCGGCAGCTTCCATCGTGCGCTTTTGGTGGCTCACGATAATGAGTTGCGCCGTCTGGCGGAACTCCGCCACAAGGTCCAAGAAACGGTGCAGGTTTACGTCGTCTAGCGCGGCTTCAACCTCGTCCATGACATAAAACGGAGAGGGCCGAGAGCGGAACACTGCGAATAAATAGGCAAGTGCAGTCAATGAACGCTCGCCGCCCGACAGTAACGACAGCTTGCGGACGTTCTTACCCGAGGGTTTGGCTTCTATCTCGATGCCAGTCTCTAATAGGTTATTCGGGTCGGTCAGACGCAACCTGCCCTCACCACCAGGGAACAAAGTCTGAAACAGCAACCCAAAGTTTTGGCTCACGTCTGCATATGCGGCGCTAAAGACTTTGACAATCTCTTCATCTACGGCACGAATAACTTTAGAAAGTTCTCTTCTGCTCGATCGAATGTCTTCGAGTTGGCCTTCAAGGAATGTCAGCCGCTCTTGCAATTCAGTGAACTCCTGCAATGCCAGGGGGTTAATTGGCCCCATCAGGCGAAGTTCACGGTCGAGTTCGCGCACTCGCGCTCCTAGCGCCACCCCTTCGGGCAACGGTGGGCACTCGGCCGTCATGGCAACATCCGGCTCACAGTCCAACTCGTTACGCAGACTTTCGGTGGCAGCCTCAAGTCGCAAACGTGCCTCAGCATCCACAATCTCGGCTTTTTGCACATGCGCTCGGAGTTCTTCAAGTTGACGCTCAGAAGTTGCCCGAAGCCCCCGGAGCCCCTCTAGCCCACTCGTTACTGAGCGGGCCTCTTCAGATTGACGCTGACGCTCCTCACGAAGGGTTCCTAAGTTTGCCTCAATCACAAAGATACGCGCCTGAGTGAACTGTGTCAGTCGATCAGTTGCCTCTGCGCGCGCTTGCAACTCTACGCGTCGTCGGGCAGCAGCATCTCGCTGTTCAATATTGCGCGACAAACGCTCATCAACTTGGCGCAGGCGCTCGGCTACATAGCGCCGACGCTCCTCGATAGCGGCAGAGCGAACTTCTAAATCGGTGCGCACCGCTCCTACACGTGCGCTGTGATCCTCGAGGTTCTGCCTAGCTAAAGCCATTTTTTGTGCCTGAGTCGAGAGCTCAACATCTGCAGCTTCTAGCTCTGGCAACTGAGCGTTTAGTTCTTCGACACGAACCTGTTCGCGACGAAGGCGGTCAGCCAATTCGGCCAAATGTGCGTTGAGTGATTCGAGTTCGTGAGTGGCCTCAGTTACGTCGCCTTCAAGGCGGGCCACGGACTCGGCCAGCGCCCGCCGGAGCGAACCGTTGCTATCGCTTCTGCGGGCGGCATCTTGCTGATCAGTGCGAGCACTCACCATCGCAGTTCGAGCAGCCTCAACGGTTTGACGAGCCTGATTACGGCTAGTCAACGACTGTGCTTCACGCTGCAACGCCTCTTCGAGTGCGGCGCCCGTAGCCCCAGACCGAGCTGCCCCCACTCTCCAGCCGGCAGCACCAAAGCGGTCTCCACCACGAGTGACTACTACCGCCCCAGGGTGCTTCGCAGAGAGCTCAAGCGCGACTTCCCAGCCACCATCGACCACGACCGCCGCCCCCAACAGAGTGTCAAGCACGCGTTCGATTCCCTCGGCCGAAGATGCTCCAAACCCGGTGCGGACTGCGCGCACATGCCGACGCAGTAGCTCACCCTCCTCTGGCACGGCTGCGGATGGCGCAGAGATACCAGAAAGCGCCAGCACCGCCCCACGATGGTCACCTTGCACAAGAGCTTCAAGGGCGGAACGAGCAGAGGCAACATCAGCTACCACAACCGCGGTCAGCGCCTCACCCACAGCGGCCTCAAAAGCCTCTTCCCAGCCAGCATCAACTTCAACTAGGTCAAGAAGCGTGCCGAGCACCCCGTCAAGGCCGTCTAGACGTTCGGCGCCAGCACGCTGACGAGCCTCGTCTAAGGCCAAAGTCAATGCCTCTACGCGAGCTGCCCAGCCAGAGTGCTCTGTTTCGGCAGAAGTTGCAGCTAATTCAGCACTGCTTAACAGTGCTTCTTTATTTGCTGATTCACCCACAGATGCAGCAGCTTGTTGCTCAATACTGTGCACCGCTGATTCGGCAATGGCGAGCTCATCACTCGAGCGCCGCCCCTCTGTAGCGAGTCGCTCAACTTTTTCTGCCAAGGACCCACGTCGAGACTCAAGGCGCACCTGATCATTGGCTGTTCGATCGATCGCAGAGCGAAGCGCGGCGAGTTCACCCCGAACTCCTGCAGCCTCGCCTGTTGGAGCCGGAACCCCATCAGCCCAATCAGCCTCGAAGATTGCTCGTTCCCGAGCCAAGTCTGATTCTGACTCGGTAAGATCAGACACTAAAAGAACAATCCCACCAGCCTCTTGCTCGGCTTGACTAGATTCATCTCGAAGCTGAGCCTGCTCTGATTCAAGGCTCGCAATAACAGCAGCGTCAATGGCACTACTGAGTTCTCGTTCGACTCCGCGCCGCCGTTCTGCAAGTAATGCAAGCAACCCTCGGGCCTTTTCCCGCAGAGTCTCATAGCGCAGCAGGGCATCGCCGACATCGCGTCCTCCGAGCGCAGCAAGTTGCGCCTCGGAGCCAATAATTCGTGCATCAAGGTCTGCGAGTTTGGCCCGAAGTTGTTGATCTTGGCCGCGCAGCTCCGTCTGTGCCCTTGCAGACTCTTCTAGCTGAACGCGCAGTCGGCTTAGGTCACGACCCGCAGAGAAAATTTTGAGTGCAGTCAGTTCGCTGACCAAGTCGCCGTGGCGTCGCGCTGCGTCGGCTTGGCGTTCCAATGGCCGCAACTGCCGACGCACTTCGCGTAGCAAGTCTTGGATGCGCGTCAGGTTGACCTCTGTTGCAGTCAGGCGGCGTTCAGCACGTTCTTTGCGACGACGGTATTTCAATACCCCGGCGGCTTCTTCGATTATTAGTCGACGGTCCTCGGGACGCGCATTGAGTACACCGTCTATGTTTCCCTGAGAGATAATGACGTGCTGCTGCCGGCCAACCCCCGAGTCCGAGAGAAGTTCTTGAATGTCTAACAAGCGACAGGGAACGTTGTTGATGGAGTATTCGCTGTCGCCTGAACGGAACAACAGCCGGCTCAGAGTGACTTCAGTGAAATCAATAGGTAACTGACCCGCGGAGTTGTCAATCGTGAGCGATACCTCGGCCCGGCCGAGTGCTGGACGGTTTGAGGTGCCAGCAAAAATGACATCGTCCATCTTTGCAGAGCGCACGATGGAGGGCTTTTGCGCACCGAGTACCCAGCCAATGGCATCAACCACGTTTGACTTGCCAGATCCATTGGGGCCGACCACTACGGTCACGCCCGGTTCAAGAGACAACGTCGTTGCATCAGCGAACGACTTGAAGCCCTTCATCTGCAGAGTCTTTAGAAACACGCTACTCCCAGAGGTTCTTTGACAAGAACGAACACAGTTGGCGGTACGGACAAGTGAACTAAAAGTAAATCAGACCTTGAGTTGCTGCAGAGACCGAACCCTGATAGCGGGGCCACGGCATTGCAGTTCGCTGCTTAGACCTGGGTTTGCTCGCAGAAATAGGTATACCCACCACCAAAGCGCGCCTTCACAATCGGCCCGCGTGCCCGAGGGCTCATATGGCCATCGCGTTTATATACCGCAATGTATTGCAGGTAATCACCGGGCTCACCCGACAGCCCTACCCAACCATCTGGCTCAAGAGTCGTACCGCCATATTTGACGGCCTCATGGATGGTTTCAACAAGTGCGCGGTACAAGCGACGAACTTCCTGAGCAGACAACGTCGAAGTGTTGCGGTCGTAGCGAAGCCCAGCGTGAAACAGAATTTCGTCTGAGTAAATCGGACCAAACCCAACCAAGAAGGTCTGGTCCATCAAAATCGACTTCAGCTTGCCGTCTCTACTCATCAGACGCTCGCCAAAGGTGAGCCAAGAAATTGGCTCCTCAATTGCGTCAAGACCAAGGGTAAGCAGCTCTGGATGCAGGACTTCAAGTTCTTCGACAGCTACTAGCTCAACCGCAGCTTCCTTCTTTGGATCAACAAGTCGAAGCTGACCGCCTTGAGTAAAGGAAATTACGAGCGCTGTTCCAGTGACCACCGGGTCTTTGGGCTGGTTTCGAGTCAGGCGGCTGTGCTCGCCAAGCGACATTACAAGTAGCTGTTCTCCCTCGACATGAAAGATCAGAAGCATGCCTTGACGGGTTACGCCGCTCAGCTTGACGCCCTCAAGAGCAGCGGTCAGGCCTTTTTTATTTGGGTGTTTGGCAACCGAAGGAGCCGTGACCTCTACAAACTTGATCTTGCGCTCGCCCACCTCTCGTTCTAGGTCACGTTTCAAAAGTTCGAGTTCTGGAAGCTCAGGCATGAGTACCCCCTGGGGTAGTTTCGGTCGGAGTAGTTGAAGCTACCTGGCGGTCCGACACCGCTAAGGAAGCCATTTTTGTGTTCTCTGGGTCATGTTCGGCTGAGTCAAGCTCGGCTGAAAGCGGCTGGGCGAAGCCAGGACCGTCTGAGTTCTTTAAGCGTTCAAAGGCCTGTTCGGCGGCAGCCTGCTCGGCTTCTTTCTTGGTGCTGCCCTCGCCTCTGCCCCAATCCTCACCGTTCAGTTCTACCTGCGCCCAAAAGTGCTTTTCATGTTCTGGGCCTTCAGCAGAAATCACATACCTTGGAAGTTGGCCAAAGCGGCGAGCGCTCAGTTCTTGAAGCTGCGATTTGTGATCGCTTGCAAAGCCACCATATAAGACATCTTGGATTCGGTTATGCAACAGATCAAGAACAACCACAGTGGAAGCAGCGATGCCTCCGTCTTGGTAAACAGCTCCGATCACCGCCTCAATCCCATCTGCTAAAATAGAGGTCTTATCCCTGCCACCAGTTGCCTCTTCACCTTTGCCAAGCAACATCGCTTCGCCAAGATGCACGGATCTAGCTACGCCACCTAAAGCAACGGAACTAACAAGTTCCGATCGGTTTCGAGCTAAGACACCTTCACTAGTGGTTGGGTCTGAGCGAAACAAGTGGTCTGTAATTACTAAACCCAGCACCGAATCGCCCAAAAATTCGAGCCGCTCGTTCGACGCGGCCCCTCCGTTCTCGGCGCACCAAGAACGATGCCGCAAAGAAAGCTCAAGTAGTCCCGGATCAGCAAACTGATACCCGATAAGGCTACAGAGTTGCTCGCGGGGACTCAGGATATGAAGCTCAGACTCTTGGGAGTACATAGTCGACGACGTCACGGACAGTCTTGAGATCTTCGAGGTCTTCGTCCTCAATTCGGAATCCATCTGAACGTTGACTGAACTCTTCTTCAATTGCTTCTACAAGTTCAATGAGTTCAAGCGACCCCAGGTGCAGATCCTCGACAAAGGAATCGCCCTCGTTGATAGAACTGGGCTCAACTTCCAAAATGTCTGCTAGCAGATCTTTGATCACTTGGAATACCTGAACCCTGTCGGGCGCAGTGCTCTCGGATGGCAACTCGGCAGACACGAACACTCTCTCTTCTTAGTAGTTCTCTTGCAGCTAGTGCTCTTGCAACTAGCTCTCTCATTACGAGCCCAAGCCTTTCGCATGGGCTAAGTGACTGACACTGTACCCCTCACAGGCAGTCCGCCTGACGAGTTTTAGCAACTCTTGGACTAATGAGAACAACAAAACAGGGACGCATAGCGCCACGGCCGCTCGTAAATTCAAAGAACGCGTTAACAAACAGAACTTAAACCCGCAAACTGCGTGCGAGTCAGTCGACCTCGATGGCCTGCCGTCCTGCATACCAACCACAGTTGCCACAGACCACATGGGGAAGCTTCACGGCGTTACAACGGGGGCACATGCTTCGTGGTGCCGGCTTGAGCGTCCAGTTGGAAGCACGACGGCTACGGCTCTTCGACTTTGAGGTCTTCTTCTTTGGTACAGCCATGGTCTTCTCTACTTTGGAGGGGCGTAAGGGGTGCTTTGGGCAATCTCACGCAGAACGGTCTCGGCCAAATCACACCTCTAATCGAGGAGGTCTTGTGGCCGAGTTGACATCCTAGCTACTCAGGCGGGTCCGAGTCGAAGTGAAGCTCACCAAGAGAGGCCCATCGAGGATCGATCGGCTCTGGTTCAGCATTCTCTACTGTAATTACAGGGAACAACTCCGGAAGCGGACCGGCACAGTCTGCCCGGCAGAGGGGCGCTATGGGAAGAGCAAGAATCGCGGCGTCGTGCACAACCCGCCCAAGCTCAATTGAGTCATTCGAGATAGGAAGAATGTCTCCGGTTTGCCCCTCGGTGCGATCCTTGAAGATCTCGGCTACCTCGACCGTCACTACCCCAGAGGTCATTTCTAAACAGCGACGACATTCACCCTGCCAAGGAACTTGAACAGTTCCGGCCAAGGTCACTCCATCAGAGAGGGCCTCCATTGTTGCGCTGAGTTGCACCTCTGCACCCTCGGGAATGCTCGAACTTGAGATTGCTAGCGACCCCAGAGCTACTGATCGCTCAAGTTGCATCCGATTGCCGGGTCGCCTGCGTAACTCAGAGACGCCTACCCGAAGTTCGTCCTCGATCACTGGTCTTGGTCAAACATGGGAACAGCGCCAGTTGGGTGGTCCTCATACTCAAATGAGTCGTCGCGACCTACTGCACCGAGTTCAGCCTCTTCAATCGTCGGAGCAGAAAGCCTGCTCCGGCCGGCTGTAACGGTTCTTTGGATACGCTCAAGCACGTTCTCGAAACTGGCAAGTTTTTGGTCGCAGTAATCTTCAGTCTCTCTCCGCATACGGCGCCCAGCAGCCTCGGCATCTTCAAGAATTTGCGTGGCCCGCAACTCAGCCGCTTTAGCAACCTCGGTGCGCTGCACCATATGAGCTACCCGCGACTTAGCATCTGCAATGAGTTCATCTCCATCCCTGCGAGACCGGGCAATAAACTCCTCTCGCTCTTTGAGTAACCATCTTGCGCTGCGGAGTTCATCAGGAAGTCGCGAGACAGCATCATCGAGTAGCTCAAGGACGTCTTCTTTGTTTACTCGCACAGACGCAGACATTGGCATGCCGGGAGAAGTGTCGATGATCTCAATCACTCGGCGCAGAATCGCCTCGCTCTCGGGCACTCGGTATTGCTCGCCTGCTGTAACTCGTCGCACTGTTGAGCGGGACTCGTCTGAGGATTCATCGTCTAGATCATCGAAAGCTCGTGGACTCATGGTCCCTCCATATTGTCAGAGTCGCTAGGCGTACTCGCGATTGCTACTCGCTCTGAAGGCTGAGATTGTGCGAAGGTGCGCTTATCCAAATTTCTCTTGGAGGCGATTTGCCACAGGCGCAGGCACCATCGTGGTGACATCACCGCCAAATCGAGCAACTTCTCGAATCAGTTTCGAGGCCAGAAAAGAGTTTCTTGACGCCGATGGAATAAACAGCGTGTCAACTCCCGATATCGAGCGATTCATCTGCGCCATTTGCAGTTCGGACTCAAAGTCAGACACGGCCCGGAGACCCTTAATAATGAAATGAGCGTTCTTCTCTTTTGCCAGATCCACGACAAGTGAAGAGAACATCGTCACCTCTACGTTTTCAAGATGTGCGAGGGAATCCTCAATTAATTCTTGACGCTCATCAAGGGTAAACAATGGTTCACCCTTTTGCGGATTCCGCATAGCAGCAACAATGACTCTGTCAAACAGGCGAGACGCTGTCTCAACAATTTCGACATGCCCATTGTGAATCGGATCAAAAGATCCGGGATACAACACGATTGTCATAGGTGACCCTCCGGGTTGACGTTGTCATTAGGGACAGAATCGATGCGAGTAACAACTGTAACCACCGTACCGCCGTAACTGCGCTGCCTCACCACCTCTGACCCATTCGGTGCGTCGATCGGACGATCGGACTCGATCACCAAGGTCTGAGCATCACAGCTACTCAGCAGTTCTGGCCAAGCATCAAACTCATAGGGAGGGTCAAGCAGCACTAGGTCAAACTCAGTCTGATTCCGACCAAGGTGCGCCAGAGCCTCGGAACGGATCACGGTGCACGAGTCAGCACACTCACATGCCGAAATGTTTGCTCGGACCATTTCAAGAGCCTGCGGGGAAGCGTCCACAAAGGTCACGTGCTGTGCGCCTCGAGAAAGCGCCTCGAGTCCAAGTGCGCCAGATCCGGCAAAAAGGTCAAGCACCCTTGCGCCTTCAATGACTGCCATTGATCCGAGCGCATTAAAGACCGCCTCGCGTACTCGGTCTCCGGTGGGACGAACCTCAGTACCGGGCAGGCTGGCAAGCTGTCGGCCACGGTAGGTTCCGGCAACAATCCTCATAGGGCAGCAATCTTCACTAGATCACACTAGAAGACTCCCCAGGGCAAGGCCTATACCGCCTGCAACGCTGACACCGCTAGCAGACGTTGAGGCAGCAGTCCTTGAGGCAGCAGTTTAGGATTTATGTAAGAACTCTCTATGTTCGTCATCGAGCAACAAACTCAGTTCTTTGTCAAGAAGCGGGTGTTGTTTTAATCCGGTCCCGTCGCCAACGATCTGAACTGCAACTGCACGGGCCTTTTCGACCCAGTTGAGATCTCTTCTTAGCGAAGCAAGTTGAAGATCGTTGCGGCCTTTTTGACGCTCACCCATAACTGTGCCCTCGCCGCGCAGGTCAAGGTCTACTTCTGCGAGTTCAAACCCATCGGTAGTTCTGACCATGGCCTGTAAGCGCGCTTGCGCATCTGCTGTAGGTTCGGAGGTGGCAACCAGCACACAAAAACCCTGTGCACCACCTCGCCCGACTCGGCCACGAAGCTGATGCAACTGAGCGATACCAAATCGATCAGCATCCAAGATGACCATCACGGTGGCGTTTGGCACGTCAACGCCAACCTCGATCACAGTTGTAGCAACGAGCACATCGACTTTCCCGTTACGGAACTGCTCCATAGCAATTTGTTTGTCATCAGAGGCCATGCGGCCATGCAGAAGGGCCAGCCTGAGCGAGTCGAGTTCCTGAGCTGCCAGTCGTTCAAAGGTTTCTTCGGCCGAGGCCACTTCAAGCTTCTCTGACTCCTCAATAAGCGGGCAGACCACGTAGCACTGATAGCCAGCTGCCACTTGTGTGCGCACTAGCCGCCAAGCTCGCTCTTCTTCTGTTGGTGTTTTGGCCCAACTTGTCTCAATTGGCGTTCTACCGGGTGGCAGCTCGTCGAGCACCGTTATGTCAAGGTCTCCGTACACCGTCATGGCTGCAGTTCGCGGAATCGGAGTAGCCGTCATTACCAAGACGTCTGGAACCGTAAAGTCAGAATTCGCTGAACGAAGTGCAGCCCTCTGTTCAACGCCAAAACGATGTTGCTCATCAATGACAACAGCGCCAAGCGACTTAAACACAACTGCATCTTGGATAAGCGCATGAGTGCCAATCAAAATATCTATGGTGCCATCAGCCAGGCCACCTAGCAGCCGCCGGCGTTCGGCGGCCTTAGTGCGGTTCGTGAGTAAGCCAATTGAGACAGGCCGTGTACCCAACAGAGTCTCGGTGGAGTCAATAGTCATCTCACCGATCAATGAACGTACCGAAGTTGCATGTTGTTCACAAAGCACCTCGGTTGGTGCCATGAGGGCACCTTGGTGGCCACCTTGGACTGCTGTAAGCAAGGTAGCTACTGCAACCACTGTCTTGCCCGACCCCACATCACCCTGCAGTAAGCGATGCATGGGGATTGCGCGGACAAGATCTGAGTTGACCTCTGCAATCGCCCGCTGCTGAGCAGAGGTGAGCTCATAGGGCAGCGCTAAGAGAAAGGAGTGGACAAGCCCCGGCGCAACTCCACAAGACTCTCCGACCTGTTGAACTATCCCAATCGAGTTTCGCTCCACGTCGCGCTGTCGCTGAACTAGCGAGAGCTGCAGTCGCAACAACTCATCAAATACCAAGCGGTCGCGTGATGTCACCATATGGGCCATGGACTCGGGTGCATGGATTCCTGCAAATGCGGCTTGCCTCGACACCAAGTTCAGGGAGTGAAGGATAGTTGTGGGCACTGGATCTGCGATACCGCGCTCTTCGCAGCGGCGAAGAACCTGTGCAACCCACTCGCCAATTTCCCAGGTAGACAGCCCAGACTTCTCCGAGAGCGGATACACCGACACAATTTTTCCGGTGCGGGTCCCAACAAGGTCTACAACAGGGTTCGTCATCTGTCTGCGGCCATTGAACATTTCGATCTTGCCAAAAATCGCCAGCTCTCCAACTAGCGGGCTGCTCAGTTGTTGCTCGCGCCAAGCCTGATTAAAGAAGGTGCAGCGCAGCGTGCCCGTGGAGTCACGAATATCTGCAACTACCATGACCTTGCCGTTGCGAGTTCTCCTAGAAGAAACCGATGCAACTTGGCCGAGAACTAATACATCTTCACCCAGCGCAGAGGATGAGATCTGAGCTTCACGAGTTCTATCTATGTACCTGCGGGGGTAGTGCGTCAGCAGATCGAGTAGTGACTCAACACCTAAAGTCTCGAGACCCTTCAGCTTTTTAGGCCCAACTCCTTGCAATCTGCTCAGGCCCATCTCAGAAAGGTCTGTCAGGGTAATCGGGCTGGTCACGAACTCTCGCTTGCCAAACCAATATGCAGGTTCTGTGGTCTGCCAACTTCAAACACTGCTTCCACGGCTTCACCAGGCAGGGTGGTCACTAGTGCCGCCTTCCAGACGGGGCCGATCCCGTTAAACAAAGTGAGCGTACCGAGCTCGTGCCAGGTGCTCTCTAGCCAGTTAGCAGATTCAAGGCCACAGCCGGCATGCGCTAGAACTTCGCAGCGAACTACATACTTGATGCCTCCAGTGAGTACCACAGGTGTATCAACTGGGGGCGAGGGCAGCGGCTCATCGGTGAGCACGCTCGCCAGTGAGTCGAGAATGAGTAAAAATCCAGCAGCGGCAGCGTCTACTACTCCTCGGTCAACAAGGCCGGGGTTAAGCGTTGGTCCAGTCTCGAGCTCTGCAAGACCTTCATCGGCTGCAGCAATGACTACCTCTGCAAGATCGCCGCCATCGTCTAGCGCGCTTAGGGCGCCTGCAGCTGTGGCGGCAAGCACAGCTGGCATCTCTCCGGGGTGTTGGCCATCATCGCGGGGCGCAAGAAGCTCGGCCGCCACTTCTAGGCCCAATGCAAATCCCGGGCCGTCAAGGTGATCAAGATTGCAAAGAACTTCAGCGAGACCGGCAAACACGGCATCAAGCGAGTGCCCAGCCTGGCCAGTGGCTGCCTGAGAAGAACCTCGGCGCAACCCTTCAAATAGATGGGCCATGTCGCTAGCCCCCTCGGCGGCAAGAACTGCTGCCGCCATGGTCTGGGCCAGATCAGTGCCGGCAAAATTCTGCAGTCCCTGATCACGAGGCGTGATGCTACTGCTAGTGGTTTGGTCCTGAATTGAAGGATCAGTAGCAACAATGGACGAATCTGACGCCAACGGATCTGCAGAGTAAAAATCTTGTTCCTCTGCGGCCTGCAATTGATTAAGCGCAGTTTCATGATCAGCCAACACTTGACAGGTGGCGCGAAAAGCCAAGAGGAGTTCGGTAGCTGAAACCTGCGTGGGAAATGCCATCACTCTTTATCTTAGTGATGACCTGCGACCGAGTTCTGATTGGGGTCTTCAGTGCTGCTTGTGAGTTTGAGTACGACCTGAACTAGTATTTCACCTCGGTTCACACCTAGGTGATCCCGTGAAAGCTACTGAAGGAATCCCGAACGGGGCCAACAGCACCGCAATCACGTTCCCAAGAGCGACAAGAGAGCACAGCATGGCCGCCGTTTGTGAAGTCTGCGACAAAAAACCTATCTTCGGCATGAGCCTCAGCCACTCCCACCGTCGAACCAAGCGCCGCTGGAATCCAAACATCCAGCGCATTCGCGTTCAGGTAGGTACCTCTACTAAACGCATGAATGTTTGTACCCGCTGCATTAAAGCCGGGAAGGTTCAAAAGCCCACTGTTCGCACGGGTGCATAGCTATTTGCGTCGGATGAACACTCAAGAATTCATCCGCGTCGAGTTACAGGGAGTTCTGCGATGCAAGGCGTGATCAAATCCTACGATCCAGCTTCGAGCGATGGAATCATTGTTCGAGATACTGATATGAGCGAGTACGACCTAGCGCCGAACTCTCTTGAAGGAACCGTGTTTCGGATGCTCCGACAAGGACAACGCGTGTGCTTTGACCTTGACTCCGAGGGGCGAGCCACCAACTTGAACCTTGGTTCCGAGGTAGATATGGGCACCCCAGCGTTTCAACAGCATGCGGAGCCGGTTCCCGAGGCCTGAACTCTGACCGGCTAACACTGCAGTTTGTGCCAACTCCGGAAGCGTCGACTGGCACAAGGGGTACCGAGTTGTGCATGATTTAGGAAGTACTTGCTGCAGCAGATGTTGAAACTTCTGCCAAGAGTCGTACAGTATTTTAAGCGCAGTGTGAACCTGAAGTGCAGTAGAACTTTCAATTCAACAAAGCGATCGCACCGGCAAGCAATCCGGGCGCAGTCAACTAACTAGAGACATGTTGAGGAGTCCCATGGCCGGTACTACTACCAATCAGAATTTGCTCGACTGGGTCGAGCAATGGCGTGAGATCTTTCAGCCTGCCGCCGTTCAATTCTGCGACGGAAGCACCGAGGAGTACGACCGTCTGTGTGAGCTTCTAGTAGGCAACGGCACTTTCGAACGCCTCTCTGACGAGACACGGCCAAACAGTTACTTGGCGCTGTCAGACCCCAATGACGTTGCTCGTGTTGAAGATCGCACGTTTATTGCATCCCTAAACGAGTCCGATGCAGGGCCAACCAACAACTGGCGCCCGCCGGCTGAACTCAAAGCAGAGATGCTGGATTTTTACCGTGGCGCGATGCACGGTCGAACATTGTACGTAGTTCCCTTTTCAATGGGGCCGCTCGGCTCTCCGATTGCACATATCGGCGTGCAGTTAACTGACTCCCCCTACGTCGCAGTCTCAATGCGGATCATGACTCGGATGGGCCAGGGGGCGCTTGACGTGCTTGGTCAAACCGGCGAGTTCGTTCCTTGTCTGCACTCAGTGGGTTACCCCCTTATTGACGAAGCTGGCACCGAACGCGCTGATGTTGCATGGCCCTGCGATGGGGAGAACAAATACATCTCTCACTTCCCTGAGACTCGAGAGATATGGTCGTATGGCTCGGGCTACGGCGGCAACGCTCTGCTCGGCAAAAAGTGTTTCGCTCTGAGGATTGCTTCAACCATGGCTCGTGACGAGGGCTGGATGGCTGAGCACATGTTGATTTTGGGCATCACATCTCCAGAAGGCAACAAGAAGTACATCGCTGCGGCATTTCCTTCAGCCTGCGGAAAGACCAATATGGCAATGCTGGTTCCCTCGCTTCCAGGATGGAAGGTTGAGACCGTTGGAGATGACATTGCGTGGATGAAGTTCGGCTCGGATGGCCAGCTCTATGCGATCAACCCAGAAGCTGGATTCTTTGGGGTTGCCCCTGGCACCTCAAATGAGACCAACAAAAATGCCATGGACACAATGTGGGGCAACTCAATCTTTACCAACGTTGCCAAAACCCCAGATGGCGACGTCTGGTGGGAAGATATGACTGATGAGCCACCAGCTCATTTGACCGACTGGAAGGGTAACGCTTGGACTCCAGAGTCCGGCACCGCTGCTGCTCATCCCAACGCCCGATTCACCACTCCAGCTTCGCAGTGCCCTTCGATTGCACCCGAATGGCAAGATCCAGCCGGTGTGCCAATCTCTGCAATCCTCTTTGGAGGGCGTCGAGCCACAAATGTGCCGCTAGTGACGCAATCATTCGATTGGCAACATGGAACCTTCTTGGGGTCAATCATGAGCTCAGAGAAGACCGCCGCCGCCGCAGGCACCGTGGGAGAGGTTAGATTTGACCCGTTCGCTATGGTGCCTTTTATGGGCTACGCAGTAGGGGATTACATTAATCACTGGCTAGAGATCGGCGAAGCGACTGACGCCAGCAAACTCCCCAAGTTGTTCTGGGTGAACTGGTTCCGCAAATCGGATGAGGGCAAGTTCTTGTGGCCGGGATTTGGAGAGAACAGCCGGGTACTGAAGTGGGTTCTGGAGCGTGTCACAGGCACCGGAGAAGCAGTCGAGACTGCCATTGGTTACGTTCCCACTGCTGAAGCGCTTGATACAACTGGCCTAAATCTTGACCCGGCTACCCTGGAGCAACTTTTATCAGTAGACAATGATGCGTGGCGGGGTGAGGTTGAGTTAATCAACGAACACTTCGACTTTGTGGGCGATCAACTACCCCAGGCAATGCGCGTTGAGCTTGAGAATCTAGAGAAGCGCCTAGCTGGCTGAGGGGCAAGCACAGACTTCCCCGTACCGGGCGACTCTTGTCGAACCAGCTCTAGGTTGGCCGGATCGGTTCAAGCTAACAACAAGGCACGAATCCCCAGCCCCATCAGAAACAGTCCGCCAAAGCCGTAGAGCAGGTACTGCCACGCGCGAACCTGCGTGCGGTAGCCATACAAAATAGCCACCGACACAATTGAAATGAAGCCATAAAAGGTGTGCATTGCTGGTGCAGAGATATCCTCAGCGGCCAACATATAAACCCCCAAACCCACCTGCACAAAAATAGTGAGTTCCATAAAAGCTACAAAGGCCCAGAGCAGTCGCACTCGTAAAGGCGGCCACCAATGCGCTCCGAGGCACCACGCTCCGGCAATGGCATTTCCAATTATTACCACCCAGGCCCAAGCTGCGTGCAGGTGAGTAATCACTCCTCGTCCCATAGTGCATGGCTAAAGGGTTGACCCTCTGCACGCGGTACGCCGGTCTCAATAAACCACTCGGTACCAAAGGCTGCGTCGAATGATTCTGGGGCCATACTAAGAAACCAAGAATCGTCGGCGATCTGGCTACGATGAGCCAACATGGCATTACGTTTTAGACCCACTAGGTCTGCCACGTTTATTGCGTGAGTAATCTCTGATTCAGGTTTGCCGAACTCATCTAGCGAGCCTACAAATTCCTCTTCAGCGGCAGCAGCGCCGGCACCTTCAGCAACTTCGACAATGGCCTCAACTACAGGTGGCACCTGACCAGCCTGTACAAACTTTGCCATCATGCGGGCAAAATGATCGCGGTTCATTGTGGTCTCAAAGACCCTAGGAGTGCCTGCCATCTCGGCAGCACGCAGACCAACGCGATGCACCATGATGTGATCGGGGTGGCCGTATCCACCGTTGTTGTCATAGATGGTCAAGATCTGTGCATCCTCCTCTCGAAGAATGCTGGCAAGTCGACCTGCAGCAGCATCAATATCAGCAGTCCAAAACGAGTACGGCGAGTCATTGCTTGACTCCCCCATCATCCCTGAGTCCACGTAACCCAAGAACTCAACGCGTTGGACGCCAAGTATTTGCGCACTTGCATAGCTCTCTGAAATCCGCCGCTCCCAGAGCGGTTCACCCTCGGCTAAGACCCCCAGAGTGGGTTCGCCTCGCTCTCCTCGCGTTGCTACGACTAGGACCACGCGCATGCCGGCTGCGGCAGCTCGCGCCATTACACCACCAGTGCTGATGCATTCATCATCGGGGTGAGCGTGAAAGCAGACAAGAGTGGTCACTTGGGCATTTTAGACCGGGCGGCAGCACTCATTGGATACAGCACTCATTGGAAACAGCGCTCATTGGAAACAGCTGACATTAGATATCGGCGATACTGCCCTACCCTTAGGCGACGGACTGACCCCCGCGAAGGTTCGCAATCTTGGCAGCATCGGCACCAAGCCACTCACTCAGGATTTCATTTGTGTGTTGGCCGGGGTGAGAGGGTGGTCGCTGAATCTCGCCTGGGGTCCGATCAAAGCGGGGGGCAGGCGCTGGCTGAGTGATTCCGGCTACTTCAACAAAGGTCTTGCGATGCACATTGTGTGGATGCTGTGCGGCCTCATCCATGGTGAGCACTGGCGCAAAGCAGATATCGGTTCCCTCGAGCAGTACGCTCCATTGGTCACGAGACTTTGTGGCAAAGATTGCTGCAAGGTGCTGCTTCATCTCTGGCCACTTGGCTTTATCCATCTGCGCCGGCAGCGACTCTCCACTGTCAACATAGACCTGCTCAAGGTTTGTGTGCTTCATCAGTTCTGCATAGAACTGCGGTTCGATCGACCCAATAGAAACAAAGTTTCCATCTGCACATTCGTAGGTGTCATAGAAGTGTGTCCCAGTGTCCAACATGTTGGTTCCGCGCTCGTCAGACCACATGCCCATGGCTTTGAAACCCCAGACCATGGTCATCAAGGTGGCTGAGCCGTCCACCATGGCAGCGTCAACAACTTGGCCTTGGCCTGAGCGGGCTGCCTCAAGCAGCGCACAGACAACTCCGAATGACAACAACATGCCTCCGCCACCAAAGTCACCGACCAGATTGATGGGCGGTGTTGGTTTTTCTCCAGCTCGGCCTAGGTGAGCAAGTACCCCGGCGAGAGCAATATAATTGATGTCATGGCCTGCGGTCTTGGCGTAGGGGCCATCTTGCCCCCAACCAGTCATACGGCCAAAAACTAACTTGGGGTTGATCTCTTTACACACCTCGGGACCAAACCCAAGTCGCTCGGCAACTCCTGGCCTAAATCCCTCGATCAGTGCATCGGCCTGAGCAGTAAGGTCAAGTAACGTCTGGAGCCCGCCAGGCGACTTCAGATCGATTGCTATGGAGCGGCGGCCGCGGTTAAAAATATCTGCCGGAGGCGCTGCGGGGTCGCCGCCTCTGGCCTCTTGCAAGCGGTCAACTCGAATAACGTCTGCACCCATGTCAGCCAGCATCATCGCTGCAAATGGAGCAGGTCCGATGCCTGCTACTTCAACAATTTTCATTCCAGATAAAGGCCCCATGAGAACTCCTTGATTGCGCAGATTTACTGCATCGGTTGTTGATGATGATAGGTAGTTTGAGTACCTGTTTGGTCAGACAGATTGCTCAGTTGCTCCCGCGCAAGGTGCTCCGTGAAATGCCGGCCATGATCTGCCCCCAATAGTCTCGGGGCATATCGTGTCCCATTCCCTCGAGCAGTGTGAACTCGGCCTCGGGTACTAACTCGGCAGTCCTATAACCGCCAGAGACATTTACTAGCGGGTCTTGGTCGCCGTGCATAACCACTGTCGGGACCGACAGAGTGGCTAGGCCTTCGGCTCGAGAGCCCGAGGCGAAAATTGCAACGAGTTGGCGAGCAGTTCCAGTGGGGTCATAGCAGCGATCAACTGCCAACGTTGCGCGCTCGGTAGCCCGAGCAGTATCAAAGAGTCTGGCAGTGCCAATAGTTTTAGAAACGTGCACGGCGCCAGCGATTCTTGACTCACGATCTTCTTGTGGAACCATGACTGACAACAGCGCTGCCAAGGTGGTGGGGTCGGGAGTACCGACATCTGCCTCGCCGGTGGTCGACATCAGCGAGGTCAGGCTACGGGTGCGTTCAGGGTGTTCAATAGCCATGGTCTGACAGATCATCCCGCCCATCGAAGCACCAAAAATGTCTGCTTGATCAATCCCGAGCGAGTCAAGCAGGGCTATTCCATCGCGGGCCATATCCGAGACGGTATATGTTGCCGGAATCTCTCCACCTGAACTCAAAGCCAGCAGCGCAGCCATTGGGTCTACAGCGCTTTCATGAAAATGCGTTGACAGCCCAACGTCTCGATTGTCATAGCGAATGACCTGCCTACCGCTCGCTGCAAGCTCCTCACAGAACTCATCTTCATAGACCAAACATTGCGCTCCTAGACCAGATACCAAGAGCAAGCTCGGGTCCGCCGAGTTGCCAAAGCTATCGAAATACAACTTGATGCCATTTGCTGCCGTGGTCGCCATGATGCGAGCTTTCTAGGAGTTGACCCTCTGGTCAAGTACAGCTCTGACAACAGCGGCGCTGCGACTGGCAGCAGACTGAAACTCGGCAAGAGCCAATCGTGCATTTAGTGTTGCTGCCATGTCCGTGGCGCCTACACAGTTGCCATCAGCTGCACAGAAACCAAGGAACCCAAGAATGTCAAAGCAGGAGCAGCCCAATATTCGCATCGATTCCCTGAGTGGAGCTCCGAGCGTCATTGTTGGGTCGCGTCAAGGTCGCCCGAATTTGCCTAGCACGAAGTGCCCTTTCTGCCCCGGCGGTCTAGAGGCTCCAGACCCCTATCAGGTTCGATGGTTTGTCAACCGTTGGCCTTCGCTTCCAGCGGATTGCTGCGAACTCCTTTTGTATACCCCTGCCCACAATGCGCAGTTCTGGTCGCTGGGGATTTCGGGGGCAACAAAGGTTGTCGACTTATGGGCTGAACGCACAGCAGCGCTTGGTGCGCGGTCAGACGTGGACTACGTGTTGATCTTTGAAAATCGGGGAGCCGAGGTTGGTGCGACTATTGCGCATCCTCATGGTCAGGTCTATGCATTCGCAGAGGTTCCTCCTATTCCCATGAAGGAGCTACTCGAAGGCGTACTCGAACCAGCGGAGATTACCGAGGAGCTAGTGGTTTCACGGGCTGGCGACTGGGTGTGCTGGGTTCCAGAGGCTGCCTGCTACCCATTCGAATTACGAATCGCCCCTCACTCTATGGTGGGATCGCTGACAGACGATCACTGTGATCGATCAGGTTTGGCTGCGGTGCTGATCGACTCCTTGGCACGACTTGACCAACTCTTCTCTGAGCCGATGCCCTACATGATGTGGATTCACCAGCGGCCAACAGACGGCGGGGAATGGTCTGAATCACGAGTGCATCTACACATCACACCGCTACTACGCGGACCTAGTACTCAACGATTTGTAGCGGCAGCCGAACTTGGGTCTGGAGTCACTTTTAACCCAGTAGAACCGGCTGATGCTGCTGCACAGTTACGCGCGTGTGCAGGCTGTTTAGGAGTTCTCGCTGCAGAACCCGTTGTAGAGGCCGCTGGCAACCCAGAGAAAACCCATGGCTGAACCTATTCGCTTTAGGGCAGTAGCCCCGGGTCGAGTCAACCTGATTGGAGACCACACCGACTACATGGGCGGCCTAGCGCTGCCCATGGCCATTAACCTAGTTACCACCATTACGGGTGTCAGAACTGGGTCAACGATTGAGTTGCACTCAGAGCAAGTTGAACAAGCGCTCCACGTGGTACTACCTGTGTCCGAGCCGCAGCTAACAACTCCCGCTTGGGGGCGCTACGTAGCGGGGGTAGCTGCCGAACTCGCAAGCACTCGGGGCATAGTTGGCAAAGTGACTTCTACCATTCCGCTCGGTAGCGGCCTGTCTTCGAGCGCTGCGCTCGAAGTCGCAACAGCGCTTGCTCTTGGGGATTCAGCCTCGTCAGTAGAGATTGCACTGCGCTGTCAACGAGCGGAGCAATTAGCGAGCGGTGTGCCTTGCGGAATCATGGACCAACTTGCAATCACCTCAGGCCGCTCTGGCCACGCGATGCTCATCGACTTCGCCGACCTACACGTCACCCCTGTGGCTATTCCTGACTCTGCACAGTTCTGGGTTATTCACTCTGGACAGGAACGCCAACTTGTTAGTTCCGCCTATAGCGAACGCCGAACTCAAGCCGAAGCAGCCGCTGCCATCCTCGGGCCCCTACCTCAGGCGGATCTGAGCAGTATTAACGTTCTTACTGATGCCGTACTTCGTGCGCGCGCACGGCATGTGAATACAGAATGCGCTCGTGTGCAGCAGTTCGCAGTAGCGCTAGAGAACTGCGAGCTTGTTCTTTGCGGGGAGTTAATGGCCCAAAGCCACGCCTCGCTGCGAGATGACTATGAGGTGTCGACTGAGGCTCTTAACTCACTAGTGAACAGCCTTGCTGCTACCCCTGGGGTGTACGGAGCACGTCTGACTGGTGCAGGTTTTGGAGGCTGCGTAGTGGCGCTTGCCGACCCCGAGCTGCAACTTGATGGCTGGCGCGTGGTTCCGAGTGATGGAGCGCGTCTTGAGTTGCTCGCCGACTAAGCATCGTTGCTCAAACAGCTGGCGGGGGCTGCTGAGATAACAAGGCTGCTTTTTGGGAGTCAAACTCTGCTGCGGTGAGATGGCCTTCCTCACGCAAATTGGCCAGCTTGGCAATCTCATCGGCTATTGACACAGGCTGTGCGGTTCCGCGCCCGCGATCAAACTTGCGGTTCTCATTATCTTCCATCTGCTGATATAGCTCCTGCTGCACAGAGATGGGGTTGCGAACATCCTCAAAGGTCTGCACCCCATGTTCGCCAGCGGACTCAATAGTGAGTGTGCCGGCACCCACCATTCGGTCGATAATCCCTTGGTTGAAGAACACTGTGTTGATTCGCTCCAGCGGAATCTCGATGCCACGTTTAGAGATAATGCCTTCTCTGTAAATGCAGCGATCAGTCGTAACAACAAAGTTTGTAGAGATCCAAGTTATCCACCGCTGCAAGAAATACAGGAGCGATGCAATGATAAACAGCGCTGCAAATCCGGACGTGAAGTTGCCAAGCGTCCCGCTCGGCTTCCATCCAAATTTGATCCATCCGCCTAGAACAATCGCAAACACCAAGAGCACTACTCCTTTGGCGAGCATGATCCAGTGCGGATGCAGATCCAGCACGATTTTTTCTTCTCGATGCAGATTCTCAGAGCTAAAGGGCACCGCGGCATGTTACTTCTCACAGCAGGTGTTGGGTCGATATGCCCGGAGTCGGTGTCACTTGGCGCTGCTACCGTCAGGGCAGTGCATGGTGAGCAATGACGGAGAAGTGACGAAGACGTGACTGGGCAATGACCAAACGATCAAGTGCAGAACCCACCGACGCGTCTCATAAAGAGTCCATCGCCGTGGCCAAGTTATTACGCGGCCTCAATCAGGCTCAGCATGAGGCAGTGGTTTCTCAGGCATCCCCTCTGCGCATTCTTGCCGGAGCAGGCTCAGGAAAGACCCGCGTACTTACCCATCGAATTGCTCACCGTTCAGCTCTTGGCACGCTCGACCCCAATCGAGTGCTTGCTGTGACGTTCACCCGAAAAGCTTCCGGAGAACTGCGAGAACGTTTGAGTCGCTTAGGCATTCAGGGTGGAATCAACGCCGGCACCTTTCACTCCATTGCCTATGCACAACTTCGTCAGCGCTGGGAAGAACGAGGCGTTCGGCCGCCAGAACTGCTCGAGCGAAAGGTGGGCTTCGTTGCTCGATTGATGTCTGCCAAAGATCGCAATACTCCACTTGATGTGGTGGCAGAAATCGAATGGGCCGCAGCCCGAAGAATCACCCCAGACAACTATGAAGCAGCCGCTGCAGTGGCTAGACGTCGGCCCCCATTGCCCCTTGGGACGGTGGCTGGAATCTATGAGCGGTTCATGGCAGAGAAACTCCGTAAGCGCTTAGTAGACTTTGATGATCTTTTGCGGCTCGCAGCTCGCGACCTTGCAGCCGACCCGGTATATGCATCTGCGCGGCACTGGCGGTTTAGACATCTTTTTGTAGATGAGTTTCAAGACGTCAACCCGTTACAACATGAACTATTGGCTGCTTGGCTCGGCCCGGAGTCAGACCTGTGTGTTGTGGGCGACCCCAACCAAGCGATCTATGCATGGAACGGCGCAGATGCTCGCTATCTCACTGACTTTGATAAGTACTTTCCGAACGGTTCGACCGTCACATTAGAAGACAACTATCGCTCGACTCCACAGGTGCTGACCGTGGCAAATGCTGTGCTCGATGCGGGCTTTAGCGTTCCAATCAAGTTGCGTTCTCACCGCCCAGATGGGCCCCTACCAAAGGTTCGCGAGTATCCCGATGCCCTAGCAGAAGCCCAAGCCACTGCTCGTTCCGCTCGTGATCACCACGCGCCTGGCACAGCTTGGAGTAACCAATCTGTCCTGGTGCGGACCAATGCCCAAGCTGCGTTGATGTCTGAGGCGTTTACTAGCGCCCGGATACCTCATCGGGTTCGTGGCGGAGGTGACCTTCTTGAACAGCCAGAGATTAAACAAGCCATGCACGGGTTTCGGCGAGCATCCTCTTTGCAGGTGGCGCTTGGTGATCTTGAAGATGAGATCCGAAGACTGGCGCCCGAGATGGGTAGAGATTCCGCAGGTCCGCCGAGTGACTCCTCTAGTCCGCCTAGCGATTCTTCAGGCAGGTCGGCAGTCCCCGGTTTTCCTAGGCCAGCGAACTCTCCAGTAGGGCCAACCGCTCCGACAGCAGCAACAAGACTCACGGCAGGCCTGCCTGTGGGGGATCTTGCCGAGGAGCGCGCAGCAAATATGTCTGAACTTGTGCGGCTAGGGCGCGAGTACACAGTGCTCGACCCAACCGGCGGCATCCCCGGATTTTTAGGCTGGCTCACCTCGGCATTACGCGGCGAGGACCGCTCTGGAGGCGACGCAGTAGAGATCGTTACTTTCCACGCCGCAAAGGGACTGGAATGGTCAGTAGTGCACGTGGCCGGACTCGAAGAGGGGTTCGTGCCAATACACCATGCCAGAGACTCCCCTGATAACCTCGACGAAGAACGGCGGCTGTTGTACGTGGCGCTCACTCGTGCCCGCGATGAACTCATCTGCTCTTGGTCCAAAACCCGAATTTTCGGCTCTCGCACAGCCAACCGGCAACCTTCGCCATGGCTCAGCATTATTGCTAATACGGTGGGAGCAACTCCTCCGGAGGTCCCGCGAAAAGACGGTGTCGGGCGAACAAGGGCCGCTCGGGCGGCGCTAAAACGGCCGGCCTCTGATCTGCCGGTGAGTCAAGTTGAATTGTTTGAAGCTTTGCGAGCTTGGCGTAAAGCTCAGGCCAAAGACGCAGATGTGGCGGCATTCGTGATCTTTAACGACGTAACTCTTCGAGCCGTAGCCGAAGCTAAGCCCGGTAGCAGGGCCGAACTATTAGCCCTTCACGGCATCGGTGCAGTAAAGGCTCAGCGATTTGGTGACGACCTTTTGCGAGTTGTGGCCGAGCACACTTCCTGAGCTATCAACTTTCATCTCTAGCGGCAAGCAGTGCCGCGAACTTCTCTCGGTCGAAGGCAATAAAAAGCCCCGAGGCCTCGGCCGTGAGTTCCCCTTGCGCATGCAGTGTTGCTTTGGCATAAATCTTTCGACCTTCACGGTAATCAAGCCAGCCTTCCAAGAAAAGCGGAACATGAAGCGGTGTAGGACTGCGATAGTCAATCCCTAAGTGGGCAGTCATACCCTGTACGCCTGAGAGCGATTGAGCAGAGCCAAGCAGCTCATCAAATACCGCAGCGATATAGCCGCCATGAACGCAACCCGGTGGTCCCTCATATGCAGAGCCAAAGGTCACCCGGCCCACTACTTTGTCGCCCGAGTATTCAAGCTCGACAGGAGGAGAAAGCGGGTTCGCAAGTCCGATAAATGGGCTGTGGTCAAAAAATGCATACCACTCTGGGTCACCAGGTTTCAGCCCAGCTACCTCTTGCCCGGCGTTAGCTGATTCGGCAAACCCTCTATAGGTCTGCCCGGAAGGGAATGCTCGCAGGCGGCTAGCTAACGACTCGAGTTCTGTTGCGGCCCCCGCAAGCTCGTCTTCAGTTGCAGTTGTAGAGACCAAGAGTTCAATCACATCTCGCATAGCTGCGGCGAGGCGTCGCTCTTGTCTGCGGCGAGGGGTGAGCTTGAGTGCCTTGAGCCCAGCGATCCTGGGACTAATTAAGACTGGTTCGGCAGACCCATCTTCTGAGGTGGTCATAAATCAAACAGTCCCATCACTGGAGCGTGGTCAGATGGCTTTGTTCCCTTGCGCGCATTGCGGTCAATTAAGTCTGCCAAGCAATGCTTTGCGAGCGGACGAGTAGATAGCAAGTAGTCGATGCGTACCCCTCTGCGTTTATGGAAGTCACCGTTGCGGTAGTCCCAGAACGAATAAATCTGATCCTGCGGATACCGCTCTCGTAGGGTATCTACGAGTCCGAAGCCTATTAGGTTTTGTAGAGCTGCTCGTTCTGGCGCGCTTACATGGGTTCCACCCTCAAAGGCCGCAGGACTCCACACATCCAGATCAGCCGGTGCAACATTGAAATCGCCAAGGATTACTAGCTGCTCAGCTGGGGAGTGGTTGGCATCAAGGTGCGCTCGAAGGCGACCAAACCAATCAAGCTTGTACTGATAGTGGTCATTCGTCAGCTCGCGCCCGTTCGGCACATAGACCGAACATACGCGCACCCCTGCGCAAGTAGCCCAAACAATTCGAGCGTCCACATCGGCTTCGCGGCCATCAGCAAATCCAAATACTGGGTCTGACAGTCCTACTTTTGACAGTATTGCCACCCCGTTCCATCGGCCCTGACCAAAGTGAACACTCTCATAACCCATCTGCAGAAAGTCCAAAGACGGGAACTGTTCATCAGTCATCTTGGTCTCTTGCATGCACAGGACATCAGGTTGAACCTTGCTGAGCCAGTCGGTCACTCGCTCCATTCGTGCGTTCAATGAGTTCACGTTCCAGGTGGCAATCAGCACTCTTTCAATCTAGGCGGTCATTGAAGCATGAGCGGCACTCGGCCGAGCGGCACAACTCACGCCCGGCCTGCCGGTAGTCTGAGGGTTGTGGCAGACGATCATTCCCCCGATCCTCTTGGACCCAACGCATGGTTGGTCGAAGAGATGTACGAACAATTCCTTAGCGATCCCGGCTCAGTGAGTGACACTTGGCAGGAGTTCTTTGAGGGGTTCCGCCCGGAGTATCAGAGTTCGGGGGGGCCGGCTGCTAACGAGTCAGGGCCTGCGGTTGCGCCGCCTACACAGGCGGCGTTGTCAGCAGCAGCTCCAACAAAAGCATCTCCAACTCAGGCAGAGCCCACCAAAACAGCTCCCACCAAAGCAGAGCCAGTAGCTGACCCTCTGGGCGATCCAATTCGAGGAGTCGGCGCAAGAATCGTCACCAATATGCAGGCCAGCCTTACCGTGCCCACTGCAACTTCGTATCGGGAGGTGCCAGCCAAGCTTCTTGAAGTCAACCGAAGCGTCATCAATGGCTACTTAGGCCGCACCAGAGGTGGCAAGGTCAGCTTTACTCATTTGATTGGCTATGCACTTACTCGCGCTATTGCCGATTATCTGCCTCAGATGAACGCTTCTTACCTTGAAGGCCCACAAGGTGAGCCGCGCATAATCCGCAAAGAGCACGTGGGGCTTGGAATTGCAATCGATATGGAGAAGCGAGACGGGTCACGCTCACTCCTTGTGCCATGTATCCGTAATGCCGATCAGATGGACTTTGCGCAGTTCACAGCTGTTTACGACGAACTCATTAGGAAAGCCAAGACCAATAAGCTGACGGTCGACGACTTTGCTGGTGTTACGGTCACCCTGACAAACCCAGGCACGATCGGCACCGAGCGTTCAGTGCCACGACTCATGCCGGGCCAAGGAACCATCATTGGGGCCGGGTCGCTTGACTATCCAACCGGGTTTGCCGGCGCCGACCCGCATACAATCGCAGAGCTAGGTATCTCTAAAGTCATCACGCTGTCCTCTACCTATGACCATCGGATCATTCAAGGTGCAGAGTCTGGAATGATGCTCAAGAAAATCCACGACCTACTTCTAGGCGGCGAGGATTTTTATGAAGAGATCTTTCGCTCCGTTGGGGTGCCCTATGAGGCCGTTCGTTGGCGTCAAGACGTCAATCCCGCCGACCGTGAGTCTTCACAGATTGAAAAGCAGATGCAGGTCTCGACGCTGATCAACATGCATCGCGTTCGCGGGCACCTGATTGCAGATCTTGACCCGCTCTCGGCAAAGCAACCAGAAATGCATGCCGAGCTTGACCCCGCAACGTACGGGCTCACTATCTGGGACCTTGACCGAGAGTTCTTAACTGGCGGCGATGTGGGTATCTACGCCCCGGTCGGAGGAATTCGCAAGCGGCCGCTCGGAGACCTTCTACATGTGCTGCGCGATGCTTACTGCCGCACGGTGGGCATTGAGTTCATGCACATCCAAGAGCCTACAGAAAAGCGTTGGATTCAAGAACAGGTTGAAGGTGCACCCACCAAACTGCCCATCGAAGACCAACAACACATCTTGGGAAAACTCAACGCAGCAGAAGCCCTCGAGAAGTTCTTGGCTACTAAGTACCTGGGTCAAAAACGCTTTGGGCTAGAAGGCGCCGAGTCGCTGATTCCAATTTTGGACGCGCTCCTCGAAGAAGCTGCCGACCAAGGCTTGGACTCTGCGGTGTTAGGCATGTCTCATCGCGGCCGACTCAACGTATTGGCTAATATCGTTGGCAAGTCCTATGCACAACTCTTTAGGGAGTTTGAGGGCTACGTAGATCCCGCCTCAATCCAAGGCTCTGGAGATGTGAAGTACCACCTTGGCGCAGAGGGAACCTTTGTCTCTCGCTCTGGCGTTGAGTTACCCGTCGGCCTAGCAGCGAACCCATCACACCTTGAGGCAGTAAACCCAGTAGTTGAGGGTATGACCCGTGCTCGGATGGATGAGATCCCTCATGATCGCGAGCGCCGCTTTCCGGTGTTGCCAATTCTGATGCATGGCGATGCCGCATTTGCGGGTCAGGGCGTGGTTGCAGAAACGCTCAACCTGTCGCTCATCAAGGGGTACCGAGTTGGCGGCACCATTCACGTGATTGTGAATAATCAGCTCGGGTTTACAACACCTCCCGAGTCTGCGCGGTCATCTGAGTACTGCACCGATATTGCCAAAGCTGTGCAGGCACCAATCATTCACGTCAACGGTGATGACCCCGAGGCTTGTGTGCGAGTGGCTCGCTTGGCCTTTGCTTACCGTCAGCGCTTCCATAAAGACGTGGTCATCGACATGGTCTGCTACCGCCGCCACGGCCACAACGAGGGCGATGATCCGAGCTATACACAGCCGTTGATGTACCGCACCATAAGCAATCTTCGCAATGTGAGAATGCGCTATGTAGAAACGCTGGTGCGTCGTGGCGACCTAACCCTTGAAGAAGCCGAACAAGCTTTGGCTGACTTTCAAGGCCGTTTGCAAGCAGCGTTAAATGAGACCAGACAGGGCGCCCCCCAAGAGGAGTACATCGCCTCTCCGCATCCACCCAATAAGGGCGTGTTGCCCCATGCAGTAACGGCCTCCTCTGCCGAGGAACTCGAGGCGGTCTACCAAGTCCTGAGTTCAGCCCCAGAGGAGTTCTTTGTTCATACCAAACTCGCTAAGCAGTTCGCCGCGAGAGACGCCATGTTGCAAGCAGGCGAAGTCGATTGGGCTTTGGCAGAATCTTTAGCCTTTGGAACACTGCTCAATGAGGGCACTTCAGTTCGGCTCGCTGGTCAGGATTCACGACGTGGCACCTTTTCAAATCGCCACTCCACGTTGTTCTGCCACGAGACAGGGGCCGAGTTCACACCCTTGGCGCAGCTTGCTAATCCGCCTGCCACTCAGTTGTGGATCTACGACTCACTACTGAGCGAGTACGCCGCTCTTGGATTTGAATATGGCTACACCGTTCAGAATCCGGAAGTTTTAGTGATGTGGGAGGCGCAATTCGGAGACTTCGCGAACGGTGCTCAGATCATTATTGATCAGTACATTGTGGCGGCGGAAGACAAGTGGGGACAGACCTCTGGACTCGTCATGCTGCTACCGCACGGCTACGAAGGACAGGGACCAGAACATTCCTCAAGCCGGATCGAACGCTTTTTAACCCTGTGCGCCGAAGACAATATTCAGGTGTGTCAGCCAACTACCGCGGCCCAATATTTCCATCTGCTCCGTCGGCAGATTAAGCGCACCGTGCGTAAGCCGCTCATCATCACCACACCAAAGTCAGGCCTGCGCGATAAGCGCTGGCGGTCTCCGGTTAGTTCCCTCACCCACGGCACTTTCGAGGAACTGCTTGGCGATACCTCTACCGATCTCGATGCGGCATCTGTTACACGACTAGTACTTGCTTCAGGCAAAGTCGGCCAAGAGGCAATTACCCGACGTGATGAACTTGGTGTACACACCGCAGTGGCGCGAGTCGAGCAGTTGTACCCATGGCCTTACGAAGCAGTTGAAAAAGAACTCGGACGCTTTCCCAACGCTCGCGAAATTATTTGGTTACAAGAGGAGCCAGAAAATATGGGCTCGTGGAATTTTGTGAAGGGTCACCTGTACGAGGCACTTGGCGATCGCTTTCAGATCCGGCGGGTAAGTCGGGCAGATGAGGGAAGCCCAGCAACTGGCAGTCATGCAATTCATGCTCAGGAGCAAGACATGATTCTGAGTGCTGCATTCGCGCCGCTCTTGCCGAAAGATATCGGACGCCGCTTCCACTAACCCCTGAAGTGGTTCAGTGCTCACTCAGAGAAAATCCAAGCAGCGTTTCAAGTTCTTGGATTGCCACTGTTGGTTCTGTGACCTTGATGGTAGTCATGCCAAGTTGGCGTGCCGGCTTTAGGTTGATTCCAAGGTCGTCCAGGAAAATCACGTGGGCGGGCTCTACTTTCATCTGTTGCAATGCAACCTCGTAGAAGCGCAGTTCAGGCTTGCGACAACCTGCCGTAGATGACTCAACAACCACGTCGAATAGGGGAAGTAAGGCCTCAAAGCTGCCTCCGGAGGACCAGTGTGGACTAGCCGCCACAAAGTTGTTGGTTAATAAAGCGGTGCCTAGCTGCTGCTGACAGCGGCGAACCGCTTCAACCATTGCAGGGCGGATCTCTCCGCTCAAACAACTCAGGACCTGCATGCCATCTACTGCATATCCCAGATCCAAAGCCTCTGACTCAAACTCGTGAACAAACTGCTCAATGCTTAACTGGCCACGCTCAAGGTGTGCCCACGCATTCAAGTCTGAGTTGCGTGAGTTGATTTTGCGCAGCGTGCCAGGTGGAAGATCGCTACGAACTTCATAGGCCGCAAAGGCATCAAACGGACTCGACGAAATCACGCCACCAAAATCAAAAAACACGGCTTCGAACATCTGCAACAGACTAGAAGGGTATATACCCCCTGGGGGTACACAACGTTCTGAATGACGACGCTGCAGGAAAAACACAAACCGGATTCGTGTAAACAACATTAAGGAATTGCGCGGTTTTGTTCTCAAACTCTGGTTCACTAATGAATCGGGATGGCAAACACGCACCTAGTCGTAGACGGCTCGAACATCGCAACTGAGGGGCGCACTGCGCCTTCGCTCGCGCAACTCGACCAAGCCGTACGCGACTTCACAAGTGAGCACAGCTTCGACAATGTGGTCGTAGTAGTCGATGCAACATTTGCTCATCGAATCGATGTCTCCGAAAAGCAAATCTACGAGGAGGGGGTACTTGCAGGTGAGTTGCTGACTCCGCCCGCCGGTGCAGTTGGTCGAGGTGACGCATTCGTTCTTCAGATTGCTGAACGATCGGGTGCAACAATTCTGTCGAACGACTCCTTTCAAGAGTTCCACGCGACCTATGAATGGTTGTTCTCAGAGGGACGCCTTTGGGGAGGTAAGCCAGTTCCCGGAGTGGGGTGGGTGTTCGTTCCGCGAGTACCCGTCCGAGGGCCCATCAGCCGCCGAGCAGTGCGAGAAAAGAAGCGAGATGATTACTCGCCCTCCACAACCAGTACAGCCGAACCGTCCGCTCGGCAGTCGACGAAGAAGCAACCCGTTGCAGGCAGCGCCGCATCAAGTGCGGCAGCAAAAAAGCCACCCGCGGCTAAGCCAGGGTCAGCAACAAACTCGGGCGCAGCTCGATCCGTAAAAAAACAAGCATCATCAGTAGCCGGTACTGCGGGTGCAAGGGGCGAACGAGCACAAAGTGCGACGCCTGCGCGATCTCGTAACAAGGCCTCATCCCCTATCAACAGCCCGGGGGGCTTTCTTAAATTTGTTACCGCTTACCAGTCAGGCGCAAACGTGTCTGCAACTGTGACTGACTTCTCCTCTCATGGCGCCTACGTAGACGTAGACGGTGCTCGCTGTTATGTCTCACTCAAATCAATGGGCGAACCGGCCCCCCGAAGTGCCAAAGAAGTTCTGGCCATCGGAGAGGTTCGTTCTTTTATCGTGCAGGGATTCGATACGCCACGACGTGGTATCGACCTTGCACTTCCCGGCTTCGAACAACTCGAAGTCGGCTCGCAGTCCCCGAAGCCGCGTAGAGGATCTCCGGATTCTCGAGGCGGCTCCAAGGGCAGCACACAACAACCATTGCTCCCCAAGGAGCCGGCCGAGGAGGCACAAGTGGCAGTAAAGAAAGCAGCTAAGAAGGCACCAGCCAAAAAGGCGCCAGCACGCAAGGCACCAGCCAAGAAGGCGCCAGCACGCAAGGCACCAGCCAAAAAGGCGCCAGCCAAGAAGGCGCCAGCACGTAAGGCACCAGCCAAAAAGGCGCCGGCACGTAAGGCACCAGCCAAGAAGGCGCCGGCACGCAAGGCACCAGCCAAAAAGGCGCCAGCCAAGAAGGCGCCAGCACGCAAGGCACCAGCCAAAAAGGCACCAGCCAAAAAGGCGCCGGCACGTAAGGCACCAGCCAAGAAGGCGCCAGCACGTAAGGCACCAGCCAAAAAGGCACCAGCACGTAAGGCACCAGCCAAAAAGGCACCAGCCAAAAAGCGTTAATCTAGCTTTCTGAGCTAGTCAAATTTTTTGTTGGAGCGGCCCGGAGAAATCCGGGTCGTTCTCGCGTCTATCAAGACGCTCAACTCTCGGTGCAAGAGAGTCTGCTCAGTCCAAGTACTCTGCGAGGCCATGAGTGCTCAGTTCATTTTCACAATGCATCGCGTTACTAAGTTCATCCCCCCAGACCGAGAAGTCCTCAAGGACATCACGTTGAGCTTTTACCCGGGCGCAAAAATTGGTGTGATCGGCGCTAATGGATCCGGAAAATCCACCTTGTTAAAGATCATGGCGGGGGTCGATGATCAGTTCACGGGGGAGGCACGACTTACACCAGGCTTCACCGTCGGAATGCTGGAGCAGGAGCCTCAGCTTGATCCCGAAAAAGACGTCATCGGCAACATCATGGACGGGGTAGCTGCGGTTTCTGCACTACTCACCGCCTATGACGCTCTGATGGCGAAGTGGAGCGACCCCGAGGCAGATTATGAAAAGCTCGGGACACAGCAGGCAGAGCTTGAAGCAAAGATTGAGGCAGCGGGTGCATGGGACCTGCAGCGCACCATCGATATTGCTATGGATGCTCTTCGTACTCCCCCACAAGACGCCGACGTCACCAAACTCTCGGGTGGCGAACGCCGCAGAGTTGCTCTGTGCCGTTTACTGCTCGCTCAGCCAGATCTGCTGCTACTTGATGAACCGACGAACCACCTTGATGCCGAGTCCGTAGCTTGGCTTGAACGGTATCTGCAGGACTATCAGGGCACAGTGGTTGCAATAACTCACGATCGCTACTTCCTTGACAATGTGGCTCAGTGGATCCTTGAGTTAGAGCACGGCCGCGGGCACCCATTTGAGGGCAATTACTCAGGCTGGTTGGCGCAGAAGCAAGAACGACTTGCGCTCGAGGACAAGCAGAATGATGGCCGGCGCAAGAATCTTGAGCGAGAACTTGAATGGGTACGCATGGCGCCAAAAGCGCGCCAAGCAAAGTCAAAAGCACGTTTGCAGGCCTATGAAGAACTCCGAGCCCAAGCTGAGGCTGCTCGCAGCAAGGACGGCAGCATGGAGATCACGATCCCCTCAGGACCGCGGCTTGGTGACCAAGTTGTTGAAGCCGAAGCCATTAGCAAGGGTTACGGCGATCGCCTCCTGATCGAGGACCTCACATTTACTCTTCCCCGTTCTGGAATTGTTGGTGTCATTGGCCCAAATGGTGCAGGCAAGACCACCCTGTTTCGAATGATCGTCCAAGCCCTCGAGGGTGGCCACGAAGAAGACGTTCCAGACAGCGGAACGCTTGTTGTGGGTTCCACGGTGGACTTGTCGTATGTGGATCAGTCCCGTGACTCACTTACTGATGACAACACCTTGTACGAAGAGATTACCGATGGGTTGGACTTCATCAAGTTGGGCAACCGTGAGGTCAATTCGCGTGTTTACTGCGCAAGTTTCATGTTTAAGGGGCCAGACCAGCAGAAGAAGGTTGGGCAACTCTCGGGCGGCGAGCGCAACCGAGTCCACCTTGCCAAGTTGTTGCGCACTTCGGGCAACGTGCTGTTACTTGATGAGCCAACTAATGATCTAGATATAGACACTCTGCGTGCTCTTGAGGATGGCCTAGCGGCTTTTCCGGGATGCGCCGTGGTGATCTCTCACGATCGTTGGTTCTTGGACCGCATAGCGACGCACATGCTTGCCTTTGAAGGCGATTCGCAGGTTCGTTGGTTTGAGGGCAACTTCACTGAGTACGAAGCGCAGCGCAAGAAGGAACTCGGCGCAGATGCATCACAGCCGCACCGAATTAAGTACAAGCCGCTAACCCGCTAACCCCGCTAACCCGCTAACCCCGCCACGACCCCCCCCTCTGTTTTGTCCTGCGAGGGACCCCCTCTAGGGGGTCCCTCGCAGGACAAAACAGAGGGGGGTTGGGAAGCAAAAGTTTAGGTTGCCGTTTTCTTGTGTCGATACCCATCAGCATGAGTACGACTATCAAACTCAAGAACCCAATCAGCTCAGCTGACTCCCGAGCTGTGCAACGAGATGTTGAACCCGGCAGCATTATTGAATGCACGCTCTGTGGAGAGCGGATCAAGTTTCAGGCTAAGATTCGCCCCAAACAGGCCATCTGCAACGTGTACGAAGGCAAGAACTGGGACCGTGTGGAGCACTTTCACGCCGAGTGTTATTCAAAGGCTGGTGAACCTCATGGCCCACTCGATACCACGCCAGTTGTGAAGACTCGTCGAGTAGCTGCAAAGAACAACCCGACAATGCAATAAAGCGGGAGAACAATAAGGCGGGAGAGCAGTACGACAATACCTGACACCTGAGATACTCCGCTGATGGCAACAACGACTCCTCGAAGGGCTTGGGATGAAGGTGCGCTCATTTTAGCGAGTCGGCACCCTGTGCCCGCTGCAATGCTCGCCAAGTTCGGGCCACCCCGCTTAGGAGCAAAGCCCGCAGCAGCCGACAGGTTTAAGACCCTGGCTTCGGCGATTGCCCGTCAGCAGCTCGCAGGCAAGGCCGCTGCAGTTATCTGGGCGCGCGTACTCCAGGCCGTGGGACCAGAATTCAGTCCGATCGCTGTTCTTGAAACAGGTCCGCAACAGCTTCGCTCCTGTGGGCTCTCAACGGCTAAGGCCGCTGCCCTGATTGATCTAGCGTTGACCACTGCCGAAGGTGGTATTCGCTTTTATGGAATCGGCCGACTTGATGACCAAACAATTATCAATCAGCTGACTGCGGTGAAAGGAATCGGCCCGTGGACTGCGCAGATGTTCTTGATATTTGATCTGCGCAGAATCGACGTCTGGCCAACTGCCGACTACGGAGTGCGGGCCGGATTTGCAAAGTCATTTGAGCTGGTTGCGATGCCAAGCCCGGGTGAACTTGATGAACTTGGCGAACCGTTCGCCCCCTTTCGTTCGATACTGGCCTGGTGGTGCTGGCGAATACAAGACTCAAAATCCTGACTCAATCCCGCGCTTCAGCCGCTGCAACGCAGCACAGACACTCCCCCGCTACACGCAGAACACGTCTTAGCGTTGCTTGAACGCGACTAGAGCAATGCAAGTACTAGCGCTGCTTGAGTCGAAGCATCGCCATTAGCTGGAACAAGTACGAGCTCTGGTGACAGGGGTGGCTCATATGGGTCATCAACGCCAGTGAGACCCTGGAGGGTTCCCGCTCGTGCTCGGGCATAAAGCCCCTTGGGGTCACGCTGCTCGCAATCGGCAAGCGAAGTAGCCATATGTATCTCTACAAATCTCAGGCCTGCAGAACTCACACGCTGCCGCACTGCATCTCTTGCTAAGCGATATGGAGATACCAAGGGCACAAGCGCAACCATTCCTGCGTCAGCGAACAACGCTGCCACCTCACCGACGCGCCGCACATTTTCATCTCGGTCATGTGCACTAAAGCCCAAATCTGCGTTCAGGCCCAGCCTGAGATTGTCTCCATCAAGTAAATACGCAGAACGCCCATTACCCACAAGTTGCCGCTCGAGCTCAACTGCAACGGTTGATTTCCCAGACCCAGAGAGCCCCGTGAACCAGACCACCATTCCGGCACCACCGGTGAGTGCTGATCGCGTTGTCCGCTCTACTGCCCCCTGATGCCACACCACAGTCCGCTGTGTGGCCTCAGCATCATTCATGTCTTACCAAGAATCATCCCTGCGGCCACCGTTGCATTAGTCGCCTCATCAATCAAAATAAACGAGCCAGTTTCTCGGCAGCGACGATACTCATCAAAGAAAAGGGGCAGGGTGGTGCGAATCGAGATACGTCCCATTTCATTAACTTGCAGTGTGTCCGCAGCCTCATCACGATGAAGGGTGTTGATATCTAGTCGGTACTTCACATCTTTGATGATGGCGCGAGCAAAACGAGTGGTGTGCTTGATAGAGAGCTTGGAGCCTGCAGACAGCACAGTCGAGTCAGTAAGCCAGCACACCATGGCATCGATGTCTTGAGCTGATGTGGGCTGATTCTGGGGCCGGCAAATCATGTCGCCGCGAGAAATGTCAATCTCATCTTCAAGTAACATCGTGACCGACATAGGAGCAAATGCCCCGTCTACTTCACCATCAAAGGTTTCAATCTTTTTAATCTTGGTAGTGAAGCCAGATGGAAGCACCAAGACTTCATCGCCTGCTTTGAACACCCCCGAGGCAACCCTGCCTGCGTAGCCGCGATAATCATGGAACTCTTCGGTGTGTGGGCGCAGCACACATTGCACCGGAAAGCGTGCGTCAATCAGGTTGCGGTCAGAGGCAATGTGCACCCTCTCGAGGTGATGCAATAACGAGGAGCCTTCATACCATGTCATGTCTTCCGAGCGAGAAACCACGTTGTCGCCATTTAGCGCAGACATCGGAATGAAGGTCAGGTCAGAGATGTCGAGCTTGGCAGCAAATGACTCAAACTCTTCAACAATTTCAATAAAACGGGCCTCGGAATAGTCGACAAGGTCCATCTTGTTGACTGCAATCACCAGATGTGGGATTCGCAGAAGCGAGGCAATAAACGCGTGGCGACGGGACTGCTCAAGCACACCTTTGCGAGCGTCGATCAGAACTATCGCAAGGTCTGCTGTGGATGCACCGGTGACCATGTTGCGCGTGTACTGAACATGGCCAGGGGTGTCGGCAATAATGAACTTTCGCTTGGGGGTTGCGAAGTAGCGATACGCCACGTCAATGGTGATCCCTTGCTCGCGCTCAGCACGTAGCCCATCAGTAAGCAGTGCCAGATTTGGCCCCTCAAGGCCCATCCTTTCGCTCACATCCGCAACCGAGGCCATCTGGTCTTCAAAGATTGATTTGGAATCAAAAAGCAAGCGTCCGATCAGGGTTGATTTTCCGTCGTCTACCGAACCGGCGGTCGCAAACCGCAATAATTCACTCATTAAAAATACCCCTGCCGTTTGCGATCTTCCATTGCAGCTTCAGAGGCTCGGTCATCGGCTCGAGTGGCTCCACGTTCGGTCACTCTGGTTGCTGAGACTTCCTCGATGACCTGTTCAACCGTTCTTGCATCTGACTCAACCGCACCAGTACAAGAGGCATCGCCAACTGTTCGAAAGCGCACCGTGCGAGTCTCGGGTTTCTCTCCCTCCATCACGGTCACAAACTCGGTCACGGCAAGCAGCATGCCGTCGCGCTCAAAGACGTCTCGCTCATGCGCATAGTAAATATTTGGAACTTCAATCCCGTCGTAGGCGATGTACTGCCAGATGTCGAGTTCGGTCCAGTTGCTGAGAGGAAAGATTCGAATGTGCTCGCCACGCAAGTGACGGCCGTTGTAAAGGCTCCACAGCTCTGGGCGCTGATTCTTGGGATCCCACTGGCCAAACTCGTCGCGGAATGAATACACGCGTTCTTTAGAACGCGCCTTTTCCTCGTCACGCCGGGCGCCACCAAAGGCGGCATCAAAACCGTTCTCCTCTAGGCCATCGAGCAGAGTCATCGTTTGCAGCTGATTGCGACTTGCCCGGGGACCCTTCTGCTCTACTTGTTTACCGCTATCAATTGAGTCCTGCACCGAGGCAACAACGAGTTTAATCCCAAGCTCTGCAACCCGGCGATCCCGGTACTCATAAACCTCTTCAAAGTTGTGGCCTGTATCTACATGCATCACCGGGAAGGGAATTTTGGCTGGCCAAAAAGCCTTCTCTGCTAAGCGAAGCATCACAATGGAGTCTTTGCCACCGGAGAACAACAGGACCGGGCGCTCAAACTCGGCTGCAACTTCTCTGATGATATGTATCGACTCTGATTCAAGAGTCTGAAGATGTGAGAGTTCGTAATTCACTGCACAACCATTCTGAAAAGCCGAAAGCGACGAAGGGCGAGTTGCTCACCTGAGGTGCATTTTGCTGCTCCCACCCCGGATGTACTCCTGTTGAAATATAGCGATTGAAACGCCCCAACCCACTTTTGTACAGATCGGAGCCTTGGGCTGCCTACATCTGAGCCGCAGACTCTGACCGGTTTCTGCATCAACCTGACCTAGATTTCATGCATGGCAACTCCAGAGGATCACCTACTTGCAACTCAACTCGCAGAAGCTGCGGGACAGTTGCTGCTCACCGTTCGGGCCGAACTTGTGCAACAACACGCAGAGACCTCAGAAATCAAGGACCAAGGCGACAAACGGGCTCACGCCTACCTTATGCAGCAGCTCGCCACTCAACGACCGGCAGATTCTGTGCTGTCAGAGGAATCTTCGGAAGAGGATCGCTTTGACCCAGCGCGCCTTAGCGCAGATCGTGTCTGGGTAATCGATCCCCTTGATGGCACCCGTGAGTTTGGCGAGGGTCGCTCTGATTGGGCAGTGCATGTTGCACTTGTTGAGGCCGGCGTACCCACTGCCGGAGCAGTAGCCCTTCCCGGGTTAGGTTTGGTGTTCTCTACAGATAGCCCGCCAGCGCTTCCCGCACCGGGCCACCCGCTTAGAGTTATAGTCAGCCGCTCGCGCCCGCCAGAAGAGGCGCTCAAGATTGCCGAAGCGCTAGGGGCCGAGGTTGTAGAGATGGGTTCTGCTGGGGCAAAAGCCATGGCAATTCTTCGGGGAGAAGCCGACGTCTATCCGCATTCCGGCGGACAATTCGAGTGGGATTCCTGTGCTCCAGTGGCTGTTGCAACGGCCGCAGGACTGTCTTGCACACGCCTCGATGGCTCGCCACTTCTCTATAACAACGCAGACCCGTATCTTCCCGATCTGCTCATTTGCCGCCCCGCGAATACTGAACAAGTGCTCGCCGTGGTGAACTAGACACATGGCAGTCTCTTCAACCTCTGATCTTCGCGATACAACGCTCAACTCAGACCGCGCAGTCTCTCCCGATGTAGCGGAGTATTCCTTCTCTGATCACGGCCCGTGGGTCATTGACCGCAGCCAACTCACATGGACTGCAGGCATCGGGTTGCTGCGCGAAAACACACGCAGGCTTGTTCCGCAACTCACTGCAACTCGCCGCTTGCCCCCGCCTGGCCGTTTGGCTGTGGTGTCGGCTCAATTAGGTGCCGCCGTTATTGGGTGGGCAGCAATAGATCGCCGTCGCGGCGGTTCGGGCTCTCGCCTAGGACTGTCTCGCAGGTTGCGCTCTGCTGCAGAAAAGCTCGGCCCGACTTACATCAAATTGGGCCAAGTGATTTCTAGCGGGGAAGGGTTGTTTCCAGCGGAGCTAGTAGAAGAGTTCAAAGCCTGCCGAGATCAAGTGCCATCGGAGTCTTTTGATTCGGTGCGGCAAGTAGTCGAGGCCGATTTAGGCCGCCCGTTAGAAATGGTGTTCTCACGCTTTGAACGCACGCCAATTGCGGCAGCTTCGATTGCGCAGGTTCACTCGGCACAGCTCATTACTGGCGAAGAGGTAGTGGTCAAGGTGCAACGCCCGACCATCCGCACTCAGGTTCAGTCGGACCTCAAAGTCATGTCTTGGCTTGCGCCGTTTTTGGTTGGTCGAATTCCTATAGCAGCGCTAGCCAATCCCCCGGCCCTAGTTGAGCTGTTTGCCGAGACCATTACTGAAGAACTCGACTTTCGACTTGAGGCCGAAAATATGCTCGACGTTGCGGCGTCTTTTGCCGAACTGAGCCAACGCGGAATGGTGATTCCCCGTCCACACCCTGAGCTCGTAACGCGCCGGGTACTTGTTATGGAGCGACTCTCGGGGTTTGGGTTTGATGATCTGGAGTCGATGAAAGAAGCCGGGATTGATACCCACGAGGTGCTTCGCATTGGCATGACCGGATTTACAGAGAGCTGCATGGTCCATGGGATTTTCCACGGCGACTTGCATGGCGGCAACTTGTTCGTGATGCCCGACGGCAGGATTGCGCTCTTAGACTTTGGAATTACTGCGCGCATGACCGACCTTGAGCGGACAGCGTTCTTACGACTCATGATGACCGGGGCCACCGGAGACATTAAAGGTCAGCTAGCAGCATTTAGAGACCTTGGGGCGCTTCCTCCAGACACTGATCTGGATGATGTGATCGCAGAGTTACACCTAGATGAGCAACCAGTTGACCCCAGTACTCTGTCTCAGGAACAACTGGTGTCTGAATTGCAGCGGGTCATCAAAGCGTTGCTGGGCATGGGTGCGCGTCTACCGAAGATTTTGATGCTCTACGTCAAGAACTTGGTCTTCCTGGACGGCGCAATGGCCGCCTTGGCCCCCGACTTGGACTTGATCGCAGAGATTGCAACTCTGTCCACCTACTTGGCGGTGACCCATGGAGAGCGATTAGCTGCCGAGGTTGGTGGAAGCGCAATGGACTTTCAGATCGATGCCGAGTCGATTTCTCGTAACACAGGTATTGATCTGTCAGACGGTGCGGGGCTGACCTATAACGACCTGCGCGAACGCAGAGACATAATTCGTCAGCGATTAGAGCGACGTAGCAGTTGAATCAACGTAATAACTGTGAAATAGCTGAACAACCACAGCGTGATTGCAGCGCAAGTGCGGAGAAACTAATAAGTAATCTCTGTGCAAAATCAGGTCAATGGCTCTTGTCACAGCAATGAGTTCGGGGTTGAGGCCCAAGATCGGGCAGACTGTTATGTCCCCCTTCTAGCGCTGCGCGCACCCACGACCGGATTGTTCAATGACTACACCTTCTGTTTCTGCTGATCTAACTTCTACTCTTGTGCGCGTAGACGGAATACGTAACGTTGCCATCATCGCTCACGTAGACCACGGAAAGACCACCTTGGTAGATGCCATGTTGCGTCAGTCCGGTGCATTCCGAGAGGGTGCAGCCGAGATCGACCGGATCATGGACAACACCGATCTTGAGCGCGAGAAGGGCATCACTATTCTTGCCAAGAACACCGCTGTGCGGTGGACAGGTGAGGGTCGTGAGGAAGTCAAGATCAATATCGTTGACACTCCCGGCCACGCCGACTTTGGTGGAGAGGTTGAGCGAGCGCTCACCATGGTTGATGGCGTGGTTCTACTCGTTGACGCATCCGAGGGTCCGCTGCCACAAACACGCTTCGTGCTTCGCAAGGCGCTCGCACTGAATCTGCCTGTGATCTTGGCAGTCAACAAAGTTGATCGTCCTGATGCCCGCATAGACGAGGTGGTCTCTGAGGTCGAGGACCTATTTATGGATCTTGATGCAGACATCGATCAGATCGACTTTCCGGTTATCTACTGCAACGGCCGTGCCGGTCGCGCCAGCATGACTCGCCCTCAAGACCCTGAGGATCTTGAGGATGACCTCACTCCACTTTTTGAGTTACTGGTTACTCACCTGCCGGCTCCGACCTATGAGCCGGATCATCCTCTACAGGCTTGGGTAACCAACTTGGACTCGAGCCAGTTTGTGGGACGGCTAGCCATGTGCCGTGTGCTGCACGGAACTATTACCAAGGGTCAGCAAGTTTCCTGGTGTCGCACCGATGGCACAGTAGAGCGAGCCAAGGTGGCTGTGCTGTATGTAACTGAGACGCATGAGCGCATTGAGGTTGATCAGGCTGGCCCCGGCGAGATCATTGCAGTGGCGGGTATCGAAGACGTCACGATCGGCGAAACGCTGAGCGACCCAGAAGATCCCCGACCCATGCCAGTAATTACTGTTGACGAGCCAAGCTTGTCGATGACCATTGGCGTTAATACATCTCCCCTGAATGGACGAGAGGGAGACAAAATCACTGCACGGCAGATTAAGGCACGACTTGATGCCGAATTGATTGGCAACGTCAGCCTTCGCGTAAACCCAACCGAGCGCCCAGACGCGTGGGAAGTTCATGCTCGCGGCGAGTTGCAACTCGCAGTACTAGTCGAAACCATGCGCCGAGAAGGTTTCGAGATGAATGTGGGTAAACCACAAGTAGTGACGCGTGAGATTGACGGCAAGATTCATGAGCCCGTTGAGGCAGTCTCTGTGGACGTACCCGAGGAATACCTAGGAGCAGTAAGTCAGCTTCTAGCAACACGCAAGGGTCAGCTCGTAGACATGGTGAATCACGGCACCGGCTGGGTGCGCATTGAGCAGCGTGTTCCCGCTCGCGGGCTCTTGGGGTTCCGCACCGAATTCTTGACCGAAACTCGCGGCACGGGCATGTTGCATCAGATCTTTGACGGCTGGGCACCTTGGTTTGGAGAGATCCGATCACGAGATCGTGGATCAATCGTGGCCGATAGGTCTGGACCAGTCACTGCATATGCCGTGGTGCAGGTCCAAGAAAGAGCCTCGCTATTTGTAGGCCCGGGAGACGTGGTGTACGAGGGCATGGTCATTGGAGAGAATTCACGCTCCGAAGATATGGACGTCAACATCTGCCGTGAGAAGAAACTCACGAATATGCGAACTTCTTCTTCAGATAACACCGAGCGCTTAACACCTCCCCGTCGCCAGTCGTTAGAGCAGGCGCTTGAGTTCTTGGCAGAGGATGAGTGCGTTGAGGTCACCCCGCAGGCAGTTCGCTTACGTAAGGTCGCACTCGATGCTGGTACTCGTGCTCGTCTGACCAAAGCTATTAAGAGCGCCAAACTCTCTTAGGTCAGGCTAGATCATTCTAAACCCGACTTGTTTGGTCGGGTTTACGGGCGTAACCTGCCTGTGTGAGTAATCAAGCCTCTTTCTTTTCATTTCCTAACCCGGTCAACGATGTAGCTGCTCGCTCTGTTGCTACAGGAGTAATCCTGATGGGAGCTGTAGTCGCTGGACTGGGGTGGGGTTGGGTTCTGATTCCCCTGACCTATGGCTTTATTGCACGCCTAGCCTGCGGCCCTCGCTTTAGCCCTCTGGGCCTGATCGCTACCAAACTGGTTGCACCAAAGTTGGCAAAATTCGAGAAGCTAGTACCTGGTCCGCCTAAGCGGTTTGCTCAAGCAATCGGAGTTGGATTTACCGTCACTGCCTCGGCGCTCTGGTTGCTAGGTGCGCCCGGCGCAGCGCGAATTGTGCTGGCATTTCTCGTCCTGGCTGCAACTCTTGAAGCAGGATTTGGGTTCTGCTTGGGGTGCAAGATATTTGCTCTGCTCATGCGAGCTGGGGTCATCCCCGAAGAGGTTTGCGCAGAGTGCAACGACATCTCGCTGCGGATTTCTGGGCTGTCTTCAAGCTCTCGCTAGCTGCCGCCTAGACTTTGCCTCGTGCGCCTAGTCATTGCCCGTTGTTCTGTTGATTATGAAGGTCGCCTCTCTGCGCATCTACCGGAGGCCATTCGCTTGATCATGGTCAAGGCTGATGGATGTGTAGCGATTCATGCCGATGGCGGGGCCTACAAGCCCCTCAACTGGATGAATGCCCCCAACCGTCTTATTGAACATGAAGACCATTGGACGGTGACTAATCCAAAAGGCGAACAGCTCACCATTCATCTTTACGAAACGCTCACGGACGTCTTCCAAGAACTCGGGTCCGACCCCGGACTAACCAAAGATGGCGTAGAAGCACACTTACAAGAGCTGCTTGCAGCAGACCCAACAGCTATTGCGCAGGACCTTGTGTTGATTAGGCGCGAGTTCCCTACCGATATTGGCCCGGTTGACCTGCTGTGCAGAGACGGGTCTGGGCAGGCAGTTGCTATCGAGATTAAACGCCGAGGCGATATTGACGGCGTGGAGCAACTCGTTCGTTACCTTGAGCGTTTAGAACGCGACCCCAAGCTTCGAGGTATCCGAGGCGTGTTTGTGGCTCAAATCATCAAGCCGCAAGCAAAAGTACTGGCAGAGTCCAGAGGGTTGACCTGGGTTGAGGTCAACTACGAGGTATTGCGGGGAACCCGCACAGAAGATCTCACACTTTTTTAGGCGTACTCCGCTGTGAGCATTTTTAAGTATCGCTGCAGTATCCCAACCTGTGAATGTTATGTGTTCTTGCCGCGTATAGCGCAACAAAATGCGCGAACCTTGACGGGTGTCAAAGGTCCAAAAGATTCTTCTTCTAGCAGTGGCAACTCCACTAGCAGCGATTGTTCTACTCACCGCAGCTTGGGGTTTGGACCAAGCCATCACGAGCGACAAAGTTGCGAGAAACGTAACGGTTGCCGGCGTTGAGGTTGGCGGTTCCACCCCCAGCGAGCTAGAGGTAGAGCTTCAGTCACTTGCAAAACAGGTGCCCGAGACCCAAGTAGTGATTCGGTCTGGCTCGAACACGATGACTACCACCGCGGGTGACCTTGGCCTAACCATGGACGTTGATGCAACGACAGCGGCAATCAACAATATCGGGCGCGTAGATCCCCTACCCGCCCGCCCTATCCGTTGGCTCAAGTCACTCTTTGGAGGTAGGTCTGCAGATATCTCGTTGAGCGTAGATAGCGAGCAACTCACACCCACGCTGGTAGCGCTTCAGGGTGAGCGGCGCTCCTTGCCTGTTGAGCCAAACATCGCCGCCAAAGAAGCTGCAATCACACTGGTGCCCGGCATGCCTGGCACAGAGACCACGATGAGAGATGTGGTGAGCGCTTTGCCACAATCAGTTTCTGATCTGTCTCAGCCAATCAATATCAAGGTTGAGCCAACCGTTACCCCAACGTTGGTTACAGATGCAGCGGTACAGACTTTGGTGGATCAGGCCAATGCCGTAACGGCGGGGCCAGTTAAGTTGAATGCTGGCGGTACCAAGATTGAGGTTGAGGGCAAAGCGTTCCGTCCTAGTTTCATTTTAGTAATCGAAGGGTCAACACCCAAGCTGTCAATGAAGCCAGAGTCTGTTTCAGCGATACTCGAATCTAAGAACCCATCGAAGCCAAACCCAACGAATGTGCGCTTTGACATAGTCGATGGCGTACCAACACCCGTCGGGGGCGAGGACGCTCAGGTATGTTGCACCATCGAGGCACCACAAAAAATTGTGGACGGTCTGCTTGCCGGTCAGATCACGATTGACTTGCCAACCCGGGTTGAAACCGCTCAACAAGGTCGCGATTGGGCGGCTGGACTTGGTGTGAAAGAGGTCATTGGCTCCTTCACAACCAAGCACAAGTGCTGCGAATCACGCGTAACTAATATTCATCAGATCTCGGACATTGTTCGTGGCACGCTCATTCCACCTGCTGCCACCTTCTCGGTGAATGACACCGTTGGTAAACGCACCGCGGCAAAAGGTTTCGTTGAAGGTGGAGTTATACAAGACGGCGAATTTGCAACTGATATTGGGGGAGGTGTGAGTCAATTTGCGACCACGACCTTTAACGCGGCTTTCTTCGGTGGTCTAGATATTCCGTCTTATAAGGCCCACTCGAAATACATCAGTCGTTATCCCTTTGGGCGTGAAGCAACATTGGCCTACCCCAGCGTTGACTTGAAGATTCGCAACGAAACCCCTTATGGGGTTGTGATCTGGCCGACCTATACCAACACTTCGCTTACGGTGAGTCTCTGGTCGACTCCCTTCGCCAAAGGCGAGCAGACTGCGCAGAATCCCACCTCGGGCTGCGGCAGTGTAGCAACCGAGCGAACGCGAACCTTTGTGGATGGCCACACAGAAAAAGACACCTTCCGGGCCAAATACGATTGCGACGAAACCCCCCACTGACTCACGGCCCACTACAGCAGTTCGCTGCTTCACAACTAAGCGCGTCCACTCGCGAAGCAGCAACCCCTCAGCCTCTCTAGTATGTGGTCATCATCAATGAACGTCGAGGCGCAGTTATGAGCACAGAAGGAACTTCATCTACTCAGGGGGCACCTAGTCATGGCCCAGCAGTGACGTTCGAGGATCGTATGAGCGACCAAGACGCCTTGATGTGGAGTATTGAAAAAGATCCGATGCTGCGATCTACCGTCACCACCTTGATGGTGCTAGACGGCGAGGTGCGTGCCGATCAACTGCATCACACCTTTGACCGAGCAAGTCGCATTATCCCTCGGCTAAGGCAGAGGGTAAGGGGTAATCCGCTCTCGCTTGCTCCGCCGCGTTGGGAGGTTGACCCAAACTTCGACCTTCGCTATCACTTGCGTACTGCTCGCGTACCTGGCTCAGGATCAATGGCAGACCTTCTGAAAATGGCCGGACCCATAGCTATGCAAGGGTTCGACCGGGCGCGGCCCCTATGGGAGGCCACAATCGTTGAGGGTCTCGCTGGTAGTAAATCTGCAATCGTGTTGAAGTTTCACCACTCGATTACTGACGGCGTGGGCGGAGTAGAACTTATGCTTGAGCTTTTTGAGCTTGCCCCCGATGCAGCAGAGCGCACCATGCCTCATGCCCCCGATGTGCACGTGCTCAACCAAGCCCAGCGATTTGTGAATGCGTTTCAACACGAGTCTCGCAGACAGTTCTCGTTTGCCTTTCAGATGTCTTCAGCCGGAGCTAGTTCAGTTCGAAATGCATTCTTTAATCCCAGTTTGCAAGCGGCCTCATCTGCAGAGTTGATTGCCTCGGCAGGACGGATCCTTCGACCGGAGGGGACCCCAATGTCGGCCATCATGACGCGCCGAACGCTGTCCAATAGCCTTGACGTGCTCTCTATGCCCCTCGACCTTGCCAAGAAGGTTGGCCACCTGATTGATGGCACCATAAACGACACCTTCTTGTCTGGAATAGCCCGCGGCATGTCGCTATATCACATGCACCATGGCGCCGAACAGGGCAAGCTTCGCATGGGAATGCCCATCAATATTCGTGGTGATGCACCCTCGACTACTTCTGGCAACTCCTTTGTGCCGGCACGCTTTGAGATTCAGATCGACTTCGAGGATCTGACCGAACTCATGACGCACATCCGTGAGCGAGCCATTGCGGCACGGGACGAGCCAGCGAATCAACTTGTAGAGCCACTATCTGGAGTGCTGAACAAGTTGCCCACCACCGTGGTCACTCAGATCTTTGGAAGCATGATGAAGGGCTTAGACTTTCAGGCATCAAACGTACCGGGCTCACCTATTCCGATTTACTTGCAAGGAATACCGGTGACCGCTGTCTACCCATTTGGGCCACTGGCCGGAGCGGCAGTAAATATCACTCTGCTGAGCTATCAAAATGAGCTCAATATTGGAGTCAACCTAGACCCCGCGGCAGTTCCAGATGCAGATGTGTTTATGGAGTGCCTGCGAACCGCTTATGACGAACTGCTGGATCTGGTTTGAGTTCAGAAGGTGCACAGAATGAGGCACGGTCAGTAGAGGTGCTAGTTGTTGGTGGTGGACCGGCAGGTTCTGCAGCCGCTATCACTTTGGCCAGAGCTGGCATCGAGACGCTAGTCATAGACAAAGCTGTCTTTCCCAGAGACAAGATCTGTGGAGATGGACTGACCACCGGTGCGCTTCGGCTACTTGAGCACCTTGGCCTGTCTCCGGAGAGCGTTGACTCATGGCAAGAAGCTCAGGATTGCTGGGTGCGCTCGCCTACTGGAACAACACGACTCTTTGAGCTACCGCGTACTGGCGGAAGCTTTGCTGCAATTGCTACTCGCCAAGACCTTGACGAGGCACTACTCAACCTGGCTCGCAAAGCGGGTGCCGAGGTACTCGACGGTCACGGCTTAGTTTCTGCAGTCGAGGACCCAACTGGCATTACAGCTCAAGTTGATGGAATCGGCCAGATCAGAGCTAAATGGGTGATCGGTGCAGACGGTATGTGGTCGCCCCTACGCAAACAGCTTGGCGTTGGCATGCAGGGGTACCTTGGCGAATGGCATGCATTTAGACAGTATGTGTCTGGCGTGGGCCCAATCGCGGCAACAGATTTGTTCATCTCTTTCGAGGCCGACTTACTACCCGGCTACTTCTGGTCATTTCCCTTGGCAGGAGGGCGAGCAAATATTGGTTTTGGGATCCAACGTGACGGTCTCCGGAAGACAAAAGACATGAAGACAATTTGGCCTGACCTGCTTGAGCGTCCCCATATTCGCGCAGTCCTTGGCGAGGATTTTGAACCACTAGAGCCACATCGAGCTTGGCCGATTCCCGCACGAGTAGACAACATGGTGCCGGCTACTCAGCGAGCACTATTTGTTGGAGATGCGGTTGCAGCCTGCGATGTGATGACTGGTGAAGGTATTGCCCAAGCCCTAGTGACTGGCATGCGCGCTGCAGAGGCCTTGCGTGAGCACGGACACTCTGGCCATGCAGCTCAGGAATACTCTCAGGCACTCAAGAAGGAACTCGTGGCCGATCATCGGATGTCGAAACTGCTCGTGCGTGGTTTGAGTTCAGTCAAGGGCGCAGACCGTGCCGTGCGCATTGCCGGGGCCACAGACTGGACTCGCAAAAACTTTGGCCGCTGGCTTTTTGAGGACTACCCACGGGCGCTTATAGCCACCCCACGCAGATGGGGGCGCGGAGTCACCACACAACCTGGGGCTTATGCCTCACGTTGACCGCTTCGCTTGGGCCTAACCTAGTCAGATGCGCACACGACTGAGCGAACTCCTCCAGGTTGACCATCCAATCATGCTCGCCGGCATGGGCGGCGTTTCGTACAACGAACTCGTAGCTGCAGTCTCTGAGGCAGGCGGGTTTGGCTGCCTTGGTGCCTCAGTCATGGGCCACGAAGAAATGGTGAGTGAGATTGCAGCAACTGCCGCACTCACCACCAAGCCTTTCGGTGTTGACTTGCTCACTGCAGCACCGCAAGACATGGCTGCCAAAGTCACCGCTATTGCCGATGGTGGCGCAACGGTGTTTGTTGCCGGCCTTGGTGTACCGCGCGAGGTGATTGATCTATGTCACGAGCGAGGGCTACTCGTTGTCAATATGTGCGGCAAGGTGTCACACGCAATTGCAGCAGTAGATGCCGGATGCGACATCGTGGTGGCTCAGGGTACCGAAGCCGGCGGCCACACTGGCCAAGTAGCGACTCTGGCATTGGTACCCCAAGTCGTTGATGCAGTTGGTGCTCAAGTACCCGTAGTTGCTGCTGGGGGCATTGTTGACGGACGTGGGTTGGCTGCGGCCCTGAGCCTCGGCGCTGACGGCATTTGGGTTGGTACTCGCTTTATTGCAAGCCCAGAAGCACGGGCCGTTCCTGGCTATAAAGAGGCAATTCTCGGCGGCTCAGACGACGGCACCATGATTACCCGCGCATATACCGGCAAGACCTGCCGAGTGATGCGCACCAGCTATGCCAGAGAGTTTGAAGCCTCTGGCGAAAAGGCGGAACCCTTCCCTGGGCAAGTCATCAAGTCCATGCAAGATGGGGCAAATCACCTTGGCGGAGATGCTCACACCCTGGGCGTTGACCCAAGCATTGAATTCATGCCAGCTGGTCAGGGAATTGGGGCAATTGAGTCACTCGTACCAGCTGGAGAGATGGTGCTTGAGTTTATGGCCGAGGCTGCTGCGGTGCTCGAGCGTCTAGAGGCCTACCGCTAGGAGCACATCTCTTTAACCTTGGCAACGATGTCTTTTTGTCCGTCAAGGGTTCTTGCCACCGGACTGACGTTCAAGACTGTTACGCCCGCCTCTGCAAACTGAGCAATGCGCTCACGCACATACCCCTCTTCGCCACAGAGCGAGGTTTCCTCTAAGAAGCTTTTCGGCACTGCCGCTGCGGCCTCTTGTTTTTTGCCTGCCAAATACAGGTCCTGAATCTCTTTGGCCTCGGCTTCGTAGCCGTAGCGACTAAAGAGCGTGTTGTAAAAGTTCTTGCCTCTAGCTCCCATACCACCCACATAGAGCGCAACCATGGCCCGAGAGAACTCACGAAACCCCGCTACCTCTGACTCTGGTCCAATGGCCAGCATTCCGCCCGCAATCACGTCCATGTCACCAAGTGCTGGGTCTCGCTTTGCTGCACCAATCGCAAGATCCTCGCCCCATACAGAATCAGCGCGCAACGGGTGAAACAAAATGGGAAGCCAACCGTTAGCCAACTCGGCGGTGAGCTGCACATTCTTTGGCCCAAGCGAGGCCACATGGATTGGAATCTCTGCACGGCGAGGGTGCGTAATGATCTTGAGCGGCTTCCCAAGCCCGGTTCCCTTGTCTGCAGGGAGCGGCAGTTGGTAGTACTTGCCATCGTGCTCCACGGGAGCTTCACGCTTCCAGACATCACGGCAAATCTGAATGATCTCTCGGGTGCGCCCAATAGGGGCGTCGTAGGGAACCCCATGAAAGCCTTCGATGACCTGAGGCCCTGAGGCGCCAAGGCCCAAAATGGCTCGGCCATCTGATAGGTCATCGATACCTGCAGCAGTCATTGCCAACAGAGTGGGTGTGCGCGTGTAAATAGGAAGGATGCCAGAAGCAATCTGAATGCTCGAGGTCTTCGCTGCTAAGTAACCCATCAGGCTGACGGCATCGTAGCCATAGGCCTCTGCGACATAGGCAATGTCCATCCCTACAGACTCAAGCGCTTGCACCTGAGCTACCGATTCTTCAAACCCTCCGGCATAACCAATTTGCATACCAAGCTTCATGAGTTCTCCCCTTGGGTGGTCTGTTCGGCCTGGCCAATCTGGTCAGTCTGATTCTGTTCGGTTGGCTCGGTCCAGTCTTTTGCTAGGACTAGGGCAGAACGGTTGATTGAGCCAAGGTCGGCGCCGTTATCAAAATAGACGCGGTAGCGCACCCAGCGAAACCCATTCACTAATGAGACTTTGCCTCGGGTGCCTGCAGGAACTCCTAGAAGATCCACTGCAGCAACGACCTTATCCTTGACCTGCAACTGATCGCCGATTCGTTTCTTTGCCATTGCGCTTTACCGTACCAATCTCAGGGCGCCGCTACAGCATTCATGGTCCCTCAGCGCCGATCTGCCAGCCCGCAACTAGCCAGAACGCTGGCTCTCTGACCAAGTATTACCTTGTTCAACATCAACATCATGGGGCAGGCCCAGCACACGCTCAGAGATGATGTTTCGCTGAACGTCACCAGTCCCGCCTCCAATAGTGAGCGCCGGTGCAAAAAGATACCCGTACTGCCAGATGCCTACATCTGTCCCAAGAGGGCCTGTGTCGCTCAGCATTCCAGCAGCGCCAGCCAAGTCCTTCGCAATGCCCATGATCTCTTGGCCGTGTTCATCGGCAAGCACCTTGCGCACCGAGGCCTCGGGGCCAGGCTCACGTCCTGCAATTGCAGAGGTCACTGTTCGTAGCCGTATCAGTCGCAAAATCTCCGATCGGATATACATATCTGCAAGGCGATGTCGCATAACTACATCGGTGACTCCTCCCGCTTTACGAACCAAATTCAAAAGGTCGCCAGCATCTGGTCCCATTCCCCACAACGCGCCGGCACCAGACAGTGAGACCCGCTCGTTAGAAAGCGTTACCTTGGCAAGTCGCCAACCGTCATTGACGTTGCCGACCAGGCTGTCTGCTGGAAGCCGAAGGTCAGTCATGAACACCTCGTTAAAGGTGTGGCCGCCAGTCATCTCTGGAATTGGACGAATCTCGATACCAGGGGAATCCATCTTGCAGATGAAATATGAGATACCTCGTTGCTTGGACTCATCGGGATCAGTGCGTGCAATCAAAATCCCGTACTTGGCCTCATGGCCTAGCGAGGTCCAGATCTTTTGGCCATTCACCACCCACTCGTCGCCATCTTTCACTGCCCGAGTCGACAACGCAGCCAGATCAGACCCTGCTCCCGGCTCAGAGAACAACTGACACCAGATCTCTTCGCCGCTCAGCAGTCCAATCAAATGCTTATGCTGCTGCGCTTCAGTTCCAGCAGCAAGAAGGGTGGGCCCTGCCCAACCAATGCCGATGGGATTATTCGGCCTGCGCACACCGGCCGAGCGAAGTTCATCGTCGATAATAAGTTGATGGATCGGATCAGCAGCAAGACCAAAAGGTGTGGGCCAGTGAGGAGCCACGTAGCCAGCTTCGGCCAACTGTCGGCCAGTCGGGTTCGGATTCTCGCTCAGCCATGAGCGGATCTCTACTCGTCGAGGGTCGGTTTCTGGAGGCAGCTCAAAATCCACATCCACACAGTAGGCCGGGGCGCAACCTAAAGCCCTGAACTAGCAGGCACGAGTCGCCACAAGCTCTACACTTCGCAGAATAACGGGGTTACCACGTAGGTTCTGTGCAGGCATCTTAAGCTGCGGGAACTGACCAGACACTGCTCAACGAGACTAAAGGGGGCCTCATGCCCGGATGGAATTTTGCTGAACTCTGGGAGCAAATTGCTGACCGCTTTCCAGGGGCAGACGCTCTGGTGCAAGGCGAGCGGCGAATCAATTGGGAAGAGTTCGATAAGCGCGCCGACGGTTTGGCTCGCTATCTGCTCGACTGTGGAGCGGTTCATCAAGACAAGGTTGCGCTCTACTTATACAACGCCCCCGAATACATGGAAGGCGCATTCGGAGCATTCAAAGCCGGGCTAGTGCCAGTCAATACTAATTATCGCTACCTTGACGATGAGCTGGCTTATTTGTGGGAGAACGCTGATGCAGTTGCAGTGATCTTTCACGGATCTTTCGCCGAGCGTGTAGCTGCTGTACGCGAGCGTTTACCAAAGGTTCGCGCCTGGCTATGGGTGGATGACGGCAGTGGACCGATGCCCGACTGGGCCACTGAATACGAGTCAGTAGCTAACGCAGAAACCGAACGCGTTGTTGCACCTTGGGGTAGGTCTGGCGACGATATTTTGATGATCTATACCGGCGGCACAACCGGTATGCCCAAGGGTGTGATGTGGCGGCAAGACGATCTCATCCGCGCCGTAATCTCGGTCAGCAATCCGCTATTCAATGATGACCCAGAAACTATTGGATTTACTACAGCTATAGATTCACTCGTTGAGCCGGGAATGCCAGGCATGCCCGCTTGCCCGCTGATGCACGGCACTGGTTGGTTCACTGCAAACCTGTATCTGACTGCTGCTGGATCGCTGGTGTTGCTCGAGGATCGCCACCTTGATTTCGAAGAGATGCTCGATACGATTCAGCGTGAAAAAGTGGGAGCTCTCACCATCGTGGGAGATGCATTTGCCAAGCCGATTCTGCGGGTACTCGATGCTGAGCCAGACCGCTGGGACCTATCAAGCTTGGTGTTAGTCACCTCATCTGGGGTGATGTGGTCTGAGGGATCGAAACAGGGGCTACTTAAGCACAACCCGACCATGTTCTTGATCGATTCCTTCTCAAGTTCAGAAGCCATTGGCCTTGGGCAGTCCGTGTCTGCGGCTGGGGCCGAGGAAAAGACGGCACACTTCTCGCTCGGCAATGGCGCACAAGTCATTAGCGACGAAGGCCACGTAGTTCAACCTGGCTCCGGCGAACGCGGGCGGGTTGCCGTTCCGGGTCATCAGCCCCTGGGGTATTACAAGGATCCCGAAAAATCAGCGGCCACCTTTATTGAGTTTGAGGGGCTGCGCTACTCAATGCCAGGCGATTACGCCACCATCGAGGCCGACGGCTCCATCACCTTGTTAGGCCGCGGCTCGGTCTGTATCAATACAGGCGGAGAAAAAGTCTTTCCTGAAGAAGTTGAAGAGGCGCTCAAGACCCAAGCATTAGTTCATGATGCAGTGGTGGTTGGGGTTCCGGACGAGAAGTTTGGAGAAGCCATTACTGCAGTAGTTGAGTTAGCCCCCGGGGCCACTGTTGACCCGGCTGAACTCATCAACCATGTAAAGGTCCAGCTTGCTGCCTATAAAGCGCCTAAGTCAGTGCTCTTTGTCGACTCTATTGGCCGCGCACCCAACGGTAAGGTTGATTACACGCGTATGAAGCAACATGCACTCGATGAGCTTGGAATTGAGCAGTAGCCAATCCAGCAGTAATCGAGCCAACTAACAGTATTTTTTTTGCGATGGTGCAGCACCCAGTTGGGGTTCGGATTTCTCTGGCGCTAGCGCTATCGGTACCTTATGGAGGTTGTTTGGCGCTTAACAGCACCTACACAAGCCCCGATGCATGCAGATTCACAAGACAAGCAGATTCACAAGACAACAAGATTGAAGGCAGCAGATGACTGATCTCGGATTCGACGGACAAGTAGCAATCATCACAGGGGCCGGTGGTGGACTCGGAAAGTCGCATGCTCTAGAACTAGCCCGACGCGGAGCACGCATTGTGGTCAACGATCTTGGCGGTTCAGTCGACGGAGTTGGAGACAACGCTTCAGCTGCGCAGGTAGTCGTAGATGAGATCATCGCAGCTGGTGGTGAGGCCGTTGCAAACCATGATTCAGTAGCAACCGCCGAAGGCGGCCAAGCAATCGTTCAAACAGCTGTGGATGCATTTGGAACTGTTGACATTGTGATCAACAACGCAGGCATCTTGAAAGACAAGACCTTTCACAACATGACTCCCGAATTGTTAGAACCAGTCATTGCTGTGCACCTGCTGGGCGCTTTCTACGTCACCCAACCGGCTTGGCTCATTATGCGAGAAAAGGGTTATGGCCGTGTTGTGAATACCAGTTCCAACTCTGGGCTGCTTGGCAACTTTGGTCAGTCCAACTACGGTGCCGCAAAGTTGGGCATCGTTGGATTTACTCGGGTGCTTGCCAACGAGGGCAAGTCAAAAGGCATCAAGGTCAACGCCATTGCTCCTGTAGCAAAGACACGCATGACCGAAGACCTGCTTGGCCCGCTCGGAGACAAACTCGAGCCATCTGAGGTAACCCCAACTGTTGTGTACTTAGCTCACGAGGACTGCCCCGTGTCTGGCGAAGTGTATTCAGTAGCCGGCGGCGTTGTGGCTCGCTACTTCATTGGACTTACGCCTGGCTGGTATGGCGAAGGCCACAGCGCGGAGGACGTTCGCGATCACTTTGAGCAAATCCGCGACGAGACGGGCTACATCGTGCCCGAAGACCCCTCTGGCGAACTACAGAAGCTACTCAAAACTCTAAGCAGCTAACCCCTGGGCTCGACTCCCACAGGCAGGCCGCTACTGCTCTGCCGAATCTGGCTGCTGAGCTGGATCTAAATCCATATCCCCGGTTTCTTCGGCAGCCAACGTCCGATCAGGCGACTTAATCTGGGCGACCTGACCGGCTTCGTCTACCTGCACCATCTTGCCGGTGCGTAAATCAAGTACTTCCTTTTCGGAGGAATACTTGAGCTTCATACGCAGCACTCGTAGCTCAACTAAGTAATAGACCGGCAAAGACACAGCGAAGGCCGCTGCAACCAGAATTGGAGTTCTGATGAGTTGCACCTTAAGTGAGGCGTCTGCGCCACCCATCAGCGCAAAGATGAAGATGTAAGGCAGGGCGTGCCAGATGTAGAGCGTGTAGCTCAGTCGACCTAGCCAACGAAATTGAGGAAGCGACCAAAAGCGGCTGAGCCACCAATCACTTATCCGCACCAGACAGATCAGGATCAGGGCAAACGAAAGCGCACCTAATGTGTGGCCAAATCGGAACCAGTACATGGTCTCTAGCATCTGAGGCCGAGTGAACTCCGCTGGCCCCGCAGGCAGGTAATCAACATATGGCCCACCGAGCTTTCGCACCAGCCCGCTCGACAAGTTGAGCATGACAAACCACACAACGAGTCCAATAGTTCCGGCAAATAAAAATGCCTTGCGCCACCGCAGAAGGCGTTCCTCAGTCAGATAGGCGTTGAAGGTAGCCATGCCCACCCCCAGCATGAGTGCATCGGGACGCTGCAGTAGCGCCATGCGCACACCAGAGACCATCGTCACATCGTCTTGATAGAACCCCGTGTAGGCATACCAGCGGGCGATGCCGGTGGCCACAAACAACACAGCCATAAGCGCTCCGAGTTGCTTAATCCAATGCTTTTTGACGCAGATCAGAACAGTGCCGGCAATAAGTGCGTAGAACCATTCCTCAACCGAGAGTGTCCACAGATGCCACATCACTCGGTTGCCCTGAACATCTGGCCGTATCACTGCTAGGCCGTTCGGGAAGAACAGGTGATAGACGTACAGCAGTGCTGCGGCTGCGTCTTGTCCGACGTAACGAAGACTCAGCGGCTCAAACCCAACTAGCGTGCAGACAGTAGAGATGACTAGCCAAACGCCAACGAACAGCCACAGCGATGGCAACAGCCGAATACCGCGCCGCGAATAAAATTTCTTTAAACTGATGGTGCCGGTAGTGCGAGTTTCTTGCAGCAGCAAAGTCGTAATCAGAAAACCACTGAGCACAAAAAAAGTGTCGACGATGGTGACCCAAGACTCGACGTACTCAAAGAGTGCATGACCAATCAGCACCATGCAGATGCCAATGCCTCGGATGCCGTCAAAGCCACCCACTAGTCCAAGCTTGGGTGCCTTGGTCACAAATGCGGCAGCTGGCTGAGCAGCGGGGTTGATCTCAGTGCTGTCTACGTCGGAGTTACTCACCAGTGTTGCTCATGGGAGCTACTCATTCGAATCTGGCATGTCGTCCTCGGAGCCCTCGACTGCCTCTGCGCTAAAGGTTCCCTTGCCCAGCGACCTTGCCGCTTCAACTGACATCATCTTACCGGTGTTCAGATCGAGCACTTCTTTTTCTGAAGCAAAGCGTAGCTTCACGCGCAACATGCGTTGCTCAACCCCAAAGTAGATGGGTAGAGAAGCAACGATTGCAATGGTGGCCAGAATCGGCGCACGCCATTTCTGTCCCAGAAACTTGTCTCCTCCTAACGCCTCGAGCAGGACGAAGTAAAAGAAGGTATGCCAGACATACACCGTGTAGGACATCCGGCCCAAAAACCGGATCGGCTTCCAAGACAGCGCACGGTTTGCCCACCATTCTTTACAGCGCGCCATGGCTAAGAGCGCAGGCATACACGCAACTGCTGTCAGCGTGTGACCGTACTGCACCCAGACTTGGCCGTTGTAGAGCACTCCCTTGGGAACGGCCATGGGCACATATGGGTACGGCACGCCGAACTTTCCGGTGAGTTCATACAGGAACTTGCTCGACAGCAACATCGTGACAGAGGCAACCACGAGCCCCACAAGTCCCACACGCGGCAGCCACTTATGCCAGCTCGCCGGCAAAGGGTTGGGCAGCCTGGCGTTAAACACCGCTAAGCCCACGCCCCACATCAACGAGTCGTAGCGAGACAGCCACAGCAAGCTCAAGCCACGCGCTGGGATGCTGGAGTTAGTGGGCACTCCCCCGTTCCATGGGCCGGTGAAACCAGTCCAGCGTTGCCAACCAATCCATGCCGCCAATATGCAGAGACCAACTGCAAGCTGCGTCATCCAGCGGCGCTTCAAACACACCAGAACGATGATGGCAATCACCAAATAGAACTGCTCTTCAACGGCGAGCGACCAGAACTGATCAATTGATCGATGAGAGGCTGCGATGGGGTCGACATATGCGAGGCCTACCGGAAAGATCAGGTTGTAAATATAAGTCACTGCTGCTGCAGCATCTTGCAACACAAAAATCAGGCGCGCTCGATCAAAAAGTAAACAGAAAAGGATCCAAGCCAGGATGCACAAATATGCCGAGGGCAAGAGACGCACCACTCGCCGCGCATAGAACTTGCGCATGCTGATGCCCTCATGGTCTCGATACTCTTGCATCAGCAGAGTCACGATCAGGAAGGCGCTCATAACAAAGAAGACGTCAATGATTCCTGCAAAGGATGGCGACAAATCGGAATAGGCATGGTTGAACAGAACCATCAGAATCCCGATGCCTCGTACCCCATCAAATCCGCCAACGAAGCCCAGTCTCGGCGCCCGAGATACAAACCCCGATGGCGGTGCACCTTGCATCGTCATCGGTTGAGATTACCCGAGGATTTTGATTTCCGATACCTCGTGAGTAAGTCGGTCGAAGCCGTGATTCGCTCTGCGCTGACACAATCTGCGCACGGGGGCCTAATCTCTGGATCATGACTCAGCATGCAGCGCTTCGACAGGCCGTTGATCCGTTGGATTTCTTAGCAACAGACTTACTTCTATCCGATACCGAGGTCATGCTTCGAGACACTGTCAGGCAGTTTGTGAGCAACAGGATCCTGCCTGAGGTAGGAGAGTGGTTCGACCAAGGAATCTTCCCAAAGGAGATGGCTAAAGAGTTCGGTTCACTTGGCCTGCTCGGAATGCATCTAGAGGGCTACGGTTGTTCTGGAACCTCAGCCACCGCCTACGGCCTTGCGTGTACCGAGCTAGAGGCCGGCGACTCGGGTGCTCGCAGCTTTGTATCCGTTCAGGGCTCTCTGGCAATGTTTCCTATTCACGCGTTCGGTTCAGAAGACCAGAAGCAGCAATGGCTGCCTGCCTTAGCTGCCGGAGACATGATCGGGTGCTTCGGTCTAACCGAAGCAGACTCAGGCTCTGACCCCTCTTCGATGCGCACTCATGCACGAACCGATGCCTCTGGGGACTGGATCCTCAATGGGGCAAAGATGTGGATTACTAACGGGTCAATTGCAGACGTGGCAGTGGTGTGGGCCACCACCGACCCGGAAGGACCTGATAAGGGCGCAGTTCGTGGCTTTGTGGTCCCGACTAACACACCGGGGTTTTCTGCACCAGAGATTCACCGAAAGGTTTCGCTGCGCGCATCGGTCACTTCTGAGCTCATTCTGCAAGATGTTCGCCTTCCTGTAAACGCAGTACTGCCTGATGTATCAGGAATGCGTGGGCCATTTTCTTGCCTGAACGAGGCACGGTTTGGCATTTCATTTGGAGCAGTTGGTGCTGCACGAGCTTGTTACGAAGCAGCACTGGAGTACTCGCTTCATCGGGTGCAGTTCAATCAGCCCATCGCTGGGTTTCAACTGACGCAAAAAAAACTGGTGGACATGATGGTGAAGGTGCAACACGCAATGTTGCTGGCAATTCATCTTGGCCGCATGAAGGATGCCGGCACCTTGGCAACACCGCAGATCAGTTTTGGCAAGATGGATAACGTTCGCGCTGCGTTAGAGGTTGCCCGCGAAGCACGAAGCATTTTGGGCGCAAACGGTATTACAACTGAGTACCCCGTGATCCGCCATATGAACAATCTTGAATCCGTCTACACCTATGAGGGCACTAATGAGATCCATACCCTTATCTTGGGCAATGCCATTACTGGAATCGCAGCCTTTTCATAGTTGCAGAGGAACGTATGCAAATGCGACTCCTCCAAGTCTTGGTTGGGGCAGGACTCAGCCGTGCGAAGGGGTGAGACGTGAGCAAGGATGAACTGCGAGTACGGGCACAGGGCGCACCGATTAACCATCGCTCCCTTTTGTGGGCAACGGCTGCAGACCCGCGCAGCCTGCTGCCTGGCACCGCCGCTGGGATCATGCAGTTGATGCTGCCCGGGCTTGGTGCCGGGGTGACTGATCACTCAAACTTTTTTGATGACCCATTCGACCGAATCGACCGTTCTCTTCCATACATCTGGGGAAGCATCTTCACCGAGGATGAAGAGGAGGGTGCAAAACGAGGCAAGCAGATTCGTGAATTTCACCCAAGAATCAAGGGAGTCGACCACAACCACAATCGGTATCACGCTCTTGACCCAGAAGTATTTTGGTGGGCCCATGCCACATTCACTTGGGAATTTCTTCGAGCGCGGGAAATCTTTTTCGCTCGGCCTCTCAACCGCTCAGAACGCGAGCAACTGTATGCAGAGAGCGTCACGTGGTACCGGCGCTACGGCCTGAGCGACCGGCCCGTTCCGCCGACGTTGCGGGAATTCCGGATTCGTTTCGATCAAATCTGTCGTGAGCAGCTTGAACTCACACCTGCAGTGCAATGGGTGCTTGACCCTCAGGCTAACCCCGGCACCCGGGGCGATCTACGGCTCCCGGGACCACTGTCTGCACTCAACGGTGTAGCCAATCAGCTTGGTGCTGACCTTTTGCGCATAGTGGTGTACGGCGTTATGCCTGACGTGGTGAGACGGCGGTTTGGGTTTCGCTGGACTAACGCCGATCGAGCCGCATTTGCCGGCGTATGTACCACGCTACGAAGCCTGGAACTAGCTATGCCTTATGGGGCTCTTGAGGGGCTATGGCCCGAGGGAACTCCTCATGCACAGCCCGGCGATTTACAACGCATTGTGATCGCAGGACCAAATATTCGGCAGCGCAAGCTGCAACAAGCGGCAGCTACCCGCGACAGTAGCTAGCAAGAACTCGCAAGAGTTGTTGTGCGTAATGCAAAGCACTAGCGCACCCAAGTAAGTCCTTGGGAGTAGCCCAGAGCTACCAAGGCCCTTGTTGGGCGTTACTGCGAGTTTTAGTTAGCGGCGGCGAACATAGCCTCGAGAACCTTTATCAGTGACGTCTCGTCAACTGCTTCAGACCATAGGTGGCCTGACCCAGCAAAGAACCCGATCTGCTGAAGCGCTAGCAACTGTGACTCTCGCTCGATTCCGCCAGCTAGAAGCTGTACCCCGCGTTGCTGGCCCAACTCCCCCATCGCTGAAAGAATGCCAAGAAGCGCTGTGCGAGTAGCTAGATCTGGGTCATCAATTCGACTCACGGTAGACCATTGCAGCTTGATAGCGTCCGCCTGCAACTTCTGAAGAGCACTAATTGCAGAGAAACTTGCAGCAACTTCGGTCAGAGCAACTCGGAATCCTTGGGAGTGAAGGTCAGTAACAACTCTCTCTTTTTGCCCGAACGAAACTTCATCAAGGAAGGACTCAGAACTGTGAGCCTGGATCTCAACCCCAATTGAGTTGGGGTGCAGGCCGTGTGCGGCAGCATCTGCGCTGAGTAACGAGACAAAGCCGTCATTGAGTTCATGCTGAGCAACCTTGAACCACAGCGTGATCTCGACGTTCTGTTCTTGCGCTGCATGCCTGAGGACTCTTTGCGCAGAAGACATTCCAGCTTGTCTCATCCATCGACCAATCGGCACCATAAGCCCGGCATGTTCTGCGATCGGCAAGAATTCTGCTGCTGCGAGCAGTCCGTGCTTTGGGTGATGCCACCGCACAAGAGCCTCTAGGCCAACAGGTTGCAGGGTATCGAGCGAAACCTGAGGCAGGTAATAAACTTCAAACTGCCCCTTCCCGATTGCGTTGCGCAGTTCTCTAGCAACCATGGATTCACGTTCCACTCGCTGCCCAATATCTGCATCAAACACAGCCACTTGATCGCGGCCCAAACGTTTGGCCTCGTAGGCGGCAATGTCGGCCTGATGAACTAACAGGTTTGCTGTGTCCGTTACCTCGGTCCAGTCAGCATTGCTCGATGCAACACCGATGCTCGCAGACATAGCTACATCGCTCGCACCCACTCTGAAAGGCACGCGAAGTGCATCAATCAACTTATCGACAATGGCGCTCACCCCATGGGGTGCAGTGGCGCCAGCAAGACAGATCACAAATTCATCACCGCCGAAGCGAGTAAGAAGATCTTCTGAGCGAAGCACCGAAGTCAAGCGAGCAGCTATCTGTCGCAGCAGTTCATCGCCAGCAGCGTGCCCGTAGGTGTCGTTAATTGCTTTGAACCGATCAAGGTCAACAAAGAGCACTGTGGTTGGAGTGGTCTGGCCATGGCGATCTAGTGACGCACAGATGCCCTGCAAAGCTGCTCGCCGGTTTGGCAGCTCGGTAAGTGGGTCTTGATGCGCCAGTGAGCGAAGTTCTGCTTCTGCACGTAATCGATCTGTGACATCGTGCGAGGTGACCGCAACCGCATTTCCTAACGGCAGAACTTGCTGGCGAATCCAGCGTGGGTCATCAGTGTCTTTATCAATCTGAAGTTCCTCAAGCAGTGCAACGCCAGATGCTAAGCACTCAGCCCAGACCTGAATTAGTTCTGCTCCGGAGCTAGGAAAAACCTCTGAGACGGTGTGACCGAGAAGAGACACCATTGGCTTTTTCAGTAGCTTCGATGCAACCAAGTTGATCACCGCAAAGCGAAAATCAACTACATGACCCGAGTCGTCAAACTCGGCAGTCAAAATTGACTGGGCATCCATATTTGCAAACGCAGCCCGTCGAAGCAGTGAGTGCTCTAGGTCGGCGCACACAACGGGATCTAAAGCAGTAGAGGGATCAAGCACGATTCGCACACCGCAGCATGCCCACACCCAGTTTCACACCTAGAGTCACAAGATCACCACTGAGCGTAGTGTAGTAGATCTGCTAGCTAAGAGCCACGCAATTGCAGCCAAAAATGCTGCCATTCTGTAGAGATGCCTGAATCAGTCGACCCAAGCCGTGATTATCAGCCGCTTCCTGAGCCAACCCAAATTGGATCTACCTCTGAGGTAGTTCTAGCCACGTACAACCTTGGGCGAACAAGCCAGGGACACAGCCAGAGTCGATTCAGGGAGTCGACTCATAGTCAGACTCATCTGCTTTTTGCACACGCAACCGGCTTTTGCGCCGGTGTTTGGGCACCGCTAACTGACCATCTCGCCCAGTACTGCCGCACATCGTTAGATTTTCGTGGACACGGGCTTTCGAGCATTCCCGTTCACGGTATGAACTGGGCAGGTACAGCCGAGGATGTACTAGCTGCAATTGACCATTTCGAGCTTGTAAAACCCTTTGGAGTGGGTCATTCGATGGGTGGGGCTTCACTCATTCTTGCCGAGCAGATGCGCCCCGGCACCTTCAGCGGATTATGGGTTTACGAGCCAATTATCTTCCCTGAGGGCGGAATAGATTTGCTATCAGCCAGCAACGAAGTCAACGATTTTTCTGACAATAACCCGCTCGTGGCTTCTGCGCTTCGCAGACGTGACCGTTTTGATTCACCGGCGGTAGCTGAGCAGAACTTTGCGCACAAGTTGCCGCTCAGCGATCTGTGCGCCGCAGCGTTGCGTGCCTATGTGGAGTACGGATTTGAGAAACTTCCCGATGGTTCGATCACGCTTCGTTGCCGGCCCGAGATTGAGGCAGATACGTATCGTATGGGTGCACACCACGATGCATTTGCACACCTTGGTGAGGTCACCTGCCCCGTGACAGTTGCTCGCGGTCATACACATTTTGCTGGTCCAGCAGAGTTGGCACCACTTATTGCTCAGGCTCTACCCACGGCAACTCTTGAGGAGTTCCTTGAGCTTGGGCACTTTGGACCGCTACAAGATCCACTCAAAATTGCAGTCGCTATTCTGTCAGCGATAGGCGCTGTCACCGCTGCCCCCTAGCATCTAGGAATGTCGCTTCCACTGCCCACCTCGCTATCACCCTCCAAGGTCTCTACCTTCAAAGACTGCGCGTTGGCTTTTCGCTTCTCTGCAATAGACAAACTGCCTGAACCTTCCTCACTTCCAGCAGTCAAGGGCACAACGGTGCATAAGGCTCTTGAGTTGCTATTCGACGCTCAGCCTCAGTACCGCACGCTGCCTGCAGCGCAGCAATGTCTCGAGACTGCACTGGCCATGATTACTGCAGAAGAGGACTACCAAAGCTTGGAACTCAATCCCTCTCAGGCTCAGGCGTTTGCCACCGATGCTTCAAAAATGGTTGATCGCTACTTTGCACTAGAAGACCCCAGCAGCATTACTGCTGTCGGAACAGAGATGATGCTCGAAACACATCTTGGCTCTTTACTAGTTCGCGGGATTATCGACCGTCTCGAAGAGGATGAGAACGGCGGTCTAGTGGTGACAGACTACAAAACGGGAAGAACCCCATCGCCTGCTCAAGAGCAGCAACGCCTTGGCGGGGTGCACTTCTATGCATTCTTATGCGAAAAAGTCCTTGGTCGGCGACCAGCAAAGGTTCAACTCATGTATCTAGGCGGCAACCCGCAAATAATTACTGCCCTGCCATCTGAGCAATCAGTTCGTGGCATCGAGAAGAAGGTTGGAGCAGTCTGGTCTGCCATTGAACGGGCCTGCGCTGACGAGGATTTTCGTCCCAAAAAATCTGCTCTCTGCAACTGGTGTGCCTTTCAGGCCTACTGCCCAGAGTTTGGCGGCGACCCCAACCTCGCACGTGAGCTAGGGGCGGCTGCCCGAGGCCAAGGAGCCCGATGAGCACCCACCCCCGAGGACTCGCCACTGCAGTTTTGAAAAGCCCTGTTGTAAAGCGATTTGATCAATCTGCCGACCTGCTCGCAAAGGCCTCACATGGTTCTGAACCGATTGACCGTGTCTTGTATTCACTCTCGCAGGCAGCAAACCACAGCCTGCTGTGGCACTCAATCAACGCCGTGGATGCACTCACTGGTAGTCCGAGCCGCCGAAGACGAGCCTTCCGCCGAAGCGCCATCATTGCCATTGAGCAGGCAGTCATCAACGGCCCAGTCAAACTTATTGCCAAACGTGAGCGCCCCACAGAGAAAGATAGTCACCCCCACCAACTTCGTTCCCCGCAATCCTCTAGCTTTCCCAGCGGTCACGCGTCGGCAGCTGCTTGTGCAGCAACTTTGCTGTCTAATGATTTAGGAATGGCACCGCTGTGGTGGACACTCGCTGCTGCAGTCTCTTGGAGCAGGGTTCATGTTGGGGTGCATCATGCGAGCGATGTTGTGGCAGGCATTATTGCTGGACGAACTATCGCTCGAGCCGCTCAGCGGTTCTGGCCAAGCCGGTAGCGCAGGCGTTCGGCCTGAATGCTGCATTCAGCGAGTGTTCTGTTCGTGGACTCGTTAGCCTCACTGTTATGTCTGAGATTTCTTCTGAACAACAACATATGAGCGGTTTCGAGTCGCTTATGTGGGAGATGGAACGAGACCCGCAACTCTCTTCAACATTTGCCAACCTGACCTTGTTTGACCAGGTTTTGGATCGCAAAGCTTTTCGTTTACGGATGGAGCAAGCCATCGTCAACGTGCCGCGCCTTGCGCAACGAGTGGTCACTAGCGTCGCGCCCTGGGAACTACCGCGCTGGGTAGAGGACCCAGAGATTGACCTTGATCACCATCTTCGCTGGATGGATCTAGGGGGTAACGCCACACGTGAGGAACTGTACGAACTTGTTGCCACGCTCAGTCGGCAGCCATTCGATAGAGAGCGACCGCTTTGGGAGTTTGTCACCATCGAGGGCCTAGAAGGTGAACGATCTGCCATGCTGCAGAGACTTCACCACACCATTACCGATGGAGAGGGTGGCATTGTTCTTTCGGTTGAGTTCCTTGACTTTGAGCGAACACCACAGCCGCGTGCCGCTAGAACCGCTGCCGCGGCAACTACCCAAGAAGACCCATTGGGTAGCCAAGAGGAGTCAGAGGGGTACCCTGAGGACTCAGCTAAGCCTTGGTGGTCGAAGGCATCTGCCCCATTCCTCTCTGTAGCTAGTGGTGCAGCCTCACTTCCATCTCGCACTTCTGACATTGCCAGCGCTGTTCGCTCAGCAGCAAGACAGGCTCGAGTTGGTCATCGCTGCTCTCCTTTGTGGACGGAGCGTTCGCTTGGAAGGTGGTTCGGAACTACAACGCTCAACCTAGAGGACGTTCTGTCTGCGGCCCACCTTCTGGGTGGCAGCGTCAATGACTTCTTCATTGCCGGAGCCGCCGAGGCTGCCGGTGAACTGCACTATCTAGCTGGCAAAGAAGTTGAGTACTTGCGAGTTTCTATGCCAGTGAGCACCAGACATGACCGCTCTGCTGGTGGTAATGCTTTTAGCCCCACGCAAATGCTGGTGCCGACCGCAAGAATGAAACCCTCGGAGCGCATGACCGAGATTCATAGAATCGTGGCGAACGTGCGCAACGAACGAGCTATTGAGTCAATGGGCACAGCAGCGCAGGCTGCTGCGATGCTGCCTGCGGCAGCAATCCTGCGCTCAGGCCAACACCTTGCGCACTCAGTTGACTTCGTCTGCTCGAACGTACGCGCCGCGCCATTTGACCTTTTTATAGGCGGCGCGTTAATGCAAGCTAACTACCCAATCGGCCCTCTTGCAGGAACGTCATTCAACCTGACCACGATGTCGTATAACGGTTGGCTCTTTATTGGGCTTGCAGTCGACCCTGCTGCAGTCAACGAGCCACAAGCGCTGTTAGATCAATTAGACAAGTCATACGACAGGCTTTTTGAGTCAGTCGGATTGAAGCGTCAAAAACCAGACGCTTTCTGAGCCGGAACTAGTTTGAGTGAGTCGTCGTATCTAGGCGAACAAGAATGCTGCGGACATCTAACAGCAAGTCTGTGAACTCAACCGCCGATACAAGTGACCGATCTGATGCATCGCTCAAACCACGATCAATCAGATTGAGCGCTTCTTGCATAGTGACTTCCTCGGACAGCTTCGTTTGAAGAATTTCTGTTTCAAGAACCTCTGTCATTTTGCCTCCTACGCTCTGCGGACTTGGGATACCAAGCTCGACAAAGACAAGGGTACCCCCACGTAGGGACAACAACCGATCGCGTTGGCGAGAGTTCACACAACTTGGGCAGAATGCAGTTCTGCTGAGCTCGGCAAAGTTGCGGGGTACCGTCTTGAGATGCAAACCAACCCTCCCGTCATTGGAGTCACCTTCGCAAGCTTTCAGAACCTAGGCATGACAGTTGGCCTAGAGATTGCCAAGAATGCCAAGCAACTGGGCTATTCCTCGTTCTGGACTGCAGAAACCGTTGGCCAAGAAGCGTTCTCCACGCTGGCTGCAGTGGCAGTCCAACACCCCGAGTTTGACCTTGGTACTGGCGTCTTAGCCCTGCAACTTCGCACCCCCATGCTGGCAGCAATGGGCGCTGCCACCGTGCAAGACCTGTCACCCGCTGCACAGGTTCTATTGGGAGTCGGCATCTCATCACCTGTAGTGGTTGGCCGCTGGCACGGAGCCACGTACTCCCCGCACCCGCTAGCTCAGGTCAGGGAATACTTAGAACTCACTCGCGCCTGTCTGAGCGGCGAGGTTGTTAACCACCAGGGCGAGTTCTACAACTGCAATAAGTTTCGGCTCGGAGTTCGCCTAGAAGGGAATCGCCCGCAGTTAGTACTCGGGGCTCTGAACAGTCGGATGTTGTCGCTAGCCGGCGAACTGGCCGACGGGGTTTTGCTCAACTATCTGCCTGCCTCAGCAGTACCTTGGTGTATTGAGCAGGTTCGCCAAGCCGAGGCCACCGCTGGCAGGCAGGAGGGGTCCTGCAAGGTGTACGCATACGTCCACGTTGCTGTTTGTGACCGCGAAGCAGCCCTACCTAAGGCCCGAAAAGACATCTACTCTTATGCCGTAGTACCGGCCTATGCGCGGGCTTTTGCTCGCGCTGGCTTCGATAGCGAGATACAAGCCCTGAATCTGGCTCTAGCAAATAAGGATCGCGATGCAGCCGTACGAGCCATCTCTGATCGCATGGTCGATGCAATTGATATTTGCGGATCTACTGACACCGTGACTGCTGCGGTTCAGCAATACCGTGATGCGGGAGTAGAGGTGCCTGTCATCATGCCCATGCCTTGGGGTGAGGACCGAACAGATGTGATTCGCACCACCCTGCGCGCAGCGGTTGACATAAAAACTAACTAGCCATTAAGACAAGACAACCCAAGGGAACTCAATGGAACTAGCGCAGGCAAGCATTGTGGTTACTGGTGCTGGTAGCGGAATTGGCCTGGCTCTGTGCAAGCGCTTTGCAATTGAGCAGCCGCGGGCGATTGCCTTGCTGGACTGTGATGCTGCATCTGTTGAACGAGCAGCCACTCAGTTAGCTAGTGCCTTCCCAGCCATTCACGTTAGCTGGCACCAAGTTGATGTGTCTCAGGAATCCCAAGTGATTGATCTGGTCGATGCGGTCACCCAAGCTGACGGATTTATTGACCTTTTCTGTGGCAATGCTGGCATTGGAACTGCTCTTGGAATTGATGCTCCTAACGAGGTTTGGCAGCACGCCATGGACGTCAACTTGATGGCTCATGTTTATGCTGCACGGGCTCTGTTGCCAGCTTGGCTTGAGCAAGGTCGCGGCTATTACCTGCTCACTGCCTCGGCGGCTGGGTTACTCTCAAATTTGGGAGATGCCCCCTATAGCGTGAGCAAACACGGGGCTGTTGCGCTAGCTGAGTGGATGTCAATTACCTATGGAGACCAAGGGGTCGGGGTATCTTGCCTGTGCCCCCAAGGGGTTCGCACGCCGCTGCTCTTTCCAGGCACCAACAGCCCCACAGAGCATGCAGTTGCCTTAGCTGTGGTTCGAGCACAGCGAATTTTAGAGCCAACTGAGGTTGCCGACTGTGTTGTTACTGCAATTAATGCAGAGCAGTTTCTGATTCTGCCGCACCAAGAAGTAGCGGCCTACGAACAGGCCCGTGCGGGTAATCGAGAGCGTTGGCTCGGCGCTATGCGCCGCCTACAGGCGCAAATCGGCAGCAAGTAACCAACATGTCAGCAGGCAGAAATATTCAGCAGTCAGCGCAACTAGCCACACGGGGCGAGGACTGTGACCTGAAGAACGCTCTTGTATCGAGGACTGCATCTATGCAGCCGACTCACTCGAGGTTGCTGCCCTTTGCGCCACTGCCATACGCCCGGAGATCGCTGAACAGTATTTACTTTGACCAGAGTTTTCTAGCGCTACCGGCCCATGCTCTACCCCTTCACCTTTGGGAGTTGCATCGAGTACTTCAGGTTGGCGGAACTGCGCACCTGAGCGCTTGTGAAACTGCCGGTCGGGGGTACAACAACGAACTGTTTCTGCACCTAGTTGAAGGCGCAGGTTTTTCGGTGCAATCATCTCAGCCTTTCGCAGCAGCGGCTCCGCCAACGGGCGCTAACACGAAGGCTAAAACCAGTCCCGAGGCGAAACTACAGGTAGAGCTTGTGTTGCGCGCCGAGCAGACTCTGGCAGACACAGTTGGCCCTGAGATGCGGTTATTGCTTGTGGGCCTGAACCCATCGCTAAATGCCGCTGCCGCAGGAGTAGCATTTTGCACGTCTGCAAACCGAGCCTGGCCTGCGCTCGCGGCTGCGGGGCTGACCAACCCCGGAACCCCTAACTCCGAGCAAAATCCATCTGAACTCTTAATGACCCAAACGATTGGCATGACCGATTTGGTCAAACGCGCGACCGCGCGAGCCGACCAAATTGCACCTCAGGAGTTTCGTTACGGCCTCGCTCGCCTAGAGACTACCTGTCAGTTACTTCAGCCCCGGGCAGTATGCGTTCTTGGATTGTCTGGGTGGCGCCAAGCAGTCGGCAAGCACGTCGAAGCTGGCCTACAGGAGACCCAACTTGCAGGTAGACCTGTCTATCTGATGCCCAATCCAAGTGGCCTGAACACGCACACAAATCTGGCTGCACTCACTATCCACTTTGAGCGAGCAGCTGCCCTAGCCGACGAGGCTAGCTAGCAGATTCTGGCTGCGGCGACTAGGAACACTTGAGTGCTACTACATCAAATCCTCGAATTTGCAGCGGCTGAGTCACCCCAGAGTTTGGCGCTCATTGCTGCCGAGCGGCAGTGGACATTTGCTGAGCTCCTTGACGAGGTCCAACGTTTGGCAGTTGATATCAGCAGCCTGACCACACCGGGAGATCGTGTAGCAATCATCTCTGACAACTGCCCCGTCCTGCTTACTGCCCTCTACGCCATACCTGCAGCGGGCGCAATCGTCACCCTTGGCAACACCCGACACAGTGTGACAGAGCTGACAGCGATGATTCACTCAACAGAACCGACCGTGCTGCTAGCCAGTTGCGAACAGCTCGATCGTCTTGCAGCCGAGCTACCAAACTTCGCGTCGCTTCGAACAGTGATCTGCATGAACGGCACTCATGAGTCTGCTCATGCGCACTCCGATCTTAAACCTGGCACACAAGCTTCTGAACCAGTCATTGACCCGGCAGCACCGGCTTGGCTTATTCACACCTCCGGCACCACTGGCACCGCCAAAGGCGCGCTGCTGAGTCACCGCAGCCTGTTGGCCGCAATTCAGAACACGGCGTTGTCGCGGCCAATGTCAACCGAAGATGTTTACCTTTTTCCCTTTCCCCTCTTCCACGTGGCTGCCTACAACGTGTTGCATGTTCACCTTCGCCGACGGCCGGTGGTGTTGTTGCCGCGCTTCGATGCCGGTGAGGTACTTCGTCTGATTCAAAGCCATAGCGTTACCACCTGCTCCCTTGCACCCACGATGTTATCGATGCTGCTTGATCATCCCGACCGGGCCACGACCGATATCTCCTCCCTCCGGCAAATCTCTTATGGGGCCTCGGCCATGCCACTTGATCTTTTGCGCCGCGTGTTGAAAGAACTGCCCGACTGCGGTTTAGCTCAGGGCTATGGCATGACTGAGCTCAGCGGTAACGCTGTATTTCTTGACCCAGCGAGTCACCGCCTAGCGGCTAGCACCCACCCGCATCTACTTGCCGCAGCAGGTAGACCAGGACCATTAGTTGCGCTGCGCATTGCCGGTGATGATGGTGCCGAATTGCCACTCGGACAGTCCGGCGAGATTTTTGTACGAGGAGACCAAGTCTGCGAGGGGTATTTTCGGGCGCCTGACGCAACTGCCGAGTCTAAGCACGGACCTTGGTTTGCAACTGGTGACATCGGCCGGGTTGACGAACAGGGGTATCTGTACATCTTGGACCGCAAGAAGGATCTGATTATCTCGGGTGGAGAAAACGTTGCATCTAGAGAGGTCGAGGACCTGCTCAGCACTCATCCGCAAGTGGCGCAGGTGGCAGTTATTGGCCTTCCAGACGACCACTGGGGCGAAGTGGTGTGTGCCGTAGTGGTTGCAACAGCGGGTGCGAGTGATGGCACAACCGCGGACACAGATATTGACAGTGCTGAACTCATTGAGTGGACACGAGACAAGATTGCCGGGTTTAAGCGCCCGCGCGTGGTGTTAGTAGTTCAGGAACTTCCCGTCAACGCCTCTGGGAAGGTCGACAAACGACTGCTTCGCACAACCCTCCCGGCTAGGAACTGAAGCTCGCCTATCTGGGAGCAAGATCCCGTATTGCTTTTCGTTGGTCATAACCGAATGGCAACAATGCAAGCGCAGGCGTGGTCACACCGTTGGCCACATACCGGCCTATCTGCTCACGGCAGTGCTCAGGGCTACCAGAGATGATGAGTTCATCAACTAAAGAATCTGGAATAGCTGCAAGCGCCCCTTGACGATCTCCCTCAGACCAAAGCTTCGACATCGGAGCGAGTTGCTCACCTCGGCCTAACCAGTTGTGAAATGCCGCATACACCGGGACTGTCAAGTACGCAGCAATGGCGAACCGCCCAAGAGACAACACGGCCTCGCGATCAGTAGTTGGCGCAACAAAGATTCGAGCCACTACCTCCCTAGTTGGCGAGTCAACGCTGCCGGCACCTGCAGCTTGAACAATCGGTGCAACTGTTGAGACATCATCGGCAGAGAGCCAGTTGATGATGGCCCCGTCGCCATCAGTCCCGGCTAGGCGCAACATTCCCTCTCGCAGTGCAGCAATAAGAATTGGTGGCTGCTGAGCGGGCCGAATCCCCAAACGAAACCCTGCCACTTCAGAGTTGCCAAACTGACCCGTCATTTTCTGGCCAGACATTGCCAAGCGCAGAAAGCGAACCATGTCTTTTACTTGGCGGTATGGCTCATCGAAGGGGATGCCATTCCAGCGCTCAACAATCACGTTCGAAGAGGTACCAATTCCAAATACAAATCTGCCCGGTGCGGCATCTGCAAGCGAAGCAACTGATTGCGCCAACAACGCAGGCCCGCGCGTATATGCAGGAACTATCGCTGTGCCTAGGCGCAGTGATGGCGCCCAAGCCGAAGCCAATGCCAGCGGGGTGAACGCATCAGCGCCATTCGCCTCGGATGACCACACATCGGTGTAGCCAAGGTCGGCCAGTTCAAGAATCCAGTCTTTTTGTTCCGCAAGAGCCACACCGTCAAAGGGAATGGTCATGCCATAACGTCGCCCCTGGGGCAAGCTGCGAGTAGCTGGGTCAGAAAGCGGGACTGTCTCTGAGGGAGTGGACATCTGTTCACCCTAAGCGGAAGCGAACTCCGCCACAGAACTGCAGCCAGTGAGATTTAGGTGCGCGGCTTGTGTAGAACTGCAGTTTGGCTAGCCGTAGCCAAGAGCTTGCCGTCTTGAGCCCATAGATACACCGAGCCATGACCAAAGCCGTTGTTGATTCCGTCCACGCGGATATCACACAGCACCCAATCCGTGGGCTCTAGTCGCTGTACACGAATCGTATTGTCCAGACTATTTGAAGGAACCCAGCGACCAGTGGCCTGCGCAATACCAAAGGGCAGGTAGTCCCCCAAAACTGCAAGGCCGGCAGCCGACATCTCAATCTCTGGGGTCTGCACCCATAGCGCCGAGCGGCCACGGGGTGCCGGATTGCCATCAATCTCATCCCAAGGCGATCCAAGGGCCAGTCGGATGTTTAAGCGGCCCATAATCGACTCGCTGTCTGCCACCATGTCGCTACGAAGCGGGCAATCTTCTGGACTAGGTACCAGCGGCATCGTGCGCCATTGTTCATCAATCTTTATGTCTTTAGATCCGAGGGCGGCGTTCACCGTGAGAATTTCCCGGTCTCCAACGTGCCCAACGGCGCGTGCCTGGCTCGTGCGCTTACCAGAGACCGCCACTGTCACGTCAAGGTCCATAATCTCGCCGACCATTGCAAACGACAGGTACTGCGCTGTGGCCCACACGACTGGTCGTCCACAGACCGACTCCATTGCAGCCACAGCAGCGCCAAGCCCACAGCCGCCAAACATAAAGCGATCCCTAGTAGCGATGCCATCAGTAATGGGCATATACCAGCGAGAAGGGTTGTGTGTTGGGGTGAGTCCCAAGAACTCTGCAGCATCCATACCCACAGGATACGTGGCGCAAACATCACCCAAGTTCGCCCTCGTGTCCCAAGCTTCCTACGATGTAGCAATCCCGGTGTGTTCAACAGAGCAATGCAACGCCGGGGGTATTGTTGTAGAAACTGCTCGAATCGGGGAGAACACATGACAGATAGTCCATGGCTCGGAGATGCATGCTCGCTAGTCGATGCATTTCGTGCAGGAGATCATTCACCGGCAGAAGAATTAGAGGCAACGCTCAGTGCGATTGAGCAGAGCGAGATGAACTGTTTCTCTTTCGTCTCGGCCGAGTCAGCTCGCGCTCAGGCAGCAGTGGCAGATATTGGCCAACCCTTTGGAGGCGTACCGTTCGGCGTTAAAGAGTTGAGCCATTACAAAGGCTGGCCTTATACGGAGGCCTCGCTTGTGTTTGCCGACGGCATATCTGACCGAACCGACACAGTAATTGAGCGGGCTGAATCACTTGGTGGTGTGGTTTCAGTTGGACTCACCACGGCATCAGAGTTTGGTGGTCTAAACGTGAGCATCACCAAACTGAACGGCGTCACGCGCAACCCGTGGCAGCTCGACCGAACGGCTGGTGGCTCATCTGGCGGCAGCTCAGCTGCTGTGGCCGGCGGACTCTTGACCATGGCCTCTGGCGGTGACGGGGGCGGAAGTATTCGAATTCCGGCAGGGTTCAATGGCCTACCGGGCATGAAAGGCACCGCTGGTCGAATCCCTCGCGGCCCACAGGCCCTGATCCATCCACTCACCGTGGTTCTTGGGGTCATGTGCCGATCGATTAGAGACATCACGAGGTTCTACGATGTGACCGCCGGTTACGATTCTAGAGACCCATACTCTTTGCCAAAGGTTGCCGGATGGGAACAACATTTAGGTTCACACCTAGGGGCGTTGCGTGGTCGCAAAGTGGCCATTGTGTCCGATCTTGGGTCGGCCGTAGTCAACCCTTCAGTAACAGAGTTGGTCAATGAGGCCGGCAGGCTTCTGGCAGATGAAGTTGGGTTAGAGATCGTCGAGATTGACTTGGCGTTCCCGTCAATGGGGTTTGAGTGGGCCTTGGGGAATCTCTCTGGTTTGTATGCAGACCTAGAGGGGCTGTGGCCGGAGTGTAAAGAGCTACTCACCCCGGAGATTGCCTTCGGAATGAGTATTGCGGAGCGCAAGTTCTCATTAGCCATGATGGCTCGGTCAGAAACTGCTCGGACCGCAGCCAATGAGGCCGTCGCGGCAGCCTTTGATCAGGTTGACTTCATTTTTAGTGCAACAAACCCCGACGTTGCCTTTCCCGCAGAGACAAGCCTGCATCTTGAGGTTGCAGGGCAACCCGTTGGCCCAGAAAATAACGGGGCTCTCACCATCCCTTACAACATCGTTGGCAACCCGTCGTTGTCTGTTCCAATTGGACAGATCAATGGACTGCCAGTGGGGATGCAGATTGCGAGTCGACACCATGAAGATGCTCTTGTGCTTGACCTTGGCCTAGCACTCGAGCGCACCCGACCTTGGCCACTCGTAGCAACTGCTGCGCCCTGCTAGCTCCCTGCTAGCTCAAGTGCTGACTCGATTAATACAGCCCGGGGAGCGCTCCCCGTTGCTTCACTGTCCCACCCTGAGCTCATACTTGTTACATGACACAGCAGCTCACACTCATAGCAGGGGAACCCGACCGCAAGCCAGTGGCTCCCATTGCTCATGACATACAGCGGAGCGCGCGAATCGGCCTTCAACAAGCGCGAGCTGCCCTGGCCGAGGCAAACCGCCGTGTTGCGGAGCGAGAGTCTGAGCGAATAGCAGAGCGAGAAAAGGCGCTACTGGCGCTCTCCGATGTCGCCCGTCGGCTAGCTCTTGTTGCATCTGCCCCCCAACAGCCCCGCTCGGAGCCCTTTGCGGAGATTGTCGAGATTGCCGAGCAGCCCTCACGGTCCGCCGCATAGCAATATGCCATCCACGGTCGATCACCCTATGGCTAGCCTCCTAAGATTCTCTTATGCCTGAAGTTGTGATTATTGACGCAGTCCGCACGCCCATCGGTCGTAAAAATGGCGGCCTTGCTTCGGTTCATCCCGCAGACCTACTCGCTGGGGTGCTTAGAGAGCTTGTCTCACGAACAGGAATCAACCCTGCTCAGGTAGATCAAATAGTTGGAGGCTGTGTTAGCCAGGTTGGGCAGCAGTCATTCAACTTAACCCGCACGGCTTGGCTCAGCGCCGGCCTGCCGCTGAGTGTGGCTGCCACCACCATCGACACCCAATGTGGCTCCTCACAGCAGGCAACCAGTTTTGCTACTGCGCTCGTGGCCGGCGGCATTGCAGATGTTGCAATTGCTTGCGGGGTTGAGTCCATGAGCCGTGTGCCGATTGGGTCAAATAGCTCCAAGAAGCTCGGCTTTGGAGTACCTATTCCCAAGTCCTACTTTGACAGTTTCGAGTTCATCTCACAGTTTGAAGGTGCTGAGCGCATCGCACACAACTGGGGTATCAGCCGGCAGGACTGCGACGAGTTCGGGCTTCGCTCCCAACAGCGCGCAGCAGCAGCGTGGGAGCAGGGCCGTTTCGAGTCACAGATAGTGTCAGTACAAGCACCCGAACTCGATGCAGAGGGTGCTCCCACTGGCATAAACGCAACTCGAACCCAAGATGAAGGCCTGAGAGATACCACGCTAGAGAAGCTCGCTTCGCTCAAGCCCATTGACAGCGACCATGGCGTGCACACTGCCGGGTCCGCATCACAGATCTCTGACGGTGCCGCAGCAGTGCTCATCATGTCTGCAGAGAAAGCCGCAACGCTTGGGCTTACCCCGAGAGCCAAGGTGCTTGATTCCTGCATGGTGGGAGTCGACCCAGTACTCATGCTCACCGGACCCATAGAAGCAACTCGGCGGATGCTTGCCCGCACCAAAATGTCGATCACGGATTTTGACTTGTTTGAGATTAATGAGGCCTTTGCGTCAGTAGTGCTTGCCTGGGCAAAAGAGGTTGGGGCAGATCTTGATCGAACAAATCCCAACGGTGGTGCAATAGCACTGGGCCACCCACTCGGCGCCACCGGAGCATTTCTTATTACCAAGGCGCTCAATGAGCTTGAGCGAACTGATGCCACCAACGCCCTGATCAGCATGTGTTGCGGTGGTGGCCTAGGAACAGGAACCATCATTGAGCGGTTGTAACCCAACGGTGGCTGACCCAACCGCAGGTCCGGGCCACAGGTTGCAATACTTGTTGCTGGGCCTGTGCGCGTTAGGCAGCGCTGTTCTGATGACAGTTTCGGGGTGTTCCCAAGATTCGGTCGGCTCCCCTTCAGACAATCTCAAAGCAAACGCCAAGGTCATACGCGTGGTAGACGGAGATACCATCTTGGTTGAGTCTGATGGTGCCGAAGAGCGAGTACGGCTTATTGGTATCAATACCCCAGAAAGTGTGCACCCCACAAAGCCTGTGATGTGCTTCGGGAAAGAGGCATCAAAGCATCTGGTCTCGCTGCTCAAGCCCGACACACCCATTCAGCTAGTCAGAGATGTAGAGCCACGAGATAAATACAGTCGCCTACTGGCCTATGTCTACCGAGCTCAAGATGGGCTGTTTATCAACCTTGAACTAGTCGCTGCCGGCTATGCCGACCAATATACGTTTCCACCCAACGTTGCCCATGTTGAGCAGTTTCGAGCTGCTGCAAGCACTGCACGACAACAAGGGGTGGGTCTGTGGTCTGCTTGTTCTAAGCCGTTCGAGGAGTAGCGCTGCTTCGTTGCAAGTCGCGAAGTTCACGCCACCCAATCAGGACTGCCTGAGCAGCTTTAACCTTGTCTCTCATAGCCGGCTCTTCAGTAAGTAGCGCCAAGTCGTCGATTCTGCCAGCAGCATCAGGCGCGCAGGCCTGAAGCTCTGCATGGTCAACCGCTGGGTGCATGTAAATCTCTGTAACTCCAGTGGGCAAGTCCAGCAGAATCTCTTCGAATGGGACTCGGGCGCTCACTCCTGAGTAGAACACAAGGGTGTCTACGGTCAGGATTCCTTCTCGCGCAGCAAGGTCTCTAAATGGAAAGCCAACTAGCTCTTGGGTTTCAATCCCAGATAACCGAATGGGTAACTCAAACTCCATGGCTAGATTTAAGTAGACATCAAAGAACTCGGGCCGCAGTTGCAAAGTACCCATATGCGAATCCAGATGGGTAACGTCAATACCCCATTCAAGTGCTCGCTCAATCTGCGCTCGCAGCTCACGATGAACTTCATCAAGGTCGGCGTGATCCCACACATCAAGAATGGTTCTAGGGAACCCACCACCACCACCAAGCAATGAGGGTGCTTGGGTGATTGGACCCCAGCGATAGAGCTCAAACTCGGAGTTGAGCGTTAGGTGAACTCCAACATCTTCGCCTTGATACTCAGAAGCCGCGTGACGCGCCCAAGGGCAGGGCACCATAAGGGTGGCCGAGGTAGCTAAACCGGATCGAACCGAGCGATACACCCCCTCATTTGCTGAATGGCACATACCAAGGTCGTCACAGTTGATTATCAAAATACGGGCATCGGGGGCGTAGCCAAGTTGTTCAACAAGAGAAGGCACTCTTAAGAAACTACTCCTCTCGTGGCTTTTCGAGGTCAGCGCAGAACACTGCCGAGACTCTGCGAGTGCTGGCTTGGCAGGCCACAACATAATCAGCGACAGAAAACTCGCCCAAAACTTCTACCGTTCGTAGGCCAGCCACTGCTAAGTCTGATCTGATTAAGCCAAGCACTGCTGCCAGCAAACCACCATGCTCACGGCTGAGAGTCAGGGCCGGATCAGTAGAGTCTGGCGCTACGGCAAAGACCACCGGCCCAATAACCCCAAGCCTGTAGATGGAATGCACTGCGACACAGCAAATTCCTCTGCCCCGGGGGCTTTGTGCAAACACAGCAGTTCCCGCTCGGGCAGCTATTGAAACTACCTCGAGCTGCAATGGTGCATGCAGAGCCACAAACTCAAGCACCGCGTCAAGTTGCTCATCGGTCTCAACACGCGCAACCTCTACTCCTGCTGGGGATGCAACCCGTGCACCTTGAATAGTCGAACACACCAGATCGGTGGCCGTCCCCTGCGACTGATACCCCATTGATGCAATCAGACTAATGGCGGCTGTCCAGCGCAGGTCCACACCACTAAAGAGTCCCACTGGGGCTCGGCCACCAATTGCCAGGCTGCTTGCTCCGTGGGCTCTCGCCCAATCCTCGGCCGCTAGCAATAACAATCGCGCCAAACCCTGGCGACGTCGAGTTGGATGGGTTACGAGCAGTTCTAGCTGGGCCTGACCGCCCGTCATGCGAAGCGCTGCGCAGGCCATACCATCGGCGGGGCCAAGCACCACGTTCGGGGCATCCTCGGCACGGGGCAAACACAGCTCAAGGTCATCCTCACTGAGCGACTCTTGGTCGAACCCAACTTGGCAGAGAGCCACAAACGCTGCAAGGTCGCTCTGCCCCCATAGCTTCACCTCGTCACCTGCTAAGTAACCGTTAGAAAAGTTACGGCCATCAGAGTCGACCACGTGTCTAGCGTCCGGGAACACCGGCGAATAGATCAGACTCGGGCAGCTCAGAAGTAACGAGCGACTGCGCCAGCACATAATCATCAAAGGGGTGCACATCTCGTGCAACTTCTGTAGGTAGCCCAAACCAAAACTTCTCGGTGGGGTCAACCTGCGTGGCGTGAGCAATCAAGGCTTTTTCTCGAACCTCATAGAACTCTGCAATCGGAACCCGAGTGGTGATTCGGTTAACAGACTCCATGGCCTCGATCCGTTCGATCCATTCACCGCCAAACGGCGACTCCAGCCCGAGCTCCTCAAACTTGCTATGCAGGGCTTGGATTCGCTCCTTTGACCATTCGGTGTAGTACAGCTTGAGCGGCTGCCAAGGCTCACCAGCATCTGGGTACCAGTCTGCCGAGCCAGAACGCTCAAATGCAGGCAGCGTCACCTCATGAACCTTTAGGTGATCCGGGTGGGCGTAATGCTGTTGATCATCGCTGTAAGTGACAATGACCTGAGGTCGGTCACGCCGAATGATTCGCACCAGTCGCTCAACCGCCGAGTCCAGGGGTGCATTCCAGAAATTGTCTTCACGAGCGTTAGTGTCACTATCTGGCATGCCCGAGTCGTGATACCCAAGCATTTCTACGCGTTCATAGCCAATGATCGCAGCAGCAGCGTTAAGTTCCTCGAGTCGCACCTGCGGTAGATTCTCACGAACCTCTGGACGGTCCATTGCAGGGTTCAGAATATCTCCGGCCTCTCCCCCTGTGCAGCAGACCAAGGTGGCGAAGATTCCCTCTGAGCGGTACTTTGCGATGCTTGGAGCACCCTTCGAGGATTCGTCATCTGGGTGCGCGTGCACGGTCAGCAAGCGAAGCGGGTTAGGAGCAGAAGCAGTCATGGCCTTATAGGCTAGTAGTCACTGCCGGTCGTCTTCGGACAGGCGGGTGTTATCGAGTAGCGCCGCTGCGAGATCTAGATAGCGGCACCAGCGTGAACTCCCCAGATGGGTCATCCTCGTCTTCAACTACGGCCCATCCGCACAGCTCAGCGAGTCTGCTCCGACCCTCTTGAGGACCCGAGGCTATGAGTTCGTCAAAAGCGTTAATTACGACTGCACCGCGTGGTCGATAGATATAACGGTTGTCTCTTCGAACAGCAAGCACCTGAAACCCAGGTTCAATGTCTAACTGCAATTCGGCAAGACTGCAGCCCGCTACTGATGAGTCAGCCGCCACCGGGACCTGAGTTGCTACAACATCTGCCTCTCCGAGGGCGAGCTTGACAATCGGATGAAAGCCGCGGTCATCAGTAATAAGCCAGACCATTTGCGCTGCTTGGTCTCCAAGTTCTTCAGCAGCCGAGGCCAGTTGTAGAAGGCCACGAAGCGGCGCAGGATCTACGTCTTTCTTTGCAGCTCGCAACACCCAGAGCTGCAGATGATCCTTCATCTCATCAAGGCGCTCAGCTAGGTGGCGAACCTCGGCTGCAAGGCCGTTGTCTCTCAGGGCGAGCGCAGAATAAGCAAGACCCACCGCTGCTTCAGAAGTGTTCTTCATTTCGACGAGTACATCAACGGCGCGGTCAAGATCAGTAAGCGCTCCAGCGGGCGCACTCATCGGAGGATCCCAGGTTGGCGCCGCAGCAAGTTCATGCAACCGAACAATCCCTGCAGGTGCGCCTCGAAGAAACAGCACATCACCGGGCACCACAACAAAATCGCCATCGATCTCGTCGATCATCCAAGAGCGGTCTCTGCGAATGGCCACCACTCGCATGCCGCACTGAATCGTAATCTCTAAGTCCTTGAGAGGACGATGTGCCATATGTGAACCCTCACGAATCCACACTCGGTGAGAAACCTCTTCAGCGTTAGATAAATCACCGATGAGCTCATTCGGAATACCCAATCGGTGAGTCACGATTCGGGTCACATCCACTGCAGCATTTGCAATGCTCTCGATGGCCGAAATGATTTGTAGCACCGATGCCATCCCCTCTGCTTCGGCAGGGCGCCTGACGGCCATGATGCACACTGCCCTCATGTCTTGCACTAGGTCATTCATGCGCTCTTCAAGTTCAGCGACCTCATCGGCCATGCCGGGGTCGTTAAAGTAAACAGCCGCATAGGCCAGATCGACCATGATCTCCGAGGTGTCTTTTGCCTCGGCGAGCATGGCCCGCAAACTTCGGGGTCTGTCATCCATAAGAAGTTCTTTCAGGATAGGCCCTTGGTGGACCAACATGCTTCTTCTTTGCGATATCGGACTTTTCTGCGGTCACATCACGACCCAGGACATCAGTCGATTCTTCGGGCAGCGAAAGTAACAGCACTGGCAGCCCTTGCAATTCAGCGCTGCTACCCTTTGATGATCGCTGAGCGGAGCGCTCCGGGGGGCAAGATGGTAGAGCTACCGAGCGTGACCCCAGCGAAACAAAGACGGAGTAGGGAAACTCATAATCGAATCCTCAGCGCTGCCAGTTCTCTCGTGGCGAGCAAGACCTTCGACGAGGTAACGATGAACGAGTTATGTCTCACCGCCAGTGTCTCATCAAGCTCGTTCTATGCCAGATTCCACTCCAAGCAGGAGGTCATTCTTGCGCTGTTCGAACTTCACTCCCAGCAGGCCCGAGCAAATGCCACGGTAGCTCTGCGTGAAATAGACGCCCGGCAAGGCTCCGGTGAGGAAAAGGTTCGCGCTCTGCTCAGGTCCTATATGCGCTTTGTGCGGCGAAACCGACCCGTCATGGTCTCAATTTTTGCCGAGCCTTCGCTGATTGACCGTTACTTTAGGCTGAGTTCTTGCTGCGAGCGGGGTTTGCTACCCGAGTGGCCACGGCCTCAATCCAGCGGGCAGTCGGGCCCCCTACACACTTTGGCGAGCGGACGGGCCTGAAAGACAGCCAGATGGTGGACGAACTGACAGTAATCCTCACGCCATACCTTCTAGCAGCTTCGTCTGAATCTCAAGACTGAGTTGACTCATTCCAGTTCAAAGTAGTTGACTGCGTAGATTCGGTTCGTAGCCCTGCAATCACGCAGGCCGGCGACTCAAGCCAATCGGGGGATTGACATGACTACTAAACCTGAATCTCGAGCGACGCGTCGTCAATTAACCCATAAACGGCTCTGGCTCATTATCGGCATTGTGGCAGCGCTAGCCGTTCTCGCCGGCGCATGCGCCACGCCACCCCCGGTGCCGCCGACTACAACACGTCTACCTGCAATTGATCCAGAAATTGACAGTCTGCTCTCTGACCCAGAGTTCACTGCCCAATTTGGCGATACAGCAGCGGAACGAGACAGCATTGTAGCTGCGGTTCGAGACACTCTGTCCAAGGACAGCGAATGGGGCGTAGACCCGGCCGTGGTAGCTCGAAACGGCGCCGACAAGGAAGACGCCGATTCCGCAGCGAGTGATGCACAAGCTGCCGAAGCAGCAGATCTAGTCTCACGCGCCGCTGATGAAAAGATACGGCTTGACGCAGCCCTAGAGACTCCCTCACTCGAAGAACTACAGCAGTCCCAAACTGAACGATCAGATGACTATGACTTAAGCGCCACCAACGAAGCATGGCTAGCCACCGAAGGCTCGGCAGAGGCCATAAGTACCCTAGAAAGCGCGTATGCCACCAAACGAGCCGAAGTTGAATCAGTCCGAGACCAGCTACTAGCTGACGGACTCCTTGAGGCCGTTGATGCAATCCCCGGCTACGTGCCGACCGAAGGTGCTAGCGATCCACAGTGGGCCGCTATTTGGGCCGAGGCGCTCAAGGAACGAGGGCCGGCCACCGGAGCGTGTGTCAACCGCGACAGCAGCCGCAATGCCCCGAAAAAAAACTCACTGCGCCCCGGCACTATTTATTCGCCCTACCAGAACACATTTGCCGGATCTTCTGGCACTCCCACTTACCTTGGCCAACTAAAGACTGTGATAATTGATGGCAAGCGGAACTTTATTGTCGAAGGCCATCTCGGTGACCTTGATGTGCTCGGGCTCTTTTCCTGGCTCGAAATCCAAACTCAGCTTCGAGCCCGAATCACAATCCACACACCGTCGAATATTGCCCTCAACTACGAGGGTATCGGGCCGTTTATGCAAGAAGGAGTGCCCGGACAGCCACTGCAGTCGGGTCAGGTACAGGTCCTTTGCTACAAAGAGGACCTCAGTTTACCTACTGGTGCGCCAATCAGACGAGCAATGTTTCGTGCGTTTATACCCATGGACGCTGGCGGTTCACCGCTGGCCGAGCCCGGCTTTCAGGTGCGAGCCACCATTTCAAACCTAGCCATTAACCCAGGCTTTTTCTTCGGTGCCGATATGCGAACCGTTCACCTGGGCAAAGCACCGCTGGGCTATGGCCAGACGTTGACGGGCGGCGGCATCGGCTTGTCCGCCAGCCGCGGAGTGATTGTTGACGACAACGCCATCAGCGTGGACGACCTTGAGAGCACAATCACTTCTGCGGTCAACCCGGCGCTAGCCAGCGCAATGTCAGGCCTGGACGGCACAAGCGACTGGGTTCTCGGAAGGAAGGGCGGTAACTGGGGCTGGTTTGGCTTCCATATCAATAACTCGGAACCCAACAGCCCCAAGGTTGACCTCGATTGGAGCCAGACCAACAACTCCTCCGGACCGGACGATGAGTACCGACTAAAGGGAAGCCTCACCATCGACGACTGGCTAGTCGAGGGCTATACCAGTGTTCCATTTGCAGCACTTGGCCTCATCCCGTGCTACTGGAGATTCAAGATCGATGCGTCCGCGGCGATTTACGCAGCAGTCGACGTGAACGACACTGCCCGAACTATCCTCCAGCCCGACGTTGAGATCGGTCCGATCAGTCTCAACGTGCACAACATGTTCGTGTCGCCGATTCCTTTAGGGTGCAACTTTCTTTACGCCGCCCTTTGGGCAGACAAAATGGTGGAAAAGCTCAACGGCCTGATTCCCGCCGTGAACGGTTTACTGCAAAACAAGCTTCAGAACCAGACCAACCTGCAAGCCGCCGTGCCAGCGAACATCCCAATCGGCGGGAACAGCAACATGCAAGTGACCTTCGCCGGGTTCAACGACACTTGTGCCCCCTATGCGTGCAATGGCAACCACGCTGGCGATGTGGCCATGAGTTGGGCCGGCCTTGAGGCCACCGCCGACCTGCGCTTTAGTGACACCAAACCCGCAGCAGCAACGCGGCGGTTCCCCGCCTCGTATTCACCCACAACAGGCGACACTGCGAATGGTCGGGTGCGACAGCATTTCGGTCCTCAGAACGAGATCACTGACTTTGGCGCCTGGGTCAACCCTTCGGTGCTCAATCAGGCGCTACGGGTTATGGCCGAACACGGTCGACTCGACCTTGGTTCAAGTCCAGCCACACCTGCCGTTGCAAGGTCAGCCCCGATCTACTTATCTAAGCCAATTGCGGCGGATAAGCCGCTCGGCATCTTCCTCCCCCATCTGGAAATCAACGACCAGGCGAATGGCAATATTTATGCTCTAGATGCACTCGCTGCTGTTGGGGTTGGTTTTGATCCCGCCACCCGAAAACTCGTGCCAAATACTGTGTCACCAACAGACCCGTCATTCGCAATTGCTGCTTGGACACTCAAGTGCTCGAGCCCTCTGTGGGTGACGTGTAACGGAATTCCCGCGTTCGTATCCACAGCAGCAAACTGGGTAGCCAACACGCTGCTCGACCCGTTGCTGCAGAATTCAATCGGGCAGGTGACGATTCCGACTACCGGAAACTTCACTCTCACGAACCTGAAGATCCTCAATGAGGATGGCCACCTCGGGATCCGCACCTCGGTCGGGGTTGCGCAGCTTCGGGCATGGGGCGGCTTCGACCTCTCCCAGGGCACCTACAACTTCTTTACCTTCTGGGAAGGCCTCGGTGGCACTGGACCAGTCACCTACACGTGGACGATCACCGACTTGATTAACAACAACGTTCTTCTGAGTACTACGTCGCAGCAGCATGAGTTTGGTTCGCTCCCAATCTCGGCTCTAAGCGTGTTTTCTTTTCCAGGCCTGCACATGAGGTTGGTCAAGGCCACCATCTCCGCTACCCGCGGACCCAACACGAAGTTCGCCACCCATACTCTGACAATTCCCGCCTAACTCTTGATTGACTGAAGATAGAGGTTCAAGAAAGAACACAGCCACGTTTCCGGTAGTGAACAAATCTCAGTCCTGCAGTTCGTCAGATCTGCAGTTCGGGGGCGTCTTCAGCTTCCGACGGATGATTGGCGCTTGAGCTCTAAGGGGGCACTGATCGCGGGCGAGGGTCAGTGGCACGGCGCAGGGGCGGTACAAATCTGACGGTGTAGAAGCTGTCATTATCATCGCTCAACCTGCCGACAGCAGTGGTGGTTGCACTCCATCTCACGCCGGTGAAGTCGGCGCCAATCTGGCGGACTCCAGGATGTACTTCGACTACCTCGGGCAGCGCAAGGACAACACCACACTCACCAAGTTTCGTTGGAGCAACACAAGGTGCCCCGACGGCAGAATCAGTGACGCGTCGATCAAATACCTGCATAAATAACCTCAGACCCTAAGGCTGGTAGTTGTAGCTACAAACGCTAAGGCGCCTTCCACAACACAGTTGAGGGGCACCTTGCCGCGTCAGATCACAACTGCAAGCTGCCGTGACTCAGCGAGCAGAACCCCTTGTGCGTCAAATATCTGACCCTGCTCAATCAAGTAGCCATCTCGAGCAAGGGGGCTTTCGAACAAGACAAAACAGAAGTCATAGGGGTCGGTGGGAAGCCCCCTGAAGTGAATCGTCAAGTCAACAGTCGGCACAAGTAATGGTTCGCGCACACGACTAAAGATGGGCGGCAGCCATGCATCGGTCATTGCAGTAAGTGCAACTACATCAATGGGTTCACCACCCGCGGGACGAAGCCAACCACCAGTACGCGCCAAAGATTTGCCCAAGGGCAGTGGCTTGAATGGATGCTCGCCAATCACCCACCGCTGTTCATAGTGTCCGCGCATGGGAATCTCCCGGCTGGGGTCAAAGTCCACTTCACTGATTTGATCTGCACTCGGCACAGCTGTTCCATCGGCTAGGCGTGGCAAGCCCGGCAGTTCATCAAAGCTCAGCGCTTGTTCTCTGCTCTCGGCAAGTACAGCGATGGCCATAACCATCAGCTTTCCGTTCTGAGTCATGCGTGCAGAAAGGTTCGACACCGTCCGACCCTTTCGCTCCACCATCACCTCGATCTGCACGGCACCCTCTTGCGGCACGCGCAAGAACTGCAAACTGATTGATCTGGGTGCTCGGCTGGGCTCATCTACCTCGGCACATATCGCTCGCAGAATGATTGCCGCTACGTAGCCGCCGTTGGGTCCAGAAATAATCCACCAGCTGCGGTCCATATCGGCCGAGTAGCGGCCTTGGTCCAGCCGAGTAACTGCCGTTTGCGATGAAAATATTGTCATGTTAGCGATCCTAGAAATGCGTTGTGATCGGAGAAGACCTGAGGTGATAAAGAACTCGATTCAGGCGAAGGACGCTCAAGGCTATTGGCAGATGAAGCTATCCTGCTTTCTGAGCGACCCGTGCTGTGGCGGCCACCACTCGAGAGAGCTCTACAAAACTCCTGGGCAGCGCTTTGCACTGACATCTCCGCAGAAAAGAGGGCAAGCATGACAACAGTTCCTGAAGCACTAGACCCATCGCCGCCTGAACTGCTTGAGCATGGCAATACCAGTCATGGCAGCAAGGGGAGCCATGCACCACTAGAGGAGCTCAGTCCTCAGCTACTTCGCTTGGCCGAGCAGCCCGAATCCCGTCAAGCAGCCTCGAGTCTGCGTTGGGCCTGTGAGCGTTTGATCGAGGGGCATCGCCCGACTGACTTGTGCAATGCGGTCATCAACCTTGCGGCCGAGACCTGCTCACCACAGAATCAGTACTCAGTCAGCGGCAAAACAGCTGCAGGCTCTTTTGCTCTACTCACTGCAGCAGCAGCAGGTATACAACTCGCTGAGCGCCAAGAGAACTCGATTCGCCAAGGTGCTGCAACGGATGCCGGGGCCGCAAGGCTCTGTTCGGTGCTTCTTGTTTCCTCTGCGGCTACCACCTTTGGCAAGCTTTTAGCAGAGTCAGCAGAAGCAGAGTCAGCAGAAGCAGAGTCAGCAGAGGGGCCGAGTGGTCTGGGCCAAGGTTCAAGTGCGCTTGCCGAGTTTTGGCATGCCACAACAATCGCCGACCCCTCGTATGCAACCCTTAGTTGGCTCTCACTGCTACAAGCAGATCCGCAAGCTGCCAATGATGCCCTTGTTTCAGCTGCTGCAACAAGGTTTTCTACTAACGAAGAACTGCTGATCTTGCCAGCGACTCTGCCACTAGCGAGCCCCGTCTCACTCTCTGAGCAACGTCTGTTCTGCGGGGTTGTGAAGCAAATAGCGCTTGAAGAGATGGACGAAGACTTTGGGACCGATCAACGCATGCAGGCACAACTCTTAGCCGAGAATGCCCTCAAGCTATCCCCCGAAACTCTGGGCAGACTCGAACCCTCTACGCCTGAGCGCCTTACTGCCCTAGCCACTGGCATTGCACAAACCGCTCAAGAGCAGCTAGCACCACTGTTGCTCGCAAGCTTTGAAGATGGCTTAGCCCCCGAAGACTTGGTAAGTGCTTTGGCGCTACTCCGAGCAGCGGCATATGCAATAACGAGTTCTGGCCCAGACCAAGAAAACTTGCGCTTGGCCAACTTACTTGCAGGTATCGCTGCCGATGCAGTGCAACTCTGCATGGGCCGAACCAACTCTCTCAGCCTGCGATATGAACTCGCCCTAGCTGCACTAGCTAGCCCCTCGGCATGCACCTTGAGCCCAGTCACCGAATTATGGGTCCCCCCGTTTGACAGCAGCGGACTAGCCGACACGTTGTCAGCCATTGCAGAAGCAGACCCCGAGGCCGCATCAGAGGCAGCAACTGCAATCCCTCCAGCGGATCATGAGTCAACCGATACTGCATGGTGTGTGATTCGCCGTGCCGCAGCGAGCGACTACTCACTAGATATGCAGGCTTTGGCACAAGTGACGGCATTAGAGCGTGGGTTTCGAAGCACGAACCACCCCGCAAGAATCTGGTTCCTTGCTGCAGCAGCAAGGTCGGCTGCGCAGTCAGGCGTGACCTTGCAACCCCTTGCTGTACTAGCGGAGGAAATCCTCAGCTAGCCGGCGGCATTTGTGCTCGCAGATGCCACACCCACTCCAGCCTGCAGTAACCTGTGGGTAGTTTGCTCTGGGATTTGCCTGAGCATTTTGAAAGGCAACCATGTCACGCAACCCCATACTTAGCGACAAAGCATTCGGCGAAACCTCGACCGAACAAAGCCCAAGCCCGGCTCAAGAATGGGACTCAGCACAGCAGGGTGGCGCTGCCGCAGTTGGCCTGCAAGACCAGACTCAGCAAGCTGGCCATGCGCTAGCTCCGGCAGGTTCGGGACGCGTCATGACCCTTGGTGGAGTCTCTGCTGCCACACTCTTCATCTTTACCTTTTTGCTGATTGGAGCAGCCTACGGTTGGACTCTGGTTACCGAAAAAACTCCCGTTCTTCTGACAGATGGGTCAACTAAAACTCCAGTCAGTTTTGATAGCCCAACCCTGCTCTTAGTCTGCTTGCTTGGGGCCTTTGCAATTGCAATGCTTACCGTGTTCAAACCCAAGCTCGCTCGCTTTACTGCGCTTCCCTATGGGCTGTTAGAAGGTGCTCTACTCGGCATGGTTTCGCACTACTACAACGCACAGTTTCAGGGCATCGTGGTACAGGCAATCTTGGCAACCTTCGGAGTGTTTCTCGCAATGTTGGTGATGTACGGGCTTCGCATCCTGCGGGCTACTCCCAAGTTCACCAAGGGCGTTATCGGTGCAACCTTTGGCATCATGATCATGTACCTGTTTGGCTTTGTACTCAGTCTGTTCACCAACCTACAGCCGCCATGGCAAGGGGGCGGACTGCTCAGTATTGGCATCAGCGTGGTGATTGTGATTGTGGCCTCACTCAACTTAATTCTTGACTTCGACTTCATTGAGCGCGGCTCCAAAAACAACCTTCCGGCCTATATGGACTGGTACGCGGCCTTTGGCCTGATCTTGACGCTGGTCTGGCTCTATCTGGAAATGTTGCGCCTGCTGTCAAAGATCCGGCAGTAGCTCGGCCGGCGGTTACTGAGCCGCTAGCTCTGGCCTGCACACTCGGCGCTGCTAGATCTTATAAGACCCAGGTAGATTTAGTTGCCGTTTGTTGACCAGTGCCAAGGCTCAGAGGGCAAGTTGTACATGCCAAATCGGCTGGCATTTGAGCTGAGCCAGATAAACGCCGGATTTGAGCGAGAGGTAATCAGCGCCCCACCCGAGGTGAAGTCAATTGCTCGACCTTGCTCGTGCATCGAACGCCCAGGAATTGCTGTTGGCGGGCTGCACTGCGAGGCGGGCTTCTGATAGATATCGTAATAAGTCGGGCCGCAATTATTTCGGCGAGTTGCTACTTGGGCGGCAGAGCTTCGGTATCCCCCGCCTCGCAGGTTTAACCCGGCGGCAGTTGCCGCATCTAGTAGTCCTCTGATCTGCCCTGCGATAGCAACGTTGACAGTAATGCCCCCGACTGAGGTCACGCTCACGCCGCTTGGCGGGGGAGCAGGCGGTGAGGTGGGCGGCGGAGCAGGCGTGGGTGAGCTACTTGGATCGGCGGTGGCCGGTGACGGGGCACCATTTTGGGGCACCGTTGCTATGGGCCCGCCGCCAGCGGGAGTAGCAACTTCTTGAACCTTACGAGCGGGCACCGCTGCTGCCTGGCGTAGTGCCGTTTCTTGCGCTGCAAATTCTGCTGCCATTTGCCGGTCAACTTCTGCGAGCGAAGCGGCCTCTGCTAGTGCAGCATCAAGTCTGTTATCAAGTTCGGCAGCTAGCGAGTCTTGATCTGAACGAATCCCCTCGAGTACCCCAAGTTGCGCCTGTTGAGCTGCTACCTGATCAGTTGCGGCCGTAGCAGCGGTGTCAGCAGTGGCAGATTCATCAGCTGCAATTTTTCGCTTTCCCACTAAAATATCGACCACCTTATGGCGGTCGTCAGCCATTATCTTGATGACCTCATTTGCATATGAGGCATCATCAGATTGGCCAACCGAGAGTACGCGCAGTGCATCTTGTGCAGGGGGTGTTATATAGGCCTCAACAGCGTAGCCCCGCACTGTTTGCCGGGCGATTTCTACCTCGTTCTCGGCCAAGGTGACCCGGGAGCGTGCTCGGCCAACAGCCTCTGTTGCAAGCCCCACGGCAACCTCTGCGTTGGCAACAGTGGTTTGTTGTTCTGCATACTGCGAATCAAGTTGCTGGATCTTTTGAGAGACTTCTTCTCGAGTAGCTGTCAGAACATCAACCTGATTTGAAGACTTACCTGAGCCTGGACCGCTTTTATGAGTTAACGCTGGGGCCTGCGCAGGCGGGTTGGCGCCCCAGCCTGAAGTTGCGCTTGCAGGCAGCGCACCTGCAAGTAACACAGGGACCGAAACCGCTGCTGCAAGCCAAAGAACGGAGCGAGGCCGTAAGCGGGATTTACAAACAGAAGGGTTCGGTGACTTAGTCATCTGTTAGTCAACGCCACAGTGGGGCAATTGGTTGACACTCGGACGCGCAGCACATTTACTCCTATCGGCCGCCCGCAGAGAAACTTTAGGTTAGGTCATCGCCGCAGCAGGTGGCAGGGATACCCCGAATCCAAGCACATCGGCTCCCTTCACCGAGATCATATTGACGCCCCCGCCGGCTACTTTCGACTTGAGCATCTTTGTGTTCTGCCGGGTAAACGGGTCCTATTCTGTTGTTTCTGCGTACTCCTGAAAAGTGACCCGTGCATTGGCATATCGTTCCCTTTCTTCTCATTTTGTTTTGATGAGGAGCCCAGCTTGTTGTGTATTGCAGTTTTTCACTGGCCAGCGTAGGTGGTTAGGTGTCAGCAAAAATCACGTGAGCGCGCCGTTGCTACTACTGGCAAAAGTTGGACTCTTTCTGCAACCACATTCATCACTCCATCTACGCTGTGTTCTAAGCGGCCACCCACTAGTAGCGCTGCAGCAGTTGCCAGTACTGGCCGAAATCTTGCCCAGCAACCCCGTGAAACCACCAGGTTGATGATCCCCGTCTCATCTTCAAGGCTGACAAACGTGATACCAGATGCAGCAACTGGCCGTTGCCGATGGGTAACTACACCAGCAACTAATACCTTTGATTCATCAGCCAACTCGCTCAGTTCACAAGCAGTTACTGCCCCACGGCGATCAAGGTCTGCTCGCAGAAATTTGGTTGGGTGGCCTTCGGGGGCAATACCCGTAGACCACAAATCAGCCACGGCCTGTTCCCAGTCGTCCATACCTGGCAGTTGAGGTGCATCAACACCAAGCAAAATTCCGGGTAAACGCCCCGGCCCAGATTGTGCGACTGCACCTGCAGACCAAAGCGCCGAACGGCGGTTGCCTGCGCCAAAGACTCCGGCTGTTGCGAGTGCCTCGAGTTGCGACTGATTGAGCGAACTGCGGCGCATCAGATCTTCCATGTCTGCATATGGCCGACCAGCTGCAATCTGCTTGGCCAAGTTCTGCCCAATTAAGCGAACTGAAGAAATGCCAAGGCGAACTGCAGTGCCGGCCTGATGTGAGAATTGAGTCTGCTCAGCTGGCCCGGCTGGCGCTTGATCTTCGAGTGTGGCGCACCAATCAGAAAGATTTAGATCGGGGGTGTGTACTTTGACTCCATGCCGACGGGCATCTTGAACAAGCGAGTGAGGCGAATAAAAGCCCATGGGTTGAGCATTCAGTAAAGCAGCGCAAAATGCGGCCGGATAATGCAGTTTGATCCAAGAAGATGAGTACACCAGATAGGCAAAGCTTACAGAATGTGACTCGGGGAATCCGTAATTGGCGAAGGCTGCAATCTTTTCCCAAATCTGCTGAGACACCTGACTAGTCACACCTCGTTGTGAGGTTCCGGCATCGAACCGCTCACGAAGAGCCGCCATTTTTTGCCCAGACCTTTTTGAACCCATTGCCTGACGCAACTGATCGGCCTGGGAGGGGGTAAAGCCAGCAACATCAATTGCCATCTGCATGAGTTGCTCTTGAAAGAGCGGCACTCCAAGAGTTTTTGCAAGCGAGTTCTCTAACAACGGGTGAAGGTACGCCACTGGCTCTTCACCCTTCCGGCGACGGATATAGGGATGCACCGACCCTCCTTGAATCGGCCCTGGTCGAATGAGTGCAACCTCTACAACAAGGTCATAAAAACACCGCGGCCGTAGACGCGGAAGGGTGGCCATCTGAGCGCGAGACTCCACTTGGAATACACCAATTGAGTCAGCTCGACACAACATCTCATACACCGCATCCTCTTGAGGCAGTTCGGCTAAATCAACAGCCACTCCATGGTGTTTTGCAATCAGGTCTACTGCTAGGTGCAGCGCAGTCAGCATGCCAAGTCCCAACAAATCAAACTTAACCAGACCAGCCGTAGCGCAATCCTCCTTATCCCATTGCAAAACAGAACGCCCTTCCATTCGCGCCCACTCAACAGGGCAGACCTCGCTCACTGGACGATCGCAGATCACCATGCCACCGGAATGAATCCCAAGATGACGCGGTAGCCCTTCAAGCTGACTAGCAAGTGAAAGAACCGAGCTCGGAAGATCAGCAGATGCAGCTGCGTCCTGTTGAATATTGCCTTGCCGAATATTGCCGTGCCGGGTGTCGCCATGCTGGGTATCGTCCTGTTGCGGCAACGTATTCCATCGATCAAGTTGTTGTGCCCAAGCATCTTGCTGGCCCTGAGAAAATCCCAAAGCGCGAGCAGCATCACGTACTGCAGAACGAGCCCGATAGGTAATCACGTTGGCAACCTGTGCAGCATGGGATCTGCCATAACGCTCATAGACGTACTGAATAACTTCTTCTCGTCTACCCGACTCAATATCAAGATCAATGTCTGGTGGACCATCTCGTTCAGGCGATAAAAACCGCTCAAAAAGCAAGCCAAGTCGCACTGCATCAGCCTTAGTAATTCCTAGGGCATAACAAGCCGCTGAGTTGGCGGCCGAACCGCGCCCTTGGCAATAAATATCGTTGCGACGACAGAACTCAACGATGTCCCAGACAATCAAGAAATAACCCGAAAAGCCCAAAGCTGTAATCATCTGCAGCTCATGATCGATCTGGGCCCATGCCCCAATAAAACGCTCGGCATGACGCTGCCCGTAGCACTGAACTGCACCCTGCTCAACGAGCAACGCCAAGTACTCAGACTCAGTGAGTGGTTGAGAGTTTGCTTCGTGCTCGCCCGGAGGGCATGCGCTTGGGGGGCATGGATACGGCGGTAACTGCGGAGCAATGAGCGCAAGGTCAAATGCACACTGCTTCCCTAAAGCAGCAGCGCCACTAACAACATGTGCGTAGCGAGAGAACCGACGAGCTTGTTCTGAGCCTGAGCGCAGATGCGCGCTAGCAGCACCCGATAGCCACGGATCCATCTGATCTAAACTCTTTGCAGCCCGGATTGCAGCAAGCGCTGTGCTGAGCGCATGGTCATTTGGACTGCCATAGTGAACATTGTTTGTAGCAATCGCTGCAGTACCAACGCGACGAGCAAGTTGATACAGCGCATCATTGCGATCCGAATCAAGCGGATCTCCATGATCCCAAAGTTCGACGAAAGTATTTTCGATTCCAAAAGCGGCGACAAGCGCCCGCAGTTCTTGTTCAGCGGCTCGAACACCCTGACGAGCTAAAGCAAGCGGAACGGTGCCTTTACGACAAGCCGTGAGCACTGCCCAATGCCCTCGGGCAGTATGAGAAGCCGCTTCGGCCACTGCTGCAAATGAGATCTCTGGCCGACCCTTCTCGCCCGCCATCTGAGCCTGAGAAAGCAACGATGCGAGACATGCATACCCAACAGGATCTCGGGCCAGAATAATCAGGTGTTGGCCGTCGGGGTCTGCTGAACCCGTGCGTTGTTGAGTGGCATTGATGGTGAGCTCTGCACCAAATACTGTGGGCAGCCCCACAGCCCGAGCAGCTTCGGCAAAGCGTACGACCCCATAAAAACCGGAGTGGTCAGTAAGCGCTAGCGCATCAAGGCCAAGACGATCTGCCTCTTGCGCAAGTGATTCTGGAGAGGATGCCCCATCAAGGAAACTAAACGTGGAATGGCAATGAAGTTCTGCATATGGAACTGAAGAACCTGAAGAACTGTTGAACGCCACCCAAGGCAGTGTAGCGAACATGTGTTCGATACCACATTTTGATTCTGGCGTGCTGGTGAATCAAGTACAGCACCGTCAAGTGTGCAAGGAGAAGGAGAAGTTTGAGCGGATGCGAGCGTTGCGCCGACCCTGTTTCACTGTCAGGCCCTACCCTAGTTCTGGTGACCACCACTACTTCAGACTCCCCCGACCCAACTGCCCCAACAAAACCCAGTTCCACTGATCCGGCTGCTACTGATCTAACTGCTGCAGAGATTGTTTGGGATCTAGACACTTTGATTGCAGGAACTGACCTTGACTCGCTGCTCAACCAGTCAGACGCGTTGGCCGAGCAGCTAGAAAGCTACAGAGGGCGGGTTCACTCGTTGACTCAAACCGAACTGGTCACTGCAATGACGCTCATGGCTGAGCTTCAAGAGGTTCAAGGTCGTGCCGGCTACTACGCCATGCTGCGCTTTTCTGAAGACACCTCAGATCCCGCTCGAGGTGCGCTCATGATGAAGGTCCAAGAGCGGTCAGTCCCACTTGCCACTCGGCTGGTGTTCTTTGAACTCGAATGGGCAGCCCTAGATGATGCCACTGCCGAGGAGATGCTCAATACCCCAAGACTAGACTTTTGTGCGCATCATCTGCGATCAGCTCGCAGGTATCGCGATCATCTGCTCAGCGAACCCGAAGAGCAACTACTGACCGAAAAGTCAGTGAGCGGGGGATCGGCTTGGGTCCGATTGTTCGACGAGCTCACCTCGGCAATCACGATTGAGTTGCCCGAGCCAAACAGTGACTCCACCCAACAGGGCCGTTCCCTTTCGGCCACAACTCAAACCGTAGGTCTTGAACAAGGCCTCTCTCGCCTTCAGCACCCCGACAGACAGGTGCGACGTCAAGCTTCTGAAGCAGTCACAAAAGGCCTCGAGCCAGGGCTACGAACTCGCGCCTTCGTGTTCAACACATTACTTCTTGATAAGGCCACTGACGATCGCCTGCGTCACTACCCCAGTTGGCTTTCTGAACGGAACCTTTCAAATGATGCCACCGATGAGTCAGTTCAAGCTCTGATCGAAGCCGTTGTGGGCCGTTACGACCTTCCTCAACGCTGGTATGCGCTCAAGGCACAGGTACTTGGCATTGAACAGCTCGCTGACTACGACCGCATGGCTTCTGTAGCTGAAGATGAAACTGCTATCGGCTGGAACGAAGCAAAAGGAATCGTCCTTGACGCCTACGGGAGTTTTTCGCCTGAATTGGCGAAAGTTGCAAAGCGATTCTTTGATGAAAACTGGATTGACGCTCCAACACGGCCCGGTAAGCGGCCCGGAGCGTTCTGCGCATATACCGTTCCCTCTCATCACCCCTATGTGTTCTTGAACTGGACAAGTCGCCCGCGCGATGTGGCCACCTTGGCCCATGAACTAGGGCACGGACTGCATGCCTACCTAGCACGTGAGCAGGGAGTGTTCCATCAGTCCACGCCGCTCACACTGGCCGAAACGGCCTCTGTGTTTGGGGAAACGGTGACTAACAATGCCCTTCTGGGCCAACTCGATGACCCACAAGCCCGCTTTGCTTTGCTTGCCTCAACACTTGAAGACTCCATTGCCACAGTCTTTAGGCAAGTGGCGATGAACCGGTTTGAGGAGTCAGTGCATTCTGCTCGCAGGCAAGAGGGCGAGCTGTCAGTAGATCGCTTCGGTGAACTTTGGATCGACTCGCAAACTGACATGGTTGGGAACTCAGTCGAACTCACCGAGGGCTATTCCACTTGGTGGAGCTACATCCCTCACTTTATTGGCACACCTGGGTATGTGTATGCATATGCCTATGGACAACTGTTGGCGCTCTCGGTCTACGCCCGCTACTCAGAGCGGGGCGACTCATTTGTGCCGGCCTACTTAGAGTTGCTGAGCGCCGGCGGCTCAAAGACTCCGGGTGAGCTCGGTAAAATTGTTGATTGCAACTTAGAAGACCCGGGCTTTTGGGATGCTGGGCTAAACATCGTCGAGGCGCAGCTTGAGGCAGCCACGCAGGCTGCCAAAGAGGCAGGGCGAATCTAAGCCGTCACCGGAGTCTCAAGCTCACCGCTGCTATGGCGTTGACCCTACTTTCAAGAATTTTCGGGTGCATCCACCGACCACCTTCCGCTCGAAAGTAAAATTATTGTTAGATGAGTTGAGTCTGACTAGACCCTGCTCATGAGTTTTGAGTCTGAAGTGAGGGTGGTCGCTCACTTCTGTTGCACATATCAAAGGGGGTAACCATGTCTGAAGCAGAAGACCTGCTGGCACTACTAGTAGATCATCTACAAGATGGCGTGTGGTTACTCAATGCTAGCGATAGCTTGATTATTGAAGTCAACCGTTCTGGCTCGCTACAGGCGGGTTCTGGGCCGAGTTCGCTACTCGATCTCAGCTTCTGCAGCCTGATCGAACCAAAAATCACCGCACAAGCCTGGCAGCTACTGCTGGCTCAGATACCGCCTTCTGGCAGCCACACCGTCGCAGCAGGCCTTCGATCCGAAACCGGTCATATCCATCAAGTTTCACTCACCATGACTCTTGACCGTTCTGGAACAGATGACCAAGAGCGGGTGTTGGCAATTACTCGACCGCTGCTTGCTACAGACCTTCAGCCTGACCAAGCTGCAGATGCGAATACAACTCCCTCGGGTAGCCAGACAGGTAGATCCGCGGTCAGTCCCGCTATCAAACCCGATGCCGCTACACAAGGCACCCTTGAAGCCACCCTCGATGCCACCCTCGAAGCACTTGCAGAGGGCGTGGCGATTCTCGATCACCTCGGTTGCGTAGAACGAGCAAATACTGCCTTCCTTGAGCTCGTAGATTTACAGCAAAGTCTGGTGCTCGATCACAGCGTGTTTGACCCGCCATGGATCTGGCAGTCGCTGCAAGGCGAGTTCATAGACATTGAGGACACTCCCCCGGTCAAGGCCCTTCGCACTGCCAAGACCCAGCGTCTAGAACACGTGAGACTCCGAGGCAACGGCCTAAATCGAGTGCTCGGCGACCTCATCTCAGTAGAAGTCACCTGCGAACCGCTCCTCGGATTGGACCAATCTGTTCGGGGGGCTGTGCTGGTTTTGAGTGACCTCACCGCACTGATGCAGTCCGTCCGTCATTGCGAACAGATTGAATCAACAGACCTACTCACTTCTCTTCGCAGCCGGCATCACATTACTACTCAAGTAGATGCAGCGGTCCGCTCAGCCGAAAGGACGAGTGCCAGCACCGCTGACGCCCGAGTAGGCGTTCTGCATGTTGACCTAGATGACTTTCGAAGTGTCAACGACACCTTTGGAACGGCATTTGGCGATGAGGTACTTGTAGCCATTGCTGATCGCCTGAGGGACCTCACTGAACGCCACATCGAAATTGGCCGAGTGGGAGTCGACGAATTTCTCGTTGTGATCACCGGCGAAGATGCCAGCTTGTCATTTGATACTCGTCTACGCCGACTCGCAGAAGAACTACAGCGAAGGATCGAACAACCCCTTGTGGTTGAGGGCCTTGAGTTACGACTGACCGCATCAGTTGGAATATCTCGTTACCCGGCGAATGCAAGTGACGGACCAAGTCTTGTTCGAGCAGCTGGTACTGCCCTTGCCGCAAGCCGTCGTGAAGGTCGACACCAACTTCGCTTCTTTGAGAGTTCGCTTGAAAAGCGCGGTCGAACAGGTCTGGCCCTAGACAGGGACTTACGACTAGCTGCTGCTCAGCGGAACCTGCAGGTGTATTACCAGCCCATCATCGACCTGCAATCTGGAGAGGTGAGTGGAGCCGAGGCACTTGTGCGTTGGAACCACCCTGAACATGGTCCAATCCCCCCTTCTGTCTTCATTCCAGATGCCGAAACCACTGGCGCTATCTCTGCGATCAGCGACATGGTGGTAACCACCGTTGCCGAGGACCTTGCGCGCTGGAACCAGCAAAATCTGCTGAAGGCGGGGTCTCGAATTGCGATAAATATTTCGGCAACTGAATTTGAGCAGCGAGGGTTTGTCTCACGACTCGCCACCACGATCCACAATATGGGAGTGCTGCCGGCACAACTAGAACTTGAGATTACAGAGACCTTGCTGATGCGCGACGTAGAGGTGACTGCGCGACGTCTGAATGAACTGCATGAACTTGGCTTTTTTGTGTCTCTCGATGACTTTGGTACTGGGTATTCATCGCTATCGCACTTACATATGCTGCCCCTTCATACATTGAAGGTTGATCGCTGCTTCGTTAGCGAACTTGGTGACGGCAGATCAGAAACAATCACTCGCGCTATTTTGAACCTGGCCCAAGGGCTCGGGATTCATACAGTTGGCGAAGGGGTAGAAACAGAAGAGCAGCGCAGGTTCTTAATTGATGCCGGCTGCGATTCAGTGCAGGGATTCTTTTATGCACCGCCACTCCCGCGATTGGCCTTTGAGAAGTTTATGCATAGCCATCGGCCAGTGAGTGCAGGGTCTGTTTCTATTCGCTTATAACGGCCTGCGGTTGCTCGGACCAACCCGACACTTGAGTAGAGGGAAGCGCAACTATGAAGAGTGCGCCACCAGTCGGAGCGGACTCAACGCGAATTGACCCGCCGTAGTTCTCAACGATGCGGCGAGTCAGCGACAGTCCCAGTCCAGTTCCGCCTTTATCTCTCTCTCGGCCTTCTTGTAACCGAGCAAAGCGCTCAAAAACTTGCAGCCGTTCGGTCTCTGGCACCCCGGGGCCATCATCGGCCACAGAGAGAACCACCCACGGGCCGTGCTCAACCACGCTCACCTTGATGGTGGATTCTGCGTAGTGAGTGGCGTTGTCTAACAAGTTACGAATCACGCTGGTGAGTTCATCTGGGTTACCCCACACGCGGCCAGCAGAAACTGCAGACACATCTACTCGCACACCGGTCATTCGATGACTCTGCTCCATAACCAAATCGTCAAGGTCAACCTCGCTGCGTCGACCTAACCGGCCTTCTTCAAGGCGGGCCATCGCTAAAAGGTTGCCAACAAGGTGTTCCAAGCGATCATCCTCGGCAAGCACGATTCGCGCAACTCCCGGCCAATCAACATCTTGGGGATACTGCAGCGCAGTCTCGAGCTGTGTTCGTATGGATGCAACTGGAGAACGAAGTTCGTGGCTGGCATCAGAGATAAACTGCCGTTGTGTAACAGAAGATTTCTGCAAGCGATCCAGCATCTCATTCAGCATGTGACCGAGCTGAGCAATCTCATCATTGGTGTTTGGAACTGGCACCCGGGCATCAAGATTGCTAGCAGTCAGCTCCTGAACCAAATTTGTCATGAGCGCTACTGGTGCAAGTGCACGGCCCGTAATTACCCAGGTCATCAGGCCTGCGCCAGCCATTAAAAGCGGAAGGCTGATGAGCAAGCCGAGCGACAAAGCCGAGACTGAGCGATTGATCTGATCTATCGACGAAACAGCATGAAGGCGAAGGATGCCATATTGGGTTGGCAGATCTTGGGTGACCTCTATGGAGTTCGCAGCGGTGGGTCGAGGCGGGCCCTGACGGCCGAACAGTACTAGGCGTCCCTCCGCATCCACTTTGAAGTTCAACTCTGAAAGCCCTTGACCATCAAGGTAGAAGTAGGTGCTCGACAACACCTGCGCTGCGTCTGCAGAGCGACCAAACAGATCGGCCGAGGTTTGCTGATCTAACTGACCCTCAAAACTGTTCACCGAGGCAAATAGTTCGGCCGGGACCTGGCCCTTACTGAGCGAATCTGCCATAAATCTGACTATGCGCTCGTTGCGAGCGCGCAAGTCGTTGGTGAGTGTTGCTTGAACCCACTCGCGCAACATCAACCCGCCGAGCAGCAAGGTGGCCCCAACAATGGCTATAACCATCAGCGTCAGACGAAGGCGAACAAGTTCGCGTTTTCTGCGGCGGGGGTAGACCGGCGCAGGCTCAGTCCCTAAAGGGGAAGCGGACTGAGCGCCCTGAACTTCAGGCACGTGCCCCTTCACCAATCCGGTAGCCAATCCCGCGAACGGTCTCAATATCTTGACGGTCAAACGGGCGGTCTATTTTGCGACGCAAATACCCCACATACACTTCGACCACATTGGGATCGCCTTCAAAGTCCTCGCCCCAAACATGCTCTAGCAGTGTTTGCTTGGGCACTACTTGACCAGGCTTACGCATGAGTGCCTCGAGCAGTTCATACTCACGAGTGGTGAGCGGAATGTCGGTCTGGCCTCGGCGGCAAGTACGAGCGAGCGGATCGAGCAAAAGATCATCGATCACAATCGGTTGGGCTCGTCCATCTGCAGAGCGCCGCAGCAAAGCCCGCACTCGTGCAACAAGTACGACATATGAGAACGGCTTGGTCAGAAAGTCATCGGCGCCCGTATCGAGTGCTTCGGCCTCATCGTATTCACCAGACTTTGCGGTGAGCATCAAGATAGGCGTGCCAATGCCCTCCTCTCTGAGTGTCCGACATACCCGGTAGCCGTTCAAGCCCGGCAGCATGATGTCGAGCACGATTGCGTCAATATCGTCCTCACGGGCTCGAGCTAATCCGCTCAGGCCGTCATAGGTGATCTCGACTTCAAACCCTTCGGCTCTTAGGCCACGCGCTACGCCGTCGGCTAGAGCGGCTTCATCTTCAACGAGCAGGATTCGCCCTGCCGACTGAGTTGTCTCTTCAGTGGATGTACTCATGTTCGCTCCCTTGGCACTGTGCGCATCTGCTGTTGTCATTCACCCTGCGCAGCGACCCTGTGAATGTTGTGTGAGTGTGATCTTCTCAGTGTGCAGATTCTGTCAGGAGCAGTCTCTCAGGTTTCTTCTCAGGAATGGCGCGTCAGCAGTAGGAGTAAACAGTTTTCTGAAGGATTTCTATGGATTTTGCTGAGATTTTACTTAGTCATAGGTGGCCTCCACCCACCACTGCCCAGCTTCGAGTGTAAGCAGATGCGCACCTGCATCACACACAACTTGAACTCGGGCACGGCGGCGATGCCCAATGGCATCCCACCAGCGCTGCTCGGTGCACCAAGGCCCAGCCCAGTGCTCAATCTGATGCCACTCCCCCGTGCCCATACGACAACGAACTGGCACTGCGCTCATCACACCTCGGCCACTTACTCCTACGCTGTGTCCAGCGGCATCAAAGAGCTCTGCCTGTACTAGCTCAGACCAAACCACTGTTGGCGAGGGCAGCGGAATCCGCCCTGCCCAAGGGCCAGTTCCAGAACTAGACCCGGCTTCGGTAGTAGGCCCGCTAGAACTAGACCCGCCAGAGGATCGTTCTTGGGCAAATACGTCTACTGCATTAATTGCTACAAGTTGATACTGCTCACAGAGCGAGCGGCCACCACGAAACTGTGGCAGCTTCACTGCATCTGCACCTAACAATGCTTGCACTCGATCCAAGGCTTGAATGGCGCGCTCGGTTGCGTTGTTTGTACCTCCCCAAAACCCAAGCTGCATGCCAGTATCTGCAATCACCTGATCTGGAATGAGTTCAAGTCGTTGAACACCACCAGAGCATCGACCCAAAGAACGGCCTGTGCTCAACCATCCATCTAACTGCCAGCGAACTCGGCGAGCAATATCAGCCGCCGAGAGCGCTCCCTCGTGTCGCCATAATCGTTCGATGCAATCCCCTGCGTCGGTCTCTGCCACTACCAACACCCGGGAGCAAGCAAGACCACGACCAGATAGCTCTGCATGAAGTTGCTCAGCTAACTCCACCGCTACAAAGGCAACCTGATCTACACGCTCTGCCGGAGGATCGATGGCAGCCTCGAAAGAAACATTTGCTGAAGGGTCTGCAAGATTGAGTGGTGTTGTTTCGTAGCCAGTCGCTAAGCGATACGCAGACATACCAAGGCTGCCGAAGCGTGCGCTTACGTCGGCAAGAGGAAGCGCCGCAAAGCGACCAACTGTTCGGATTCCTAAGCGGCGCAACACATCAAACATCTCGGCAATCGCCAAGCCAGATGAATGCGCAGACCGTGTTGCCACAGCAAGTCGCTCTATGGGAAGTGCTGAAAGAAACTCGGCGGTCTTTCCCGTTTGCACAACTATCGGCTGCAGAACGCCAGGGCAAAGAATTGATTCCTTTGCTGCAATCTGAGCGGCTTGTGGGCCATCGGCAATACCTATCCCAACGACACACTCCAATGTTGTCGAACCTTCTTGGGGTAATCCCACTGCTTGCCCGGCTGTTGCTTGTATCTGAGCGAGTAGGAGTTGAGCCAAAGCACGGTCCCCACCGTGATACCCCGAAGGGCCAAGCGTGGGAAAGGCGCAGTGCCCAGGTTCTATGACCTCAACTCGAGGAACGAACTGCTCAACTGTTGCGAGCACAAACTCAAACGCCCGCGCATCTCGTTGTTGGTTGTACTCAACCACCTGCACTGCTGGGCAGTGTGCTTGGGCCTCACGCACGGTGAACCCCCGAGCAATACCGTGTTTTCGCGCACCTTGACTCAGCGAAGTCACCCTGTTGGCCTGAACTACAACTAGGGGTTTCTCGGCGGGTTGAGTAGTTGCTACTGCTGGCCAATCAGCACAGAACACAACCAATGTTCGCTCTGCACTGCTTGCAGAACCAGCACTGCTGTTTTGGGGCATCTCACCCCGCTTCCATCAGCAGGGCCGTGGGTGTCAGGGCCGTGGGTATTACTGCCTGAACCGCATCGGCTTTGGCTACGGCCCCCGATATATCAGGCAGCCATAACTCCACGCGCTGCGAACGGCTCAGGCTACGTCGACCACCCACCTGCAGGGTGATGCGCCGTTGGCGTAAACGCCCCGAACCTTGAGCCACTCCAAACCACTCGGCCTGCACAACACAAAGCTCAACATCAGCCATAGCGGGCCAAGGCCTAGGGGGTTGAGCAATTCCTAACGTTTCTCCGCTAATAATCATGAGCACTGCTCCACGTTCCCGTGCGCGAGCAGTTAGCCGCCTGGCATCTTGTGGCGAGGGTGTGTGTTGTGGCCCGCAGAGCACTACGTCGAAGGAGTCCACTAATGCTGCAGTCACGTTTGGCCAAGACTGAGCAGGAGTTTGAATAACTGCCACGCGCGGTACATGCACTCCAAGCTCAGCGGCAGCTGCCCACCCCATGTGATCTAAGCCCACACAAGCTGCCCAAGAACCTGCCTGGGTGGGGCCCGCTACTAGCGCTAATGCCACTGCAGTTGCTCCAGCCGCACCGCCGACATGCACTATCGAACCCCGTTGCAACCCGCCACCGGGGAACACATCTTGAAAGGCTTTTAGCAGTGGCAGCCTTTGCTGCTCTGCCAGAACAACGGGGCGCGTATGCTCTAGCGCTTTGCGCAACTCTGCAACAGCAGCGGGGCTTCTTGTTGAATCGGCAACACCCATCACCCAAGTATCGAACACTTGTTCGATACTTACAAATGACTATTCCTGCTCTACATACCCAAAGTCGGCATGGGTGGGAACTGCCACACCCTCACCATAAAAGGTGTACAAGGAGCCAATGACATCTAGCAGGCCATCTGTGTTGGCACCTGCCTCAAGAGTCACCGTAATCAGATTGGAATTGATATGAATACCTTCAATCCCACCTCGAGCAAATAAACGACGGGCCAACTCATCTGGAGGGCGATCACCCTCAATGGTTTGATCTGCGAGATACCTCTCATGCCCCATGCCCGTAAGCGTGCGGTTGATCTCAAATCGAACAACGCCTGCTTGGCTTGATGGTTTCTCAATGACAGTTACTGGCTGGCCCATAGACCTTAGACAGTACTGCTCAACTGATGCTTCGCCACACTCAGCAGGCCAACCCGGCAATCCCAATTCGGCAATCGCTGGCAATATGGTGTGGTGAACAACAACGTTGAAGCAGATGCGACAGAAGATCAGCAGGTCACGGTCTATCAAGCCGTAGGCGGGCAATATTTCTTTGAGGAATTGGTACGGCGCTTTTATGAACAAGTTGCTACCGACGACGTGTTGTTACCCCTCTACCCCGATCAGCAGAATCTGCAACCTGCACGTGATCGCCTAGCGCTGTTCTTGGCCCAATACTGGGGTGGACCAAATACGTATTCTGAACAACGCGGACACCCCCGTTTACGTATGCGACATGCTCCGTTTGTTATCGGTGAGGCCGAAACAGACCACTGGGTGCAAGCAATGCTGCTGGCCCTAGATTCCACCATGCCTGGCACCCCCCTTGACCCCGAACTGCAAACGGTGGTTCACGATCGCATGCGTGAGTACTTTGAACTCTCGGCGCAGCACCTACTCAACTCCCCCGAATCCGCCTAGCCTGTCTCGCCTGCACTGAAATACAATCGGACCCGCAAGTACTATCGCCGCATGACTTCACAGGATTCACGCAGGGCTACTGTTGTTTGGGGTACCGGAAATATGGGGCGAGCTGCCATTCGGGCAGTTGCTGCGCACCCAGAACTCAAACTTGTAGACGTCATTGTTCAGAACCCCGACAAGGTTGGCAAAGACGCTGGCGATCTTGCCGACCTTGGCTATCAGCTTGGTGTTGCGGCGAGTAGCGATGTTGCTGCTGTACTTCAGCGATCTCCCGCTGCTGTGGTCTACACCGCATCGGGAGACATCAGGCCCGATGATGCGCTCGTAGATATTCGCCGTGCGCTCGCTGCTGGGGCCACCGTTGTTACCCCGTCGATCTACCCCCTGTATGACCCCAGAAATGCCCCAGCAGAACTGCTCCACCCGCTCCAACAAACTGCAGTGTCGGGAGAAGCTTCCTTATTGGTTACCGGCATAGATCCGGGATGGGGCAACGATATTCTGCCAGTGATCATGACTGGTTTAGCGAGCACCATTGATCAAATCCGCTGCCAGGAGATCTTTGATTACTCGACCTACGACCAGCCCGATGCAGTGCGATACCTAGTTGGCTTTGGACAACCAATGGATGAGGTTCCGCCGATGGTGGCACCAACTGTGCCGACCATGGTGTGGGGCGGCCAAATTCGCATGATCGCTAGGGCTTTGGGGGTCACACTTGATGAAGTGCGTGAGACTGTGGATCGGGTCCCACTTGAACAGACGGTGACCAACGCCATGGGCACCTTCGAAGCCGGTACCCAAGGCGGATTGCGCTTCGAGGTGCAGGGTATCGTCGGCGGCAAACCTTTGATCATCATCGAGCACATCACGCGCATCGACGCAGGGGTCGCACCCGACTGGCCCTCGCCCCCCGATGGCGGGGCAGGTGCCCATAAGGTTGTTCTCGAGGGTCGGCCGCGCATTGAAGTCAATATTGAAGCAACCGACGAAGGCGGCAACCGTGCTGCGGGCGGCAATGCAACTGCTGCAGCGCGTCTGGTCAATGCCATTCCATGGCTGCTCGATGCTGCGCCGGGCGTGTACGACGCTTTCGACGTGCCGCTCAGCCCAGCAGTTGGCCGACTAGGCCTCACCAAAACTATCCAGGCACAGCACCAGCACCAGCACCAGCACCAGCACCAGCACCAGCAATTACAACAGCAGATTCAAGAGCAACAAGTAGGAGCAGATCTCATGATCATTGACATACCCGCTGGCAAGCACCCCGTCATGTACGTCTGGGGGGAGATGGTCCCTGGCATCGGCCCTGCAGCAGCCAACTTCTCTCAGAAGGTTTATGAGGACACAACTCTTGGACTTCGTGAGTTTGAGGCAGCGCGATTACGAATGGCGCAGATCAATGGCTGTGTTTTTTGTCAAGACTGGCGCACAGAGATGGACGGGCAGGAAGTCGAAGACGGCTTTGATCAGGCAGTTATTAACTGGCGCAGCACCACGGATTTAGATAGTCGGGCCAAGCTTGCAGCCGAGTACTCCGAGCGTTATGCGCTTGATCATCACGGCCTAGATCCGGAGTTCTGGCTGCGAATGAAAGCCCACTACAGCGATGCCGAAATTGTGGAACTCAGCATGTGCTTGGGGGCATGGTTGGCCTTCGGTCGGCTAAATCATGTTCTCGGCCTAGACGCCGCATGTGTACTGCCCGCTCAATCAGATTCCTAGAGCAGATTCCTAGAGCAGATTCCTAGAGCAAATTCACTGGGCAAAATTTGTAGAGAGGGCCGCCCAAGCACAAGACCCCATCACCGCTGGTGAAAGGAAGGCCCTCGATTTGTGTCATCCGTGGGAGAGGAAGGGTGAATGGGAGGATGACACAAATCATGGTTTGCACCACACCTTTAGTCTGCCAAATCAGCTCGCTAAATTCCAGTCAGTGAAGGGTGACGCCGTACACCTCCCCCACCCCCCTAAAAACCCCTGTTTTGTCCTGCGTGGGACCCCCTATAGGGGGTCCCACGCAGGACAAAACAGGGGGAAAGTGGGGTTAAGCGGGGGGAATTGTCTTTGGTTCGGGGCGTAAAGATCGAGCAGCCAACACTGCAAGACCCACTGAAATTACTGCGAGCAGTAGGTGCACCACTATGAAGGGCAGCTCCCGGTTACTTGTCAGTGCAATATCAAAGGCGCGAACCATCCACACCAAGGTGGTCCACACGCCGAGCACAGCAACAACAATCTTGAGCGGCTGAGCAAACTCCTGTTTGCGAATCAATGTAACCAGAAGCGTTACTAACAACGCTGCAGCCGGAATCCACAGAGTTGCCGCCAGAATTAGCGGCCAAGTGCGTTCTGAACTACTTAAGTCGGGGTCGTTCATGATGTTTCGAACTCGGACGACGCCCCAAACAAATATGGTCCAGATTAAAAAGGCACCAACGCTCACTGCAGACCTACGACTCATCTGAACAATTTAGCCTTGCTTGGAGTACTAAGTTCTGAGGGGTACTTGACTGCCCGGTCAAGTACCAAGGCGCTTCAGTGAGTAGCCACAAACTTCGTGCATCAGTAACAGTTCAACTAGGGGAGACCAATGTCATCAACACAAGAATCCAGCATCACCGTCGAAGAGTTCGCTGCCGAGGCCCGAACATTCTTAGAAGACAACGCAGCGCCACGGCCACCCATCAAAGAGTTTGTTTGGGGCCAAGGCTCTGACGATGTTGCCATGTTTGATGAGATGACTAGGGAATCAGAATCGGCTCAAGCCGAGACTGCCAAACAGTGGCGGCGCAAGCGCTTCGACCACGGTTTTGGATGGATCAATGGACCAGAAAAGTTTGGAGGCCGGGAGCTTGGGGCCGCCTACGAACGTGCGTACAGTTCGGTTGAGTCGCAGTTTCAGACACCCAATATGGGTGTGTTCACTATCAGTTTAGGGATGGTCGCTCCAACTATTTTGGCCCATGGAATCCCCGAGATTCAGGACCTCTACCTGAAAGATCTGTACCGCGGAGACCGGGTGGCATGTCAGTTGTTCTCGGAGCCGGGTTCTGGCTCAGACCTTGCATCGGTCTCTATGAGAGCCATACGAGATGGTGACGAGTGGATTGTTAGCGGCCAAAAAGTGTGGACCTCAGCTGCTCACCTTGCCGAAATTGGCGAGGTGATCTGCCGCACTGACCCAGAACTGCCAAAGCACAAAGGCTTGACAGTTTTTGTGGTCGACATGCATGCTCCAGGAGTTGAGATTCGGCCGCTGCGTCAAATGACAGGCGGTGCCAGCTTTAATGAGGTGTTCTTTGATGAAGTTCGGATACCCGATAGCCACCGACTCGGAGATGTAAATAGCGGTTGGGGCGTGGCGCTCACAACGCTGATGAACGAGCGGTCCTCAATTGGCGCCGGAGGAGGCGGAGGAGGCGGAGGCTTGTTTAGCCCGCAGCGACTGCATGCAATGCTCGAGCACTTTGACGCTGCTGATAATCCTGTGTTGGTAGACGAAGCGACCCGACTGTATGTGAACTTCACGGTGGCAAAGTGGAACAACCAACGGGCGCTAGACAAGATTCGCGCAGGTCAACTTCCCGGCCCGGAAATGTCGACTGCAAAGCTTGCTCTGACTAACAACCTGTCTGCTTTTACCGAGTGGGTTGCATCAGTTCTTGGACCTCGAATAACCGCCGACGGTGGCGAGTGGGGTGCATACGCGTTCTCACAGATGCTGTGCGGAGTTCCGGGCATGCGCGTTGCTGGCGGCACTGATGAGATTATGAAGAATATCGTTGCGGAGCGAGTACTCGGCTTGCCGAAGGACCCCGGGATTGACTCCACCACGGCATTTAAGGACCTAGCAATCAACCGCTCTGAGCCGTGATTTTATGGGGGGTGGCTGATCGGCGACTGCTGCGGCCCAAAGCGCTGAGCAGCTGCACTTGCTAAGCCTGAGCTAGCAGAACTTCAGCTAGCAGACTTCTTTCTGTTCTAGTTCGACATTCACTACTTCGAGTTGCGACACGTGTGCTAACAGGCCAAGGCCTTGTGCCTGAATTTGTGTCTCTCGAATTATGCGAACCCAGTCGGGCAGATGTGGGGCGACCCCGATTGCTAGTACTTCTCCAGATTCTGCAGCCTCACAGAGACGGGCAGCATGATTTGCAGCAGGGCCGATGTAGTCATCGCCCTCGAACAACAACACATGTCCGCCGGCAATTCCGGCGTGAATACTGAAGTTGTCTTCTTCAAAGCGCAACCCGAGTTCGCAGACTGCAGCAATGACCGGCCCCGGCTCAACTCCAACCAACATGGCGCCATCTCCAAGCCACTTCAATACGCGCACGCCTCGGCGACCGGTCACTCCCCGCACTGCGGTGCGAAACCGAGTCAGCACTGCTAGCGCCGCCGGGGTTCCGTGCCGTTCGGTATATGCCGTAAAGCCACACACATCAACAAAAGCGAACCATCGCTCAAGCGTTTGAGACACATCAACCCATTCGGGAACCGGTGGCTCAATACCTGTTCCGCGCGGAGAGGCCGAGGCCCGTGGCGCTCCGAACTGAATACCTCGTGTTCTATTTTCGCTCATCTGAACACCTTTTGAGCCAAAGCTCTATGCCGGCACGGTTGCTGCCACTCGGTTACTACTACTTAGCTACTGCTATTCGGTTACTACTGCTCGACTGCACCGCAACCAAGACCCTAAGTCTAACATTGCAAACTATAGCAAGCATTAGCTAACTACGGCATGCAGGCCCGGGCAGACTTGATGCGAGTTCGCTTCGCGTTGCTAGCCAAGGAATCGAATCCATAAAGGCCCAAGATCGGCGGTGAATCGGGGTCGGGCCGTATCCCTTCAGTGCGAACTGATGCCGCGGGCACGGGTACCCCTTGTTACGGTCAAAATCGAACCCAGGAAAGTCCTCGGCCTGAGCCCTCATGATTCTGTCTCGTGTCACTTTTGCCAAAATCGAGGCTGCGGCGATTGACAGCACCTTGGTGTCACCCTTGACAATGGTCTGAGTGTGCTCGCCACCAACAAAGTCCCAACTACCATCCATCAACACCATGTCGGGCACCAAGCTCAGGCCATCAAGTGCTCGGCGCGCAGCAAGGCGTTGTGCTGCAGACATACCGAGTTCATCACACTCCTGATGGCTCGCATGGCCAACCGACCACGTGGTGCACCAGTGCGCAATTCGATCAAAGAGTTCTTCTCGACGGGCTTCTGAGAGTTGTTTGGAGTCACGCACGCCGTTCACACGGCGCTCCGGACTTAGAACCGCCGCGCCTACGCTAAGCGGTCCAGCCCAAGCACCTCGACCAACCTCATCAAGGCCCACAATCACTTTGTAACCCAGCGCATACAACTGATTTTCGAGGGCACGAGTCGGCGTCACGCGTCTTTGACTTCTTGCGCCGGTCACAACAGCATGTTAGTTGCTCGCTCAAGACTGCACGCCCAGCCTGCTCAACATACGATGCTGCAATGGCCCGATCCGTGCACGTGCTACCTCATACACACTGGGACCGCGAATGGTATGACCCCTTCCCTACCTTTCGCGGGAGACTCGTAGAAATGCTCGACGAGCTCTTACCTCGCCTGAAAGGAGATGCGAGCTTCAGTCATTTTCAACTTGATGGGCAAATGGCAGTCGTAGACGATTACCTAGACGTGAGGCCAGAGCAACGAGAGGCACTATGCGAGCTGAGCAAGGCCGGCAAACTCTCTATGGGCCCGTGGTACGTCCTACCCGACGAGTTCTTGGTTTCTGGCGAGACCTTGATTCGGAACCTTCAGCTAGGTATTGCCACGGCAGAGGAGTTTGGTGGTGCCATGCAGGTTGGCTACTTGCCAGACATGTTTGGTCACATCACATCGATGCCTCAGATCCTTCAGCTGTTTGGCTTTGATCACGCAGTTGTCTGGCGCGGAGTTCCGCTGTCAATAAACCAGCCGGCTTTCAACTGGGAGTCGCCCGACGGAAGCGCTGTTCGTGCCGAGTACTTGTCTGGCGGGTATGGGAACGGCTCTGGCATGCCGACCACTGCAGCAGAGCTGCGCGAACGCATCATGATGTTTCTAGAAGTTCAGGGCGAACTCGTTGGCGCAGAAGTTTTGTGGATGGCGGGGATGGATCATGAGTCACCACCAGTACATTTGTCTTTGGTGGTGGCCGGGCTTCAGGCTGCTGAAGCAGCTCGCTCGCAGCAGCACCCAGACCAAGAACACTTAGTGGTCCAGATTGGCTCGCTGAGCGACTACTTGCGGCGGGCACCCACACAGGATTTGGTAACCCATAGTGGCGAATTACGTTCTGGGGCTCGCGCAAACCTGTTGATGGGTGTCACCTCAAATCGAGTTGACGTAAAGATTGCTGCAGCAATTGCCGAGCGAACCTTAGAGCGCCTAGCTGAGCCGCTCAGTGCCCTGTGGGCAAAGGACCCAATCGGCGACCAACCACTACTTGCACTCGCTTGGCTCGAGGTGATTCGCAATGCTGCACATGATTCCATCTGCGCTTGTAGCCACGATGAAGTAGTGGATGCTGTGCTTCACCGCTACGCCGAGGCCACCCGCACAGCTAAAAGCGTTGCGCTCAGTGCGAAATCCTCTGCAGCCTCTTTGATGAAACACAGCGGAGTGCTGTTGCTCAATCCGTGCTCAAGAGATCGCGAAGAGGTCATAGAAATTGATCTTCCAACAAGGGCTCTGCGCGCCCAAACTGATGCCTCAGCCCACCGCCATGAGACTGCTCAGCCTTGGGTGCAAGTACTTTCTGAACGACCTGAGCATGAAGAACTACATGTCAGCACTGCCGCAGATGCACCCTTGATTGTTGCTCGCGAACTCATCTTTGAGCACCCAGAGACTGTGCAGGTTCTGCTCGTGGATCAAACAGTATTGAGTTCAGAACCAAAAAACACGCCGAGAGTGCTCGAGGTGCATCTTCTGAACAGTCATTCCGACGCTCCTTCGACTGCGCTCAGCCCCATCGATGCTCTGAGTGAACTCGGCCAGCGTTGCGAACGTGACCCAAGCCTGCTGATTTCAACGGTGTTACATCACCGAGAAGCTCTTGCCAGGGTGCTGACGTTATCTGGCAAAGTTTCCGGGTTTGGGTGGTCAACCTGGCATGCTCAAATACCCAAATTTGCAGTCCACAGCCCCGAGCCGGACTGCCTGAGCAACGGTCTGATTTCTGTTGCGTTCAATCCTAAAGATGGAACGTATTCAGTAAATGGCAGGCAGGGGTACGGGCAGATTATTGACGAGGTCGACGTTGGTGACACCTACAACTGGTGCCCCGTTGAGCCGCAGGTTCTGATTGATCACCCTGAATCAACTCGGGCAGAGATCGTTGAGAGTGGTCCGATTCGCGGCCGGTTGCGCATTTACTCCGAGTATCGACTTCCAGCCTGCGCACCAAGCCGAGAAACCCCAGATCCAGAGCGACAGATACAGGCCGTGATTACCACGATTGAGTTGCGCTCAGATGAGGCAATTCTGCGGGTGACGACAGAGCTAGACAACCGGGTGAAAGACCATCGGATGCGGGTACATTTTCCGCTTCAAACTCGAGCTCAAACCTCTTCTGCGGAGTGCGCATTTGCAGTGGTGCAGCGACCACTTCTCGCCGAGGGCGGAGCAAATGAATGGGGAGTCCCGACGTATCCGTCGAGAAGGTTTGTTCAAGCTGGCGACCTAACACTGACTCATGAGGGGCTCTGCGAGTACGAACTTGTAGACCTAGATGGCGACCCCAAGAATCCGCTCACAACCTCTGGTGCGCTTGCGGTGACGTTACTTCGAGGCACAGGCTGGTTGTCACGGGGGCCAATGGCCTCTCGACCTTTGCCCGCAGGCCCAGAGAACCCGCTCTTGGGAGCACAAGTACAGAAGTCACTCAGCTTGCGTTATGCGATTTCTGTGGAGCCGCTTGACCCGTATGAGTTTGCCGACCGGGCGTGGTCACCGCTACAAATAACCACCTCGGCCGGAGGTGGGGCTTTAGATGGCAGCGGGACGCGGCTGACAGTAACCGGGGCTGAAGTTGACGCACTACTGACAGACCCTGAAGGCCGCCTGATAGTCCGCTGCCATGAGCCCTTAGGTCAACCTGGGCGCATGCAGATTCCGGGAGGTTCAGGTCAAATTGTTGACCTGCTCGGCAACAAGCTTGGTGCCTTCTCTGAGGAACTCGATCTACGGCCTCATCAGATACTGACGGTTGTGCTTGATACCAAATGACGCCAGCACAAAAGCTACGAGTGGAAGCGGCCAACCCACACTTGCAGGTCTGGTACTCGCTCAATTGCTATGCATGACATCCTGTAGGTATGTCTGAGATATTAGAAATAACACCCGAGCAGGCCGATGATCTGCTCTATCGCACAATCCAAACTGATGAGGGCCGTCAGAATCCGTATGCCGCCTATATGCAACTGCGCGAGTCGCCGAACCGATGGAGAAGCAACGTAGGCTCAATCGTGCTTACCGGCTACAACGATTGCCTCGAGGTTCTTCGTCACCCCAAGCTTGGCCGTGCCGAGGCCGATATGGACTTACCTCTTTCTATTGCTGGCAATGAGCGCCGGGTTTCTGAAGAGACCACGACCATGTTGTTGATCAATCCTCCTGACCACACAAGGATTCGATCGTTAGTGAGTCGCGCATTTACTCCCCGTCGCGTTGAGGAACTCCGAGCAACAATTGAGGACTTGCTGCTTCCGATTCTTGATCGCTTTGTGCAACAGGGTGGCGGCGACGTGATGGCCGACCTGGCCGTCCCTTATCCAGTCGCTGTCATCAGCGAACTTCTTGGGGTTCCAAAAGAGGGGAACGAACATATCCTTCCGCTGGTGCGCTCATTAACTGCACTCATTGACCCAGCCTCTACCCCCGAGCTAACTGCCAAGGGTGAAGCCGCAGGATTAGAGATTGCTATGTACTTCATTGAACTGGTTGAGCAAAAGCGCGCAAACCCAGATGACAGATTGCTGAGCGCTCTGATTCAGGTTGAAGAAGCCGGAGAGAAGCTATCGATTGACGAACTCATCACCAACACTGTGCTGCTCTACGCTGCCGGGTTTGAGACCACCTCGAATCTGATTGGTAACGGTCTGTTGCAGTTACTCAATAACCCCGAGCAAATGCACCTGCTGCGGTCCGAGCCAGCCCTCATGGGACCGGCAATTGTAGAAATGCTGCGAGCTGACTCACCAGTGCAGATGAACGTTCGCGTAGCACTTGAACCCGTGGACTTGTTCGGCGAACGCCACCCACGGGGAGCATCATTCGTGGTACTGCAAAGCTGCGGCAATCACGATTCATCGGTCTATCCATCGGCCGATAAATTCGACGTTGCGCGCTTTACTCACCCCGAAACCCCTCAGCCTTTGAGCTTTGGCTGGGGAGCGCATCACTGCCTAGGAGCCCACCTAGCACGAGCCGAAGGAGAGATCGTATTTCGCGCTTTACTTGAGCGCTTCTCGGACATGTCACTCGACACAACCGCTCTTGGCGCCGAGCAGCCCACCTTTCGACCGAGCTTTACTCTGCGAGGTCTAGAGTCCCTGCCGATTCAAGTAAATGAATCTCCCTCTCGGGGTGGAGCAACCGGCAGCGCCTGATCAGTCTGAGCGAGATCGTCGTTAGCCGGACCAGTCTGAGCGGGATCGTCGTTGCTAACGGGCGGCGAATCAGGTCTAACTACTACAGGGCCAATTGGCGATAACAACGCCTCGCCGGCCCAGCCGCGTGCCGACCACTCTGGATCAAGCCCGGGCGCAGTCAACACGGGACCCAACTCAGAGGAGTCAACGCCAGGTCCTGGGATGACCTCCCAGAGAATCGCAGGACGCTCTCCGTGCCAACGGATGCCAAATGAGACCACGCCCCAACGGGTACGCAGTCCATGCGCCTCGATTTGCGCACCGAACCAAGAATCAGTCCAAACGGGCAATAACACAAGCTGGTCATGCTGCTCAATCACAACAAGGTCAAGGGTTGCCGCTAGGCGAACTGCAACAGCCGCGGGGTCCACAGCTAGGGCGCCACACGCAGCACCCTGAGCATCCGCACAATCGGGGAGCAGCGCTTGGTCACCAATGCGGGCGAGCTCAATAATCTGACCAAGTGCGCTGCCCTGAGATGCAGCAACTGCAGCGCGAAGTTCTGCACCTTCTGCAAACAGCCATCGCTGACTGCTATCTGGCACCGCATTGACTACCGGCTTGAGTACCGGCTTTAAGTTGAGGTCAGTTGATATCCAGAGATTGCTCGCCAGAGTCTCGGCAGCCTCTGCAACCTCGGGTTGCCCCACGGCACGCAGCGATGGCGCAACGCGCCCGAGTGCAGTAATCGCAGAGCGCAACAGCAACGCCCGCTCGGGTTCTTCGTTTAGACCCTTGCCAAGCCCTTTGCCCTTTGAGATGCGGTGAATCGCTCTAGCTACAGGGCCCACAAGTTCGGTGGCCCACGTCTCTTTTTGCTTTCCGGCGAGTAATGGAACCGCTGCGTGCAAAAGCGCAACCGAGGCATCGCTTCGATCTGGCATACGAATCGACCCTCTGATGCTCTGCAAGCTGAGCAGCGCCCGTACTAGCGGAGCAAGAGGCTCAGTCATTCCCACTCTGACGAGTGCATCGCAGAGTTCTGCCGCCCTTACTGCTGCACTCGTTGGCCCCACAGCAGCAAAGAAGTCATCGGTAGCAGCAAGAAGCAACACGCGCTCTGATCGAGCAACGACTCGATCAAGTGACGAGTCTGGCAGTTCTATTCGCGCAGCGTCTTTAGTGTGCGCAGCCCACCCCGCATCAATAGCTACAGAGTCGGGTGCCTCCCAAATCGCTGTTGGCCCAGACCCTTTGAGCAACCCATTCCGTTTGCGGCCGGTGGCTGATGCACGAGTCGACCGAGGCAACAAAATTCTGACAACTGCGGTGTGCGGAAGCGCCACCACAAAGGCCCCTTCAAGCAAACCTTCGGGCAGAGTGACAGAGCCAGTGGGGTCTTCATCATCGGCCTGCACTAGTCGAGGTGCAACCGTGCCAACTTTGCCCACCACACGCCGCGCTACGGCCTTGGAAAGAACTGCAGCTACTCGGCCGTCTACTGACAGAACCGATCCCTGCGAACTGATCGTTGAGATAACCCCTGGGCCATCCAAAAGGAACGGCCGTAGTGCAAGCGCAAGCGCAACTGGCACTGCAGTGAGATTCTCAATCTCGATCACAACAGCAGAGTCTTCCCAGATGCCTCCATCGGCCAAAGTAGAGGTGGCCCTAACGCCAAACACTCGATGGATTATGTCTCCACCAGGCACCCGCATGGCTGTTTCAAGCACAGGCGAATCACCAATCATGCGTTGCCGAACCGCTGCATCGTTGCAGGGGTAATGCCATCGATCCTCTGCGCCGATCCACCAGTCCAGACTCCAGGTCTCTTCGCGCATCTGCAGAAGTCCAGCGGGGTCGCAATCTGCAATCGCTCCAGCGTCAACGGTTCCAACTGGGGTCCACACCCGTGAAACTTTCGAGTTGTTAGCCGCTGCCCGAGAAAGCGCATAGGGCTCCAGGGTTCGGGGGTCTTCAGTTTGTTCGGACGAGATAGGAGTATTGGCCACTGACAGAGGGTAGAAGCAGGTAGTCCGTTGACTACAACTCAGAGCCAGGCATGGCTGCTTTGCAAGAGGGGGCTAGTAGCTCAGCGACGGGTATTCAGCACCGCCGGGCTGCATACGTATCAATCCCCGATAGGCATCTTGGGCGCTAGCACCACCGTGACAAACGGCAAACACCTCAGAAGCAATCGCCATCTCAACTCCATACTCTTCGGCTAGTTCCATAACCACGCGACTGGTTTTAACGCCCTCTGCAACCATGTTCATCTCAGCAATAATCTCGTCGATGCTGTGTCCCTTGCCGAGTTGTTCGCCAACAAAGCGATTCCGACTCTGCTGTGACATACAGGTGGCCAGCAAATCACCCATGCCTGCTAACCCAGCGAAGGTGGCGAAGTGTCCGCCCATGGCTTCACCAAGTCGAGACAATTCGGCAAGGCCACGGGTTATGACCGCAGATTTCGTGTTGTCGCCAGCGCCCAGGCCATCTGCCATTCCCGCAGCAATCGCAATCACGTTTTTCAGCGCGCCTGCTACCTCGCAACCAATCACATCGTGGTTGGTATAAATCCGAAAGAGATTCATATGAAAAATACGCTGCAGGCAATCGGCAACTACGGGGTCGGGAGTTGCAATCACTGCTGCGGCGGCATGGCCTGCAAGAATTTCCTTAGCTAAATTGGGGCCAGTCAATACTGCCGCGGGGTGACCAGGCAGCACTTCATTCACTAGCTCTGTCATGCGCAGCCGAGTCCCCTGTTCAAGGCCCTTCGTCAGTGAAACCACCGGCACCCAGGCCCGCACGTATGGCGCTACTTGTTCAAGGGCAGAACGAAATCCCTGAGAGGGCACCCCCATGACTAATACATCGGCTTGTTCGACCGCTTCTGCAAGGTCTGATGTAGATCGAAGAGCAGGATGCAGTTGGTAACCGGGCAGATAGCGCTCGTTCGTGTGCCGCTGGTTGATCTCATCGGCAAGGTCTTCCCGTCTTGCCCACAAAACTGTTGGAACTTGATGGGCCGCAAGATGGGCAACTGTGGTGCCCCACGATCCACCACCGATGACTGCTACAGAAAGATTCACCGCCAGACTCTAGGCCGAAGTATTGGCCGCGTGGCGAGCGAAGCAACCGTGCGATGAGTTCTGCAGAGAGAAGGCCCTCGATCGAGTCTCTAGTGAGTCTCTAGACTGTGCGAGTGCCCTCGACTGAAGACGCCTGTGTGCTGATTCCAATCAAGGCGTTTGCAATGGCCAAACTTCGCTTGTCTGGAATACTCAATAGCCTTGAGCGCGCTGCCCTAGCTCGAGTAATGGCCGCAGTGGTGATCAACGCCGCTGCGCCCGTTGGAGTGTATGTGGTCTGCGATGACGATGAGGTAGCTAGTTTCGCTGAGTCTCTTGGAGCCAGCGTTGAGTGGACCCAACAAACCAACCTAAATGGCGCTGTACAAGATGCAGTTGGCCGCCTAAGCCTGCGCGGTATGCGAAGAGTGGTTGTATGCCATGCCGATCTCCCCTTTGCACAGAATCTGTCTTCCCTGCTGGTTGCCGAACCTGACGAGGTAATTCTTGTTGGCGATCGTCGTGGACAGGGAACCAACGTGTGTTCAATTCCACTTCCCTCGGGATTCACGTTCTCGTATGGGGCTGGTTCTTTTCTGAGACACCAACAGCAGGCTGAAGCGTGCGGACTGCGTGTGAGCGTGCTGCAATCGGAACTACTGAGTTGGGATGTGGACGAACCCGAAGACCTTCAAGTTCCCAGTAGTTTTCCCGGCACCTCAGCGCTGCTCGCTCAGGGCAGAATCGCTGCTGCGCACTACCCCACCGCTTTGGGCCACTAAGAAAGGCAGCGTCAAGATGGACGACCTGCGTAGACCAAACGAACCAGATGTTGAACAGATCAGCATCAACCTTGCGACTCCGCAGTCTGCATTAGTGATTGTTGCGCACCCCGATGATGCAGAGTTTCAGTGCGGTGCAACGCTTGCAAAGTGGGCACGCACGGGATGCATCGTGCATCACCTAGTGCTGACCGACGGGTCAAAAGGCACTTGGGACCGCAGCATCGATCAGTCCGAACTTGTTCAAATCCGTAAAGAGGAACAGAGGCAGGCCGCCACAATCTTGGGCGGCACGGGGGTTGTGTTCTTGGCTCAGATTGATGGCGAGCTTAAGTCCAACCGAGCCACAAGAGCCCAGGTCTGTGCAGTCATCAGACGAGTGCAGCCCGAGGTCATTTTGGGCCATGACCCATGGAAGCGTTATCGCCTACACCCCGACCACGCGGCTGCTGGTCGGCTGTGCGTCGAAGGCATCGTTGCCGCCCGCGATCCGTTCTTTCACCCCGAGCAGCTTGTAGATGGGATCACCCCACATCGTCCTCAGGCGCTCTTGTTGTTCGAACCAGACCAACCTAATCATGCGGAGTCGGTTTCTGATCAAGACCTTGAAGCGCAGATTGGGGCACTGCTCGCTCATCAGAGCCAGATCGAAACAACCCATTTTTACAAATCGGCACCTGGCGATGCAGTAGAGCAGTTTCGGATTCAGCAACGAGAGCAACTTGAACGCAGCGGCCGGTGGGCATCGGTACCGCTAGCCCAACAGTTCCACCTAATCACCGAACAGCTCTAACCCCCCCCCGTTTTGTCCTGCGAGGGACCCCCTATAGGGGGTCCCTCGCAGGACAAAACAAGTTATTTGGGCGTTGGCGAGATTAGCCGGGGAGAGTTGTTGAGGGTTCCCCTGCTACTGGCTGATCCCCCGAGAACTCGTCTGCAGCCCCGCCTTCTATCACCGTGGTCTCTAACCCATCGGGCGAAGAACCCGGCAGGGTACTCGTTGCGGCGGCACCGCCAAGGGCAAAGTTTTCCGGGGCAATTCGCAGCAGAATCTTCTTCTCAAGATCCTTAAGCAGCGATTTCTGTGGAGCAGACGGACCCAAATAATCCAGAGCCACAATCACATCGCCAACAGCCATCATTGACCAGACTTGCACGTTGGATCCATCGCTAGCCACAAATCGCCGTGACACTTGATCAGTGACGAGCTCATCGCTCGGGCCAGGCTTGATTTCTACTTGAACCCGAGCCCCTGACAGATCAGTTCTATAGAACTGATCGCATTTTCCAAGTGCCTTCTTCACCGAGTCGATATACGCAGTAGCTGACTGCCAGTCCTCGACGCGGACGGCTTCAGAAATCAACACTGAGGACTCAGCTGGCTGCGCGAATACTGCTACTGCTTTGGGTGACACCTCCGTTGGAAGTTCAACAGTCTCGCCGCAGAAATCCGACCCAAGTAGACCAAATGAACTCAACGCCGGATCGCCGATTTCCCAGCCAATAGCAAGATCACTCTGGGTTGTCAGCGCCTGCTCTGGGTCGACCTTTCCAGCTAGGCGGGCTTGATTCAGACGGACCGCATCTGACTCTTGAAACTGCACACGACTCACGGGGTAGGCAACGGCCAGCCCGAGCCCAACTCCAGTTCCAATAATCACTAGCGCCAGCAGCAGCAGCCTTCCTCCCTGCTTCGAAAGATGCTTGGTAGCTAATGCAAAATTCACTACTTCACCTCGCTTTCATCCTCGCTTGATGGCAGTGTCGAACCGCCACCAAAGCGCTCTTCCCATTCGGCCAACTGCTCGGCAGGCAGTTTGGTAAAAAGCAGTCCTGGAGGGCGAAGTTCATCGCCCGCGTGCAAATGTTGTTGGCTGAGCAGATCTGTAGTGAGGAGGAGTGACTCCCAGTTCACGGTCGGGAACGCGGACTGCAACTTGGCTGCAGCAGTCGGGATAAACGGCTCAGATGCAACTGCGCAGACAACTAAAAGCTCAAGCGCTGTTCGCAACGTGCATGCCGTTCTTGCCTGATCAACTTTGATTGTTTTCCAAGGCTCACGGGTCTCTAGATAGACGTTCCCAACTGACCAAAGACCTCTCAAAGCCGAGGCCGCTTTTCTAAACTCGAGAGCGTTCAGAAACCCGAGATACTCCTCAAGTCGGTCCCGCAGTTGCTCTGCGAGTTCAAGTTCTTCGGCTTCGGGTTCTCCGCCATCAGGCACGCAGCTGTCAAAGTGCCGCTCTACTTGGGTGACGGTTCGATTGACAAGGTTTCCAAAGGTTCCGACCAATTCTTTGTTGACTGCTGCGCCAAAAAGGTCCCACGTAAAGCTTGAGTCGTCAGACTCGGGAGCGTTCGCCATCAGGTACCAACGCCAGTAGTCCGCTGGCAGCAACTCAAGGGCATCAGACATAAACACCCCGCGATGATCCGAGGTCGAGAACTTGCCGCCGTAGTAAGTGAGCCAGTTAAAGGACTTCAGTCGGTCTACTAACTTCCACGACTCCCCCGAGCCGAGAAGGGTTGCAGGAAAGCTCAGGGTGTGGAACGGGACGTTGTCCTTGCCCATGAACTGGGTGTACTCAACCTGATCGGCTCCCCGATCAGTACGCCACCAAGAATCAAACTCGGCCTGCGGCTCCCCTCGGCCGCAACCTGCGTCAGCCCATTCTCGAACAGCAGCAAGGTAACCGATCGGCGCATCAAACCAGACGTACCAGACCTTTCCTGCTACCTCTGGAAAGTCATCTGGATCTACGGGGATACCCCAACTTAAGTCCCGAGTAATGCCGCGGTCGCGCAACCCTTCGTCTAACCATTTGTAGGCAATTGAGCGAGTTTGTGCTGGCCAGGAATCTTTAGTGTCAACCCAAGCTCGAATGCGATCAGCTAACGCAGCCTGACGAAGAAACACATGGTTACTGCTTCGTACTTCTAGCTCTGCCGACCCCGAGATGGCCGAACGAGGGTCAATTAAGTCCATCGGCTCGAGTGGCTTGCCGCAGTTCTCGCACTGATCCCCGCGTGCCCGCACGTATCCGCAATTCGGGCAAGTTCCCACCACGTAACGGTCGGGCAAAAACCTTTGATCCGTAAGCGAATAGATCTGCTCGGTTGATCGAATTTCGCAGAGGCCCTCGGAGCGAAGCCGCCGCGCAAAGTGATTGGTGAGTTCGTAATTCTGAGGTCGAGAGGTGCGGCCAAACCAATCCCAAGAGAGTCCGAACTGCTCACACAATTCACGCTGAACCTCGTGTTGCTCTGCGCAATACTCGCTCACAGGCTGGCCTGCAGCGTAAGCAGCTAACTCGGCCGGAGTGCCGTGCTCATCAGTAGCGCAGACAAAGAGCACTTCTTCGCCTGACTGCCGCAAATACCGCGCATACACGTCTGCAGGCAGCATCGAGCCCACTAGGTTCCCAAGATGCTTCACCCCGTTGATATACGGCAATGCACTAGTTATCAGATGACGTGGCACAGAAGCTCCAAAGTGGTTTGCAGCTTCGATCGTATCGGGCCAGCTAGCTAGCGCTGGGGCAATATGCCTGAGGCGTTCAGAAGGTCGTTGTCCTTACCCCGCCCTACCATGGGTGCTATGAGTACTCCACCACCTTCACGGTGGTACGGCCTAGATATAGAAACTGACACAACGATAAACGGCCTCGACCCCACAGTTGCTGCGATTGTGGCAGTTGCAGTTTCAACTGCAGAACAAGACTTCGTCTTACAAGGTGAGGAATTGCAGATCCTGACCGAGCTTGAGCTGCTGATTTATTCCCTTGCGCCGGGGGTGCTCATTACCTGGAATGGCAACAACTTCGACTTACCGTTTATTGCAGAGCGGGCCAGAAGAACTGGGATTCAGCTAGGGCTCAGGTTCGGGCCGGCCGAGCCAACCCGCTGGACAAGAACGCCACACGCTCGCCCGTATTCGTGCAGCTGGGGCCGACATCGGCACCTAGACGGCTACCAGCTCTACCGGGCAGATGTAGCGCGACTGTTCAAAATCTCTTGCGGCCTCAAGTCGCTGTCTCGACTTCTCGGATTTGAACCAGTCGAGGTTGACCGGAAAAAGATTCACTTACTGTCTGAGCAAGAGATGCACGATTATGTTGCCAGTGACGCTCGTCTAGCCAGAGAGCTCGTCGGCCTGCGTATGCCAGTTGCCTATGCAAACTGCGACCTGTTCGAACCTGCTCCCTAGCCTGATTCAGCGGGGACTGCTCCCCTAGTCAACAGTTTCCGATTGGCAGAGATTTCTGTCAATCTGACTCAGCCGGGTTAGACCCACTCTTTGGGCCTCCAAGAACACCATCCGTGGAGTACCCATGCACCGACCCAGCATTCACCAGTTACGCAACTTAACTAGCGCTAGCGACTACATCGAGTTGATTTCGCTTCAGGATGAGTTCATGCTCTACGGATTTGAGCCCACCAGCGAGTTCCTCACAGTGCATGCGGCGCCCTTGCCAGAGGATTCACGGACACCCGCCGCTGGCCTGTTTGGCATAACACTGCCTAAGTCTTGGCAAGCTGTTGGAACCATCCTCGGAGGGTGCGCAACTCACAGTGAGTCGAAAGAAGTCCTCAGTGTCGACGCTCAAGTTCGCGTGGTTGTTACTCGTTCAGGAGAAAGCTGCACTCAACTATTTATAGATGGGTCCAGACTGAGGCCACCCCCGAAGACCAGCGTTGCAAAGCAGTCCGTACCCGAGTTTGCGCCCCAAGACCTGCACCCTGCTCATGGGATCGTGACTGACTGCATGCATCGCATGCTGGGGCTTGCAGCTCCAGGTGATGCCCCTTTCCTGGAAGAACTCGTGGTCGGGTTGTGGCTGAATCAAGTGATGCAGGCAGCTATGAACACAGAGAGCCTGACTTGGGAGCAGGCTGTGGCTCTTCACCCCGGAGAGCCGGCTGAGCTGAGCGAGTCTGGGCTGATCTCGGTCACGCCATCATTAGAAACCATCACAGAGGCCACCTTTCGCGCAGCAGAGCAGCTCGACTGGGATCGCATGCGGCTGCGCGCAATGCAGGGAGAATTTCATGCAACTGCACTCACGCCTGAAGAGGCGGAGTGGATGGATACAACCATGTTCGCCCGATGGGTAGCCGGCTCAATTCCCGAGGCCGAAACGCTGATTCGCACCTTGGGGCGGCTAGGTGCCGAGCAAATCTCTGAAAATATCGCCTCGGTGCTGCAGAGCGTCCAACAAGGCAAGGCGCACATCGAGTAATCATCACCAACAATGACAAACAAGTCACCCATGGCGATCTAGCTTGGGGGAAGCAGGTGTGTTGTTTCTGGGCTCGGCTCAATAATCAACACCCACCACCCTGGACGATTCCGCACCAACTGCAAGGCTAAGACTCATGAGCGCTGTTGCCTTTGACCAAGTCACTAAAAAATTTGGAGACACCGTTGCAGTAGATGAGTTCTCATTGCAGATTGCAGACGGCGAGTTTATGGTGCTGCTCGGCCCCTCTGGCTGCGGTAAGTCAACTGCTCTGCGAATGATTGCTGGCCTTGAGGAAATCACTAGCGGAATCCTCACCATCGGTGAGCGTGTCGTCAACCATATCCCGCCGCGCGAACGAGACATCGCAATGGTCTTTCAAAGCTATGCGCTGTACCCACACATGTCTGTCGAAAAGAATATTGAGTCACCACTCGTTGCTAATAAGCAGTCAAAGGTAGACCCTGCCGAACGCACAAGACGCGTCCATGAAGCTGCCGAAACGCTGGGCCTAACCAAGTACCTTGCCCGTAAGCCAGGCGAACTCTCTGGCGGTCAACGCCAACGCGTTGCATTAGCCCGAGCCATTGTGCGGCGACCAGAGGTATTCTTGATGGACGAGCCCTTATCAAACCTTGACGCCAAACTTCGCACACAAACCCGCCTAGAACTTGTCGATCTGCACCGCCGGTTAGGCACCACCTTTGTCTATGTCACCCATGATCAGGTTGAGGCCATGACTATGGCCGACCGAATTGCAGTGATTAACGACGGTCGAATTCAACAGGTGGGTGCCCCACAAGATGTCTACGAAACACCGGCCAACTTGTTTGTGGCTAGCTTCATTGGCAGCCCGCCGATGAACACCATCAGAGGCATATTCCAAGGCCCAACGGCTACTGAACCAGCATCGGTTGTAACCGCAGAGGGCGCACTTTTTATTCGGAATGCCGGAGCAGCAGCAGTGGGCAATGATTTAGTTCTTGGTATCCGTCCAGAGCACCTTCATCTAAGTGAGCCAGGCACTACCCCCGGGGCTCTTCAGGCCACCATCCAAAACATTGAGCTACTGGGCCACGAGCGACATTTAGTTTGTTCGGTGGGCACAACTCTGATGACGGTCCGCCAGGCTAACGATTCACCCCCGGTGGCTATTGGCCAAGCAGTGTCTTTGCAAGCAGACCCAGATGGCGTTCACCTGTTTGATCCTGTCTCGACGGGGCGACTCAATTGAGCACCTCCTCGCAAGAATCCGACAACCCAGCCCAGCCAACAACAGCCCAGCCAACAACAGTCCAGCCAACAACAGCCCAGCCAACAACAGCCCAGCCAACAAAGTTGGCCACGCCGGCAAGAGCACAGACTCGCAAACTTGGAAACAAAGTCAAAGATGCGTGCCTTGCGTACCTGTTCTTGCTACCGGCGATAATTATTTTTGGGGTGTTCGCCTACTACCCGCTTTACCGGCTGTTCTGGTACGCCACACATACCCAATCCCGCTTTAGAAACAAACCAGCAAGCTATGTGGGGCTTGAACAACTCAAGACCTCTCTGACAAGCAATGACTTCATCAGCGGCCTGACTCACTCGGGGCTCTACATGCTCTATACCGTGCCGCTAGGTTTGCTGCTCGGAGTGATGCTGGCAGTCTCAACCCATCGCCGACTTAAGGGCATCAAAGTATTTCAGACAATCTTCTCGTCAACGGTTGCATCGTCTGTAGCGGTTGCTTCGGTTGTGTTCATTACGCTGGTAAATCCAGAGATCGGCTACTTCAAAAACGTCCCGTGGTTGAGTCTGCGCGACCCCAACTCGGCGCTCTTTGCCGTCTCGCTCTCTTCAGTCTGGCAGAACCTTGGCCTGACCTTCATTGTGGTGCTCGCCTCGTTACAAACTGTGCCGGACGAGCTTATTGAAGCAGCCACGCTTGATGGCTACGGAGCAATTCGAAGGTTCTGGCGCATTACCGTGCCGCTCATCTCGCCCGCCCTGTTGTTCTTAGGAATCGTCTTAGTTGTTAACGCACTACAGGCCTTTGCTCAGATTGAGATTCTGACTGGTGGCGGACCCGGCGGAGCAACTGAAACCCTGCTCTTCAAAATTGCCGACCCGCGCGGCATAAGACCGCTTGGGGTTCGAGCCTCATACTCACTTGGGCTATTTGTGCTGACTGCAGTGGTGGCCGGGGCCCAGTACTCAATCATGTCTAAGCGGGTGCACTATGGCGACTGACCAACCGCATGCAGCGCAGGGCGGCGATGCATCTACAGACTCCTTACGTCCAGCGGCGGACCCCCTGCAGCCTGCCCCCGATGACACCCTCAAGGCCGTGCAAGGGCCGAGTAGCGGGCTGCGCAACGCTCTGGGAACCGCAAGTACGTATTTAGTGCTCTCGGCACTCTCGGTCATTGTGCTGTTCCCGATTTACATGCTGCTGCTGCGGGCGCTGTCGAGTCCGCTCAGATACATCTCGGCTGGCCAACCCCTCTACCCCGTTTCTATTGAATGGGACGTGTTCAATAGAGCTTTTAGCCAAGGCAGCCTAGGGCGCTCGATGGGGCTGTCATTCGTGGTCACCTTTGTCATTGTGTTTGCGCAGCTCCTTACTTCAGTTCTGGCGGCCTACGCGTTTACATTTCTTGAATTCCCGCTCAAAAAACTGGCATTCGTATTGGTCATAGGGACGCTGCTCCTACCGATTGAAGTCACGCTGATTGCCAACGTAGAGATCATACGGCGGCTTCAACTGCTCAACTCGGTACAAGGCCTGACCTTTCCGTTTCTTGCTACTGCCGTAGGCATCTTTCTGATTCGCCAAGGCTTCATGGGAATACCACGCGAGTTGCGAGATGCCTCAAAGCTTGACGGGTACGGGCATCTGCGCTTTCTATTCAAAGTTGCCGTTCCCATGAGCAAGGCCATCATCGGCAGCTTTATTGTGATTGCATTTCTTGGCGCATGGAACCAGTACGTATGGCCACGCTTTGCAACAACCGAAGGGGCTTGGCAGACCGTTCAAGTTGCTCTTCGAACAATTGGCTCAGAGAATCCGGGCGAACTGAACTTGGGGTTCGCTGCCGCTATTGTCGCGTCTCTACCGCTTCTTGCGCTCCTGATTTTCTTCCAACGCCAGATCGTTCGAGGACTCACCGCCGGCGCCGTCAAGGGCTGAGTTTTCGTCCACAGTTTTGTTTCAGTGGCCATTTCATTAGAAGCTCCACAACTCTTGCACCAGCCCAACCCACCCCCAAGGGAATCATGAAAAACTACTTGAACCGCCCGTTGATAGCAGTAGCATTTTTGGCCCTTCTCGCTGCCTCCTGTGCCGGCAGCAACGACTCAAGTAGCAACGGGTCAAGCCGCAACCCTGCACAACAAGACCAAAGCAGCACCGAACTTCAGGCCAACCCCGCCAATTGCCCGGTCAAAGCCCTCGAATCGGCCAGCGAACCAATTGAGCTGACTGTTTGGCATCCGTATAACGCGCTCACTAAAGAATCCCTAGAGAAGGCAGCAACGCAGTACAACGCAGCTCAAAGCAAGGTCCGGGTGTCGGTTGAAGCACAAGGCACCTACGAGGAACTTCTCAGGAAATACGAAGAGAGCTTGGCCGACCCGGCTTCGTTGCCAGACGTTGTGTTTGCTGAAGACACCACACTGCAATTCATGATTGATTCACAGTCAATTATTCCGGCCGATGATTGTATTGCCGCAGACCCGTCAGCGGGACAGTTCTACAAAGAACTGCTACCTGCGGTGAGAAATGCATTTAGCTCACAAGGCCAACTCTGGCCCGGGGCCTTTGGTGTCTCTATGCCCATCATGTATGTCAATAATGCGCACCTCACGGCAGCAGGGCTGAGTACAACCGAACTTCCCGCCACGCTTGCGCAGGTGCGCTCCGCTGCTGAAAAGATCAAAGCCGCGAATATTCCCGGAGTTGAGTTCCCGGTAGTCATGGAACTGTACGGCTGGTTCCCTGAGAACTGGCTGACCGGCGTGCAACAAGAGATCGTTGATCAGGGCAACGGCCACGACGGGCCTGCGGGCAGTTCAGAGATGAAGAACCAATACACAACAGAGGTGCTTGAGTGGCTGGCGGCGATGCAGCAAGACGGCCTACTCAAGGCGTACCCCTATGCAGCAGGAATCGATCAGTTCTTGGCAATAGGCAACCAAAGTTCCTCAATCCTGATCGATGGGTCACGCGCTATAACTACGGTCAATGCCATTGTTCAAAACTCTTATACCGGCGAGGCTGTGGCCGGAGCAGGTTCTGTAGATAGCGCAGCTCTTGCGGGCCTCGACTTGGGTGTAGGACTTGTCCCTGGGTTAAAGGCTGCCGGCCAAGGTGCTGTGTGGGGCTCGGCTGCGTACCTAGTAGCTGGAACTGAGGATGCGCAGATTGCTGCAGGTTGGGACTTTGTTAAGTTCTTCAACTCAACCAAAGTACAGGTGGACTGGACCCTTCAAGGCTCCTACCTTCCAGTATCTACTGCAGTCCAAGAGGATCCAGACATAGTGAATTACTTTGCCAATGACCCAGCGGGGAAGTGGCTTGCGGTAGCCAACAAACAGTTGCTTGGCCTAGATCCAGACTTTCCAGGACCAGTGATTGGCCCATATAACCAGTTCCGATCTGGCATCCACACAATGCTTGAACGTGTGGTTCTGAGCGGCGATAATCCCGAGACCGCACTATCTGAGTTCAACAAGAAGTTCAAAGCCGATCTAGATGCCTATGCCAAAGAGGTTGCCGGCTAACGCCTGTTCCAGAGAGCGGTTGAAACACGGAAAGGTTTACCGCGTGTTTAGCTAGAAACCCAACAAGCAGCCGCTAACCCCACTAGTTTGACTCTTGCCCGAAGTGTTTGTGCTTCGCGTTGACGTGTTCCCCGTCTTCAGCACAGGAGTCCTGCCACATGCAGATTCAATCTAGCCCTCAGTGCTCCACAGCAGTTGGGTCTCAGCCGTTTCGACCAAAGGCCCGAACACAGCTCGGAGCGGCGCTACTTCTTGTGCTCGCGCTGTTCGCCACGGCATGTGGCGGCTCTGGCGGCGCAGGTTCAGACAGTGGTGGCTCAGCCTCGGACAACTCGAGCGGCGGTAACGCTGCACTATGCCCCGTCGCTGCGCTTGACAAAGCAAACGGGCCAACCAAAATCACCATCTGGCATGCATGGATCGGGCTCACTGCCAAGACGCTGGAAAGCGTTGCGGACGCTTACAACAAGAGCCAAGACAAGGTAGTGCTTACGGTTGAAGCGCAGGGTACCTACGAGGAGCTACTGAAGAAGTACCAAGATGCTCTTGGAGACCCGAGTTCCTTGCCCGACATCGTGCTGAGCGAAGACACCACCACTCAGTTCATGATTAATTCCGAGTCTATTGTTCCAGCACAGGATTGCATAGCAGCCGATGATTCAGCGGCTGCAATCTATAAGAACATTCTTCCCGCAGTTATTAGCGGTTACACAGTGGATGACGTGCTGTGGCCCGCAGCATTCTCGGTGAGCCAGCCCGTGCTGTACGTCAATCAGAACCACTTGGCCGCTGCTGGGGTCGACTCTTCGCCTGCAGCACTACCAACCACCTTGGCAGAGTTACGCTCTACCGCCGAGAAGATAAAGGCTGCAAACATTCCCGGAGTTGAGCAGCCACTAGTGCTTCGCCTGGATTCTTGGTATCTCGAGCAGGCACTCGCCGGGGTACAACAGCCAGTCGTAAACAACGGCAACGGCCGCTCTGGATTGGCTACAAAGTCTGAACTCAATAGCGGCCCAACAACTGAAGTGTTTGAGTGGTTTAAGTCGATGCAAGAAGATGGCCTACTCAAAGCCGTCCCCTACTCGGACTCATTTGGGCAACTCTTCGCTATGGCGCTGCAGACCTCTTCCATGCTGATCGACACCTCTACTGCGATCACATCAGTCAACGCAGCCATAGAGGGAACACTCAAAAATGAAGATATCGGCGCAACCGATCTTGGGATCGACCTATCGACAGTGAAGTTCGACACTCTCAAGATTGGTGTTGGTCAAAACCCAGGCCTGAAAGCGGCCGGTGTTGGTCAGATCGGAGGAGCGGGTTGGTACATGGTCAACAGCGAAAAAGATGCCTCTATTGCAGCAGCGTGGGACTTTATGAAGTTCTTCAACGAAACCCCCCAGCAAGTTCGTTGGACCCTAGAAGCCTCATACTTGCCCGTGTCAGAATCGGCCCGTCAAGACCCTGTGCTGCAAGAAGCATTTTCTGCCACACAACGCGGCCAGTGGCTTTCTGTCGCCTCAGACGGCCTTGTGAACCTAGACCCCAAGTTCCCTGGCCCGGTGATTGGTCCATATAACGAATTCCGGTCAATCACACGTGGCGCACTCGAGAAGGTCACCACAGGTGGTGGCGAAGTTGTGCCAGTAATCAAAACTGCCAACAGCGAGTTCCAAGCCGCTTTGGACCAATATGCAACTGAGGTCGGCGGCTAGATCAGACGGAGTCGCCGGCTCATATCACTGCAAAATCTTCCCTCAGGGTCTGCTGCGTTACGAATGTGTCGCCATTCATCAAGTCTGGGATACATCGCTGGAACAAGCTCGGGTCGTACACGGCTGTCTTTGGCTAAATACACCCGACCGCCGGCTGCAACCACAAGCTCATCAAGCTCATCAAGCAGGCGGTCAAGGTTGGCTGCTACTGGAATGTCGAGCGCTAGGGTCCACCCCCGAGTCGGGAACGATAAGGGCGCAATATTGCCCGGACCAAAACGCTTGAGTACTGCTAAGAACGAAGAGGCTCCAGCAGAAGAAAGCCTTTCTACTGCGACTCGAACCACCTCCGTGGCCTCAGAAGGAACAACGAACTGCCATTGCAAAAAGCCCCTCTGACCATAAAGACGGTTCCAATCCTCAATCATGTCAAGAGGATGAAAAAACGCTTCGATGCTCGAGATGTGGTCACGTTTCACCTTCGGCGCTTTGCGGTACCACAACTCGTTAAAGGCACGAATTGTGAGACGGTTGAGAAGGCCCGAGGGAAACACGTCGGGTGGTGAGATCAGTTGATGCGGAGAATATTTATACGGGTCATGGTGGCCAGCAGTTAACGCCTCTTCACGAGTAGCAAACCGCCCTCTCTCTAGAATCGATCTTCCCATATGGGCTCCAGTTGCAACCAGATCAATCCACGCAACTGAATAGTCGTAGTACTCATCGCCTTCTTGCATGAGTGCCATTACGCCGTCAAGGTCATTAGTGCGGTCAGTATCTACAACCACATAACTCGACCCGATGGGAGTCATCTGAATAGTTGCATCCACAACAATGCCCGTCAGCCCCATGCCGCCGATTGTGGCCCAGAACAGTTCAGGCTCTTGCAGTGGTGAAAGGTCACGCAGAACACCACACCCGTCGACTAATCGAAGTGACAGCACATGGCTGCCCCAAGAGCCTTTGATGTGATGATTCTTTCCATGAATATCGGCCGCAATTGCTCCGCCGACAGTAACTGAACGTGTCCCAGGAGTGACGGGAACAAACATGCCGAGCGGAACAAACCACTTCATGAGTTCATCAAGGCTGGTGCCCGCTAGCGCCCGAACTTGTGAGCGTTCTAGGTCAACATCAACGATGCCAGATCGGGCCGGGCCATCAAGGACAAACCCGCCCGCATTTTGAGCGCAGTCCCCGTAACCACGGCCCAGACCCCGGGCAATAATTCCTCGGCCATTTGCCGCTTGCACTGCAGCCACAACCTGTTCGCTGCTGCGGGCATGAACTAGGTCGGCAAAGGTTGGTGCTGTACGACCCCATCCTGCGAGCAGCTTCGGCTCAATCTCTAACTCGGGTTGAGTCATAAGTAAATCCCAATTGCCAACAAGACAACCCAAATGATGCCCATCACTTGCATCAGGCGATCCTGAAGAATTACGTCCTCAGGTGCTGCACCCTTGCCCTGATCTACCAAAAGCGCGTACTGCAGCACCGCTATCAAGAACGGGATAATCGAGAGCTGAGCCCAAGGTGAAGCATTATTGAGACCAGCATGTTCAACAGCCCACAGGCAGTAACTAATGACTAGCGCAGAGACTGACACAGCCCGCAGAAAACCTAAGTACTCAAGGCTGTATGCGCCAAGAGTCGGACGAAGTTCCTCAGCTCGGTCTCCGAGTTCTTTCTTCTCGGCAAAACGCTTTGCTGAAGCAATAAAGAGCGACCCAAACAGCGAGATAATGAGGAACCAGTCAGAAACCTCAACCTCAGCGGCGAAAGCGCCGCCAAGTAGCCGCAGGATGAACCCAGCAGACAAGATCACTAGATCAAGAATTGGTATGGACTTGAGAAACAGCGAGTAGCTGGTGGTGAGCACTGCGTAAATTGCCACCACCATGGTGATTTGCGGGTTATCAAGCCAAGCAACCCCAAGGCCGCAAAGGAAAAGCACTATAGCCATTGCAATACCTAGTGGAACAGGGACCACACCGGCAGCTATTGGACGGTTGCACTTTGTTGGGTGTTGCCGATCTGACTCAACATCGAGGATGTCGTTCAGCAGGTAGGTAGCTGAGGACACCATACAAAAGGCAACAAAACCAATGATGGTGAGTTTGAGCCGGTAGGGCTCAGTAATCACTCCAGCGGCAGCTGGAGCCACAAACACCAGCACGTTCTTTGGCCACTGCTTGGGACGGCAGGCCTTGATCATGCCCATTGCCAAATTCATGTTCTTAGGCGTCTTGGTCAACTGTTCGGCCACGACACCCCTTTCTGGTCTTCATCATGGTGAGCAAAACTGCGGTAGTTGCTAGGATGGGAGCATACCGAGATTGCATGTCTTTTCGGAATCATTGAGGTTTCGATAGAGCAAACCTAGGATGCCTTAGGTACACAACCTCAGCGCACAGCCCCCGGCAGCAGCACCAGATTGACAAGAACCCCCAGTTGGATCTGAGTGGGAGGGGGAGCTAATTCACCAAACCATGTGGGCGGGCCGACCTGCCACCATGCAAAGCTCTCGGCAAAGTCTCCGCAGCCGCTAGAGAAGTCGGCACCACCGGGGGCTACAAACCACGGGACTGTCGTGGCAAACTTTCTTGCCGAAGTCCAAGCCCGTCGGTCGCCATCATCAAAGTAGGTCAGATCAACTGCATGGCCCATCTCGTGAGCCACCACATGTGCCAAGCTCAACGCAGTGTCTGTATCCCGCAGGTACACCTCGATGACGCGATCGGATGGGTAGGTCATTCCGCGGTAGCCCTTTTTAGCGCCCAAGAATCGCAACTCCCAGCCCTTGAGTGAATTCTGCCAATCGTATTGGATAAGTCCCAACGCCTGGCCGGCTAATGCGCGATCCTGTGCCGAACCCAGATTCTCTACTGCTTGAGCCGCGCCAGGCTCAAGCACAGTCTGGGCTGGCACATCTTGGGCTACCGAGTCTTGTGCGGCAAAGTTTTGTGGTGCGGAACCTTGCTGCAGAGACTGCAGAGGATTCTGATTGTTAGGGAGCGTTTGTGAAAAAGCCGAAGTGAGTGGCACCGGCAGAGCGAGTGGGTCTTTAACCGTTGCCGAACCTTGTCCTTCAGATAGCACGGGAACTTCACTTATTCCGGCTGCAAAGACTTCGGCAGGCATCATCAGTGGGCTGGGTTGCAACCCCTCTGCGCTCTCTTGGCTCATTGGCTGGCCTGGAACGTTACCCATCTGAGCATCCACCTCGACGGTGCCTGCGGCAGAACCGGTAGAGGCACAGGCGCTCAGCAGGCAGCTCGCGCAGGCAAGCGAGACAACTAGACCTTGCTTCACCTGAAGAGCCAACCTCATAGAACCCACAGACCCGAAAGGTTAGCCTGAGCCCTAGGCCTGATGAGCCTGCACTCTCTAGGCTCGGGGGGGCAGGGCAAACTCGAGAGCAGTTCGAACTGACTCAGAGGAGAACTGATTTAGGATTCTGCCTTGTGCTGCCCTAAAGAGCCTGTCGTTTACAGCCATGCCCAGTCCCGAGGCCTGAGTTGGCCGAACTAATAAAATCTGCGCATCCGAGGCATCGGCTGATCGGAGCAAGCTGTACAACTCTTTTGCGGCAGCGACGGGGTCTTGGGGAATCTCGACCTGTAGGGCATGTACACCGCTGTCGCCAAGAGCCTCAAGGAGCTGCTTGGCAACTAGGTCGGGTCCTTCGATCAACAACAGCGGGGTTCGAGGCGAATAGTGCCGCAGAAACTGTCCGGGCGAACTCGCAGCGACCGTATCTGGAAAAATTTCACGCTCTGAGTAGTCAATAACTCCTAGAACGGCAGTCAACTGCTCAAGGGTTACCCCGCCCGGGCGAAGCAATCTTGGCCGGTCTCCACACAGATCGACCACTGTTGACTCGACTCCCAAAGTTGTAGGCCCAGCGTCAAGCAGCAGGTCGTACGCGCTGCCAAGTTCATTCTGCACATGCTGAGCTGTGCTTGGGCTGATTCGACCAAAGCGATTTGCCGAAGGGGCAGCAACGGCGAACCCTGCTTCTGTTAACAACGCCAAAGCAACAGGGTGCGAGGGAATTCGCACTGCCACGGTGGCAGCGTTTGCGGTCACAAGATTTAGAACATCTTCATTGCGCGGCAGCACCAGCGTCAGCGGCCCCGGCCAGAAGCTGTCTGCAAGCAACTGCGCAGTTCGCGGAAAGTCCGCAACAATGTCGGAGATCTGCTCAAGGTGCGCAATATGGAGAATGAGTGGGTCAGTAAACGGCCGCCCTTTGGCCAAAAACACATCACGAACTGCATCCGCATTACTTGCACAAGCCCCCAACCCGTAAACAGTTTCAGTTGGAAATGCAACAAGGCCACCCTGGCGCAGACGCTCTGCGGCATACCTCATTACCTCGGGCTGCGGGAACTCCGTCCTCACCGGCAAAACTTCTGCAACGCGCTCAGACGGCAAATTGGCAGCTTTGCCTTCTCTCGGATTCATTGCCATGTACTCATTCTGACTCAACGCCCCGCTACGAGCTACCTAGCAAGCGATCTTGGCTCAAGTAGAGTCAATAGATGATTCCGAGCACAGAACGCAATAGTCAAGCGTCGGCCTTGTGCGCACAAGGCTCTCTGCTAGGAGCACGGATTACAAGGATGCTTCAGTCTTCGGCTCACTCTGATCACATTTTTTGCCCTGAGCGTTCTGGTCGGCGTGATTGGCGCCCCGCCAGCCTCGGCACAAGATCCAGCAGATGCGCAGCCAGGTCAACGCCTTCCGACGCGGGGCCCGGTGAAGAGCAACTCAGTACCCAAAGCAGACCGAGCCGTGAACCTAGTAGACGGCTTGCTACGCGGCGTGCCGATCGTAGAAGGTGACTACGCCGACCCCTTCGCGCTTGCAGAGCCTGACGCTCTGTACATCTACGCAACCAACACAGTTGAAGTGAACATCCCCGTTATTCGAATCAAAAAAAACAAGCTCTTTAAGGCCCAGTACCTTGGTGATGCACTGCCCACGCTGCCTTCTTGGACCGTCAAGGGGTTTCAGTGGGCACCCTCTGTCTGGGCTGCACCAAATAACAGTTTTGTGATGTATTACACCACCCCGTCATCGGCTGGGTTTGGCAATAAACAATGTATCTCTCGAGCAACGAGCACTGACCCCGCTGGGCCCTTCGTAGATAACTCAACCGAGGCGTTTATATGCCCATTGGCCAAGGGTGGTGCAATAGATGCCTCAGTCTTTGTTGATACTGATAACACCCTGTATCTGGTCTGGAAGACTGACGGAAACTGCTGCGGCTTGCCAACCGTTATCTATTCGCAACCACTCACCGCCGACGGGCTCAGTGTTGCCGGGCCGCCCGTGGAACTGATCACGGCCAGCCAACCCTGGGAAGACAATGTGGTAGAGGGCCCCGCAATGATTCGCAAAGGCGCCACTTACTATTTGTTCTATTCAGCCAACAACTGGGACACCACTGACTATGCAATTGGTGCGGCAACCTGCACATCAGTTACTGGACCGTGCATTAAACCCGAACAGAAGCCATGGATGTATTCAAGCGCCTTTTCCAAAGGGCCAGGAGGCCAAGAGTTTTTCGAATCTGCGGGAAAGCCCGGAATCTGGATGGTTCACCACGGTTGGCTGCCCCGCCAGGCTGGAACACCAGGCGGTCAACGCCGCCTTTACCTGAACAAACTGGGCTTTGTGCCAGATCAGTTGCTTCCCATCCGCACAGACAAAGCTGCTGTAGCCGAGGCCCTGTGGGAAGACGCTCTGATCCTGGCCTTAGTGCTTGGCGTGCCGGTGTTGTTGTTCCTTGGTACTCGAACCCTGCTTCGTCGTCGAAAGACCCAGGCTCAAACCTCTGGGTAACTGCCAGCGCTCCGCGTTCAGACAGGACGAGGTAATAAGAAGGTGCCACTCAGGCCTTCGCCCCAAACAGCCATGTCGGCAACGCCGGGCAATCCTATGCTGCGGAGTTCATCTGCCACTGCAGAAGTTCCTAGTTCCATGTGAATAAGGGTCGGATCAATCACCCCAGCGCCGAGTTGAATAGTAAGAGGCAACTCGGTAGGCACCCCGTTGAGATATGAAAATGTCACTGTCTCAGTAGTTGTGGGGGCCTCAGTACTTGTCACTCGAGGCAGCGTCAGCGTCATAGTTGGCTCACCACCCATCGCAAGGTGGATGACAACTGAGTCTTCGCTATAGGTGAAAGTTAGGTCCTCAACAGTTTTAGGTAAGCCAAGAACCTGATTGCCGGCCTTCGCGGTGAACTCTTGATCGACGGGCATGCGATAGACAAATGCGCCAACCCGATCGGGCTGTCCGGCCGGATTCGCAAGAAAACCAAAGTTGACCTCGTTGTAATCACCCCAGGGGTTACGCACATAATCAACTACGGCCAACAGAAACATCGCTGACCCAGGCGTCACCTCAAAGACTTCGAATCCGTCGCCCGGCACAAGCGCCCGCGCAGCATCAATCGGCACGGTGTAAGTCAGAGTTGCTTGATGCATCTCGTCGACAACCATGGGAAAATCAATTGATACCCCATCGATTTCTCCCCAGTGGCCAGTAGTGGCAGCATGAGATGAGTTCATTATGCGCTCCAGATAGTCAACGTAGCCTGCATTCTAGTGGGCCAGAGGAGTCCTCGATGATAGTGGTGTTGATCATTTCCCTAGTCGGCGTAGTTGCACTTGGCATCTTTGCATTCGCTCGCTCAGCCACCGATAGCACCACCAAAAAAACAGGCAGCAAATAGGCCCGGTGTCTTCGGGGGCGACTCTAAACAGCACAGCTCTGAACACCACGGGGCTTTTGGACGATTACCATCGGGCGCGTGAGTCTCTTTATTTCGACAGACCAGCAAGCCACCAAGCCGAAATCCGGGCTGCACGAGTTGAAGAATGACCAACGCATGGCAAGCACTGAGCAACGCCTGACTAACGCTCTGCAGAATCTGTCATCTGTGGTGATTGCCTTCTCGGGGGGTGTCGACTCAGCACTCTTGGCATATTCAGCTCTTAGAGTTCTTGGCGCCGAGCGAGTGCTAGCAGTCACTGCCGACTCTGACTCACTCGCTGAAGGAGAACTCGAGCACTGCCGTAGTACTGCCCAAGGTTGGGGACTGCCCTGGGTCAGTGTCACCACTTCGGAGTTCACTAACCCTGAGTACATTGCCAATCAATCCGACCGCTGCTTCTGGTGCAAGGACGCACTGATGACGGCACTTGCGCCCATTGCATTCGAACGCAAGGCCACCATTATTTTGGGAGTCAACCTTGATGACCTTGGCGACCACCGCCCCGGCCAACAGGCCGCTCAGGACAGCGGAGCGCTGTTCCCACTTGTTGAGGCACAACTCAATAAGGCAAGCATCCGTGGACTAGCGAAGCATTACGGACTAGCCGTCTGGGATCGACCCGCTATGCCGTGTCTTTCATCACGCATCCCCTATGGCACAGCAGTGAGTGTTGAATTGCTGCGCACCGTTGATCGAGCAGAAGCCGCTGTACGGGCCCTCGGGTTGAGTGATGTGCGAGTTCGCCATTACGCAGACACTGCAAGGATCGAAGTACCCCTAGCTGAACTGCCCGCAGCAATAGCTCAGGCCGAACAACTTGTTGCCGCTCTAACAGCCTTGGGCTTTAGGTATGTCACCTTGGACCTTGCCGGCCTGCGATCAGGCAACTTGAACTTGGCCATCACCACTGACTCAGCGGGCGACTCTCTCGCTGACTCCCCCACTGATTGCCCCGCTGATTTCCTAGAGGGCCCAGCATGAGCGGGAGCAGCATGAGCGCCGGTCCGACTGCCGGCAGCACAAAGACTGAGCATCTTGGTCACACCAAGATTGATGTTGACCGTATGCGACGACTTGGCATCCCCGAAGCTGTCTACGCTTCAGGAAAAACTGTTGATCAGTGCGTAGAGATTGTTTCTCGAATGCTCTCTCAGACCGACCACCCGGTTGTTATCACCCGAACTACACCCGAGCAAAGAGCCGCCCTCGTTCAACTCTCGCCAGACGCTGCGGCCTCAAACACACTGACTTGGCAACACAGCAGAACGCGAGCAATAAACCCTGTTCTGTTGGTTTCTGGAGGCACCTCTGATCAATGCGTAGTAGATGAAGCGAACCTCACGCTGCAAGCACTTGGTGTACCAAGCAAGACCCTAAGAGACGTTGGGGTTGCAGGATTGCATCGTTTACTCGACTCTCTTGATGAGTTCACCGACACATCTGTAGTCATCGTAGTGGCCGGCATGGAAGGGTCACTCAGCACCGTGCTAGCCGGCCTTGTGCCAAACCCAATTATCGCAGTGCCAACCTCAGTTGGCTACGGCAGCAGCCTTGAGGGCGTTACTGCCATGTTGTCTGCCATGGCCTCTTGCGCACCCGGCATGAGCGTGGTGGGAATCGACAACGGCTACGGCGCAGCCTGTGCCGCAGTGCGTATCTTGAACCTGACACAAAACCTAGCGGTCGAGAAGTCGAGTTCAGCAATAGCGAGTTCAGCAACGGCGAGCTCGCTATGACTACTGTGCTCTGGCTTAACCCTTCGCTCGGAGTAGCTGGAGACATGCTGCTTGGCTCGCTGTTCGACCTTGGCGCTGACCAAGCGTGGGTACGCTCGCAATTGCAGGCTGTTGACCTACCCGGGTGGACGTTAAGCGTTACCCCAACTCGTCGTCGCGGTATTACTGCTACTGCTGTAGACGTGCAGGTTCCCAGCCACGATCATCATCGGGCTTGGTCTGTTATTGACGCCATGCTGCGCGATGCTCCGCTTGATCCTCGAGTGGCCGAGGGCGCCAGGCGTAGTTTTTTACTCCTCGGCAACGCCGAAGCAAAGGTGCATGGCATCTCCCTTGACCAGGTTCACTTTCATGAGGTCGGCGCAGTCGATGCCATAGTCGACATCCTCGGTTCTTGGGCCGCCTTAGTATCACTCGGGGTCTCCGAAGTGCATTCTGGCCCAGTGGGCTTAGGCACAGCTACGCAGACTATGGCCCATGGAATAATTCCGGTACCAGCACCTGCAACTCTTGAGTTGCTCGTGGGGGTGCCTACCGTTCCCGTTGAGTGGAACGCAGAAACTGCCACTCCAACAGGGACTGCGCTGCTTGTAGCCATGGTCGACTCATGGGGGCCGACTCCTGCAGGAGTAATCGAAAGAACGGGCCGAGGCGCCGGCAATAAAGATCCCGACTCGCATGCAAACGTTGTTACCGCGGTGCTCATTTCTCGCCCAGACCACAGCGAATCACCCGGAGATTTCGTTACAGCAACCATGATCGAAACCAACCTTGATGACGTCACTCCAGAAGTTCTCGGGCATGTGATCACCACCGCAATCGCTCTTGGGGCTGATGACGCATGGGTCAGCCCAATAACCATGAAAAAGTCTCGCCCGGCGCATCAACTCAGCGTGCTTTGCAGGCCCGAACTTGCAGCCAGCATCGTTGAGTTCATCACTGCCGAGACGGCAACTCTTGGGTTTCGTCAATGGGATCTGGCCAAGTGCGAGCTCCCTCGCCAGACTCAAAACATAATCCTTGAGGGGTTCACAGTTCGGATGAAGGTTGGGCCATACGGCGCAAAAGCCGAACATGAGGATCTTGTTGTTGCTTCGGCAGGTCTTGGCCGTTCACTGCAACAACTGAGAGCCGAAGCCCTGCTGGCTTGGCACTTCGCGCAGCAGTGAACTCCCATACGGCTGATACCGTGGCGGCATGAAGACTTGGACCATTATCGGGGAATCTGCAAGCGCTACTGGTGGCACCGGATCTAATCCGATGCTCACGCTTAAAGACTTGGCTCAGGTAACTGGGTGGCAACAAAAACCCGAGGGTTGGTGCCGTGGCACCGAGTGCATACCGGCTTCGTTAATTGGTGCGGCAGCCCACGCAACCCATCTGAGTGCAGCACAAGTTGCTCAGGCGCTTGGAGCAGAGGTCGCCATTGACCAAAAGCACCGACTTGCAGTCATCGGCACGCGAGTTGATGCGTCACGAGCGCTGAACTCTGGGCAGGCCCCCGACCTAACCCTGATTGGCTTAGACGGCGCTCAGCACGGACTCTTTGATGAAGCCCAAGGTAAGACAATGGTTGTGGCATTTTCTAGCTGGTGTGGGTGTCGATACGACCTTCCCGGCTGGAAAGCACTCAAAGACGAACTCGCTGGGTCTTCGTTCAGCGTCGTGGCAGTAGCCATCGATGAATCTGTAGAAGACGTTCTGCCTTGGGCCGAAAATATTGACTATCCCGTGTTAGTCGATACTCACCGAAACTTTGCAGACACCTATGGTCTGACCAATGTTCCCACTGTGTTCTGGCTCGACGAGGATCGCCGCATCGTGCGCCAGCCCTCGGCTGAGTTCTCTGATGATCAGTTCACAGAGATTCATGGGGTGGCATCAGCTCCTCATCTAGATGCTGTTCGAAGTTGGGTACTCAACAATGAACTTCCCGCTACCGAGGAACAACCATCAGCGCAGGTCGGCGAGCTCAGTAAGGCTCAGCGACAAGCCCGAACCGAGTTCCGTTTAGCTCTGGAACTGCAGCGAATGGGTTTTGCAGAAGCCGCAAAAGCTCGAGTCTCCTTAGCTGATCAGCTAGCGCCTGATGACTTCACCATTTGGCGCGCTGGCATGAAACTCGTCGGAGAAGATCCATTCGGAGCTGAATTCTTTGACCGCTATACCGAGTGGCAGCAGCGCCACGGTGGGCCGCTGCAGGTTGTCGACTCTGAGTCGTGAGCCGACTCGCTCGGCTTGGCGATTGGGGTCCGCTCTTAGCTAGCGAGTGTGAAGAACCTTATTTCGCTGACCTTCAGCGCTTTTTGTCTGCTGAGCGTTCAGAGCATCAGGTCTTTCCACCTACCGAACAAGTCTTTGCTGCGCTGCAACAGACACCTCTCCATCAAGTGAAGGTGGTGATTCTTGGCCAAGACCCGTATCACGGCTTTGGCCAAGCTCATGGATTGTGCTTCTCAGTTCCCAAAGATGTGGCCGTACCACCGTCATTACGCAACATTTTCAAAGAGTTGCAGGCCGATTTAGGGGTCGGTGCTCCAAGTGGGGGCAACCTAGACTCCTGGGCCAAACAAGGCGTACTGCTGCTCAACACCACCCTGACAGTGCGCTCTGCATCGCCAGGGTCCCATAGAGGGCGCGGTTGGGAACGCTTCACCGATCAAGTCATCAAAGTGGTGAACAACCAGCGCCCACCTGTGGTGTTCATTTTGTGGGGTGCTTCCGCTCGCAAGAAACGAACAATGATCGACCTGCGCCGCCACCAAGTCATTGAGTCTGCTCACCCCTCACCGCTGTCTGCCTATCGGGGGTTTTTTGGGTCAGCGCCATTTTCACGAGCAAATGCTGCACTCAGCGCTGCGGGTAGCGCCACAGTCGACTGGGTCATTCCCACCCTCTAACCCACCCCCACCCTCGTTTTGTCCTGCGAGGGACCCCCAATTGGGGGTCCCTCGCAGGACAAAACGGGTATTTTGGAGCGCTGAAGCGGGCCCTCGTTATTCGGGGGCGATACAACACCAGCCGCGGGATACAAGCTCGTTTGCCATCACTTCAGCCTCAATACGAGTTGCAACCTCTTCTTCTCTGGCTCGGCGCTTTTCAGCCGCACGGGCCTGCGCTGCTGCGCTTTCTGGGACCGGCGCGCCAGTTGTCTTGCTACTCACAACATTTGCGGATTGAGAATCCGATTGGATAGCTGCTTCGGCACTGCTACTGGCAGTCTTTGCGGCAGCTTTCGCTGCCGGTTTCTTTGCCGGTTTCTTTGCTGATCTGCTGCCTGAACTTGGTGGTACCGCGTCCTGTGAGACGATCGACTCGGCCTCGAGACGTTCTATCAACTCAGCCACCTCGCCACTCGTGAACTTGCCGCCTGCCTGACGTTGAGTCAGTCCAAATGGGTGTCGGGCCTCTTTGAACGAGTCAAAGCCACGCTCGGCAAGCAGTTCCGCCAATCTGTTGAGTTGTTGAACTGCGGCCGGTGGGCCAGATGCTTGGCCGAAAGCCATGGTTTCTCCTATAAGTACGGTGACTATTAAGTACGGTGACTATTTTCGGGGGGCGTGAGGGAGGCGAAGTCTGTGAGTAGTCACTCAACAAGTTAGCGACCTGCAGTGACACCTTGTGGCTCATCAGTTCGAGGGCCTGCGCAAGACGCTCTGCAAGTTCGGCACCACACCCTGCGGATCAAATCAGGGTACGTTCAGCAGATGAGCCTTGACGTTGCGCAACTGCGTTTAGATACACCCGGGTGCGAGCAAATTGTTCATCTCAACAATGCTGGCGCTGCTCTGGTTCCTCGTATCGCTACAAAGGCCGTGCTAGATCACCTTCTGCTTGAATCGCAACTCGGCGGGTATGAAGCAGCAGAGGCCGCTGCCGACAGGCTGGCTCAGACCCGCTCAGCAATGGCCCAACTACTCAACGTTGACTCAGCAGACCTGGCTCTAACCCATAGCGACACCTCTGCTTGGACAAAGTCGTTTTGGGGCTTGGCACATTCCGGGTGGTTCAATCCCGGTTCAAGAGTCTTGGTCGACTCCGGTGTGTACAACAGCCATTACTTTGCATTGCTACAAGCCCAGCAACTCTTCGATCTACGTATCGAGCTCATGCAACTCAATGAGGATGGCTCGCTCGACCTTGCCTGCTTAGACAGTCGTTTGGATTCCTCGATAAAGATGATTACGGCCACACATGTTGGCACTCATAAAGGGGCGATTTCTGCTGTCGAAGAACTAGGCACACGCACTCGCCATATGCAGATTCCGTTCTTCCTTGATGCATGTCAGTCCGCTGGCCAACTACCGCTTGACCTGTCGAAGGTTCAGTGTGATGTCGCAACGGGTACTGGCAGAAAGTACTTGCGCGGCCCTCGAGGCACTGGCTGGCTATTTGCGAACCAAGAATGGTCTGAGCGAATGCAACCACCCGGTGTTGACGGTTCCTCGGCCACATGGACGAGTTCTCATTGCTTTGAACTTCTGCCAAGGGCTCAGAGGTTTGAGGAGTTTGAGGGTCCGATTGCTGCACAAATCGGCCTTGGTGTTGCTGTGCGCTACGCCCTGGATGTGGGAATTGAAGCAATCTCAGAACGAATCATAAGTCTTGCGGCACTTCTCAGGCGTGGCTTGGAACATGCGGGCGCTCAGATTGAAGACGGACCTGGACCGCAGTCGGGAATTGTCTCATTCACCGTTCCATGGATGGACTGTGACGAACTCGTGGCGGACATGCGCATACTTGGAGTAAACCTCTCGGTTACACGAGCCGCCTGGACAAAATTCGATATGGATGCTCGGGGGCTTACCGCAACGGTACGAGCATCTCCCCATGCATATAACTCTGAAGATGAGATCAACACACTGATTGATCTCATTGCAGCGAGTTCTATTAGCTGAAAGCAATACTGGCCAGATGGTCTAGCAATGCGATGTAGAGATACGAGGCTCTTGATGGGCGCCGGGCGACGACTGCTCGCCACGAGCGACGGCTGCCTTCCTTCGGGTGGCTGACCCTGCGGATTCTGAACTCCGACCAGTCTCGGCTAACGTGACCCCCGCATGCTTCGGCAGGCCATCACCTTCGGGGGTGGTGTAATCGGTAACACAACTGGTTCTGGTCCAGTTATTGGGGGTTCGAGTCCTCCCCCCCGAGCGAGCAAGCCAGCAACAAGATCTCTGAAGCAATTCAGGGTACATAGGCCCCCATCGTCTAGCGGCCTAGGACTCCACCCTCTCAAGGTGGCGGCACGGGTTCGAATCCCGTTGGGGGTACTCAATTAACCGAAGCCCTCTGAACTCGCAGGGGCTTCAGCGGTTTTCCCTCCCTCCCTCCCTCCCTCCCTCCCTCCCTCCCTCCCTCCCTCCTGTTTTGTCCTGCGAGGGACCCCCTGTAGGGGGTCCCTCGCAGGACAAAACGAGTATTTGGGGGTATCTACCCAGAAAATTAAGATGATTCTCTCATGGCTTTATGCTTCACTGTTGTGAGAAGAAATAACCGCTAGGAACCTCTCAGAGCGGTTGTTCCTGAGAAAACACTTAAGGCGATAAGTATGAGAACTTCAGACACGACTCGAGATACGCGGCATCGACGCAGCCTGATTGCATTATTGGCGATTGTCGCCGTGCTTCTACCTGCAACTCTTGCAAGCGCTCTGCCAGAACCATCGATTACAAAGACGGGAAAAGCAGTCAGCACAGGATCGGCCACGGAAGTGGAGTCGACTGATCAGGTTGACTGGGTTGTAAAGACAGCAAACTCCGACTCGGGTCCTGTCTCGGCGGTGGTAACTGACTCCATTGGCGAGGGACATGAGCTAGTGCCAGGGTCAGTCAAGTTTCCGGCCAACTGGGCTGCCCTGTATAGCGATCAGAGCACGGGTGAAGATTTTTCTGCACCCGAATCTGCAGCGACTCGGCGAATTCAGATAGGAACAGGCGCAGACGAGTCAGCGGGCTTGCTCGGCGGAACCAACGACCTACCCAGCAATCAACCTGTCTTCACTGAAGGTGACGGCTGGCTTCCACTCTTTGCCGGCCCGCGGATCTTTAACGTGTTCCATCACACGGGTACTAATAAGCCAGAAATTAACTGCACCGACCGCCGTGTCAGGGCAGTCTGTCCTGGATACCCCAAAGACATCTCGATCTCTGCCCCAAATGACTTATTTACGCCGTTTTCAGCTGCTGCCACCATCGACCTTTCGGGTCGACTCTGGTTCTCTGGGACCCACCCAGTAGGTCAGTCTGCCGAAGGCGGATTCGTCTGTTTCGATACAACAACCAACGCACCATGCCTGCAGAGTTGGTTCCCTGTTGCAGAAAACCTTGTGGCCGGAACCGCTTACGTCAGCAAGTCGCCATTTAGCGGAGTATCGGTATTTGGTACCAAGTTATTTGCTCTGGCAGTGAATCCCACTACTGGCCCCGAGGCAAACCAACTAAACCTGCACTGCTTTGACACTGCGACTCTTGCTGCGTGCGGCACAACAGACCTTAATCCTGGGGGTTTACCCGGCTGGAATAACTCAAATTATCCCGAGGGTCGCTCCCCCGCTTTAAACATGCGCCAAGTTGGCAACCGCATGTACGTGATAGTTGACTATGCCTCCACCCCAGGGGCAACTGCGTCCTTAGGAAACAGACTGTTCTGCGCCGATCTGTCCACTGGCACAGCCTGCGCAGGTTGGTCAGTTCCAGCAATCCCCGGAACCACAGCCGGTGCTGTCCTGCGTTTTTCAAACACGTTGTTCCCAGACCTAAATGACCTATCGCATATTTGTGTTGCCAACACTTTGGTCGAGCTCACACTCCTTGGTTCTTCCCCACAACGAACGCTGACCTGCTTTGACCAGTCTGGGCTTGGAGTTCCGAGTCCAGCGGGTTTGCAGACTGCAATGGGTTCGGTGCCGCTGGAATTACCAATCTTTGGAGCAGCGCCGACGTTTGCCGCAAACGCTTACGTCACGGCCGAAGTGGGAACCAAAATGTTCTTCCCCTTCTCTACTCCTGTTGATGTGGCTCTCAGTGGAGTCAACTCTTGGGCACTGTGCTTTGACTACGCAACAGGGGCAGCATGTGCAGACTTCTCAACCGCTGGCGTTCGCACCTTCCCCGAAATTAACGGCGGTCGCGTCAGCCTCTACGGATTTGCGGCAGACAACAATGGGTGCATCTGGGGCCTTGGAGATGCTGGATGGCAAGTGTCATTCAACTCTTCGGGGGCTTCTGGGGATTGCACGCGGACATCTGCATCGGTTTCGGTAAAACCGCAGACCTACTACTGCGCTACTCCAGAAGCTGCAATCACTTGGAGCACAGCCAGCTTGATTGGGATTGACCTGACCAAGGTCACCTCATTTGAGGTGTCCGTCTTTGATGAAGCGGGAATTGCAGTGCCGGGATTCTCAAATCTCGGAGGGGTTGATGGGCAAGTCGACCTTGCAGCACTGCCAGTCGGAGACGGCTACCGATTTGACACCTCGGTACTCGTTAGCGATTCAGCCGCACTCAATACGGGCACGGCAAAGTTCCAGGTCGTGTTCGACGGACCACCAGCCGAGATCTGCTTGCGCACAAAGTTGCTTTCCGTCTGTTTCCCTCCGTCCTCCATTCGCAATGATGCCGTTGTGGTGGTCAACGATGAGGAAAGCTCTGCAACTAGCAGCAGCTTTAGTCAACTCAACGTCTTGCTTCCCGCCTCATGCACCCCTGCGACAACTACAACTAGCACCCCACCAACAACGAACCCAAGCACAACCGCTCCTCCAACTACTCAGGTTCCTTCAGAGGTTGCCGGTATCACCCAAACACGTCAAACACCTCCGCCCGGAGGGTCACTCGCACTTACTGGCAGCAATAGTCTGAAATTGCTCTTGAGTGCTGTGCTTTTGATTATGGCGGGATTGCTGCTCGTTGACCTTCGCAAGCTGCGCCGGCAGGCTAGCTAACGCTAACCACCGGTCAGTAACAAGTAGCAGTCAGTGTTGGCCAGCACCCTTAGCCCGTGGCCTTAAATAGTCGCCGGTAGCCAAAGATTTGCCCTACTGCTACCCGGGCAGTTTCGCCGGCGAGTTGTTGCAAAGTGGGCGAACCGCCAGTAGCTGAAACCTGATCGTCAATCCCGAGTTCGTTAGAGATACTCTGTAATCTTCGATTGTGGTAGCTGTCAGAAACTAGCGTCAGATGAGTCAGGTTGTCTTGCCGCAGTACCCGCTTGGCAGCGGCAAGAGATTCCCAGGTGCTCGCGCCAGTATCTACAACAATCAAGTCCTTCTCGGGCACTCCAGCTTGAATCAGATACTTAAATCCGGCATAGGCCTCGGTAAATCGATCACCGGGCAGTTTTGAACCAGTCAGCACAATAACTGGAGCAACTCCGCTGTGATAAAGCATCAGTGCGTGTTCAAGTCGACTTTGCAATGCGGGACTCGGGCGGCCGTCATATTGGGCGGCGCCAAGCACTACAATCGCGTCCGAGGCTTGGCGTTGATCTGAGCCAGATGCCGCATACACCTGAGCTGCGGTGACCGCTAAGTAGAGCAGAACGACAGCGAGGAGCAGCGCAACTATTCGGCGGACCCATCGCAACATTTGGTAAATCTCAAGCCGTCAGTTGTACGCGATCAAGAGCGGCCTGCAAACGCCGGAGCACCTCTGCCCGGCCAAGAATCTGCATGGATTCAAACAACGGTGGCCCAACACTTCGGCCCGTGATAGCAACACGAACTGGTGCTTGGAACTTGCGGCGATTGGCACCCATCTGTTCGGCAAGCGCCATAAATGATTCGTAAAGTTCAGTAGCCGTCCACTCCCAATCAGCCAAACCCTGAATGCAGGCCGACAACCAAACGGCAGCATCGGCACCCATTGCTTTATTCCAGGCTGACTGGTCTACCTCTGGGTGCTGCAAGAACAGGAAATCTACATAGCCGGGCACCTCGGCAAGCGTTTCAACACGAGTTTGAACCTCGGGCAGAATTTGCATCAGCCGCTGAAAATTTTCTGGGTCGGACTCAAAGCGTTCAAACCAAGCTGTTGCAGCAATAAATGGTGCTGAGCGCTCAGCGAACTGCTGAACCGTGAGCGCACGTAGATGCTCTGCGTTAACAAACAGAAGCTTTTTGGTATCAAAGAATGCGGGGCTAGAACTCACCTGAGCTATGTCGAACATGGTGGGAAACCCATCAGTCAAACTCAAAGGGTCTAAGCGCACCTCTTGGCCATCGGTGGGGCCCCACCCAAGAGTAGATAGGTAGTTCACCATGGCCTCGGGAAGAAACCCTCGGTCTTTGTAATCCATCAACGAGACGTCGTCGCGACGCTTAGAGAGCTTCTTGCGCTGCTCGTTGACGATGAGCGGCATGTGCGCAAACTGGGGCAGTGGTCCTAAAATCTGCATAGCCTCGCGCAGGAGCAGATACTTCGGTGTCACGTTGATCAAGTCTTCGCCACGGATTACGTGTGTAATCCCCATAAAGGCGTCATCGCTAGCATTAGCCAAGAAGAAAGTCGGAGACCCGTTCGCTCGACGGATTACGAAATCTTCAATATTGGCGTGCTCTACTTTTATCTCGCCACGAATTAAGTCATTCCAGCTAGTGACGCCTTCCTGCGGGACGCGAAACCGCACAGCACGCCCCTCTCCCGGGCCAAGATTGCGGTCACGATCGGCTGGGTCATAGGCCTTGTTGCCAAATGCCGCACGGTCCGCTTCTGCTACTGGCGAAGACCAATAGGCGGTGCCAGAATCTAGCAATCTCTCTACTGCTTGCTGATGTTCGGCGTTACGAGCAGATTGCAACACAGGCTCTTCATCCCAGTCCAAGCCCAACCAACGTAACCCTTGGTAAATCACCTCAATCAGTTCAGGCTTAGATCGATCGAGGTCGGTGTCTTCAATTCGCAGCAAAAACGCTCCACCCATATGGCGCGCAGCAAGCCAGTTAAACAGCGCCGCTCGGGCACTGCCAAGGTGAAGGTACCCCGTGGGAGACGGGGCAAATCGAACACGTACCTGATCAGTCACCGTCCACAGGATAGTTGCTGCGCACAACTTGCCGACAGCTCTTGCGCGCTGCCGCTCACAAGACGACTAACTCGTCCGTACCTGGCATGAAATTAGAACCTGCAACTCTGCGAGGGCTATCAGCAAGTCAATACAGCATGGGCAGCCACGTCTGCTGCGTCCTACAATGTAGAGAACTGCAACTAGGGGAAGATTATGGACCAAGGAAGTGAGTTTCAAGATTCCCCAGCAGCTACACCCGAACCGCCTGTGGCAGCGTCCGAGCTACTAGAGCCTGACTCAGAGCCAGAAAAGCAGCCGCCCCTTATCAGAGTTGCCAATTTTCGATTGGTAGTTGTAGCAGTTATAGGCGCAGTACTGATTGCAATAGTTCTGGCAGTGCTCATTGCCCGGCCAGACCCTATTGACCCGACCAAGTCCAAAGATAGTAACGGCCGGCCCACCACCACTCTGCCAGACATTGTCTCTAACACCTCTAGAATCGCTACCGCTAAGGCAAGTGCGACTCAGCTAAAAGTGCTTTTGAATAAACCGGACGGCTGGGATTCGGCAAAGCCGGTGTTGCTCTATAAGTCGGCAGTTGCTATTCCTCCGTTTAGCCAAGATGGACTCGACCCGCGCAAGTCGCTCCCAACACCATCGGCACCAATTCAGGGTCGAAGGTCAACTGCGGACGGCTGGGAATTTGATAACCCTGGCCCGTATACGCCACCGCAGCCATTCACCATGCTTGTTGCCGAGAGGCGAGGCGACTGGATAAAGGTGCTGCTACCGCTTCGGCCTAATCACACCGAAGGCTACGTTGCGGTTCGTGATGTAGTGCTTTCGTCGACTCACAAGCGAATTGAAGTCGACCTGAGCACCAATATTCTTACAGCCTTCGATGGAGACAAAGTGGTGGCCCAAACGCAGGTTGTGGCGGGGGCAGCAAACACACAAACACCAACGGGGCTTTTTTATGTAACAGACATTGTGCCGCAGAAAAATCCTGCGGGCGCCTACGGTCCGGTTGCCTTGGCAACAAACGGCTACAGCGAAATGATGGATGAGTTTGCAACAGGGGCGCCGGTTGTTGCCCTGCACGGAACAAACAAACCAGAACAAATTGGCACCGACGTATCAAACGGATGTATTCGGGTGCCGAATGACATCATCGTGAAACTTGCCGAGACATTCCCCCGAGGGGTCCCGGTCTTCATACGGCCCTGAATTTACAGCGGCTACAGAAGTGCAAACTGCTGATCAGCTAGAGCCGAGCCCCTCAAGGTTTAAGCAACTGCGCCAATCAGTCTGATACTGAGCAAGAATCGCAGCATGCGGCTGACGCAGAAAGTCGGCCGAGACCGCATCGGCAATACGTCGAAGCGCTGTGTAATGAATCGACAAGTGGACCTCGTTAAACCATGCACGCCGGATATCCACTAGCTCATCGGCTGCGTTGACATCCAAGAAACCCCAGAGCGTCAACCCCACCCGCAGATCATGCACCACCGGGGAACGGCCAAAAATGCCGGAGCGTTTCATTGCAATTGCGGAAGCGCCAGCTAGCGCATCAGAGTCGCGTTCACCCTCTTTAAGACTGAGCTTGCCCCGAAAAGTTGCTGCAATGGTCAACGCGTAGCCCTGATCAGGCCCCGGCACACCGAGTTGCTCGCCTACTGGCTGTCGTCCCTCAATCTCGCCTGGTCTATCGGTCATCCATGACCCGCTTCGCCGCGGCGGAGAGGAGTAGGAGCGAACTGCCAAAAGCGGATGGGTAGGAACAAATTCTGGTGCGGACATGATGTTATAAAGCTACCTTGGTTGAAGAACTACCAAGAAGAAGTCCGAACACAACAGCATCGATCAGTGCCATCCAAGAGGCTTCGATGATGTTGGGCGATACACCGATGGTGGTCCAGGTTTCTTCGCCGTTGGTTGAATCAATCAGCACACGAGTGACTGCTCCAGTATCTGCTGTGGAGTCAAGAACTCGAACCTTGAAGTCCGTCAGGTGAATACGTTCCAAGCTCGGATATTTTGAATTGAGCGCAGAGCGTAGCGCGGCGTCGAGCGCATTCACTGGGCCGTTACCTTCTCCAACAGAGACGATTCTTTCCTCGTTGATCTGCAGCTTGACGGTGGCCTCGGTTGTTACTTCTACCGAGGCTGCGTCCGCCGGTTGAGCAACCTCTCGGTGATAAGCAGTTACACGGTATGCCTCAACAGAGAAGAACTCTTGTTCCCAACCAGTTGAGGCTCGCATCAGCAGCTCCAGGGAAGCATCGGCTGCCTCAAAGACAAACCCTTGAGCCTCGAGTTGCTTGAGCTGTTCAGACAATGCTCCAGCAGCGCGATCATCAAGATCGATATTGAACTCGGCCGCTTTCATCCTCATGCCAGCGCGGCCGCCAAGGTCTGAAACCAACACTCGTGTGCGGTTGCCAACCTCGGCGGGGTCAATATGTTCGTAGCTCGCCCCACCAACTCGGCCAACAGCCGAGGTATGCAGCCCGCCTTTATGAGCAAAAGCCGAGGCACCCACATACGGGTCAGCCGGGTGAGGTGGAAGGTTCACTAGCTCGGCCACATGGCGTGAGACCGCAGTGAGTCGCTGCAGTCTTTCGGGGGGCAGAGTGGCGATGCCCATTTTAAGTGTGAGGTCTGGAATGACCGTCATCAGGTTGGCATTGCCAGTGCGCTCCCCGTAGCCATTCACCGTTCCTTGCACCTGAGTTGCACCACCAACCACTGCTGCAATCGAGTTGGCCACAGCACAGCCGGAATCATTCTGAGTGTGAATGCCAATCTGGCGATTCCCGAAGTAAGCAACAACCTCGGCTGTGATCTGTTGAACCTGATGCGGCAATGACCCACCGTTGGTGTCGCAGAGCACCAGCATGTCTGCGCCCTGAGTAGCTGCGGCTTCGAGCACCCGCAAACTGAACTCTGGGTTGTGACGGTAGCCATCAAAGAAATGCTCGGCGTCGAAGAATACTCTGAGGCCAGCAGCCTTGAGAAACTGTACGGACTCCCCCACCATGGCCACACCCTCGTCAAGGGTGGTTCGCAGTGCCTCAATAACGTGAAACTCGGAGCTTTTTCCAACGATACAAACCGTGGAAGTACCAGCTTGTATGAGCGCGCGCAGAGTGGGATCGTCATCAGACCTGCCAAGGGGACGCCGGGTAGAGCCAAATGCGACCAAGGTAGAAGTACTGAGCGGCAACTCTGTTCGAGCGCGTCGAAAGAACTCTTCGTCTTTCGGATTTGAGAGCGGGTAGCCACCTTCAATCCAGTGCACGCCCAGCCAGTCGAGTTGTTCTGCAATCCGAAGCTTGTCCTCAACCGACAGTGAAATACCTTCGAACTGAGCACCATCGCGCAAGGTAGTGTCAAAAATCTCTACTGATTCGGGGGTGCTCATGTGAGGAGTTCAACCCAGTCTTTGTATTGATCAACTTCGCCACGAACAACGCGCGCATACTCTGCTGCAATTGCAGAGGTGAATTCTCCAGGGCAAGGAATCGAGCGGTCGTCTACCGCGTTCACAGCAGATACCTCGGCGGCGGTGCCACACAGAAACATCTCATCGCAGATGTACAGATCTGAACGGGTCAGGTCTGCGATTGCACATTCGATTCCCATGTCATCGGCAATGGCCATGACCGTGTCTTGCGTGAGACCCTCGAGTGCGCCAGCAGACCCAGGAGGAGTAAGGAGAACTCCGCCGCGTGACACAAAGATGTTCTCGCCGGTGCACTCAGAGACGAGTCCCTGACCGTTCAACATGATTGCCTCGTCGTAACCACCTTTTATTGCTTCGATCTTTGCCAAAGAACTCGTCACGTAATTACCAGTGGTTTTAGATGCTGGTGGCATTGAGTTGTGATCGTGGCGCATCCAAGTACCGATTTTTAGACTCACACCTTTGGTGACGGCGTCATCGCCAAGGTACGCACCCCAAGGCCAGCAGGCAATGGCAACATCCACCGAACAGGGCATGGTGTTAAGCCCCATCTCGCCATATCCGTAATAGGCAATCGGGCGGATATAACAAGAGGGCAGACCAGAGGACTTCACCACCAGCTTGGTTGCTTCGATAAGTTCCTCAGCCGTGTAGGGGATGTCCATCATCATGATTTTGGCCGAGTTAAAGAGCCGCTCGATGTGCTCGGTCAGGCGAAATATCCCAGGGCCGTTAGAGGTTTCGTAGGCGCGAATCCCCTCGAAGACGCCCATCCCATAATGCAAGCTGTGAGTGAGCACGTGAATCTTTGCGTTCTCCCAGTCAACGAGTTCGCCATTCATCCAAATTTTCTCTGTTGGGGTAAAAGGCATATCTGGTACTCCTGGTCGAATTTGAACTGGTCGAACTTCTGCTGTTGATAAAGTTGTCAGATTCTAGGGGTTAACCGAACATATCGCCGATACCGCTACTTGGGCAGTGACTCAAACCATGGCTTGAGTCACTGCTCGGGGAACAGTTCAGGCGCTCTTGAGTTCGCTCGCGATTGCATCACCAATCTCGGCTGTGGACCCGGTGAACCGCGCCGGCGAAACCATTACCGCTGCCACCTTCGCTGCTGCTTCTGTTTCGCCAAGGAACTCAAGCATGAGCCCCGCCGAAATAATTGCTGCGCTTGGGTTAGCCAAGCCCTTGCCTGCAATGTCGGGCGCAGTTCCATGAACTGGTTCAAACATAGAGGGCCCTGTCCTGGCCGGGTTCAGGTTTGCCGATGCGGCAAAGCCCACACCGCCGGCAATAGCGCCGCCAAGGTCAGTCAGGATGTCACCAAAGAGATTATCTGTCACAATCACGTCGTAGCGCTCTGGACGTTCCACGAAGTGAATGCACGCAGCATCGATATGGTCGTAGCCAGTAGCCACCTGCGGGTATTCCTCTGACACGATGTTGAACACACGCTGCCAAAGGTCGCCAGCGAAGGTCAGTACGTTTTTCTTGTGTACCAGGGTGAGATGTTTACGTTGAGTCACTGCAGCGCGCTCAAACGCAAAGCGGATGCAACGTTCAACACCCATACGCGTATTTACCGAACCCTGAGTTGCAATCTCGAAAGGGGTTCCCTTGCGCAGAAAGCCGCCCTCGCCGGCATAGGTACCCTCGGTATTTTCGCGGATCACCTCAAAGTCACAAGTAGGAGGAAGATGAAATGGACGCAGGTTGATGTACTGATCAAGATCAAAGCGCATGCGAAGCAAGATTCCGCGCTCGACAAGGCCCGCGGGGGCAGATACGCCAACAGCGGGGTCCCCAACTGCACCAAGGAGAAGCGCATCTAGTCCACGCCACTGTTCAAGGGTCTCGTCGTTAAGAACGGTGCCATCTTCTAGGTAACGATGCGCTCCCAAGTCGTAGTCAGTTCGCTCGTAACTCACGCCGGTAGCGTCGATCACTTTGATGGCCTCGGCAATGACCTCGGGGCCAATGCCATCGCCGCCGATTACACCGATCTTGTGTGTCATAAAACTGCTGCTCCTGTGTTGGCTCTACTAGACGTACTGCTTACTACTCACTACTGGCCACTATTGGACAAAAAGAAACCGTCCACTTCTGTGGACGGCTATCTGCGCACGACGAGAACGGCGTGCGCTATCGAATCGCTACAACCCAAATTGTTTGCTGCCTCATGGGCTGAACTCTAACAGCCGTGGCGGGTACTCAACCCATCTGTGGCCACTGCTAGTCGCACTGCAACTATTCTGTGCCCATGCCACGAACCCACGAATTATCTCAAGCTGCTTACGACCGCTTGGTTGAGGAACTTGAATTCCTTCGGACGCATGGACGAATTGATTTGGCAGACAAGATTGAGCGGGCTCGTGAGCACGGCGACCTGAAGGAAAACGCGGAGTATCACGCCGCAAAAGAAGAAAAAGCCAAGATGGAAGGTCGCGTAGCTCAGCTCTTTGGAATTCTTGAGAACTACACCATCGTTGATAACAGCGGCTCAGAGACTGTGGTGTCTGGCTCGGTAGTGCTCATGCGTTATAGCGACGAACAAGACGCTGAAGCTGAGCGATACCTAGTTGGCTCTATTGAGGAACGACGAGAAGACCTGCATGTGGTGTCTCCCTCTTCTCCCCTTGGAGAGCAGCTGTTGGGCTCAAAGGTTGGCGACACAATTTCATACGAATCACCCGGCGGCATCTTGGAAGTGGTCCTGCTCGGTATCGAATAGGCCGCTAGCCACAAGCAACTGTTCGGCTAGAGCGGCTGGCTAACTGCGGGTCTGCCCTTGGCCACGAACCACAAATTTGGCCGTTGTCAGTTGTTGTAGACCCATTGGCCCTCGGGCGTGCAGCTTTTGGGTAGAGATACCAATCTCGGCACCAAATCCAAATTCTTCACCGTCTACAAATCGAGTTGAGGCGTTGACCAACACCGCTGCTGCATCGACCTGAGCCAAGAACTTTTCTGCTGCCGCATAGTCGTTAGTAATGATTGATTCGGAGTGACCGGAACTGTGTTCGTTAACATGAAGAATCGCTTCATCAAGTGAATCCACCACCTTGACCGAGAGCTTCATATCTAAAAACTCAGTCGAAAAGTCGGCTTCAGTTGCAGCACCGACTCGACTCAGTATGTTCTGCGAGCGCTCGTCACCTACTAGCTCAACAGCTGCCATCGAGCTGTCGATTTGAGCCAGGAACTGTTCGGCAATCTTGCTATGCAACACAAGTGATTCGGCGGCATTACAGACAGAGGGACGTTGCGTTTTGGCATTGATCAGTATCGACTCTGCCATCTGCAGGTCGGCGTTGCTGTCTACATATACGTGACAATTGCCATCGCCATCGATCACATAAGGCACGGTTGCATTTTGTAGAATCGACTGAATAAGCGATGGCCCGCCACGAGGAATCAGACAGTCAACAAGCCCCCGCTGCTGCATAAACTCAACTGCAGCCTCACGCGAGGAATCTTCGACCAACAGAATTGAATCTGCGGGAAGACCAACGCTGCTCACGGCAGACCGAAGGGCCGAAGTAATGGCAATATTGGAGTGAATTGCGGAGGATGAACCCCTCAGAAATGCAGCGTTGCCTGACTTTAGGCAAAGCCCGGCCGCATCCGAGGTGACGTTGGGGCGGCTTTCATAGATGATGGCAATCACGCCGAGAGGCACGCGCACCCGAGAGATAGACAAGCCGTTGGGCCGAACCCAGCCGTCGAGCACCTCGCCTACGGGGTCGGGCAGAGTTGCGACCTGCCGTAGCCCAGCCGCCATCGAGTCAACTCGGGCGGCATCTAATCTCAGGCGGTCAACTAAGCCGGAGGCAATCCCTGCTGCTTGGGCGTTGCTCACATCTTCAGCATTGGCTCGAAGTATGGCGTCAACGCTGGAAACAAGTACGTCAGCAGCAGCGAGTAGCGCGGCATTTTTTGTGGCACTTGAGGCTGTTGCAAGGACTCGTGACGCTTGCTTTACCCGACTTGCTAGTTCAGACATCGGCGTTGTGATCATGGGCACAGATTAGCTTCATCAACCTAGGGCAGACTGCCCTGATGAGCTGCTCAGATTTTGTAGTTATGTACCTCAAACTCGCCAAAGCGTGGTTCAGACCCCCTACAGCCCCGATACTCTCTAACTGTGCCTACTTCTGTACTCGACGCTGTTGTGAACAGCTTTGTTGACGAGGTCACCGATGCGCTGATTACCGCAACGGTGGAACTTAGCGACATGAACCCCGATGAGCTTCGCTCCGTGGTCACCGTCGAGGCATTCAATCTGACAGCGGCAATGATCGACGCAGATGAGCGCCACACCACAGACGAACTAGAGAATCTGATTCAGGCTTTCGGTCACCGACTGCCAGATACACAACTACTCATGGCTACCCCAGAAACTCTGCGAGGAAGCGACCTAGTGGTTGGTCGTCGGCATTGGCTTGAAGCCAACTCCGAACTGTTTTCTATTTTGACTGATGCCGATGAGCGCACGGGCACAGAGTTGGCTCAGCACTACTACAATCGCTCCCTTGATATTGCCCATGTAGTGGCCTCGCTCGATGTTGTTACCTCTGCTGCAGAACTTGCTGCAATCTCTGCGCTCAGATCAAAGCTGCTAGCTGCCATGAAGGCCCCTCTACCAACAAGTTCTTCGCCGCGACCCAACAGTCAAGATTCACAGCAAGCCAAAACAACTGAAGAGGCCCTGCAAGTGAGTGAACCCGTCGATCCGCCAGCACGGCCGCTTGAGGAGTTACTCGCAGAACTTGACCAACTCATTGGCCTTGACGAAGTCAAAGCTCGCGTTCATTTAGTGGCCGACTTTTTATGTGTTCAGGCCCTACGAGCGGGACGAAATTTGCCCACCATGGAAACCAGCAATCACTTGGTGTTCACCGGTAACCCTGGCACTGGCAAAACCACCGTTGCCCGCCTGCTTGCACAGATTTATCGAACCCTAGAAGTAGTGGCTCGCGGGCAACTCGTAGAGACCGACCGCTCGGGTTTAGTGGCCGGGTTTGTTGGTCAAACTGCACCACTAGTGCGTGCCAAGTTTGATGAGGCCGATGAGGGCATGCTTTTTATTGATGAGGCCTACACACTGTTGCGCGGCGGAGAGAACGACTTTGGTCGTGAAGCAATCGATCAGATCGTCAAACTGATGGAGGACCGTAGAGACAGCGTGGTACTCGTAGTTGCCGGTTACCCCGAAGAGATGCAGGAATTTCTTTCTGCAAATCCCGGGCTGCGTTCTAGATTCCCGACAACTATTGAGTTCCCGGATTACACAACCAAGGAACTTGTACAAATTGTCGACTCAATGGGGCGAAAACAGCGATACGAACTTACTGTCGAGGCACGCTCCGAATTTGTCAGGCAGCTTGACTCGCAACCCCGAGAAAAGGGTTTTGGCAATGCCCGCGTTGCAAGAAATATGTTCGAGGCTGCAGTCAACCGCCATGCCAGCCGGGTAGTAAAGCTTGCTGATCCCACTGAGCACGACCTGACAGCACTCGTTGTGGCCGACCTACTCCCGGCAGATTCCGACTTGCCAGCAGTGGTTGAGCCAGACATCACTCTTAACGCCACTCTTAATTCCCAGAGCTCGTCATGAAACGCCTAGCAGCAGTTCTGCTGGCAGTTGGAATGATTTTTGGATCGGTCGCGCTTCGAAACTCGGTAGAGAAAGTCAACACCGGCGATGACTCGGGCAGCACCTCAGGCAAAGCCAGTGAAGCAAACCCGGGGGGCAAGTTTCGCCTGAAGTGTGCCAGCGATCTTGTCAAAGTGTGCAAGGGGCTACAAGCAAAGAACGATTTGCTTGTTGTAAGCATCGAACCAGCGGGTACAACTGCAGATACCCTTACCAAGCTGGCTGATCGCAAGAAACCAGATTTTGATGCTTGGCTCACTGTTGGGCCTTGGGCAGAGATTGTTAATGACAATCGCAAGTTCACCGGTAAAAGCGGGCAAGTTCTTGCAGGTCCTTCGAAGGTTCTGGCCAGTTCGCCAACTAAAATCGGTACCCTTGAGGAATTTGCAGCAGCGCTAACAGAAGCGTGTTCTGGCAGCATCACTTGGAAGTGCCTAGGCGAAAATCCGTCATTGCCTCAGCCGCAGAGCATTGGCATGGCGTCACCCAATACGGGGGTGGGGCTAGCAGTGTTAACAGATGCAACAAATAGTTACTTCGCCAACAATGACTACTCAGTTGGTGATTTTGAGGACCCAGCTTTTATTGGCTGGTTTGAGCAACTCACAAAAAAGAGTCGGGCTGCCAGGCTTTCTACGCAGACACCGTTAGAGGTAGCCATAGCAAAGCAGGGGGCCTTTACCACCGTTGGCGCAGTCGACGCCGAGGTTCAGGCTTTGCAAACTTTTGGCCAAAAGTACACTGCAGTAGCTCAACCTAAAGATGCTCCGGCACAACCAGTTCAGGCCCAGGTTCAACTACTGCCTGCAGCAGAACAATCAGCAGACAAGGCGCTCGAGCAGGTCGACAGGCAATTGCTTAACGAACAACTCGCCGCAGCAAAATGGAACATCAAGTCTGTAGCCGCTCAGTCGAACATGCCTAGCCCCGGAGTGCTTCAGGTACTCCGAGCCATGTGGGACACATGAGTTCTCAACAGCAGCAATAAGCCCAGCACCAGAAAGCCCAGACCCAGCCAGCCCAAATGGAGCCCCGATGATGCACACCCGAATGACTCACGCAAAAAAGTTTGCTCTGTCAACCTCGGCCGTTTTGGCCGTTGCCCTTATCGCTGCTGCCTGTGTTGGCGGCTCAAGCGATGTGAGTAAAGAGCAGGGCGCAAACAGCACAGCCGACCCGCGGCGCGGCTCATGTGTCACTGTTGACCTAACCGTCAGTTCAGAGAAAATTGATTTGCTTGGCGATCTCGCCGACACCTTCAATGACTCACCACAGGCCACGCTCAAAGGGAAATGCATCTTCGTAGACGTGCGTTCCAAATCTTCTGGCAGCGCAATGACTGCGCTCTCAGAGGGCTGGGACACAAGTGTGAATGGCCCTGCACCGGTCATCTGGTCGCCCGCATCTAGCTCGTGGGGAACCATCTTGAACCAAAAGCTTGCCGACGCTGGCGAGCCGCCCATGGCACCCGCAGATGCCACATCGTTCATGCTCACCCCACTAGTGATTGCAATGCCTGCACCCATGGCAGAAGCGTTGGGGTACCCCGAAAAGCCGATTGGCTGGGCAGATATTCTGCGCTTAGCGCAGTCCCCTACTGGCTGGGCCGACTATGGCCACCCAGAGTGGGGCCCGTTCCGGCTCGGTAAGACAAACCCCAATTACTCAACCTCGGGGTTGTCTGCACTCATTGCGCAGACCTATGCCGCCACCGGAAAGACAAGCGACCTATCTTCAGAAGATTTGGCCTCGCCCAACGTGATTCAAGCTGGCACAGATATTGAGTCTTCGGTGGTTCACTACGGCGATATCACGATGACCTTCTTGAACAACTGGTACCGGGCAGATCGTCGTGGCACCGCGCTTACCTATGCCAGCGCCGTTGCCGTAGAAGAAAAGTCTCTGATTGACTACAACAAAGGAAACCCAGATGGGGTGCTTGATCAGGGCGAGAAGCCAAAGAAGCCACGCATCGCATTAGTTGCGATTTATCCCACAGAGGGAACGCTCTACTCCGATAACCCCTTCTTCATTCTTGATGCACCCTGGGTGTCTTCTTCGCAGGCATCGGCGGCAGAAAAGTTTCAGGCCTATGTACAACAGCCGGCAAACCAAGAAAAGGTTTTGAAGTACGGGTTCCGACCCGGCAACCCCGAGGTTCCACTTGCCGCACCGATTGTTGCCGCAAACGGCGTCAACCCCGATCAGCCAGCAACCCTGTTGGGAGTGCCATCCGGCAAGGTAATGGTGGACTTGTTGTCGGCTTGGGCCACGCAGCGCAAGGGCGCTCGAGTCATGCTGGTTCTTGATGTGTCTGGATCAATGGGAGATCCAGCAGACCCCAACGACGAATCAGGGCCAACTAAATTGGACCTAGCAAAAGAAGCAGTAAGTAACGGGCTCGATAACTTCAAGGCCGAAGACTTAGTCGGATTACGCATCTTCACCACCAACGATGGCGGAACGCCAATCGTTACTGACCTCAGCCCGGTCGCTCCGATCGGACCAAATCGTGAAGCGCTCATCAGCCAAGTGAACTCTTTGCAACCTCTTCGTGGAACCCCACTGTACGACGTCACCCAGCAGAGCTATAACACAATGCTCGCCTCATATAACCCCAAGTTGATCAACGCTGTTGTAGTGCTTACCGATGGCATGAATGACGACGGCACACCTCAAGATGACAAGAAGCAGTTCGCTTCGTTGCTCGCTGACATAAAGCTCAATAGCGAGGGTGAGAACTCAAAACCGGTCCGAATCTTTACTGTTGCTTACGGCTCAGGGGCAAACCCCAAAGAGCTTCGACAGATCTCCGAAGCCTCTAATGCAACTGCATATCAAGCGAGTGATGCAACAACAATCAATCAAGTTTTTGCTGCGGTGGTCAGCAACTTCTAGGCGTGATTTCCTACTTGTCCACAGAGTCGCCACCTTCTAGCCCAAACCCCTGCAAACATGGTGTGCAATGCCCTCTTATCGTGACCGTTTCCTGACCCCGCAGGTTGCCCGCTCCATTACTTCGCCCTCGGCGATTTTGGTGACTGCCGCGGGTGCATCGGCGGCCATTCTGCTAGGTCTGAACCCAATTGGAATTGTGGTTGTGGGCGCAGGAGCTTTCGCCGCCCGAGTGCTCGCTGCTGTGCCACGCAATCAAGCAGGCCCAAAAATCTCGCCGGGATTACTTATCGAGCCATGGAAGTCCCTGATGACCGGGATTATGGATGCAAAAAAACGCTTTAGCTATGCAACTAGGGGCATGAAATCAGGGCCTCTGAACGATCGACTTACCGAGCTTGGCCAACGTTTGCAGGCGGGAGTCGATGAAGCTTGGCGGATTGCTCAGGCTGGAAATCAGCTAAGCCTGGCCCGAGGCCAAATCAGCAGCGAGAGCATCACAGCCGAGCTACAACAGGCCCAGGCAGGCAACCGCACGGAGCGATCAGACCAAACCATCCAGGCACTACAGGCACAGCTGTCAGCCGCTCAGCGTCTTGATGTGAGTATCTACGATACCTACGACCGACTCCGCCTTCTTGATGCGCGCATTGATGAGATGGTAACCCGCACGGTGGAACTCTCAGTGAGCCAAGAAGCCCCAGATGACTTGGGTGGGTTGAATACCGAAGTGGAATCCATTGTCGAGGATATGGAGGCGCTGCGCCAAGCAGTTGAGGAAGCAGGCGGGGACCGACCTGAGGGAGATGAACCCGAAGAGCCACAACTTGGTACAAGTTCAGGTTCGGTGTGACTGAGCTAGAGGGCGCAGCAACACCTAAAAAAGCCAATTCCAGACAAGACCTAGCTAGTGAGACCAGCCCGAGTGAAGCCGGCCTGATGAACGCAGAGCCTGAACCCAGCTCGAGCGGTTGGCTCAACGACAAGCTTCCAGATGAATACACGCTTGACGAGTTCATTGATGAGGCAACCGCTGAGGAATCAACTGGCGGGGGCCGAAGCCTTCTTGGGGCTAGTGCCACTCCAGCGCTTGGCACAATGTTGTCTCGCGCTAGCGGCCTAGTTCGCGTTGCTGCACTGACTGCTGCGCTTGGCCTGAGCAGCATGAGCGATATCTACAACTTGGCTAATACGGCGCCCAACATTTTGTACGAACTCGTTATTGGCGGCGTACTGTCCTCAACGCTAGTTCCACTGTTCGTGCAGGCCAATCAAAATGCCAAATCAGACCCTGATGCCGATGACGCAACCTCGGTCATGGTCACGGTTGGCTTCGTGGCTATCACTTGTCTGGCACTAGTTGCTGTGTTGCTGTCGCCTTGGATTAATCAGTTGTTTGCTCTGACCGTGCAAGGCAGAAACCGCGCCGAACAACTCGTAATTGGCGACGACTTCCTGATACTCCTACTTCCACAGATTTTCTTTTATGGCATCACAACCTTGGTGACCGCCATGCTGCACGCTCGGCGGCGCTTTGCCGCTCCGGCGTTTGCCCCAGTGCTCACAAATGTCATCATCTCTATCGCTGCTTTGATTGTGTACAAGGTGATTGACCCTGCACAAGGCGAAAATTCACTCAGCACCGTCTACGTGCTAGCTATAGGCACCACTGCTGGTGTTGCTGCAATGGCTGCAGCGCTTATTCCGGCTCTACGCAGAGCCGAAGTTTCTTTAAGGTGGGACTTTCGGCCAAAGCACCCTGCGGTTAGGTCGATCCTGCGATTATCCGGCTGGACCGTGGGGTTTGCCATCTCAAATCAGATTGCACTTTTAATAGTGCTCACATTGGCTCGGGGTGCAGGAACCGGCGCAGTTTCTGCATATCAGTACGCTTTTATCTTCTTCCAACTTCCCTACGGTCTCATCGCAGTTTCGCTCATGACTGCAGTTCTGCCCGAGCTTGCAACTGCAGCAAACAACGGAGATATCGAGGCCTACGCTCAGAAGTTCCGTGAAGGGCTTAGCTTGCTACTTACCTTCATGATCCCCTCAGCTGCCGTGTATTTTTTACTAGGCCGGCCACTGATTGCCATGCTGCTACAACGAGGCGAGTTTGACGCTGCAGCAACTAAGCAGACCTTGACCATGCTGATCGGATTTAGCGTTGGTATGCCCGCCTTTGCGGTATTCCTGTACTGCGTGCGGGCACTTCACGCTCGACGTAACACCCGCACTCCGTTCTATCTCAACCTATTTGAAAACGCTCTGAACGTGGCGTTAGTCGTCCCGTTGGTCGCAGTCATAGGGCAAATAGGCCTCTCGTTGGCCTACTCCCTTGCCTACTGTGTAGCAACTGTAGGAGCGGTGATTGTGCTGAATCGCCACATTCATGGCCTGCTCACTTGGGCCGCTCTGCGCATGTTGATGCGCTCCTTGGCAGTCTCTGCATGTGTCGTTGCGGCGATGGCATCGGCAGTTCTATTTGTTCGTCCAAAGCTCGGCGATTTCGGCGAGTTACTTGTGGGGCTAGCCGTGGCCATTCCCGTGTTTGGAATTGCCACCATTGTGTTTCGGCCCTACGGATTTGATCCGCTGATCAACAAACTCCGCCGCGGCCGAAGCTAACTCCCTAGGTCCAACAACAACCCTGTTTTGTCCTGCGAGGGACCCCCTAGAGGGGGTCCCTCGCAGGACAAAACAGGGTTGTTGTTGTTGTTGTTGTTGTTGTTGTTGTTGTTGTTGTTGTTGTTGTTGTTGTTGTTGGGGGCGGGGGGCGGGGGGCGCGGGGCGGGTGTTATTAAACTTGTACAACCACAATGCAGGGATGCAGTTAAGCTGTCAGCTATGTGGAAATCGCTTAAAAAATGGTGGAAATACATGGGAGCCAAGCTCTCAAGCACGTTCGATGAAAAAGCTGATCCCAAGGTGCAGCTTGAACAGGCAATAACTGAGGCTCACGACCAGCACCGGCGCCTTAAGGAGCAGGCTGCAAACGTCATCGCCAATCAGAAGCAAACTGAGATGCGACTATCAAAAGTGCTTGATGACCTTGAGAAGCTCAATCGCAATGCACAACAGGCTGTGCTCATGGCAGATGAGGCATCCAAGAGCGGGGACGAGGCCAAGGCCTCGGAGTTCCTCATCGCCGCCGAAACGTTCGCCAATCAGCTGATCTCTAAAGAGTCAGAGGCGGCAACCCTAAAAGAGCTTGCGCTGCAGTCAGCCCAGGCGTCGGATCAGGCCAAAGCAGCAGTTCAACAGAACTCGCGAGTCCTTCAACAGAAGCTTGCAGAGAAGCAGAAACTGCTCTCGCAGCTTGATCAGGCAAAGATGCAGGAGCAGATGAACACTGCAATGTCTTCACTGACCGAGCAAGTGGGCGAGGATGTTCCAACGCTCGATGAGGTAAGAGAGAAGATTGAGTCCCGCTATGCCAAAGCCAAGGGGACCTCGGAGGTTCAGGGAATGTCTGTTGAGTCAAAGATGCTCGAGGTTGAACAGGCCTCGGTCAATTTTGAAGCTCAGGCCCGACTCTCTGAGATTCGTTCGCAGTTAGGAATCACCGAAACCCCAGCGGCCGAGGCGGCTCCAGAAGGAGGCCAAACTGCAACCTCAACCGGAGACTCTTCCCCAGCCTAGAACTGCGCAACTCTGGGAGCTGCAAGTCGGTTCGGCAGAAACACCACAAGACTGACGATTTACCTACGGCAAGATCACAAGATCATCGCAGTGAACAACTTCTCCTGAAGTACTCCCTAATTCGGAGGAGCGGCGCCCAGCAAGTTCCTGCACATCCTTGGCAGCCAAGCGTGAAAGCCCCTTGGCAACTACTTTGTTGGTTTCATCCACAATCTCTACTGCGTCGAATGCATCAAAATCGCCGTGTACTGCTGTTACTCCTGCCGCTAGGAGTGACGTACCACCGCGGCTCAGCGCGCTCACAGCGCCCGCATCGACAGCTATGCGACCAGAGGCTGGGAGTGCAAAGGCAATCCATAGCTTGCGTGCCGACAGTTGGTTGTCTCTAGCAAGCACTGTGGTTCCTACACCCGGAACCTGACCAACTGCATCTTTCAAGACGTCTGGCCGGGTTGCTGCTGCAATCACCGTGCGAACTCCCGACCAGCTAGCAATCTTGGCTGCAGATAACTTCGATGCCATTCCCCCGCTTCCACGCACAGTTCCCGCTCCACCGGCAAGCAGCTCGAGTTCGTGGTCAATCTCAATGATCTCTTCTATGAGCGAAGCTTCAGTAGCACTACGGGGGTCAGTATCCATCAGCCCTGGCATGTCGGTGAGTAATACCAGAAGCTCGGCACGGATGAGATGAGCAACGAGGGCAGCAATGCGGTCGTTGTCTCCAAAGCGAATTTCATCATCCGCTACGGCGTCGTTTTCGTTCACCACAGGAATCACATTGAGTTCAATGAGTCGTTCCAAGGTGCTACGCGCAAATAAGTATTGGGCCCGCACCATAAAGTCATGTGGCGCAAGAAGTACCTGACCAGCCACTAGGCCTTGACCTGCGAGCTGCTCATTCCAGGTCTGCATCAAACGAGCCTGTCCCACAGCTGACACGGCCTGCAGAGTTGTTGAGTCAGTTGGACGCGACGCATCGCTAAAGCCAAGTACTGGCAACCCAGAGGCCACAGCTCCCGAGGAGACCACGACTACCTCATGATGAGCGGCGCGCAGCGCTGCAAGCTCAATACTGAGTTTGCGAATTGACGCAGCATCAATAACCCCGGCCTTATTAGTCAGGCTCGAAGACCCGATCTTTACAACCAACCTCATGTGTCGCCCTGTCCGGGTCTGAGGTAGACGACTTCGGTTTCAGTCTGACCAGCATCAGCATCAACATCAACATCAAGTTCAGCATCAGCATCAGGTTGTGGAACTGGTTCTTTCTCTAACCAGTCGCCGGTATGTGCTTCACGGTTTCTTTGGTGGCGCGCAACAGGGGCTGCGTCATCAAAGGGTTGCACCTCGAGGGCGTCATCAGATTCATAATCAAAGCTGAACTTAGCAATGTGTACAACGTCTCCGTTGTGTGCTCCGGCCCGAGCCAATGCCCGATCAACACCTAACTTGGTGAGCCGCTCCCGGGCCACATCAAGCGCCTCGGGATTTGTCATATCGGATAGCCCCACCGCACGCGTGGCTTCACGGCCGAGCACCTCGAAGCTGCCATCATCCCTGCGAGCAATCTTGATGCCTTCGGCAACGGGTCGCAAGGTGACAAACCCTTCGGACTCAGGCTCAGCCTGCCGTGCAGTTTCTACTGCTTGGCGAAGCAGTCCCAGCAACTGCGGCACTCCCGACCCAGTGATAGCAGACACGCATAGGCCATCAAATTGCTCAGCCAGTTCGCCCTCTGCCATATCGGCGCGAGAGCCAATACGAACCCGTGGGCGATCCAACATATCTGGGCGATAACTTTCGAGCTCGGCTAACAGCACCCGCTCTTGTTCCTGCGGGGAGCGTTCAGCAAGCGGAGAAAGATCTAGCAGCAGCACCAGCGCTCTGGCCCGTTCGATGTGACGCAAAAACTGATGCCCCAACCCTCGGCCCTCTGCTGCACCTTCAATCAGACCAGGAATATCTGCAACCACCATCTCGAAGGCAACACCATTGCCCTCATTGATGCGCACCACGCCAAGGTTTGGAACCAACGTAGTAAAGGGATAGTCGGCAATCTTTGGTCTGGCAGCCGAAATCCGTGAGATGAGTGTGGACTTTCCGACATTGGGAAATCCAACAAGCGCCACGTCGGCCATGAGCTTGAGTTCAAGCCACATCCAACGCTCTTGCCCGATCTCACCCTGCTCGGCAAAACCAGGAGCGCGGCGTTTGTTCGATAGGAATTTGGCGTTACCTTTACCGCCGATACCGCCCTCTGCAGCAAGCCAGCGATCACGATCATGAACTAGGTCTGCAAGGATTTCGCCATCACGATCCTTGACTGTGGTTCCAATGGGCACATGCACAAATAAGTCGTCACCGCCGTGACCATGCTTCTTCTTGCCTGAGCCGTGCGAGCCATTTGTGGCCTTGCGGTGCGGGTGGTCTCGGAAGGACAGCAGTGAGGCAACGTTGCGGTCGGCAACAAGCCATACGTCGCCTCCCGACCCCCCATCCCCGCCATCTGGGCCACCCATTGCCACATGGGCCTCACGGCGAAAAGAGGTGCACCCAGCACCCCCGTCTCCACCCTTAACGTTCAGACCACACTCATCTACAAAGTTCGACACCTGACAAGGATACGACTACTGAGCACTACCCGAGCCACCCGGCGTTAGGACTGCGCTCTTTGGGTGTCCCAGCAGGCTTCTAAGGTAGGTACGTGAACAACTCGGCAGCGAACAAAAACTCACAGTCTGAGGATCGAACGGCAGTGTGGGCTTCCACCATGGGTGGCCACCACATCGCAGAAGCCCCCATCCGATTGGCGCACAGCGACTCCACAGCTCATATCAAAGCTGCGGGCCGCATGAACCGAGCAACTCGAGAACACCTCGAAGAGCTCACCTTGGTGAGCGGAGCAACAGCATCGACTGGCGCTGGAAAGAGAGCCACTACTGAAGAGCCAGACCCAGAGCGCACCTGCTTTGAGCGAGACCGAGACCGTATCCTTCACAGCCCCGCCTTTCGTCGACTCTCAGGTAAAACCCAAGTTTTTGTCTTCCCCGAGGATCACCAAAGAACCCGCCTGACTCATGCATTAGAGGTTGCCCAGGTGGCTGTAGCAATTTCTCGTTCTCTGGGGCTCAATCTGGCTCTCACCGAGGCCATTGCCCTTGGCCATGATTGTGGTCATGGCCCTGGTGGTCATGCCAGCGAGGACGCGTTCTCTCCCTACATTCCTGGTGGCTATGATCACGCAGTATGGGGTGCAGACGTTGTGCTGCAACCGCTTAACCTGTGTAGCGAAACCCTTGATGGCATCCGCAACCATTCTTGGTCTCGCCCTGCTCCACTCACCCCCGAGGGAGAGGTTGTATCTTGGGCAGACCGTATTGCGTATGTCTGCCATGACTTCGAAGATGCCGCCCACGTAGGCATAGTTATGCCAGAGCAGTTACCAGTTCTTGTCCGCGAGCGTTGCGGCGAACGGCGTAGCCAACAACTGAGCGCTTTTATCGCTGCTGTAGTTCAAGCTGCCCGAGAAACTGGTCAGATCGGTATGACTGATGCACTAGCCGAAGCCTTAACAGACTTTAGAAAGTTCAACTACGACTTTATCTACATGCGGCCAGAGTCACTCGCACAATCAGCGACTGTGATTCGCATACTTCAGGCACTTGTTGAACATCATGGCGCCAACCCCAGTTCCTTGCCCGGACTCCATGACCTTCAGCGCTTGCCAGAGTCTGAATCCCTCGAATCGGACTCTGCTGCGTCCCTCGCTCAGGCAGTCACGTATGTGGGCGGTATGACTGATCGCTACGCTTTCGCGCAGGCACAACAACTCTTGGACTGGAGCATCAAGGATCTTCCAGTTGGGGTTCTTTAACAGCGCTAGCAAAATGAACTAGGCATTAACTCTGCAACTAGTCTCCGGGGCATCTAAGTGCGCGCCGGGCGAGTTGTTCGAAGAGTTATTCAGCGTCGGGGAATACGTTCACAATCTTGCGATTACGACGTGATCCAAATTTGACCTTGCCGTCTGCAAGGGCGAACAGGGTGTCGTCCCCGCCGATGCCGACGTTTTCTCCGGGGTGAATCCGTGTTCCGCGCTGGCGCACGATGATGGCACCAGCGTGCACAATTCCACCGTCAAATACTTTGACGCCAAGGCGCTTACTCTCTGAATCACGGCCGTTCCTTGTAGAACCGCCACCTTTGGTCTTCGACATGAGTGCTTTCTCTTCCTAGCTTGAAGGTAGCGAATCAACTGCGAGTAAGGGGCAACCCTTAGCCTCGAGAGATTCCGGTGATCTCGATTGCCGAGTATGTCTGACGGTGACCCCACCGACGACGGTTATTAGACTTGTTCTTGTAGGTAAAGGCGTTAATCTTGGGGCCTCTTACCTCTTCTACTACACGAGCAGAGACAGTAGCTCCCTTGAGTTCTTCGGGCGTTGCGAGCACGGTGTCGCCATCTACCAACATGACAGGGCGGAGCTCAACCTCGCTCTCTGGCGCACCCAAGCGCTCAACACGCAGGCGCTGGCCCTGCTCGACACGATATTGCTTTCCACCGGACTTCACGACTGCATACATACGGATACTCACTCTAATAGAGGGGGGCTACTGATTGCACGTTGAGAAACGGACACCTACGACAAGAACTCTGAAGACAGCAATACACCGCGGCCTTCGCATGGCTCACAGATGGTGGATACTGACTCCAAAAGACCTTCACCGATGCGTTTCCTGGTCATTTCAACAAGACCAAGTTCGGAGATACTAAATACCTGAGTCCGGGTCTTATCCCTACTCAGCGCCTCACGGAATGTTCTTCCCACCTGATCTCGGTTTTCTTTGATCTCCATGTCGATGAAGTCAATGACGATGATTCCACCAATATCTCGAAGGCGAAGCTGGTGCGCAATCTCTTCTGCGGCTTCAAGGTTATTGCGAAACACGGTTTCTTCAAGATTGGATGAACCCACATTTCGGCCAGTGTTGACGTCAATTACTGTGAGCGCCTCGGTGGCTTCAATAATCAGCGAACCACCGGAGGGTAACCAGACCTTGCGATCCACGGCCTTTGCTAGCTGCTCCATCACATGGAATCGCTCGAAGATTGGCAGTGGCTCTGCGGCGTGATCGTAGAACTGCACACGTTCGGCTAGCGCCGGCGCTACCGCCTCTACGTATTCCTTTACGTCGGCATACAGTGCCTCGTCATCAATAACTACAGCCCGGTACTCGGCGCTGAACTCTTCTCGAATAAACCGCACTGCCAACTCTGGCTCTCGGTACAACAAGCCAGGACGATTCTGCTTAGCTGCGAGTTCAGAGATCCGATCCCACTGCTTCACCAAACGAGCGACATCTCGTTCGAGTTCCTCGGTGGTGACTCCCTCGGCTGCGGTGCGAACAATCACCCCGTGCTGTTTAGGCTTTACCCTGTCGAGTAGCTGTCGAAGCCGCTTGCGTTCATCGTCTGGCAATCGTTTAGAGATGCCAAATGTTGAGGAGTTTGGAACAAGCACAACGAAGCGACCGGGAAGCGATACCTCTTGTGTCAGTCGCGCACCCTTGTGCGCAATCGGGTTCTTAGTTACTTGACACACAATCAGCTGCTTAGACTTGAGGACATCCTCAATTCGTGGTGGCTCGGCTCGCTTATCGAGTTCAGATGCATCGTGAACGACATCGCTTCGGTAGAGCACTGCGTTCTTGGGAGTTGCAATATCAATAAATGCAGCCTCCATACCCGGGAGCACGTTCTCTACTTTGCCAATATAGATATTGCCGTGAATCTGTGTGGTGTCATCGGTGGGCTTTGAGACGTAATGCTCAACAAGGGAACGGCCCTCGAGAATTGCTATTTGAGTAGCTTCTTCTCGTACCTGCACATTCATCTGGAAACGCCCCACAGCGCGTCCGTTGCGACTTTTGCCGCCCCGCTGCTTGAGGGTTTTCTCGTCTAGTTGAAGGGGATCTTCGTCGAGCAGCACAGCCTCAACAGGCTTTGGACGATTGCCTTGCTTCTGACCTCCCTGACGCTGACCACCCTGCTTCTGATTGCCCTGGCGCTGACCACCCTGCTTCTGGCTAGCCTGGCGCTGACCACCTTGCTTCTGATTGCCCTGACCGCCCTGAGGCTGCGCACCCTGACGCTGACCACCCTGCTTCTGGCCAGCCTGACCGGCCGAGACCTGAGCAGCATTACCGGTAGAGGAATCGCCCGTACTGGAGTTTTCACCACCGCCGCCACCACGGCCGCGGCGTCTGCGGCGTTTACGCGCTGTTGATGCTCCATCTGCTTGGCCTGCCGAAGTAGACGAAGTAACTGCTGGGTTACCCGCTGGAGCTGGTGCCGGCCTTGAATCGCCGATTTGTGGTGGCCGCGGCGCTGCCGCCGAAACTGCCGGTGGAGGGGGTTTCAGCGGCGAAGCTGCCTTTGGTACTTCTGGTGAATTCGGTTCGGTGTCCGACATAGGACACTCCTCTCATGGCGCCATTGCGCTCACGTGTGGAGACGGCTTTCGCATGGGACTTAGGCCCAGCGGCTTGCTGTCGTTCGCTAATGTGAATGTGGTTCGGCTGCATACTTATGCAACTAGTTCTGTGTGACGGGTACGCGGTCTTGATCGACTCAAACTGATGGTTCTTGTGAGTACTTAACTGATGCGAAATAGGTACCATGTCTGGTTTCAGCAGTGCAGGCTTTGCATTACTAGATGCACCGCCACCCGATTTGCTGGGTTCAACCTTGCTGCGCAGAACTTTTATCCAGAACTCACGAGTTACTCCACAGACAAAGCGAAAGAGGGAGACAAGAAAACTCTGAGAAAAAGTAGTAATACCGACCGAATTTTGGGTGAATTCGACCTGAAGTGCGGACATGATGCCCATAGCTTACTGCCACCACAGGTGCATCAGCGTGCCAGGCTTAGCCAGAATCACGGTGAGCGCAGTTTGGGCTGACTAAACGGCGATTCGGCAGCGAATTATGCGTAGCGATGCATATGAACAGATTGCACCAGGCCTAGAGCAATACAAGAGGCGACTACTGCTGATCCTCCCTGCGAGACCAATGGCAGAGGAATTCCTGTAATTGGCATAATTCCCAGATTCATACCGATATTTTCGAAAATATGGAACAAGAACAGTGACATCACGCCAATGCAAAGCAACGTACCCATTGAGTCTGCCGCCAGTTGAGCCGCTCGCCAGATGCGCCAGATCATGAGCGCAAAAAGCGTCAGAAGTAGCCCGGATCCAACAAATCCAAACTCTTCCCCTGCAACAGTAAAAATAAAGTCCGTCTGCTGCGCTGGAACGTAGCCCAAACGTGTTGATGGACCCTTGCCAAGTCCGTAGCCAGTCAGCCCACCCGAAGAGATTGCGGTTTGGGCTTGATCAATGTTGTAGCGGGCCTGGGCCGAGACCCCATCAGGGTTAGCAAATGCAGTGAGTCGATCTTTCTGATACTGATCTAAAGCACTGCTTTGCAAAATGCCAAAGACCGCAATAACGCCGAACAGTACGAGTAGTGCCAAGTGGCGAACCCGCACTCCGCCGACTACCAGCATGCCTAGGCCAACCACTATGAACACCAGCGCAGAACCCAAGTCGGGCTGCAACATTGTGAGCCCCATTGGTACTCCAAGCAGCAGCAATGCCGAAGCAAGGCGACGAAGATCTACCCGTTCCACTGAACCCAAATAGCCAGCAACAGCGAGAACCGTGGAGAGTTTAGCAATCTCTACAGGTTGAAAGACGACTGGACCAAAGGCGTACCACCCCTTCGTACCAAATGCGCCAAGCGACCCCAAGGGCGTCAGCACACCGGCCAGCACCACCATTGAGACTCCGTAAATAATCTGCCACCAGTCAGCAATGCGGCGATAGTCAACTACCGACACTGCGGCCATTGCAGCCACGCCCAAGAGCACAAACACTCCTTGACGAAGAAGTATTCCAGTGCCGCCGGCAAACCTTCGTGTGGCGCTATAAACCAAAACCAGTCCGAAGGCCAAGATAAGGCCAGTGACGACTAGCAGCAGAATGTCAACGTGCTTCCATCCCGAAGAAACGTCACGGCCGCGAAACCCGGTACTACTTGTTCTGTCAGCACCTATCTGTTGCATCAGTCTGGTGCGCCCGAGGTGACATCGTTTCCACTATCCGCGGCTGCCTGCGTTGCCGCAGCAGTACAGCCGGCCTGATCGGCAAGCGGGCAAGCAGGTACCAGACTGCCAAACGAGAGCGGGGCCATAATCCTAAAAGCTAAGGGTGCTGCTACTGCCCCGCCGAAACCCGACTCGGGAATGACTACCGAAATTACATACTGAGCGGGAACTCCTGTTCCTGCGGGCCCCCATGCCACAAACAGAGAGGTATCAGCTTTCTTCGATACTTGAGCCGTTCCAGTTTTGCCAGCCATAGGCCAAGAGGTCTTAGATGCCTGCCACGGAGCAGCCGCCGTGCCAAATGCACTCTGAGTCACACCAAGCAGACCGTCGTAAATCTTGGCGTAGGCATCAGGTGAAATATCGATGGTGCCCTCAATCACAGGCTCAACTTGCCTGATGAGATCGTAGTTAGCAGGATCATCGGCCTGCAGAGTCATATCTTTGGGCCGAGTTACCTTCGACACGATCTGAGGTTGATACCGGGTGCCCCCGTTTGCAAACGTGGCGTAGCTGTTTACAAGTTGAAGCGGGGTTGCAAGAACATCACCTTGGCCGATTGAAGTATTGATGTTGTCTCCCGATCTCCAGTCACCCGTAATGAACAAATCAGGCCGCGCCTCGAAGGCGGCTTTGCGGTTTGCCGGCGTGGGTAGCCGTCCAGGGTTCTCGCCAGAAAGTGGAATTCCTGTCTTTGAGCCCAAGCCAAACAGTGCAGCTTCGTCCTGGATCGGTGTTGGACCGTACTGCTCGGTGAGGTTCCAAAACTTGTCGGCAAGTTTGTAGAAATACACATCAGAGGAAACACTCAGCGCTGTAGTCATATTGACGGTTCCGTGAGGAGTGGAACCAGCGTTGCGGACCTCGCACTTCTCACCTTTGCAGTTTTCGATGGTGTAGACACCGGGGTCGTTGACTACTTCGGTTCCATTGCGAAGATAGCCAGACCTGTAGCCAGCCAACGCTGTGTACAGCTTGAAAGTGGAGCCCGGAGCGTATGTGCCTTGAAGGGCCCAGTTCACCAAGGGAAGCCCACTGTTTGGATCATTAAAGGCCTCCCACTGCTCTTGAGAGATGCCATTGACCGTGACGCTCGGGTCGTAATCGGGGTAGGAAGCCATGGCCAGGATCTGACCGTTCTGCGGGTCTTCGATAACCACCGAACCTTGCGGTGCGTTTAGGCGGTTGTTGTCTTTATCTCGTCGGCCTCGTAGGTCCTGGATCTTTGCTGCGAGCAATCTCTCGGCATGCGCTTGAAGGTCAATATCAATAGTTAGCCAAATATCGTCACCAACTACAGGAGAGTTCAAAGAGAGCACATCGACTAGGTCTCCCTTTGCATTCACCTCGATAGTTCGCTCGCCTGGAACTGCACGAAGATCACCCTCATAAGAGCGCTCAACTCCGCCCTTACCGATTGAATCACCGAGTCGGTAATCCGTGACTCGGGCGGCATTATCGCCCTTTGAGTTGTTAGGTGCAGTTGTTGTTGGGCTAGTTGATATCTGTGTTGTTGTACTCGTCGTGGTTGTTGCGGGGTTAGTTCCGGGTTGCTTTCCACCGCGCTCTACGAGTTCCTTCTCGTTGATCTCACCCACATAGCCCAGCAAATGCGCAGCAAGATTTCCGTAGGGGTAGGAACGAATAGCCTTGCGCTCAACAATGATTCCCGGGTAGCGCTCAGCGCGTTCCATCAAGTAGATCTCGACGCTCGGGTCAACGTCATCAGCAATCGGCACATATTCCTGTGGCGCATAACGAAGGTCTGCATACCTCTTCTCTACCAAACTCAATTTGGTGGGAACACCCAATTGCTGAAGCGTGTCAGCTAGAGAGACGAACACAGCAGTGCGGGCTGCCTCTGTCAACTTTCGCAAAGGTTCGCGATCGAGCGACACCACAATTGAGGTTTCACTATCAACTAAAATCTTGCCGTTTCGGTCAAGAATGCGCCCACGAGGACCCTCTTCGTGGATAACCCTCACCCGATTTGATACCGAGGCTGCTTCGAATGCCTGGCGATCGATTCCCTGCAAGAACCACAGCCTCATGAAGAGCGCCAAGAACAATGAGATTGACACAATGCCAATGGCACTCAGTCGCACGTGCGTTGAGTCAGTATCCATGACGAACTTCTAGATTGTTGTAAGGAATGTTCATGGCAACGATCAATTCAGTACGCCCGCGAGTTCAGACCAAAACCTTCGGCCCATCTGCACAATGGAAGTGCTGCTAAGCACAAGATCCCATTTGTTACTGAAACGATAGTGATGATTAGCCAGAGTTGCGGGTCCGATAATGAGTGTGCTCCCAGCAACTGACTAAGACTTGCATACATCAATACGCCAACTGCGCTACCCACAGTTGCAATCGCTATAGAGATAACGCGAGATGATCGAATAACCGAGTCTTCAAGCACCCCCGCCGCAAAGCCAACAAGCGCAAAGCAGAGTGCCGAGACCCCAAGAGTGCCGCTCAGCAAAAGATCACTCAGCATGCCTGCGAAGAACCCAACAATCGCCCCACGTGAACTTCCGCCAACGATGCCACCGCAGATAGCCATCAGCAACATGATTTCGGGATGCACACCAAGTGGGCGGAAATCTTGCAAGAAGCCAACTTGAAGCAAGTAGGCCATTACTAAGAGCAGGCTCCACCGAAGGGCCAGCGTTGACTCCGCGTTCATGACTTGACCACAGCAAACGCAGGCATCAGCTTGTTGGTACCCATTTGATGACCTGAACTACGTCAAGCCGGCCAAACTCAACCGTGTAATTCACTTGAAGCACCTGGACGCGGGCAGCCTCATCGGGAGTAATTTTATCCACAGTTCCAATCGGGATGAACAGGTCAGGGGGCATGATGGAGTTCTCAATTCCGCCTGCAAAAACACTGTCCTTGGTGCTGACCGCATCGGTCAGATCAATTCCTCGATCCACAATAAAGGTTCGCGTTGACCCGGTCCCATGGCCAACCCCTTGGTTCTGATCAGGGCCGACAGTAACCCCGACAGAAAAATCAGGATCAGTAATGAGTTGTACAACGGACCGCTTCTTAGTGACTCGTGCAATGCGGCCGACTAATCCACCCTTAGTGACGACTGGGTTACCTACCGCCAAACCAAGCTCACTACCTTTATCAATCTCGACCCTATAGTCATCAAAGTTTGATGCTGCTCCAGCAGTCACTCTGGCAACTTGGCTTTGGGTTCCGCCCAAGAAACTGATATTCAGTTGCTCTTTTAGCTTCGCTAGTTCTTCTTGAGCGTTCTTCTCCTTCATAGAGTTTGCAGTCTCTGCACCAAGCTGCTGACGGAGTTGCTCATTCTCTTGACGCAGTTTCTCGTAGCCAGTGATGCCGTTCCACGCATTGCGAAACGGCGTGGTTACCCAGCGCGAAGCACTGCGCGCCGGCACGAGTACATCACGGGAGTCATTGCGCGCAGATGACACAAATGGCACCCCGCGAGCATCAAGGGTGATGATGGTGAGGGTGAGCAAAGTTATAACCAGCAACACATAACGCGAACGTTGACGGTTCTTTCCTGGCTGTGACAGCGGGCGCACGGACTGCAGCCCGTAACTCAGTCGCGACTTGAGGAGAAGAGCACACCACGAAGGGCTTCAAACTCCTCAAGTGCCTGGCCTGCTCCGAGCGCCACTGCCTCGAGTGGTCGAGGTGCTATCTGGATTGGCATGCCAGTCTCTTGAGCCAGACGCTCGGCAAGGCCCTTGAGTAACGCTCCTCCACCAGCGAGCATGATCCCGCGCTCCATGATGTCGGCGGCAAGTTCCGGAGGGGTTTTGTCCAAGGTCACCTTGACGGCATCAACAATGCTCGACACAGGCTCTTCAATTGCCTCACGGATTTCAGTTGTCGAAGTAACAATTGTTTTTGGTAGACCAGTTACTAGGTCTCGCCCACGAATCTCTGCCTGAAGTTCTTGGCGCAAGGGCCATGCCGAACCGAGTTCCATCTTGACTACTTCGGCAGTGCGCTCGCCAAGAGCCAAGCTGTATTCCTTCTTGATGAACTGAATGATTGACTCGTCGAGTTCATCTCCCCCAACTCTCACCGACTGGCTCGTCACTACGCCGCCAAGTGAGATGACTGCAACCTCGGTGGTGCCCCCGCCGATATCAACAATCATATTTCCGGTTGGTTCTTGCACGGGAAGACCTGCACCAATGGCAGCAGCCATGGGTTCTTCAATAATGTGCGCTGGCTTGCGAGCACCTGCATATTCGGCGGCATCTTGCACTGCACGTTGCTCAACGCCAGTGACGCCGGAAGGCACGCAGATAATCATCCGAGGCTTCGAGAACCTGCTGTTATGTACGCGCTGAATGAAGTAGCGAAGCATGATTTCACAGACCTCGAAGTCTGATATCACTCCGTCTTTCAGTGGGCGAATTGCAGCAATATGTGCAGGCGTGCGCCCAATCATTCGCTTAGCTTCAGTACCCACTGCGACTGCTTTGCCATCTGCTACGCGAATCGCAACTACCGATGGCTCTGACAACACAATGCCTTCACCGCGGACGTACACCAAGGTGTTGGCGGTGCCAAGATCTACTGCCATGTCACGGCCGAGAAAGTTTGAATTCATCCGAGCCATAAGAATCCTTAAGTTAGCGCGTGCCCAATGATTAAGACAGGGGCAAAATCGGGCTATCCAGAGCCCTGACTAGGTGATGCGAACCAGCACCCAGCAAACATTGCAACACAACTGTAACAAATCAAACCTTGCCTGACCAAGCAGCAACCACAGTTAGTCTCAGGTTGGGAACCACAGGGCAATTTCGCGGGCCGCCGCCTCATGGCCATCAGACCCGTGCACCAGATTCTCATTTGTGGTGGTGGCAAAGTCGCCTCGGATGGACCCGGGCTGTGCCTCCGAAACCTGCGTCTTTCCAATAAGGGTGCGCATCAGCTGAAAGGTCTGGTCATCTGGGCCTGCAATAACAAGAGCTACAACTGGACCACGGGTCAAGAAGTCAACTAACTCACCGTAGAACGGCTTATCGGCATGCTCCTCGTAATGCGCCTCGGCCAGTTTGCGATCAGGGGTGCGAAAGTCCATTCGCAGGACCTTCAACCCCTTGCGTTCGATTCGAGAAATGATCTCTCCAACGAGTCCACGTTCAACAGCGTCGGGTTTGCACATGATAAATGTCTGATTCACGTCTCTTACGCTACGCATCAACACAACCAGAAGGCGAACTGAGGTTCTTGAGGCCGTCCCATTAGAACCTGGCGAAGCCTCCAGCAGGGCCATTTAACGCTGATCGACACTGGCCCGTGACAGCGCAATATTTTCAATGATGAGTGCTTTCGAGCGCATGTCTTTCAGTTGTGCCATAGACCCTTGCAGGTCAGTATTGCCTGGCATAACGGTGGTTAGGGTTTGATAGCTGGCTAACACATAGGTGCGATCTGCAGTAAGGAACAGCTGCTCTGGTGCTTCTGACAAGCGGGCCAGAACCCCAATTCGAGTCACCTTTCGCTGGTACAGCTCGTTGAGAGTAGCGGTGAGTTCCGCGGGCTTGGTGCACGGTGCAACAACCGGCGGTATGCGTTGCGAACAAAATCTGCGTCATCACAACTCCATGAGTTATGAAGAACTCAGGAGTTGCAGCCAATGCCCGCTGAAGGCCCGATGTATCGCCCGCAGCCACCTGTGCCGAGAACCTATCAACAAGCGATCGGCTAGGAGTCCTACATTGGGCTGCAATCGCCAGTCTTGTTAATCGGCCAGCGTCTACTCGGGTCTTCATGGCTGCAACGGCATCGCCGTTCAAGTCGAGCAGATCAACTCCGGGTAGCGCCTCTGGATCTTGGACATACACACGATTGCTAGGGGCTACGCCGGGGCTACCACCAGCCGAGACTCTCTGCAAAGTAGCTGCCGAAATGACGCTCGTTATTAACGAACTTTCCCATGTAATTGACGAGGCAGTGGGCGACTCTGGCGCAGATGTTGCGCAATAGAAGTGCAAGTAAACCGTGCCCAAGCCCTCATCAACTGGAACTGTTGGGGTGTAGATCCAACCCCCGCCAGTTTGTGCCAAGAAGTCGCCAGGTTTTCCATAATTAGCCGGACCTGTTTGCAATTTGGGATCGCCAGTACCGCTCACCCAAAGACCCCATGTTCCACTTGAGCATTTAACCCCGTAGATACCGACCACAGCGCTACGCCGAACTGCTGTTATCGACTGCGGAAGGTAAATCGCCGTACTCGTCGATCCGACTGTGATATTGCTATGTTTTATAGCTCCTAGATGGCCATCTGTGGAGGTATACGCAGCACGGAGCACTAGTCCCCCAGAAACTCCACCATCGTCATCCAGAAACACAAGTTTTCCGGTGCATGTGGATTGGCTTCGTAACTGTTTGGCCAATACACAGTCAGTCACGGTGGCTACTGCACTGGTCTTTCCCGGAGTGGTGACCGAAAACGCAAGACTCCCCTCCGGAGGATTCTTGTTGTCGCTACCAATGTCAGTGACAGTGACCACACAGCTGACTTCGACACCCGGCGTGGTCGCAGCAGGGGTGCAAACATTAGTGAGCGATACCGCTCGGCCGGCAGCGCTTGCTTCGGGCAAGTCACAAAATGACACTGATGCCAAAACCAGCAGCGAGGCTAAAAGGCCGGCTATCAGACCTTTTGTTGCCACACTGAGTGAGTATTTCGAGTTTGCCCCCACTAGATTATTCGATCTTCAATTTCTAATTTTCTCTGCAGGATCTGACAGTGAGTGGGGTGTTGTCAACAGCTTTTATCCTCGATGTCAAGACCTATTGCCGGACGACCACTCTTACTCAGTGGCAACTCCTAGAAGTCGCAGCAACCGTTGCCTGCAAAGGTGTTGGTCAGTTGGATTGGCGTAGTGCCGCTCTGGCCGGTTCTAGAAGTCGAAATGATCCCGTTACAAGGACCATGTCTTCTTCAGCCGAGATTGCTAGGGCCCGGGCCACTGCAGAACTCGGATCAGCCACCATTTCTTTGGGGATTCCAAGCTCATCGCAGGCCGCAGCAAGCACTCTGGCATCCACGCCTCGGGGCCCATCAAGGCTGCAGCAAATCACCAGATCCGGCCGAAGCTCAGAAACGGCGACAACTAAACGGTGGGCGTCTCGTCCAAATAACGCACCGAGCACCACAATACGGGTGCCGACAGGAGCAAACTCTTCTTCAATTGTCAACGCAGTTGCGCTCAAGGCATCTGGATTATGCGCCCCGTCAATCACTACAAGCGGCGCATGCTGCAGAATCTCACATCTTCCTTGAAGGTTGACCTGGGCAAAACCGGCTCGAACAACTTCGCTATCGAGTTCGCGTGCAAAAAATGACTCGACCGCCGCCACAGAAATTGCAGCATTAGAAACTTGGTGTCTGCCATGTACGGGCAGAAATACGTCGCTGTAGCCTCCGTAGACACCTCGGATATCGGCCATATGGCCGCCAATAGCTAAGCGGTCGTCCTGAACCTCAAAATCAATTCCAGATCGCAGCAATCTGGCTGGTCCTTCAGCAGCAAAAACCGCAACTAGCTCTTCAGGGATTTCGCCCAGCACTGCAGTACAATCAGGTGTGAGGATTCCTGCTTTTTCAGTGGCCACCGCCAGTTCCCAGCCTGCAGCAAAATCAGTGTGATCACCCTGAATTGCAGTTACTACAGCAACCTCGGCATTCACCACATTTGTGGCGTCGGTCCGTCCTAGTAAACCCACCTCGATTACTGCAACGTCGACTGGTGCCTCGGCGAACCAACGAAACGCTGCAGCAGTAATCACTTCAAACCAACTTGGCTGCGAAGCTAAGAGTGGCTCAACTGCGGCGATACCGGTAAATACCTCGGCTAGCTCAGCATCCGAAATCGGTTCGCCGTCTCGAGCGATTCGTTCATGAACACGAACGATATGCGGGCTGGTATAGGTACCAACGATCAGGCCATGTGCCTGTAATAACGAAGTCACCATTGCCGCAACAGTTCCCTTGCCATTGGTACCGGTGATGTGGATAACCGGAACCTGATCCTGAGGGTCGCCAAGCAACCCCATGAGTTCTCGCATGGACTGCAGCGAAAGACCCTCGACTTGCCCCGCTGCAATCCCGCGGCTTGTGCTCTCGTGATCTAAACGGTCATCGTGCCACCGTAAGGCTTCAACAATTTCCATCAGCAGTTAGCTCTCATAATCAAATACGTAGGTTCAAGATCTGTTCAGCTCTGCATAGCTGCTCAGGATGCTGCGCGCTTTGGCCGAGCGCTACGTGGTTTGGCAGAACGTGTGATGAGCTGCGGCTCGCTCTTGCCTGCTACTACATCGGCATCAATCACTACACGCTTCACGTCTGACCGAGAGGGCAACTCGTACATCACACCAAGTAAGGTTTCTTCTAGGATTGACCGCAAACCGCGAGCTCCAGTACCACGCAAGAGCGCCAACTCGGCAACCGCAACAAGTGCCTCTTGGGTAAACTCAAGTTCTGCATCTTCTAGCTCAAAGAACTTCTGATACTGCTTGACTAATGCATTCTTTGGCTCAATCAGAATGCGAATAAGAGCGTCAAGGTCAAGACTCTCCACTACACCAATCACGGGCAGCCGGCCAACAAACTCGGGGATCAAACCGAACTTAAGCAGATCCTCTGGCAGCACCTTGGAGAACAGGTCGCTCTCTGAGCGTTCGCGGACTGACCGAATCTCGGCACCAAATCCGATGCCCTTGCGATTGCTGCGTTGCTCAATAATTTTGTCGAGACCAGCAAATGCTCCACCGCAAATAAACAAGATGTTTGTGGTATCGATCTGGATGAATTCCTGATGCGGATGCTTGCGTCCACCCTGAGGGGGAACCGAGGCTGTGGTCCCTTCTAGGATCTTGAGTAGGGCTTGCTGAACCCCTTCGCCAGAAACATCTCGGGTAATGGAAGGGTTCTCGGATTTACGAGCCACCTTGTCGATCTCATCGATGTAAATGATGCCCGTCTCGGCTTTCTTCACATCAAAATCTGCAGCTTGGATCAACTTGAGCAGGATGTTCTCAACATCTTCACCCACGTATCCAGCTTCGGTCAGCGCAGTCGCATCTGCTATCGCAAACGGAACGTTCAACATCTTGGCCAAGGTTTGGGCCAAGAAGGTCTTTCCGCAACCAGTAGGGCCAATCATCATGATGTTTGACTTAGCGAGCTCAATATCTTCAGAGCCAGGACGAGCTCCGTGCTGCACCCGCTTGTAATGATTATAGACCGCTACAGCAAGAATCTTTTTAGCTTGATCCTGGCCAATGATGAAGTCTTCGAGGAACTCAAATATTTCTATTGGCTTTGGAAGTTCATCAAGTGACAGCTCGCTGGTTTCTGCAAGTTCCTCTTCGATGATCTCATTGCATAAGTCAATGCATTCATCGCAGATGTAAACACCGGGGCCGGCAATGAGCTTTTTTACTTGCTTCTGCGATTTGCCGCAGAACGAGCATTTAAGGAGTTCTCCCCCATCACCAAACTTGGCCACTCTGAATCCTCAGTCCTCAGTCTGTGTCTGACTATCGCTGCGTTGTTGCCGAAGTAGTTGCATCTCCGGTACGACAGTCTTGCCTATCTCTCAGCTGACCACGGTGATTGGCCCAGAGTTATCTACTAGGGAACGCTCCTCGATGACTTCATCGATGATGCCGTATTCCTTTGCCTCTGCTGCTGTGAGCACATAGTCGCGATCAGTATCTTTTGCGATTTTTTCTATTGACTGACCCGTGTGACGTGACAAGACAAGCTCAAGGGTTTCCTTCAGGCGAAGAATCTCATTCGCAGCAATTTCTAAGTCTGAAACCTGCGCATAACCACTCTGTGCGTAGGGCTGATGAATCAGAACTCGAGCATTTGGAAGCGCCATACGCTTGCCAGGGGTTCCAGCTGCTAGCAGAACTGCGGCAGCAGAAGCAGCCTGCCCAAAGCAAAGGGTGGTGATTTCTGGCCGGATGTACTGCATCGTGTCGTAGATGGCCATCAGGGCGTTGATGTCTCCGCCGGGGCTGTTGATGTAAATGCTGATGTCTTTATCGGGGTTCTCTGACTCCAAGAACAGCAACTGAGCGCACACCAGATTTGCAATCGTGTCATCTATTGGGGTTCCCAGGAAGATGATATTTTCTCTGAGCAAGCGAGAAAAAAGATCTGAATAGCGCTCGCCGCGACTTGTCTGCTCGATGACATTTGGAACCATGTAGTTCTGTGGGTTCAACAATGGCTGGAGGTTTTCTTGACTCATCTGTGTGCTCCTCGACCGAGAGGGTCAGTCGTGATCGTGTTGGGAATGGTCTTCTTCAGGAAGTGCAAGCAGCTCAGCTGGCAATGCAACACCATCTGCATCGACTACTTCGCTGCGCTCAACTAGCCACTCCAGCGCTTTACGCCTTGCTAGATCAGATCGTACTGCCGAGAGCTGTCCTGCGTTGCGCAGTTCCTCACGGGCATCTTCGACAGTCATCTCAGCATCGCCGATCAATGACTCAATCTCTTGGCTCATCTCATCCTCAGAGATTTCGATCCCTTCGGCGAGCACAACTGCCCGGAGCGCTAAGTCAACCTGAACAGCCTCTACTGAGGCATCCTTAAGCTCGGCGCTAAAAGCCTCGGGGTCTCGGCCCGTGATCTGCAGGTAGTCCTCTATGCGGATTCCTCGACCCTGTAGCTGTTGGGCAAGATTTTGCAGCCGTGCTTGCATCTCTGAGCTCACCAGTGATTCTGGGGCCTCAGTATCAACAAGTTTTGCCAGTTCTTTACCAATATTTGTTCGGACTGCAATTCGGGCCTCGTCTTCACGTGCCTTTGAGAGTTCATCTTGAGTGTCTGTTCGGAGTTCTTGCACCGAGGTGTACTCGGTGGTCTCTTCGACCCACTCATCAGTGAGTTCAGGAAGCACACGCTCCTTGACGTTCTTCACGAGCAGGCGAAATTGAACTTTGTCCTCCTCGGGGTCTGGATGGTCTGCCTCAAAGTTGAGCTCGTCTCCGGCCTTTGCGCCGACAAGATGCTCATCAAACTCTGTGGCAATCATTCCCGAACCCACTAGGTACAGGTAATCCTCGACCGACAGGCCGTCTACCTCTTCGCCATCTTGATTTCCAGAAATGTCAATGGTGACGTAGTCGGTGTCTGCCGCAACGCGCTCAACCTCGGTCAACTCGCCATACTGACCACGAAGGCGGTCAATTTGCTCATCTACCTCTTCTTGGGTGGCGCTAGCCCGAGGGACCTCAATTCGCAGTCCGTCATAGCCTGCAACTTCAACCTGTGGCCGGGTCTCAACTACTGCTTCAAAGGTCACGTCACCGGACTCTTCGCCCTCTGTGATCTCTAGATCGGGGGCTGCAATGACATCTACGTCTTCTTCGATTACTGCTTGGCTATAGAACTCTGGAACGGCATGCTTGAGTGCTTCTGAGCGTGCGTATTCGCTGCCAAACTGCTTTTCGAGTATTTGACGCGGGGCCTTACCTGGACGAAACCCGGGTAGTCGAACCTCTTTCGCAATCTCGCGCCACGCGGCGGCGATTGCGGGCTCAAATTCCGCCTCATCAAACTGGACTATGACTTTGACCTTGTTGCCCTCTGCAGGCTCGATTGTTGACTTCATCAGGAAGTGGATCGTAGCGCCTCGGATGCGCTGCTCTGGCATCAGCCTCTGAGCTAGGAATCTTTGACTGCTTGTGCAGGCTGTAAGGTGACAGAACGGGACGTGGCGCAGCTTGGTAGCGCACCTGCTTTGGGAGCAGGGGGTCGAGAGTTCAAATCTCTCCGTCCCGACTCAACAGCATCACCGAATTGGCAGTGGTTTCGGGGTTTACAAACTCCTCAGAAGCTATGCAGAAGCTCTTAATTAGCGCTCCCCCACAACGCTGGGTCAGCGAGCGGCACAGCCTCCTCTGCTCATCAGAGCTTTTTCTGCACGCGATTCTCGCCTGATTCAGAGCAGAGCCCTAGGCTGAGGTACCTAGAAAAGAGGAGAGTCTGATGGCGCTCGAAACTGTCAACGTTCACGGCCATAACATTGCTTACCGCACCGGTGGCCAAGGGCCAGTGGTGTTGCTCATCCACGGAATGGCCGGCAGTTCCTCTATGTGGAAACCGATTCTTCCACTCATATCTAAAGATGTTACGTACTTGGCGCCTGACCTTCCCGGGCACGGTCGGTCAGACAAGCCGCGAGGCGACTACTCCCTTGGTGCGCAGGCCAGCATGCTGCGTGACTTGCTCAGCACCTTGGGCCACCAACGAGTCAGCGTGGTGGGCCAATCACTTGGTGGAGGCATTGCACTGCAGTTCTGCTACCAGTACCCAGAGCGGTGTGAGCGCTTGGGCTTGGTATGCGCGGGCGGTCTTGGCGAGGAAGTCATGCCGCTTCTTCGCGGGCTCACGCTGCCTGGGGTAGACCTGCTTCTTCCACTGGCCTTTCAGCCGATCTACCGAGATGTTGTGAATACAGCTGTTGGGTTTTTTGGAAAGTTTGGGTTGACTCCTGCCCCAGCGGCTTTAGAGATGTGGCGCAGCTACTGCTCGCTCATCGACCCGGATGCCAGAACAGCGTTCCTACACACACTCAAGTCGGTGGTGGACCATAAAGGCCAACGGGTAAGCGCAGCAGACAAGCTGTATCTAGCCGCCACCTTGCCCACCCTGATTGTTTGGGGAGATCAGGACCCAATCATTCCGGTCTCGCACGCCTACGACACTCACCAAGCAATCCCTGGCAGTCGCCTAGAGATCTTTGAGGGCTCGGGTCACTTCCCTCAAGATGAAGACCCCGCTCACTTTGCAGAGGTTCTGCTTGACTTCATTGCAAGCACGGAGCCCGCCACAGTGACTGACGAGGAGTGGGCTGCACAATTAGGCAGCCCACTCGCTAGTTAATTAGTCCTCTGGTTAGCCAATTGGCGCCGTGACGAGCTAGGTGAAAGATGCAGGGCTAGGTGCAACGTCAGGGACAGGGCCTAGCCCAGCAACTTTTTTTTCTGAGCATCAAACTCTTCTTGAGTCAGAATTCCCTGATCTTTTAGCTCGGCAAACTGCTTGAGCTGTGTGATGACGTCTCCCTCGGTTGCTGAGGGGGCGGCTGCAACTGGTGCTGCCGGCGCCTCTTGTGCCGGCTGCGCCTGCTGTGATTGTTCGGCCTTTTCGTTCTGGTGATTTCGAACTCCACCGGCTACTGCTGTAGCTGTTCCGGCGATGACTGCTGTACGAGCAACTGTGCCTACCAAACCTGGTCGGCCTCTTCTCATTCCTCCACGCATATTTCATACTCCTTGGGTTTCAGCTGTAGGCCGGGCCTGCAGCGGGGTTGTTGTGATGTGTTCGGTTTCGTTTACTGAACTGATTGCGACTGCGACTGCGAATATGGCTATGCCTGCGAACTCAGCTGCCTGCGAACTCAGCTGCCTGCTCTTTGAGCATCAAACTCGAGCGCCTCGACGACTAACTGATGAGGAATCCGTTCGCCCTTCAGCAAGGTGCCTCCCGACTCAAGAATTGCCTGAGCGAAATTGGCAGCCCAAAGGTCTTCCCACACAAAGAAGGCAGCCGAGGTGTTGGGTTCTAGGACTTCTGCTGCAAAGACAAGGTCTTCTTCACTGAGTAAGCCGGGGTGGCCACCTGTGAGGTGCTGGAACGGCTCTAGTTCTTCTAGGTCATCAAACTCGATCTCGATTACATCGCCATTGCCGTCTTTCAGGATAAAGACAATATCTAGCACTTTGATCAGACCAGCCTCAGCTAGGTCGACTATGGCTGGCACGATCTTCCCATTGAATTGATTGCCATCGAATCCGACGATCATGTATTCCACTGGTGCGATGGTCATTGCGAACTACCTCCGTGAGTTGGTGTTGAACGCCCGGTCGACGCCAAACGTGTGGGTAACCTACCACTGCGGCACTGCGGTTTTTGGCCGGAGTCCACGCTTGGCTGGCGCTGCTGCTACGTTCTTGCGGTCGCTAGAGCTTGAAGTTCTTGTATCTTTATCTCTGTCGGCGCTGCGGGTGTAGCTCAATGGTAGAGCCACAGGTTTCCAACCTGTTGACGAGGGTTCGATTCCCTTCACCCGCTCTCTAGGGTCAGGGCGAAATTCGGCCTATAGGCTGGGGCGAAATTCGGTACCTGTTCAATCGGCCCGCTGATAGCGATACACCAGCGTGTTCGCGTCGCCACTTGGATATGAACCCTGCAAACCGTTGCGGGCAGGTGGCATCGTTTCAACATGGCAGAGATGAAAACAGCACGACTACTCGCCGGCTACCTGCACGAGGTGGCGCTCAACACCCAAGATGCCGTCATCCTCGACACGAGTTCGCCCAGCGCAGCCGCTGAGGCATACCAGATCGCCACCACCAGCAACCGGCTCGTCAGCTGCCCGCTAGGTGAGCTGAAACTAGACAAAGCGTTCGCCCTGTCCGAACAGGTCCAAAAGGCTGTCGCTAACACGTCGCAGCGATGGGCCACGCTCGATGATCTCTCCGAACTCATCAACGGACGGGTCTTCCCTGCACCTGACTGCGACCAGCCCGCCCCGCCCCGCCAACCACCCACGAATCTTTGGCGCCGGAAACCAGCGGTTTCCGTCGATAATCGGCGCCAAAGATCGAAGGGTGTGGGGGCCTGTCAGCCACAAACGCCGGGTCCGTCTGGCAAACGGCCAGCGTGAACAAGGCAGCTACACTGGCGGTTCCACCGTGTGACAAGAACAGCCACAACCGGAGCGGCGTAGTGAACCGGATGATTGCAAGGGCTCGAGAATCTCCCACTGGGTGGCTTCTGTTTTGCATGCTTTTTGGCGGAATCGGTGCAGCAATCGGTGCTGTATTAAGTTGGTCAGCTAAATGGCCGCTGCCGCTTGCGCTCAGCATCGGCGCAGCGCTGGGAATTTTGTTAGCAACTCGGGCGCTCAAGCAAAAACCCAACGCCTTGGCCATAGCGGGTGAGCTGGTTGATTTGAGTTCTTGGAGCACCGACACCTTGATGCTGCGCCACATGAACCAAGCCGATGCAAATGCCGACGCAGTAGCGAACACCATTGACGAAGATGTGACTCAGGCTATGGGCTGGTCAGAGGCCGAAATCAAGGGAATCTGGTCGATGAGCAAAGATCCAGATCTGATGGCCGAGCGTGGCTTCATCATGATTGCCGAACCAAGCAATGTTGCGCAGCTTCTTGGAGTGTTATCGCTCACTCGCATTCCGGGGCAGCGCAACGAGGCAGGCTTAGGCCTGTGGTTGGCTGCGGCAGCACGCGGGCACGGCATTGGCCCAGACTCGATTCGACTAGCTGCGCAACTCTGCTGGCAGAGCGGAATTCAACTCATCACCCTTGGCACCACTGCTGCAAACACCTCTATGCAACGCTGCTACTTAGCCGCTGGTGCCGACCTATTTGAGACTTGCGAGAACGAACTTCCCGATGGTCGAGTTGTTGACTCCTGCTGGTATCGACTCAGCAACCCGCACCCTACTGATTAGCAGGCAGGCCAACTAACGGCCCTATTACAGAGATTGTCTGGGCGAATTTGGTGTCAATGCACGCGGCGTAGGCCCAATACCCATCTCTCCTGGGATGAATTAAGCCTGGAAACCGTGCGTAGCGAACATCTGCAGTATTGCAATCCATGACATATGAGTGCTGCATCATCCAGCGGTTGGTCTTGGCAAGCCAGGCCGGCATAGCGGGATAGCTACCAATTGGCGTAGTCAGCCAAATAACAACAGTTCAGCGGGCAGTCATTTGGGTTTCGAAGGCTGCCATTGCTGCGGTGACTGCTTGAAGGTCGAGTCGATAATCGGTCACTGTTCCTTGAGTAATCAGGTATTTCGATCCATCTAATGCTTCGGCCAGCGCTGATGCGGTGCACGCAAAACCACCCCAGGCCAGGCACGCAATGGTGACGCTGCTCATCAATAATTTTCTCATCAGTGGCCTTCCCTGCCAGTGCGAGTTGAGTTCTTTGAAGAGTGCAGCAGTTCCTCTGCAAGTCACTAGTCAGCCTTTAATCTAAGAGCCCGATAAACACTGGAACACTATGCGCGCAGACTGGATAATTTCCCGCTAAATGACTCGGGCTGCCAACAAGCGGCCAGCGATTCAAGAAACAGATGCCAGAATGTGAATATGTCGCATCTACTAGTACTCGGTGAAGGCTGGGTGGGCGCCGCAGTCGCCGGGGCGGCTGCAGATCGCTTTACTGTGAGCGTCATAGACCCGCCTTTCCACCCTGTGCTTCATCGACGCGATGGACAAGCAGTCGCCGAACTCCAACAGCTGATTACGCAGCGGCAAATCACGATGGTGATCAACTGCTGTGGCCGGCTCAGAGGCAACCAGGCTGAACTCGCCGATGCCAACACCAATTTTGTGGCCTGGCTCTGCGTGGCACTTGCTGGCACTGCTGTGCGCCTGGTGCACGTGGGTTCGGCTTCGGAGTATGGCGACCCTCTCACAGCTGATCTCGTGAGCGAAACCAACCCTCAACACGCCGTGGGCGACTATGCCTGCACGAAGGCTGCAGGAACCGAGGCCAGCTTGTTGGCAAGGGCTCAGGGCCTAGATGTCAGCGTGGCAAGAGTGTTTAACATTGTTGGCCATCCAATCCCCGAGGTGTCACCAATCCATCAATGGCTGAGTGACCTGCAAGCACTTGGAACTTCTTCTGGCAGCATCGATGTGTGGTGGCCCGAGACCACACGTGACTTTGTGATGATTGAAGATGTGGCGACGGCTCTGGTGGACCTAGCTGCAGCAGACAATCCCCCAGCACTAGTCAACCTGTGTTCTGGAATCGGTTTGGGGTTCGGCGCAATTGCCGAATCAATTGCCGCAGAGCTTGGTATTGCGGTAGCGGTGAACTCGTTGAATAAACCCGGAATTGAATCGGTGATCGGCAACCCAGAATTGTTGCAGCAGACCATTGGGTGGATACCCAAAATGTCATTGGAACTGCTCGCAAAACGCGTCACCGGCTCAGACCCAACGAGTGCATCCGGTGGCAGTTCCTCGGCCAACAGATAGGGTTGATATATGCATGCGGTAATTCTGGCGGGTGGGCGCGGAGTGCGTCTACGGCCCTACACAACAGCCTTTCCAAAACCACTCGTACCGATAGGTGATGAGTTTGCCATCATCGAAATCGTCCTTCGACAGCTGAAGGCTCATGGTTTTACCTCAGTGACTATTGCTATTGGTCACCTTGGCCAACTCATTCGGGCTTACTGCGCTGATGGTAGCCAATGGGGTCTGTCAATTGAATACTGGCCAGAGGACGTACCTCTTGGAACGATGGGCCCGGTGGTGAGCAACTTGGATTCGCTTCCCGAGCACTTCTTGGTCATGAACGGCGATGTGCTGACTGACTTGGATTACCGCGCTGTGCTGAGCGGCCACAGCCAGTCCGATGCACCCCTCACCGTTGCCGCCTACGACCGCGTCGTAAAGATTGACTTTGGAGTGCTCGGCATCGGCGGCGAAACCGACGACCGCATTGTGGAGTTTCGAGAGAAGCCAGTTGAGCATTTCTCAGTCTCGATGGGCGTCTATGCCGCATCAAGAGAAACACTGCGCAACTATCCATCGGGCCAACCGCTTGGCTTTGATGAACTTGTACTTGACCTGATGAAGGCTGGCACTCCCCCGCGGGTGCACCGCTTTGACGGTTATTGGCTCGACATTGGACGACCAGACGACTACGACCAAGCTAACGAAGATTGGGCCACGCTCCGCGACCGGCTACTTCCCCCAAGCTGAGTAGTTCACTGTGAGCGATGCTGAATCAGACTCCCAGATTGCAGAGTCTCAAATTGCAGAGTCTCAGGCGGAAGAGAACCTGAGGGCGTTGCACCTTGTGGTGTATTCGGATGCCGAAGTTCGAGGCGGAGCCGAGGTAAACCTGTCTCGGGTGCTATCGATTCTTCCCACACAGATTCGAGTCACCTTGGTGGGAGTCAACGCCCAGGTGCTGAGCTGGTTAGCCACGCACCGCCCCCACACCGACACCGTTTTGCTTGTAGGTATCCGCAATCGGACCGACCTGCGCGGCCTGGTTCAACATCGGTCCACCTTTCGTCGGCTGCGCCCCGACATTGTTCAGTTCAATCTGTCTTCGGCCTCAAGTTGTCAGTGGGCGATCCTTGCCGCAACGACAGTTCCAGGGCTTTGCCGAATCGTTATTGAGAACTCACCCATGAGCGTGTGGTCGCCTAGCTCGGCGCTCCTCAAGCGAATGACCTGCAAACATCTGAGTGCCCATATTGCTGTGGGCGACCGAACTGCGCGAATGATTGAAGAGTCCACTGGACTGCCGCCCGGGTCGATCCAGACGATTTATCACGGCGTGCCACAGGTGGACCGGGTGCCCACAGCTCGGCCGGAAGAACCCACGATGCTTACCGTGGCACGACACGATCCAGTCAAAGGCCTTGACCTGCTACTTCAAGCGTTGGCTCTGGTGCCAGAGCCCTGCAAACTGGTGCTCATTGGCGAAGGGGATCAGACTGCTGCGCTTCAGCAAATCTGCCGCGATCTTGGCCTAGCTGAACGAGTTGAATTCAGGTCTGCGCCCTGGGGTGAAGCGCGAGTAGCTGACATGATGTGGGCCTTTGACGGTCTAGTGCTGCCATCACGACTTGAGGGGTTTCCGGTCACCATTGTCGAGGCCATGCTGGCGGGCCTGCCAGTGATTGCCACCCAAGTTGGCTCTGTGGCCGAAGCCGTTGTGCCCGGCCTGACCGGATGGATTGTGCCACCAGAAAATCCGTCGGCGCTCGCAGCAGCAATGATTGAACTGCTTGCAGACCCTGCAAGATCGACCCAGATGGGGATTCGCGGACAAGAGATAGCCGAGTCGGCATTTACTATCGAAGCCACTCGAAAGTCATATGTGCAGTTGTATACAGCCCTGCTAACTAAACCCTGCTAACTAAACCCTGCTCATAAAATCCTGATGACTGGCCCCTGAACAACTGGGGCTGATCTAGATGTGATAGCCGCCGGCTTCGAGTTCTGCTAGATGAGTTTGCACCCACTCCGCAGTTCGGGTGAGCCCTTCTTCTAGTGAAATCTCGGGGGTCCAACCGCTCATTCGAGTGGCTAGGGAATGATCACACAACAGTCGTTCAACCTCTGACCCTGCAGGACGAAGGCGGTCTTCATCTGTAGTGATCTCTACTGAGAGACCTGTGATCTGACAGAGAAGTTGCACTAGGTCACCTATAGAGATTTCTCGGCCTGAGCCAATATTGGTTGCACGGCCGAGCGCCTCATCGCACTCGGCAAGCGCCAAAAATCCCGATGCGGTGTCGGTGGCATAGTTAAAATCCCTCATTGGTGAAATTGAGCCAAGGTGTAATTCGCTCACGCCTGAAAACAACTGCGCCAGGATCGTTGGAATCACTGCACGAGTTGATTGACGCGGCCCGTAAGTGTTGAAGGGGCGAACAACTGCCACGGGAAGCTCATGCGCGTGAAAATAACTCAGCGCCATCATGTCGGCACCAATCTTTGATGCCGAGTAGGGAGACTGTGGCTGCAGCGGGTGATCTTCATTGATAGGAACGATCAAGGCTGTTCCGTACACCTCAGAAGTTGAGGTATGAATCATGCGCGCACCATGGCGCCGACAGGCCTCGGCCACATGAAAGGTTCCAGTCACATTGGTCTGTACGTAGCTCTCGGCTGCGTGATAGCTGTAAGGAATTCCAATCAGCGCTGCCAAGTGGAACACCACTTCTTGACCCTCGACAGCTTCATCTACGCGACGCGCATCGCGTACGTCTCCGGGCAAAATCTTTATGGCCTCACGAACCTCGGCAGAAGCAGTGTCAAGCCAGCCCCATCGGCCAAATGAGTTGTAATACACAAGCACCGTGACCTGCGCACCCTTGCTGACGAGCAGGTCAACTAGGTGGCTTCCAATAAAGCCCTCTCCGCCTGTAACTAGTACTCGTTTACCGGTCCAAGAACCCATCTGCGCTCATTCTCCTCAGTAGCTACAACAATTTCATATGAACTATCGGGTGAAGGGTAGGCCCCTTGCTGCTCTGCCATGAACATCCCCGCTATTGACCGTCCCCGCTATTGACCGGCCCAGGTAGCAGGTGCTCATTCCGTTTAGACATATAGCGGTTTAGACATATAGCGGTTTAGACATATAGCGGTTTAGACATATAGCCGCACTTGTTGAGTGAGTACTCCGGCAAGCTCAGCAACTTGCTCATCAGTCACCAGTTCCTCAGCTGCGGACTCATCAGCTGCGGAGTCATTAGGATCCGTCACGGGTTCCAGTGCATGACTCAGTCCCTGAGCGGCTGCAACAAGTCGCTGCCACTGTGGTGGCTCAAAACCAAATGGCACAGCAAGCTGCTGAAGCAGCGATGTGTCTTGAACAATTGCAACTGTGGCTACTGCATCCGTTGGTCGCTTGGCTAGTTTTGATGCACTCATAAACAAACGATCAAGTAGCTGATGCACTGCTACACCGTCATCACTAGAGACCTCACCAGATTGCAGGTCGGCTTCTTCTTCAGGATCAGGAAGCAGTTCAAGCACTGCCTCAACCTCATCCTCATCTGATTCTCTCACCATTAGATCACCCTGCATATCCCACTCATAAGGAATCTGTGCTTCAGTTAGCTGATCTACGAGTTCGGTCTGAAGCGCTACTGGCCAAGAGGCAACCTCGAAGACCAGCTTGGGTGCAGCAGGGTCGAGTGCTGGCCGAGCCGAAGCAAGGACATCGTCAATGAGCGCATCAACGCTTTCCTCATCTGACTCGTGCACCGTGACGGTTGTCCCCTGCCAGGCGTGATGGATTCCTGCAGAGACTAACAAGCTACCGAGTAGCCCGCGAGACTCCCCGGCCCAGGTTGAGCATTCATATGCCACCTGGCCATCCTCAACCTGTACATCCTCGCTGGCCAGAAACTGTTCGGTTTCTTCCTCGGGGTCTACAGAATCATCGCTCGGTTCAGTCACGGCTAAATGATCGCATGCCCAGTACCTAACAAAGGCCTGAGAGTTGCAGATTTCTTCGATTCTCGCAAAGAAGTGCATACAAGTTCGGTGCAGTCGCTATCCTCCAGAGATGTCGAAACAAGCACCAGACCGAAACCTTGCGATGGAACTCGTCCGAACAACAGAAGCTGCAGCGTTAGCCGCATCAGACTGGGTTGGCCGTGGCGATAAAGAGGGCGCCGACGGTGCTGCAGTAGATGCCATGCGACTCATCATGGGAACTGTGCAGATGACGGGCACGGTGATTATTGGTGAGGGTGAAAAAGACGAAGCACCGATGCTCTATAACGGCGAGGTAGTTGGTGACGGGTCAGACCCGCAGGTAGATATTGCGGTAGACCCAGTTGAGGGAACCACGCTGACAGCTACTGGACGAGGCGGGGCGACCTCAATCATCGCAGTGTCTGAAAAAGGCTCGATGTTTGACCCGGGACCGATTGTGTATATGGAGAAAATCGCAGTGGGCCCCGAGGCTTCTGGAACCGTCGATATCCGAGCAACTGTTGCAGAAAACCTGCGGGCTGTGGCCAAGGCAAAGGGCTTAGAAGTTCGTGAGATCACCGCCATGGTGCTTGACCGTCCCCGCCACGCAGAGATTGTGGATCAGATTCGCTCGGCCGGGGCACGCATCCGCATGATTGGCGATGGTGACGCACCAGGGGCGATTGCTACGGCGATTCCAGACACCGGGGTTGACATTCTCTTTGGCATTGGTGGCACACCAGAGGGAGTGATTGCAGCCGCAGCGTTAAAATGTTTGGGTGGAGAGTTAGTAGGACGCTTATTTGCCCGCAATGACGCCGAGCGTGCCGCAGCGATTGCATTTGGACATGACCTAGACCGCGTATTGACCACAGATGACCTAGTCGCGGGGGACAATTGTTTTTTTGCTGCAACTGGCATTACTGATGGCAACCTACTTAAAGGCGTGCACTACAACCGTTTAGGAGCAACTACTCAGTCTCTGGTCATGCGCTCCCGATCAGGAACTGTCCGTTTTGTGGATGCGCAGCACCGCCACGCCAAATTTGAGAACTGATACGCAGCTAGGCGACGTTAAGCCTCAGTAGTTGTTCTAGTAACCTTTAGCGATGCCCCCAATCATTACAGTAGAGAATCTCCGCAAGTCATTTGGAGAGACTCACGCACTTGCAGGTGTTTCATTCGAAGTCGAACAAGGAACCGTACTGGGCTTACTTGGGCCAAATGGGGCTGGCAAGACCACAGTGGTTCGCATTCTTGCAACCCTGCTCCGGGCCGATGAAGGAACTGCGCAGGTTGCCGGATTTGATGTTGCTACTCACCCAAATCATGTGCGTTCGATTATTGGACTGACAGGGCAGTACGCAGCAGTAGACGAGAAGCTAACTGGCGCAGAAAACCTACAGATGGTTGGACGCCTACTCGGCATGAGTTCTGCGACAGCACGAGATCGGTCTGCTGAGCTGTTGGAACGGTTCGATCTAAGTGATGCTGGAACTCGCCAAGTTGGCACCTACTCAGGAGGAATGCGTCGCCGTGTTGACCTTGCGGTCAGCTTGGTTGGCCGGCCATCAGTGCTGTTTCTTGATGAGCCCACTACGGGCCTAGACCCCGCAAGTCGGCTCGAGTTATGGTCGATTACCCGAGAACTCGTTGCTGACGGAACAACGGTGTTACTTACGACGCAGTACCTTGACGAAGCAGATGAACTAGCCGACCGAATCGTGGTGATCGACTCTGGCAAGGTCATCGAGGAAGGGACTGCTGACGAACTGAAAGACCGCACAGGTGGACGCAGCCTTGTCATTGAGTTTGCTACGGCTGAACAGCTTTCGGCTGCAGCGCAGGTACTTGAAACGCTGACTGTGGCGGGTGCCGTGAACCGCATTGAAGCGAAGCTAATCCTGTCAGTCCCGGTCGAGCAGGACACTGCTTTAGCTGCAAGGGCAATCTCTGAAATCAGCTCTGCAGAAATCCCCATTGTGGATTTCCATCTGCATCGGCCCAGCCTGGATGACGTGTTCCTGACACTAACTGGCTACTCCCCTGCATCTGACAGCTCAGATCAGGCGGACTCCAAGCAAACAACCAAGCCATCGGCAGGAATCGCGTCATGACCACCACTCAGACAGTTACACAGGAACAACCTCTTATGAAGCGCCCAAGAGGCATGGCCGCAATATGGCATGACAGTCGCATCATTGCTTGGCGCAATTTGGTGCAGCTCCCGCGTACTCCTGGACTAGTTATATTTACGTTGATTCAGCCGGTGATGTTTGTGCTGCTGTTCACGTATGTGTTCGGCGGAGCAATCGGAAAAGCATTACCCCCTGGAACCACCTATGCCCAGTTTTTGATTCCCGGCATCATGGTGCAAACCATTGTCTTTGGTACCTCTGCCACGGCCGTAGGCCTGGCAGATGACTTACAAAAAGGGATCATCGACCGATTTAAGTCACTACCGATTTCCCGCTCGGCAGTTCTCACTGGCCGAATCATGGCTGATGCCATTCGTCTGACAGCCGTTGCCAGCGTCTTGATCATCGTCGGATATGTGGTGGGCTTCCGCTTTGAGGGAGGCCTAGGGTTTGGCTTGCTAATGGTGCTCACCGCAGTGTCATTTGGAGCAGCCATGTGCTGGGTGATGGCAAATATTGGGATGGCCGTCAAAGACGTCGAGACTGCACAGACGGCAGGGTTTGTATGGCTCTTTCCACTTACCTTTATCAGCTCGGTCTTTACGCCCGTGTACACCATGCCCGGATGGCTACAAGTTTTTGCTAGGAATAACCCAGTAACGCTTGTAGCAAACCTGCTCCGCTCATTCTCTGTGGGCCAGGTACTCCCCGGTGCTACGTGGACTTCAATGGCGCTGCCAGTGGCACTGTGGGTAATTGGTATTACTGCCGTTGCAGCACCGCTCGCAGTTCGCCGCTATCGCCGGGTCTGAATCCAGCCTTGCTAGCGCAAAGCTCGGCTGCCGCGACCAATAATCCACCTGCGCATAGAGGGTGGCAGTGGCGCTGTCGCACTCACGAGCACCCGGTACCCCAACGCTGGCACGACGCGAGCTTTGCCAGCGCTCACGCCATCAAGAGAGTCCGCTGCCACCTTGGTAGCAGTCAGCCAAGCCGCCTTGGGTACGCTTTTTTGATCCTCCCAATTTGAACGCTTCTGAAATTCGGTGGCGGTAAATCCGGGCAGCGAAGTAGTTATTGAAACTCCGGTGCCCCGCAGTTCTTCAAACAAAGAATCACCGAACGAACAAAGGAATGCCTTGGTGGCGCAATAAGTTGCGCTACCGGGCGCCGGGTAAAGCCCAGCGATCGAGCCCAGATTAAGGATCGCTCCCGAATTGCGTTGCAACATTGCTGGAAGTGCCGCAGATGTGAGCCGCATAACTGCGACCACGTTGACCTGAACTTCCTGTTCCTCACGAGCTATCGCTAGCTGAGAAAAACTTCCATTGGTTCCAAAGCCTGCGTTGTTAATCAATAGATCTATTGGCTTGTCTAGCTCGGCCAAACGCCGTTCAATTGCAGCGCGTGCCACGGGCGCACTCAGATCGGCTTCACAGACTTCAACGTCAATCCCGTGAGCGCCCTGTAGCTCTTCTGCAAGTTGGTTTAAACGATCCACCCCTCTGGCAACAAGAACCAGGTGTGACCCCTCGGCGGCCAGCAGACGTGCGAAGGCTTCGCCGATACCACTAGAAGCACCAGTAACGAGCGCCCTGTTCCATCGCCTTGCTTGAGGGCCTGCAACAGGTTGAGGAGAGGGGTTAACAACTGCATCCAAAGACATCAGGCGAGGCTACTCGGCCGACTGAATCAGAAGCCTACGGACCATACTTCGACCCACAGGTTCGAACCCCCAGCGCTGCAGAATCTGAGCTGGTTCGCTTAAAGCTGCAACGGCGACTTCAGCATTGCGGTTCGCCGCTTCGGCGCACCAGTGCATCAGCGTCTGGCGCCCTATCCCCAGCCGTCGATGTTCTGGGCAAACCACAATTTGCTGGAGTTCGGCGCTTGGCCCCGAGAGTACTCCGACTGCGGCCGCCACCGCCATGCCCGGCTGGTCGGAAAGCTCGGCTACCACCAGCATGAGTCTGTCCTGACCCCGTGACTCACTGCGGTGGTCATAGCCATATTCGGCCAACAACTGCTCAACCTGTGGCTCAACCAGACTGAGTGTGCGTAGGCGTAGCTGAATTCCGCCACGGCCCACGACAACCGGCAGATTAAATGGCTCTTGTAAGATGGGAACCCAACCTGCTGGTTTGGCCTGCGGCAAGTGCTCCAAGAGGTACAAGCAATCAACTGTCCATGGCGATAACTCTCCGCTAAGCAACATCAAAGCCGGGCCAATTAGCTCTAACGGAACGTACTCACGAAGAGTGACGTGGGGAGTAAATGGCCACGTGTCGGGCCGATAAACTGGGGGCACTAATAGCTGCTCCCGAAGCGCCAGCAGCGCTGCCAGTTGGCCTGTCACTGACAAATGCAGGGTAGGTGTGGCCGGCGCGAATGAGGCAACGGGGCCTAAACCAAGTGTAAACGGCGTGGTCTGCGCGGCAACAACTCGTAGGAGTACTTGCAGAGCAATCAGCTCATCTGCGTTCAGATTAATTGGTGAAATAAGCGTGAGATGCGCAGGCAGATCAGAAATCCGAGGGTCATCGAGTAGTGCCCTCATACCCTGCACTTGCTCAGAGATGGCAGTCGGCGGAAGCAGTGCTACTGCGACTCGCCTACGAGACATACTCAGACCCTACGCTAGGCGCAGGGTCATATCGGCAGAGGTTAGAAACTGAACTGCACAAGTTATGCGTTAGCTACCGACAGGCGAACGTTTGCCCGTAATAGTGCTGCCGCTGCTTCAGCGTCTTCTGAATCAGTCACTAGCGCAGCTTCGGCGGTGGTCTTGGCCTGTTGCGCACGACTAACTTCAATTGTCTCTGATAGCTCACACACATCAGACAAGATCGTTACTCGGGTGACCCCATCTTCAGGGGGTGAGACCTCTACAAAGCCTTGGTGAACTGCAATAACCTGCTCGCCACCTTCTTCGAGCAGCACACGCACTGGGTGCGTTGCAAGCACCCCAATAAACGGAACGTGGCCCGCCAAGAAGGCAATATCTCCGGTGGTGGTCCGGCAGATCACCATCTTGGCCTTACCTGTGTACGCAACTCGCTCGGGTGAGACGAGTTCGACCAGAAGTGACATCAGGAGTTCTTCTCGAGTTCAGCAGCCTTACGCATCGCATCATCTGCCCCACTGACGTTGAAGAATGCCTGCTCTGGAAGGTGATCAAGCTCTCCGTCAATGAGCATCTTGAAGGACTCAATGGTGTCATCAACCTCGGTGAACACGCCGGGCATACCGGTGAACACCTCAGCTACGTACATCGGCTGGGCCAAGAATTTCTGAATCTTGCGTGCGCGGTTTACTGTGATGCGGTCTTCTTCAGAGAGCTCATCGATACCAAGGATGGCAATGATGTCCTGAAGCTCCTTATAGCGCTGCAACATGACCTGTACTCGACCAGCCACCTCATAATGGGTTTTGCCCACAATCTCTGGGCGCAGAATCGTAGAGCTAGAGGTGAGGGGGTCAACTGCTGGGTAAATACCAGCCGCTGCAATGTCACGGTTGAGCTCTGTGGTTCCATCGAAGTGCGTGAAAGCCGTGAACGGTGCAGGGTCGGTGTAATCGTCAGCAGGTACATACACGGCCTGCAGCGATGTAATCGACTGACCGCCGGTGGACGTGATGCGCTCTTGTAGCTCGCCCATCTCATCGGCCAAAGTGGGCTGATAACCCACAGCTGCCGGCATACGCCCCAGCAGGGTGGATACTTCAGAACCTGCCTGAGTAAAGCGGAAGATATTGTCCACGAACAACAACACGTCCTGACGCTGAACATCACGGAAGTACTCGGCCATGGTGAGCGCAGACAGCGCCACACGTAGACGCACCCCTGGCGGCTCATCCATCTGACCAAACACCAGTGCAGCCCGGTCAAGCACCGAGATTCCGGCTTCCACATTGATCATGGTCTCGCCCATCTCAATGAACAGATCCGTGCCCTCACGGGTGCGTTCCCCCACGCCAGCAAACACTGACACGCCACCAAACTTGCTGGCAACGCGGTTAATCATCTCGGTAATCAGCACGGTCTTACCCACACCCGCACCACCGAACAAGCCAATCTTGCCGCCCTTGAGGTAAGGGGTAAGAAGGTCAATCACCTTGATGCCGGTTGGGAACATCTCGGCCTTTGGCTCAAGTGTGTCGAACGCCGGTGCTGAACGATGGATTTCCCAACGCTCAACAGCTTCGACCGAGGCCACGTCGAGTGGTTCGCCGAGCACGTTGAACACGTGACCAAGTGTTGCATCGCCAACTGGAACAGAAATGCCCGCTCCGGTGTTTCGCACTGGAGTTCCTCTTTTCAGACCATCTGTTGGCTTGAGCGAGATTGCTCGCACACGGCCGTCACCGATCTGCTGTGCCACTTCGGCAGTAACAAGCGACTCTTCACCGTGGCCGCTAATGGTGAACTGAAGTGCCGTGTTGATCTCGGGTAGCGCACCGGGCGGAAACTCGATATCTACAACCGGGCCAGCGATTGCAACAATTTTGCCTTCTTTAAGTTCGGTATCAGTGACCGTCATGAGAATCTCCTGGTCGGGTTGAGTGACAGTTCTTCGTTGGAACTGCCTGTAGTTGAACAGTTTGGATGAATAGATACGAAGTAAATAGATACTGGGTCAATAGATACTGGGTAAATAGATACGGCATGGTTAACGCTTGCGCTATATGAAGTCATGATCGCGGCGATTCGTGATGGCCATGTTGAGTGCGGCGATCAAGCACATTGGGAAATGGATCGGAGGACAGATGATCAAGCAGAAGGTCGCCAGGGGCAGATTTGTCATCAGCAAGGGCCTCGGCACCGCTGATAATCTCCATGATCTCGGTAGTGATTGCCTCTTGACGCACTTGGTTCATCTTGCGCGTGTACTTAATGATGAGGTCTTGGGCGTTGTCTGTGGCCGACTTCATGGCTCGCTGCCGAGAAGCCAACTCAGAGGCGGCCGCATCGAGCAAGGCTGCATAGATTCGGGACTCAATGTAGCGGGGCAACAAAGACTCAAGCACGGCGTTTGCTGAGGGTTCAAACTCAAACCCTGCAGTGGCGCTGGCATCTCCTGCAGCAGCAATCGTTTTTTCTGACTGCAATGGCAAGAATCGGCGAACTACTACCTCTTGAGTACCAAGGGTAACAAAGCGGGTATACGCCAAATCGATTCGATCGCAGCCGCCATTCACAAATAGGTCCGTCACACGTGCAGCAATGGCTACTGCCTCTTCATAACTCGGGCGATCAGTGAACCCACTAAATGATGCTTCGATGTCAAAGTTTCTGAAGCGGAAGTAACCCTCTGCCTTGCGACCCACGGTGACGAGCGAGTACTCCAACCCCTTGGACCGAGCATCTTGGATTTCTTGCTCGGCAGCGCGAATCACGTTGGTGTTGTAAGCGCCAGCTAACCCGCGATCCCCCGACAAGACAAGCACGCCAATCTTTTCGATCTTGTCAATCGGTCGCAACAGGGGGTGATTGGCCTCTGCACCAGCCGCCGAGAGGTCTTGGATTACCTCGGTAATTCTCTCGGAATACGGGCGTGCCTCGTTAGCTCGAACCTGCGCCTTGACTACACGAGTAGCCGCAATAAGTTCCATGGCGCGCGTAATTTTTTTGGTGTTCTGCACGCTGGCAATACGCCTGCGAAGTACTCGTTCCTGTGCACCCGGCATTGGGTCTCCCTACGTCCGCTCGTCCGAAGCTTCAGCGAAGCTCGGTGTCGGCGGAATCTGGACGAACAATCTCTTCTTCTGGCAGATGTATCGCTGCTCGCTGCAAGCTGGCTTCGGCTTCGGCGATGGTCTCGATCTCTGGGGCGGAGCCATCAGCAACTGCGACCACGAACTGCTCGGTAAAGGCCTTGATAGCTGCTTCGAAGCCTTCAACATCTGCAATATCGCCAGTGGTGCGAATACCTTCAAGAACATCGCTATGGCGAGTGCGGAACCACTCAATCAAGCTCGCCTCGTAGCCAAGCACATCGGCAATTGCAATGTTGTCAAGGTATCCGCGGGTTGCAGCAAAGAGCACCACACACTGATCTTCTACTGACATTGGCGAGTTAATGCCCTGTTTTAGCAACTCAGTAAGGCGGTAACCACGCTCAAGCTGCGCTTTAGATGCAGCATCAAGGTCTGATCCGAATGCGGCGAAAGCCTCTAGGTCTCGGAACTGCTGCAGATCAGACTTGAGCGTTCCAACAGCTTTCTTCATGGCCTTGATCTGAGCAGATGAACCCACTCGAGAAACCGAAATGCCAACATCAACTGCTGGGCGGATACCAGACTTGAACAGGTCGTCCTGCAAAAAGATCTGACCATCGGTGATTGAAATCACGTTGGTAGGAATGTAGGCCGAGACATCGCCGGCTTTGGTTTCAATAATCGGTAGAGCAGTCAGCGATCCTCCGGGCTTACCGGGCTGGTCCTTCAGGCGCGCAGCGCGCTCCAACAGCCGACTATGCAAGTAGAACACGTCACCGGGGTACGCCTCACGCCCTGGCGGACGGCGCAACAACAGCGACACCTGACGGTAAGCCTCAGCCTGCTTCGACAGGTCGTCATACACAATGAGTGCATGCTCGCCATTGTCCATCCAGTGCTGACCCATTGCGCAACCAGCGTAGGGGGCTAGGTACTTGAAGGGCGCAGGGTCAGATGCCGGAGCAACAACCACCACGGTGTAGTCAAGGGCGCCGCGCTCCTCGAGAGTTGCCACGGTCTGGGCAACTGTCGAAGCCTTGAGCCCAACTGCCACATAAATGCACTTCACTCCAAGGCCACGCTGATTAATGATCGTGTCAATAGCCACGGTGGTCTTGCCAGTCTTACGGTCGCCAATGATGAGCTCTCGCTGACCACGACCTACAGGAATAAGCGAGTCAATCGCCTTGATACCAGTCTGCATCGGCTCTTTCACTGGCTGACGGCCCATAATGCCGGGAGCCTGAATCTCCATACGGCGGGACTGCACATTGCTCAGTGGGCCCTTGCCGTCGATTGGTTCGCCAAGAGTATTGACAACTCGTCCGAGTAGGCCGTCACCAACTGGCACAGACAAGATATTGCCCGTCGCCTTGACTGACTGACCCTCTTCAATCGAGTCAACCTCGCCAAGTACCACGGCGCCGATTGATTCCTCATCCAAGTTCAACGCTAAACCCAATAAGCCCGACTCAAACTCAAGAAGTTCGTTTACCGCGGCGTCAGGCAATCCCGAAACTCGAGCGATGCCGTCTCCAACCTCGAGAACGCGACCCACCTGAGTGAGCGAAACATCGGGAGTGAAACCCTCGAGATTCTTTCGAATTGCTGCACTGATATCGGCGGTGTTAATTGTGAGTTCAGCCATGTGGGGAAGTCTCCTGCGGCGTGGTGTGAGTGCGATTTGTGGTGTAGTCGGTGAACGGATTATTCGCCGATAAGTGTTCTGTTACTGCTCTTCGTTTTCAGCAATACTTCAATGCGCTTTAGTGGAATTTTCTAGCTTTAGAACTTTAGAATGCGTCCCGAAGCTGATTGAGTCGGGTTCGGATTGAACCATCGAGAACCGAATCGCCGATCTGAGTAACAAGGCCACCCATCACCGACGGATCAACGATGTTCTTAATTGTGATGTCCATATTTGTTCGGATCTTCAGGGCGGCAGTCAGTTCGGCAAGCTGCGCATCAGTAAGCGCTACTGCTGACCGCACCTCTGCCACGGCTTGGCCGGAATTACGCGCTGTGCGCTGTACGAGTTCATCTGCGATTTTGCCCAGATCAGCAGCTCTGCCGGCACCTACGATCATCGACACAATAGCCAGTGTGGTTTGCGTGGCTTTGCCTTCGAGCAAGTCTTCAATTATCTGTTGCCGGCGTGAAACTGGAACATGCTGATCAGCTAGTGCTGATCGAAGTTCGTCACTGGATTGTAGGACTCGTCCGAGTCGAAACAACTCGTCTTCAACCTCTGCCAAATCACCCTCTGCTAGGGCAATAGCAAAGGCAGCGTCTGCGTAAGCGGTGATGCGTGTATCGCTCATCTTTTCGTTCGCTCTGCTCTCGGTAGGACTTGGGAATATTGCTAATGAAACTGTCTGAAATTGCTTGCTGGGGGTCTGCCAGTGCAAAGCCCCCTGCGCCTTTGGTACTTAGTTTTGACTTCCGACCTGATCGATATAAGCCTGAATTAACCTTTGCTGAGTCTGATCATCAAGTGAGGACTCGACTACTCGCTCAGCGGCACCAAGTGAGAGTCGAGAAAGCTCGCCTGCAAGGTCTGACTCTGTCTGCTGCCGAGTTGTCACTAAGTCTGCAGCCGAGCGCTCTGTTACCTGCTGGGCATCTCTTTCGGCTCGAATAGTGGTGTCCCTGCCAAGCTGGTCAGCATCGGCATGAGCATGCTGAATAATTTTTGCGGCTTCGGCATCTGAGTCAGCTAGTGCTGCTTTGATGCTGTCCCGATGGGCCTCTGCACTCAGGCGGGCTTGTTCAGCCTCATCAAGTGTTGCCTTGATCCCGGCAATACGACCAGAAAGGAACTTAACTGTCGGCGCCTTTGCGAACTTCACCAAAAGGAGGGCCACAACTAGGAACGACAGCGACCCCCAAATGACCTCATCTAGGTCAGAGGGAAGCCAAAAGCTATTCGGACCTTCTGAAGCCAATATGGAAAGACTGCTCAACATCATGTTCTCCAACCTGCTCAGCGAGTTCCGCTGGCTTGGTTCACGTAGTCATCAATTGCGGACTGGTTCTGCGACAGGTCAAGGTCGGCTTGCACAACCTTTGATGCGGCAGTGATAGCAATTGCAGCCACATCTCCCCTGATCAGATTCAGTGCCTCTGCGCGTGCTGTATCAAGTTCTGCCATTGCTACTTGCCGTTCGACTGTTGCGGCAGCCTCTGCCACGGCCACAGCATCTGAGCGCTGTTGCTCTGAAGCAACCCGTGCAATCTCGACTACACGGTTTGCTTCGGCGCGAGCCTCTGCAAGAGTGGCTTCATAGTCACGTCGAACCTGCTCGCCCTGAGTCTCTGCCGCTGCTGCTGCCTCTTGGTCAGCCAACACTTGTTGAGCCCGCTCTGCGCGAATCTTCAATAGCGGAGGTAAGCAGACATAACGCAGCAAAATCCAAAGGGTAAAGAAGGCAAGTGCGCCCCAGAAGATCTCACCGATCTCATCTGGGACCACTGGATTAATAACTTTTTCTGTGACTTCTGCTGCTGATGCAGCCAACAAACCAAGCATCCGGGTCTCCTCGGGTGTCCGCCAAAGACGGATTGGCTAGATGGGCGAATATGAACTGAACTTTCGGGCAAGCCCCTGGTTCAGACGAACTTCAAGAGAATGAAAACCACGAAACCGATCAAGGCAAGGGCCTCGGTGAATGCAATACCGAGGAACATGGTGGTCTGAACCTGACCGGCTGACTCAGGCTGGCGAGCCATAGCCTGAACGGCCTGACCAACAAGGTAACCAATACCAATGCCGGGGCCGATGGCTGCAAGGCCATAGGCGAAACCGGCTGATCCGGCTCCGGCGATTCCCTTTGCTTCGGCTGCGGTGTAATCAGTGGCTGCTAGGACGGTTGCTGCTGTATGGGCGAGTGCGCTCATGATGTTGTTGAACTCCTGTTCGTGGTGAGTCTGTAATGCGGGGTCTACTACTTATTTCTTACTGAACTACTGAATATCTAAATAGCTGAACTGCTGAACTACTGAATTGCGATTACTGAATTGCGATTACTGAAATACCAACTGCCCGGATTAGTGCTCCGGGTGTAACGCACCGCCGATATACACAGCAGTGAGAAGGGCAAAGATGAATGCTTGCAAGAAGGCGACCATAAACTCGAACCCAGTGAACGCCACCAGCATCGGGAAGGACAACAACTCAACTATGACTAGCGGAGTGAATCCCCACAAGGTGATGCAAAGCACCGAGAAGGTGACCAACAGAATGTGGCCGGCAAGCATGTTGGCAAACAGTCGAACGGCTAGTGAGAAGGGCCGGATCAAGAAAGTAGAAAGAAACTCAATGGGGGTTACCAGTAGGTATAAGGCTTTTGGTACCCCAGGTGGAAACAGCGCGGTCTTGAAGTAGCCAAGCCCGTTGTGCTTGACGCCGACCCCGATGAACATCACCCAAGCAGTGATTGCAAGCATGAGCGGATTTGCCATACGGGCATTGGCAGGCATATGTGAAGTTGGTATCACTTCGAAAAGGTTGCCAATCCAAATGAAGAAGACCATTGCAACCAACATGGGCAAGTAGCGCATGCCTTCGGGACCGATGGCCGGCATAATGATCTGCTTTTCAACAAAGTCGATCGACACCTCCATGACGTTCTGAAGTTTCTTCGGCACAAGGCTGGCTTTGCGACCTGCGAAGTAGAACAACAGCGCCGGGACAATCATCGCGATCATTGAGATCAACGCAATCTTGTTAAAGGCGTAGAAGGTGCCATCCCCAAGAAGTGCTGGCCACTTAACGATGTTTTCGATCGGCGGGAATTGCACGCCACCGCCCCCCTCACCTTCAGCAGCGAGCAGTGCAATATTTGTGAAATTACCTACCAAGGTCTGAAGACCGAGCATTCGAGGAAGCTCCTTCTACGGCGCGTTCCCCACCTAGTTCTTGGGTGCCGGTAAGCTGCTGATATCGCTGCTTTCCGGCGCCAAAGCGCTAGGTGAGAGGTGGGATGGGACAGAATCACTGCTCTCGGAGGAGGGCAGATAGGGGTTTGGCGTTGCCTGAGGCTTAAGACCAGGAAATGCCAGAGTGGCCGACACGTAGCGCATTTCCCAAAAGAGCAGAGCCAGATGTGTTGAGATCAGGGTGATTCCAAAGGGCAACAGTTCAATCCAAGCAGTGTTGCGCACCAGAATGACTGCCAAGAAGATCAGCCCAAGGCGGAGCAAAAATCCGAACAGCGCTGCGGCGGCCATAACAGCGGCGCTAATGCGCCCCGTCACTGCGAGCATGTAGGCCGCTAGCAGAAAGTTGACTACCACTATTGCTAGTGCGTACAAACTCGACAGCACACCATCAAGCCCCCAGAAGGCTGCTGAGACTATGACCACTATGGGAATCAGCCAAACGCTCTTACGTGCAAGATCTAGTGCAACCTGCATGGCAGGAGACGGGCCCTCGATGCGGATACTCATCGGATCAGCCATGAATAGCCCCATTTGGACTGCTCAGGTCATGCGGAGTTATTGGCTGGGCCACGGCCTGAGTTAATGAGGCAGGCATCTTTTCATCTTCGACCGGAATAGATAGTCGCTCAGCGCGAGCTTTAGTTTGCGCACGAAAGGCCTCAGATGACTCATGGCCCTTCCATGGCACCTCTGCTTGATGTTGTTCCATCTGATAGCGATAGGTGTAATAGATCTTGACCCCGGCACCGGCAAAACCAAGCACAGTGAACAGAACAAGGAAGACGGGGACAGTACCGAGGGTGCGATCGAGCCACAATCCGAGGAGCCCAAGAATAACTGGAGCAAGCGCCAACTCAAAAGAACCGTGTGAGCGATTCAACTGTCGAGTTGTCTCGTGAGTAGTGGTTGCGAGGTCAGCAGGCATAGTCAGAATTCCCTAAGAGCCAGTTTCGGTTGTTTCCCAATCGGGGAACACTCCCCAATCAAATAAACTGGCGCTTGTGAAAGCTTTCCCAATCTATTGGAGCAGATTGGTTTTGGCAAATCTGGAGCTTGCCAAACTCGACAGCCGGCAAACTCGTTCACTGAAAGGGGGGCGGGGTCGGCTGGGGAACAGCCGGCTGCTCTGCAACAAATTGAGTCGCTGCAGCATGGCTTGCGTCGTCCAAGCCTGCAGCGCGTTCAATTGCATCAACTACTCGATCGGTGTTAGCGCGGCTTTCATAAGTCATGCGAATCATCCAGAACCGCAAGTACCTAGCCAAGGAGAAACGAACAAAAAGTGCTGCCCCTGCAATGATCAGAGCTATGCCCAAGAAGGAGCCTTGGGCCATATATGCACGTTGGTCGGCTGGAGAATCTGGGAACTGCCCAACTTGGATAGCACCAAGAACTGCAAGCAGCACCCCAGCTACAAGTAGCAAGGCACCAAGCAGCAGAAGGCGCTTTTCGCCCTGGCCTGAGCTTCCCTTGAGTTTCAGTCCATCAATCTCTGATTTGAACTGGTCGATTCGGTTGTTATTTTCATTCATTGGTTACCCACCAAGATAGGCAGCGGACAGTTCTTGCTCAATCTCGTCAGGTGTTCCCACCCGACGTATTAACCCATTCACCATAATTGCCGCCACATCGGCGACACCGAGCACGGTGCGGGCAAACTGCTCTACTACCAAAATCGAGGTTCCAGACCTTGCGATCTGTCCGACGATTCCGTAGAGCTCTTCGACTACTAGGGGTGCTAATCCCATAGATAACTCATCAAGTAACAACACTGCCGGTTCGACTGCAAGCCCCCGAGCCATTGCTAACATTTGCTGCTCGCCTCCAGACAAAGTACCCGCTAATTGCGAGCGCCTTTCCTTCAGACGAGTAAAGCGCTCATAGGCTACAGCCTCTACTTGGCGCATTGATGCACCTGCATAAGTAGCCATCAATAAGTTCTCTCGCACCGTCAGGTTTGGGAAGATTCCCTTGCCCTCCGGAATGGTGGTCACCCCGCAACGAGCAAGGTCTTCGGCTTTGACTCCGGTGACGTCGCGGCCCGCAAGTAACACGGATCCAGAACTGGGCTTCATGAGCCCGCAAGCCACTTGCAAAGTTGTGCTCTTACCTGCCCCATTCGGCCCAAGCAGAGCAACAACGGTTCCAGCATGAACCTGCAGATCTACACCGTGCAGCACCTCGATAGTTCCATAAGCCGCCCGAATGTCGCGGAGTTCGAGCAACGGCTCAGTGTCGCCGCTCTGAGAGGCGGCCGAACCCATAGGGGGCTGTGTGGACGGGGCGTCACTCATGACAGTGCACCTTGGGTTGAAGGTGGTAGGTCAATGCCCGCGTACTCGTCTGCTTCTGGTGCTGGGGCAGTCCCCAAATAGGCAGAAAGTACTGCTTCATTCGAGCGCACCTCATCGGGGCGTCCCGATGCAATCAGCTGGCCGAAGTCGAGCACAGACAGCTTGGAGCACACCCGCATGACTAACGCAACATCATGCTCCACTAACAAGATTCCTAATCCGTTGGCCGCAAGTGTGATGAGTAACTCGCCAAAGATACCGGTCTCTGAATCATCAAGGCCAGATGCAGGCTCATCAAGAAGCAGAATTGACGGTCGGGCCGCAAGAGCACGGCCGAGCTCAACTAATCGGGCATGACCAGTGGGTAGTGCGCCCACCGGCTGATCTGCCAAGGGGCCCAGATCTAGGCGCTCAAGAATCATGTTGATTTCGTCTTCGGGGTTTGGGTCTCCGCCATCGGCCAGGTATTGAGGAAGCGTTGTCGACCTGCGGGACCAGCTGCGCCGGATCTCTAGTCCAACTTGGATGTTCTCTCGAACAGTCAACGAGGAAAACACTTCGAGCCGTTGAAAGGTTCTGCCAATCCCCAAGCGTGCTCGCTTATGAGTCCCAACCTTGGAGATATCTTTTCCGCCAAGGATGACACGACCAGCCGAGGGGGCAACAACACCGCAAATCGCATTGAAGGTAGTCGTCTTGCCCGCGCCATTCGGGCCAATCAACCCGCTGACCTGACCACCCTCGACCTTAAGCGAAACATCGCTCACTGCAAGGTGGCCACCAAAACGAACCGAAAGTGAATCGAGCTCTAGCAGCGTCACGAGCGCACCTCTGCTGCTCTACTAAGAGATGCAACACTCATCAAGCCAGACGAATCAGCCGCCGTCAGAACTAACAGTTCGTCATGCAGGCCAAGTGCACTTTCTGCATCTAGAGCGTCGGCTCTCGTCAGCGGATGGTCAATGCCGAACATGTCGGGGGATGGCGGTTCGAGATGTTCTGAGCCAAGCTCGTCAAGCGGATTCTCTCCGAATATACCAATTGCCGTGCGGGCAATCAGGAACAAGAAGACAAAGATTGCAACCACTCGCATACCAGTAGAAGAGGTAGCTGTATCCCAAGGAATTAGTGCTGCAGCAACAACACCTAGGGTCAGCCAAACTGCGGTTGCGATTCGTCGCCCGGGTAGTTGGCTAGGAGCAAAGAACAGTGGAAGCAGAGGCACCACACCGAAAATGAACACCATCTCTGCGGCAAAAAATGGCCAATTACCGATGCTGTCAAACCTTGCCAAAGCCCAAATAGCAGAGGCTCCAACCGCTGTAGTTATCAACGCTGGAACTGAACTGGCAACGGAGCGATAGCCAAGAGCAAGTTGTGGGGCAGCCCCATCTGGGTCACGCCCAAGGCTGACTCCCATCATGCCGGGCGAGAACACCAAAATGTCTTTGACCGACACTGCAACAAAGCCAAAGATGCCGATGGCGTTTGCGGCAAAGATGGTTGCACCAATTGGAAACGCTCCCAGCAACATGCCGCCAAAGAATGCCCCTGCTACTGATCCGATTCCACCCACAACTGCCAGCATCGTAACTGATAGCGACCCGGGTAGAGTCAGCGTGTCTGCCAAGAAGGTGCGCCCAGAGATTGCTCCAGCAGCACCGGCAATAGCAGCGGACAGGGCGAATACTCCTACCTTGGTTGAAGTCAGATTGAGCCCAAGTGTGGCGCAGGCAACGGGCGAGTCTTTCATTGCTGTCAGCCGGCGGCCCCATGCACTGCGTCGCAAAAGAACCAACAAGTTACCGATGGCAGCAAACACCACGGCGAGTAATACAAGTTGCCTGAAGTCACTGTTAATAGCTAGCGGACCGATGTTCAAACGAGGAACTTGACGATTTCCACCTGGCATAACGTCAACTTGATTGAAGAACATCGCCGAACAGAACAGTGCGAACGCGGCAGTGGCAAGGGCTAGATAGATCCCAGAGAGCCTGAGAGCTGGGAAGGCAACAATCACTCCCACCAAAGCGCACACTCCAATAGCAATGCCAACGCCGAGTAACGAGCCATTAGCTCCCCATGTAGCCATAGCTACTGCGCCTATTCCGGTGAAGGTCAGCTGTGCCAAAGAGATTTGCCCGGCGTAGCCAGTGAGCGGGACTAAAGACAGGGTGACTATTGCTAAGTAAAAGCCGGTGGTGACCAGGTTTAGATCGGTGAGTGACATCAGAGATCCAATGGCAGCTACCACCAAGATAAAGGCCGCACCACCAATAAGCGCTACCCGCTGAGCGACTGGCTTTGAGCCTGCGCTGCGGCGACTGACACCATGTGCGCGAAGGCGGTCTTGTGGCTGCAACATGATCACAACAAACAACATCACAGCCGGGATCGCATTTTTGGAACTCTGCAAACTAATCGGTCCGATCATCGCGTCCTGAGGTATGTAGCCAATTGCGTATGACTCCAAAAGCCCCAAGATTACGGCGCCCAGAAATGCCCCAGGCAAGCTACGGAGCCGACCAACCACTGCTACGGCATAGGCATTGATAAACAACAGTGTCAGCGTGGTAGCGCTCAGTGTTTGCTCCGAGGCAATGAGCACTCCAGAAAGCGCTGCCATCCCCGAGCCCAGCGCCCAAGCCATCATCGAGGTTCTTGAGGGGCGGCCGCCATTGAGTTGCAGCAAACCGCGGTCATCAACCACTGCCCTCATGGCCACCCCAAGGCGTGTCTTCTTGAAGAGAAGTCGCAGACCTATTGCAACAAGGATTGCAATAACCATGGCCATCAACCGCTGATAGTTCACCACGGTATTAAAAATTTCCACCTTGCGACCCTCAAAGAAAGAGGGAACAGGGCGGGCCACGTCGGGCTTCCAGATCACCATTGAAATGCCGATAAGAGCGATCATCAAACTGATGGTGACCACGATTTTGACCACGTCAGTCGCGCCTTCGATTCCGCGCATAATCCCGCGCTCAACGATGGCGCCGAACACTGGCCCTATAACAAAGACCACTAGCAAGAAGGCTGGAAGAGCTGGCACACCCCAACTCATATGCACTTGCCAGTACATAAAGGCCGCCATCATGGAAAAGGCCCCGTGAGCAAAATTGAAAATACCAGAGGTCGTGTACGTGACAACTAGTCCCGAGGCAGCTATCGCATAGATAGCTGCCGTCGAGAGCCCTGCAATAGTGAAGATGAGAAACTTGTCCACGGTTACTCGGCAGTCTGGTAGCGGCTAGATCAATAAATGATTACTCCTGCACAGCATCACATGCAGTACCTGAGAGATCAGGGCAATGACGAGCAGTATCTGTGGTCAAAACAGCTGACCATAGATACTGCTCAATGCGTACTTAGAGCGGAGGACGAGAAGGGTCAACATTGCCCTTACCCGGCACTGAATCCGGGGGGATCGTCACGATGCTGTTTGCGGGGCAGTGGAAGCCCGCGTTGTCATCACCTTTGCCGCCGATCTTCGGGTATAAGCGCTCAAACTTGCCGTTCTTTACAATCAGCAACATGCCGCAGCTGACTGGCACTTCAACTCCTGGGTCAGAGGGAGCATGCATTCCGCCAGCAGTCCAACTGTCAATGGCGTTCGCCTCAGACAGTACGCATTCGCGGTCGATGACTCCCTTGTTTTTCTCTGCACAAGTATTCGCTGCGACTGAGAACAAAAGCCAAGAGGACGTGCCCTGCAGACCAAGGAAGGCCGCCTTACCGTTAGGGACGTACTTGTTCAGGTTGTCTAGGTACTGCTTAACTCCCGGCCATTTATCGGCCTCTTCGAATGGGTGGGTTGCAGTGCGAACGATTGCGCCCTCAGTGACTGGTCCACCAGTTTCGATAAAGAGGTTGTCGTAAAGATTTGCCTCGTTCAAGAAAGTGCCCTTCCAACCCTTCTCACGCAGCACCTTCAGCAGGTTTGCGGCGTTGGCAGGTTCACCGATCCAGTACATTGAGGTAGCTCCGCTCTCTATCACCTTCTCTGCATAAGGACCCCAGTCAGTCACGACGAGTGGGTAAGAGATTGCAGGCAGGTTCTGAATTCCGCCCGTTTCAGCTACTACTGCATCAAACTGAACCTTGACGGCCTCTAGAGAAGGCAGATCCTTGCTATAGAGAACTACAACCTTCTTTGAGTCCTCTGGGTAGAGCTTCTTGAAGTCAGTAATCCACTGCGTGGACTTTGCATTTGCGGGATTTGGCAAGGGCTGCACCTGACCGTTCGACAAGCTCTTCTCTACAGAGACTGTGAATCCTGGAATCTCTATCAGGCCGCATTTATGAAAGTCAGAACCTTCTTTGCCAGAGAACTCCAAGTTGTCTAATGCAAGGCCGCCACCAACCAAGGCAAACACTGCATTACAAGCGGTGGTCATTGCTGCTTCGACGTTAACTACTCCGCCATCAACATCTAGCGGCTGGAGCGGCACGCCTTGAATGCCGCCCTGAGCGTTACACCACTCGGTATAGGCAACTGCTGCATCCCAGAACTCGGCGTTGAGTCCAGGACGAACCTGTGAATTGCGATCGTTTGGAACACCTAGGACGAGCGTGTCGGTAGAAGGTCCTTCGCCTGGAGCTACAGAGGCGCTTCCTTTTCCGCAAGGCGACTTGAGGTCTCCCCACATTGCGGCATCCGTGGCAGTGGCTTCGGTGGTCTTTGTGGAACCACCCTCGCTTTCGGAATTGGCATTGCTAGAGCTGCTCTTGGCTCCGCAGGATGCCGCAACTATGGCTACGACACAAATCAAAACGAGTAAGGACTTCTTCACGTTGGATTTCCCCTTTGTGCAGCTTCAGGATGGATGCTGCTACTTGTTGGACAATAGTTGTTGAATATCGTTTCTTTGATGCTTGCGCATCCGATCCGGATCTGACGCTGTGTCAGGTCATTGTCTACCACGCGAAACCATGGGTGACGCAAGGCACGTTCACAGGCTTACACAAAATCTCAACTTAGGTTGACAGCTTGAATATCCCCGATTCGCAAATTCTGGCAGAGTGTTAGTTGCCAGAGACACCACCCAGATAAGTAACCTCACCAATTCGCGACTCACTTCAAGGAAAACGCCATGGATCTACTTATTCAGAACGCAACCATCGTGGACGGAACCGGAGGCCCTGCACAGCAAGGCGATCTTGCAGTAAGCGGGGGCAAAATTCTGACCATTGCCGATGCCTACTCACTGGTTGCTCAGAGCAACACCCAGGTCATCGACGCCACTGGGTTGGTGCTGACACCAGGCTTTGTTGATCCACACACTCACTACGATGCACAACTTTTTTGGGATCCCAGCGGCTCGCCATCAAATTTGCACGGGGTGACCACTGTGATTGGCGGTAACTGCGGGTTCACTCTGGCGCCACTTGCCCCACAGGATGCCGACTACACCAGACAGATGATGGCCAAAGTTGAGGGAATGCCGCTGGCAGCCTTAGAGACCGGAATCACCTGGGACTGGGAAACCTTTGGTGAGTACTTATCGCGCCTTGAAGGAAACCTTGGCATGAACGCCGGATTCTTGGTTGGTCACTGCGCACTGCGCCGCAAGGTTATGGGTACTCAAGCAGTGGAAGGGCCCGCATCCGTAGAACAACTCGAGCAGATGCGTCGGCTCTTGGCTGAATCTATTGCAGCTGGCGGACTTGGATTTTCAACCACACTGGCTAGAACCCACTCCGACGGTGACGGCTTACCCGTGGCCTCTAGATGGGCAACCGAAGAAGAACTCTTGTCTCTTGCTTCGGTGGTGAGTGAATATGAGGGCACCACACTCGAGTTCGCCTCTGATGGGTGCCTTGACGGCTTCTCAGAAGAAGAAGTTGCTTTCATGATCAAGTTCTCGCTAGCTGGCAACCGGCCGCTGAACTGGAACGTACTCACCATTGACTCCCATGCACCTGACCGCTATCAGAACCAGCTCGCAGCAATGGACGCCTGCGCCGAGGCGGGAGCAAAAGTTGTTGCGCTGACTATGCCTGTGATTGTTGGCATGAACATGAGCTTCTCCACTTACTGCGCTCTGAACATGATGCCCGATTGGGGTCCGATTCTTGCTCTGCCTATACCCGAGCGCATTGCCAAACTCAGTGACTTAGAGACTCGCTCGTTTATGGAATCCAGAGCGGCCTCTCCTGATGCAGGCGTATTTGCCAGACTAACTGGCTGGGACACGTACGTGATTGGCGACACGTTCTCAAAAGAGAATCAAGGCCTCTCAGGTAGACGCGTTGGAGACATCGCAGCCGAGCGCGGCGTCACTGCATTCAGCGCCCTGTTAGACATCGTGATTCAGGACCAGTTACAGACCATTCTTTGGCCAGGTGCAACTGATAACGACGCTGAATCTTGGGAACTGCGTCGTCTGGCCTGGGACCACCCTTCGGTGATGCTCGGAGGATCTGATGCAGGAGCGCACCTTGATCGGATGCAGGGAGCCAACTACCCCACCCGGTTCTTGGCAGATTGCATCCGTGGCCGAAAGCTGACCACGCTTGAGCACGCTGTACACCTACTCACACAGGTTCCGGCAGAACTATTTGGCCTAAGAGGCCGAGGCGTCTTAGCCGAGGGATCGCATGCAGACATGGTTCTGTTTGATCCGCTCGTGATCGAATCAGAACTGCTCAGCATGATGGATGATCTGCCCGGTGGAACCAGTCGCCTGTACGCCGGCTCTGTTGGCGTCAATCATGTGTTCGTGAGCGGAGTTGAGGTAGTGCGAAACAGCACAGCGACTGGCAATCTGCCCGGCTCTATTATCCGTTCCGGCGTTGACACCCGCACGGTGACCCTCAGCTAACGCTCTAGCCTAGGAAGAGGAAGTAGGTACTTCTGGCTCTGCTTGGGTATCTATCGCAGCAGTATCCGGCTCGGCATCGCTGCCAAGTTCGCTATACCTACCAAATCTTGGAGCGAACAGTGTTACGAGTAGCAACGCCAAGGCAAACAAACCAATAGGAACTATGCCATTCCCGCGACTTGTAAATGCAGGAATGAGAACAAAACAAGACAGCACGGCCGTCCAACCCCAGAGGATTACCACTGTTCTACGTTGGCCGTGACCAAGGTCCATCAGTCGGTGATGCAGGTGCTGCTTATCTGCAGTGGCAACCCCTGTTCGATTTCTTGCTCGCCGGACTACAGCGAACACCAGGTCAAATAGGGGCACTCCCAGAATCACAAGTGGAATTACTAACGGCGCAAAGAAAAACCAAGACTGACCGGAGAAGGGATCGTCAGATTGGCCGCCTACTGCAATAGTCGATGCTGCAAGGAGTAGGCCTAACAGCAGCGCGCCGGAATCTCCCATAAAGATGCTGGCCGGGTTGAAGTTAAACGGTAAAAACCCAAGACAAACCCCTGCGGTAATAATGGCAATCAGCGGCCCAAGATTGCTCGGATCAATGACCCCAACATCGAGTAGCCGCCAGCCGTATAAAAAGAATGACCCTGCACCAATGGCAACGATGCCCGCAGCAAGACCATCAAGCCCATCTATCAAGTTGACTGCGTTCGCCATGCCAACAACCCAGAGCACCGTAATGAGTGCAGACATATCTGGAGGCAATAGCGTAAAGCCCAAGAAGGGCACTCTGAAGTAGATGATGGTGAGTCCAACCAACGTCAGAATTGACCCCGCAAGCACCATTCCTGCCACCTTGGCGGGCGCAGACACATCACGAAGGTCATCTATTAGTCCAGTCAGCCAGATAACAGTCGCAGCGGCTACGACTCCTAAGACGTTGCCGGGGGCGGCAAAGACCGGATCAAAGTCTGGTATCTGCCAAGCAACGGCCAAGGCCACGAGCAAGCCAATGAACAATGCAGTTCCACCAAGGAGGGGCGTGGGTTTTGCATGCACTGTTCGATCGCCGGGCTGGGCCATGGCGTCGAACTTTCGAGACAGTATCCGCAATGGCGGAACCGAAATTGCAGTTGCAAATATGGCAACAGCCATGACAAATAAATACGGCAAGGTACCCACGGGGCTCAGGCTAGTAGGCCTCGATCAAGCGGCATGCTGAGTTGCTCAGACGGGGTAGGGCGTGAACTTTGAACAGAGCGTCTCAACATCGCTACGAACTTCAGCAATGACAGACTCGTCACTCGGAGTGCGCAGAACACGTGTGATCAACTCTGCAATTCTGACCATCTCTAGCTCGGTCATTCCCTGAGTGGTGACCGAGGGCGTACCGATCCTTAGACCAGAGGTAACAAACGGCGAACGCTCATCATCTGGAACAGTGTTTTTATTGAGCGTGATTCCTGCAAGGTCAAGGGCAATCTGAGCCTCTTTGCCAGTGAGTTCTGCGTCGAAAGAGCGAAGATCCATGAGCAACAAATGGTTGTCTGATCCGCCCGATACAAGACGGAACCCCTGAGCTATCAGAGCCTCGGCCAAGGCCTGGGAGTTACTCACAATCTGATGTGCATATCCGGCAAAACTCGAGTCGGCTGCCTCTCGGAAAGCAACCGCCTTGCCTGCAATCACATGTTCGAGCGGTCCGCCCTGTAAGCCAGGGAAGATGGCCTTGTTGATGCGAGCACCGAACTCTTCTTTAGAAAGGATGCAACCACCCCGCGGCCCGCGCAGGGTCTTGTGAGTAGTAAAAGTCACGACATCGGCAAGCGGTGTGGGGTTGGGGTGAGCACCACCAGCGATCAACCCGGCAATGTGAGCGGCATCAAACATGAACAGCGCACCAACCTCGTCACAGATCTGACGAACGATCTCGGGGTCAATAGTTCTCGGATACGCGGTAGCCCCAGCCACAATCATCTTTGGTCGATGTTGCAGAGCGAGCGAGCGCATTTGTTCGTAATCAATGCGCTCATCTTCAGGTCGCACCCCGTACGAGACGAAGTTATAGAACCGGCCTGAGATGTTGACAGGTGACCCATGTGTTAAGTGACCGCCGTGGTCCAGGCTAAGACCTAGCACGGTGTCTCCTGGATCGAGCAGAGCCAAGTACACCCCAAGATTTGCATTGGCCCCTGAGTGCGGCTGAACGTTTGCAGCTTCTGCACCAAAGAGCGACTTGACGCGCTCAATGGCAATCTGCTCGATTTCGTCTACGACTTCGTTACCGCCGTAGTAGCGCTTGCCGGGGTAGCCCTCTGAGTATTTGTTAGTCAGCACAGAGCCCACTGCTTGCATTACTGCAGGCGAGGTGAAGTTCTCTGATGCAATCAACTGGATACCAGTATTTTGCCGATCGACCTCTCGGTCGATAGCGCTGAAAACTTCGTTATCCCAATCTGTCGGCCATGGCATGGCAGATACTTCCTTCAGTAGGCACTCAGCAACAAGCGAGTGCGATGATTACAGGCCTTGATCTATCAGTGCATCTAATTGCTGCACCCGATTTGCGTGTCGGCCACCTTCAAACTCAGTGGCAATAAAAGCATCAACTGCATCTTTAGCTACCTCTGTACCGATAAGTCGTTCTCCGAGACAGATCACGTTTGCGTCATTATGCGCTCGGCTGAGCCGAGCCGAGGTGACGTCATGAATCGTTACAGCCCTCACACCCGCAATCTTATTTGCCGCAATACAAATACCAAGGCCAGATCCACAAACGGCTACGCCAAAGTCCGCTTGGCCAGCAGCAACTGCGCGGCCGACGGCTGCGCCAAACTCTGGATAGTCAACCGAGTCGGAACTATGCGTTCCAAGGTCAGTGACCAATATGTTTTGACTAGACAGATATTGTGCCAATTCGCTCTTTAATCTGAGCCCGCCGTGATCAGACCCCAGCACAACTTTGACGAGTAGTTGATCTGAATTTTGATCTGTTTCCGAAGCGAAGGAGTCCTGCACCTGCCACAGTCTAGTGAACTCACCGAACCCGCAACCAACACCGCAGGTCCTAGACAAAATGCAGCCTGCTGAGCAACGGCGACGCCCCCGAACCGCAGAATTAGATTCCTGCGAGTTAGATGAGCGAGGCCCTCGCACCTAATCTGCTCAGATGCCCGAAGCTCACCCTTCTATTGATGCCCGCACGCCCGTGATTATCGGTGTTGGGCAAATCCTCAATCGCGTAGACCAAGGCGCGGAACCTTACGAACCAGCGATACTCATGACCCAGGCACTGCTTGCAGCACAAGCCGACGCTGGCGTCACTGCGGCGTTGACTTCTGCACAGGTGATAGCAGCAGTACCAACTTTATCTTGGCGATATTCAGACCCTGCTGCGTTAATACGTGAACAGCTTGGCTGTAGTGCCGCTCAGACTTGGTACGCAACAGTTGGCGGCAATACGCCGCAGTCGATGATGAACCGACTAGCTGGCTCAATCGCGGCTGGCGAAATTGACCTTGCCCTTCTATGCGGCGGCGAGGCCGGTAAGTCGCGGTCTACCGCTAAGAAGCTCGGCGTTGAACTCAACTGGACTCGTCAAGACGCCAATGCAACACCTGACTGGATGGACGAGTCTGCATTTTTGATGGGTCACCCTTCAGAGATGGAGCGAGGCATACTCATGCCGCTTCAGGTATACCCACTGTTTGAGAACGCCTTGTGGCAAGACTCCGGCCGCAGCATGAAAGAACATCTACAGCACGTAGGAAACATCTGGGCTGGATTTTCTCGAGTCGCAGAACAGAATCCTTACTCTTGGAACCGAACAGCTTTCACAGCAGACGAGATCACTACTCCGAGTTCAGAGAACCGCATGATCGGCTACCCGTACACCAAACGGATGGTCTCAAATCCAGACGTAGATATGGCCTCGGGAATCATCTTGTGCTCTGCAGAACGCGCCCGCGCACTTGGGGTTGCTACTGACAAGTGGGTGTTCGTACACGCTGGCACCGACGCAAAGGACCGCAGCCTGACGGAGCGAAATAACTTTTTCTCTTCCCCCGCTATGAGCATCGCAGGAAATCGTGCTTTAGAACTCGCTCAAGTACAGATCGATCAAGTAGCTCACCTTGACCTTTACTCCTGTTACCCATCGGCGGTGCAGTTAGCGCTTCGAGAACTTGATATTTCTGCAGATCGCCAACTGACTGTGTACGGCGGCTTGTCCTTTGCGGGCGGTCCTTGGAATAACCCAGTAGGGCATGCACTGTGTTCAATGGTGCAGGTGCTTCGTGAAGATGCGGGCAGTATGGGGCTTGTCACAGCAAATGGGGGGCACGTAGACAAACACGCATTCGGCCTGTACTCAACGGAGCCGGCAAAGGGCGCGTACCGATGGGAACGACCGCAGGCAGAAGTGGACCAACTGGGCGGCAAAGTGGCTGCGGGTGACTACGTTGGCAACGCAAGGATTGAAACTTGGACGGTAATGTACGACCGCGATGGCCTCGCAACTCGTGGCCATGCAGCATGTCTAACCGAAGCTGGCGAACGGGCATGGGCTGTAAGTTCTCAGCCCGAGACCATGCACGTGATGGCTACTCAGGCATTGTTGGGTCAGGCAGTTGTCATCGGCAACGACGGCGAGTTGCAGATCAGCTAACTAAACAGTGCTGGCAAAACAGTGCTGGCTAAACGGTGCCGAGCCGGTCAAGGCGTGCGCGCAACGTGGTCATGATGCGCTCCGAGGCCTTAGGCATCTCATCAAGAAGCGTTCTAAAGGCCGCAGAATTGAAGCGCAACATGTCAAGGTCTGTGTCGGCAACCACAGTTGCTGTTCGAGGGCGATGATCGACGAGTGCCATCTCGCCTACCATCGAACCCGGCCCAGAAGATGCAACATGGTCTCCCCGAACATACACACTCGCTGTGCCATCAAGAATCACATAGCAGTCAGTTCCGGGATCGCCCTGATCCACAACGACACTTCCAGCCGAAAGCTGAACCTCGTCAGTCAGTTCAACGACTCGCAGAAGGTCATCTTCACCGAATCCGTTAAAGAATGGAACTTCGGTCAAAATTTCGGCACGCTCGGAGGGTTTACGGCACAAGCTCATTAGTTTCCCCTATCCACGAGACCACCTCTATATGTTCGGTGGCTCGCCACGTCGGCTAACTGAACAGCTATCAGAGTAACCTTAAACTGGTATTTGACTCGGCAGTTTTTGAATTACACACGGGGGAACAAGTGTTGGCAACAGTCATGCGCGGTGGAAGTTTGCTCGTAGATGAGATCGGCGAACTGTCTCCGCAGTCGGGGCAACTGATTGCCGAGGTCCTGGCCTGTGGAATCTGTGGCTCCGACCTTCATGCGCTTACCCATGCAGAGCAAATCGTAGAGATGACGACGGTAATGTCTGCTGATGCAGGTCCCTTTGCCCCTGCACCGATGGACATTTCACAAGATGTTGTGATGGGGCATGAGTTCAGTGCTCGAGTACTCGAGCTTGGCCCAAACGTGAGTAGTTGTGCAGTTGGAGATGTTGTGGTTTCACTGCCGATCGTGATGGATGCCGGGGGGATTCATGCCTTAGGCTACGACAACACCTACCCTGGCGGATTTGCACAACAGATTGCGCTGTCGGAGGTACTCTGCACCAAGGTTCCCAACGGACTAGACCCCCAGCTAGCAGCGCTTACCGAGCCCATGTCAGTGGGGCTGCACGCAGTAAGAAAAAGCTTGGTCACTGCTACTCATGCTGCAGTTGTGCTTGGCTGCGGGCCAGTAGGCCTTGCAGTGATTGCGGCGCTAAGAGCCGCTGGCGTAGAAACTATTGTTGCCTCAGATTTCTCGTCAAGCCGGCGGGCTCTGGCGAGCACCTTTGGAGCAACTGAAGTAACGGACCCCGGGATTGAATCGCCACTAGCTATTTGGCGGCGCATTGACGGTCGAAAGTCGCTCGTGATTTTCGAAGCCGTCGGGGTGCCCGGAATGTTGGAATCGGTAATCCTTGAGGCACCGCGTGGTGCACAGGTGGTGGTGGTCGGGGTGTGCATGGTGGCCGACACCTTTCGGCCAATGATTGCTGTGGGCAAGGAACTCAACCTGCAGTTTGTATTTGGTTATGACCCTGCGGAATTTGCCGAGACGCTGCACCGCATTGCTGAAGGTGAGTACGAGGTGGGTCAAATGATTACTAGTTCTGTCCCACTTGTTGGAGTTGCAGATGCATTCTTGGCACTCGGGGACCCAGACTCGCAAGCCAAAATTTTGGTACTGCCAAACCAGACCGAACTAGCGCGGCCTGCTCGCAACTAGCGTGCGATCGCGACCGGCAAGATCTGTCTCGATTCTTGCGTGACTAAACACAGTGCGGGCCAAGGCTTGTAGCTCAGTTGCTTGTTCTGGCGACAGTTCGCAGACCAACACGCCCTCTGCTTGGAGCCACTCCCCCGCTCCAAGAATCAGAATGCGAAGATCGTCTGTACCATCCGCACCAGATCGCAACGCACCAACAGGTTCCCAGTCGGCAACAGCTTCAGGAAGAACTGCACCCGTTGGCACATACGGAGGATTCGAGATCAGCAGATCAACCTTGCCGCGCAGATTCTGAGGTAGAGCATCGAACCAAAATCCAAGCCTTGTAGACACTCGTGCACCAGAGCGACCCAAACCTGCGATATTGGCCGTTGCCACCTTGAGCGCATCTTCTGATCGGTCAGTCAACATAACTTGGGTGCGTACGCGCTCCCTAGCTATAGACAATCCAATCGCGCCTGAGCCGGTACCCAGATCCACCACCTGGCAGGAGCGTTTTTGAGCCCCAAGCAGGTCTAGTTCGGCCAGCGCTACTTCGACTACTCCCTCTGTCTCTGCTCGTGGAATCAGAACACGGGAATCAACCATCAGATCGAGGAATCTAAAGGACCAGGAGCCAAGCACATACTGAAGAGGCTCGCCTGCAGAGCGACGCTCAAGCATTTGTTCGAAGTAGCTCATGGAGCGTTTAGTCACTGCATCATCGAGCACTAGCAGCAGTTCCGATGGAGCCGCACCCGAGGCCTGCTCCACTACTCGCCTGGCATCCATGGCTGGCTGTTCAATGCCCGCTTTCCTAAATGCTTCAGTGGCCTCAAGTAGCAAGTCCCGCCAACTCGCTGTTTGTTCCGAGGAACTCATGACTCCGAATCCGACAGCTGTTTTGCCCGATCATCGGCTACTAGTGCATCAGAAATCTCATCTAGCTCACCAGAGAGCACGCGGTCCAGGTTGTAGACCGTGAGTCCAATGCGATGGTCAGAAACTCGGTTCTCTTTGAAGTTATAGGTGCGAATCTTTTCACTTCTACCACCGCCACCAATCTGCGCCTTGCGTTGGCCCGAGGCTTCTCCAGCCTGGCGATCTTGCTCCAGCTTCAACAGCCGAGCTCGCAAGACTTGTAAGGCCTTCGCACGGTTCTGTAGCTGACTCTTCTCATCTTGCATCGCAACTACTAGCCCTGTTGGCAAGTGAGTAATCCGAACCGCCGAGTCTGTGGTGTTCACTGACTGCCCACCTGGCCCCGAGGAGCGATACACATCAATGGTTAGGTCGTTAGGGTCGATTCGCACTTCAACCTCATCAGCCTCTGGCAGAACTGCAATAGTTGCAGAAGAGGTATGGATTCGGCCCTGCGACTCGGTTACTGGGACCCGCTGCACACGATGCACGCCGGCCTCAAAACGCATGCGAGACCACACCCCCGGTCCGGCTAGGCGAAAGGTCACGTCAGAGAGTCCGCCCATTTCTGTTGGAGAGGAAGACATTGTCTCGAAGGTCCAACCAACTCTGCTGGCGTACGCCCGATATAACTCATACAAATTGCGGGCAAAAAGATTCGCCTCTTCACCGCCTTCTGCGCCGCGAATCTCTACGATCACGTTGCGGTCGTCATTTGGGTCTTTAGGGAGCAGCAGTAGCTTCAGTTCCTCTACGAGACGATCAACAGCAGCCTCTGATTCTGCAGCATCTACACGCAAGGCATCACGTTCCTCTCCAGAGCCAAGCGAAATCAACTCCTTTGCAGCCTCTAGGTCGCCCTCGGCAAGAACTAGTTGAGCAGTGCGCTCCACAATTGGCTGCAGTTCGCTATAACGCCGAGAAAGCTCGACGTATCGCGTCTGATCCGCAATCACTGCGGGGTCTGCAAGACGTGCCTCGACCTCTTCGAATTCACGTTGTAGACCGTGTAAGCGAACTGACAGGTCGTGCGCTTGCATGCTCAGCCCCACCCAACTGTTAGGTCAACAAGTTCTGCCGGACGGCACAGCATTGATACCAGCCATTTCGTTGCCACGTGATGATCCTTTGCGGGAAGCGCCAACAGTAGCGATGCATCTGCGTTGACTTGTTCTCGCAGGTCAGCAGCTAAGGGCACAAGCGCAAGATCTACCCCACAGGAACACACTACGAGCAATGGTGACCCATCAACAGCAGTACCAATCGCTGCCGCCGGAAATGCGTCACGCAGACCTGAAGGCTCAGAAGTCATCCCAATCGCAGTCAACTCGGTTGCGCCCACCAGGCTTGGCTGTTCAAGCACTAGCGCTCGCAACCACCGCTCCCGAGACAACCTCTGTACGGCATGTGAAGGAGCAGCCGGAAAGCGGTGATCGCGAATAATAGAGACGGTGTGACTCAAGTCGTCAACCGCAGACTGATCGGGGCGCACAGCTGCATGTGCGTCACGGTCAAAACGGCCTACTCCTACCTCGAGGTGTAGTTCATCATCGCCACCAAACTCGCCGGGCCACACCACTAGTCGGGCAACCTCAAGGCCGAGCAGTTCGCCGCGTGTTACACCGTGTTCGTGCACCACTTCTAGACCAGCGTCTAGCAAGTGTTGTTCAAGTTGCTGCTGGCGCTTGGGCATCGCAGCTACTGCCGGTATGCGGTCCGGTAGAACGCTGCTCGACTCTGAGCCATGAATCAACCGAAGTTCTGCGGGCTGACCACTTAGCTGAAAATATTCAGCCAAACGTGCTAGCTCCTCTGCTCGCCCATCAGTAAACACCGTGAGTCTTTGAACTGGCTGCTGCGCCGCCCAGATCAACGCCGCACTCAACGCCCGTGGAGAACCCTCGGACAGAAGAACAAAACCATGAGCATTAACTACCAGTCCATACAGCGACCCGGCCACCGTCACTTCGGAAGATGCAGCCACTTCGGAAGATGCAGCCACAGTTGACATTGCAAGAGCAGCTACTGATTCTCGGTACTGACGCGTCAGGGCCGTGAGCTTTGCTTTTTGCAGTTTGGCCTGTTGCGCTGGATCGAGAGTCATCAGAGATCCGATTGAGCTACTAGACAACGACGACCGCCGCCGGAGCGGTCACTCAGCGGTGGCAGTCTCTTCTGTTTCAGGTACAGCCGCTTCGGGAGTTGACCCTTCAACTGTTTCGTCGCTTTCACCTTCGACGTTCTTGCGACGACCATAACGACGCTCGAAGCGCTCCACGCGACCAGCGGTATCCACGATCTTCATCTGACCCGTAAAGAACGGGTGCGTAAAGGCCGATATTTCTACCTTGGCTAGTGGGTACTCAGTTCCGTCTGTCCAAGTTGTGGTCTCAGTCGCATCAATGGTCGACTTCGTCAACATGGTGTCGCCAGACGAAGTGTCTTGAAAGACGACATAACGATAAGTGGGGTGGATTCCAGGTTTCATGCTTCGCTCCGTTGAGGCCCCGGTTTCCGTGCGGGGCCCAGATAAGACTGGTAAGTATGGCTTGTCCCGACCCCTCCGGGCGAACTGAACACGCCAAAGAGAGTAATTCTTTTGTTATTTAATGTGATCCGCTTGGGCGATCTCTTTCAAGAACACCTCATTTGTGGGGAACTTGCGCATTCGATCGATAACTAATTCCAGTCCGGCCGCAGGTTCACCACTCGCTGCCAAGCCAGACAGCAACCGGCGAAGCTTCCACACTTGCGCCAGTTTCTCTGCAGGGATCAGCAACTCCTCGTGGCGCGTTGAGGAGCTATCAACGCTAATAGCCGGGTAGACACGCCGCTCGGCCGCGGCACGGTCAAGGCGCAATTCCATGTTGCCAGTCCCCTTGAACTCTTCGAAGATTACCTCGTCCATTTTGGAGTTGGTATCAACCAGAGCAGTAGCCAAAATTGTGAGCGAGCCACCCTCTTCAATATTGCGCGCAGCGCCAAAGAATCGCTTTGGCGGATATAGGGCACCCGTGTCGAGTCCACCACTCATGATGCGACCGCCGTTCGGCGCAGCCAAGTTGTATGCACGTGCAAGACGCGTAATTCCGTCTAACAGAATCACAACATCTTGACCCTGTTCCACGCGTCGTTTGGCGCACTCAATTGCCAACTCTGCAACCTGAGTATGTTCTTCAGCAGGTCGATCAAAAGTCGAAGCAATGACTTCGCCCTCAATCGATCGCCGCATATCGGTGACTTCTTCTGGGCGCTCATCAAGTAGCAATACCATGAGTTCAACCTCAGGATGGTTTTGCTCAATGGCCTGCGCGATGGTCTGCAGAACTGTGGTCTTGCCAGCCTTGGGGGGTGAAACAATGAGTCCACGCTGGCCTTTTCCAATTGGTGCAATCAGGTCAATGATTCGAGATGTCATGTCATAGGGGTGATCCTCACGCTCTAAGCGAAGGTGCTCCGAGGGAAACACCGGCGTGAGGTCATCAAAGCTCACACGGTCGCGAGCAAGTTCTGGGTCTAAGCCATTGACCGCGTCGATTCTCAAAAGGGCTGGGTTCTTCTCGCCACGGTTTGCTGGCCGGCTTGCACCGCTCAACCAGTCACCACGACGCAGACCAAGCTGCCGGGTTTGCTTCACCGACACATACACGTCTTCACGGCTTGGAAGCAGGCCGTTTACCCGCAAGAAGCCATAGCCCTCATCGCGAAGATCAAGTACGCCCGCAACCTCAACTAGCTCGCCCTCCCATGGCTGCGAACCCTCTGCGCCATCGTCTTGACGGTCGCGACCGCGACGCCGACGACGTCGGCGAGGGTCGCCATCTTGGTTCTGAGCGTCATCTTCAGATGAGGTGCCCGAACTTGGACCCTGACGCGATACGTCGGAGGCCCTGCCAGCTTCGACCGAACCGCCAGCTTCGACCGAACCGCCAGCTTCGACCGAACCGCCAGCTTCGACCGAACCGCCAGCTTCGACCGAACGCTCGGCTACCGCGTCTCTAGGAGCCCTCCCTTGCCGGGAACTTCCATTGCTATGAGCCTCGCTCTCACTCGGCTCTGCTTGTGACGGAGTCTGACCAAGAGTTGCTTTCGACTCTTGGACTTCCACCGAATTGGTTTGTACCGCTGCAGAGACAGGCGAGGAGTCGTCAACGCCCGCAGAATCTGGGTTAACTCCGGCCAACTCCAAAATCATGGTGATGATGTCGGCCTTCTTCACTCTGCTTGTGGGTTTGCCGCCAAGAGCCTGGGCAATTACTGCAAGCTCGGAGCGATCTTTACGCTCAAGTCCATCAAGATCTATCGAATCAGCACTCACGGCTCAGACTCACTTTTCGTTTGGGCAACAGGCAGAAATTGCTGCTGCGGTTTCTTCTACATGCAACTTCTCAACCCGATGAAGGTTGAGCTATTGGTACTAGTTGACACAAAACCTCCGAACTTCAGGAGTTCGCTCAACATCACTCCAGCCCCCTGCGACTCTCTGAGTCTTTGAGCTGAATCAATCAGTGAAGTGTTGAGCGGATTCAGAACTCAGAACCTGACGTGATGGCCAGTGAACCCCGAAATCCCCCTGACGCATGTGCCGAAGAGTACCTAACCTAGCGAGCCACTGTTGTTGCCGCAAAAAAACTGGCAACTAGTTTCGCTGAAGTAGTAAAGACATCAGTTCGTGGCCAGGCACTACCTCGCTCTGCGCCGTCCCTAACTCGGTGTACTCCCCGCCCGCCCCGTCCAACCTGGAGTCAACCAACACATAGGGAACGGTTGCACTGGTATGAGTCTTGAGTAACAACGGTGTTGCGTGGTCGGGCGCCATCAGCAGCCGCCAATCGCCCATCGTATCCAAAGCTGGAATCAGATCAGCAAGTACCCGCGCATCCCAGTTCTCTAATGCCCTAACTTTCTCCTCCACATTCCCGGCATGGCCAGCCTCATCTGTTGCCTCAATATGGATGACAAATAGGTCAGTGTCGCCTTGCAGTGCCGCAATCGCAGCATCACGCTTGCCCTCGTAATTAGTGTCATACCAACCAGTTGCCCCTTCTACTTGGACCACATCCATTCCAGTCAGCACTCCAAGGCCTCGCACGAGGTCTACTGCTGTGACCATGCCAGCATGTATGCCATAGGTCTGCTCAAACGAAGGTAGCTCTGGCTGGTGGCCCTGACCCCAGAGCCACACTTGGTTTGCTGCCAGATTGCTGAACTGCTGCAGAACCCCCCGGCTTGCCTGCATCAGGTCTGTCAACCGCTGCCCTGCTTGCCCCGTGGGCCACTGAGCGGGAGCATCGGTAAGGTCATGTGGAGGAATACATTCTGCTGCACCCCATGACTCGGGCGCCACCATGATGTGGCGATATTGAACGCCGGGGTGAAAGCTCACTTCGGTCCCAGCCCCCGACCCCAACTGCTTATCCAAAGCCTTGATGACCTGTGCTGCATCTTCAGTGCTGGGATGGCCACCGGCAAAGTCGGCCATGATGCCTTTGGGGTGGTCCGGGTTAATCGCCACGGTAGACAAATTGCAACGAAAGGCAACCTGATCAGGTCGAATTCGGATACCCAAAGAGGCGGCCTCAATCGGTGCGCGGCCAGTGTGATAAACCGCTGGGTCGTAGCCCAACAGTGACAGGTTGCCCACGTCGCTGCCTGGCGGCATTCCCTCGGGAATCACCGCAGCGCGCCCCACTGTGCCGCGAGCAGCAAGCGCTCGCAATACCGGCATATTCGCCACCTGTAGTGGGGTTCGACCATCTAAATCGGGGTGCGGTTCATCGGCACAACCGTCGGGAATACAGATCACATACTTCATGGGCTTCATTCTTACTCACCCCGAGCTCAACCAAAACCACCCCGCAACCCGTTTTGTCCTGCGTGGGACCCCCTATAGGGGGTCCCACGCAGGACAAAACGGGTTGCTGGGTGGGGTTGCGGGGTGGTTTTGCGGGGTGGGGTTCCGGGGTGGGGTGGGGCGGTTCGGATGCTTAGTTGAGGTGTGAGCGCAGCAACGCTTCTACTGCATCAAGGTTGTTCTCAGCATGTTCAATCCGCTCGTCACGCTCAAACAAGTCAGCAAGATGCGCTGGAAGCTCCGGCCGAAACCCAAGCGCCCTCTCCACAGCGTCAGGAAACTTTGCTGGATGAGCAGTAGCTAAAGCCACTACGGGCACGACGGGGTCTCCGTCGAGTTGCTCGGCTAGCGCCACGGCAACCGCAGTATGCGGATCGAGTACTAGGTCAGTGCGCTGATACACGGCCTGAGTAGCTGCCATGGCGAGGTCATCATCGACTCGACCAGCGTCAAACTCGGATCGGAGTTGCTCAAGAATCTCGGTGTCAACAGAAACCGAACCACCAGACCGAAAGGCTGCCATCAGCTCAGACACTGCCTGACCGTCACGACCAAGCACTTCAAACAGTAAGCGCTCAAGGTTAGAACTCACTTGAATATCCATCGAGGGACTCGCTGTGGGAACCACACCCTGAATCTTCATTTGACCAGTTGTGAAGAATCTCGTGAGGATGTCATTGCGGTTTGAGGCCACCACGAGTCGATCAATCGGAAGGCCCATCTGCTTTGCCGCCCAGCCGGCCAAGATGTTTCCAAAATTTCCTGTAGGTACACAGAACGTCACTTGGCCCGCTTGAGTAGATAGCCCAGTCTCAGCAGGCGGCACAGTCTCAGCAGCTGGGACAGTCTCGAGGTAGGCAACCACGTAATACACAATCTGCGCCATGACTCGCGCCCAGTTGATTGAGTTCACCGCTCCTAGGCGCACGTCTTCGCGAAAGACTGTGTCACCAAATGCGGCCTTCACTAGGTCTTGACAGTCGTCAAAGGTTCCCTCTACTGCCACCGCGTGAACGTTGCTAGCAGCAACTGTCGTCATCTGGCGTCGTTGCACATCAGAGACACGGCCCTCGGGGAAGAGTATAAAAATATCAATTCGGTCACTCTCCCGAACTGCATCGATTGCAGCAGAACCCGTATCGCCAGAAGTTGCTCCAAGAATGCAGATCCGCTCATTACGCTGCGTCAGCACAAAATCAAAGAGTCTTCCTACAAGCTGAAGCGCAACATCTTTGAAGGCCAACGTCGGACCATGAAACAGCTCGAGCAACAATAAAGGTGCACCGGCTGCAGTGTGACCAAGTGGAACTACAGGGCAGACCTGCTCTGTCTCGAATGTCGCATAGCTGTCGGAGACAATTTGGTCAAAGACTTCCCGGGGAATCTCGCCTTGAACAAATGGCCACATGACCTCGACCGCAATCTCTGAGTAGCTGCGGCCGCGTAAGTTCTCTAGTGGCGGCAGAGGTGGCCAGAGCTCGGGGAGATACAACCCGCCATCGTCAGCAAGGCCTGCGAGCAAAGCATCCGCAAACCCAAGCTCGGGTGCAGTTCCCCGGGTGGATACATACTTCATTGCGAGTCTCCTAGTAGGTGCTACAACTGATTCTAATGGCTACAGCTGCAGTGTGGGCAGAGCAGCGATTTCAGTCGTTACCAATGACGCGCAAGACAGTGCCCACTGAGGTGACCGAATTTAGGGTGCTGAGCTCATGCAAGGTGGCGCGCACAGCGGCTTCTCTTGCGGCGTGAGTAATAAAGATGAGTCGAGCAGCGCCTCGGCCGGGAAGCTGTTCAAGAACTTCTTGTTCCATTGAATGAATTGACACTTGATGTGCTCCAAATACACCTGCAACTTCGGCAAGTACGCCGGGTTCATCGCTCACCTCAAGGTTGAGGTAGAACGGCGACACAAGGTCGTCTACTGGGCGAAGACTGGCCTGAGCAAAGCTGCCGCAACTTGCGTACGTACCTTTAAGAAGGTTCGCTGCAGCATCTACTACGTCGCCAAGCACTGCAGATGCAGTGGGGTTTCCTCCGGCACCTCGCCCATAGAACATCAAGTCGCCCACTGCTTCGCCCTGAACAAAGACGGCATTGAAGCTGTCCCGAACTGCTGCCAAAGGGTGCTCATTTGGCACCATGGCAGGGTGCACACGCACGGCAACGGTGCCATCGCTAAAGCGGTCGGCAATGGCAAGCAGTTTGACCACATAGCCCAAGCGACGCGCAAACTCAATGTCGGTCTGGGTGACTGCAGAGATACCTTCGTGGTAGACGTCGCCAGCCACAACGCGCAGACCAAAAGCAATAGTTGCAATAATTGCGGCCTTTGCACCAGCGTCGAAGCCCTCAACATCTGCTGTGGGATCGCGCTCGGCATAGCCCAAGCCTTGCGCCTCGGCGAGAGCTGCTGCGTAGGTCCAACCCTCTTCAGTCATTTTTGTCAGAATGTAGTTGGTTGTTCCGTTGACAATACCCATCACCCGCGTGATGTCTTCACCCATCAAGGACTCGCGTAAGGGTCGAACAATCGGCACTCCGCCAGCCACTGCTGCTTCAAAGAGTAAGTCCACCCCAGCAGCATCTGCTTCGGCAAACAACTCGGTTCCAACGTTGGCCAAAAGCTCTTTGTTGGCAGTGACCACTGCCTTACCCGAGGCCAAAGCCGCAGAGATCAATTCCCGCGCAGGCTCGATGCCGCCAATCACCTCGACGATCAAGTCAATCCCGGGGTCCACGACCAGGCTGTGCGCATCGAGAGTCAGCACCCCCTCGCCAAGAACAACCCCTCGTTCTTTTGAGGTTGAACGGACAGCCACTTTGACAACTTGCAATCGCAGGCCCGTGCGCTGCTCGATCTCATCTGCGCGCCGAGCTATGAGTTCTACGAGTGCTGCTCCAACGTTGCCGCAGCCCAGCACTCCAATGTTCACCGTTTTTGCCACCTTCTGAGGCTACCGGTAGAAGGTGGCATCACCCGAACTAGTTGTCACAAACTCGGCTCCGCCGCTCCGGTTAGGCACTGAGAAGCTTCTCTCAACCTGCGCCGCTAGACAAGGCATGTCTCAGCTGAGCCTTCTCGGAACCTATCCCAGGTCAGTAACAAGAAGGTCGTCAAGGGTCTCCCGACGAACCACCAGACGAGCTTGGCCGTCAGCTACAAAAACCACTGCTGGCCGCAGCACCTTGTTGTAGTTCGAACCCATTGAGTGCCCGTATGCGCCAGTCACAGGCGTGGCAATCAGATCACCGATTGAAAGATCTGCGGGGACAAGACCTTCACGAACAACCACGTCGCCCGACTCGCAATGCTTGCCCACAAGTCGGATTGGCATCTCTCTACGCGAGCTCGCAGCACGTGGCAAGAAGGTCTCATAACCGCTGCCATACAGAACTGGCCGGGGGTTATCGCTCATTCCGCCGTCGACAGAGACATAGGTGCGCACTCCCGGGATGAACTTGATGGTGCCAACGGTGTAAAGCGTGAGCGCTGCGGCGGCAGTAATCGCACGACCTGGCTCGACGCTGATCTGAGCAGTGATTCCTTGCTCTCGGCAGCTCTGCAGAATTGCAGTACCCCATTCGGTGATCGAAGGGGCAACGTCACCCTTGACGTAGGCAACGCCGAGTCCCCCACCAACAACAAGTTCTGGCAAGTCATTCTCAACCACAAACGGTGCAACGGTGCTTAGGCCTTCCAGAAAGTTCTCTACGCTAAATACCTGACTGCCTATATGAAGGTGCAGTCCAACAAGCTCAGCTGCCGTACTGGAGCGCGCACGCTGAACTGCCTCTTCGGCTTGGCCAGTCGACAGTGGGAAGCCAAACTTTGAATCTAGATTTCCGGTTTGTACATGTTCATGCGTATGCACTTCTATCCCGGGGTTGATTCGCAGTAACACCTTTGGAGCGGCACAACCTGCAGCAACTAAGGATTCGATCCGATTGAGTTCATCAAAAGAATCAACCACAATTCGGCCTACGCCTACCTGAAGCGCTTGTTCGAGTTCGTCCATGGACTTGTTGTTCCCGTGAAGTTCCAAGACCTCTGCGGGAACCCCCGCCTGAAGCGCTACAAACATCTCACCGCTCGTGGCTACATCAAGGCGCATGCCCTCTTCGTAGGCCAGCCGGGCCATCGCTCGACAAAGAAATGCCTTAGTTGCATAGATTGCACCACCCGGGCCGAACACCGAGAGCGTTTCAGAACAACGCGCACGCAAGTGGGCCTCGTCATAGACAAACAGCGGGGTGCCATACGTGCGAGCAAGTTCAGCAACCTCGACTCCGCCAATAGAGAGTGCGCCGTCAAGGGCGACTGTCGCCGTCTCTGAGAGCAACTCAAGCGGCAGTGCAGAGTCTCGATGATCAGACGGGGGCCTTTCGTCAGCCCGGGGTTTTTGATCAGATAGGGTCTCTGTGGGATCAGGCATCTCAGTCACTCACATCTGCTCGGGGGCCGTCACACCCAACAGGTCAAGGCCCACTCGCAGGCCTGCGCCCGCTGCGTCTGCAAGCATCCATCGCGCTTGGCGGAGATCATCTGCAGTTTCCTCAGACAGGATCGGGCAGTCGTGATAAAAGCCATGAACCGCTGCGGCTAGCTCACGCACCCAAGTAGTGACCTTATGAGGAGCACGGTCTCGCGCTGCAAGTTCAACCACCTCGGGCAGCAAGTAAAGCGTCCGCAGAATCTCTAGTTCGCGCTCATGAGTCAGTAAACTCAGATTTACGCCTTGAGCATCGAGTCGCTTGATGCCGCGCTCGGCTGCCACCCGGCCAATTGAGTGAATACGGGCATTCGCCATCTGCACGTAGAACACGGGGTTCTCATTGGACTGAGCAACTATTAGGTCTAAATCAACGGTCTGAGGTGAATCAACCGACTGTAATAGGTAGGTCAGGCGAACTGCATCAACGCCCACGTCGTCGAGTAGGTCCTCAAGAGTGATGAGATTGCCGGACCGCTTAGAAATTTTGACTTCCTCACCTTCTTTTTCCAGTCGAACTAGTTGCGAAATAATTACTTCTAGGTCGGCTGGATCATGGCCGAGCGACTGCACGGCCGCCTTCATCCGCGGCACATATCCGTGGTGGTCGGCACCCCACACGTTTATTAACAAATCAAACCCGCGCGCAAACTTGTCTCGGTGATACGCAACGTCTGGAAGCAAATAGGTGAACTCGCCGTCGCTCTTGATAAGCACGCGGTCTTTGTCATCGCCATAGTCGGTTGAGCGCAGCCAAACAGCACCGTCGGCTTCTACAACAACTCCCCCGTCGCGCAAATCGCTCAACGTGGTGGGAATTGCCCCGCCATCTACCATGGAACGCTCAGAGAACCAAGTGTCAAAGTGAACATTGAGCCGGTCCAACACTGTGCGTGCATCGCTCAGTGCGCGCTGCTCGCCCCAAGCCAGCGGGTCCGCATCGGCTGGCATCTGTTCCGCCCAGTCAATGATGTACTGGCCGTTGTAGCCACCTTCGGGAAGTTCAGTGCCTAGCTTTCTTGCAGTCAAAGAGGCTGCAAAAGTTTGCATCTGCACGCCACGATCGTTGATATAAAACTCACGCTCAACGCTGTATCCGGTATAGCTCAGCAACCTGCCCAGACTGTCACCGAAGACAGCTCCACGGGCATGGCCAGCGTGAACGGGACCTGTCGGGTTTGATGAGACAAACTCAATCAAGACTGTTCGACCAGCGCCAGTATCTGAGCGGCCATAGGAATCTCCCGCAGCGAGCACCACTGGAATGAGTTCCTGCAACCAGACAGAATCAAGCCGGAAGTTTAAAAATCCGGGGCCGGCAATCTCTACCGAATTTACATGCAGTGGAAGATTCTGACTGAGAGAGTCGACGAGTTGCTGGGCAAGTTCCCTTGGCGCAATTCCCGCTTTCTTAGCCGAGGTGAGCGCAACATTTGAAGAGAAGTCGCCATGGTCGCTACGGGCGGGCTGCTCAAGATGAATCTCATCTTCTGAATCGATTCCTAGCTGCGCCAAGGCGTTAGCTAGAGCAGTAGTGAGCACAAGACGCATGGTTACCTTGGGTACTTTGTTTGTCGGAACGGAAATCAGGTTACGCCAGAGACAAGATGCCGCCTAGCGGATGGTAACCTCCAGTCCCTGAGTTCTTGTAACTCATTGTGGATTACCCCGGTGATCTTCATGTAAGGCCCTCGTAGCTCAGGGGATAGAGCATCGCCCTCCGGAGGCGTGTGCGCAGGTTCGAATCCTGCCGAGGGCACAAAATCCGCTGATAGCCTGTGAGTCTTCTGCCTAGCGGGCCTTCGTAAAGGCTCATCGGCGAACAGAACTCGCACAGTTATCATCACTCAAGGTTTGTTCGAGGCTGCCCGATCATTGTGCAATGCAGCAGCAAAGTAAACGCAGCGGTACCTGCAACCGGTCACCTGGGTTGCGCCTGCCGCGTGCGCTGAACGGAGCACTGCTTCTTAGCCTGCTGAGCATCTGTTGCATGTCGCTGAGCTGTGCTGCTGCTCCCGGTGGCGCTACTCGCAACAGCGCGCCTATAACGAGCAACACAACTACCCCAGACGGCACAGATAGGGGAACCTCTGCAACTGTTCGGGCAATCACGTTTCCCGTCTCGGGAGGTGCAACGTATAACAATACTTTCGGTGCGCCACGCTCAGGTGGCCGCACACACGAAGGACAGGATCTCATATCTGCCAAAGGCACTCCTTTAGTAGCTGCAGTTAGCGGCCGAGTAACTAGCCTTCGGCATAGTCTGAGCGGGCTGTCGGGCAACTCATTGAGCATCACTGCAGAGGATGGTTGGACCTATGTCTACATTCACCTGAATAACGATTCGCCGGGCACAGACGATTCAGCAAACCGATTCGAGTACGCCTTCGCGCCGGGGATGGCGCTAAATAAGCAGGTTAGCGCTGGCGAACTCGTTGGCTTTCTTGGCGATTCTGGTAATGCCGAAGAGACGATTGCCCATCTACACTTCGAAATTCGCCAACCGGATGGCGGTGCCATCAATGCTTTTGCAAGCCTCCGAGCTGCCATCGCAGCACCAGTTCTCCCAAGAAGCTTCTAACGAGCTGAGCGCATCCCACCCAACCCAACCCCACCCCACCTCTAACAACCCTGTTTTGTCCTGCGAGGGACCCCCTGTAGGGGGTCCCTCGCAGGACAAAACAGGGTTGTTAGGGGTTAAAGGTCAAAGGTCAAAGGTCAAAGGTCAAAGGTCAAAGGTTAGGGGCAGGAAGTTCCTTCGGGGGGAACTCCTGGCTTCCAGCCTGGCTCGTTCGGTGTAGGTGTAGCAGCTGCGCCGGCAGGAGCAGGCGCAGCCGTGGTAGGCGTCAGAGCAGAAGCATCTGGCTTTGACACTCGCTGAAAGTCCGCTCCCAAGGTGACCCTGATACTTCCAGAGGGCAGCTTTTTGTCTTCTTGCAACTTTGGAGTGGCAGAAATCCACGGGGCTACTAGTTCGGCCATGCGTTGTTGACCCTTCGGGTAAGAGATAACGCTTTGAGCCACGGTCTTATCTGATGGCTCTACTGAACCTGCTATGAAATCTCCCGAGACCAGAACAAAGCTCACTCGGCGGGCCTCGCCCTCTTTACCTGTTGCGTTCACTAGGTTCACCGTCACTTCGTCGGAGGACGGCGGCGGAGCAGTTGTTGTGGTGACAGGCGCCGCTGCGGCAGTGCCGCGGAACAAATCCAAGATGGGTTGTGCTGCAGCGTCATCGAGTAACACCACTGCTGCGCCGCCGCTAGTGCGAAACGGCACTACTGGCAAGCTGTGAGTCTGCAATCGTTCGGGATCAAAGTTTGAGAAACTCTTGCCAAGGCCAATCAAGTCAGCAGTACCAAGAGAGGCATCAATCTTGACCGAACCAATACCAGCCTCGACTAGCGATTTTAAGGTACCGACGTTGTTGAGTCCCAGAGTTTGTGCCTTGGCTATTGCCGCGCGGATGAGCAACTGTTGCCTAGTCATCCGTCCCAGATCACCTGTTGGATCAGCCACCCACTTCACTCCGTTGTTCCATTCAAGATGCCGGGAGCGGGCGAAAGCCAAACCATTTTGACCGTCAAGGATATGGCAACCCTTTACTGCAATCTCAAGACCAGAGTTGTTGTCTCTAACGGGGTGATCGAAATACATAGGGACACCGCCGATTGCCTCTACGAGCGACTGAAATCCGGAGAAGTCCACCTCGACAAAGTGATTGATGGGTATCCCTAAAGAGTTCTGCACTGTGTCAACTACGGCCTGAGCTGATTGCGCATAAGCCGAGTTAATGCGCTGTTTTGAGTCTTTGCCAGCTATTGGCACCCACAGATCTCTAGGGACTGACAGCAGGTCAATCCGATCACTCCCTGGATCGATACGCGCAATAAGCAAAGTGTCCGAACGTTGCCCCGTTGGTGCGTCCTTACCCAGCATGCCACCTGAGCCAGGGTCACCTTTTTCAATCTCAGCTCGGCTATCAGACCCAACAATGAGCAAATTCATTGGTTCGGTGGGGCTATTTACCTGGGCCAGATTCAGATCGACGCGCTTAATCTTCGAGAAACTCCACAACCCCCAAGCAGCACCGGTGCCGACTACTGCACCCACAAGCAGCAAACAGGCCAACGCACCTGCAGCGAGTTTTTTGGGGTTAGACCATGGAGTAGAACTCTTTCGCGTTCGACGAACTACCCGGTACTCGCCGGTGTCTTTTGGATTGGGCGGCATCGGAGGAGTAGTCACAAGAGATATCGGCGCAGAACGCGGAAAATTGATTTGGGTAGAGCGTGTTTCCGCCGCTACTCAGTACAAGCTTCTCAGGCTAGTAGCTGACAGACTTGTAGTGGTGAGCCTTGCCGGTGCAGCGGGGAAACTCCTCAGCTAGTTGGAGAACTCTTAGCTTGTCTTTGCTTCTACCTTTGGCTCCCGTGGAAGCCCAAGCACCTTCTCGCCCACGATATTTCGCTGGATCTGCGAGGTTCCACCCCAGATTGTCTCTGATCGAGAGAAGAAAAACGATGAGATCATCAAACTAACTGGGTAGGTTTGCCGGCCCTCGCCACGCATTGCCGCTGGCCAAGAACCAGTCTCTGGGCCGGTCGTAGAAAGCATCGACTCAGCGCCCCAAATCTCGAGCGCAAGCTCCATGGCAACCTTGTGAGTCTCTGACCAAAAGATTTTGTTGGTGGCACCGAGCACAGTTACACCCATGTCTCGCTTGCCACTCACTGTTGCAGTAAGCGACCGCAAACCGTTGATGCGCATGATCTGAATCTTGGAGTAATACAGCGCCAGACCCTGGCGAATCACTGGGTCAGCGATCTTGCCGTTCTCTGTGGCTTTTTCAACCATCAGGCGGTACTCCTCGGCAAAGCGACGGTAACCCGTGGTTGCAGACATACCGCGTTCAAAACCAAGGGTGTCGTTGGCAACTTTCCACCCGTTGTTCAGACCGCCCACGATGTTGTCTATCGGACAGCGAGCATCAGAGAAGAACACCTCGTTAAACTCATCGGTACCGTCAGGCTGAACGATGCCGCGCACCTCTACGCCTGCCTGCTTCATCGGCACCAAAAGGTATGAGATTCCAGCCTGCTTCTTTACATCAGGGTCGGTCCGAGCGAGCACAAAGCAGTAGTCGGCGAACTGCGCTTGCGTGGTCCAGACCTTTTGCCCGTTGATGACCCACTCGTCTCCGTCAAGAACTGCCGTCGTCTTGAGAGAAGCCAAGTCTGAGCCGGAGTCAGGCTCAGAGAACCCCTGGCACCAACTCATCGTTCCATCAAGAATGCGCGGCAGGAAATACTTTTTTTGTTCTTCTGTGCCGTTCATCAAGATGGTGGGCCCAACCAAGGTGTCTCCAAAGAAGTCGGCGCGCATGGGAGCTTTTGCCTTAGCGAACTCTTCGGAAAGCACCACTCCCTGCATCGTGGTCAGGTTTTTACCTCCGTACTCTTCGGGCCAAGTTGCGCAGATCCACCCGCCTTCAAACAGGGTTGTGGTCCACTCCAGATTCCAAGTTGCCTTCTCCTCGGAGGTCATCTTGAACCCAGGATCAAACCAGCCAGTAGGCAGGTTCTTTTCGAGCCAAGCTCGAATTTCGATTCGGAACTCTTCTGCGTCAGCGGGATAAGTAAGGTCCATGGCATTAATCTTGACCGATCGGTCAAGTCAGAGCCAGTCAGTAGGAGTTACCTCATGCGGCTGACCTAGGGTTTCACCATGAAACACAAGGCTGAGCGCCCCTTCGATCTGATTGTCTTTGGTGCAACGAGCTTCGTTGGTCAAATCTTGTGCCGGCATCTTGTAGAGCGGCATGGGACGACCGGAGAACTGAAATGGGCGATTGCGGGCCGTGACATTGCCAAGCTTGATCAGGTTGCACAGGACACTGGCGCAGACGTGGAGCGGATTCTGGCAGACGCAAAGGACGCGCCGGCCCTTGCCCTGCTTGCGGAATCAACTCGGGTAGTTGTGTCTACCGTTGGCCCCTATGCGCTCTATGGCTCTGCGTTGATCGCAGCAGTCGCCGCTGCTGGCACTGACTACTGCGACCTGACAGGAGAACCCCAATGGATGCGCGCCATGATTGATACTCATGGCGATACTGCCGCTGCAACGGGTGCACGCATTGTGCACGCCTGCGGGTTTGATTCCATTCCCTCGGACCTTGGCGTGTGGTTTACCCAACAGCGCGCCATAGAACGCTTTGATTCGCCCTGTGACCGTGTGGCCATGCGCGTCTACGCAATGAAGGGGGGCGCTAGCGGCGGGACTATTGCCTCGATGATGAATCTTATTGAGGAGGCAGCAGCTAACCCAGAACTCCGCAAACTCTTGGCCGACCCATACGCTCTAGCGCCCCAAGACATGCGTTCGGGTGTTGAGCAACCTGAGATCACTGCACCCACGCATGATGCGGCCTCGGGGCAATGGATTGCGCCCTTTGTGATGGCAGGGGTCAATACCCGCGTTGTTCAGCGAACTCATGCGCTACTCGGCCGACCATGGGGCTACGAGTTTAAATATGACGAGGCCATGGTCATGGGTTCAGGTGTTGTAGGCGGAGCAAAGGCGGCAGGACTCTCGGCGGCAACCCTTGGAGGCATGGGACTGGCCTCGCTTGCTCCAACTCGCAACCTTCTGAACCGATTTATTCTTCCGAAACCAGGACAAGGGCCATCTCCGCAAGCTCAACGCGAGGGCTTCTTTGAGTTGAGATTCTTTGGGCTAACACCAACAGGTCGCGCCATTCGCACTCAGGTCACTGGTGAAAGAGACCCCGGTTACGGTTGCACCGCTCGGATGTTGGGCGAGGCTGCGTTTGCGCTACTTACCCTTGACCACGCAGAGGTTGCCGGTGGTTTCTGGACGCCAGCAACGGCGCTCGGGGACCGCTTGATTGAACAACTCGAAGCCCATGCTGGAGTGAGCTTTAACGTCCTTATCTAGTACCGGCTTGACCAAACAACCGCTTGGACAGCTGCCATTCAGTTGAAGCAAGCCGAGATGAACTGATCGAACGAGGCTTCGTTGGCGCAGACTCGGAGCTTGCCAGATTCATCTCGCGCAACGTCGAGCGCTGGGCAAAAAAAGTCATCTGTAGCGGTGAAGAAGTGAGGAGATCCAATGACTCCTCGGTCACGGCCAGCGATGTAGTCGTCAAGGACCCACTGTTGGTTCGCAGCAACTTCTTGAACACCAAACTCTGCAGCTAGGGCAGCAAGCACTCGCGAGTCACTCACATCAACGCCTTGTTCAAAGAGTAAATGCCTGAGCCGCAAACTAACTGCCTCACCCACCTGCGGGCTGAGGTTGTACGCAGAAAACGCAAGCGCTAAGGCCGGTAGAGAGGAGGCCGGGAAATTCTCGCTCTTAAAACCAACAAACAAATCTGGAGTGAGCTGTTCTCGAATATCGATAATCTCTTCGAAGATAAACTGCGGATCAAGGGGCTTTTTATTGACCACTTCAAGAGGCCATGAGCGCACCCAAAGCATGACATCTTCTCGACCGAGTTCGGTTCGACGCTCAACAAATCGGCGGAGCCCAACGTGGGTAAACGGGCAACCAATATCTGCGTATACCTCAACCATAGAATTCCCTCAGGAAGTGCAGAACAGGGTGGACTGGAATCGGCTGTTTATCTCGTCGGTAGGAATTGCATTTACTTGCAGACTTAATCATTGGAATCTACACGCAAAGAAGCGGTAGCACGGTGCAGCATTTTTTAATGAGCAGGATCAATTTACAGATCACCATTGGCACCCTTTAGCTGACGGTGCAGCCTGCGGGTAGATTGATCAGATGTCACTCGCTGAGGAACTTGTTTCTACTGCATCTGCTCGCTGGACGAGTCAGTGGAAAGAACTCAAAGCTGAGGTCATAGATACAGGAATTTGCACGGGGTGCGCCGGTTGCGTGATTTCTTGCCCTCATGACGTGATTGGCTACGACCACGAACAGGGTGGGTATAAGCCGTTTCACCTTGAAGAAGAACTCGGCCCAGACGACTGCGGCCACGGGATCAAGGGTTGCACGAGTTGCACCCGGGCATGTCCAAGGTTTCGCCTGTGGGAGGGTCAGGCAGATGAGCATCTGTTTGCTCGAACGCGCGAGGAAGATGAAGTAGCTGGAATTTTTCAAGACATTTTACTGACTCGCGCCTCTGACTCAATGGTGCACGAGATGGGACAAGATGGCGGGTTGGTTTCGGCAATCCTGCTGTGGGCTATGGAGCATGACTATATCGATGCAGCCTTAGTCTCTTACCTTGAGGGAGACAAAGGCTCGTGGAAAGCCAGGCCGGGCGTGGCAGCAAATCGCGAGCAGATTCTGGACGCTGCAGGCAGTCGTTACACCTACTCAGCCAACACCTTGGCCCTTGATGAGGCACTCGAGGCTGGCCACTCCCGATTGGCACTTGTTGGCATGGGTTGTCAGTCCTCTGTGCCGCCAGTGATGTGGTCTCGCAAAATCGGGAAAATCTCTAAGCCAATCGTGTTCAATCTGGGCCTTTTATGCTCAAAGACATTTGATGACGCAATCTTTGAGGAACTCTTCCTTGCCAAATACGGCATCGATCGTGACCAGATCGTCAAGATGAACATCAAAGGTGTGTTCCAGCTCTGGTTAACCGATGGTAGGTACCGAGAAGTCAACCTGAAGGAGTGTCACGCCTGGACCAGAGAAGGCTGCACCCACTGCCCCGACTTTGCGGCCGAACACGCCGACATCTCTTGCGGAGGTATCGGCGAAAACGCAAACTGGACTCTTACTATCGTGCGCACTGACCTTGGCAGAGAAATCATGAGTCGTATGATTTCCGATGGCTCCTTAGAGGCTCGCCCGGGCGACTCGGATCCTGCTGCAATTGCACTCATGCGAAAACTCTCAGAGAAGTCACGTGCCCGCTGGCCCGCGAACGCTGAGGCGAGTGTGCGAGTTGGGTTACCTGAACCCAAACGTAAGGCCGCTCAGCCTTAACTCTGGCTTGAACTGGGCCTGTTGATGATTCAGACTTGTGCCGCAATGCTGCCTCTAGCCAAAGTCTTTGAAATCTAGTTTGACGTTCCGCACTTTTCTTGAACGGCTTGGATATTCGCAGGGACCTTTATCTCTCCTGGTTGTGCAGTGGCCTGATATTTATCAAAGTCCCGAGCAGCAGCGAAAGGAACCGTCTCTTTTAATCCGGCGAAGAGGCATTTGCAGTAGCTGGTACTTTCAAGAGTGACGTCTACGTAGTTGCCAGCATCGTTTGCCCGGACCCCAGTGCAGCCATACATCAAGTTGCCGTAGTAGCCCTCGTTCTTAGTATTCGCATCGCCGTATTCCTTGGGGTCAGGCACCGTGCCACCACAACTGCTGATGGCTAGTGCGCAGGCTACTAACAGCATGACTGTACGAAAGATTGTTTTTTGGGGACGCATCTGGCTCCTAGAGGGCGGGCTGAGTGCAAAAGCTAGCGCTCATCTGCCTCAAGGTTGAAACCCACGCAGATCTGCAAGCTGTGGCAAGGGGCCGGTTGCTATAGGGGGCAGGTTGCTACAAGGTGCAGGCTGCTAGCGACACCGCAGAAGCCCGGTCGTAGTCAAACATCGATGAACACGCACCAAGTCTTTGGGAATCAATCACCGCCAACCTGTTCTGAGCCAGGTTTGCCGACGAGGCCGCTGCGAGTGCCTCGATCAGGCCTGCACCTCGGCCATGTGGCACCGTGGTCACTGTCGAGTTCTCAAGAATTCGAAGTTCCACCTCCTGCCCGTCTGCAGTTCTGCGCTGAAGCCGTGATTGTTTCATGGTAGTTCTTCGGCCAGTTTCAACAGCCACAGGAGAGTCATTTGGACTAGTTCCGCCGGAATGGTTCCTTTGGACTAGCCGGCTGCAACTGAACTAGGGCTCTGCGGGAATTGTATGAGTGCTTATACCAACGGCCGTAGCGCTGATTTTAGAAGCAGCTGCATTTTGCATCAGCTTGATCCCACCAATTGTGGGGACTACCAAAAGAGCAACAATGAGCGTGTACTCCACAAGCGATGCGCCACGCTCCCCTCGTCTGCGTCGGCCTTGGTTGCTGGTTACACGGCGGTCCGGCTTGCTCATAACCATTTGTATCGGTGAACGCGGGCGCAGACTTGAGAAGTGAAAATGTCTATCGCAAGTCCGAATGGCCTAGATCGCAGTTCTTAGTGATTGCGGCGCTTAGACCCGCAAGTACCGTCCAACGGCAATACCCGATCCGACGGCTCCAGTAACTGCGCCTACAACCAGAATCATGATGACGGCTTTCCATAGATCGCCGCCCGTCCACTTAATCTGATTCAGAAGTTCAAACGAAACCTGATTAACAAAGTTTCGTTTCCAAAGTGCGTCAAAGCCCCAGGTAAGGCCCGCAGCAGCTAGTGCTCCAAGCAACCCTTGGACCATTCCCTCGGTCATGAACGGCAGGCGAATAAACCAGTTACTTGCGCCAACTAGCCGCATCACCTCAATCTCTCGGCGTCGCGCAAATACTGCGGTTCTGATGGTGTTGAAGATGAGCAATACCGATACAAAGATGAGTGCAACGCCAAATAGTCGCACCCAAGAATTGAGCGTGCTGAGCGATTTCTGAACCTGCCTGGCATATTCCTCGGCGTACTCAACTCGATACACCCCAGTCATATTTTCAAACTCAGTACCTACAGCCGCCACTACATCGGCATCAGTACTCGTTGGTTTCACCCGAAAGCTCTGAGGCAGTTCTTCGGGGTTGATTGAGTCAACGAAATCAGGTTGATCTGCAAATAACCTCTTGAACTCGGCATAGGTCTTGTCTTTGTCTAAGAACTTGACTGACTCAACCTGAGGATTGGATTGCAAGTTTTTACTCACACTGTCGATCTGCTCGGCAGTGGCTCCGGGGTTCATATATACAAACATCTGAACATCAGAGCGAAGCCCCAAGAAGCTTTGATTGATTCCAGTTCCAATCAAAAAACTCACTGCCACGAAGGCCAACGCAATGGCTACGGTTAGCAGTGAGGCCAGCGTGAGCGTTAGGTTGCGGACAAGGTTTGAACCTGTCTCTTTAAGCACATAATCGAGACGAACTGCCACTGTGTTCTACCTCTCTACTTCTGCGGTAGGAACCGGCTTGATACGACTGCGCATGTTCGCAGACATCATTCGTACACACCTCTGGCTTGGTCGCGAACCACGTTGCCTCGGTCAAGTTCGATCACTCTGCGGCGCATCGTGTCAACTATCCCTCGATCATGCGTTGCCATAACCACTGTGGTGCCCGTTCGATTAATGCGATCAAGCAGCTTCATAATTCCTACTGACGTGGCTGGGTCAAGGTTTCCCGTCGGCTCATCAGCAAGAAGAATGAGCGGCCTGTTCACGAAGGCCCTAGCAATTGAAACTCTCTGCTGCTCGCCACCCGAGAGTTCATTTGGCATTGAGCCTGCTTTTCGGCCAAGCCCAACAAGTTCCAAAATCTGGGGAACGGCCTCTCTGATTACAGACTTGGGCCTGCCGATAGCCTCTAGAGCAAACGCAACATTCTCAGCCACGGTCTTGTTAGGCAACAGCTTAAAATCCTGAAATACGCTTCCGATGTTTCTGCGTAAATACGGAACCTTGTATCCGGGAAGGGCTGCAATGTCTTTTCCGGCAACGTAGATCTTGCCCTTCTCGGCAGTCTCTTCTCGGTTAAGAAGTCGCAAAAAGGTGGACTTGCCAGAACCAGAAGGCCCAACAAGAAAGACGAACTCTCCCTTATCGATGTCTACGGTTGCATCGCGAAGGGCCATATGTTCGCCCTTATAGATCTTCGAGACATTCTCGAGTTTGATCACGGTTTCCTGACCAGAGTGTTCGTTAGTGTTCGTTGAATTTCACTAGGTGCTTCACCGAGTTACTCGGGGTGGTGGCACTTTTTGTGAATGCTGCTGTTACAGACCTGCGAGGTTACCGCGATGAAGCGGGCATGTGTGGAACCCCCTGAGCGGTCTCTTGGTGTGCGGGCAGTACGCTAATTGGCGTCAACACCCTCAGCGCGCTGCCAGCGCAAGAAAGCCTCCATCAACTCGTCCAAGTCGCCATCGAGCACCCCCTCGGGGTTTGGCAACTCCAGACCTGAACGAAGATCCTTGACCTGTTGATACGGCTGCAACACATAGTTGCGGTCTTGGCTTCCAAAATTGACTGAGGACTGATCACCCGTAATTTCGGCAATCTTGTCCATTCGTTTGGCTCGCTCGAGCTCTAAAAGACGAGCTTTGAGGGTCTTCATAGCCCGATCTTTGTTCTGATGCTGAGAGCGCTCGTTCTGACAAGAAGTAACTACACCCGTTGGCAAGTGGGTGATTCTTACCGCAGAATCAGTCACATTGACATGCTGCCCTCCTGCCCCAGAGGACCGGTAGACATCGATGCGCAGGTCTTTGTCGTCGATCTCAATCTCTGAGTCGACATCTTCGATAAACGGCGTGACCTTGACAGAGGCAAAGCTAGTTTGACGCCGAGCGTTATTGTCGAACGGAGAGATCCGCACTAGTCGATGCACGCCGTGCTCCGATCGGAGCAGCCCGTAGGCATTACGCCCTTTCACCACAAAAGTGGCCGAAGAGATCCCCGCCTCGCCGCCCTCATTGAGCGACTCAATCTCGGCTGCAAATCCACGCCGCTCCGCCCACCGCAGGTACATCCTCAACAGCATCTCGGCCCAGTCCTGAGCCTCTACCCCACCCGCTCCAGAATTGACGTCAACAATGGCATCGCGCTCGTCGTACTCCCCAGTAAAGAGCGCTCGTAGTTCAAGCGCAGCAAAGTCGCGCTCCAAAGATCTCACCTCTTTGGTCAGTTCAGGCTCAAGGCTCTCATCGTCTTCCTCGCGCGCAAGCTCATGCAGAATGGCTAAGTCCTCAACCCTTGACTGAAGCGAGTCGAACAACTGAAGATCATCAGACATCTCGGCAAATTCGCGCTGCAGTATCTGCGCAGCGGCCGCATCCTCCCAAAGATCAGGGCGGCCAAGCTCAGTCTCTAGCTGCGGCTGACGGTGTCGAAGGTCTGCAATGCGCAGATAGTCCTGTGTTTCAGAAAGCCTGGTTCGGAGCGCAGCAATCTGCGAAGAAAAATCGAGCATCAATCAGGCGCCGTGGCAAACCTTGTACTTCTTACCGCTGCCACATGGGCACGGAGCATTTCTTGGGGTTCGCTCCCAGTCGGTCTTAACCACCGGCTGCTGAGTTGCGGGTGCAGCTTCTGGGGCGTTACTTCCACCCTCGGCTGACACTCGAGACGTTGTTTCTAACGCCGCTGCCGGACCAGCAGTTTGAGCCGTGGCTGGGTCGTCAGGCGCTGTGTAACTGAAGTCGCCGATGGGTCTAGCAGTTGGCTCCTCTTCTTGAACCACCTGCACGTGCATGACGTACTGCACGTATTCACGATCAACGGTTGCCATGAGTTGGCCAAACATCTCGTAACCCTCACGCTGCCACTCACTTAGCGGATCTTTCTGGCCGAGCGCTCGAAGGTTGATGCCTTCTTGCAAGTAATCCATCTCTTTCAGGTGATCTCTCCAGCGAGCATCAATGATCTTGAGCATGACCTGCCGCTCAATCTGCCGCATGGTGTCGTGGCCGAGCTCTTCCTCACGTCCCTCATAGTGATGAGTCGCGTTCGACATCAAGGCGTCATAGACCTGATCGCTACTAGTGGCTGCAACGAGAGACTCGGCATCCAAAGTTGTAGGCCAATATGACGTCGCATCGGCAACGAGTGCGTCAACATCCCACTCCTCTGAATAGTCAGCAGAGCAATGCGTGTGCAGTAAACCGTCTACGGCTTCGGCAAGGGCTTGCAGCGTCTCTTCACGCAGGTCGACCCCATCAAGGACTTCGTCGCGTCGGCGATACACCACCTTGCGCTGCTCGTTCATCACCTCGTCGTACTTCAGCACGTTCTTGCGGATTTCTCCGTTTCTCGCCTCTACGGTGTTCTGAGCTTTTTCGATGGCCTTGGAAACCATCTTGGCCTCAATCGGAACCTCATCATCCCAACCTTTACCCATCACCCACTCAATGGCCCCGGTTGCGAAAAAGCGCATCAGGTCATCTTCAAGCGACAAGTAGAACTGGCTCTCGCCCGGATCTCCTTGTCGACCCGAACGGCCACGCAACTGATTGTCGATTCGACGACTCTCGTGACGCTCGGTTCCAAGCACGTATAGCCCGCCTAGAGCACGCACGCGGTCTCCGTCGACAGCGCACTCAATTTTGTGCTTCTCGAGCAGTTCTTCGTAACGGGCTTGGCCCTCTTCTGATTCAAACTCGAGACCCTCGGCGTTGACATCTTTTGCCGCAAGGCCTTCGGGGTTACCGCCAAGCAGAATGTCTACTCCTCGACCAGCCATGTTGGTAGCGACGGTGACCGCACCAACTCTGCCTGCTTGGGTAACAATCTCGGCCTCACGTGTGTGCTGTTTAGCGTTGAGCACCTCGTGACGAATACCGCGCTTTTCTAGCTCGCGTGCCAAGCGCTCAGACTTCTCGACTGAGACCGTACCCACCAAAATCGGCTGGCCTTTTTCTGTACGAAACGCAATATCTTCTACTGCTGAGGCAAACTTTGCCGCCTCGGTGCGATATATAACGTCTCGCTCGTCTAGGCGGACCATAGGACGATGGGTTGGGATCGGCACCACCTGCAAGTTGTAGGTACCCATAAACTCAGCAGCCTCGGTGACAGCAGTTCCAGTCATGCCAGCAAGCTTGTCGTACATGCGGAAGTAGTTCTGCAAGGTGACTGTTGCCAACGTCTGATTTTCTTCTTTTATCTTGACTCCCTCTTTCGCCTCAACCGCCTGGTGCAAGCCTTCGGACCAACGCCGACCCTCGAGCACGCGACCCGTAAACTCGTCAACAATCTTCACTTCGCCGTCGGCGATTAAGTAATCACGGTCTTTGCGGTAGAGCTCTTTTGCCTTGATTGCCACCTGCAACTGATGCACCAGGCTGTTTGAAACGTCGTCGTACAAGTTGTCGACGCCAAGAGATTTTTCTACACGATCAATACCCTCGGGAAGCGGGAAGACCACCTTCTTCTCTTCGTCTACCTCGTAGTCGGCATCACGGTTGAGTGAGCGAGCGATTTGAGCAAATTTGTAATACAGCTTCGCTGCATCGCTAACACGACCAGAAATAATGAGCGGGGTACGCGCCTCATCAATCAGAATTGAGTCGACTTCATCCACAATGGCAAATGAGTGGCCCCTTTGCACCTTCTCTTCGAGTGAAAGTGCCATATTGTCTCGTAGGTAATCGAAACCGAACTCGTTGTTGGTTCCATAGGTGACATCACAGGCGTAGTTCCCACGCTTGATTGCCTGATCATTTTCTCCGGGCAGAATCATGCCAACCGAGAGGCCTAAGAAGTTATGAATCCTTCCCATAGACTGGGCATCTCGTTTGGCTAAGTACTCGTTCACAGTAATGATGTGAACTCCCTTACCGGCAAGACCATCAAGGTAGACCGGAAGGGTTGACACCAAGGTCTTGCCCTCACCGGTCTTCATCTCCGCAACCCAACCAAAATGCAGGGCTGCACCGCCCATCAGCTGCACGTCATAGTGGCGCTGACCAGTCACCCTGCGAGAGGCCTCTCGGGCTACGGCAAAGGTTTCAATGAGCAAATCATCAAGGTCTTCGCCACGATCGAGACGGCTGCGAAACTCTCCGGTTTTAGCCTGTAGAGCCGCATCAGAAAGCGCCTCATACTCTGGCTCAAGAGCGCCAATATCTGGCACAAGACCTGCCAGCGCCTTGACCTTCTTGCCTTCACCGGTGCGTAATAATTTGTCGAGGAGTCCCACTTGGTTGATACTACCGGCGGCCGGGGCAGGACCTGCACCCGAGGTAAGAAGCGACCGGGGAGAACACCCCTGAGTGCTTCGGAAGACTGCTCCCCTGTGCTGTTTAATCTGAGCTGCATGCCGACCGAATCTGTACCCACTCCCAGATCCCAGCAACCGCCAGCTGGCCTACAGCCTGTGCTCGCATCTCTTTTTTCGCTAGTCTTTCCCCAGCATTGCGTGTTGTGTCTTCGTCAGGGGACGGGGCTCTGTATGCGCTGTATCGCAACTCTGGTGCCTGCGCCCGAGCTTTTCGCTCCCCCCGGATTTGATACCTGTGACTCACTTCTGAGCTATACGGGGGCTACTAAAGACTTGGTAGCGGCACTCAAATTTCACAATCACAGAGATGCAGTAGGCCTGCTGGGGTTTGCCATGGCACAACTCCTTGATCCACCCAAAGACTCAACCGCTAGCGAACCAACTGTGACATGGGCCCCTACCTCTGCCGCAAGAAAGACCAAACGCGGCTTCGATCAATCCGAACTATTAGCTCGAGCTGTTGCAACTTCGCTTGGGTTCAGCTCGGCCCGGCTCCTGCGTCGCCTTCCCGGAGATGCTCAAACAGGACACAGCCGAGCAGAACGCCTGCTTGGCCCACAGTTCATTGCGACTCAGCGAGCACCCGAACGAGTTCTTCTGATCGACGACGTCAGGACTACTGGGGCCACGCTTTGCGCCGCCGCCGATGCCCTCATCGAGTCGGGAGCACGGTCGATTCAGGGTCTGACCTTGGCAGTCACCCTGTAGCTAAGACCCCAAATATTTTTAGCTTCCGGGAAGGGTGGCCCAAGGATTTTCGCCCGAGAGCATACGGTCGATGCGATCCTGAATCATTCCCTGCCACTCGGGATGAGTCAGCACATAAAACCGGTTCGCCCTCATGGCATCAATCACAAGTGAAGCAACATGCGCTGGCTGTAAACCTTCGGCAATCCAGGTGCTGACCATTTCCTTCATCGCCAGCAGCCCAGCGTCTACCTCTTCAACCTCGACGGCATCAACTTGGTCGGGACGGTTACGCTCCGACTCGTTAATTCTGGTTCGCACCCAGCCTGGGCATAACACGCTCACGCCGACTTCGGGGTGCGTCATCTGCAACTCAACCGACAGTGTTTCAGACAGGGTAACCACTCCGTGCTTGGCCACGTTGTAGGGACCCATTCCAGGGTTTGAGGTCAGCCCCGCCATAGATGCGGTGTTCACTATGTGTCCGCCGCCACTCGCAATGATGAGCGGTGTAAAGGTGTGAACCCCGTGGATGACTCCCCAGAGATCAACATCAAGAATCCAGCGCCAGGTCTCTAAATCAATCTCCCAGGAAAGCCCGCCACCCGAAACGCCAGCGTTGTTACATGCCACATGTAGTGCACCAAACACGTCCATTGCTGCGGTACCAATTCTGTCCACGTCGGCTGCTTGTGCCACATCTGCAGTCACAGCAAATACGTCGGCACCACTGACACGAAGCTCATCAGCAGCCGCTTCGAGCGCTGCAGTTTCAACATCGGCAAGCACAACCTTCATGCCAACATCTACAAACGCCGTGGCCAAGGCTCTACCGATTCCACTCGCTGCGCCGGTCACCACCGCAACTTTGCCCTCAAACTGTTCCATGACTAACTCCTTTGCGATTGCTCTGCAGTTTGGGACACAGTCGTAGCCATGCGCCAACTGGGTCAGTGAATCTGCTCAGCCAGTACTGCAGCACCGCCAACCTAGAAACATCACCTTGCCGATCTAGAACGCGGCAACTTGATGCTCACCGAAAGGCGTCGCTGCATTGGCATTCCCCTCCCCAGATTTTTCTGGAATCACTGGGCTTTGTGGCCTAGCAGTGGTTTCTGCAACTTCCTACCACCGGGGTTATTTGCCTAGCAGGTTTCTTGGGGTAGAGGCATACTTCGTCCTGAGTGGGTTCTTGATCACTAGGCTGCTCCTTCGGTCCACCCCAACGAGCCCTAGAGAACTCCTCAAGTGGTAGGCCCGACTCTCTTCGGGCCGAAGCCGACCGGCTTAAGGGGCTGCATTTCTGTGGCCCGACCCTCGAGCGGTTTGCACCGTGGTTCGGTGGCAAGATTTCTTCTATCGCCCCGCAGGCGAGGCGATAGAAGAAACTCACAAATTAGTAGCGGTAGTTCTCAGGCTTGTATGGCCCCTCAACGGGGATTCCCAAGTACGAGGACTGCTCAGGGCTCAGGGTGGTGAGCCGAACTCCGAGCGCATCTAGGTGGAAACGGGCGACCATCTCGTCGAGTTGCTTTGGCAGCACGTACACGCCAAGCGGGTAATCCTGCAGCTTGGTAAAGAGTTCTATCTGTGCCAGAACCTGATTCGCGAATGAACAGCTCATCACAAAGCTCGGGTGACCTGTTGCGCAGCCCAAGTTCAGTAGCCGACCTTCGGCCAGGATCAGTACGGAATGGCCATCTGGAAACACAAACTCATCGAGTTGAGGCTTGATGGCGATTCGTTGCACATCGCTCTGGCGGAACAGGCCGGCCATATCGATTTCATTGTCGAAATGCCCGATGTTTCCGACAATTGCATTGTGCTTCATGCGGCCCATGTGCTCGGCCGTGATGATGTCCTTATTTCCGGTTGTGGTGATGAAAATATCGGCAGTCTCGACAACATCCTCGATGCGCACAACCTGATAGCCCTCCATGGCAGCCTGCAGAGCGCAGATGGGATCAATCTCTGTGACCACAACTCGGGCGCCCTGACCGCGCAGTGACTGTGCGCTGCCTTTACCAACATCGCCGAAACCGCAGACCACGGCCGTCTTGCCGCCGATCATCACATCGGTTGACCGGTTCAGACCATCGATCAGCGAGTGGCGGCAACCATAGAGGTTGTCGAATTTTGACTTAGTCGTGGAGTCATTCACGTTGATGGCCGGGAACAGCAGTTCCCCCGCCTCGAGCATCTGATACAAGCGATGCACGCCCGTAGTCGTTTCTTCAGTCACACCCATAATGCCTTGGCCCACACGGGTCCAACGCTGCGGATCTTCGCTCAGCGTGCGACGCAAGGTAGCGAGAACAACAAGCCACTCCTCGGAATCATCTTCTGAGTCTGCGGGTACCTGAGCTGCTTGTTCGTACTGGGTTCCCTTATGCACGAGCATGGTGGCATCTCCGCCATCATCAAGAATCATGTTTGGTCCACCAGACTCGCCGCCCCATGCGAGCACCTGCTCGGTACACCACCAGTACTCTTCAAGGGTTTCGCCCTTCCAGGCGTAGACCGGCACGCCCGAGGGGTTGTCGATGGTGCCCTGCGGGCCGACCACTACTGCTGCTGCAGCTTCATCTTGAGTTGAGAAGATATTACAGCTGCACCAGCGCACGTCTGCGCCAAGAACTGTCAGCGTCTCAATCAACACTGCAGTCTGCACAGTCATGTGAAGCGAACCGGTAATTCGGGCCCCAGCAAGCGGCTGGGCATCGGCGTACTCGGCACGAATTGCCATCAGCCCGGGCATTTCTACTTCTGCTAGTTCAATCTGTTTGCGACCGAGCGATGCAAGCGCTAGATCCGCAACTTTAAAGTCTGTGAAATTCATTCTTTCCTCCATCGCCCCGCTGCCTGTTAACAGTTTGGGGCGCGCAATTAGTCCACGGATAGGGGTGCTTCAGGCTGGGGTCGTCTGACTCCAAGTTCATGCAGCCTTTGCAGACTTGAGAGACTAGTCGGTAGAAGCTCACGCGGTGAGAGTCCCGAGGCCAATCAGGATGCACGGATCTGCTCAGTCGGCCTGAGTGACTGCGTTTTTGGCTCGGCCGATTGTGCCTGTTTTCCACTCGAATTATGCAAAGCTTGTGAAGTTGGGGCCAACTGCGGGCTCAACTTGACCAAGGAGAAATATCCAGATGTCAGCAAAACCAATTGCGATCGTAGCGTTGCTACTATCGGCCGTACTACTAGCAGGTGCCTGCTCCTCGAGTACCACTGAAGACACCACGACCACATCCAGTACCACGACCGAGGCGACCACCACAACGATTGACGCTGCTGCAGCCGCTGCTGCGCAACTTGCAGAGACTGTTCGATTCGATAAAAACGTGCAGCAGGATCTGTACGACGTGGGTTGTCACCCCGGCGTTGTAGATGGCAAATTCGGCCCTCGAACAGATGCGGCAATCCTTGCGTTTCAAGCTGCTGATGGCCTAAAGGCTGACGGCCTATACGGTGCTGCTACGGCCGCTGCCCTTAAAAAAGCCGCTGCAGATGGCAAAACTGTTTGTGTGGCATCAACGACGACAACAAAACCAGCAACCACCACGACGGTTGCATCTGGCGGAACCGCTGCATGTACCGCAACGGCATTACTCACTGCTTTGCCAGCCGAAGGTGAAACAATCGGCAGTTACGTGTGCTCCTCGGGTTACGCAGCCGGAACATTGAGCGACGGCAGCACCAAGTTCATCGTTGAGTCGAAGAACGGCAAGTGGTACGCCTTCAGCACTGACCCGTGTGGCGCAGCCAGCGCAGGGATCCCACCAATCATCCTTGAGGCTGGCTGCCCAAGCTGACCGCAGTCTGGGCTCTTTTTGCCTAGTCGCACCGTCACCGTTACCCATCCCATCCGCCTCTCCCTTGGCGCCGTGTATCTTCCGAATCCGGAGATACACGGCGCCAAGGCGCGTCTTCTGCCAAACTTTCAAAGTTGGGCCCAGATTTGAGCTTCCCTTAACCAACAGGAGATGTATAGATGTCAGTAAAACCGGTCGCCGTAGCAGGGTTTCTGCTCACAGTCGTACTGCTAACAGGTGGCTGCTCCTCAAGCAGCAGCGAAGACACGACTACCACTACCGCGGCAGCTAGAACCACCGTTGTCTCACCGGCCGCAGCGGCCGAAACCATGCAGTTCGATAAAGCCGTTCAGCAACAGCTCTATGATGTCGGGTGTCATCCAGGGGCCGTAGACGGCAAGTTTGGGGCACAAACTGATGCCGCGATTCTTGCCTTTCAAAGGGCCGATGGGCTTCCCGCAGATGGTGAATATGGTCCCGAGACCGAATCAGCACTTAAAAAAGCTGTAGCGGAGGGCAAGGTTGTCTGCGTGGCCGCCTCGAGCACCACCACCACTGCAACTGCATCCTCGACCGCAGCACCAAGCGGACCTGCGTGCACAGCAACGGTTATCACTAATGCTATTGGTGGCGACCCAGGAACACAGCTTTACACCTACCGATGCTCGGGTGGCTTTGCGGCTGCCGGCGTAGGCAACCCAGATGTTGAGGGTGGCTCCAGTACATTCTTGCTCAAAGCCCAAAATGGTACATGGGTAGTGCTCGATAAAGAGCCGGAATGCACAAAACAGCCGCCAGTCGTCCCGCAGGATCTACAGAACATCGTCTGCACCACCTAGCCCTGGCTGCACCGCCTAGCCCTGGCTGTCCACCTAGCCATGGCTGTCCACCTACCCACCAGCCCACGGCCCCGCCAATCTTCTTTGGCGCCGTTTATCGCCGGAAACCGTCGATAAACGGCGCCAAAGCGCGTGGGGGTGGGGGCAGAGGTGGGTCAGAGGTGGAATTAGCGGATGCGGGCTTTGATCTCGTCGAGGATTGGCACCGGGCCGGGGTCGACGCCCTCGTGCGCAGCCATATGCAACGTGACTAAGTCGCCAAAAAGCATCAGGTCGAAGAGTTGCGCTAGCCGGCCCTCTCCCTGAGCAGCTACTGAGTGCACGCCCGACACAATCTCTTCACAGATCTCTGAAACCAAGTCGAAGCGTCGCTGTACTTGTGGGTGCTCAAAGTCGTGGCGCAGCAACAACATGGAAAAAACTTGGCGGGTGACGTCCCCGTGCTGGCCCCAACCACAGATCTCATTATGAGTGAGTTCAGGGATGCGATTAGCAAACGAGGCCACCTTGGGATTCTCGTTGAACTGGCCTTTCCACCGCCAGGCTGCGGTCTCGCCCAGAGTTCCCCCGCCGTAGACGATCGGAAGAGTTCTGCCAATACGCTTGGCCAACTTGAGCGCTTGATTGCCATCGGCAAGCAAAGCATCTCGCCTCTGAGAAACCTGCAGAATCATTGCCTTGACTTGAGCCGAGGCACCATCGAACAGGCCAAGCTTCTCGAGCACTAACAAAGGCGGCACCGAGACTGCACCAATTGCTGCCCGCGGCATTGGGATGTCTGAGTCAAGTGAAATGACAGGCGCACCCCACTCGCGAGCTATCCGCTCTAGTTCACCGCCCGTTGTGATTGCTACAAGTCGAGCCCCTGCTCCTAGAGCCTGATGCACCGCATCGAGAGTCTCTTCGGTCGCACCTGAGAAGGAGACTGCGATGACCAAGGTGTTTGGTCCCACAAACTCGGGACACTCATAGTTCTTTGACACCAAAATGGGAACAGGGCAACTTGGCTGAGCAACTGAAGACACGACGTCCGCAGCAAGGCCACTTCCACCCATGCCCACAATCAGCACCGAGGAGATTCCCTGTGGGGGAGGTAACCCGGCCACCGAATCGGTGCGCGCAACGGCATCTGCACACTGCTCCGGCAGACGGTACGCCGCCTGAAACATTCCAAGAGTATCTAGTGGTTCAATCATGTTGACTCCTTCCTCGGAGCGGAGCGACACAAGCATTGTCCGCGGATTTGCCCGCCGAGTACAGGTCTAGTGAGCTCAGGCCTATTGAGCTCAGACATCCTCAGCAGATTACCGAGCAGCAACTACTGCTCCAGTAAAATCGGGTCAGGAAAAATCTATTCGGCGAAGGTCAGGGCAATTCCCTCTGCCTTGGCCTTTGCAGATAAACGCTCAGACTCGGCCTTGTCAACCGACGAGGCCTGATCAATCAACATGACCGGAATTCCATCACGGACTGCGTAGGACTGATTCAGCCGGGGGTTAAAGAGCAATTGCTCCTCGGCAAAATACAACAGCGGCCCCTTATCTTGCGGGCAAGCCAGAATTTCTAGCAGTCGCGGATCAAGGTGTTCAGCTGTACTCATGTTGTTTACTCCTTGCACGGTTCCTGTGCGTTCATTTGATGGACTCTGTTCAGACTCGTGGATAAACACAGAACCTGCACACAGTAGGTCTGCCAAACTCAGTCGGCCATTACTTGTTGAACTTCAGCTACTCGTGCAGCGCAAGCCTGAGCGTTCGCTGCCTCAAGGTTGAGTCGCAAAAGCGGCTCTGTGTTGGATGCCCGAAGGTTAAACCACCAGTCGCCACAATCGACCGTAAGCCCGTCCATGCGGTCCTGATCTGCAGTTTTATAATGGGTTGCAACCCGCTCAATGACCTTGGCTGCATCTGACACCTTGGTGTTAATTTCACCCGAGTCTCCGTAGCGTTCGAAGGGCGCAGAAAGTTCAGAGAGCTTCTGCCCGGACACGGAGAGTTGTTCGAGCACGACCATGGCAGCAATAATCCCGGAGTCCGCTCGGTAGTTATCCCTGAAGTAGTAGTGCGCAGAGTGCTCGCCACCGAAAATAGCTCCGGTCTCTGCCATGACCTCTTTAATGAAGGAGTGGCCAACCCGAGTGCGAATGGGAGTTCCTCCGTGTTCTAGAACCACCTCTGGCACCGCCTTAGAACAGATCAGATTGTGAATAACGGTCTCACCCGGATGGCGATCAAGAATGCCTGCCGCAATGATCGCTGTCGTAGTTGACCCAGACAGGCCAAGGCCCAACTCATCGACTAGAAACACGCGATCTGCGTCGCCATCGAATGCCAAACCAATATCAGCTCCGACCTCAAGCACGCGAGCTCGCAGATCTGCTTGATTTTCTGGCTGGATCGGGTCTGCTGGGTGATTTGGGAACGTACCATCTAGCTCGCCGTACATAATCTCGACATCGAACGGCAGTGAGTCAAAAACTGCTGGCAGAATCAGGCCGCCCATACCATTGGCAGTATCAGCAACAATCTTGAGCGGTGCCAAGACTGAGGTGTCTACGAAGGAACGAACATGGTCTGCAAAGGCCAAGAGTAAGTCTTCTTGTGAGAGTGAGCCGGTGCTAACACCCGCTGGGATTTTGCCGGCAAGAGCTGCCTCAGCAACGGTGCGAATTTGGCTCAACCCAGAGTCCTCACCCACGGGCCGAGCACCCGACTTGCAGAACTTGATGCCATTGTATTTGGCTGGATTATGCGAGGCTGTAAACATCGCTCCCGGGGCATCAAGGCTGCCTGCAGCGAAGTACAAAAGATCAGTAGAGCCCAAACCTAGGTCGACGACGTCAAGACCTTGGCTCTGCACACCGCTAGCGAACTCTGCTACTAAGTCAACCCCCGAAGGCCTCATATCTCTTGCAACAAGGACCCTGGTGGTGGGTTGAGATGGTGAGGCCTCGCCAAGGACGAACTGGGCGAATCCCACTCCGATTGCGTGGGCAATACTTAAGTCGAATTGTTCGGGGACTAGGCCACGAACGTCGTAGGCTTTGAAGATGTTTTCGAGCGTTGTCACAGGTACTAACCCTAGTTCTCAGAAGCAGTGCAACTAGACGCCTTAACCCCGTGATCTCTGCTCGACAGGCTTAGCCCTCATTGGCGCCGGCTAAGAACTCGGCAGAATCAACCTCGTATTGACCCAGGCGACCCAAGCGGCGAATACGAAACAGGTCTCGTACCAGCCGGAACGCATCTCTGGCGACACTCACCGTGGAGCGTTCAGAATTCTCGACTTCAACGGGTATCTCGTGAAGGGTGAGCCGATAGCGCTCGACTAGGGCAAAAACTTCAACATCAAAGGCAAAGCCGTCGATCTTGGCCTGAGAAAATATCAGACGGCCAACGTCGGCACGCATTGCCTTGAGGCCACATTGCGTGTCTCGGTAGCGTCCAAGCAGAACTAGGCCAGTCAGCACGTTGATAATGCGACCGCCCACCTCTCGTAGACGGCCAGCCTTAACTACAGTCTGAGTATCAACATGTTGCCTACTGCCAACCACTACATCCCAGCCCTGCTCGACTCCATCAAGAAGAAGTAGGATTTGCTCGGGCGCGTAGGACAGGTCTGCATCAGTAAAAGCAACCACACGCCCCGAAGCGGCCAACACCCCAGCGCGCACTGCAGCGCCTTTGCCAGCGTTGACTTTTTGCTTCAGAACTAGATCGGCACCTGCACGCTCGGCTTCTGCGGCCGTGTCGTCTAGGGATCCGTCATCGACAACCACAATTTGCAGGCCGCCTTCATTGTCGACTTGCGCTAGCGCGGAACGGATCCGTTGAACTGAGTTTGCAATTCGATCAGCCTCGCCGAAAGCGGGCACAACTACTGACAGCCGAACTCGGCCTTGGGGTGCAGGTCGAGGGTGAGGGGCCCGCTGGTCTTGTCGAACGGTGACAAGCATTGCCTCGCGGTAAGTCATGATCCTCACCAAAAAAGCCGTCATCAGCGCTGGCAGTTTGATGACTAACAATGCTCCCCACCACTCCGGCTGCAGCAGTTGATAGAGCAAGGACAGAACCAATACATCTGCAAGTAGCGAAAATGCCGAGCCGCGCATATACGCAGCGGGGCGTCTATACCAACGCCGCGAGGGGTCATCAGGGAAGGACACAAATCCGTGCAAAACCCAAGACACGCTGGTTGCAAGGGCCACTGCAAGGGAGTCGGCAAGCCAGATGGGCAGTCCTATGACCTCTCGAAAAACGACCAGCGTAATCAGGTCAACAGCAGTTGCGATGAAGCCCACTAGGGCGAAACGCCGAAGAAAATCCACGGCTATTGGCCTAGGGTCAGCAATCCCGAGACTGCATCATCATCATCATCATCACCATCACCATCATCAGAATCAGAATCAGAATCCGCAGCATCAGATTCAGGGCCGGGAACGTCTCCGATAGGCGTCTCTCCAGCCATGGCGCCCTCAGGACGAATTCGGCGGCGATGGTCAAGTACGGCTAATCCAGCTAGGCCAAAGAGTCCGGCAAACGTTGCCAACCATCCGAGCACGTCGTATTTGCTGTACCCATACCCCAAGGAGACGTGCTTCTCTGTGGGAACTACCACCATGAAGTTGGGGCTCACCCGGTAAGGGCCCTCTGCGCCGCTCGCATGCCAATTCGGGAAGTACGAGATTTTGACGAGCACGGGAACTCCAACTTTGTCTACGTCAAACTCAATCGAATCCTGAGTTGTGACAATATTGCTCACCTGAATAGGCGGGTTGGGCTGCTTCTGAGTTGAGGCCTCTGCAGCCGTTGCTCGTGGCCAATCATCAGGGCCCGAAGTTGCAAGAAGTACGTCCCATTTTGTTGGGTCATTGAACCAAGTCACAGCTGGACCGGCAGATTTCGAGCCCTGCACATTTGCTTGGATCTGAGCATCGGTTTGTGGCAGTCGCTCCTTGGCGTACACCCAACCATCGATGTGGTCATCTGCATCGGTGAGCACTACAGGGTCGTTTTCTAAAGGAACCACTAGTTCCGAGTCAGCCACTTCAAACACAGCCCAATTTTCACTTTGAGGCACGCCCGCAGTGTCTGAATAGGTGAAGGTCTCGTCGGCCACCTGAGTGAGGCGCGGTTCGGTCTTTGCAGCAGCCACCGCTGCATCAGTTGTGGCCATGTAGTACTTGACCCCAAGCAACTGAAGGTGCGAAACACCTTGGTTGATATTGAAGCTTGTGTAGGGCAACTCGCGCTGTGCCCGTGAAGGCGCAGTTGATAGTTCGGACTGGGTCAGGAAGTGGAACGGCGTGGTTGAGGAAGCTTCGAAGTACAGCCCTTCCATAGACCCAACGCAGCCGTCGGTGAAGTAGGGCAACAACATGAGCGCCATGGTGGTGCCGTGACGGTTCAGGCCAGTGTCGTATTCCCAAAAAGCCCTGCCGCAGCCGTTTTCTTTCGAGACGTCTTTCATCATTGACATGATCCCTGCAAACTCGGGGTAGGCGTCCTTGCCTTCAAGGCCTGAGTAGTTCCATCGAGCCCAATCATTGACAATTGCAGTTTGGAAACTAATTCCAGACCAGCGATACACCGTGGACGTTGGACGGTTGGGGTCTGCCACAAGCACCCCACCGGGCAGTAACCGGAAAGCTCCAAGCAACCCAAACAAGAAGATGACCAAAACCACAGCAGTGCCAGCTACCGCAACCTTGACTGGCTCCTCACGGCGATGTGTTATGTCTTGAACGGCCAGAGAAATTGACCTGACAATCAAAGCCAGAGCCAAACCAGCTAGCAGGTAAAGGGCCAAGTAGTAAAAAGGTAAGAGCCTTGCGTTCCAGAGCCTGTACTGGGGAAAGAATCTGAAGATCCAGGCGAGCACCACAATGGTGAGCCCAAAGAACCATCCCAATCGAACCCGCTGAATAAGTGAAAGCACTAACCCAAGACCAGCAAGCGCAAACACTAGATTTCGATAGGGCATACCGCCTGAATCCAGCTCTGGTACGGCGAGCAGGTAGTCATAGTACTTGGTGTATTTTTCCCAGCCCATGTCGTTCATGAAGGCGCTGTTGCCAAGGAATGCCAACGACCAAAATCCGGTCAGTAGCCCACCTACAGGAGCGACCAGCAGAATCCATCTACCAAGACGGGTGTCAATGCCTGCGAAGAACGCGAACACCAAACCAAGCAGTACCAGCGCAAGCACCCACCAGGTTGACCAAACAGCAACAATTAGCCCGGCAACTGCGATTGCAACTAGGGCCGGAATCCAAGCCAATCGCTGCTTGAGCCAAGGAAGAACCCGGGGCTCAAATCCTGTGAAGAGTACAACGGCTACCAGCGTTGCAAGGCCGGGGAACCACCATTGCGAGGGGAACCAGACCGATGCGCCAGGGAGGTCGCGTAGTTGATTCACTAAGGGGATGTTGGCGTCTGACAGCAGGGTAAATAGTGAGAGTGCGATGAGCACACCTGCAACCCAACGCCCTACCCGGCTGGCATCCCACCAGGGGGTGCGGTCTTCTCTGCGGAGAAACAAAAGAATCAGCAGAGTTGCGATGCCAGCAAAGATTGCGGGAATCAGATGGCACAGGATTGTGAGCGCCAACAGGGTTGCCCCAAGTGCCCGGTCACGGCCAGTACGAACGCCTTTGAAGACGACGGCTAGGTAAAGCACGGCCATGGTCAGAGAGATAGAGAAAGCAAACTCCCCGGCCAAGGTAGAGGCCCCGTTACCGCCAAGAATAGTAAAGCCCTTGTCGTAGATAAACCCCAACGAGGCCAAGGCAACCAAAGGCGGACCGGGGAAAGCCACTCGAGCGGCTTTTGCTAAACAATACGCAGCAATAGGCAAGGTAACTAGGCCAGAGACAGTGACCAACTTAAATGCGATGTTGTACGGAATTGGGACCAGCAACACGCCAATAAACACTGTGGTAATCCACATTGTTGTTCGCATCCAAGCATCGGGAAGCCTTGGCTTGAGCTTCCACACGCCGAAGGCCAAAACCGCTAGCAGAATTGGGCTGAGCCAGATGGGGGGCCCGCATGCTACCCACAGTACAAACAGCGAAGGCACAACCATGTAGAACACATATGCCGGAAAACCTGCGTACCAATCTTGGGTCCATCCCGATACCCGGAACTGCGGCAGCAAGTGTTCAGATAAGAACCGTGGCCCCCAGACGTGAGCGCCCATGTCTCCACCAGTTGCAGTGGAGTTTTGCAGGATCAGCATGGGATCGAGCGATATAAACACAATCACGCAGCATGCAGCGAGAATGCCCCATGAGACCCATTTGGCGAGCTTGGCCCCCGAGTGTTCTGGGTCATCTAGTGCAATCGGATCGCATGCATCAACTGCAGAGTCGGATCGGATTACAAGGTCAATCCCACCAAGTGCCTGCTCCTCGGCCATAGCATCGGAGAGCTTCTCATCGGAAGTTCCGCTCACGGCTTCTGTGCCGGCATCTGTACCTTTAGCGCCCGGTGCTGACCCGGTTGCGGGCATCTCATCCATGACTCATCCTTACACGAGTTTACTCGTAGCCTGTGACAGTCGGCACGAGATTCCTGCATGCTTCTCAGCTGATGGGCTACATGCTGACAGCCGACTTGGCCCTTAGGCCGACAGGGTACGGCGGTATCGTATTGGAACCTCACTGAGGTCATGTAGGAGTCCGTCGAGTTCGACTGATTCACCATCACGCCGCCAGCTTCGAACATCGCAGACGGAACAGGATTGCATAAAAAATTTTGCGCCATCGATCGTAAGCGCAATTTCTACTTTTTCATGATTGCATTCGGAATTATTCATATGGATGCTCCCAGCAGCTTGGTGTTGTTAGCAACCCAAGGCTCGGTCAGAGTACTTAGGTCGAGTGCAGACATTGCGTGCCTGACCCGAATCCGTTCGGCAGTAGATTCCGATTTTTAAGGAAACTCGCGAAACTTTAAGGACCCAGCTTCATGAACAGGGCTACGACTGTGGTCATGTTGAACCCAATATGCAACCAAATGGCCGGGCCTAGGCGACCAGTCACCACAGCAAGAGTCCCTGCTGTCAGGCCGACAACCAGCAAGCCCGGAAATTGAAGTGCCTGAAAGTGCATACCAGCAAAGATGAATGAACTCAACACAACTGCAGCCCACGCAGGCAACCGGCGTTTCTCAAGTGACTTAAGAAATAGCCCTCGGTAAAATAACTCCTCGACTACTGGCGCTAGCACGCCGACTAGGAGTGCAAAGAGAAGCCAGCTGAGCTTGCCGTCTGCTCGTCCTGCAAGCTGTTCTGCAGGTTTAGACAGCTCTGTAGCATCGGTTCCAGTAAGAAAAAAGATAGGCGCATAGATGAGAGGCAATACCGCTAATTGGCAGGCCACACCCAACGCAAGGCCGAGCGGTGCATCAAAGAAGCGCATGCGCAGTCCAAAGTCTGCAATCACACCCTGGCCCTTTGAGCCAGCAAAAAACACGGCCCCCAAATAGCCCGCCCAAAGTGGTACTTGCAACAAGGCCAAGCCCCAAATGGGCGTGTCACTAGAGGACTTCCACCCCGCAACGGTCAGTATGAGGCTTGCGAAAATAGCTGACAAAAATATGCTGGCGAAGATGCCGATTGCCACATCTCCAAGTCCCCAACCCTGCGACAGGCTCTCATCAGACGAGCCCCTATGAGTGAATTGCATCACAAGATCTCACCATACAGAGGTTGCATCAGTTCTAAGAATACTTGACTTACGCGCCGATCAGATCGAGCTGCTCGGGCCCCTGATACCTAGCTTGCACTGGCGACGGAGCTGACTGCTGGTGCAAATCATCTCGCAGTTCCCAGCCTTGTGGAACACGAACGCTTGCGGCGTGCTGCGCACACAGGTCATGAACCATGGGGTGGGATTCGGGGCTCAAGGGTTCTAGCCAGACCACCCCTTCGGCGTAGGCATACGACATGGTCGCAATCGCAGTTCGGGAACAAGTTGGTTTGGCGCAGCTCCGGCTCACGAAGCCAGAACGTACTTGTGCTTGCAGGGTTAGCTGTGGATGCTCAGGAGTTTTTTAGCAATAAAGAGAGCTCAGTACCAGCCCAGCAGCAGAGCATTCTCAGAGTCTTTGGAATCACGATAGGGAGAACACCTCAACTCCTTCTAGGCTGTAGTCATGCCTGATGAGAAAAATAAACCTTCACCTTCTGGATCTGGCGGAACTGCTGGTTCTGACGGCTCTGGTAGTTCTGGTGGACGTGCGAGCAACCTTCCGTCTTGGCTGGTCTGGGTGCTTGTTCTTGTGGTCGGTCTTGTTGTGATTAGCGCGATGCAGCTGTCATCAAAGAAGACAGAGCCCATTCCGTACACCAAGTTCACCCAAGAGGTCCAAGACGGCAACGTCAAAAGCGTCACGTGGAACAATGTTGATGCAACTGTCACCGGAGTGATGAAGAGTGGTGAAACTTTCACCACGACGGGACCAACGGATCCTCCCCCAGAGTTGTTGGTGCTGATGGACGACAAGAATGTGGATGTTGAGTTTGATACTCCAACTGCAGGTTTCTTGATGCAGATCATCCCGCTCATGCTGCCGATTCTGTTGATTATTGGATTCTTTGTTTGGATGCAACGCCGGGCCCAAGGGCAAATGGGCGGCATTATGTCGATTGGCCGCAGTCGCGCAAAGACCTACTCCACTGAGCGGCCCGCCACTTTGTTTGCCGATGTGGCTGGCTACGAGGGAGTGAAACGAGAGATTCGCGAAGTTGTGGACTTCTTGCAAGAACCCGAACGCTTTCTAGAGATTGGTGCTCGGATTCCTAAAGGTGTGCTGCTCGTTGGGCCCCCCGGAACAGGAAAGACGCTCATTGCAAGAGCAGTCGCCGGAGAGGCCGGCGTACCCTTCTTGTCAGTCTCTGGTTCTGACTTTATGGAGATGTTCGTAGGCGTTGGGGCGTCTCGAGTTCGAGATCTGTTTGAGTCCGCTCGCAAGCACGGCAGAGCAATCATCTTTATTGACGAGATCGACTCCATTGGCCGCAAGCGCGGTGCAGGCATGGGTGGAGGCCACGATGAGCGTGAGCAGACCCTGAATCAGATGCTCTCTGAGATGGACGGGTTTGAGGGCACTGATGGGGTAGTAATGATTGCTGCAACAAACCGTCCAGACATTTTGGATGCTGCACTTCTTCGCCCCGGACGCTTTGATCGTCAAGTAGTCGTACCCCTACCGGAGCTTGAGGACCGTCGGGCCATTCTTGAAGTACATGTAAAGCATAAAAAACTGAGCGATTCAGTTGACTTGACACTTGTAGCTCGCGGTACTCCTGGTATGTCTGGAGCGGACTTGGCCAACTTAGTGAACGAGTCGGCTCTGACTGCAGTGCGCCGTGGCGCAAAAATTGTTGAGATGCATGACTTTGAAGATGCCCGAGATCGCGTGCTAATGGGTCAGCGACGCGACTCAATGGTGCTGTCAGATACTGAGAAAGAGGTCACTGCCTACCACGAGGCTGGTCACGCACTGTGCGCTGCACTGCTTCCGAATGCCGACCCTGTTCATAAGGTCACAATTTTGCCTCGCGGAATGGCACTAGGCGTAACAATGCAGCTTCCAGAAGAAGAGCGCCACTCTTACTCTCGTGAGTACTTAGAGGAGTCAATTGTAGTGGCCATGGGTGGACGGGTCGCAGAAAAGCTTGTATTTAATCACCGCTCCACTGGCGCAAGCAATGACTTGCAAGTCTCAACCGAGCGGGCGCGACGCATGGTCACCGAGTTTGGAATGAGTGACCGTGTTGGGCCACGCGCATGGAACGGTTCTGGACCAGTGTTTCTTGGCGAGGACTTTGGGCAGCAGCGCGAATTCTCTGAAGATACTTCTCGCCTGATTGATGACGAGGTCGAACGCATGCTTCGAGAAGGTGAGGACCGTTGTACCGAGTTAATGAAGGAGCATCGCCATGCGCTGGACTTGATCGCTCGCGGCCTTCTTGACCAAGAGACAATTTCTGGTCATGAAGTAAACCGTTTAATCACTCAGGCACTCAACGGCTCGGCTGATCTTGCGCAGGCTGCAGCGGCTTCCAGCCTGGGCACTGTTCCTGCAGCAGCCACTCCCCCACCTATCCCGGCGCATCTCAGCACCGAGCAAAGCCAAAGTCCCGTTGACGGTCCGATTCCAGTTGCAGCCCCACCAGTTGCAGCCCCGCCAGTTGCAAACCCACCAGCGACGCCTCCACCAGCGACGCCTCCCGCTGGATTTCATACCCCCGGAGCCGTCGGACCAGAAACTGCGTAGTTAGTGATCAGTGCACCCGGGCGGCACGCTGCCCGGGTTTCGCATTTCTGCTACCGCAGCCCATAGATGTGTTGCGCTAACTGGCCCAAGAAACGAGGACCGCACCATGCCGTCGCTACTTACAAGAGCCACAATCGGAACTGCAGTAATGGCGTACTTCTCATGAAGCTCGGGTGATGCAGTTGCCTCAATTTGCTGAACAGAAACCGCAGCTGACTCAAGCACGGCAGCAGTGGCCCAGACCTGTTCGCAAGTGCTGCAAGAACTCGACGTGAAGACTGCAACGAGCCAAGGCTTTTCTGGAAAATCAAACTCCGAGCGTTCAAGTTGAGCAGGTGCCCGATGTTCCGTAATTGCCTCTGTCGGGGCTGCCAACTTTCTGCGTTGCAGCAAAATGGCAATCGCTACAACTACTACTGCAAGAAATAGGGCTGGTAACAGACGATCCACAATCAGAGTGTGCCTCAGTGCAAAGGGTCAGAACAATCAGCGCCGGCCAAACACAGCAACAGCCGAGCCAAATGACAGATCGTTCTGTGGGGCAAAGGTGACTAGTTGCTCCACAGCCACCGAATCACTAGCAGTAAGATTCACCGTCCAGTTAGTCGCGCCAGCAAGCTCTGGGATTGCAAGAGGAACAAAGATGCTGTCACCAGCGGCAACCTCTTCATCCGTAGCGATTTCTATGGTCTTGGCATCTGCCGCTTGGGCCCGCAGGTTTACCGTGACGATTCCATCAGTTGGATTATGCACAAATACCATGGGCTGCTGTTCTGGCCCGGTTTGCAGCGCGAGTAGAGTCCACCGCCTTGCGTACACGGGCGTGGCAGTGCCGATGGCCACACCCAACGTCTCATTTGGCCGAGTGCCTACCGCTGGGTCGGTGGCCAGAGTAGGTGGGCCAAATAATTGAGTTGTGCGTGCAGTAACAACGGGGGTATCTGGCGAGGTCTCTACACGAACTGCATGAAACCCAGTGTCTGGAATCCGTGACTCTGCGCTGAGGTCAAGCACCAAGAACCGCTTTGCAGGAACGGCAAGTTCAAACGGCTCTGGCGGGTCTTCTGCTCCACCATAAGGCGTTACCTGAACAATCACCTTCGCTACTTTCCGCCCGGGGTTGTACACCACGAGTTGTTCCTTCACTCCCGGACCCTTAAAGCCTGCGGCAAAGGTCCACCCTGGTCGTGCCTCTGGAACACCAAGTTGCAAGCGCAGGCCCCTTTGCGGTGGTACATCACCCGCAGCGGCAATATCAAAGCTTTGGGCTGACTCTGCAATGATGCTGCCGTTTCGGAGTCGAACTGATACCGAGAACTGATCGCGACGCTGAATAAACTCACCAAGGTCAATAACCCGCGACGTTCCCGCCGCCACAACGATGCCCGCCCACTCCTTTGGTGAACGCAAGCCGTCAGCTACTGCAGCGCTGATGTCGACTCCCGCGTCTGCAGAGAATGGATTGAACAACACAAGGCGAGCAGATGAACCAAGTACTGAGGTTTGCGCCGGAAAGAACCAGCGCTCAGATGAGGTGGTTGAACACGGGACAGAGTCTGCCGAGGTTGCCGTGGTGAGTTGGTGCGCTACTGACAACGCTCCCGAATCAAACTCGGCCATAACCGAGAGTTCGCTAGCCCCAAAGACTGTGTTCACATCCAGCGTGGTCACTTGTCGAGCAGGCGCTGCAATGATTTTGGGCTGACCCACCGTGCCCGTCGCGTTGTATGCCCTGACACGAACAGCAACTGCTTGACTTGACGGGTTAGCGAACAGCACCTGATGAGTCGAAGGGGAGGACTCACCGAGGCCACCAGCGGCACAGTACCAAGTTGCCGACAGTGTTTGTTCACTGCCCGACTGCGGGATGATCTCATCAATCGAGCTGTCGACCTTGGTCGCTGGACTTCCACCCCACAAGGCAGACAAGCCCAATATCGCAAGCAGAACTACGGTGATCAGAACAAGACGTGAGGTCTTCATGCCTGCTCTCCGTCTGATATGCCCGCAGCATCTTGAAGGGCGCTGCTTGCCGAAGTGGCTGTGGTTTCATCTGAGAGCAGGCCCTCGGGGCCAACAACTACAAGCTCGGCAGTGCTTTCTTTGGCAGGGACCGACGAGCGTTTGGGAAACAATCGAGGGTTTCGAATGGCGAGCAGAAGTAAACCAAGAAGACCAAGAACTTGGATGAGTTGAAGTGCCCGCAGACTGAGCGGTGTGACCCACTCCAGAGTTATCTTCCCGCCGGACCCGGTAGTGAACTGCTGCGACCAACCAAAAAGGTCAGTGCGTTTTGATTCCCCAGAGGGCAGTTTCATCTGCCAAGCCGGGTCGGCAGTCACTGACTGAGCAATCTGCTGATTTGCCGGAAGAGTTGCAGAAAACTTGGTACCGGGGTTTATGCCGAGTACTGCTGCAGGGGTAGCCCAACCGTTACTCAGTTGATCTCGGAGCGTTTGCGCCCCATCCGCAGGCAGGGCAAGGTCAGTCACATTGGAGCGTAACGGCCAAGCAGTGGATGTTTGAAAGAGCACTACTCCAGGGTTGATCTCTACTTCGCGCAGATCTAGTTGTTCTCGCAGAGCTGCAAGTGCAGGGATAGGCATCGGCACCTCGGCGGGTGCAAACGGCTCGGGTGCGGGCCTATTAATTACTACGATGTAACGAATCCCCATCGGTGCTAGCAAGCGCCCAAGTCGACTTGTCTCGCCGTTTAATGCGGCTTGAACTGCCTGAGTCAAACTGGCAACTCCGGCCCCTCCATCAAGGCGAAAGCGTTGAGTCACAACTGGGTCTAGACCGCTACTCACGCCTATGGCTAAACCATCTTGACCTGGCAGCGTCCAAGGCGAAAGTGGTAGCACATCTGGGTCGCCGATCCAGAGGCTTCGGAAATTAGCGCCGTCATCAACCACATTGAGCAGGTTTCGGAAGTCACCCTCTGGCTGATACCAGCGTCCGTTAGCCGAAGCTACCCCGATGGGAACCAGTCCAACGAGCAGCGCTGCTAAGGCAACCCCAGAAAGCACCTGTGGCAGCCCAAAGTCTGAGCCCACGACATCGCGTTCAAATGCCAGCACACCCATAGCAACGCTCAGACATAGTCCAAGTACCGCGGGCATCAAGAAGAGTTCCGCACCGGCACCACCCAAGAACCCAGACTTGGCCAACAGAATGGTCACAAACCATGAGACAAAGGTGAGCAGCCACGCGCTCATCCCCCATCGCAGCCGCCAACTACTTCCTGCGATCAGGCAGTACATCGCTGCAATTATTAGTCCCCAGCCAAAGATGCCTACAGAAATCACCCCGAGTGAACCCGTCATGATTTGCGCGGCCGAGGGAGAAGCAGACTGCGAATCCCATAGTCCGGTGAGCGAGGCCGCGTCGCCGCGCATAGCAGAGGCCAAGATCCAAGGCAGCAGCACCGGAATAGCCAACAGAGCCCCAGCAGTTGTGGAAGCTGCCATATGGCGCGCCTGCTTGGCATTTTGAGCCACACAGAACGCCGCTGCGAGCAGCAACATGGTGATGACAAGTAGCGCTGCGCCGAGCGGCGTGACCGAACCGAGTAGCGCAAAGATCAACGCCGTTCCCGCAATCTGCCGCAGCCGCGATGGCAACACAACCTCTGCTCGGTCAAATGGCTGAATCGCTGACTGGGTAGCTAGACGCCGCAGCAACCAAGGAGCAGTTGCGTAGACCCACAATGCCTGAAGGCGACCCTCTGCGATGGCATTGAGAACCACCGGGTTTAGACCGTACGCAAGCAGCGCTGCTACTCGAGCCCGCGTCGAGTGCGTAGCAACCAAAAGCTTCCATGCGCCGATAGCGCCAATGAGCAGTGGCATAAGAATAAGTAGCCGTCTTGCTAACCCAATGGAACCGAATAACAGTGTTCCGAGCAACCCAAGACCGGGGACAATGCCGGGCGCAATCGCAGGCTCGCCTAGGCCGGCATCACGCCAAGCAGTGAACCATTGCGAGAGCAGTTGAGTACTACTGCTTCCGGCATCCACAAACTCTCGAAAGACTGGTAACGGACCAGCAACCAAGTTTCGTGCGCCGAGCACCATCAGTGCCACAGTCAGAATAAATACCGCGACGGCACTGCGGTTGGGGCCGGAAGTGATGTCGCGCAGGTACTCGCGGCTCGCGTTGGTTGCCGACTGCACGCGATTTTGCTCTGGGTCTTGGCCTCGTAGAATTCCCCGTAACCGCGAACTGCCTTGCCGCATGAGCGGTAGGTATCCGGAATCATGAGTGCGACGAGTCTTCTTGACCCGAGATCTTGCAGGAAAGAGCGAGAAGATGTTGCCAAAGTTCCAGGCCACCGAGGCGGTGATGTCGCCTGCGTGTTTGAATCTGCCGAGCAGCAACGAGACCACTAGATCTGTAAGCGAATACAGAATCGCCACCGGAATAGCCCAGAGCAAATGCAAGAGTTCGTAATTGCTCAGCATCATCCGTGCCTCATGTCGCAATGCAAGGCGTTCTGATCGCTCATCAGCGACGCGGCGCTGTGCAAAGCCTTCTCGGTGGCCGACAGCTACCGCTGGACAGAGGTGCACCGTTGCGGCAGCAATATGAGCGCGCCAGCACAGATCGATATCTTCTCCAAAGAAGGGAATCTGTTCGTTAAACCCACCAAGGGTGACAAAAAGGTCGGCACGAATCAGCATGCATGCGTCCGAGACTGCAAAGACTTCCCGAGCAATATCGTGTTGAGATTGATCTAGCTCGCCGGGCTCAGACACAGAAGAAGAAAATCCGAACGGGTCTACCACATAGCCAACTGAGCGCAGTTCTTGAGGAGAATCCCAGTCCACCAACTTGGGGCCAACAATGCCGGCATTGGACCGAAATGCCTCGGTGACCAGCGCTGTGATTGCACCTTCGGGCAACTTCACGTCATCGTGAAGGAGTAAATAGAAAGCGGCGCCCTCTACAGAAGTCAGCACTTCGTTAGCGGCCGCAGAGAACCCTCTGTCCTGCTCGATACGCTTAACGAAGGCGGTTGGCAAAATCTCGGCGACTCGTGGGGTTGGATCTTGCTCACTGCCGTTGTCAATGACGAGTACCGACAAGTTCTCGTATTCTTGGCGACCAAGGGAATCGAGTGTTTCTTCGAACGAGTCGCCCGGGTTAGCTGTAATAACCACAGCAACCACAGGTGGTTTGCCGACTCCAACTAGCGGCTCCGACTGAACAAAACCCCACTTCTGGTCAAGGTCTTCATCCTCGATTTCAACCTCATCTTCAGCTTCAAAGCCAACTTCAGCTTGAGAGCCATCTAGCTCGGCAGCCTCCTGCAGTAAAGGTGCGCCATCAACAGAGTTCGCCGCCGATTCTTGGGCAACCGACTCTGGATCTGAATTGGGCTGTTCGCTCTCAGGTGAGATGACTGCGTCCTCTATCCGGGGAACAACGATGGTACCGCGCAGCATCATCAAACCCGCGACATCTGAGCTGAAGCCACGCTTTGCCTGCCTGCGGGCATAGAGTGACGAACGATGTACCTTCATTTCATGACCATTACTGCTCAGCTCAAGCCATGAGGGCACTCATTACAGGTGCTGGTGGCTTTGTAGGTGCTCACCTTCAGCGCCACCTAGAAGACTGCGGGGATTCGGTGACTGCCACTGACCGCGTCACCGATGGCCTTGACATTCTTGATGCTGCAGCGCTGCTTGAGATGTTTCACCGTTGCAAGCCAGAGGTGGTGTATCACTTAGCAGGAGCGAGCGATGTAGGTGGTTCTTGGCAAACCCCACAAGCCACCTTTCGTGCCAACGCTGAAGGCACACTCAACATTTTGTGGGCCGCACGCCAAGCGGGAACCGAGCGCGTGCTCACCATTGGCTCTGCAGATATCTACGGCAAGGTCACCGCTGCCGACCTACCCATAACTGAAGAACTGCCTTTGCGGCCTGTGAGCCCCTACGCCGCTTCGAAAGTTGCCGCCGACTACGTGGCACTTCAGGCTTATTTGGGCTACGAACAACATGTGGTGCGCGCTCGCCCCTTCAACCACCTTGGCCCTGGCCAAACCGACAAATTTGTTGCTCCGGCTTTGGCTTCACGAGTTGCGGCAAACGAGATTGAGGGCAACTCGGTGGTTCGCGTCGGAAATCTGAGCCCACAACGAGACTTCACAGATGTGCGCGATGTAGTCCGTGCTTACCGCTTATTAATAGACAAAGGTCTGGCCGGGCAGGTATACAACGTGTGTTCGGGAACCGCTATCCCGGTACAAGATCTAGCAGAACGCCTTATTGCGCTGGCACAGATTCCCATGACGCTTGAGGCAGACCCCGATCTGCAGCGACCAGTCGACATTCCAATATTGCTCGGAGACAGCTCACGCATTTTCGCTGATACTGGATGGAAGCCTGAGATTCCGCTTGACCAGACACTTAAAGACCTGCTGAACGATCGGCGTAAGAGGCTACAAGAAGCCCCGCACTCTCTCTGACGAGAGAATCCTGACTAGAGAATCCTGACTAGAGAATCCTGAAGGCCCTAAGACTTTGCAGTAGGCAGTTGGCTCAGCGCAGATTCAATGAGTCTGCGCTGCCTACCATCAACTGTGCGTTCAGTAAGTGTTCGTAGCGTTTGACGCCAAGTATCAAGCACATCTTGTGCCACTGTTACCGTCGCTGACTCGAGCCATTGAAGGTCACGTTCAAACAGAGCGAGCTGGAGTTCAACCTCGGTGTACTTGGCCGTCACCAGAGGAAGCCGCTCAACTTTGGCTGGCGGGTAGGCGGTTCCCTGCACAAGCTCAAAAGGCTCCATGCCGAACAGGCCGGCCATGAGTGTGACTGTGCGCTCACCGGGAATGCTCCGAGCAGACTCTAGGTTTGACACCGCTACTCGTGAGATGCCGAGCCGCTCAGCGAGTTCTTGTTGGGTGAACCCAAGCCCCATTCGGAGTATTGAGATTCGTAGACTAAGAGCAGCAACTTCGCCAGCTTGGGCTTGAGGAGAAGAGCGTGTCGAGCCCTGAGACGTGAGCAGATTCAAGAGCCGGGAGTAACGGTTGCGGTCAGAGGCGACAGTCTACAGGTTCTGATTTTGCCAACCCAGTTAGCAGACTCCTACACCCAGAGGGACTAAATTTGAAGCCATGACAAAGCGCGCGCTCATTACTGGAATTACTGGTCAAGATGGTTCTTACTTAGCCGAGCTGCTACTCGACGAGGGGTACGAGGTCATCGGCATGGTCCGCCGATCATCAACAGTGACATTTGAACGAATTGCTCACCTTCAAGACCGCATTTCCACCGTCCCCGGAGACCTTCTTGATCAGGCAAGCATGATCGACCTTCTGCGCACACATCGCCCAGATGAGGTTTACAACCTTGCGGCACAGAGCTTTGTGCAAACCAGCTTTAGCCAGCCAGTCCTTACTGGTGATGTCACTGGCCTTGGCGTGACTCGTCTGATGGATGCCATTCGCATTGCAGACCCGGGAATCCGCTTTTATCAGGCCTCATCTTCTGAGATGTTCGGCAAAGTCGTCGAGGTGCCACAATCAGAAGACACGCCTTTTTACCCACGTTCCCCTTATGGTGTGGCCAAAATGTATGGCCATTGGATCACGGTGAACTATCGAGAGAGTTATGACCTGCATGCCTCGAGCGGCATTTTGTTTAACCACGAGTCGCCTCGACGGGGCCTTGAGTTTGTGACTCGCAAGATCTCAAACACAGTTGCCAAGATTAAACTGGGTCAGGCAACTGAGCTCCGCCTTGGCAATCTAGAAGCCAAACGCGACTGGGGTTTTGCGGGCGATTACGTGCGCGCCATGTGGTTGATGCTGCAGCAAGACACCCCTGATGACTACGTGGTGGCCACTGGAAATACTCAATCGGTTCGCAGGTTCTGCGAGGTTGCGTTTGGTCACGTTGGCTTGGACTACGAAGAGTTTGTGGTAATCGATGAGGCATTTTATCGGCCGGCCGAGGTTGAACTGCTTGTTGGTGACCCAGCCAAGGCAGAAAAAGTTTTGGGCTGGACTCCCACTGTAGGATTTGAAGACCTTGTGACCATGATGGTTGATGCCGACCTGGCCCTGCTGTCGGGCAAACTTCGCGGAATTAGCTAACGGCTTGTGGCAACCCAGTGTGCAGTTCTGGCAGGTGGCGTTGGAGCAGCCAAGTTTTTGCGTGGCCTAATTTTCATTCTGCCGCCATCTGATGTCACCGCAATTGTCAACGTTGGCGATGACACGGTGTTACATGGCCTGATGGTGAGCCCCGATATTGACACCATTACGTATACCTTGGCCGAGTCAGTCAACCCCACTACTGGTTGGGGCTTAGTAGGGGAAACCTGGCAGGCCATTGAGCAGGTACGCAGGTATGCCAAAAGCAACGGGATTTTTAAAACTGACGAGCTTGGCAACGACGCCGCTGGCTGGTTTGCCTTAGGTGACCGAGATCTTGGCACGCACCTTTACCGAACCTCACGTCGTCAAGCGGGTGCAAGTCTGACTCAGGTCACCGCTGAGATCTGCCGAACCTGGGGCCTAGGACTCAAGTTGCTTCCCGTTAGTGATGATGTGTTGCGAACACAGGTGCGCACTACAGACGGACGCGAACTGAGCTTTCAGGAATATTTTGTTCGTGAGCATCATGAGGTTGCCGTCAGTGAGATTCGCTTCTCTGGAACCGATACTGCTGTGGCTGGCCCCGAGGTGCTGTCCTCTATTGAACAAGCCGACCTTGTGGTGATTGCACCCTCAAACCCTGTTGTGTCTATTGACCCGGTCTTAGCTGTAGATGGGGTGCGTGCAGCAGTCATTGCTGCGCGTGAACGAACCATTGCCATTAGCCCGATTGTTGGCGGAGTGGCACTCAAAGGACCGGCTGATCGCCTACTGCGTGAGCTTGGTCACGAGGCCTCGGTAGTGGGGATTGCGCGTTACTACGCCGAGTTTGCATCAACTTTGGTGATCGATGCGGTAGATGCCCAACTAGCAGACCAAGTTGAGGCTGCAGGTATGCGTTGCTTAGTGGCACCTACTGTGATGACGGATCGAGACGCCGCAGCAGAGTTGGCCAGACGCTGCATCGCCGCAATCATTACAGAATGACGCGACACATAATTTGGGGCCACAAGATGGAGCATCACCTGCAATGAAACCAATTCAGTTGATTCCCCTAGAAGGGCTACCGGAGATTGTTCGGGCCAGCGACCTGGCTGCATTGATCTGCGAAGCGATGACCGCCGCAGGTGAACAGATTGCGCATCATGATGTGATTGTCGTGACTCAAAAGATTGTCTCAAAAGCGGAAGGGGCAATGGCACAGGTAGACCCCGATGACCCGCTGAGTCATAAGCCCCTCGTTGAGAGGGAATCGGTGCGCATCCTACGCCGACGAGGCGACTTGATAATTAGTGAAACTCGCCACGGTTTTGTCTGCGCAAATGCTGGAATCGATCTGTCGAATGTGGCCCGCGGCCAAGCCGCGCTGTTGCCAGTTGATCCGGACCGTTCAGCGCGTCGCATTCGCGATGGCATCAAAGGCCTAACTGGGACTGAGGTGGCAGTAATTATCTCGGATACCTTCGGTCGGCCTTGGCGACGCGGGGTAACCGACGTTGCGATAGGAGCGGCGGGGATTTTGCCTGTACTTGACCTACGTGGCACTCAAGACTCGTACGGCCGAGAGTTGCAAGTAACAGAGGTAGCCATTGTTGACGAGATTGCAGGAGCTGCCGAGCTAGTCATGGGTAAGGCCACCGGCATTCCAGTCGCCATAGTGCGCGGCGTAGATGAATCAGCTTTTCAGCTCGGTACTGCCCGTGTCGGCGTCAAGGAAAACCTGATTCGGTCCCCGAAAGAAGACTTGTTTCGCTAGGTCGACCTACGTCCTAGGGATTCGAGTTAGTCGCTGAGTTGACTCACGAAGTCTTCACCGAACCACGCAACAGAATCCAGTTGCTGCTCGAGTTCTTCGGAGTTTCCTGGACGGAAGTACCAAGGGCAAACCATTGCCTCGGTAACACCCATCTGCGCCATTTGTTCAAAACCTGCTTTGTCAAACACATCAGTGCACAGTGCCTTGATCTCAAATGGCAGGTCGGAACGACCGTACTCAGCCCGAAGCTCTGCAAGCTTTGGGAGTACCTCGGCTACTTCGGCTGACGTATTGGCAACTGAGATCCAACCATCGGCTAAGCGCGCTGCGCGCTTAAGTCCTGGTTCGGATAGCCCACCAACGAAGATCGGGATGGGCTGAGTAGGCACAGGGCGAACCATGAGTCGTCCGAACTCGTAATGCTTACCGTGAAACTCAACAAACTCACCGGAGCACACTAAGCGGATAATTTCAATTGCCTCATTAGTACGCGCCCCGCGGGTGCGCATGTTCTTTCCAAGCCATTCGAACTCCTCTGGGATCCAAGAGAGCCCTACGCCTAGACCAAGGCGCCCATCAGCTAGCGCCCCGATTGAAGAAACCGTTTTAGCGACTAAGAGCGGATCTCGGATTCCGAGTTTGAGCACATTAGTAAAGAACGAGATTCGCTCAGTGACTGCCGCCATTGCAGGGATTGCCACAAATGGGTCCAAGAACGGGGTTTCTGGTGCCCAGAACCTGCCGCCATCGCTGCTATAGGGGTATTCGGCCGAGACCACCTCTGGAAAAAACACTGACTCGGGCACGGCGATTGAGCTATACCCGGCCGCTTCGGCCGCCTGCGCAAGCGGAAGAAAATGATGGGCTGGTAGCATCGGTAAAGCCAAAGAAAATTTCATGCGAGTGTTCCTCCATCTACTTTAAGCACAGTGCCGTTGACATGTGCAGCGTCATCAGACCCAAGGTATGCAATTGCCGAAGCAATCTGCTCTGGGCCACGCATCCGATCTAGCGGCATGATGCGGTGCAAGAGCTTTGGATCAGCACCCTCTGGAAGCTGGAAGGCCTCTTGTATTGGCGTGATTATTGACCCAGGAGCAACGCAATTACATCGAACTCCCAACTTGCCAAACTCGACAGCAATCCCCAGTGACATCGCTTGAATCCCACCCTTTGAAGCCGAGTACGGGCCAGTCCAAGGGTGCCCACCGAGGGCTGCAGTTGATGACATGTTGACAATGTTTCCCTGCGACTCCAACAAGTGCGGCAGAGCATCCCTGCACATCAAGAAAGTCCCTGTCAGATTTACCCCGATGATTTTGTTGAAGTCATCCAAGGTTGTGAGACGGAAGTCTTTGAATTGTAAAATCCCAGCGATATTGCAAAGCACATCGATCCGACCAAACTCAGCAACGGTGGACTCAACAGTCTGCGCAACCGAAGCCTCGGAAGAGATGTCGGCATGCAGCGACAGCACCTGTGCACCCGCATCACGGCAGGTCTGAACGGTTTGATCGAGTCCTTCTTGGTTGAGATCGACTAGGGAGAGGCTTGCGCCTTCGATTGCTAGACGCTCAGAAGTTGCCCGGCCAATCCCAGATGCTGCGCCAGTGATAAGCACAACCTTGTTTGCAAAACGTTCCATCAGTACTCGCTCTCGAATCGGTGGGAGGGGTTATGCAGCTTCGTACCCAGCGCTAATTGCCGAAGTGAATTAAGACTGAAGTGGATCAAGGCTGCCGTCAATTAGGGCTGTCGTTAATTAGGGCTGTCGTTACTTAAGGCTGCGACCTAAAGAAGTCAAGCACCTCGGCCGTTCCCTTGGCTAAGTCGGTATACGGGTCCCAGCCAAGATGCATTTTGGCCCGAGTGGCATCAAGGCAGGAGCGTTGCAGTTCGCCACCCCTAGCGGGTGCTAGTTCGGCTGTGGCCGTTACTCCGGCATTCAGCGCCATGGCTTGATAAAGCGCAGTCACCGAGGTTTCAATTCCTGTCCCGATATTGCATAACAGGCCACTACCGCGCTCCGCAGCGCGAACAAATGCATCAACGACATCATCCACATAGACATAGTCGCGTGTCTGTGAGCCATCACCAAAAATGGTGCAGGGCTCACCCGATAGGAGGCGGCCTGCAAAGATAGCAACGACTCCAGCCTCACCATGGGGGTCCTGGCGAGGGCCGTACACGTTGGCTAAGGCCAAGGAGGTGTACTCCATCTGATGTAGCTCTCTGAAGGCATACAAGTAATCAGTGATGACCTTCTTTGATACCCCATACGGGGCAACGGGGTGCTGACTATGGGCCTCGGTAACGGGCAAGTCTTCGGGGTCAACCACCCCATAAATAGTTCCTCCAGAAGAAGCAAAGACCACCTTGCGTGCTGCAGCGCGCCGGGCGCCCTCAATCACGTTGAGCGAGCCCAACACATTGACCCGAGCATCAAGGCCCGGATCAAGGACAGAGACACGAACGTCTATTTGAGCCGCTAAATGAAATACCACATCGGGCTTTTTGCGCTCAATAAGGTCGGCCACTGATGGGTCACAAATATCGATCTGATGGAAAGAAAAATCATGTTCGCGGTTCGCACGAGCATCCGAGAGGTTAGCGAGTTTGCCAGTGGAGAGGTTATCGATGGCCTCGACGCTGTGACCCTCGGCCAAAAGTCGATCTACTAAGTTAGAGCCGATAAATCCAGCGCCACCCGTTACCAATGCCTTCATCTTGCACCCCATCTAGTAGCTCTACTCGTAGCCCAACTTGCAGCAAGACTTACCATCTTTTGAGTCACCAAGTCTCGGGTGAGGGGAATCGGTCGGTCACCGACACGGTTTGTGGAGCGACTACTTGATCAAAGCCAACAATGCTGAGTTGGCTCAGATGCGAGCCTTCTCCAACCGAGCAACCACCACCCAAAATTGACCTACTGATTTGTGCTCCAGAACCAACATGGCTGTTTGCCATGACTATTGAATCCACTACCTGAGCAGCAGCATCAATCTGAACACCCGGGCCAATCATGGATCGCTTTACTTGTGCATCTGCATGCACAGTCGCCGAGGGGTCAACACAAGCTTCTGGAAGGCTGCGGACACCGTCCATCAGGTCAAGGTGCGCCTGCAGGTATGCCTCTGGAGTTCCTGCGTCAATCCAATAAGAATTCGAATGCACTGCAAACAAAGACCGATCGGCAACGATGCTTGGGAAGGTCTCTCGCTCAACGGACACTCTGCATCCAGCCGGTATTCGGTCGAGAACTGATGGTTCAAGAACGTAGGTTCCAGCGTTGATCCAGTTGCTGGGAGCTGTTCCGGCGGGAGGCTTTTCGATAAAGGCCTCAACTCGGCCATTGGAATCTATTGGCACTACGCCGTACCGCGATGGGTCGTCAACTGGAGTCAAGGCCAAAGTTGCTTGTCCTCCGAAGGAGTCATGCGCTGCCCACAGGCCAGGTAGGTCTAGATCGGTCAGCACATCCCCATTGATGGCAAAGAATCGCTCCGTTATTCCAGCATCCTGGGCAGCAAACCGAATTGCCCCGGCCGTATCTAGCGGTTCGGGCTCCACCGCGTAATGCAGGTTGACCCCAGCGCAGATTCCGTTCGGGAACGCCTCAACAAACGCATCGGGCTGATAGCCGAGTGACAGAACAACTTGAGTTACTCCGGCTGCTGCGAGTTTGGCCACTACGCGCTCAAGCATGGTGACTTGGCCTACGGGCAGCATCTGCTTAGGTTTAGTCAAGGTGAGCGGCCGCAGGCGGGTTCCGAACCCTCCAACCAAAACAACTGCAATCATGTCTACCCTTAACCGCCAGCAACCGTGGTGGGAGTAACTGAAGCCGGAGTTGCTGGGGTGCTACTTGGGTTCTCAAGCGCCGCCAAGGAGGGTGGCAGTTTGGGTTCTGAACCTTTCGCCGCAAAGGCAACCACAAACGCTTGGCCGTCTTCAGAGAATCGCTCAGAATCAAAGTCTTTAGTGATCGTCACTGGCTTGGTCGCATCTGTTGCCTGAGGCGGCCATACATACATGACGACTTCACCCTTCGTCTCTTTTCCGTCTTCGCCGGTGCAGGAATCACCATTCTTTTTAGTAGTTCCATCGGCAAGAGTGAACTTTCCCTCACTCAGTGCGAGCCCAATCTGATCGGCATAAATTCCAAACTTGGCGTTCGCTCCGGCAGCTGAATCAACAAAGGGCGCTATCTGGATCAGGCCATCGCTATTTGCCGTGATGCCAGTGTTATCAGGACCAACGGGAACAGGGTTGGCCTGGAACACACCGCAAATATCAAGGCCATAGGCCGAGTACCACTTGTCTTGGTCAACAACTGGTACTTCACCTACTTTGACGACCTTTTCGCTGCGAGCGAAAAACACCATAACTAAACCGAGCACAATGATCCCGATGACTAGCGCCGGAAACCCAAGGTTTCGACGCTGTCCTGGGCTACGGCTTACACCGGCTTGTTGAACGCGCTTGATTTTCTTTGAAGAAGAGGCCTTACCCATACGGCTTTACAAGCTAGTCGCCGCAGCTCACTGCGCTGAACTCCAGGCAAAAGAACTCCTAGAAACCTAACCGCCGAGGGCTTCTGGTCAGGTCAGCCAGCTGTCACCGCAGCAGCACCGCACCGATAGCTAGGATCGCCGGAGCAGCTCAAAGAGGTTCTCATAGGCGACACCTACTGCTGCAGGTGACACCCAACCCTCTACAAAGGCGCGGCCGCAAGCGCCCATCTGAGCAAGGGCTTTGCGATCTGACAGCATCTCGTTGAGTGCCGAGCAAAAAGCATCGGGATCTTCGGGCGCTACTGCTAGCCCTGCCCCAGCCAGCTTGATTGTTTCTGCTACTTCAGTTCCTGCATCTACGCTCGCTAAAACAGGGCGCGCTGCAGCAAGAATCGAATACAGCTTCGAGGGCACACTTGAACGAGCAAGCCCACGTTTGAGCGGCACCACGTGGATGTCTCCGGCCGCAAGCAGTTCGGGCAGTCGCTCCCTTGGCTGCATTGGAATAAAGCGCAGGTTGTCTAAGCCTTTGGCAGATTCTTGAAGACGCTCTAGTGCCGAACCACCGCCGTTGACAACAAAGACCAGTTCATTGGAATCTTGATGGCGTCGAGCAGCTTCAACAAGGAGTTCGAGTGATTGCGACATGCCTACGTTGCCAGCGTAAAGAACTACCGTCTTTCCAGAGAGCCCGAACTCGGAGCGATACGAGTTTTCGCTTGGAGCAGGTTGGATCCGCTCAGTGTCAACAAAGTTTGGAATTACATGAACTCGCTCGGGGCGATCGCCATGCAATTTGTTGACCACGTTTAAGCGAAGGTCTTCGGATAGCACTGTGACCGCCTGTGATCTTTTGTAGAGAAACTTCTCGAGCCAAGAGGCCACAGCAATAACTCTTGGGTTAGTTATTGCGCCCAGCTCTACTGCCACATCGGGGAATACATCTTGAATGTTGAACACAAACGGCGTGCGACGAGTTGCTGCTGCAAGCCACCCAGATATGCCGAGTGGTAAAGGTGGCGACATCACCATGACTGCATCAGGACGCGTGCGATTGAGCAGAGCAGCAACAGTAGCTAGACCAGTAAAGCCACCAAAGGCAGCTGCGCGGGCGGGAATATTCGCCTTATCAGTAGGGAAGGGGTGCAGCCTGGTGATTTTGCCCCAAGAAGTTTGCTCAGTTCTCCATGGGCGACCACCCCAACCGGGCTCTACAGCATGACTGCGGTACCAGGGCAGGGCCGAAATGACATGCACGTGATGCCCACGCTCACCTAGCGCACCCACAATTGAGGTCATGACTTCACCCGTGGGTGCCAGGTCAGGTGCAAAGTGCGGGCACAGAATCAGCAGTTTCATTGGTTGTACGGTCACTAGCTGTTCGGTCACTGGCTCAACAGTCATAGTGGCTGGGCCGCCAGAGCTGCGCGGTAAGAATCACATAATGCGCTAGCAGTTCTGTGCGGGGTAAAGGTTGCTGCACGGCTTATGCCCGCCGCTATTCGCTCGGCCCGTTCTGAGTCAGTCAGCACAAGTACAGCCTGCATGGCTTCAGCCCATGTTGTCAGATCCTGAGGATCTACAAGATCTTCAGAGCGAAGTACTTCGGGTAGCGAACCTTGATTTGCTCCCAGAACCAAACACCCCCGAGACATGGCCTCAAGTGCGGGCAAACCAAAGCCTTCATACAAACTCGGTACAACCACAGCCACTGCATGAGCAAAGAGCGCCTCGAGTTCTGCTGCGGGGACTCGCGCTGTTCGCAGAATCGATTCCGATAGTCCAAGTTGCGCAATGCGCTGTTGAACTTGCGGCTCTAGCGGACCTGCCGCGCCAGTCAACACAAGACGCAACTTGGGGTTGTTAGGAAGAAGCCTCGCAAAAGCCTCGATCAACATCAGGTGATTTTTATGCGCGTAGGTTACGGCGGGATACAAAAAATACTGGCACTCATCGCCGAGATGGCTCAAGGTCGGACTAGTTGAGTTAGTTGCACCAGAGGTTGACCCAGAACCGACTCGGGCAGCGCTCGGAGACACGCACCAAGGCACAATCCGGACCCTGTCTTGCTCGACTCCTAACAGCTCTACAACGCGACCCGAAGTAAATTCACTTGGCACACAGATCACCTCTGCTGCAGCAGCCGACCGGCCGAGCATCGCCCGCAGGTAGAGGCGCTTAGTAGTAGAGAAGTTTTGAGCCAGATCTAGTGGCTGAAGGTCATGAATTGTCAGAACAACTCGGCCAGGGTGGCGAAGCGGCACAACTCCTCCGGCATGATGCACCAGTTGGGCATCAATCTTTTTGCAAACTCGAGCCAACCAACTCTGCTCTGCAATGACGCGACGGATTTTGTTTCGACCATCAACATCGAGCACATGGTGGGTAAAGGCCTGCACCAGGTCTGGGTGGGCATCGAGAAACGGTCTGAGCACTGCTAGGTGGATCTCGATATCCGCTGGAGAGTCTGCCGCAATCGCTCGCAGGGCAGCAGTTGTTGACTCCTCGCTACCACCCACAACCCCAGGTACTAGCCAAGTCAGGTTGACTAGCACTCGATAGCGCTGCTGCTCTGGGGGCAGTTCGGCCAGCGGAGTCATGAGAGCACCTCGCTGTATACCTGAAGGGTCAACTCTGCGGAGTTCTGCCACGTGAACTTCTGCGAGCGCAGCAGAGCGCGCTCTCTCAGTTCCGCTGTGCCCGCAGGGTCATCCAAAAGTCTGCGTAGCGCCGAAGCAAGGTCTTGCGGGCTGTGCGGGTTGATCAAGATTGCACCGTCGCCTGCGACTTCTGCTGTAGCTGTGCCTAATGAAGTAATTACTGCGGCGCCGGCTGCCATGGCTTCTAGTACTGGCAAACCAAATCCTTCGGCTAACGACGGAAAGCAAAAAGCCTGAGCGCCACGTTCTAGACCAGCAAGATCTTGCTCCGGCAAATATCCAAGCTGCCAAACCTTGAATGGCAGAGCATCAAGACTTGCTGTTGGTTCAGCACCAAACGCCTCTCCCCAACCACCTGGGCCAACCAAAACCAGACCTAGATCGGGCTCGGCCAACTGCCGCATGGCCTGAATTAACGTTGCCAAGTTTTTGCGCGGCTCGAGGGTTCCTACAAACAACACATACCGCTCAGGTAGGCCGTAGCGGGCCTGAACCTGTTCGACACTTGCAGCAGTTAGGTCTACTGCCCGAACCCCCCAAGGAACAATGCTCAGTCGCTCTGCAGGCAAACCTGCCGCGATGCAATCCTCGGCTACGCAGCGTGATGGCACCATGACACGCCGGGCGCGACTAAAGATTTCTTTAATGCCCGCCCGCATAAGTTTAGCCCCACGAGCAGTCATCAGTTCTGGGTGAGTGAGTGGAAACAAGTCGTGCACGGTGGCTACAAACGGGGTGGACTCAATGGGTGGCCGAATCGGGACAGTCAAGTGGATCAAGTCAGTTGCACGTATATGTAGAGCAGCTCGCTGGGCAATTTTGGGCCAGTTAGTTCGAGACCAAACGTCATACAAAATTGGTAGGGGCACTGGCAGCCGTGACATTGGTATCTCTGGCTCGCACGCAGTAAGAGGTGTTGACCTCAATAGAGATGCTGGCCGGCGCAAGTCTCCGAGGGGACCGACTCCAACTAGCTCGACACGCTGGGTCTGGCTCAAGGCAGTAACGAGTCGCTGAACCGAAGTTGCCGTGCCTCCCGGCACCTGATGCCAGCATTGCGTGAGCGTAACGGCCACACGTGGGGTCTCTGACATCTTATGAGTCTCGCGCGGCTAGCAGTAGCGCTTGGGCCCTTTGAGCGTGCGAACTGACAGTTCGGTTCTGCAGCAACTCAAATTCGGCCAATACCTCGATAGGTAAAGCCACGCCGCCGAAGGGCCACGCGGTCAAGCACATTTCGTGTGTCGACTACCCGAGGCGAGTTGAGTTCTTCAACCACGCGGTCTAGATCCAAGCTTGCAAACTCTGGCCATTCGGTGAGCACTACGAGTGCATCCGCATCGGTGCAGCACTTATATGGATCGAGTGCAATCTCGATGCCATCAAGAATTGCCGAGGGCCCATTTACCTCTGGGTCGTATCCGCGGATTTTGGCGCCCTTTGCTCGCAACCGACTGATTACCTCTAGCGAGGGTGACTCACGCAGGTCGTCGGTACCGGCTTTAAAGGTAAGTCCCCATACTGCAATGGTGGTGCCCTCTAGCGAACCGCCAATGACCTGCTCCGTTTTTTCGACCACGCGATCAAACTGCGCATTATTTACGCGAACGACTTCATCAAGCATGGTGAAGGAATAACCCACAGATTCAGCTGTGTAGATAAGTGCGCTGGTGTCTTTGGGCAAGCAACTTCCGCCCCAGCCCGGACCGGGCTGTAAAAAGCTTGAACCTATGCGGCTATCAAGTCCCATGCCGATAACCACATCATCCATGTCGGCACCTACCGCCTCGGCCAAAGCTGCAATTGAGTTTGCGTAGCTGATCTTTGTGGCCAAGAAAGCGTTCGACGCATACTTGATGAGTTCTGCTGACTCTGGGTCGGTCACGAGTAGCGGAGCTGAACGCCGCAGTTGCAATCCTGCAACTCTGGCAGCGACATCTGAATCGGCGGCACCGATCACCACTCGCTCAGGCTTCAAGAAGTCAGCAACTGCTGACCCCTCACGCAGAAACTCCGGGTTAGACACCACATGCACATCGGACCGGCCAAGAGCATCGGCCACAACATGAGTTGACCCAACGGGAACCGTGGACTTATTGATCACAATCGAGCCGGGCTCTAGATAGGGTCGTAGTTCGGTTGCCGCCTGCACCAAGTAGGACAAATCAGCAGAGCCATCTTTATCTTGAGGGGTGGGGACACAGAGAAAAATAAACTCCCGGTCCTTGACGCCCGCTTCACGGTCCATAGTGAAGCGAAGCCGGTGAGAGCTCAAACCCTCTTCGACTATCTCGGCCAGCCCAGGCTCACTGATAGGAATCCGTCCCGCTGACAGCATTTTTAGCTTTTCGGGATTTGATTCAATACATGTGACGTCATGGCCAAGGTGAGACAGGCACGCCCCCGTCGTAAGCCCCACGTACCCAGCACCGACAACTGCAATCTTACGCCCCATGAACTAAACCCCTCGAGTGAAGTGAACCTGCCCTTTAGGTTAGGACCTCAATTCGGATTTATGGTCACTTTGCGGTGCGGAATCTGGGATTTAACGACACAAAGCTGCGGCCGCAGGGTCAGTTGGCACAACCCCTGGCACGTTGGCCTCATCTGGAGCGATTTCGCCAGCGGTTGGGCCGTCAACAGCCGGAAGAGTTGAGTCAGTGCCAGCGGTTACAGTTGGCTGGGGAGTCGCTGCTGCCGGCAACTGATCTGCTGGAAGGGAGTCAACTGCAACTCCCGTAGGTGACACTCCAGAGAAATCTGCCCCAACAGTGAGAATTACTCGGTAGCCACGAATCTGATCGTTGAATTCAAATTGCGGGATGGTGTTGAGTTGAGCGGCCAGCAGCACTGCTGCGTTGCGGCCAAGCGGCCCATACTCAATTTTAGTCACCGACCCGGCAGTGCGGCCCTCTACCGCCTCTGCATCGAAGCCGGCGGCACTAAGATCTGTAGAGGCTGTAGTTGCAGCTTCGATCTGTGTGGCGCGGGCTAAAATATCGACTATGACTTGTTGTTTTGTTGGTGAGGTCCCTGCTGCAACTCCCCTAAACGGCTGAAGCAACGGCTCCGAGGCCGGCCAGTCAATATCTTGATAAGCAATACCGCCGCGGGGTGCGGCAAAGGTTGGAATCTGGACTGACTTCAAAGCATCAGGGTTGAAGCTCTGAAACTGCGTAGCTAATGACAGCAGCGTTCCAATATCTAAAGTTGAGTCCATCTTGACTGAACTTGCTGCAGCGTTGATCACTCCGAGCGCAGTACTTGGGTTACGCATGCCTTTATCTGCCGCCCGCCGAAGTGCCCGTTTAATAAAGTCTTGCTGCCTACTAATGCGACCAAGATCGCCAGTCCCATCGGGCCGCCACTTGCCGTCTTTGTAAAAGTAAAAGTGCCGGGCTCTGGCATAGGCAAGGGCCTGCACAGGGTCAAGCAGCTTGCAGCCTGGCTCGTCGACTGCAAGACCAGAATTCTCATCTCGAACCGGGGTTGTGAAATAGACCGGCACACCACCGAGTACCTCAACCAGATCCCTGAAGGCTAAGAAGTCAACCTGAACATAATTATCGATCTGAATACCAAAATTGCGCTTGATGGTTTGCACCAGTTTGGCCTCTCCGTCAACACCACCCATTGCGGCATTGATGCGCTCCATCTTTCCGCTCGGCCACAGCTCAACTCGGCTATCTCTAGGTATAGACAACAAGCGAACAGAATTATTTTGTGGGTCCACTCGAAGAATCATGATGACGTCGGCCAACTGGCCGCCAGTGGAGCGTTTGTTCAGCACTGGGTCACCCGCGGCTAAACCGGCAGCAGAATCAGTTCCAATAATCAGAAAGTTTCTTGGCTCAGTGACTTCCGCCAAGGGCGCTAACGCAGAGCCGATATCTACCACCGGCACGTTTTCGATTGTTGATCGAAGCCGGGTTAAGACAAGAGCGCTACCAAGGCATGCAAAAACTACAATGATGTTCAATGCAAGCAAGATCCGCTGGGTCCAACTCCGATGTGGGTGTGAAGATCGCACGCTAGGCACCGAAGGAAGGTATCAGCCCGCAAGGATCTATCTCAGCCACAATCCTGCGCAATTCTTCAGCTCGGTGCAGTTCGCCCCGCAAATTACAAGCCGTAGAATGAGTAAATCGTGACTTTTGCACCCCACATTCGCCAGCAGGGCCAAAGCGAATCCTTGGCCGTACTCGGCGGTCGGTTGTGCACAGAGCTTGTAGATGTAACCACCGACCTTGCAGCACTTGACTCAGACGGATTTTGGGCCGTTGTGTTGCCGTTTGAAGGTATACCCACTTGCGCCAGATTTGCCTCGATTCGCGCAGCAAGACCTTGGCCGGGATTACCTTGGAGCGGGCCCTCTTCTGCTGCCTGGTCAAGCAGCCTTGATCAGGCAAGCTTTGTAAGCGGCGTAGAGACAATCCGAAACGAGATCGCGAACGGCGACGTGTATCAGGTCAATCTGACTCGCCGCCTGCGAGCGAGGATGCCAGATCAAGGCGGCAGAGCTGGGTCATCCAATAAAATTTCGTCTAAAAATGCTGCCTCTCAAGATGTTGCAGCGCTTGGTGCGGCATTAGCGCTTGGCAATCCGGCACCTTTTTCGGCAGTGGTCCGCTTGCCTGCTCACGGCGTGCAAGTTGCGAGTGCTTCTCCAGAGCGCTTTTTATCTCGTAGTGGTAGTCGAATTTGTTCCTCTCCAATCAAAGGCACAGCCGCAACGGCCAACGGATTTCTTGCCAAGGACCGCGCCGAGAACATCATGATTGTGGACCTTGTTCGCAATGACCTAGGCCGAGTCTGCGAGTGGGGATCAGTCACAGTCCCAAGTCTGCTCAACGTAGAACAACACCCCGGGTTGTTCCATCTTGTGAGCACCGTTGAAGGCACACTGCGCTCGGGGCTTGGATGGTCTGAAGCCATTGAGGCAACCTTTCCGCCAGGTTCTGTTACTGGCGCTCCCAAGCAGGCTGCATTGGAATCAATTGCCCGTCTTGAACCCGGTAGCAGAGGCATTTATTGCGGAGCGGTGGGCTGGGTTGATGCCGATCGAGTACTCGGAGACCTAAACGTGGCCATCCGCACCTTCTGGGTTGAGCAGGGTTTCTTGCACTTTGGAACGGGTGGTGCAATTACATATGACTCGGACCCCATTGGCGAGTGGCAAGAAACAGAACTCAAAGCTAGGCATCTGCTTCAGGTGGCTGTCGGTACAGCACAGCTATGAGTCCGCAGTTATGTGTCTTTGAAACCCTTGAGCTTCGTGAGGGTCTCCCATTTGCCCTGAGTCGCCACCTTGAGCGCCTCCGAACCGCGGCAGCAGAACTGCAGATCGAGCCGTTTAGGGAGCAGGAATTGCTAGCAGCCGTCGAGCAGACCTGCCGAGCCTGGGGCAAATCACCGGGCCGCTTGCGAATCAGCTGGTCGGGCAGGCTGACCGTTACTAGTTCGCCAATGACAGTTCAACGCTCACCGATTGCACTCAGCAGTAGTTCATACCGACTCGACCCAAACTCGGCAACAGCAGGATTAAAGAGCTCTTCTTATGCAACACATGCAGCCCTACTCGCCGATCATCCCAAGAGCCAAGAAGTGGTGTTTGGAAACCTTCGCGACGAACTCTGCAGCGGCGCAATGAGCAATCTATTTGTGGCCCTCGACGGACAACTACAGACCCCATTGCTCAACTCGGGTTGCCGAGCGGGAGTCACTCGGGAACTACTACTTGAGGCACTTTTAGATGCGGGCCAGCCCGCGCTTGAGTGTCGCATACCCTTTGGTGAACTTCATCGCGCAGAGGAAGTCTTTGTGGTCTCTACCGCTCGGCAGATTCAGCCGGCTTCTCAGTTGAACCAACAGGACCTACCGGATAACCGGCCACTCACCGAGTTTGCACAAAATTGCTACGACCGCCAGTACTCCTCGCTAATTGACCCCTGAGCTTGGGAGTCAAATAGTCGGCCGAAGATGCACCACATCGCCCACTGTCACCACATGCTCACGGCCAGCATCATCGAGCAGGAGCAGTGCGCCGTCGATGGTCACGTTGGTAGCGAGACCAACAAGTTCACCTTGGGGAAGCGTGACGCGGACTCGCCGCCCAAGGCTGCCCGACCGTGATCGGTAGGTATCAAAAAGCACCGTAAGGTCTGAATCTGATTCTTCAAGAATTGGTAACCACTGTGCGTCGAGTGACTGTAAAAGATTGATAACAAGATCCTCACAGCTGACCTGATGACCTGAAATTTTGTTGAGCGAAGTGGCAATGCCAAGTAGCTCGGTGGGTACCTCTGGCCAGTTCACATTCAGGCCAAGACCCAGTAACGCACAATCTCCGACTCCTGGAATCTGATGTAGTTCGGCCAAGATTCCACCGAGCTTGAAATACCCCGGTCCAATTCCATCGACTCCAGCCGCAGTCCCATCTGCGTCAACGGCAGCCCCGGCAACTGCTGTTGCATCGCAGACCAAATCATTGGGCCATTTGATTCGCACCTGCTCAATACCGAGTTCTTGCGTCGCGTCTGTCACGGCCAAGGCCAAGCAAGTAGTGAGCAAACTGCGGCGCTCTGCAGACAGCCCAGCTAGCGGCAAACCTATGGTCATGAGAATTGAAGACCCCGGTGGTGCCTGCCATGTTCGGTTGAGACGACCTCGGCCTGCGGTCTGATGATCCGCCAGCAAGACAATCGGGCTAACTTGACGTGGTTCCTGAAGCGTCTCAACTGAACCCGCCGAACTGAGCAACATTTTCATGTCGGCATTAGTTGAGCCTGTTTGGGGAACAGTACGAAGGTCTGCAAACCTAGTTCTGTCGAGCGTTGTTTTAGCGCGAAGGAAACTCATGAAGGAAAGGCTAGAGCGTGTTTTCAAAAGTACTCATAGCAAATCGTGGAGAAATTGCAGTTCGAGTCATCAGGGCTTGCCGTGAACTCGGGATAACGACCGTGGCTGTCTACTCCGACCTTGACCGTGACGCGCTTCATGTGCGACTTGCAGACGAGGCCTACGCTCTTGGAGGCCAAACCGCAGCCGAGAGCTATATCGACGCAGACAAGATTCTTGATGTGATTGCCCGATCAGGTGCCGAGGCAGTTCACCCAGGGTATGGGTTCTTCTCCGAGAACAGCGAGTTTGCCCAGCGCATCACCGATCTTGGAGTGGCCTTTATCGGCCCGCCACCCGCCGCAATCGACGTGATGGGCGACAAAATATCGGCACGACTCGCTGCCGAAAAGGTTGGAGTGCACGGAGTTCCAGGCACTACCGACATCATCACTGACCCATCGCAAGTTGCCGCATTCGGAACAGAGTTCGGCTATCCAATAGCCATCAAGGCAGCATATGGCGGCGGCGGTCGCGGCATGAAGGTAGTGAACAATGCAGAGGAAGTGGTCTCTGCACTTGAGTCCGCTCAGCGCGAATCGCTGGCCTACTTCGGTCGCGACGAGTGCTACATGGAGCGTTACCTAACCGGGCCACGACACATCGAAGTGCAGATCATGGCTGATACGCACGGCAACGTGGTCTACCTAGGCACCCGCGACTGTTCGGCACAGCGTCGTCACCAAAAGCTGATTGAAGAAGCCCCAGCTCCAGGGATTCCCGAGGCAATAATCGCCCAGATGGGCGAGGCTGCCTGTGATGTTGCCCGCGGGTGCGATTATGTCAACGCTGGAACCATTGAGTTTCTCTACGAGAACGGATCCTTCTACTACCTCGAGATGAACACGCGCCTGCAGGTTGAACATCCGGTCACCGAACTTGTTACCGATGTCGACTTAGTCGAACTACAGCTTCGAGTTGCGGCCGGCGAACCACTCCCCTTCACCCAAGACGAGGTACGAATTCACGGCCACGCTATTGAGTGCCGAATCAATGCCGAGGATGTGGCCGAGGGCAAGTTCTTGCCTTCACCCGGGACGCTCACCAAGCTGCGCGTTGCCTCTGGCTACGGGGTGCGCTGGGATGGCGGCTATGAAGAAGGCGATGAGATTAGTCAGTATTACGACAACCTAACCGGCAAGCTCTGCGTGTGGGGCCGTACCCGCGACGTTGCAATTGCGCGCATGATTCGCTCGTTAGAAGAGATGGTGGTTGAGGGTGTCGCAACGACTATTCCTGCCGACCTTGCCATCCTTCGGCACCCTGACTTTGCTGCGATTACCCACTCAACAAAATGGGTCGAAGACACACTCGACCTAACTGGCCTTGGCGGCAAAGCCGGAGAATCTTCGGTACAGGCCGAGGGCGCCGAGCCCAAAGTCAAGAGAGAGGTGGATGTAGAGGTCAACGGCAAACGTTTTGCGGTATCTCTCTTTGTGCCCGAATCTCAACTTGTGACTGTTGCCTCCTCTGGCAGTGCAGGATCGGCTGGGTCTGTAAAGGCACGGCCCAAGCGTGGGGGTGCAGGTGGCAGTTCAGGTGGCGCAGCCGGTAGCGGCAAGATTGCAGTGCCAATGCAGGGAACCATCGTCAAGATCGAAGTCGAAATTGGCCAGTCTGTGGCCAAGGGAGACACTGTTGTGGTGCTCGAGGCCATGAAGATGGAGAACAACGTGGCCTCAGATGTGGACGGCACCGTCACCGCGGTCTCTGTCGAGACCGGTGCGTCGGTCACTGCAGGCCAAGTGGTAGTGGTGATTGAGCCTGTAGCCGCCGAGGGCTAAAGCAGTAGACCCCTTCTGTCAAAGGTCACCTAACCCCTGCGGGAATAGTTACTGACCAACCCTCCGGGTTGAGTTGCACCACACACTGATTCCGTTCTTGCTTCATACACTTCATTGATTCAATCCAATGCGTAGAAGGACGCGATGGCACTGCAAAATCGGTTACTCGAACGGTAACCACTAGCACTAGCGCTGCAACCCGGAGGTACTTCAACACCACAGGGTTGGGCACTGCGCAAACTAAGCCGATAATCACTGCGGTAATAGGAAGAACCGTGTATCGATCAGGAAGCGCCGCGGCTTGCGGACCGAGGGCTAAGAAACCTGCAAAGAGCGGAACCGTAGCTGCCCATATGATTGGCACCGAATAGGTCCATCTGGTTCCCAGGATCACGATGATCACTCAAGCTGCAACGAAGACAGCCAACACAGCCAAGATCGCTAGCGGTACTCCTGTAGCCCAACGGCCATCTACAGCGTTGCGGCCTAGCGCTAACGAGCCGAACACCTTCTCGACTCCTGAGCGAGCCAACGGTGTTCCTAGAGGAACCTGCCCATTCTGGCGGTTCTGGGTGAGATACACGCCAAGCTGTACAACTGACAAAGTCCACCAGATAATCAGCAGTCGCAATGAGTGCCTAGTCCTGAGCCGCCACCACCGCAGTAGTGCCAGTGGGGCCAACACCACCCCGGCAAGACCACTCAGCACCAAAAGTGCAGTAGCAGTTAGCTCAACGCCGCGCCCGCTATTTGTTGAGGGGTCATCCGCTAAGCAGCTCAGAAACAGTGCGACCCCACACCACCACAACACACTATTTAAAGATAAGTGCACCTCGGTTAATCGAGGCATAAGTAACAACAAACCAAAAACTAGAATTCGGGCAAAGTATGAGGGGATCAACGGTGAGAACCGTTTAGACAGGATCAGTCCGCAGGCGCTTACCGCCACGATCGCCGATGCACAGGCAAAGAACAATGGTGTCGCTGTAAGCGGCAACCAACTTGCTACTGCGGCTATCAGTCGGGGCAGCAGATGTAAGTAGCCATTGTATGGTTGCAGAACCGAGCCAAGGCCAGCACTTAGACTTTGAAGCCAGAAGATCACTCCATCTTCTGCGTACAGACCAGGGTCGGTTAGAGCACTAGGACGCCTCAGGCATTCAACTACAAACCCGGCAGCAACGATTACACATGTAGTCAGAATCGGGTGTGAAGGTTGGAACCGCACGATCTGCTGAATTCTGCCAGGGTTAGCCTCAGCACCTTCACGCACAAAAATCTGCCACTGCTCGATATCGAAGGGGCAGGTGAGGCTCATGAAGAACCTCAAGATTCCAGCCAATACATTCCATCTCGACAGGCTAGAGGACGGGCTACGTAGGAAGGTTCTCTGAGCACTGTTAGCACCTGACAGACACCAGCACTTATCGAAAGAACCGTCGCAGAGTCAAGGTTGAGCTGCGTGGGCCAGTCACTGCAGGCCAAGTGGTAGTGATGATTAAGCCTGAAGTAGCCGAGGGCTAAGTAGTAGACCGTTACTGTCGGAGAAGGTGACTCAGTCGGGAGGCTCGTTGCTTTTTTGACTAGGAGAAGTTTCCTCAGATTCCAGGTCAGCTGCGCTGTCGAATGAATCCTCTACACCTTGCTCTCGTCTAGCCCTGACTCTGACCACACCGAACATCAGGATCTCGGTAGCAATAGCCACGGCTCGAAATAGAACAGCTGCAACTAGCGTCGCTCCGGGGTCGCCGCCCACGAGTAGCCCGAGGGCCGCCTCGCGCACCCCTAGTCCAGCAGGAATTGGAATCACTAAGAATCCAACTAGCCAAGCTATTGCAAATCCGGCGGTGGCCTCGAGGTAGCCGACGCCGAGTCCTGCCGGCACTGCGAGCAGAGCGAACGACAAGCCGGCAAAGCCCAGCGCAGGTACGGCCCACGCGACTGACTGCCAAACCTGCGACTGGCTGGGTAGAACAGTCTGCTCGGGCGTGCCCGGCAGAACCTTTCGTAGCTGGTCCAGCACCCAACGCAAGAGTTCGCGGCGGCCGAACACAACCACTACCGGGCCCATAAGCAGAACAAGGCGAACCCAACTGGGAAGATCGGAGTTTGTGATCGCTAGGACGGGGCCGAATATTCCACCGGCCAAAACCATTGTGAGCTTTGAGACCAGCATTGCCGTTGCGGCTCGCGCCGTTCCAACCTCATCGGTGCGAGCCAAAGCGGCTTGGCCAACTGCCTGAGTTAAGCCACCGAGAGGGGTGTACTTCATTAGCTGAGAAGTGAAGAACGCATCGTTCAATACCCGTCTCGGCACAGTACCGCCGAACAACACGTCCCAGCTACGAGCGCCACACCACAGCGCAGTGATGTTTGCTATCGCAGCTGTGACCGCAGCGGCCTGGAGCGCTGCCAGTACCCAGAGCGATACCTCAATCCTCCGCAATCTGGTGCACATCCGATTTTACTCGGCGTTCGTTATGGAGTGTTTCGGACAGCTCTGGTACATCACAGTGTCAACTGCGGGTCTGGCGCCTGTTGGCATCTATGTGCTCATCCACGTAGCTAGGCGTGCGGAGTCGGGATCAGCTGCGCGTCGGGTCGCAGCATTTACGCTTGCAGGTCTCGGCTCGGTACTCGCAATTAGCGTGGCCTTCATCTGTGATGCTTGGTTCGACCTGCCTCTGCGCCGGGGCGACTACATCGTCTACGGAAGATACTCCGAGCCGGTCACCGTCCTGCTCGCCGCTGTGGGCATCGCCTGGCTCGCAAAGGCAAATGGCAAGGAATCGTTGCGTCTGTTCCTTGGCACAGCCTTGGTCATGGCAGCTTCCACAGTTGCCGCCTTGGTTATCCGCTGGAGGTACTGGCGCCCGTCGATCGAGGTTTTGGACGGGGTTATATCTGGAGTGGCCGCTTGGCCATTCGATCGCCCCGGACTTGATCTGACTCGCTGGACGCTGACCGGCTTGATGGCCATGTGCGCCCTGTTCGCCGCGCGACAGTTTGGAAGAACGCCTTTTGCCTTCGTAGCGGTGATCCTGTTGGCTGCGGGCACGATCAGCGGCTCTGTGTTCGCCGTATCGGAACACCGCGCATGGGACAACTCGGTGCTATACGTGAACTACCCAAGGCCGACCACTGGCGCTACTCGGGCAGTCATCGCAGCGGATGCACTACTACCGACTTCATTTAAGTACGGCTCCCCCACACAGCAGTATGCGCTCGCGCCGCTCGGCTGGTCCTTTGACTCGGTGCCCAAGAGTTCAGCCGAACTCGCCCGCTCTGTCGATCAAGACGTCGGCATGGTCGTCCTACTCGCGGCGGCAGGCGCTCCCTCGACGCAGTGGTGCCATCAGGCACCATTCTTTGATGTGCTCATCTGGACTCGAACAATGGATACTCAAGATGTTGGCGGTGGCGCCTGCGGCGCTGCCCCCTAAGTGCTGGCGACTTACTTGGGCTCTGATGACAAGTCAGCAAGCTCAGTCCTTAGACCCCGACTTGGCACCCCAGGTAGCGGTTTTTGGCATTTCGACAACCCTTGTGCCAGGAGACCGTTGCTGGCTCACCGGGTCAACAATCTGTTGCACCGATAAGCCGATGGGGGGATCGGGGCGAGCAAAGCCAGGGATGCGGCGCAGTGCTAGGGCTACGGCGAGCAGTGCGCACAGCGCTGTAAACCACGAGTAGCGAAATGTAGGGCTAATGCCAGCTAGAGCGATGCCAGCGAGGGACATCGGGCCAGCCACTAACAGCACTCGAGCTTCGGTAACGCGTCGCAGTCCGGCAGCTAACGACGCCAAGACTAAGGCTGCTAGGAACATCCAGGACCGAAAAATATTGTGTTTCTCAAGGCCCAGTAAGAAATTAAACACCCGCTTGTGCAATGAGAGGAAGGTCCGGTCAGGCACCCTGCACGGCGAGTTCAAGCTAGACGGCAGCGACCCCGCGTCGTTCATACTCCACAAAGGGTGAGGGGCTGAGATGCCAAGCAGCGCCCAAGAATATGACAGACGTATCCGTAGGTAGTCACCGGGGTGAGCTCGCACAACTTCTAGCCACTTCTGTTTAAGCGCGCTGACCTGCGGTGCGGGCATAAATGGGTTGACAGGAGTATCAGGAGCAAAGAAGTAGGGGTCGCCCGTCTTAACATCGTAAAAACGGTCGAGTTCACTCAGAGTTGTGCCGCTCGGGAAGGTACCCGAGGGGAACATCATCTGGCCCTGCATCAGAGAGATTCCTGTCAAGTCAAACATGTAGGTCGTCTGCTCGGGGTGAGCGGGCGTAGGACGCACGACGACCGAAGTGAATACTGAAACTGAACCCAAGAGCAGTACAAAAACCGCAGACGAGGCGAGTACCCGACGCAGCAGCGGAAGCTTATCAAGGCGACCAAGAATTGTTATAGGTACCGGCCAGGCCACGAGCAGTGCTGCGCCAACTGGCAACATCGCGTTCTTGCGCGCAGCGATTGCTAACCAAAAGCAGATGATGACACCCACCAACAGTGCTCTTCGCAGACGAACGCGGGTCTCTGTACCGGCTCTGGCAACTAGGGCAGTACCGAGTAAAAAAACTGCTGCGAACCACTGATCCTTGCCAACATGGCCGAGCCACCCGACCGTAGCGGGAAAAAGTACGACAATTGCCGTTCCTGTTAGGGCAATCCATGGGCGAAGCCAGCGCGAAAGAATCAGGTGTACCGAAATGATCGTCACAGCCAGCGTCAACAAAAAGATGGCCTCTATCGGAGGGTCAAAGAACCCCCACAAGCCTGCAATCACGGGCGAGTGCCAAGTTGTATACGCTCCAGTTAGTGCTTGGCCACACATGTCAAGTGTGTCGGGAACCACAGATCCTGGAAGGTAAGCCGCCGCAAGGAATGCTCCTAGGAGTACTAGAAGCGCTGCTCTGCAGAGCCGACCGGGCGCACAACCAACTAGGCGGAGCCAGACAAATGACTTGGATAAAGCAACAGCAGTCACTTCTGTGTGACTTCTGCTGTTCCTTCTCGCAGCCGTCTCAAAGCGTACTCAATTGCCCGAGACCCATGCTTCAGTGGCGAACCGGCCGCTTTGCGGACCCGCAGATCAACTTCCTTCATCAAGGTCCTTGTTGGAAAGATTTCGAGTGGATCTCCGCTAGCGGCAGCGATCTCGGCTACAGAAGGCTGGTAATGGCCAGGACGCGCCCTAGCCCAGACAGATCCAGCAATCGGACGAAGTTCCTCGGCCGTAGTCTTGGCATCAATCTCTGCCAGAATCTCTAGCGCCTGCCCCAGACGCTCTGGGCCAATCTTCTGCTCAGCGCTCACACAGCGACCTAGCCACTCAAAGGTGTCGTGAAGGCCTGTGAACGTTCCCGATTCCTCCAGATTCCAATCACGCAACAGATACTCAAGGCCATAGATGGTGACATTGAAATAGTGCGAGGGCACTGCGTGTAGTGGCTGCATGAAAGCAACCTCGATGTAGAGCACCCCGTCGGGTTTAAGTACGCGGCGAATCTCGTCGATAGCCTGCTGTGGGTCAGGTACGTGCTCAAGCACTGCCTGGCTCAGAACCACATCCAGCGAGCTTGTTCGAAATGGAAGGCGCAAGCCGTCTGCGTAAATATCGGGCAACTCGAAGTGCAAGTACTCCAAGTTGTAAACACGAGGGTCACCGAACCGCCTGTCACCACCACCACAGTCGACTGCAACCGCATCTGGCCCGAGGCCCGCCATCAGTTCAGCAAAGGGTGGCGGGAACCCGTTGCCACGGTTCACCGGCTCAACTGACGGCAGCGGCGCATTTGAGGGAACTCGAAGTTCATCGAATCGACTCACCACAACTTGGTCGCCAGGGTTGTGGTCATTGGAGTCACCCGTGGCACGCACACGCAAGTGGTGCGCTCCATCTTTAAGGCCCACAAGGTCTACGAGTACAAGCTCAGTCTCGACTCGAAAGAGTTGCTCGGTACACAACAGTTGGTCATCAACGTAGATCTCGGCGACACCGCACCAGTCATGGGCATAGAACGAAATCGATACGCCTACACCCTCAAACTCAACGCTAAGTTCATGTGGTCCCTCATCTTGGGTGCTGACACCCTCCCAACCGTGGCGCCATGAACCAACCTCAGTAACCCGCTTGTCGTCTACTGCTATCGGACACCGCACGTGGCCCCCGGGTGTCTTGGTGTTACGCGCCCGCTCAAGATCTACTGGGCGAAAGCTGATGTCATAGCTTTCGACAATCCCGACCACACCATGGGTAGTGCATCGCAGATCTGCGTCTACGACCATACCTGCATGCCTAGTTGCATTCTGAAGGCCCAAAGGGCCCCCGCAGGATGGGCATGCTAGAGCTCTAATCAGACGGTCCTGCCGAGCCACTGGAGCTACTTCGGTGGTCATGTTTTATCTCCAGAATCTTTAGTCGAGGCTGACTTGCTTGCAGACTTAGATGTGGCCTGACTCACCGGCCACGCAAGGAGTTCCATCTCATAGGTACCTCCATTGCGGCGGCCAGAGGCCACTACCTTGACCTCTGCAAACCCAACACCGAGCAACATTTCGGTGAGCGACTCGGGCGTGTACATCGCTAAGTGGTCATCACCCGAGTAGTCCTGTAAGCCAAATACCGCTACTGCTAATTGCTCCATCGTCATTTCCTGCTTTGATGCGGAAGCAACCAAGGCAGATAGGTCTGGGCAGACCACACGCAGTTGACCACTAGGCGCAAGAAGTTGATGCCAGTAAGGCAGGATCACCGTGCGGAGCTCATGGAAACGGAAATGTTCGACGAGGTGCTGCGAGCAGAGTTCTTCAACAGAGCCATCCTCGAAGGGCAGCCTTCGAACATCGGCTAGCACATCGATGCCGCGCAGAGCCCTGACATCAGTGTTGACGTAGCCCTCGAGTGGCTTCTCACCTGCTCCGAGATTAACGCGGAGGACACCCCCCAATTTTTCTAAGAGTTCTTCAATGCCGCCCTCAGCCAAGATCTCTGGCTCGACAAGGCTCAGCTGCGCCGGCCCGGCTGGAAGTCGCTCACGAAGCTCTAATGCCATGGCCTCTTGCTTGCGAGACAGAACGTCAATCCAGTTGGTGAACATGGCGAAACCAGAGTGCTGTTGCTTCGTCAACTCATCGATTCGTGCTTCCGCCAAGTCAAAGCCAGATTGCTGCCCCTGCACTAACTCATCGATTCGAGCGGCAACAAGGCGTTGCACACTCACCATATTGGGGTCTGAAGCACCAATCTCAGGCTGAGTTGAATCCTCTGAGTCGATGACGGGCTCGGCCTGAGCAATCGCATGAAGTTGCGCTTCGATCCGATCTAGCCGCTGAGCCAGTTGGTCATCGCGTGATGCTTGGTTCGACACATCTGAAGCGACTCGCCGAATTGAGCCTGCTGCACGTCGAGCACGTCGGGCCGGGTGGGACAACCCTGAACGCTCACCTTCGGTTGAAGCCGTTGGCGGTGCCAACTCATCTAGCCAATCAGTGGGCGCCTCTTTGCCAACGGCCTCGGGGCTAAGCGCTAGCTGGCGAAGAAAGTCTGAGCGGCTGCTGCTAGCGGTGAGTTGGTTGAGCAAGTCTTCTAGGTCAGGGCCCACGCCGCGCCTCAGGATCGCTGAATAGGATCGCTCAAGAAACGCTCGGTCCTCGGGTTCTGACAGGGCACCGACCACCAGCTGGCGAACTGCTTCACTCCACAGCGGTACTAATTCGGCCTCCCAGCCGGCACCAATCAAGTAGCCACCAACGCCCGGCTGGCCCAAGCCGCGAAGAATTGCAAGCGGGGACCCGCCCCGGGCAAGGTGGCTGACTTGAGCTTCGAGTTCCCAGTCAAATGGGTCACGGCCGTAGCTCAGCAGATACAGCTGAGTTATAAAGTGCGCGTCGTCGCAGAGCAGCAGCCTGACCACAACACCAATCGCGTCTGAAGGTGAACGGTCAGGTGCCAGCAACGTCGTTGCTGCGGCGGTTGCCTCTGACTCTGCGAGAACTCCAGCGGCCACTAAGACAAGTGCTAGGTCGCTCACCTCAATGCCAACGCCCGACGGGGTCCACGAGTCAGCAATCATTCCGTACAGCTCGTGGGTGCGAGAGACTGCGTGCTTTAGCTGCCAGGTCTGCTCAAACAGCTCACGACCACGACGACCCATTTGGTCTCGCAGTTCTTCGTCCCCGATCAGTTCAGACAGTGCCGCCGACAGTGCTCCTGGGTCCTCAATCGGGACAAGAATCCCGTTGTCTTCTACTAGGTCAGACATGCCGCCCTCGTCACAAGCAACAACCGGCTTCGCAAAGCTCATGGCTTCGAGCAGCACTAGACCAAAGGATTCGTATCTTGACGGCGCACAGAAAATATCACAAGACGCATAAGCCAAACGCACTTCTTCATCGGTCAGTTCTCCAGCGAACTCCACCCGGTTCAACACTGCAGGAGAGTCAGCGTGTGAAAGAAGGAACTCCTCTCGGTACGTCATGTCCATCTCTGTGCTTGGGGTATCTCGGCCGATGATTCGCACCTGCAACTCAGGCCAACGCTCGAGTAGCTCAGGAATTACTTCGAGTAACAGATCAATGCCCTTGCGCCGCTCTAGCCGGCCCACAAAGAGCAACTCCACAGTGCCGCTAACTGCACGGGCGGCTGGCAGTACCCCATGGCTTGGATCGTCAAGCCCAAAGTGAGCAAGATGAACTGCGCCATCAGTGCGGGTCAACGCAGAACGCTCGGTGGCTGTGCTATTGGCGTGAACGAACGGGGCTCGTCTGAGCGTCTCTACCTCCAACGCTGCAAGGGCTCGGATATGTTCGTTCCCCTCCCAAGAGGGAAGTATCTCGAGCACTTTCTCTATGGTGGTCACCAAGGTGGTGACTGTTGGAAAGCGGTGGTCGAGAGAAGGCAGTAGGCCCTCGCAGTTCCAAATCGGTGCTGATACCAAATCCAGCGGTCGGCGTCGATGCAGACGGTCTACTTCGTGGTAGAGCGCCGTGCAGTGCTCAAGGTTGAACCGCAACGGAGAGTTCTCTAGCTGTGGAATGAAACGATCCTGAATAGGGACCCGGTGAACCCAAACGCCGTTCTCTACCTCAAGGCGGTGCGGGGAGTCAGTCCGCGTGACCACGTGCACCTCATGGCCTTCAGCTGCCAAACCCCTAGCAGTGTCGGAGGTGAAGCGCCCTACGCCGCCAACATCGGGCGGGTACTCGCCCGACACAAAGCAGTAGCGTCGCGAGTGGTCACCAGCTAGCGATGGAAACGGCCTGAACTCGCCATCTGACTGACCAATCTTGATGGATTTACGAAGTCCGGCCAGACCTAGTTCTATGCCTTCGGACATGCCGCGATGAACCTGCTCGACATAGGACTCGATTTGTTCGGACTTCCCGATTCGCGCAAGTTCACGCCGACCCGCAGCGACGACTCCGTTCGCCCAGTCATTCAGGTGAAGGATCACCTCTCCGGTTGAGCGCTCAGTACAGCCGTGCGAGAGGGCAAAGTAGTACCGATTCTTCACGATGGGGAATGGGTGGGTCCATGTGGTTCGATCTGCTCGCAGGTGACTTGGCAAGTAGTGATGATGCACTGCTGCACCGTCGATGATTGCCAATCGGTGCCCCCGGTCGATCATCTGCATACAAACCTCAACCTCGTCGAGGTAGTACTCGATGGTCTCATCAAAGCCACCGATCTCTACGAGCGCCTCACGACGGAAGCTGCAGTTGGTGCCTTGCAAGTACATGAAGGGATCTGCACCGGGGTGCATGAATTCATCAAACGGGCCAACTAAGTCAAACCGCGGATCGCCAATTCGCGAGCACGCAGAGAACCGGTACTGCAGTTCTAAGCCCGTGTGGTCCCAGACAAGGCCACCCGCTCCAGCAATACGGTCATCGTTGTAGGCAGCTCGCAAGCCACCGATCCAGTCGGGCTCTGGTACGGCATCATCATCGATAAAGGCCACCACCTGCCCTGCGGCCGCTCGTATTCCCACGTTTCGAGATTTACCAAGGTGTACCTCTGCGAAGTCAATTACCCGAACGCGGTCGGACCACTCTGTGAGAAGCTCCTTGGTTGCGTCAGTCGAGGGACCGTTAACCACCACAACCTCAAAGTCGCCATCAACCTGCCGGGTGAGGCCATCAAGGGTGGCAGGCAGGCTCGCCGCGCGGTTGTAGGTATTGATGACCACGCTTATGGGAAGAGAGCTCATGGCCGTTGCTCAGGTGGCCGGACGGCCGCAGCATCAGTCGGCGCAGCTGAAGATCCGTCGGTACCCCAGGTGACATCAAGGTCTACGAAACCAACACCTATTGGTTCGGTACCGCGGCGAACAGCAAACGGATGCGACCGGTAATGGCGATCGTAGGTGTGCTGCAAGAACTTGTCGTTAACACCAATCGTAAACTCGTAATTACCTGGCAGTAACTGAAGTTTGGGCATCTTGATCTGGATGACGCCGTCTCCCTCGATCCTGCCCGTCTCGATTCCCGACAAGCGGGTATTGGTCCCCGCCACTGGTGTGTCGTTCTCTGTGTGAATCATGAATCCGAATACCGGGTCTTCAACTGACCGGTGTGCCCGGTAGGTGATGTTGACGGTCAGAGCCTGACCGGTGGTCCCCGTTGAGACTGCCACGCCAGTTGCGTCCGCGAACCAGACATCAAGAATCTCTAAGTCTTCGCCGTACCACTCTTCGCCTACCGCTGCTAGGTCGAGTTCCGGCACAACCCGTAGGTCTGTTGCGGCTTCTGCGGCGGCTACTGCCTCGGCATGGCGATCGGCTCGTTCTTGTTCATTCACTCTTCGAAGATAAGAGCTCGCAATATCTGCCGCAGGCCCCTCTTGCTGAAGCACGCCGTGGTCCAGCCAAGCAGCGCCATCACACATGGTTTCAACGGTTCCCATGCCATGAGTGACCACCACAATGGTGACCCCCCGGCGCCGCAGATCGGCAAGGTGGTCAAAGCATTTACGCTGGAACTCCTCGTCACCAACGGCGATTACCTCGTCAATAATGAGGATCTCTGGGTCAACGTGGATAGCGACAGAGAACCCGAGCCGGACGTACATGCCGCTCGAATAGATCTTGACTGGGGAGTCGATAAAATCGCCAATGCCTGCGAACTCAACGATGTCGTCGAAAACGCCGTCGATCTGCTTCTTGGACATTCCCAAAATAGTTGCGTTCATGTAAACGTTCTCTCGACCAGTCAGGTCGGGGTGAAATCCCGCCCCAAGTTCCAGCAACGTCGAGATTCGTCCCTCTACTTTGACCGACCCGGCAGTCGGTCGGTAGATACCGGCGATACAACGAAGCAGCGTGGACTTGCCAGAACCATTGTGGCCAACAAGGGCATACATTGAGCCTTCGGGAATCTCTAGTGAGACATCATTGAGTGCGTAGAACTGATCGATTCCGGCGTTGCGGTCACGCCGGGTAACAAGTTCTTTGAGCGAATGCGCACGATCAGTATGCAAGCGAAATTTCTTCGAGACACCGTCAACAACGATTGCACTCATCTCATAACTCCTCGATCACGGTTGGCGCCCAGCGGCTGAAGATCATCCAGCCTCCAACAAGACTGACGGTGGCCGAGATAACCATTACAAACCAACTTCCAGGAGTGGGAAAGTCCAGAAAATATGCAACCTGACGCATAGCACCCACGTATGAGGTGAGGGGATTAAAGCGAAGGATCGCCTGCGTTGTGGGGTTGAGGATGCTCATCTGGTACACGATTGGCGTGGCATAAAACAGCACTTGCATGGCAATACCCGTTAGGTAGAACACGTCTCGATAGCGGATATTCATCAAGCCCAGCACTAGCCCAACGCCGAATGCAAAGCAGGCCATAAGCGCAAATAACGGCAGAATAAGTAGCATGGTAAACGACACGTTACCGATGACTGCCAGGAAGAAGATCAGGATTCCTCCCTCGAGCAGTGCCTGGATGATGACGGTGATGAGGCCCGCGATCATGGGGCACTCAGGCGGAAAATAAGTGCGGGTGAGTAGCCCGCCGGCGCCAGAAAACGAAGAGATCGCAGTGTTAATCGCACCAGAAAACATGTTCCACATGACCAACCCACAGAACAACCAGAGGGCGAACACCGCTGATTTTCCGTTGCCAGCAACTGGCGCAGTCGCCCCAAAGAAAACTCCGAACACCACGGTATAAACACCCAGCGTTACAGCTGGGTTGATCAGCGACCACAACCACCCCAACAAACTGCGCTTGTACCGAGATTTGAGTTCGCGCTGTGCGAGGTTGACGATCAGGGTCCGATAGGACCAGACCTGTGCGGGGGTGGACAAACTTCAACCTTCAGGTAGGCAGCAGAACTCTAAGAATCTAGCAGCTACGGGAGTTGCCGCCGGGAACGGTGCAAGTTCAAATAGAGCGGAAGGCAAATAAGTTGTTTAGTCCAAGCTGAAAACTGGAGCGGTGCGCTGTAGTAAAGCCACCAGCATGAAATACCGGCTCGGTATCGCTCTTTGCATCAAATCCGTAGTGCTGATGGATGGAATCATCTACAACCAGCTTCACCTTCTCGAGAACGTCAAGGATTGCATCCACCTGCTTTGAAGGAATCGTCAGAACGACCAGCCCATTTGGGTTCAACAAGTCCTTGCAACGCGCCACGACCTTGGGCTGATCTTCCGGAGAGATATGCTCAAACAGCGCAAGCATGGTGATTGCATCAAATGTCCCAACACCATCTGGAAGCTCAGCCGGAAACCACCCTTGGACAAGCTGGTATTTAGGCGCAGTAATCGTACCGTCAAGATCGGGGTCGATGCCCAAGCCCTCGGTAAGGGAACTGCCAAGAACCCGAAAGAGTTGTCCGTCTCGACAACCCACATCTAAAACTCGGGAACCTTCGGGGATTAGTCCGCAGGCCTTTTTGATTCGCTGATCTCGAAGTGCATCATCAAAAAAAGTCATCTCAGGTTCCTTGGTAGTGGTGAAGTAATAGTCGGCTAACCAGGCAACAGTTCAAGTGCATCAGGGAAGATCTCGTCTACCCAGACTCGTCGCTCAGGAAAAAATACAATAAGCCCAGCGCCCGGGTGAGCCTGCTCAAAGGCAATGCCATTTGCGTTCAAATAATTCGCGACTGCCGTCGCGTTCGGGTCGCTCTCATTGAAGATCCACGGACAGTTTCCACGCTCTGCTGCAATTGGTATGTACTGGGGGTCACGGTTCTCATAATTGGTAACAGTAACTATGCGCTCTTCGCTTTCGAACATGAGCCGATAACCACCAGCCCAGTAATCGGTTATCGCGCAAGTTGCTTGCTTTGAATCAAGAAGCTCGACGGCTCCGCGAACTGTCTCGGCCTGGGTAACGTTGAATGCCATAGTGCCGGCCAGAGAGATCGCCGGCAGCACTGCAACTGCGGCTGCTGCCCACAGATCGCGACGCCACTTTGCTACTAGCAACAGAGAGAGAATGGGCGAAGCAAAAAATACGTAGCGAAGATTGGCGTATACCGGGCCAGACTTGGCGGTGACCACCAGGAAAATCAGCGGAACGCCAAGCGCTAGGTAACTAATTACTGTTTCATTTGCCAAGTTTCGCTTGCGGAAGATTTGAAACACCAGCAACCCAGCCAGTGCCACGCATGCCAGCTTCCACCCAAATCCGCCAAGCCATGCGCCGTTTGTGTAGCCACCGATGGGCACTCTGAACCCAAGCCACCCAGGAGCTTGCTCGCGAATAAAAAGCTGCAGCCGATCCAATGTTGAGTAACCAGCACGACCGCTGTAATTGTTGCGACGCGAGTCTCCAAGGATAGTGAGAAACAGCCAAGGGGCAGCCCCAAGTACAAGTCCGACAGCCGCGACAAAACCGGGGCGCATGACTGCCAACATTCTTCGAGGCCATGACAAGGGGGCTGACCATGCTTCTCTGACTGCTCGAACTGCAATCCAGAGCAGAGTCGGGGCAGTGATATACAGCGATCCCGGGTTGATCCAGAACCCGATACCCCCAGCGATTCCTGCAACTAGTAGCGAGTTCCTTGACTGACTTGTTGAACCCAAGAGTTCAGAGGGTTCGCGCAGTCTTTCCATGCGAAGGATAACCAGCAGCAGCAACAAACTGCAGGTCACAGCCGGGACAAAATACAGGGTTTCTCGACTGCCAAAAAACACTGCTGCCATCGGGTAACTCCACACGCCGGCGGCGGCCAGAGCGGAGCGGCGCGTTGACCAGATGAATTGCCGGCCAATTCCAAAGGCGAGTCCAGCATTGATCAGCCCTAAAAATACAGTCGGCAGACGCAGCCCAAACACGTTCATGCCAAACACCCGAATCGATGCGGCAATCCCGAAAAGCCAAGGGGTGCCACCGTACGGCTGGTTACGCATCAGCAGTGGCCACTCACCACGAAGTAAATCCCGTGCCAAAAGGCCCATCTCGGCCTCGTCAGAGTCCGGGCCAGGTTCGATGATTGTGTAATACCGGTACCTCAACCAAATTCCCACGCCAATTGCGAAAATAACCACAACTGCACTGGCAATAGTCGCAGGGTTGGTAGATGCATTCTTCAGCCGTAGCCGCAGGTCGGGCGTGGCCTCGGCAACAACCTGCGGAGATTCTTCACTTAGTTGCAGATCACTGAGCTCAACTGACTGCTCAGCTTCGCCTGGTATTGCATCTTCCATTAGCGATTCTCTCGCGCCTGCAGTGCACCCTGGCCGGGCTCGGAGCTAGCTGAGTCTTTTGGTGCAGTGGCACTAGAGCGTTGATAAATGCGGTCAGCCCTCATTCCTGCTGGCGATACCGCTAAGTACGCCAAGCGGCGCTGTTCGCGACTTACTTGACGCACCGAAGAGACGATGAGCCCACAAGTTAATAATAAGAAGGCAATGATCTGCAGAGCTACTGCCAGAACGGCAGTAGGCAATCTCAACACCAGACCGGTCTGCAGGAATTCCTCGATTACTGGCAGTCCAAGAGCTAGCGCTGCAAGAGTCAGCAACACTGCGCCTGCCCCAAAAAAACGCTTTGGGTGAAGGTCGCGTAAGAGCCTGATTGCACTCCAAAGTATCTTGAACCCATCAGAATAGGTACCGAGCTTGCTCTCTGATCCAAGCGGTCTCGAGTAGTACTTCGCAGGAATCTCTGCGAATTCCAACTTCAGTTCAGCGGCATGAGCCAGTAACTCAGTCTCAATATCAAACCCAGATGTTGTAGCCGGAAATGACTTAACAAATCGACGAGACATGGCGCGATAGCCAGAAAACGCATCGTCAATCGGAGTGTCAAACATCCAGCGGTACATCCAAGAGAAAAGTCGATTTCCAAGGGCATGCCCCGAGGGATACTCCTGGCCATCTCGATCTGCAGAAACCCGAGCACCTATCACCATATCTAGTACGTCATCCTGCAGAAGTTGCAACATGTCGACCGCCGCCTCTGGCTCATAGGTGCCATCTCCATCAACCATCAAGTAGATGTCAGCCTCGACCTCGCTAAACATCTTTCTCACTACGCTGCCCTTGCCGGGCCGGCGAGCCGTCACCACGGTTGCACCGGCAACAGCAGCTACTTGTGCAGTGTTGTCGGTAGACATGTTGTTAAACACATAGATGGTGGCGGCAGGCAAAACTTGTGAAAAACCAGTAACCACTGACTCAATCGTTGATTCCTCGTTATAACAAGGAACAATCACTGCCACCTCGGGGTAGGCAACCCGAGCGGGTTGACGACCTGCAGCAGCAATCATGGAATCTTCTGGGTTAAGCACCGGGATTCCTCAGACAGCGGGACAGCGGGTGAGCTTAGCACTTACCGCCTAGCAACTGAGCGTTATTCGGCTGCCTCGGCAAGCGCTTCTACCAGCGCCGGATGAACAAATAAGGTCTCGGCAATATCAGAGACTTTGAGCTGATTTGTAACTGCTACGGCAAGAACAGAAATCAGCTCAGCTGCATGTTGCCCAACAATTGATCCACCAAGCACTACGCCAGTGGCTGGGTCAGAGATGATCTTGACAAACCCTCGGGGGTCATTATTTATGAGCGCCTTGGCCTGAGAACCGAAGGGGACCTTCGTAACGCGCACCTTTCGGCCCTCTGCAAAAGCATCAGCTTCGGCCAGTCCAACATCGGCAATCTCTGGTTCAGTAAAGATTGCTGACGCAGCCTTTTCGTAATCAAGGTGACGGTGATCAACCTTGTGCAGGCCCATGACATGTTCGGCAACTTTTTTGCCCTGCATCGAGGCCACCGAGGCCAGTGGCAGCTTGCCCGACAAGTCGCCCGCAACATAGATATGAGCAATATTTGATCGCAGGTGATGGTCCAAGCTTTTCACCCACGGGCCGTCCATCTGAACCCCTGCCGCTTCTAAACCAACACCCTCAGAGTTTGGTTGCGATCCAATCGCTAGCAACATGTGGCTACCCTCGGCAGTGCGGCCGTCATCGCAGCGAAGAACTACTCCACCCGCCTCGGTTCGGTCGAGCTCAACTGCTCGCGCACCCTTGTACAACTGCACACCACGTCGAAGAAAATCTGCTTCAAGGACAGCGGCAACCTCTGGGTCTTTACTCGGAAGAACCTGCTGACGAGACACGATCAAGGTCACGTCAGAGCCGAAGCTAGAAAACATGTGCACAAACTCCACACCAGTCACTCCCGAACCCACAACAATTAGGTGTTCGGGCATGGTCTTTGGCGGGTAAGCATCTCTAGTGGTGAGCACTCGATCACCATCGGGACTGCACCACAAAGGAATCCTTGGACGGCTGCCTGTGGAGACCAAAATTGCGTCAGCGCTAAATGTTTGCTCACCGTCCTCGGTTGTAGCCACCACCGTATGGTCATCAACCAGACGGCCGGTGCCGCTCACCAAGTTGACGTTTTGACTCTGAAGCAGACTCCGATTTGAGCTCTCGAGCTTGGCTGTCATGACCGAGATCCGGCTTCGGAGCGCATCAATATCTACATGCGGATCCATTGATTCCAGGCCCATGCCTGCAGAGGATCGGATCTGGTTGAGTTCGCCGCCAGTCACGATCATTGCCTTTGATGGGATGCAGTCCCATAAGTTGGCAGCACCGCCAAGGATGTCTCTCTCGATGAGTGTGACTTGGGCACCAAGGCGCGCCGCATTTGTTGCAGCGCTTAGTCCAGCAGGGCCTCCGCCGATGATCACAAAGCTGGGACTCATAGTCGTATCGTACAGGGCCAATCCATGCTGCTGGGATCTCGCGTCCCGGGTAGCTCGCTACCCTCAACTAACTTAGTACTGTGACTAGTGCCGATGACGAGCGAGAAATCGAACAACTGCAGACAACAATTCAGCAACTACGCAAAGACCTGCTCACCACACGTGATGCGCTACTTGGGACTCAGGCCGAATCTGCCACGCTCAAGGTTCGAAATCGCGAGTATGAGGTACGACTCGCTCAAGTAGAACAGGCCCTTGCAACTCACAACCGCGTTTCTCGGGTCATTGAGCGAGTCACTAATCACAGGATCACTAAGGGCCTTGGCCGGCGAGCGAAGTCGCTCAAAAAGAGCGCTCCCTAAATAAGACATCTGCGCCAACGGCTTTGCCAACAGCCTCGTCAGAAGCGCCTACTTGGTGAGGGCGTCAACAACCTCGGCTAGTGGTTCCCGAAAATCTCGGCTCGGCGTGAAGCCGTGTGAACGCCAGGCAAACCCATCTAGCACCGAGTTAGCCGGGCGCACCGCTGGACGCGGCGGGTCTAACTGCGCAGTTGTTATGGCAAGGATTCGGTTGGGATCATGACCCGCGGCTAAGAACACGGCTTGGGCAAACTCGTACCAGCTCACCGCACCTTGGTTAGTGGTATGAAAGATTCCAGGAACCCGCTCAACCCCAAGCTTTGCCAACATCACGGCTAGGTCGCAGGCAAAGGTGGGGTGACCGAACTGGTCGTCAACAAATGACAGATTGTCTCGCTCTCCCGCCAGACGCAGCAAGGTCTTGACCATGTTATTGCCATGAAGTCCGCACACCCAAGAGGTGCGCGCAATGGTCCAGCCGGGGTCAATCTCCATCTCCCCACCGAGTTTGGTTCGGCCATATACCGACTGCGGATTGGTTGCGTCCCATTCCACATACGGGTTCTGCTTGGTGCCATCAAAGACATAGTCAGTAGAGACGTACACCATGTGGGCACCAACTCGGCGCGCCCCGTCGGCCACAAATCTGGTGGCCACACAATTTACTAAGTAGGCGGTATTCGCCTGCTCCTCACACAAGTCAACAGCAGTGAATGCTGCGCCGTGAATAATGAGGTCCGGTGTCCATTCGGTGATCACACCAAGCACATGATCGCGATTTGTTAGGTCATGCTCTGGCAGGTCGAGTCCTAGAACCTGATGGTGCTGCTGCGGTTCGAGCAATGCCATGAGTTCTGTGCCGAGTTGACCGCGAGCACCAGTAATCAAAATGCGCATGAAAGCTCCTTGAGTCCGAATTGCGAATTAGCGGTTCTTAACCCGCTCAAGCAGCGGCTGCCACCAAGACGGATTGTCTGAATAGAAGCGAACTGTCTCTTCTAGCGCTTCATCAAATGAGTAGCGCGGTTGCCAGCCCAGATTCTGCACCTTGTGGGTATCAATGGAGTAGCGGCGATCATGGCCTTTACGATCCTGCACATACTCAACTGCGGACTCATCTTTGCCGAGCAGCGCCAGAACCCGGTCAGTTATCTGCCGGTTGGTCAGTTCGTTGCCAGCTCCGATGTTGTAGATCTGACCAAGCGTGCCCATTCGCAGTACTAGGTCAACGGCCTCGCAATTATCACGAACAAATAACCAATCGCGAATATTTAGCCCATCCCCGTATAGGGGTACCCTGCGGCCTTGAATCAGATTGGTGACAAAGAATGGAATCAGCTTTTCGGGAAATTGAAACGGCCCGAACTGATTCGAGGAACGCGTCAGCAGCACAGGCAGCTGATAGGTCTCGTAGTAGGCCATCGCTACTAGGTCAGACCCAGCCTTAGCAGCGGAATATGGCGATCGGGGCTCTAAGCGATCTGTCTCTACAAAGGACCCTTGCTCGATAGATCCGTACACTTCGTCAGTTGAGATGTGCAAGAAGCGATCTACTCCCACTTGGGCCGCAACATCGCACATTACATTGGTACCCAAGCAGTTTGTCCGCATAAACACATCGGGGTCTAGCAGCGAGCGATCAACGTGGCTCTCTGCCGCGAAGTGAACCACTGCATCGTGTCCAGGCAACGCAGCTGTGACTGCTGCGCGATCGCAAATGTCGCCATGCACAAAGTTGAACCGCTTGTTGCTCTCAAGGTCGACCAGATTCTGTCGGTTGCCGGCATAGGTCAACGCGTCGTACACAGTGACCGAATCATCAGTCGAAGCGAGCACATGATGAACGTAGTTAGATCCAATGAACCCGGCGCCGCCGGTCACGAAGAGTTTCATGTTGTCCTTCGGTCAGGTCTTAGGTGCGCAAAGCCACATGCGGCTGCCATTGCGGTTCGAGTTGAGAGCGGCGCGGATTTGCCTGATCCCGAGCCGAAAGAATCGGAGTAGTCACTCCCCAATCGGCACCAATCTCTGGGTCATCCCAGGCCACACCAAGCTCATCTGCAGGGTTGTAATAACCGTCAACCATATAGGTGATGGTCATATCAGTCATTGAGGCAAACCCATGGGCAACCCCCGGCGGGATGTACACACCAAGATGGTTATTAGGTCCCCCACCAACTTCCCCAAGGTCGAGCTCTAGCGTTGCGCCGTCAGTCGAACTTCCGGTACGAAGGTCATGCAACACAACTCGCGCATGACCATTGGGAACGTACCAGTAATCAGACTGATGTAAGTGATAGTGCAAGCCGACTAAACACCCGGCGACCCGGTCTCCACGGTTGCCTTGGATCATCTCACGACCCTTCGGGAACCACTCACGCCGGTAGGTCTCAACAAAAAACCCGCGCTCATCTCCATGCAGGGTTGGGTTGACTAGGTACACGTCATTAATCACTTCGGACTGGTTAATTTCTGGCATTACGTAACCTCGATTCGGGAATGATCACCCAACATCAAACGAATGGCCGATGGCCGCGCCTCGCTACGTTTGGCAACTACCTGCTTACCCACTAGCGAGTCAGCAACTCTGGGTAAGTCAAGTATTTGTGATTCCTCCAAAATGATGGAGTGTTCCAATTCGGTCCCTCGAATTTCACAGTCGTAGTACACCGAAGTGTAGGGGCCGATGTAGCTATCAATGATCAGTGTGCGTTCACCAATGATTGCGGGCCCACGAATATGAGAGTTGATTACTTGCGCACCAGCTTGAATGACCACTCGGCCCTCTAGCTTGGAGGCTGCGTCAACGGTTCCATCAATACGAGACTCGAGGGTCTCAAGAACCAATCGGTTGCCCTCTAACAGAGGCTCCAACTTGCCGGTGTCTTTCCACCAGCCCTCCAGTACCTCATGGCGCACTTTGTGGCCATGATCGATAAGCCACTGAATGGCATCGGTAATCTCGTACTCGCCGCGAGGCGAGGGTGCGATGGTTCGCACGGCCTCGTGGATTGACCGGTCAAACAAGTAGACCCCCACTAAGGCCAAATCCGAAGGCGGGTTTTCGGGCTTTTCGACAAGGCGGATCACGTGACCGTCATCATCGAGTTCGGCTACTCCAAAGCGCTCAGGGTCATGAACATGTGTCAGCAAAATCTGAGCCGAGGGCGGCTGAGAGTCTGAATCGAGTTGCGGTGAAGTTGAAGCGCGGCGGTCAGCCTCGAAGGCCTCTACAAACTCGGTGATCCCTTGGCGAAGCAAGTTGTCACCTAGGTACATCACAAAGTCCTCATCGCCCAAAAAATCTTGAGCAATCAGTACGCAATGTGCCAAACCCTTTGGCGAGTCCTGCGGGATATACGTCACGTTGATGCCCCAGGTGGAGCCGTCGCCAACTGCGGCACGAATCTCATCACCGGTTTCACCCGTGATAATGCCCACCTCGGTGATCCCAGCTTCGGCCATGTGTTCAATCCCATAGAAAAGGATTGGCTTATTTGCAACTGGTACCAGTTGTTTGGCGCTGGTATGAGTGATCGGCCGCAGCCGGGTGCCGGCTCCGCCGGACAAAATCAGACCCTTCATGGCCCTTGGTTCTAGCAGGTGGACGGTCAGGTGCCCGAGTTGGGTCGCACCGGTTCGAGTTGTGACACAAGTTTTTCTGCCGCAAGTTTGTAGCTATTTCTTGCTGCATACGCTCTACCCGCTGCCGACAGGGCATTCAATCTCGGTCCATCTGCAAGCAGTTCGCCGAGTGCTTTTGCTAGCTGTGAGCTGGAAATATTCCGGGGAAGTTTGACCACGGTGTCATCGGGGTATTCCGAGAACGTTCCGATATCTGTGACCACAGTAGGAATCCCTGCAGCCAGAGTTTCACCAACCGACGCAGATGACTCGCCATTGCTAAAGAGCCGCAGTTGCACTGCCAGCGTGGTCTTCGATAACCAGTCCTGGTACTCAGCATTTGTGACCTTGCCGGTAACAGTCACGCGATCGGCCATCTCGTGGACCTGTGCTTCAGTTCGCAGGTCATCTAGATAGCTCTCACCGCTATGGCCGACTAGAGCCAGTTCTGCATGAGGAAGATGGCGAATTGCATCGACGAGTAGCTCGCTTCGCTTTGCGGGGCTGACAAAACCAAACGATGAAATCAGTGGGCGGCTCTCGCCAGTCTTCGCTGTAGTTAAACCCGAGTGCGTGACGGAGAGTGCAGCAGAGCCTGAAACCACCGGACTTGGAATCGGAAACAGAACCTCAGCACGCCGGTCGCAATCCAACTCAATGAGGTCGGCCGCGTGTTCCGAATGCACAAAAAGTCTTGTGGCTAACCGGGCAACATCTGCAATCATCAAAACCCCGTAAATGCCCTCTTCCTCAAGTGGAAGGTACTGCGCGCCGCCCATAACGGCGGGGTAACGCCCAGGGTACATTCGATGCAGAGCTTGCCCAAACGTCTCGTTCATCAACTCCGGATAACGGCGATGCATCTCGGTGTAGAGAATTGTTAGCCGGGCGTCGTGCAAGAAGACAGCTCCCGGCCTGCGTTGCAGTTGCAACAGCTCCTGAATGTGAAATTCGCTATTACCTATGTAGTAAAGAACCTCATCAAATGGGCCTTCAATACCTTCTATCAGCTCCAAAGCCTCTAGTCGCTCAATCCGGATAGAACCCGGGCGAACAGATGTGGGCAGCTGAACCTCCGCCGGATCGGTCGTGGTAAAAACCGTCAGCTCACACATATCCGGCAGGTACTTCAGCAACTCTGCAAAGTAACTCGCCGGGCCACAGAGCTGTGGTGGCATCGGTGAGGCCAGCGCCAACCGAAACGGCCGGCTCCGCCCTGCGCCTAGCGCCACAGTTTCTAGCGGAGCGGCGAGAAGCTCCCGATAGGTTTCGACTACTAGGCGGGCGACTTCGGGCCACTGATAGCAAGGGGCAACTTCAGTAGCTGCAAGCACTTGACGGGCCGCCGGGTCACACAGAAACCCCTCAATCACTCGAGCAATCTCGGGCACGCTCTCGGCATCAAATCTGGCTGAGGGATTGGACACGAGTTCACGCAGCGAGGAGTTATCTCCGCATATCACTGCTGCACCACAGGCTTGCGCTTCAAGGATTGGCAGACCGAGCCCTTCATAGAGCGAGGGGAACACCACCAGCGTGGATCCTTGCATCAGTTCAACTAGGTCAGCATCCGACACAGCGCCCGTAAACACCACCTGGTTGGCAATCCCAAGTTTACGGGTGCGTGCCTCAAGGTGCTCAAGTGCATCGGGCTGTAAGTGGCATTGCACAAATAATGGGTACTGGGTTCGCAGTTCAGTGGGAAGGGTTGCCCAAGCTTGCAAGAGTCGATCAAGGTTCTTTCGCCACTCTGCGCCGGTGGGGCACAGCACGAAGCCCAGAGCACCGTCGATGTTGGCACGGAACCGCTTGAGTACTGCCTGGCTCAAGGTTTGTCCCCTAGGTGACGAACCTTCAGCAGCATCAGAAGGCGGAGCAGAGAACTGAGGAGCAGCAGCACCATGAATCGTCAGCATTCGCTCCGCTGGCATCTCAAGAAGCTCCTGAAAATCGACATTGGTGGCCTCGGAGATTGCAAACAAACGGTCACATGTTCTTAAGAACTCGTAGCGCGCATGATAAATCGACGCAGTCAGAGGATCACTCAGATAAATCTCGGGGAACCGAGCAGGGATGAGATCGTAGACAGTGGCAACGACTTGCGTGGCTGGTCCGCGCGCCCAGGCTGGCAACATAGGCCGAGGCTTCTCTCCAGCAACAAATGGACTCGTGATGTGAAATACCCGAGGAGGCCGCAAGGTGAACTCAGGGTCATCAGAGCGCCGGAGCTTTCCGGTCGGCAACAGCCGACGCACCTGCTCATGCATCGGAAACATCGGATCTGCAACAAATGCACGAATCAGCGATGGATCGATCTGCTCAATAGCGCTGATCAATTCATAGGTGTACCGACCAATTCCCCGGCTGGCATGGTCATGCGCCTGCAGTGCTCGCACGTCGACCACAACCCCACTTGCTGCCTGCATCTTGGGACTGCTCATTCCGAAGGAGTGGAATCTGCCACTGGCAGGGCTACGTCTTCAACAGACTGAAACAGTTCTTCCTGGAGCGTCGTGAGTTTCTCAAGCAACCTTTGTTGTTGCGCCTCCACCACTTCAAGTTTGACTCTTTGCGCCAGCATCGCTCTGCCGATCACTTCAGTTTCAATATCGCCACGCTCAACTAAGCTTCGATTGAGGTCGTTCAGCTGTTGTAGCTGAGACTGCAGCAGTTCCTGTGAGGACCGCACTGCATCAACGCCCTGCTGCAGCTGCTCAAGTTGTCCAGAAAGCCAACGTAGCGCCGGACCTAAGACGGTGCGAACAGTTTTTTTCATTGATTCTTTCACTTGTTGGTTCCTAATTCATCAAGTCGGCCGGTAATGACTCTTGCAACCTGCTGAACACTAAATCGCTGGAGCCCCTGAGGGGAAGTGAGGCGGAGGTGGTCGCGCAACTCAGCATCTTCAAAGAGCTTTCTTAGATGTGCCGCGGCCACATCTAAGTCAGGCTCCATCCAGTGGCCCTCGGCCGGGTACAGATGGCCGTCGCCAATCAACACTTCAGCGCCCGGCACTAGTAGCGCAGTGTTGTCATCCATAAAATCTAAATTCCCAGAGTAGGCAGTGGCGACGACGGGTGTTCCAAGCGCCATTGCCTCGGCCATGGTCAATCCAAGCCCTTCGGAGCGATGCAAGGACGCATAGCAGTCGGCCAACTTTACCAGCGCTAGCCGGTCCCGGGCAGAGAGGTACGTATCCCATAGGTCAATATCGGGTCGGTCTGCTATTGCATCAAGCAACTGTTCAAGCTTCTCGGGAAACATCTCTCCATTGATGCCCTTAAGGACCAGTCGCGTGCCATCACTAGGTGCAAAGGCTCGGCAGTACGCATCAATTAATCCCATCGGATTTTTGCGTTCAACTACCGAGAGAAAGTCGAATGAAAACAGCACGGTGAAACGATCATCTAGGCCTAGGCGTTCTCGATCCCCATCAACGATTTTGGGGTCCTCAAACACCAGCGGTACCGGGACGTGCCGAACAGGAACGAGCCCGTAGGCATCGAATACATTGCACAGATAGTGAGTAGCTCCCCAGACTTCGTCCACCCAGGCAAAGCTAGAAAGTTGCCTCGCAGTTAGGACATCAGTCTCCCAGTACCACAAGCCAATGTTGTAGTGATTCTCAAAGAATCCATGACCCACGTCTTCAACGAAGTACGGAAGTTGGTCAGGCGTGATGAGTAACAGGTTGTATCGGTACGGCGCCTCAATAACGCGGTCTGCAGGCTGACGCTGCCGGCTGCTTGTGCGGTCGTAGCTCACCGTGGCACAAGGAATTCCCGCTGCTTCAATTGCGGCAATCATCCGGCGCGCGGCAACGCCTAACCCGAGTTCCCCGGACAAGTAACCCACAAGATTTACACCGAACGGGCGCTCGCCACTTTGGGACTCTGGGCGATCGACTCTTTGCGGGAACGCCGGAAGCAGCGGCAGCGAAGAGGCACCTTCAGCCAGCCCATAGGTCCATAGCCACTGAATGAATCGGTCCCGGTCAGACCATCGAACAGAAGCAAAGGCCGCCTTCAAGTCTGGCCGCGCTGCCATGACCACCTCTGCAGCGTTTGAGATTCCTGTTAGTTCAGCGCCATCTGCTGAGAGTAAAAAATCTAGAAAGTCTGCAACTTCACCAACCACGAAGGGGTTTGGCGGTAATGGCAGACCGCCACTCCCACTAGAGGCCGGACCACTGGCGCACGCCCGAGCAAGAAGCGCTCGATACCAACTACGAAGTTGAGGAGTCACCTCAATCCCAGCCACGGCTCCGATCGTCTCGTCTGCAGAATTTTTCCAGCCAGCGGCAAGCAGTCCTTCGGTAACAAGGTGGGTCAGCTTTCGCAGACCAGCTGACTTACTGACCCGTTTGTTCGGTGTCTCTCCGGATGCGGCAAACCACCAAGGCTTTGCTGGGTCAAAGCCCTCCATGTCAATCATGACGAGCGGCTGACCTTGGGCGGTAAACCCGTCAGGGTCACCTTGTAGCTCAATCTCGCGAGTTGTCTCAGCGCTCAGACGCCAACTGGGCTCGGTCATTGCCACCACTGACTCGCCAACAGGCAGATTCCGCCAGAGCCAGTCACTCTGCGCTTCGCACGCTGAGTCAGCTGCTGTAACGGCCTCAATTGTTCGCCCCTTCCACCAAGTCAGAAGTTCGCAACTTGGCTCACTCAGGGCAATGCAGCCAGGCATGGCGCCTGCCCAAGAAAGCAGGGTGACGGGGTCTATCTGTGCCGCTCGAACTACCGAGCGATTTGGAGCGCAGAGTTCTAGGATTCGGTCAAGCTTGCTAAAGATTTGCACCGAGTCAGACAGCACCACAACGGGGCCCTCGGCAAACGCTGAGGCATCAACATGCTGCTCAAGAATCCACGGTAATGCAGCCCATGCCGCTTCTCGAGGTCCCCATGCCATCACTAGATCCACATATCGAACTGGTCCCAGCCGCAGATGCTGCGGACGGATCGAGGTGTGGTCACGAGGTAGCAGTAGCCTGCCATCAGTGAAAACTGGACGAACAACAGCCTCGGGGTGTTCGCGCTGGACGCCCTCTTGGGCCATGCGGAACCAAGCCGTGCGGGCCGAAGTTGTAAGTATGAGTACTTGCACGGGTCTCATTCTGGCCGCAATAAGCCTCTAAGATGCGATCCGCTGCAACACGCCTTGTCAGTTAACCCCACGCGGCATCAGGAGCAGGATGACAGCCACCTCGAATAGCGGCTCTTCAAAGACTCTCGGATCGCTCCGTTTTGTGCGATCCCTACCCAGTCTTATGGAGCGTATTGAACGAATTGAACTAGCTATGGAACAGAGCCGCCGACAGGTCCAAGACTTGCGCGACTCGGTGCAAGCAATCGATGCAGTTCGAGACGATGTGCGTGAACTGACCGAGCACCTGACCGAACAGCTCAACCAGCTTGCCGCCACGCTCTCCGCGCCAAGCACCCCCCAATAAATCTGTTCTGTCCGCCACACCTTCCCCCCACACACACATCCGTTTTGTCCTGCGAGGGACCCCCTATAGGGGGTCCCTCGCAGGACAAAACACGGGTGGGGGTTAGTACTTGATTGGATAACTGACCGGGTGTGGGTAATTGTCAAAGCGTTGATCAAAGTTGGGGTTGTAATAGGGGTCTGAGTTCAGTTCGGTCAACCACCGCTCCCTCAGCGCGCCGAGTTCACCCTCACTCACGGTGGGATCTCGAGTCACTGACTCAAAGTGATAGAGCGTGGCCTGAGCCGAGACAACAATTCGGTACCCTGCCTGACGCAGCTTGAGGCACAGGTCAACATCGTTGTAATTGCCAGCAAAGACCGAGCTAAATCCGCCGACTTCTTCAAACACCTCAGCGCGAATTGCCATACAGGCAGCCGTCACGCCGGCTACTTCACGATCAAGGGAAAGCGCTAGACGGTTTCGGTCACTCCCCGGCATTTGACCAAACATCAGATGACCAGGATTCCCGGCAAGGTACACATGACCAGCGTGCTGAACTCGACCATCCTCAAATAACAACCGCAGGCTGGCTGCACCAACATCAGATTCGCGAACAAAGCCAACCAATACCTCAATAAAATTGGCATCAATGACCTGCACATCATCGTTGAGAAACAACAGGATCTCGCCCGTTGCCGCCAGTGCCCCAAGGTTGCATTTCTCAGAGAAGTGAAACGGCCTATCAAATGGAACCAACACGAGCCGGTCGCCAACTAGCTCGGTGATCTCTTGGATCACTTCTTCATTTGCCGGCTGATCAACCACCAGCACAATCTCGTAGTTCGGCCACGTGGACTGCTCTACGATGCTGCGCACAGCCTCGAGCACCATCACCCGTTCGGCCCCCCAGATCAGCCCGGAGGAGCACCGAGTAGGAATCACAATGCTGACCCGCGGAGTGTGCGGGTGTCGGCGAACAAGGTGAAAATAGCCACGGGGGGTTTGTTCCACCACCTCTGCATCAAGACCGATACGCTCAACATGAGACTCCAGGGCTCGCCGAGCCGACTCATATGCATAGGGCTTGACATCTTCGCCAGACAGCACTGACGAGGGAACCACTCGCCAGTGATACAGCACCTCCGGAATATGAACTATGCGGCGCGCTTGTTCGGTCACCCGCAGGACTAGATCCCAGTCTTGCGAGCCTTCATAGCCTTCACGGAACCCACCCACTTGTTCAACTAGCGAAGCCCTAAATGCCGATATATGGCAGGTATACATCTGATTGCGAAAGCGCTCAGGTGACCAATCCGGCTTGTAGAACGGGTCTGCGAGAAGTCCAGAAGCAACCATGACGTCTTCGTCGGTGTAGACGTAGTCGACATCTTCAGCCGAGGCGAACGCCTCTGCAATCCGTTCGAGTGCGTTCGGTGCTAATAAGTCATCATGGTCGAGCAACACCAGGATTTGTCCTTTGGCCCGAGACAACGCTTGGTTGGAAGCAGCAACGATGCCACCGTTACTTTGTCGGGGAGCAAGAACAACTCTTTCATCGGCACGACTCGCCTGCAGCAGTACACGAGTGACGTGCGCCGATGGGGATGCATCGTCCACCAAAATCTGCTCCCAGTTTGCCCAAGACTGCTGAGCAACCGAGTTTAAACAGTCCTGAAGTACGCTCTCTGACGGGTCATACACAGGCGTGATAACCGAGATCAGGGGTTGTTGGTTCACTTCACCACAATGGACTGACAACCCAGCATCGTATCAACTCCGCCGGCTGTATTCATCGCTGCGACGCAAGTCCAATGCTCACCCTTGCTCATTTTAGCGCCGATCCCAAACCCATGAGAATCGCCAAAGCCAGGATGGTGAGCCCGCCAATCGCTTCGGTATCCACTAGCCCAGGAGGTAAACCATTGCCCATCGATGATCATGGCTACCACGATCGGGTCAAGTGATTCGGGGTCATAAGCCCAACCGGTTGCAGAGATCACTCCTTGACTGCTGTTGATGGCATCAAGCCCTCCGACCGGGTTCGCTCCCCCGACAAGAAGCCACTCACAGTCCATGCGCTGATTACTGCCAACTGAGCTATTGATTCCTGTGACACAGACTTGGTGGACACCCGCTGCGATTCCAAGGAGCCGAGCACTAAACGAGTTACCAGGAGAACTGGCATTTAGCGAACGACGCCATTGCCCGTCCACCGTTAGCTGAACCTCTATGGGCCAAGCGTCCGGGTCCGTTGCGCTGCCAGATACATCAATAGTGCCTGGCTGAGGGGACGCGGCTGAAAGGTCTCCATACGGGCTCCGACCAGAACTCTCAGGAACAACCGCCGAGCGGCACCCGAGGAAGGAATCTGTGCCGTCGCCCTGATTCACCGCGCTGATGCACACCTCCCACCAGCCGGGTTCATACCCACTCAGCTGAAGCCAGAAACCGTGATTGGCCCCTAGTTCTGGGTACAGCACAGCAACGTCTTCTCGAGGAACATTTGCCACTGCCCAAGTGCTGCGCCCTCGACTTGTGGCAATGATCGTGGTCGGAGCAGTCACATCTAGATCCACTACCCACCCGATAGCCGTCAGGGTGCCATCAACATTGGGAACTAGACCACCGAATGATCCGATCGGCGCCAGTGTGGCAGCTACAAATGCCGCCCAATCCTGAGTTCGGTTTGCAATATTGGGAATTGCATCCTGAATCGAGCCAGGGCATCCGGTAAGTCCAACATCACGATGTCCGACAATTCTTGGAAGGTTTACCACCACCCCGGACGGGTACTTAGTTGAGCCAAGAGACGTAAAGTCAACTCGTCCGGCCGGGTCAACTCGATGCAGCGCCAGCTTCCACCCAAGCACCCGACTCACCGACTCAAGCGCTGCCGCCGAGGGCCTTGCAGCGGTGTAGTCCCCGATCACCATGACGCCGACAGAGTTGGTATTGAACCCCATTGCATGGGCTCCAATGATTGGCCTGTCGATTCCTCCGCCTCGGCCTTCCCAGATACCTCCGTACTTATCCACCACAAAGTTGTATGCAATATCGGACCAGCCACGACCATCCATGTGGTAGGCCTGAATTGAGCGAAGCACTCCGGGCACAGCCGCAGGCGAGTAATCATTGGAACTTGCTGAGTGGTGCACTACTGCAAGCTTGACGGTGCTACCTGCGCTGGTGGATGTCGGGCGCGCACCCCATTCGGCTCGCATATGAATTGCAAAAGGGGTCGGCACTGCGGCACCAGCTACCGGAACTGCCTCCGTGACAGTGCGCTTTGTTTCATCGCGCACTAGCGCGACCTCGGCCGTTGGAGCATCAGCGCTACTCAAATTGAGCTGATAGCCAATCGCATCCTCCACCCAGAGCGGCTCAGTTCCAAATGCAGCACCGTTACCCTCGGGGTGCTTGACACCACGACCGACGTCGGGCCCTTCATCGGGTTCAAACGCAAGCTCGCGCCAAGACCCCCAGTTGCCATCAGGTGACTGCACCCGCACAAGAATTGGTTCAGTGGGTACTTCATCGAGCAAGACGCCGATAGCAGTAAATTCCCTCACCCCGTCGACGGAACCCGTGACACGATTTTCGGTAATCGCGTCGCTCGGCTTGGCAGTCGGCTCGGGGACTGGGCTTCCGACGGGTACGGCACTGTCTGGCGTTGCCGAGTCAACCGCAGCCTTAAGTTGGGGTAGTTCCGAGGCGCCAACGTCTGACATCTCTGGAAGCGACACCCTGTTTAGGACAGATATTTGAGCAAACCCAAACCGTGGAACTGGCAGGAAGTTCAGGAGAAGGGCTAGTCCGAACAGCGCTGCCAATCGCCGAACAACACGCCCACTGGGGATGGGAGTATTCATGTTGCGAGTCTATGAGAAACGAGCTGAAAACGCACAGGAAATTACCTAAAGAGCAGGGCAACAGCCCGATCAGCCTTGTGAGTAACTCACCCCAGAGCCACTCAAGGGGCCTAGCCGGCGCTAGGGAAGGCCAAATCTCAGAACTAACTCCGCTGCGAATTCTTCAAGGTGAACTCGGGACATGTTTGCTGGGTTTCGAAGTTCCGGAAGGTTTTTGCTAGGCAACGAATACCCTTGAGCAGTTGTTCTGGGCTGAACCTGAAGCAAATTGGCCGTGGCCGGTTTGGCCAAGATCAGGTCGTCATGGCAATCCAGAATCGCTGAGCCAACAGCGAACTCACCCAAGATGAGCACATCAATATCTACCGGGCTGGTCGGGAGAGCCTGACCGTAGAGCCCAAGAATTTTTTGCAATTCAGCTGCCGAGGTACGGCGATAACCCACAGCAGATTGGTTGTAGGCAACCACCGGCACTAGGTCGATACAAGGCTCAACTACTGCGAACTGAGTGAGTAAGACCTTTGCTGCGGCTGGATTTTGGGTGATATCAAGATAGACAACCAAAGGCCCGCCGGGCCGAGAAGACGGTGGCCGCGCACCAGGGGATGGCCTAAGTGGGCTGCGGATTTTTTCTGTCCGAAGAACACCGACTGTTTCATGGCGGGTCTTGTGAAGATACGGCAACTCAATCAGCAGATTCCACACAACTCTCTTCCAAGCCAGAATGAGTTTTGTTCTTGGTAGGTGGCCGTGTTTAAGCCGGCTAAACACATTTGCCCGCACCGCCCACTTCAATCGATCCCAAATTGAGCGCAGTGCCAGCTTGCGTTCATCTGACCCCGCATTTCGCAAAACGACCATCAGCCAGTTGCGATACCCATGCACAAAGAATCCCGGCGAGGTAGCAGCCGCAGAGGCGCCGAAGGAGTGCCGGATGATTGACTCGGGCGCGGTGATTGTGTGCCATCCTGCTCGGCTCGCACGCCAAGCCAAGTCAGAGTCTTCGTAGTACGCGAACAACCGCGGGTCGAACAGACCAACCTGATTAAGCATCGCTGTGCGAAGCAGCACTCCGCCACCGCAAAAACCAGGAACAGTCTCTGAAGAAAGCGAAGCAAGTAGCTGAGCAGGCTGGCCAAAGCGCAGGTCGAACCCTTCAGAGTTTTCTTCTCGACCAGTACCTAGACCGTTAAGCAGTTCGATGCGATCGTCACCTGCACGCAACTGCAGCTGAATTGGGCTTTCGCTGAGCTCAACCAAGACGTGATCAACGCTGGTAGTTGCCGTTAAGCTGCCGCGACCGCTCACACGCAAAGAGATAGCTCGCTCCCCCACCCCCGCTGGCACAAGCAGCGAGGCAGTCCCAGCCGCATCGGGTCCAGCAGCATCAGTCCCACCGACGAAGTAATCAAGGTCCATCGGCCAGTCTGGGTGGCCCACGGTCCTAACACCGGCGCTCTGAGTCCGGTCAAGCACCTCGAGTGGGCCAACACATACAGACTCAATCTGCGCGTGCCCCTGCGTCACGCTCAGGGCAACCTGAGTAAAAGGAGGGTCCAACACAAGGCCAGCAGCAACGGCACCAACCTGTGGGTCAGACTGAAGCCCAACTACTAACGGCCACAGCCATCCAGGCTCGGGAACGGCATCGTTATTCACAAGTGCGACGGCATCGACTTGCGCAAGGTCACGCATACCTCGGTTGCAGCCTTCAGCAAAACCAAGGTTTGATTCATTCGCAATCACTCGAATATTGGGAAATGCGAACTGAAGTTGCTCGAGCGATCCGTCAACTGAAGCGTTATCGACTAAGACGATCTCGAGGAATTCCGGCGGGTACTCGGTTGCCTCAAGTGCCACAAGGCAGCGGCGAGTAAACCATGCCGAGTTCCAGTTCAGTACAACGACCCTAACCCGGGGCGGGTGTGAAGGGCCCATGAGTCACAGGATACTCCCAGCGACTCATCAGCCTTCCGGTTGTGCGACTGGTCCGACCTTCACAGGTCGTTACTTGACGATCGCTGGCGGCCAAGGCGCCGCCGATGGCCCGTAGTCAATTGCCCCAAATGCATAGCTGCTAGCCGACAGACCATTGCGGTGCATAACCACCCGCGGGAAGTAACTACCCGGCGCTGCCGGCCACCCCGTCCATCGGAAGGTGTTGATTCCAGGCCCGACCGGAATGCCCGCCGCGATTACTACTTGAGCTGGGTCATTTGGGTTTAGGTTGGGATCGGCGACAATGTCTGCCGTGGTTCCCGGGGCCCAGGAGTCGTCCAAGAACTTGATGTCTGTTCCGCCCGCGGCGGGGTTGACGTAGTCGTTGCGCAGCAGCTTGACGTCCTCGAGCTGCCAGGACCTTGCACCGGGGTCCTCGTGAGGGTGAAAAGCCAGATTGCTTATCCAGGTTGAGCGTCCCGTGCCCCACCCAATCGGGTCAAGGTTGCCTGCCGGATCAAGAATCCCAGTAGGAGGCCAAGTGCGCATCTCCAGGTAGTACGTTGCCCGCCCAGTCTTCAGCACGATGTCATCAGAAACTTGTCGACTGATCTCTGCAGAACCATACGGTTGCCACTCAATCCTGCCAACCAAACCGCCCCCAGGTGCATCTTCAAGGCCCCAGGGTCCGTCGTAGTTGATGGTGATTGCCATTTTATGAAAGAGCTGTCCGTCAATCAGTTTGTTGGTATTCAACACAGCGACGGGGTCATTAGCTGCGCCAGCTCCTGTCCAACCCAAGAGCGCACCCCAAGCGGTGGTGAAGTTTGCGTTGAGTACGTAGCCGTCGCTTGGCTGATCAAAGTCCCAAGGGTCCCACCGCGCAACCGTTGCCCAGTCCTCCCCCGAACCTTCCCATGGGGTTATTGTCCGAGGGGTGGGCCGCGACGTAGCCGGCATTGAAACCGGCGCAGATGACGCCGACCGTTGGCCATTCTTGACGGTGTAGAACTGCGCATTCTGCCCCTTGCGCAACACACCCGAGGGAAGTCCCACAAAGGTGGGCCCAGTGACTTGACCAAGATACGAAGCGGTTGAGGCAGCGTTAGTGGAGTTGCCATCGTTCGCGGGATTGCCGTCCAGGTCCATCCAGAGCTCCGTCGGGCCAGAAGTTGCGGCAACTGTTAGGCCAATATCTGGCGAGGGGTCAACAATGCCGAAGTCGTCCAGCGACAGACTGGGTAAGTTGGAGGGATCAAAGCTGGTGATCATCCACAGCATTTCAACCCAGCCAGCCCAAGGTGCGCCTCGGACCGCAGGCAGACTTGAGTTTGGAAGCCCATCCCAATCCCACGGGCCGGTCATGTCTAGATCATAGGAATGCCAACCAGCGCGAATCTGGAAGTACTTCAGGCCATCGGCGCAAGAGTTGCACTGCCGAAAGAACATGGCAGCGTTGCTGTCTCGGTCGGAGTACATCCGCATAGTCACTCGACGGTATTTATTTGCATCAAGCGGGCGGGCACGCGGATCGCGAATTGCCGTGGTGGGATACGAACCAGGATCAGAGCGCAACATGAATACCTGCTGTGCTGCAGAGATGTTGAGTTGCCCCCAATTGAGGTTGGCCCAGCCCTGCTGAATCATGTGTCTCTGCGTGGGGTCGAAGTCCTCTGGGTTGGAAAAGTCCATTGGGTCATTCCACATTGAGGTGAAGTACTCCTCAGAGGCGGGCACCGTCGAGCGGTTTGGAGTCACCGCTGGCGTTGCAGCATCAGCTACACCAATCAAACCTCCGCCTGTGAGCAGCGAAGCAATGTCGGAAACTGGTGCGGCAGCAACTGCTAGAACGATGCTCAAGATAGCTAGAAACCTGGCCTTCTTCGACAACGCCCGGCTTGTCTGAAACTTCCGCAGGCGATTTTCTGGCGCAGATGACTCAACTTCCATAAACCCTCTATCGGCACAAACCCCTCAATACCTAAGGGAAACTCAGACAGCTGGTGCCTGCAGAGGTGCAGGCTGGCACTGATCCTCAAGCTCTACGACTTGGATCTGCGCACGGTTCTCCCAGGTGATCTGATTAGTTGGGTCCTTGCGCAGTTTGTACTCGCGAAAATCCATATCTGCTGCGTCGAAGGTCAGGTAACGACCAATCAGCGAGTCACCGAACCCAATGATCAATTTGATGGTTTCGACTGCTTGAATGCTGCCAATGATTCCCGGGAGCACTCCGAGAACACCAGCCTCGGAGCAGCTCGGAGCCATGTCTGGTGGTGGGGGCTCGGGCAGCATGTCTCGGTAGGTGGGGCCTGACTTTGGGTCGAAGACGGTGACCTGGCCTTCGAATCGAAAGATCGATCCGTGCACCACTGGGATACCCAACTTCACCGATGCGTCGTTCAGCATGTATCGCACGGGGAAGTTGTCTGCTCCGTCTACCACAATGTCGTAGTCCGAGATGATGCGCTCCATATTTGAAGCATCAAGGCGGACGTCGTGCGTGATCACGTCGATATCTGGATTGAGCAGGGTAAGCGTCTTCTTTGCCGAATCAACTTTGCGCTCACCGATTCGATCAGTGTTATGCAAGATCTGACGCTGCAGGTTGGACTCGTCTACAACGTCCATATCTACAATGCCAATGGTTCCCACACCAGCAGCCGCCAAATACAGCGCAGCAGGTGAGCCCAGTCCTCCAGCTCCCAGCAGAAGCACGCGAGCCTCGAGCAATTTCATCTGACCCTCGTCGCCAACCTCTGGAAGCAACAAGTGACGGCTATAGCGATTGCGCTGATCAGGAGTCAGCACCTCGGGGCGCTTCCAGTCACGACCCTCGTCTTTCCACTTATTAAAACCGCCGGCCATCGACACCACGTCGGAGTAGCCAAGTTCACCAAGCGTCTTAGCGGCAAAGGCTGAGCGGACTCCGCCGGCGCACATCACAATCACGGGCGCAGACTTGTCGTTCAGGCGGCCCTCAACCTGAGCCTCGAGGTGCCCACGAGGGATGAATACCGATCCCGGCACGGCACCTTGTTCAAACTCATCTGCCTCTCGAACGTCGAGCAGCGCAGCACCGCGGGCTCGCAGCAACTCCGCAGTGGCTGTATCGACCTCGGCGATACCTGACTTGGTGTTATTCAGAAGTTCTCGGAAATTACTCATATCTGCATCCTTGTGGGCTGTGCTTTTCGGAGGAACACCTAAACCCTACCAAACTGGTCAACATTCGGACAGGTCGCCAAGGATTTCAGGTAACAACTTGCTCAGGGAACCACGAACCACATACGCAGAATCATCAAACTGAGTCTCTTCGGCATTCAGAATCATCACCCGAGTTCCCTGGCCCAGAGCAATCGGCACCATCTCGGCCACGGGGTACACGGCAAGTGTGGTTCCCAAACAGAGCAGCAAATCACAGGTCTCCGCTGCCTGAAAAGCATTCTGCACGCGCACCGGATCAAGGCTTTGGCCAAAGAACACGGTGGCTGACTTTAGAATCGCGCCGCATTCCATACAGGCAGGGTCGGTTTCGCCGCCACGAACCCTATCGAGCGTCTCGTTCATTGCACCGCGCCAGTCACAGCTTGTGCACATAGCTTCACGGATGTTGCCGTGCACTTCTTCCAATTTCTTGTGGCTTGTCCCCGCTACAAGATGAAGTCCATCAATATTTTGAGTGACGAGCAACAGCAGCTTTCCTGAGCGTTCCAACCCCACTAAAGACACGTGGCCTAGGTTCGGCTTTGCTTGTAATGCCGGATTAGAGAGCCGAAATTGCCAGGCACGAACGCGCAACGCAGCATCACCCATGTAGTGCTCGATGCTCGAATACTTCTCTGCTTCAGGGTCACGAGTCCACAGGCCGTCCGGCCCACGAAAGTCGGGGATACCCGAATCAGTAGAGATACCAGCGCCGGTAAGCACACAAATCTTTGACGCCCTAGCAACCATGCTCTTTGCAGAGGCGACTGATTGCTCAGTCAAGAGACCTCAGATTTCAACGGTGACGCCACGCCAGAAGGCAACATGATCAGCGATGTCCTTGGCTGCATCTTTTGGCTCGAGGTAGTACCAAGCCGAATCGGGGTTTGTTTCACCATCTACAACAATTGTGAAGTAGCTGGCGGTTCCCTTCCAACTACACACAGTGGTTTTGCTGCTCGGTTCAAGTAGGTCGGTGTTCACTGATTCCATCGGAAAGTAGTGATTTCCCTCGACAATCACTGTTGCATTGCTTTGGGCAATCACCGTGTTCTTCCAAATTGCACGAGCCAAGTCGGTTCCTCCAAATTCAGTTACTGATATGAGAACACCTTAGGGATCCAGCTTGTTCCAAGTAAAAGAATTCGACGCTGAGCCAAACTGTGTGCAAGCTATTGCTATGGAGAATTCGACCCGGCCATGGGGCTCATATTTGGTACTTAGCGATGAGGCCGATCATAAAGTCAAACAAATCATTGTTGCTCCCGGCATGCGCCTGAGTTATCAACGGCATTTTCGACGCTCCGAGCACTGGTTTTTTCTGCAGGGAGAAGGCAAGTTTGTGCTTGACGAGGTTGAAACTTTGGTGAGCAGCGGGACTTCAGTTGACGTTCCTTTAGGCAGCGCCCACCGGATCGAGAACCTGAGCGAGTCAGTTCCGCTGGTCTTTATAGAGATTCAACACGGAAGCTACTTTGGCGAGGACGACATCATTCGTTTAGAGGATGACTTCGGACGCACAGACGAGTCGTCAGTGTAAACACCGGGTACTCCTCCCCGCTGACAACTTAATCCGCACTCCATAAGGTGCAGGGGGTCACCCCTTGAGCCTTGGAGAAACATGCGGAATCGATTCGAAATTCATGGCTATGCCCTCCACCAATTCCTGAGCGTTTCGGCTGGGGTTGCTCTCGTTCTTGCGGCATCTTCATGCACTGCTCCTCATCGACCAGACCCAGACAAATCTGTTTTTCCGGGCTATCACCTAGAGGCGCCCCTCTCATCGAGCAGGGCGATACTGATGCGACATGAAACCAATCGCGTCAACAACTTTTCAACGGTTCCGTGGCAGCCCACGTCTGAAGATTCAGGCGCCTCCGCTGGCCCCGACCCGGGCACTTGTGAGTCAACCAGAACCTGCCACGCAATCGCTAAGTAACCCGCTATTCCAAACCCAACGAAACCACCCACAGCCCCGCTCGTGCCGAATCAGCATCAGCTGCGCAAAACATTGGAGAACAGATGTCCATTATTGAAGAACAAGCAGATTCAACCCAGGCTCAGCTAGCACTTAAGCCACCAACAACGTTAGTAATCCGTCCATGGTGGGACCCAGACTTAGCAGTGGCTGGCTTTGATCCCCGCAGCAGCTACGTCGAGCGCTACTGGCTGGGCGTGCTTGGTCCCTCTGTTGTCTTTCTGCTGAGACGCCTCACTCGCGGTCTTGAAGAGCACCCGGCAGGGTTTCAAATCACCTTGGCCGATACCTCACGCGCCATTGGCCTCGGAGGTGGAATCGGCGGTCAAGCACCCATAAATCGAACCATCGATCGGGCCTGCATGTTCACCACTATGCGTCGAGGTTCCACAAATGAACTACAAGTTCGAGCGCATTTACCGCAGCTCAATCACCGCCAACTCTCACGTTTACCGCTTGCAGTTCGCAACTCTCATGATCAGTGGATTACTCAGCAACACTCCTCGGTTTTGCCCACCGCCCAAGAAGCCCTGCAACCAGTACTGGTCTCGCTGCCTGATCAGACTCCGCCGCCTCGCGCTGCCTAAACCTTCTCAGTCTGGCGTCGAGTCATTCCAAGTCTCGAGCAAACACAACAGGGTGCGCACACCAAAACCAGTTCCGCCCTTGGGGTACTCGCCATCTGGAGCATCCAAAAACGCTGGTCCAGCAATATCAAGATGCACCCACGGAATTCCCTTTTGAACAAACTCCTGCAAGAACAATCCGGCAGTTAGGGCTCCACCCATGCGGCCACCGCCAATGTTCTTCAGGTCGGCAACCGGTGACTCCAAGCTCTTGCGATAATCCTGCGGTAGCGGCAACTGCCAGACGCGCTCACCTGCGTTGGCTGCTGCTTGGGCCACCTTGTCAGAGAAGTCACCGTCGTTACCCATGAGCCCAGCAATTTTATTGCCTAGCGCCACCATGCAAGCACCAGTCAAAGTGGCAAGATCAATAATCGCCGCAGGTTCTTCCTCAGAGGCAAGCACCAAAGCATCAGCTAGAACTAACCGGCCTTCGGCGTCGGTATTAAGAACCTCAACGGTGGTGCCATTGCGAGCGGTATACACATCGCCGGGGCGCTGGGCTTTACCGCCCGTCATGTTGTCGGTCATTGGCGTGAAGGCCACCACCCTTACCGCAACCTCAAGCCGAGGGAGCGCTGTCATAGTGGCAATGACTGCCGCAGCGCCGGCCATATCGCACTTCATCTCCATCATAGATTCCGCTGGTTTCAGCGAGAGTCCCCCAGAATCGAAAGTAATTCCCTTACCCACAAGTGCGACGGTTGCAAGCTCGCCCGGTAGCGCCTCGGTCAGCTCTGTTGCTGGCTCATAGGTCAGCTTCAGAAAACGAGGCGGCTCTTCAGAACCAAGATTTACTGCAATCAACCCACCCAATCCTTGGGCGATGATTTCTTTCTCAGTCATGATCTCCGTCGTCAGGCCCGCCTCTTCAGCCTTGGCGGCTGCTCTGTCAGCAAACACTGTCGGCGTCAGCGTGCCACCGGGCTCGTTCACTAGATCTCTTGCAAACCACACAGCGGTAGCAGTTGCGATTCCGCGCTGCGCCGCTACGCGAGCCGAGGTGACTTCATCCCCAACGGCAATGGTTGCTGAATCAGTTCGTGGCTTCTCTCCGGCCTTTGGCTTGTAGGTATCAAAGCTGTACGACCCAAGGATCAAACCCTCGGCAACTGCACGTACTCCGTCAGTAAGATCCAACCCGGGAAGGTCAGATTCTGAAGGAAACTCAAAGGCCACCTTGCGGTGCGCTGACACAGAGCGAGCAAATACTGCTGCCGCAGTGCGCAGACTTACTGGGCTGGCAGTAGCTGAAGGGCCAAGACCCAAAATGACTCGGGTGGTCTCTCCGTCATTGAGCACCAAACTTGAGCCGGCAGCACCGGTAAATCCAGACCGAGTCAAAGTTGCTTTGCGAACACCGGGGATTTTGCTGAGGCGATCGGAACACGCCGTTAGGCCTACCGCCGTCGCGCTAGCCGGCAGAATCTTTGCAATCTTTACGGAGAGCGGGTCAGACATGGGTTGCCTCCAAGGGGCTTCTGTGGTTGAGAACTGCTGTTAGTAAAACTGTCCTATTTTAGGATTGCCCTATTTCTGGGTTGCGAGCCAGTAGGGAATCCCCTTCTTGCCAACGGGCCAAGGTCCAGAGCAAATCAGAAAGACGATTCAGGTACTCAATGGCATGAGACCCTTCGCTTGCTGCAGACAAGCTTTGGCGTTCGGCGCGACGAACCACCGTTCTGGCAACATCAAGAAACGCTGCAATACGATCCTCGCCGGGTACAACAAACTCGGTTGGCATCTCAAAGCGACTTGCGAACAAGTCAATCAGATCTTCTAAATGGGTCACCATCGCAAGAGTCACTAACGACACGCCCTCGGTCAGCTTGTCACGGTTGGCTTCATCGGTTGCAAGGTCGGCCATAAGCACCCACAAATCTCGCTCAATGGAGATCAGAAGCTGGTCCAGCTCTCCGCCGGAGCGGCAATGTGCTCGTGCAAGCCCAATCGATGACTGCGCTTCATCAACATCACCATAGGCAGTAGGCCCCGGGGCGTCTTTACGAACACGGCCGCCATAGAGCAGGCCAGTGGTGCCGTCATCACCTTTTTTTGTGTAGATTTTCATGGCTAAAACCCTTCAAGTCGTCACTCACCTTACCCAAGTGAAACGCCAGCTTGGCACCCTCCATGCGGCAGTTTGGCAATCTCAGAAGTAATCTGGAAACCATCATGGATTTTTCGTATCTTGAAGCAGTTCAGAACCGTGTCCTTGTTTTTGATGGAGCAGCTGGGACTTGGCTGCAACTTCATGACCTTCAGCCGGATGACTACGGCTCTGAAGAGCTCGACGGCTGTCCCGAGATTCTCAACGAGTCTCGCCCTCAGCTCATCCGGCAAATGCATACCGAGTACTTAGATGCGGGCGCAGACATCATCGAAACCAACTCCTTTGGCGGCATGCGGGCAACGCTAAATGAGTATGGCCTCGGTGATCGAACTGAAGAACTCAATGAGATGGCAGCCAGGATTGCAAGGCAGGCCGCAGACGATTATTCAACTGAAGACAAGCCGCGATTTGTAGCGGGGTCTATCGGGCCAGGAACAAGATTCGCCTCACTCGGCCACGTTCGCTACGAGGAACTTAAAGATCAGGTGGCCGAGCAATCTCGGGGGCTGATCCGCGGGGGTGTTGATGTTCTACTTCTTGAAACACAGTTTGATTTACTCGGCATAAAGGCCGGAATGAACGGTTGCAGGATAGCAATGCGTGAGGTCGGCCGAGAGGTTCCGATTCAGGTACAAGTCACCATTGAATTGACGGGGCGGATGCTGCCCGGAACCGAGATCGGTGCAGCGCTAGTTGCCCTAGATGCCATGAAGCCAGACGTGATTGGAATCAATTGCGCAACGGGACCAGAAGAGATGAGCGAACACATTCGCCACTTGTCTCAGCATTCACGCATCCCAATCTCGGTGCTACCCAATGCCGGACTGCCATCTGTAGTTAACGGGCAGATGCATTATGACTTGTCAGCTGAAGAGTTTGTTGCGTTCCACAAGAGGTTTGTAACCGAGTTTGGAATCACCATTGTTGGCGGATGCTGTGGCACTACCCCGGAATACATCCGCCAACTTGCTGAAGCGGTAAAAGACCTACAACCCCTGAAGCGAACCCCCGTTTTTGAGCACGGAGTTGCATCGATTTACTCCCCAGTGGCGCTCGGCAGTGACGATGACTCCGCCACAAATCTGCTGCTGATTGGTGAGCGCACTAATGCAAACGGTTCTAAAAAGTTCAGAGATGCAATGCTCGACACCGACTGGGACACCTGCGTGGCCATGGCCAAAGAACAGGTAAAAGAAGGATCGCACATCATCGACGTATGTGTGGATTATGTCGGCCGCGACGGCGCCGGAGATATGGATGAGATTGCACAGCGATTCGCAACGCAAGCCTCGGTCCCGTTGGTGCTTGACTCAACAGAGCCAGAGGTGCTCGAAGCCGGCCTTCGTTGGCTGGGCGGTCGAGCAATCCTTAACTCGGCCAACCTTGAAGATTCCGATACCGAGGGATCACGCGCCGACCGGGTCTTTAAGTTGGCTCAAGAGTATGGCGCAGCTGTGATCTGCCTGCTGATCGACGAGGAAGGCCAAGCCCGAGATGTTGAGTGGAAGATGCGCGTAGCGCACCGAATTCATGATCTTGCCGTGGGTCGCTATGGCCTTGAACCCCAAGATCTGATCTTTGATGCGCTCACCTTTCCGCTCTCAACAGGTGATGATGCCCTTCGTAAAGATGCCATCGCCACGATTGAAGCAATCCGGCGAATCAAGACCGAACTTCCAGGCGTCACAACCACTCTTGGCCTCTCGAATGTCAGTTTCGGCCTAAAACCAGCTTCGCGCCACGTTCTGAATAGTGTGTTTTTGGCCGAGTGCACAAAGGCGGGGCTGGACTCAGCGATTGTTCATGCCGCCAAGATTTTGCCACTCAGCCGCATTCCCCAAGAACAGCGCGATGTGTGTCTCGACCTGATCTGGGACCGCCGCGGCACTGAGGGCCTGCTCTCTGATGGCAACGAGAAATACGACCCACTCATGAAACTGCTCGAGATTTTTGCTGATGTGCAAACCACTGCAGTTGTGGTTGAGGATCGCACCGATTGGACAATTGATCATCGACTCTCGCAGCGAATCATCGACGGAGACAGAGATGGCCTCATTCCCGACCTAGAAACTGCGCTCGCCAAGGAATTCACCCCGCTGCAGATTATCAACGACGTGCTACTCGCTGGCATGAAGGTGGTGGGTGAACTGTTTGCTACTGGTGAAATGCAATTGCCGTTCGTGCTGCAGTCCGCAGAGACCATGAAGGCAGCTGTCGCGTTCCTAGAACCCATGATGGAGCGGGCCGAAGGAGAAACCGGCAAGGGAAGAATTGTGCTGGCCACCGTCAAGGGCGATGTGCATGACATTGGCAAGAACTTGGTGGACATCATCTTGACCAACAACGGCTACGAGGTACATAACCTTGGTATCAAGATATCTATTAACGAGATGATCGAAAAGGCCATTGAAGTTAAAGCCGATGCCATCGGCATGTCGGGCCTGTTGGTTAAGTCCACGCTGATCATGCGAGACAATCTTGACGAGCTTAATAGTCGCGGTCTACAAGATATTCCCGTGCTACTTGGGGGTGCTGCTCTCACGCGAACCTATGTGGAACGAGACCTTCGAGAGGTCTACGACGGCCGACTTTTTTATGGCAAGGATGCGTTTGAGGGACTGCGCGTCATGGACAGACTCGGCGAGATCCGCGTAGGCAAACTTGATGTCGACGACGGCATGGTTCCAACCGAAAAAGAACTTCACCGGCACCGTGTTGCAGAGCAACCGGCAGAACCTGTGGAGATTCCTTCTCGATCCTCCGAAGCGACAATGGACAACGAGATTTTCGTTCCACCATTTCTAGGATCACAGGTCATCAAAGGGATTTCCCTTGATGACCTTGCGGCATACATTAACGAGACGGCGCTGTTCCGTAATCAATGGCAGTTCCGGCCAGAGGTGCTGCCGGACGGGACCAAAGAAACCGATGCGCAGTTCAAGGATCGCATCCGTCCGACTCTGCGCGAACAACTCTCCGAAGCCAAAGAACAGGGCCTACTCATTCCTCAGGTGGTGTACGGCTTTTATGCGGTGAACGCTGACGGCAATGACCTTGTGGTGTGGTCCGATGAGACCCGCACTGTAGAACTCATGCGATTCAACTATCCGCGCCAGTCAGCAGAACCCTTCCTATGTATCGCTGATTTCTTCAGACCAATCGACTCTGGCGAGGCTGACTACGCAGCGTTTCACATCGTGACCATGGGTGCCGCTGTGTCTGAACGAGCCGCAGAACTCTTTGCGGAGAATCGCTATCAGGAGTATCTGCTATTGCACGGACTCGGGGTTGAGATGGCCGAGGCGCTAGCCGAGTTTTGGCACTGGCGCATTAGAGAAGAATGGGGTTTTGCTGATCAAGACCCCGAACCAATTGTTGGCACGCCAACCCAAACAGCCCTAGCTGGGCTCTTTCGCCAGAAATACCGAAGCGGTCGCTACTCTTGGGGATACCCAGCCTGCCCTGATCTAGAAGATAACGCGAAGGTTGCCTTGCTATTGGACTCGAGTCGAATCGGGGTTGAGTGCGACGAGGAAACAAGCTTTCAGTACCAGCCAGAGCAAACTACCTCAGCGCTCATCTGCCATCACCCACGCGCAAAATACTTCGTAGCCAAGTAGCCTCAACATCCCATGCATATTCTTGTCACCGGCTGCGCTGGCTTTATTGGAAGCCATACCACCGAGAGGTTGCTGCTCGAAGGTCACCAAGTCCGCGGGGTTGACTGCTTTACCGACAACTACGACCAATCACTGAAGCGAAGAAACCTGCTCGGCATTCTTGGCAACGTGGGGTTTGAATTAATCGAAGCCGACCTGGTCTCTACTGATCCTCATGCACTGCTGTTGGGTATCGACGCTGTTCTGCATCTTGCTGGACAACCTGGGGTGCGAGACTCTTGGGCGAACGGTTTTGAGACCTATGTTCAGCGCAACATCGTTGCTACGCAACGGCTTCTCGAAGCAGCAAGAACTACCAACATCTCTCGCTTTGCGGCCGCATCGAGTTCGTCGGTCTACGGCAATGCTGAGACTTATCCGACGACTGAACGAGTAATTCCGCAGCCTGTCAGCCCCTACGGGGTAACCAAGTTGGCGGCCGAACATCTCTGCACGCTGTACGCAAGCAACTTTGCGGTTCCCACGGTTTCGCTGCGGTACTTCACGGTGTACGGCCCGCGGCAACGACCCGATATGGCATTGCGGCGCATGATCGACCTATCGCTCGCAGATACGAGCTTTCCCCTTTTCGGCGATGGAAGCGTGAGCCGGAGCTTTACCTTTATTGACGATGTTGTAGATGCAAATCTTGCCGCGCTTTTTTGCAAGGCTCCGAACGGCAGCGTCTGCAATATTGCAAATGAGTCCACTGCCTCGATGACAGAGCTCATCAGCTTGGTTGGCAGTGCACTTGGAACCTCGGTGCAGCTTGATCATTTGCCTGCAGCCGCCGGTGACGCTCATTTTACTGGCGGGTCATCTGCTCTTGCTCGGGAGTTGCTTGGGTGGTCGCCCAGTACGTCCCTAGAAGCAGGGGTGGCAAACATGGTGGACTGGTGTCGTAACGAGCATGCGATTGCGCAGGGTAAATCAAGCCAACCACTCTGTTGACAGGTCACTTCACAAGATCACGCCTAAACAACCCCAGCGCACCCCATAGGTCTGCATTGGTAGTGGCATCGTCATAGATGCTGCCACCGATTGACTGCGAGTCGATCATGGCGGCGTTCATCCAAAACACGTCAGGCCCAGAGAGATTTGCTGCCTCGCCACCAATGGGATGAACCGGAAGGTTTGGGTTTCCTGTGGCCCTGCGCAAGCGGACAACGCTTTCGTACACGTACCGGTATGGGTCTAACCACCCTGACTTCGGGGTGCGATACGACCAGTAAGCCATCGGCATCCAAGCATCAAATAATGGAGCAAGTTCGCCATACGGGAAGCTTGGCCACCACGATCGATTGAGTTCTTCCCAAATCACTGGGGTTACAGGAATCGCAGCCATCGGCAGCTGCGGAAAGGTTCCGCGAAGGAAGGCGGACTCGGCAATTAAATTCTGCGACCTTGCCGCCACATCGGGATTCGCTGTTGACTCGATATCAATTCCAAGGCCATCAAAGCCGAACTGCGCAATTGCAACAAAACGATCAAGGTCATAACCGACATCAGTAAACTCAGGCAGATACCAACCCACTACCCGGATACCAAGCGCATGAGCTCTGTCGACGATGCGCCGCAGCAACTCCCGATCCAACATCACTTCGCCCGGCAGTCGATAGGTGGCTGTTTGGATATAAAGGGTTTGCACCCCTGCGGCGGCGATGCGGTCTACGTCAGCCACACCATGCGGGGGTCGCGCTGCGGGATTACGAGATGTCACAAAGGTTGGCGACCAATCATAAACATCCCACCAGGTTCCAAGACCCTTGAAGACGATTGCTCGAACAGGGTCAGGACTAGGGGGCCCTGCGGGCGGGGGCGGGTCGCAGGCCGCTAGAAACAGAGCGCAGGCACACACGGCTGCGAGCAGGGCAAGACGAGAACGGTGCAGCCCAGCAGAGCTTGGCTTCCTTTGCTTTATGGACATACAGCTATGTTATCCAAAAGGTTCTCATTGGGTCCATACTTTCACTGCTTTGATCTCCCGGGTCAGAACAACCGTGTGAGAAGTACTAAGCCCAGATCCCGAGATAGCCAGATAGCCAGATAGCCAGATAGCTAATCGACCAAACCGCAGAGGAGCACAGCACATGAGCCAAGCAGCAGGTGAAGAAAGTACTTCTTCTGAACAAGAACTCACTCAGGCTCAAGGCAGAGCAGCACGACGCACTCGTGGCATTGAACGCATGTCAGAAATTTACAACTTCGAGGTTGGTGATGGGCCAGGAGACTTCTACGGCTACACCCTTGAGCATCTCTTTGGAGATATCTGGGAGCGGCCCGGGCTCTCGCTGCGCGATCGGCGCCTGCTCTTGATAGGGCTGATGGTTGCCGATGGACTCACCGACACCCTTCAGGTGCAACTCGACTCTTGTCTTGACAAGGGCGATCTGAGCCCCGTGGAACTTGAAGAGATTGTCATCTTCTTGAGTCACTATGCGGGCTGGCCGAAGGGTGCAGGACTTAATAATCAAGTCTCGACAGCGATCGGCCGCCACAACAAAAAGCAAGCCAAGCAAAACCCCTAACCGTTTTGTCATGCGTGTGACCCCCTCTAGGGGGTCACACGCATGACAAAACGGGAAAAGGGGGGTTAGGCCATTGAGAGAATGGCACGGGCCACTAGATCAATACCAAAAGCGGTCAGGATGGCCAGGTACAACAACCCTGTGGCTGCCATCACGGCCGAGTAATAACGCTCCTTGAGAGCCAGGCGAGTCACCACAATCAGGCCGATGGTGGTGACTACACAGGCCACCCAGAACCAGCCCAACATTCCGTTGTAGCCATCATCGATGCTGCCGTTGAACGCAGAGATCATGCCAGGGGGGATTAACAAGAGGACCACTTCAACAGGCCAGAGAAAACCTAGATACTTCACCAGTTCAAGTAGCGGTGCTCGGGGCAGGCCCGGCTGAGTTAAGTACCAGTGGCCCAACAACATTGCGTCAGAAACGCAACCTAAGAAGGCGGCTCCAACCACCATGCGTGCTATTGACAGCCACACGGGGCTTCCCGCAGCAACACCGCCAGCTACTACTCCAACAAGACCAATCGCTGGGGCAATCAGATCTAACGCAGGCGGAAACTCCTTCTGCGTTCTGTCGAACTTATGCTCGGCTCGATCGATTCCTGTCATCTGCGCAACGCGCTCCGACCGCTGCTCCACTAACTCTCTTTGGCCAGAGACTCCAGCAGATCTGCGAAACCACGAGACTGCGCCAACAGCACAACAGGCCAGAACGACACCCGCAGAAGAGAGTTCCCTCAGTGGCACTGATCCGTAGCGCATACCCACCCAAAGGGCCAGCGCCGCAATCGTCCCGTAGGTTGCGCGTAGCAGCCAGCCGTAACCGATTGAAACTATTCGCCGGCGCGTGGTGACCCACAGAAATGCCAGACCTCCGGTTGCCCATTGCAGAAGAAAGGTAGCGATTTCTAGCGATATCACAGCCTGCTTAGGCTACGCCCTTGTAGCCCCCCGCTCACAGTTCAGCGCAGTGCCGATCAGCGCAGGCTCTGTCAATGCAGGTCGAGGGTGCGATAAATCGCATCTACCAAATGGACGCGCCGGAATGACAATGCAGTGTCTGCATCTAGACCGGCATTAAAAAGCACTGCAAGTACAAGATCGTGCTCGGGGTCTGCCATGGCAAAGCTGGTTCCGCCCTGCCCGGCATGCCCGAATGCCCGAGCGCTTGGGGCCTCACCAAAGAAATGTGAATTCAACGGAGCCATGAACCCCAGGCCAAACCCAGCATCGCGGTCAAGAGTGACATCATATGAGATCGGCAATCGCGCAGTTACCGCGTTGCTCAGCAGATCAGAGGGCAACACACAATTTGCCCCAGCTAAATCACCAAGTAGTCCCTGATAGAACGTTGCCATAGCGCTCATTGTGCCGTAAGCCCCGAACGCAGGGTTCCACTCGGCAGCAGTTTCTGGCCCAACCTCGGCGAGAAGTGGAATAGGCCGATCCATGGTGAGATCCAAGGTGGCCGAGATTCGCGGAGCAAGTTGGTCGAACCTATCGGACCCGATGCGCAGAACTAAGTCCGCAGGACTGACCTTGTAGGGGTCGAGCACCGCTGAGCGCACATAGGAATCAAAGGGTTGACCGGTCATTTCCTCGATCACACGACCGAGCAAAAACCATCCTCCGAACTCGGAGTAGGCAGAGTCCTTTCCAAACCGCCAGCCGGCTGGAGGCTCTGAGGCATACACCCAAGCCTGTCGACTTCGCTCGGGCAAGATGCGAGCAAGAATCGTATTGACCACATGCAGCCCAGCTGTATGGCCCAGCACCTGTTCAATGGTCCGATCAGCAATCCAACGTGAGTGCAAACCCTCAATCACGTCACCAAGTCGGTCACTCAGGCTGAGTTCACCCTCTGCAATCAGGCGCAGCACAGCCACTGCAACTAACGGCTTTGCTGTGCAGTACAACGCAGAGAGGGTAGAGGTTTGATACGGGGCGTGAAGGTGTGTTTGACCAGCGGCTACATCTAACACGGTGGTTCCGGCTTGAGTCACAACGATTTGGGCGCCAGTATGAAAGAACCCTTCTTTGGCTTCACGCTCAATACGCTCGACGAGCAATTCAAATGGTTCAGTTATGAGCACCCTTGGACCGTACCCGACTCAGCGCTCCAAGTTGGAAGCAAACCTCAGTTCTTGCCAGCCTTGTCGGATAACAGTGACCTAGCGACAGCAGAAATCTGGATCTCATCGGTACCTGCGTAGATCTGCAAAACCTTGGCGTCGCGCGCAAGCTGTTCAACCTCATACTCAGCCATATATCCGTTGCCGCCAAAGAGTTGCACTGCTTCAAGCGCTACTTCGGTTGCAGCTTGGGCTGCATACAACTTGGCTGCAGATGCCTCGGCATAGCTCATAGCCACACCGGCAGTAGACATCTCTATAAAGCGAAACACCAGATTCTGCAGATTCATTCGAGCAACTTCCATCTTTGCAAGCTTGAGTTGGATCAACTGAAACTGCCCGATGGCTTGGCCGAACTGCATCCTTTCATTGGCGTAGGACAAACTGAGTTCTAAACAACGATCAACAATTCCGAGCGCCATAGCGGCCACGCCGGCGCGCTCCATAGAGAAGGTTGCTTTAGAGGCATCCCTACCGCGTTTGCCCTCGTAGGACTCAAGCGATTCGCCAAGCAGTCGATCAAATCCGACTCGCACATCAGTCAAGAAAAGCTGCCCCGTTGGTGAGGAATGAATACCCATCTTGCGAAGTGGCTTTGACTGCTCAAGACCAGGCATTCCCGAATCAAGAACAAACTGCACAATTTTGCGCTCAGCAGGCGGGTTGCCTTCATCGAGCTTGCAGATAAACACGATCGTGTCTGCGTGTGGGCCGTTCGTGATGAAGGTCTTTGAGCCGTTGAGCACAAACTCATCGCCGTCTAGGCGCGCAGTAGAGATCATTGATCCAAAGGCGTCAGATCCTGACCCCGGCTCGGTAATCGCCCAAGCTCCGACCTTGTCCATAGTGAGTAGATCTAATGCCCACCGTTCCTTTTGTGCTGTGGTGCCCTTGCCCATAACGGCGGCCGCTGTAAGTCCCATTGAAACTCCCATCGCGGTCACCATTCCTGGGCACACTCGGCAGAGCTCAATAATCGGGATCATCGTGAAGGCGACACTGTTTGGGTCTCTCGAACCATCCGAGCTCTTCTCTTCTGCTTCTCCAGCCGCACTCGCTTTTTCATTTGCGATTCGCTTAGCGAACGAGGACCGCTGCATATCGCTCATGCCAAAAGTCTTGAACAGCTTTCGCAACAAGTCATAGGGGGGCATATCGCCGAATTCGAGTTCTTCTCGGTGCGGTCGAATCTCTTTATCTACAAAGTCGCGGACTGCTTGTTGCACCATCTGTTGCTCTTCGGACCACTCGTACATGAGTGCACTCCCCTAGCTATTTAGTGAGCTGGTTGGTTCGCCCGATGCGAACCAACCGTCGATCTCTTGACCGTACGGTCAAGTTTATGCGGTAGCAGCGAAAAGGACGATTCGCTCAATCATCGAATGAGCCACGCTGAGGAATCCACGGCGCAACCTCGCCCCACCATCCAAGCTCTTCGGGCATGACCGGAAGGCCCCGGTAAATATCTACATACGTTGGCTCTTGTAGCAGCCCATGCAACAACAACAACAGGGTCCACCGGGCATCAACGGTGCCACCCTCTTCGATTCCCTCAAGGGCAGTGACCTGACCGGCTCTCATCCGTAGGTAGTTTCGCCAGGTCATGACCACATGCATTTCAGCTGCCCCATAGGCAGCAGCATTAACCTGCAACTCGGCCCAGTCCTGAACAATCTCGCACACTTCTCGGGCGCCGTTTCGGAACTGGACTTCCAGTGCTAGCGGCCCAACAGGACTGCCAGTGAGTTCAAACTTCAATCTGGCAGTTGCATCTGGAATAACTGGCAGTTCACTCCAGCGATCACTACTTGTATCGTCAAGCGGCGGTAGTACAAACACCTGTCGACCAACTCGCACCTGCACTGCTTCAACCTGCTCTGGGCCAGCAAGTTCGCTTGGAAAAAGATCAAATGGATCGCCGATGCGAACCAACGCCCATGGGCCCTGGGCTGAGTCCAAAACCCATGACTGCAGTTGCCCGCGGTCAAATACCTGATGGTGATACACGCTGCTGCCGTTGGAAGTTACGGTCTCGTGATACACCGTTCCGGTTGCGTACTCAGGCCGAGGGTTATTCATCTGTCCTCCCGCCTGCTGCCGAACGCTCTGCTGCCCACCTTTGGCCACAATTCCCATTAGTAGTCTCTCCTCATTACACGTCTCTGCCCATCACACGTCTCTGCCCATCACTGAAACTTCGGCCGCCTGAGCGCTGCTCTTTGCGTGGTAACTCGAGCGGGTAAAGGGGCTTGACTCAACGTGCAAGATACCAAACCCCTCGCCGATAAGTTTGAAGGAATCAAACTCATCAGGTGTCCACCAACGCGCAACTGGCAGATGATTTGAGGTCGGCCTCAGGTACTGCCCAATAGTGACGATAGAGACTCCAACAGCAGCTAGGTCAGCCAATGTTGCGGTGACCTCATCGGCAGTCTCACCCATTCCTAGAACAAGCCCAGACTTTGTTTGGCATCCCGCAGCAGCAGCGCGAGATAACACAGCTAACGAACGCGCATAAGACGCCGACGGACGCGCAGCTCGCTGAAGTCGAGCAACTGTTTCTATGTTGTGATTCAGAACCTCAGGCGCGGCATCAAAAATGACCTGAAGCGAAGAAGGGTCGCCTTTGCAGTCAGAAATCAGAGCCTCTACTTGTGTACCGGGGCAGGCCCTGCGGATTGCGGTAATGGTTTCGGCAACATGTTGGGCACCGCCATCGGCAAGATCATCACGAGCCACCATGGTGATCACCGCAAACTCCAACCCCATTCGGCGAACAGCCTCGGCTACGCGCTGCGGCTCGCCTAGATCAAGAGGTTCTGGGTGACGAGTGTCAACTAAACAAAACCCGCAGGCTCGGGTGCAGCGCTCGCCGCAGACCATAAATGTGGCAGTTCCCTCTGCCCAGCATTCGGTCAAGTTGGGGCAGCCGGCCTCTTCACAAACCGTCACTAGGTCAAGGTCTCGGATTGTTTGCTTAACCCGAAGTACCTCGCTGCCAAGTTTTAGTTTTGATCGCATCCAGTCGGGTTTAGGGTCTGCAATTGCAATGCTCTCGACAACTCCGGCCTGAGCAAGTCGGCCCAACAACCTGACCGAGGTTCCAGTGTCGGACCGAGTTTGAGCAGTAGGTCGAGGCGCATTTGAACCATCGGTTAAGTCCCCCGGTCCGGCTCCTCTACTAAACGGCGAGAGGTCGGTCTCTGCCTGTCTCCACACAACATCCGAGCGCTCGTTCCACGAGGGGCACCAGTGTTGTTCAAAGCGGCCAACGAAGGCATCTACTGCCTGGCGCATGTTCACGTCATAACCCTCGTGGGCTAGAGAAGTCACCCCAAACTCAGTAATCCCGCAGGGCACGATATGCGAGAAGTACTCCAAATCTGGAGAGACATTGAGCGCTATTCCGTGCAAGGAGCGACCATGCTCAATCCGCACGCCGATGGCGGCTATTTTCCGGGCGTGTTCGGTGTTGGGCTGAATCCAAACACCGGGGAACCCTGTCTGGCGACCAGCGCCGTGCAGACCGAGGTCTTCAATTGTCTGAATGAGAACCTGCTCAAGCAGGGCAATATATGCAGGCGTATCAGGCAGCGTTCCGAAGAGTTCGCGGCTGGATTTACCTGCCATCCAGCCCTTCGGCGGCAGTTGCAGGATCGGGTACGCCACTAGCTGCCCAGGACCGTGATAGGTCACATCTCCACCTCTGTCAGCGCTGATAAGTTCAGCTCTTACCGAAGCAGGATCCACCAAAACATGCTCGGACTTAGCGTTTCGGCCAAGAGTGAACGTATGCGGATGCTCAAGGAGTAACAGTCGGTCTACGCCAGTTGCGGGAAGCTCTGCGTGCAAACCACGCTGAAGCGCCCAAGCATCTTGATAGGGCACCGTCCCAAGCCAGCGAGTGCGCAGCCCCCCACCTAAACCACTCAAGCTTTCAGGCGCAGTAAAGGGAAGTGGCATAGTCATACCCTGTCAGGTTGAGTCGGCTTGGGCATCGCGAGCCTCAGATCTCTGCTGCCCAGTCTCTGGTTTCGATGATCTCTTTAACCCTCGCAGTAAATGCTGCGGCATAAGCGCCATCAAATGCTCGATGATCCCAAGACAACGTTAAGTTACCCACCGAATGAATTGCAATGCTCTCAATTCCGAATGGGTCGACAGCTACCACAGGCTGACGAGACACACCATCGGTAGAGAGGATCGCCACCTGCGGCTGGTTAATGATCGGCACGACAATAAAGGTGCCATAGCTACCAGAATTAGATAGCGTGAACGTTCCCCCAGAAATGTCATCTGGGCCGAGCTGCCTGCTTCTGGCTCGGGCAGCTAGATCGTGAATATCGCCAGCAATCGCTCGCAAACGCTTGTCGTGTGCATCTCGCACAACCGGAGCAATTAAGCCTTCGTAACCTAGGTCGACTGCGATGGACAGGTGAACTGCATCATGCAAGATCACAGCTCCGTCACCCATGGATGCATTCATATGCGGGAACTCGTGCAAGGCGTCTATCACAGCCCGAGAAATGAACGGCAAATACGTCAGCGAGTACCCCTCGTCAGACTTGAACTGAGCACGATGAGCTTGTCTGACGCGCTCAACTCCCTCGTAGTCGACCTGCACGATAGTGACGGCATGCGGCGCCGAGGTCTTTGATGCCAGCATTGCCTGGCCAGTAATTTTACGGATCTTGTTGAGTTCTTCTATTCGCTCGCCGGTGCCAGGGACCATTGGCGAAACGCTGCTCTGCAAAGCGGGAGCAGCTGCAGGAGTGACGACTGGCGGGGCAGCATCTACCGCAACCGGTGCTGCCGGTACTGGCGGTGCTGAAGGTACTGCAGGTGCTTGTCCTGCTCGAGCGTCAACGGTGGCGAGGACATCTTCGCGGGTGATGCGCCCACCTATGCCAGTTCCTGGAATGGTCAACGGATCGAGCTGATGCTCCTCTACCAAGCGGCGAACTAGCGGAGACAGCAAGGCTCCCGGGGCCATTTGCTGAGCAGGAACAGGAACAGGAGTAGGAGCAGACGCTGGTGCCGGTGCAGGTGCCGGAGCAGCAGGTGCCGGGGCCGGTGCAGGTGCAGGTGCAGGTGCAGGTGCCGGAGCCGGAGCAGCAGGTGCCGGGGCAGGTGCAGGTGCAGGTGCAGGTGCCGGAGCCGGAGCAGGTGCCGGAGCCGGAGCAGCAGGTGCCGGGGCAGGAGCAGCTGGAGCAGCTGAAGACGCTTCGCCCACAACTGCAAGCACAGTGCCCACGTCTACCGTGTCTCCCTCTGAGACACGAATCTCTGTCAGCACCCCGGCCGACGGTGCAGGCACCTCGGTATCTACTTTGTCAGTAGATACCTCAAAGAGCGGCTCGTCTTCCTCAATCGATTCACCAACTTGTTTAAACCATCGGGTAATCGTGCCTTCGGTGACTGACTCACCAAGCTGTGGCATCACGATCTCGGGCATAAGTGGTGTTCCCTTCACTGTCTGATTCGCTGTTCTAGTTCGCTGGCTGATTCACTTTCGAATCCGGCAGAGTAGAGACAGTTTACTTGGGTTGAACTTGTCTAATAATTCAATGCAATCCGCAGGGTCCTCAGCTCAGGACGGCAGGCCCTAAGTGGCAGACTCACGCTGCCACATACCACGCATTCTTAGCCGTGAAGCGAGCGTCCGGTGAGTGCCAACATCGATTCGCCAAAGAGTTCACTCAGCGACGGATGTGGCTGGAGCAGTGCAGCCACCTCGTCAACTGTGGCCTCCCAGTTGACTGCAAAGTAGCCACCCGAAAGCTGTTCCGTCACCCAAGGGCCAACCATGTGAACGCCAAGCACGGTACCCGCAGTTCCGTCGACACGCTTCTCTGCGATGACTTTGACCAGCCCATCCGTCTCTCCTAAAATCTGTGCTCGACTGTTTCCTGCAAACCGGTGTTTAGAGACAACAACCTCGTAGCCAGCATCTTTGGCTGAGGCCTCGGAGTGGCCAGCGAAGGCAACTTCAGGATGGCAATAGATGGCCCAGGGGACTTTGCCGTAGTCGATCGGCGGCGGCGACTCGCCCAGGATGTCTTTGATAGCAAGGATGCCTTCGGCAAAGGCCACGTGCGCCAACTGCGGGCTTGCAATTGCATCACCAATAGCCCAGACCGAGGGTTCTGCTGTTCGACAAGACTCATCAACCTGAATATGTCCGCGGTCAGAGACTTTCACCACATTGCCTTCGCCTAGCAGTCCTTGCGAGTAGGGCACTCGGCCAACAGAGACGACAACTACATCAGTCTCAATTGTCTCGCCCTCTCCAAAATGAACAGTTGTTCCGCCAACGGCATGCGGGCTGTGGCCCGTCACGGAGACTCCAGCGCGCACCGTGATTCCCTTTTTCTTAAACGACTGCAGTACCACTCTCGTGACGTCGTCATCACAGCCAGGAAGAACTTTGGGAAGTGCTTCAAGCACGGTCACGCTGCTTCCGAGGTCCGCCAACGTCGAGGCAAACTCGCAACCAATAGCTCCACCGCCGATAACTACAGCCCGGCGTGGAATCTGACTGAGATGAAAGAACTCATCCGAGGTCACCACTATGGTCCCGTCGGGTTCAAATCCAGGAATCATCCTAGGGACAGAGCCCGGGGCAAGGATTACAGCGTCGCCAGAGATATTTGCTTGCTCGTCATTCGCACCCTGAATGTGAACCGAGTTATTTTGCCCTAAACGTCCCATGCCGGAAAACATCGTGACCTTTCGGTTTTTCAACAGCATGACGACACCTTCTGCAAGCTTGTCGATCACCTGTTGCTTGCGATTAAGCGTGATGCTCCAGTCAACTGTCTTTGGCTCGACGATCACACCGAACTCGCCAGCATGCTTAACCATTCGCACGATCGAGGCAGTCTCAAGGAGTTCCTTTGCAGGAATGCATCCCCGATGCAAACAAGTTCCGCCGATCTTGTCCATCTCGACTAGGGCAACATTCAACCCTGCTGAAGCCCCATATAAGGCAGCACCGTAACCGCCAGGCCCTCCGCCGATTATGACAACATCAAAATGTTGATCAGGCACAGCGCTCGGTTCACTTGAGCCTGCTGGCATTGCGTCGGGTGTACCGGTAGTTGCTGGTTGAGCATTGGTGTTATCCACGCCCACCAGACTACTCAGATGAGCTGAGCAGCCTGCACAGCAAAGGCAACCAAAATTGCCATTCCACAGATCAATGCAAGAACTATCAGCATTCGGGTGCTCACGATTAACAAGTTAGCGCTGCTCAGCGCCTAGGTTTTTGTCACTACACCGATTAATGACTCTGCTGAGGCGACAGACCGTTTTGGTAGAGCGTCCAGTCATGCCGACTAACCTCTTGGTAGACCCAAAGCCGCTCCTTGGAACTCAACTGAGCAAGAAACCTAAAGACAAAGAGCGCAACTGCGCCCAAACTGGAGGACGACGTGCGCGATGCACTAGGTGAAGTGCAATCAGTACTGGTGCTCGGAGGCGGATCAGACATTGGTCAAGCAGTCTGCCTTCGGCTGATTCAAGGCCGCTGCAGAACCGTGATTCTGGCGGGCCGGCCTGAGGATGGCATGGAATCTGTTGCGCAGGTACTGCTCGCAGGCGGAGCTGACAAGGTAGAGATTGTTCACTGGAATTGCACTGATGTAGCGAGCCACCTCAAGGTGATTAAGGGTGTGTTCGAGCAGTTTGGCGACATTGATTTGGTGTTCGCTCCCGCGGGAATTCTTGGCAGCCAAGAGGCATTTGAGGCCGACCCTGCCTTTGCAGCAGCCGCAGTAAACATCAACTTTGCGGGTCTGGTCTCTGCGAGTTTGGTAGTTTCTGAACTCTTCAAGGCTCAAGGGCATGGCGTGTTGGTCTTGATGTCCTCAGTAGCTGGGTTACGCGCCCGGAAAGATAACTTTGTATACGGCTCCAGCAAGGCTGGACTAGATGCCTTTGCTCAAGGTCTTGGAGATAGCTTGGTGGGAACGGGGATCAAGGTAATAGTTGTTCGTCCAGGGTTTGTGCATACAAAGATGACTACTGGCATGAAAGCTGCACCTTTCTCTACAACTCCCGAGAACGTTGCAGAGCTACTTAGTTCTGCACTTGCGAATGGCCAAGAGGTGGTCTGGGCGCCACCGATATTGAAGTACCCGTTCTTCATTTTCAGGCTTCTCCCAAGAGCGGTGTGGCGCAAAGTGAGTGAACGCGGCTGACTCACTTACAAGCGAGCGCATCTGTTAGCGCGACCACAAGAGCCAGAAGCAGTGGTAACCAATTAGAGGATTCGGCGCTGTACGTCGGCGAAAGAGGAACTAGCTATGAAAATTGCGCTCACCGGTGCCAGCGGGCTGATTGGAACACAACTCATTCAAGCGCTGCAACGCGATGGCCATGAGCTCACCCAATTCAGCCGCCCTAATTCTGCCCCGCCTACAACAGGTCGCACAGCTACAAGCAGCACAGATACAAGCAGCACAGATACAAGCAGCACCGGTTCAAGTAGCACCGAAGCCAGTTCATCGCTGGCGCCTCAGATTAGGCGAGCGACCTGGGACCCTTCTAGGCATCTGATAGATGCAACCGCCCTTGAGGGAATCGACGCAGTGATCCACTTAGCAGGGGTCGGAATTGCCGATAGCCGCTGGACCGCACAGCAAAAAGACCGGATTTTAACCTCACGTACTCTTGGCACCAGCCTGCTAGCCAAGACCATGGCAGCTATGGACAACCCCTCCGCCGTGCTGCTCTCGGGCTCGGCCATTGGTTACTACGGTGAACATGGTGATGAGATCCTTGATGAGACGGGCAGCCCCGGGTCGGACTTTACGGCCAAGGTCTGCATCGACTGGGAGGCTGCTGCGCAACCTGCAGTTGAAGCTGGCATCCGCGTCGCCTTTTTAAGAACAGGAATCGTTCAGTCCACCGAGGGGGGAGCATTGGCAAAGCAACTCCCGTTCTTTAAACTCGGCTTGGGCGGCAAAGTTGGTTCTGGCAGGCAGTACATCAGTTGGATCTCTATTGAAGATGAGGTCCGGGCCATTCAATTTCTGCTCACTAACGAACTGTCTGGGCCCGTCAACCTGACAGCACCTGAACCAGTGACTAACGCCGAGTACACCAAGATTTTGGGTGGAGTACTGCACAGGCCAACGAGAATTTTGCCCATCACCGGCCCGCGACTACTTTTTGGACGTGAGCTCGCCGACTCATTGCTTCTAACGAGTACACGTGTGGTGCCAGCGGCACTTGTTGATGCCGGGTTTAGCTTTGAGTATCCAGAGCTCGGTGGAGCGCTTGCTGCGCTGCTTGCCTAAGGGTTCCCTGAGCCCAGCCCATTTGTCTTAGGCGCCGATAACCGTCGCTTTCCGTCGATAACCGGCGCCAAAGAACACGGGGGGAGGTTGAGTAGATTCACTTCTAGTTCTAGGGTAAGGCAGTCTGAGTGCGGTAAGCCACAGATGTTTCTGCTTGCTGAACCGCCGCATCTTCCGGGCAATTCTCCCAAAACAACCAACATGGTCAGGACCAATACCTTGAGCGCAAGCAGTAATGAAGTCTCGGCTACTCGAATTATTGCTGCCGACGCGCAACGCATCTTTGACGTTGTGGCCGACCCGACCTTGCATCATGTAATTGACGGGTCAGGAAGTGTTCAAGGGGCCACTGGCGAGTCACGCAAGCTTGCGCTAGGAGACAAATTCGCAACCAGAATGCGCATCGTTGTGCCCTATCGCATCAGCAACAAAGTTGTCGAATATTCAGAGGGGCGTCTTATTGCTTGGGCGCATGCGGGCGGCTGGAGATGGCGTTACCAGTTTGAACCGATCGAAGAAGGCTCAGATGCCGGGTCGACCCTAGTGACAGAAACCTTTGACTGGTCAACCTCAAGATTCGGTGCATATGTGGAAGTCACCAAGTCTCCAAGAAAGAACGCCAAGAACATGGAGTCAACGCTTGCCAGACTCGACGCGTTCGTCGAGAACACCTCTACCCCGCTCTAAAGGCCCGCTAGCAATCGTGCAAGAAACCACTGAAGACAAAAACTGTGTGGGGTTGGCTGCGAGTGCAGTAAAGGGTCAACAGTGACCCAGCAAGCGCTACGCAAAGTTGCTGCATTCGACTTCGACGGCACCCTGTCGCATCGAGACACACTGATTCCGTTCTTGCTGCGTGTTACGGGGCGCGCTCGGTTTGGTAAAATCGCTGCTCAGATTGGCTTCTCGGGGGCGCGGAGAGGCGTGGACCTGCGCAATCGCGATGCAGTAAAAGCTCAGATGATTCATCGTTCAATGTGTGGCCGACGCAATGAGGACCTACTGCACCTCGGCGAGCTGTACGCCCAGGATTTGCTGGCACATGAGTTAAACACTGCGGTCCTGCAAAGACTTAACCAACATAGAGACGAAGGCCATGAACTGGTTTTTGTTTCAGCTTCGCTGACCTATTACCTAGATCCGCTAGCCGAAAGCTTGGGTGTAGATGCAGTTATTGCGGTGAAACCAACTGTGGAGCACGGATTGCTCACCGGGCAGATGGAGTATCCGAATGTGCGCGCCGAACAAAAGGCGATCCGGCTGCGATCCTGGCTTAAGCAATCGGCGATCGGCCCCATGCCCAACGTGGAGTTGTGGTCCTATGGCAACTCCAGTGGCGATCACGCACTGCTACAGATGGCCGACCATGGGTACTGGCTCGGCAAGCCCTCAAAGCTGCCTGCAGGATCGCAAATCTTCAGTCCCAGTTCAGCACCGTTTCAGTCTGAGTAAAACACGCGTTCACTCAGACCCCTTGTTGGGAATCTCAAAACTTCTGAGTTGGGGCTAGAGGCTCAATCCCCAACTGAAGCGGGATACCCAGATAAACCTAACCAACCAAGATCGGCCGAGTGGCAGATTAGCCAATCACTTCGGCTGCATCCTGGTGCCAGTATCGATGCGGATGGACTCGCCGTTGATGTAGCTGTTGGTGATCAATTCGATAGCCAACGAGGCGTACTCAGATGAATGTCCAAGGCGTTTCGGGAAGAGCGTGTCTTTCATCAGGTGATCTTTCATCTCCTGATTACCCCCGTAAATTGGCGTGTCAAAGAAGCCAGGAATAATTGTGTTGCAACGGATTCCCACAGGTGACAAGTCTCTGGCAATCACCAAGGTCATTCCAACGATGCCAGCCTTGGAAGCGGTGTAAGCCACTTGGCCAATTTGGCCCTCGAGTGCAGCCACTGAGGCTGTGTTCACAATTGCTCCACGAGCACCGTCCTCGTCTGGGTCATTGAGTGACATTGCCGTGGCGGCAAGACGGGTCACGTTAAAGGTGCCCACTAGGTTGATGTCGATAACCTTGCGGAAAAGATCAAGGTCATGCGCCGACTCGTATGTGCCATCGCGACCGATGGTGCGAGAGGCCCAACCAATCCCTGCGGAGTTGACCACGGCTCGCAGGGGGCCAAGTTCTTTAGCTGCTTCGACAGCTGCAATGACCTGATCTGTCTCAGTTACATCGGCTGCAGCAAAGATGCCGCCAACCTCCTTGGCAAGCTCCTCGCCCTTCTCGGCTTGGCGGTCAAGGTCCAAGATAACAACCTTGGCCCCTTTGGCGGCCAAGGCGCGAACTGAGGCCTCGCCGAGTCCAGAGGCTCCACCTGTGACTATTGCTGATGCATTCTGAAGTTCCAACATTTTGAGGATCCTATTGACCGAACGGTCAAGCAGGCCAGCCGAAACCAGAAGAATTCTCTAATTTTGTTCACAATTCTTAAGCGACCGGTTTTTCTTGCCGAGATTCAATCTGTATGAACTCACCGCAGACTGAGCAACTCAAGGGAGATATCGTGATTACTGCCGCGGCCACCGAAACCGAAACACTGCAGGGTGCCTCTGAGTTATTCACAGAACCAGACCCAGCCGCCGGACCCTACGCTGCGCTAGGTCTCAGCAGGCTGGCAACATGGAAAGAAATCACCACGGCTCACCGTCGACTGCTCTCCGAGCTTCACCCTGACCGTCATGTTGAGGCTGCTCAGGAACTACAAGATCTTGCTGAACGTCGCGTTCGTGACGTTAATGAGGCCTTCGCAACTATTCGTCGGCAGCGCTCAGGAAAGAACCTCTAGTTCTCTGACCAGTTTTTCTGTGCGCAGTTTCCCCGAGTTCATCTATCAGCCCAACAAGGTTTGGGCTACTGAGTCAGGCCAAGCAAATCAGTGCAGCAGACCAAGCTCTATTTGCCAGACCTCTTCGCCTAAGGCTTGAGAGAACTTGTTGAGTTGCAAATCGGCTTCACCGTTTACTCCGTCAGTCACCACGAGCGCACCAAGTGAGACAGACCGCAACCAGCCATCTCGTCTGCCGAGCGCTGCTCGCTTTGCTTCAGCTCCTACTGGCAACTTCTTCTCGAGGGTTAGAACGCTTCGCGCCCCTTCACATGCTGCGTCGAACACTTCACGAGTGTGTGCCGACCACGCCGCGGCAGGGTTGGGGTAAGGCAATACGACCACATATGGGATTTTGACATCAGCCGCAGCATCAGCTGCAATTTGTTCTACCCCCGGCCTCAAACCGGTCAGCACAACCAAATCCCTGCGAATTTGGGCCTGTGCGCTGAGCACCTCTGACATGTGTCGGCGCAGTTTCTTGCCCACCTCAGACTGGGCAAGGTCCGCAGAGCGAAGCCCGACAACTGAATAAGGTGACCCCTCGGGAATCCGGCTATCGCGGAGCGCCGGGCGGTCAGCAGCTAAACCGACCACTGCCGCTCGCAGAGATACCGACCGCGGGCCAGAAGAATCCGCAGGGCCCATCTGTTCTTCAGTTGGGGGGCTCTCACCGCTCATGTTCTGTGTAGAAAGTGCCACGGCGACGGCTAGTCGATCCACGACATCGTTCATGGGGTCTCCACTGTGGCCTTTCACCCAATCAAACGTTGTCTGTCGGTCAAGCGCTAGCTCAATAAACGGTTCCCATAAGTCGCGATTAGCAACTGGTTCCTTCTTTGAGTTCTTCCAGCCGCGCTTTTGCCAACCCCGCCACCACTCATCGCGAAAGCAATTCACGACATAGGTCGAGTCGCTCACAATATGAACGGGGCCCTCAATGGCTTGAACCGCCTGAAACGCGGCCAAAATCTCCATGCGCTGATTCGTAGTCGCGGGGTCATACCCAGCAGCCCAAGCGCCACCGGGAATAGCCCAAGCCCAGCCGCCAGGGCCAGGATTTCCGCGACATGCGCCATCGGTATACGCAACAGTGGCCCCAGACGGGGCTGAAGAAGGTTCGGGTCGAGACACTGGAGGTACGCTAGCGCCATCGCTGCGTGATGAAATGATCAGCCCAGCCTTACTGTGCCTCGTAGTCTTTACGGCAGGACGGCTTTTTTGGAGAGCAGTATGACTACCGATGGTTTCGCTCATCAACTCCCAGACACAGACCCTCAGGAGACACAAGAGTGGCTCGAGTCGTTAACTGCTGTGGTAGAGACTGGCGGTAAGTCGCGGGCGCGTTACTTGATGGCCAGACTTCGCGAACGGTCTGAGGAACTCGCCATTGACGGCTCTGACATTGTGTCGACTCCGTACATCAACACCATCCCGAAAACTGATGAACCTTGGTTCCCTGGGGACGCTGCAATCGAGCGTCGCATCCGGGCGTATATTCGCTGGAACGCTGCAGCGATGGTAGTCAGGGCCAACCTTGCCGCTGATGGAATCGGTGGACATCTGTCCACCTTTGCAAGTTCTGCGGGTTTGTACGACGTGGGGTTCAATCACTTCTTTCGCGGTAAGCAGAACGGTCATCCAGGAGACCACGTGTACTTCCAAGGCCATGCGTCACCGGGGATTTATGCACGAGCCTTTCTTGAGTACCGACTTGACGAAGGGGACCTTGACCGTTTTCGACGAGAGGTCACGCTGCCGAACTCGCCGCCTTCACAAACCGGCCACGGGCTGTCCTCTTATCCACACCCGCGCCTGATGCCCGAGTTTTGGGAATACCCAACTGTGTCTATGGGTTTGGGTCCCATCTTGTCCATCTATCAGGCCAGGTTCAATAAGTACCTTCAGAATCGCCGTATTGACGATGCGCTGACTAGCCGGGTCTGGGGGTTCATTGGAGACGGTGAAGTTGATGAACCAGAAACTCTGGGTGCAATTTCACTAGCTTCGAGAGAGCAGCTCGACAATTTGACTTGGGTCGTGAACTGCAATTTGCAACGCCTTGACGGCCCTGTTCGCGGCAACGGGAAGGTCATCCAAGAACTTGAAGCGATCTTCAACGGCAACGGTTGGAACGTGATCAAAGTGATCTGGGGAGGAGGGTGGGACGCACTACTCGAGAACGACGTTGACGGAGTTCTGCTCGACAAAATGAACTCTACAATTGATGGAGAGTTCCAGCAGTTTGCCATCGAATCTGGCAGCTTTATTCGGGAGCATTTCTTTGGCCCAGACCCCCGGCTGCGTGCCATGGTTGAACACCTCTCCGACACCGAGCTTCGGAATCTACCCAGAGGGGGTCACGACTCTCAGAAGCTCTACGCCGCATATGCAGCCGCTGTAGAGACCACGGGTGTTCCCACCGTAATTCTGGCCAAAACAATTAAGGGCTGGACCCTTGGCGAGGGGTTTGAGGGGCGGAACTCTACGCATCAAATGAAGAAGATGAGCCCGAAGCAACTCATAGATCTGCGAGACCGTCTACACCTTGGAGAGGTACTGCCAGACTCGGCCTTTGAGGGCGGTCTGCCGCCTTATATTCGTCCGGCCCCTGACTCCGAGATCGGCACATATTTGCTCGGTAGACGGACTGCGCTAGGTGGTCCATTGCCTTCACGAGTTGTGACTAACCGTCGACCGATACAGCTGCCAGACGACAGCGTATTCGCCGAGTTTCTGCAAGGTTCCGGAACGCAGGCCGTCTCTACCACCGTGGCCTTTACGCGCCTTTTGCGAAACTTGTGCAGAGACCCCCAAGTTGGCAACAGGATCGTCCCTATCATCCCCGATGAGGCGCGCACATTTGGCATGGATGCCCTATTCAAAGAACTTGGTATCTACTCCGCTCTAGGACAGAACTACGAGCCCGTAGATCACGATCTACTTCTGTCGTATAAGGAGTCAACCGATGGACAGATCCTTGAAGAAGGCATTACCGAGGCGGGGGGCTTAGCCGACTGGACTGCCGCAGCAACTAGCTATGCGCACCGCGGGGTGCCCATGGTTCCCTTCTTTACTTTCTACTCCATGTTTGGGTTCCAGCGGGTAGGCGACTTGATCTGGGCCGCTGCCGATGCAAGAGCCCGTGGATTTTTGATGGGCGCCACGGCCGGACGCACCACGCTGCAAGGCGAAGGGTTGCAGCACAACGACGGGCAAAGTCTGGTGTTATCAACCGTGGTGCCAGTCTGTCGATCCTATGATCCAAGCTTTGCCTTCGAGACCGCACTCATTGTGCGCGACGGCATGCATCGCATGTACCCCGGCGGCGATGCCTCATTAGGCGACGATATTTTCTATTACATCACCTTGTATAACGAGAACTATCCGATGCCGCCGATGCCGGCCGATGTCGGTGGACATAGCACCGGCCAAGGCGTCTTGAAGGGCTTGTACCGCTCCTCGGCCGGGCCCACAGATGCGGGGCCTCGTGCAACGATTCTGTTCTCTGGTAGCGCTCACACAGAAGCGATCAAGGCCCAATCAGAACTCGCGGAGCACTACGGTGTGGGCGCCGAGTTGTGGTCTGCTACGAGCTACCAACAATTGCGGGTCGAAGCACTCGAAGTAGACCGCTGGAATTCTCTGCACCCCAATGAACAACCGCTAGTGCCTTGGGTAACAAGCCAGCTCGAACGCTCGCAGGGGCCCATCGTTGCAGTCACGGACTTTATGCGCATGGTGCCCGACCAGATCTCTCGTTGGGTTCCGCGGGCGTGGAGCTCACTTGGAACCGACGGATTTGGCAGGTCAGATACCCGCGAAAGCCTTCGCCACTTCTTCGAGACGGATGCACCCCACATCGTGCTCGCAGTCCTCAACGAGTTAGTTGCCGATAACACGCTTGTGCCAGCAGCAATCGATGACGCAATTACGCGCTACGGCCTGCAGACCGAGGGCCAAGTTCCCTGGCACGGCTAGCCCCCGCCCCCAACCCAGCGTGTTTTGTCCTGCGAGGGACCCTCATGGGGGTCCCTCGCAGGACAAAACACGTTGGGTTGGGTTGAAGGGTGAGAGACCACTACCTTTCTGAGCCATGAACCGTGAATTAATTCGCCAAGCCGAAGCAGCCCTGCTCGACCAGCGTCGACTACTGAGTGCAGATGAACTCGCACAACTAGCGGCCCTGCCAAAAGAACACACCCCCGAACTCACCTTGTTAGCCCACCAAGTGCGTTTGGCTTGGTGTGGCCCCGAGGTCGAGATTGAAGGAATCCTTTCGGCCAAAACTGGCGGTTGTCCTGAAGACTGCCACTTCTGTTCGCAATCCTCAGCCTTTGACACGCCTGTTAAAGCAACGCCGTTTCTAGATACCGATGAAGTCATTGCAGCAGCCAAAGAGACCGCTGCGCTTGGCGCGTCTGAGTTTTGCATCGTGTTGGCAATCAAGGGCCCGGACGAACGCACCCTGAGTCGCATCTTGGAACTGGTCCCCTTAGTCCAACAAGAGACTGGTCTGAACGTGGCAATCTCTGCTGGAATTCTCTCTCGGGATCAGGCCGAACGCCTTTCTGACGGCGGCGTGCACAGGTACAACCACAACCTAGAAACAGCTAAATCCTTCTTCCCTCAAGTTGCAACCACGCACACTTGGGAAGAGCGGTGGGATACCTGTCAACTCGTCAAGGAACACAACATGGAGTTGTGTTGCGGAGCACTACTTGGCATGGGTGAGTCAGATGCTCAGCGCCTTGAACTGCTTGGTCAGTTAGTTGAACTCAACCCAACCGAGGTGCCACTTAACTTTTTGAATCCACGACCGGGAACTCCCCTTCAGATTCGCAAACCAATGGGCGCAATGGAGGCTCTTCGATGGATTGCACTCTTCCGAATTGCCCTACCTTCAGTCATCCTACGTTACGCCGGGGGACGAGAAATTACGCTGCGCGAGCTGCAAGTCATGGGGATGACCTCTGGAATTAATGCGCTGATAGTTGGCAACTACCTCACAACTCTGGGGCGTTCACCACAAGAAGACTTGCAGATGCTTCAGGATCTTCAGATGCCGATCGGCGCGCTCACTGGCGTGTTGTGAATAGTCAGCCGGACAACAGCAACTCGGTTAGAGGTTCGATTTTTTGCTACGGCTGCGGGCAGAGTCGCTCTGAGTGTTCGGGATGCTTGCCAGCTTTTGACCCGCCCCGCTACTGCAGCACCTGCGGAACATGGCTGTCGGTGCGGGTAAGTACCGGCGGCTGGGTGGCTCGTTGCAAAAACTGCAGGTCAGCCACAAGCGCTATGTAGCGACCTGCGATGCGGTATCCCTTACAAAAGGCAGTCGGTTTGCAGAAAAAAGCACCTTAGTTAGTAGAGCCTGACTCGGCAGATTGAACAATTGCTGCAGCCGCAGCAGCCGCGAGCTCTGCCTCGGTGGGCTGAGCGAGCACTGCAATCTGTTGGCGTGATAGCCACCCCAGCAGCACTGCAACAGCGCGGGGGTCATGGCGAAGTTCGTGGCCAGCCCCGTTGATCAAGCGGAACTCGGCATCACCATGAGCAGCAGCAAGAGCGCGACCATCGTTCATTGGGGTGAGGTCATCGCTGTCTCCGTGTACCACCAGAAGTGGTCGCGGTGCTAGGCGCGCTGCGGATTCCGCCGGCCGAACCGACTTAAACCCACTCGCCCACGACTCAAATGAGGCCGGAAAGTCTGGGTCTTTAACTACTTGCACTTCGCGGGCATGCAATAACAGGCGCCGGGGGTGCCGCCCCCAATCCTCGAAATCGGTCGGAGTGGCAAGCGCCGCCACTCCCATCACCGAGGAGTTTCTCGCCCCTTCACACACCGCAAGTGAGCCGCCGGTTCCAAAGCCTGCGATCCAAACACCGGTAACTCCTAAGCGGTTGAGTTCGGCAACCCCAGCGGCCACATCATCTAGCCATCCGTGCATTGAGTAGTTGCCCTCGGCTAAGCCACAGCCACGAAAGTTCATGGCGAGCACTACCCAACCCAGTTCTACTGCTATGCGGTCAGCTAGTTCAGGGAACGACACTCCCGACTGCGGAGACTCACGGCCACGAACAGGAAACCCGTGACAAAGCAGCAACCCAGGGGCGCTATGCGGACCCTCGGTGGGTTCTGCAAGATGGCCGCTCAGTGTCAGATCTCCCGAAGGAAACGGATAGTCCATTACTGCAGGAGTAAAGTCACTCGCCCCTTGTTGACCATTCTGTTGACCATTCTGTTGACCGCCACGCTGACCGTTCTGCATCGCTACAGTCTCCTATTCATTGCAGATCAATTCTGGTGAAGTGCACGTTGTTTATGAAACAAGTGATAACCGCGATTGCGTGCCTCGGGGAGCGTGTCAGGTCCAAAACAGATATAGGTTTCGGCCAGCATCAGATCTTCGATCAGCGACACGTCCTCGCCCTCTAAGGCATCCACGTCATAGACCACCTGAGTGCGCTTATCTCCAACAAACTGATTGTGTTCAAATTTCACTGGACGTTCCATCTCATACTCCTGAACTCGTTCCGGTCCTGCTCATCGTACGGGGAATTTCGCTCCTAGAGGAACAAGTTCCTAGGCGCTGCAAGAACACTAGAACGCAGCGTAAAGCTTTCGATCAAACAGATGGATCTGGGGGAAGGTCGACCATCGGGCCAAACGCTCCGATTGCTCGGTAGTACTCCGATTCGGCATCCAAGATCAGCAGCACTTGCTCGTCTGTCAACTGCAGGTCTGACTCACTCACCTTGCCAAGCACAAAGGCCACCGGTTCATCATCTGGAACTACTACCAACGAGGATCCTATGTCGTCTGCAGTTGCGAGCGACGCAACGCCTTTGTCAGCCAAGTAGTCACAATGAAATAACAGCACGGTGCGAACCTCTTCAAAACTCACAACAGAGGTGAGTTCTTCGGGAAGTCGGTTGGCCACAAATTCCACGGCCTCTTCTATGTCATACACGCTTCGACGTGGTCGCCGGGCAAGCGATCCTGTGACTAGGCCAATAGAGAGCGTGGCAATCAAGAACGTGCACAAGATACCCAGAGAAATCCACAACCACATGAGTCACACAGTAGCGCTCAAGTAGTGCGAACAGACTCGCAAGCTCTTGCCAAGAGCGACCAGGCAGGGGTCAGGGCGAAGTAAACGAAACGCGCTGCAACATCTCGAGATAGTCGCACAGGGGTGCAATCTCTAGTCCAATAAACTTTGCGCCGTCATCCCAGTGACGCAGCCGCACAGCGTTGGCGCTTGCCGGATTGCGTTCAAAGACACGAAGCTCCGCAGTGCTCATCGGGCCGCCTTGCAGTTTTAAGCTACGAACCGATCCTGTCGAGAGCCCCTCCAAGTACTCGGGATGCATCGCACAGATATACCGCTTAGCCCGCACGTGAAGTGCTATCGGCCCGGTTACTGCAGGAGGGAAGAGCCCTGCTAAATACCGGGCACCCACAGCCTCGTGGGTCAGATCTTGGGCTACCGCTGCTGACTCCCCCTCTGCGCGACCCGCTTGAACCGCTAGGAGATGGCCAACGTCATGTAGCAGCGCCGCAAGTATGAGTTCCTCTGACGCAGCCTCGTTAGCGGCCAACGCTGCTGTTTGCAACGCATGGTCAATCTGCGGCAGCACCTCGTCGTAGGTCACATGACCAAACTCCTCGTAGAGCGCCATTACCTGCTCGATACTTGCAGCGCTCTCGGGTCGAGGTAGCTCTGAGGGATGCTGATACTCGGCACTCATAGAACTGCCCGCCCTTGAAAGTCTCCAATCAACGAGACGCGGACACGCCCCTCTACAGCTTCTGCTTCTGCAAACTCAGCAAGCTTGCGCTCGTAGTACTCGTTGCGAAGGTCGCCCTCTGCGAGCGCGTTGTAAGTGGGATACAGAGCACGGCGTGCCAACAGCGAGTTATTTGGTCCACTGCGATGAGGGGTTCGAGAATGAAACCAAAGGGTCTGCCCGGCTTGCACTTCTACAAGATCCCATTGCAGAGAGCGCACAACGTCCTGTGTGATGCAACCGGAATCGTCAGTTTCTAACAGCGCTTGGTGGTGAGCCGAAACCACCTCTAAGCAGCCGTTTCCTTCGGTGGCGTCGTCGATGGCGACCAGGCAGGAAACATGAGAGTCAATGAATGGGTAAGCGGGAGCATCCTGATGGGGGGCGTAGCCTGCTCCACCCGCAAGTTTGTAATTGATCTTCTCTTTATACAAAGCAGCCGGCGAGCCGATCAGTGCCGAGGCAGCTTCTATCAACTCGCCGGTGGTGAGCAACTCTTTCAGGCCATTATGAAATGGAATCAGGTTTTCGCTCCGGCAGAGCTTGGGTCCCTCTTCGGTGAGTTCGTAGTGATGCATCCAGCCGTCACCGTCAGCTGGCCAATCAGAGATCTCATCCATCCAACAACGCAACCGCTCAACACCAGCGGCATCGAGTGTGTCGGTGAGCAGCCATCCCATTTGGTTGAAGTGCTCTAGCTGTTCAGGGCTTATGCGGCTACTACTAAAGAGGCGGGCATCACGGCTAGCTTCGGGCTCAATCACGTCAATAATGCTAGCTGCGCTATCGGGTGACTGCACATGCCGGACCTTTGATCTGCCCCACAGAACTTCTGCGATGCCCAACTGCTGAAGTGCGGAGCCCTGCTATCACTGACAAACTAGATCCATGACAAATTCGGGTTGGTCCACTGCTGGAATGGGCGATCAACAGGATCGCATCGTAGCGATTACTGGAGCCAACAGCGGCCTGGGACTTGCATCCGCTTGTGCGTTTGCAGAGGCAGGCGCACAAGTTATTTTGGCCTGTCGTAACCCTGAGCGCGGCGGTATTGCTCGTCGTCAGGTGGCTCGCGTGGCATCTGGAGCGCCGCCGATACTCCTTGAGTTGGATCTGGCCGATCTGCAGTCAGTTCAACAAGCAAGCGAACAACTGAAAGAAACTGTCGACCACCTAGACGTGCTTATGAACAACGCCGGGGTGATGGCGCTGCCGTTGCGACGAACGGCACAGGGCCATGAGATGCAGTTCGGAACGAATCACTTAGGGCATTTTGCTCTGACTGCGCGACTTTTGCCGCTACTTCTCTCTTCACCGAATGCAAGAGTGGTGACCACCTCTTCAGGGGCGCATCGGATGGGAAAAATGCGATGGCAGGATCTTGACTCGCAGAACGCCTACCAAAAGTGGCCGGCTTACGGTCAATCGAAATTGGCGAATCTGATGTTTAGCTTTGAGCTTCAGCGGCAGGCCGTCAGTGCGAAAGTAAACCTCAGTTCAATGGCAGCGCACCCCGGGTATGCAGCTACGCATCTGCAGGCAGTAGGCCCAGAACTTGGTGGGAAGGCACTCATGGGCAAAATCATGGACGTTGCCAACGCTGCATTTGCTCAATCAGCAGAGCAAGGAGCGTTGCCGCAACTCTTTGCTGCGACAAGCCCTGACGCAGTTGGTGGCTGTTACTACGGACCGGGTGGCCTTGCAGAGATGCGAGGAGCCCCGCAGCTTGTCAAACCAACAAGCTCGGCGCTCAAGACCGAAGAGTGGGCTCGCTTGTGGTCAGTGTCTGAGGAACTTACCGAGTTGAGCTTTGCTTGGCCCGAGTAGGTTCACCGGGTGCTGAACAACTCTCTAAGCAGAATGCTCATTATTAAATCAGAGGGCTCAGCAGCGTGACGACCCCGAACAAAGGAGGCTATTAAACATGAGCGACCCACTTACACCAATTGACCCCGGCGTAAAGCAGCTAGTGGACAGCCCAGATTCGCCAGCCCTGGGCATGGTGGGTCTTGGTCGCATGGGGGCAAACTTGGTGCGCAGACTTGTGAACGGAGGCGGCACCTCGGTGGTATTTGACACTGACCCCTCTACTGCCATTGCTCTAGCCGAAGAACTCGGCAGCAGTGTGCGCCCCGCTGCAAACTTGGCAGCACTTGTTGCTTCTTTAGCAACTCCACGAGCCATCTGGGTCATGGTGCCCGCCTCGGTTGCGGGCGCTGTGGTGTCAGAGATTGCAGAGCTGATGGAGCCCGGCGACGTGATTATCGACGGTGGCAACACCGACTGGCGAGAGGACGGGCCGCGGGGTGCGCAACTCGCGGAGCGTGGCATCTTTTTGCTTGACGTTGGAACGAGCGGCGGGGTTTGGGGACTCCAACGCGGGTATTGCATGATGGTGGGAGGAGATGATTCTGTAGTTGAACATCTCAACCCAGTGTTCGATATTCTCTCTCCACCTGCCGACTCAGTTGAACGCACACCTGGGCGAACGGGTGATCTGAGCCCAGCGGAACAAGGCTGGTTACACTGCGGCCCGACAGGGTCAGGCCACTTTGTGAAGATGGTGCATAACGGCATTGAGTACGGGATCATGGGCGCGTACGCAGAGGGTCTGAATCTGTTAGGCCACGCATCACCCTACGGGTTTGATATTGACATCGCTGCGGTGACCGAGGTCTGGCGGCGCGGCAGCGTGGTTGGATCTTGGCTGCTCGACCTAACGGCAGCGGCACTAGCTGCAGACCCTGCGCTCGACGGATTTACTGGCGTGGTAAGTGATAGCGGCGAAGGACGCTGGTCACTCGAAGCGGCAGTTGACTTAGGCGTGCCTGCGCCGGTGCTTGCTAGCGCTTTATTCTCAAGATTCTCTTCACGCGGAGAAGAAACACTTGCTAACAAAGTGCTGTCAGCGATGAGGAACGAGTTTGGTGGTCACGTTGAGAGTTCTGCACCATGAGCCACTCTCGCTCTGCGTGCAACAGTTCGGCTCCGATCGCTGATGCTCTGGTGCTGTTTGGAATCACCGGGGATTTGGGATTCAAAAAGCTTCTTCCCGCTCTCTATCATCTGGCAGCCAACGGGCAACTCGAGATACCAGTTATTGGCGTTGCCTCATCTGACTGGACTAATCAAGACCTTAAGGATCGACTACGGGCAGCACTTGAAGCCAAACATGTAGTGCCTGACGCGCAAGTACTTAGCAACCTTGAATCCCGCCTCTCATACGTGCAGGGAAATTATGCAAACCCCACTACATTTTCTGCGCTCAGTGCCGCACTTGAAGGGTCCAAACTGCCGGTGGTGTATCTCGCTATTCCGCCTGTGATCTTTCCTGAAGTCATTCAGGGATTAGCTGCAGAAGGGCTCAACGAGCGAGCTCGGATTGTTCTCGAGAAACCCTTTGGCAGAGATTTAGCATCTGCCCAAGAACTCAACGCGACCGTGTTGTCTGCATTTCCCGATAATCGCGTTTTTCGGATTGATCACTTCTTGGGCAAAGAGCCAGTGCTGAACCTTTTAGTGTTCCGCTTTGCCAACACGGTGCTTGAGCCGCTGTGGAATCGAAACCATATCTCTCGCGTAGAGATCACCATGGCAGAAAGCTTTGGGGTCGAAGGCCGAGGCGGTTTTTATGACAGCGTTGGAACGCTGCGCGATGTTGTACAAAATCATCTCCTTCAGATTCTGACTCTGCTTGCCATGGAACCACCATGGTCTGAGTCTGCCGAGGCGCTGCGCGATGAAAAAGCCAAAGTGTTGCGCTCCATTGAAGCCGTCGACGTCTCAACCGTTATTCGCGGCCAGTACGAGGGCTACTTAGACGAAGAAGGTGTGGCCGAAGGGTCTGATACTGAGACGTTTGTGGCTATGCGATTCTTCATTAATAACTGGCGGTGGGCAGGCGTGCCTTGGTATGTGCGCTCGGGAAAGGCAATGGGTGCAACCTTTACTGAAGCGGTGATCGAGTTTGAGCCTGCCCCACAACCACTATTTGTTGATCCAGAACATCCACCGAAGCCAAATCGATTGCGGTTCCGCATGAACCCAGATGACGAGATCACCCTAGAAGTCCAAGCAAAGCGCCCGGGCGAGGAACTGCTCAGTCAGACCGTTGATCTTGACGTAGATCATTTCTCTGCAGTCGATCGGATTCCCGAGGCCTACGAACGGCTTCTGCGAGATGTGATTGAAGGCGATCAAACTCACTTCGGGCGAGAAGATTCAGTGGAGGAGTCTTGGAGGGTTGTGCAGCCGCTACTAGATAATCCTCCGCGGGTTGCGGTCTACCCACGCGGCAGTTGGGGTCCTGAGCTGCCACCAGATGAAGACCCCTTCGACTGGATCACCTGTGGGCCAGACAGTCGACACGAGTATCGGCCAGACCCGTGACCGTTCCCCGAATGAGTCAACTCGGCCGACACGAACTCGTTGTGCTAGCCACTGCAGAGCAAGCTTCTCAAAAGGCGGCAGAGCTTATCTGCGAGCTACTCACCCAGGCTCTGCTGAGCAGTCGGCGCAACAGCCAGCGCCATGAGCGCAGTACAGGCAGAGCCTCTGTGGCTTTCAGTGGAGGCTCCTCTCCAAAGTTGATGTTTCAAGCGCTCGCTACTGTTCGGCCACAGCCCGACTGGTTGCTAGTTGACGTGTTTCAAGTGGACGAGCGAGTGGCAGCAGACGGCGACCCCTCTCGCAACCTGGTAGATCTGCAACATCAACTCGTTGATCGCCTGGGGCCGAAGCCGACGCTGCACAAAATTCCGGTTCAAAATGGTGCCAAGCAGGCAGCGGTTCATTACGCCAACACCATGAGCAAGGTGCTCGGCGACAACGCCGTGCTAGATGTTGTGCATCTTGGTTTGGGTACTGACGGCCACTGCGCGTCACTTGTGCCCGGCGACTCTGCCTTAGAAGTAATTGCCGTCAATACGGCCGCCACACAGACATATCAAGGCCATGAACGAGTCACGATGACCTATCCCATGCTAAATCGAGCAAAGTGCGTTCTGTGGTTGGTGACAGGAGAGTCAAAGCGTGCAGCATTGGCGGCTTTACTCAGGGAGGATTTGTCGATTCCTGCCGTCCGCATGAGAGCGGCTCGAAGCATCATCGTGGCTGACCAATCAGCCCTCAGCAGCGCTGACCAATCAGCCCTCAGCAGCGCTGACCAATCAGCCCTCAGCAGCGCTGACCAATCAGCAGAGCATGTGGGTGAACGTAATGGCGGTCTAGGGCACGAGTTGTGACTTGTAGGCCTGCCTCTTGCATCACGGTTCTGAGTGCATCGAGTGGCACCAGCTCAACCGTTTCGCCCTCGGTGACTTGGGTGAGCTTGGTAGAAATCAGTTCTTGAGATGAACACCAGGCCGACTTCATTCGTAACAATGTGTCCATCTCTTTGATGAGTAGGAATCCTCCGATTTGAACTGCGCTGGCAGCTGCCGCAACAAGGTCAAGCGCAGCGGCGATTCCCAACAAATACAACACATCAATAATCACTACCGCATTGAAGAGGTGCTCAGAAGTTGGCCGCCAGTCGGGTTGGACGTGTTGGAACTCCAAGCGCTCTTGGCTCAGTCCGGCCGCTTGTGCTGCACGTCGTGCTTCAACCAGCTTTGCCCCGTCAATATCTGTTCCAATGACTCTCCGACTAGGAGCACTCAATGCAGCAGCTAGAGAGAACAGCCCGTGACCACATCCAATCTCGAGCACCTCGCCCGTGGGGGGCAACTCCTGTTCTACAGCCTGCATTGGAATCGACGCCCACCTGACCATCGTGTGCGCTCGGGTCGACCAAGGCTCCGCCTGATAAGCAGCAACGATTCCTGCTGGACGACGCCAACGGCTGCCAGTGCCCGACACGCTCGGCGACCCTAATGAGTTGGATCTATCTGCTGTACTCATGCAAGCCTGCTAGTCATTGCAAGTCTCCGAAATTACCTAGCTCTAGACCGGCAGAACTGATGCGATCTCGCACTGCTTTGCTCTGCAATCCCTCTGCCTCTTCAGCCCAGTGGTACGACCAGTCGTAGCGGAGGCGATCAGGGTCATGCACCGCGCCGGGGTGACACCCAATCTCTACTGAGCGGCTAGCCGTAGAAATCGAGTCAATCAGCTTCAGTAATTCGGGTTCGGTCAAGGAACCCGAATGCGAGAAACCAGCAAAGCTCTGTGTAGTCAGCAGGCCGGCCCGCCTGGCGCGTGCTGCGGTCAGCTTGCCGAGTACCGACATTGGAGCAAAGCCGCGTGAGCGCGTAGTGCGGATTGCAGAAACTCCAGCCTCGACGGCAAGTCGACGGACCACTGGCCAGAGCGTTGGCCATTCATGAAGGTGTTGATGAGAGTCCAGATGAGTCAGCGTCACTCCCTCGGCCTGCACGGCATGAATCTGCGCAGTTAGTTCTCGTTCCACGTCAGCTGGGTCGATCCGACCTCGCGCTGCCGCAGCGGCGAACTGCCTCCAAGAAATATTGAACCTTCCCTTGGCATCGACCAAGCTCGGCACTTCCGTAGGCGACAGCACCGGAGGGTCTTCACCCACTAGAGCAAGATGCACTCCCACGCCAAGGTTCGGATGCTGGTCAAGGAGCCCAATAGTTGCTGCAAATGCAGGCGCTGGAACCAACACAGAGGTGGACGTCAGCACCCCATGGTCATGGCAGTCAAGAATTGCCCGAGAGGTTGCCTCGGTTAGCCCATAATCGTCGGCATTGATGATCAGCAAAGTCACGGCGGGGCGTTAGTTGGCTGTGCCAGCAGGGTTGGCTGGGCCAGGGGGTTTGGCGGAAGTGGCAGGGTTGCGGCGGAGTTCGGCTCCGAGCGAAAATAATTCGCGTAGCATCTTGAGAATCACCGAGGGCGAAGAAAGCGTAGAGACGCCTCGAGTGCGCGGAAAGTAATCGACCCCAAACTGAATGATCTCTGCACCCTGGTTTCGGGCCCGAGCCAGCAGTTCCGCATCTATAAACGAGCCCTCGCTCTTGAGCTGCACCGAGTCAACCACCCATCGACGCGTGAGCTTGAAGGCAAAATTCACATCACGGATCCGCAATCCCAATAGTGCGTTCACTAATGAGTTGTACATGTAGCTATAGAAGAACCGGAGTGGACCTTCCCCTTTCCGCTGCAGCCGGTATGCAGCAACAACATCGGCGTCATACAGGTCCAAAAGGTGAACAGCTTGTCTGATCTCAGCCGGGTCGAAGGGAAGATCGGCATCGGTGTAAAGCACCAGATCGCCGCTCGCCGAGGAGAGGCCAGTACGGATCGACCCACCTAGCTTCCTATTACTCGGGTGATGACGAACAACAATCCGGGGGTCCCCAGCAGCGAACTCATCGGCAAGTTCCCCGCAACCATCGGTGGATGCATCATTCACAAAAAGGAGTTCCCAGTTGCCAAGCACCCCCTCGGCCACCAAGGAATCAAGTTGCTTTGACATCGCAGAGATAGTTCTTGGCAGCATCTCGATTTCATTCCACATCGGAATCACCACTGACAGCACGCGCTTGTCTTGCCTCTGCGAACTGTTTGATTCCATTGATGAACTTAGCTCAGGCGACATAGACACCGCGAGCGTAGGAGTATGAGAGCAAGAGAGCCAGTGCAGCGCTAACTGACCACACCCCACAGCGAAATAACGCAGGCCGAGTAGCAAGCCAATCGCCGATAACTGCGAGCACGGGGAAGGCTGCAAGAAGGTAACGACCTAGGCCATAAAAATCCTTGCTCGACACTGCCGGAATTCCAATGAGTAGCAGACAATAAATGCCATACCCCCAACCGAATTTTCGGATGACCTGAGGGATCAACAAGATGGCACCGATAGCAATAGCCCCATGCAACAACATTGCGTAGACACCCTGTGTCAATCCGCCGTTACGCCAGTTCTCGTAAATTGCAACCTTGAACCACGTATGCGGTCCCGGCTTGTGACCCCACCCGGGCACACTCTCTGCATCAATAAAAGCAAGCGGGGTTCCCTGGGTGCGCGCCAAGAAGCCGAGATAGAGCACCGGGCCCAGAGGCGCAATAAACACGCCTGCATCTTTGAGGCGCAGGCGGCCAAGAGTGATGCGGGCTGGCGCGATGCCTACAGAGACTTTTCTGCGTTGAAGCATGACAACAATCAACCCCGCTGCAACTGCAATACCCATAGGTCTGCCCGCAGCAGCGACTGCGCCAAGCAACCCCGCTAGTGCCGGGCGGTCGCGCTCAAGCAGCAAGAAAGCCCCGAGGGCGCAGGCCGCAAAGAACGCGTCGCCATAGACCGCCCACTGCAAGTACCAGCCAAACGGAAAGACCAGCAGTGTGACTACCGCAGCAATTGAGGCCGCACGAGTCATTCTGTCTTGGCACCACCGGGCTAGCAAAACAATCGCGGTGCAGCCACTCAGCCACGTGATGATGAGTCCAGAGTCATACTCATCGTTAGTGAGTACTGACAACGCTCGAATCGCTAGTGGGTACGATGGCCAAAAGGCAATGGCACGAAACTGCCCGGTTCCCCAGTCATATCCGTCATGAGCTATGTGAAAATACCAATTGCCGTCCCAACGGACCCATTGCCCGAACCATCCACCACCGGGTTCGAACTCTTGGCGCCCAGGAAACATCTCATGGGCCTCGGCAAAGCGGCCAAGCACCAAAAGAACTGCTGAAACTATAAGAAACCCAATGAAGGCAACCTGTATCGGCGTGATTTGGCGGCCAGTGCTTCCAGAGTCTGCCAAATTGGTTCCCTTGGGCTCAGCCACACCCATGGAATCTACTCTCGAACCCCCAAATCCCACTGTTCTGTCCTGCGCCTCGCCCCCTATAGGGGGCGAGGCGCAGGACAGAACAGTGGGTTGCGGGTGGGTTGCGGGTGGGTTGCGGGTGGGTTGCGGGCGGGTTGCGGGCGGGTTGCGG